>JADMIO010799897.1_pt1 | contig 126631 bp, 116 predicted proteins | sample 8958161 | NCBI WGS metagenome assembly JADMIO01 (sample SAMN16585339, study PRJNA669376) | soil metagenome | isolation source: Crop rotation soil | place: USA: Cullars Rotation, Alabama | collected 2011
GCCGCGACTTCAAGTCACGTGAATTCCAAGCTTCGGATCCCACTGTGCTGGAAAGCCCGCTGGGCGAACGCATCGTCGTCAGCGGCCGCGTGCTGGACGAAGACGAGCGCCCGGTGCCGAACGCCCTGGTCGAGATCTGGCAATGCAATGCGGCGGGCCGCTACCGGCACCAGAACGACAATCACGATGCGCCGCTGGACCCGAATTTTTCCGGCGGCGGGCGGGTGCTGACCGACAAGGAAGGCAACTATCGCTTCGTCACCATCAAGCCGGGCGCCTACCCATGGCGCAATCACGAGAACGCCTGGCGTCCGGCGCACATTCACCTGTCGCTGTTCGGCCGCGCATTCGTGACGCGGCTGGTCACGCAAATGTATTTCCCCGGCGACCCCCTGCTGCCGCACGATCCGATATTCAACGGCACGAGCAACGAGAAGGCCCGCAACCGCCTGGTGGCCGATTTCGACTGGGACACCACCGTTCCCGAGCATGCGCTGGGCTACCGCTTCGACATTGTCCTGCGGGGCCGCGACGCGACACCGATGGGCAGATGAGATGCACCTGAATGCCACCGCATCGCAGACCGTCGGCCCGTTCTATCGCATCGGCCTGGAGCAAATGTATGTCGACGACCTCGCGCCAGCGGCGGCACCGCAGGACAAGGTAACGATCCACGGCCGCGTGGTCGATGGCGATGCAAAACCGGTCAACGACGCGGTCCTCGAAATCTGGCAGGCCGACGCGCATGGGAAATACGCCCATCCGGACGACACGCAGGACAAGCCGCTCACGCGCGGCTTCAGGGGGTTCGGGCGCGTCCCGACCGACGCGAACGGCGCGTTCCGCTTCACCACGGTCAAGCCCGGGAGCGTTCCCGGGCCGCACGGCATCCGGCAGGCGCCGCATCTGCTGGTCGCGGTGTTCATGCGCGGCCTGCTCATCCATCTGCTGACCCGCATGTATTTTCCGGACGACGCGGACAATGCCGGCGATCCGGTGCTGAATCTCGTTCCCGGCGAACGGCGGCCGACGCTGATCGCGACGCGGTCCGACGGCGGGCTGGAATGGAACGTGGTCCTGCAAGGCGAAAGAGAAACCGTGTTTTTCGATTATTGACATGGCAGGACTGCTCGATCCGCTGTTTCGCACCGACGCGATGCGGGAAATTTTCTCCGATCGCGGGCGGCTGCAGGGCATGCTGGATTTCGAGGCGGCCCTTGCGCGCGCCGAAGCCGCGGTCGGCGTGATTTCGGCCGCGTCAGCGTCGGCCATCGGGCAACAGTGCCGCGCAAACCGCTTCGACATGAAAGCCCTCGCGAAGGCGGGCGCGCTCGCCGGCAATCCCGCGATTCCCATGGTCAAGGCGCTCACCGCGCTGGTCGCGAAACAGGATCGCGAGGCGGCGGGTCACGTGCATTGGGGCGCGACCAGCCAGGATGCGATGGATACCGGGCTGGTGCTGCAGTTGCGTGCTGCGCTCGAACTCGTCGAGGCCGACGCCGCGCGGCTTTCCGATGCGCTGGCCAAGCTCGCGCGCAAGCACGTGGCAACACCGCTCGCCGGCCGGACCTGGCTGCAGCAGGCGGTGCCGGTCACGCTCGGGCTCAAGGCCGCCGCGGCACTGGATGCGGTGGAGCGGCATCGCACGCGGCTGCGCGAGTTGCGTTCCCGCGTGCTGGTGATCCAGTTCGGCGGGGCAGCCGGCACGCTCGCATCGCTCGGTACCAGGGGCCTGGACGTCACCAGGGCGCTCGCGAAGCAAACGGGACTGGCGGAAGCCGAAATGCCCTGGCACTCGCATCGCGATCGCGTCGCGGAAGTCGCCACGGTGCTGGGCCTGCTGACCGGCACGCTCGGCAAGGTCGCGAAGGACATCGCGCTGCTCATGCAGACCGAAGTCGGCGAAGCCTTCGAACCCGCGGCCCCGGGCAAGGGCGGCTCGTCGACGATGCCGCACAAGCGCAATCCGGTCGCCGCGGCGGTCGTCATCGCGGCGGCCTCGAGAGTCCCGGCCTTGGTTTCGACCATGCTGTCGGCCATGCTGCAGGAACACGAGCGGGGTCTGGGGAACTGGCACGCCGAATGGGAAACGCTGCCCGAGATCTGCATGCTGTGTTCCGGCGCGCTCGGGCACCTGGTGCAGGCCGTGAAGGGCCTGGAGGTCGATGCCGCGCGAGCGCGAAAGAATCTGGACGCAACCGGCGGATTGCTGCTCGCCGAATCCGTCGCCGCGGCGCTGGCGCCCAGGATCGGGCGGGATGCCGCGCACGCATTGCTCGAGGAAGCAGCGCGCCGCGCGGTGACACAGAAGAAGTCGCTGCTCGACGTACTCGAGAAAGACCGGAAGGTGAAGGCGCACCTGTCGGCGTCACGCTTGAAAGCGGCGCTCGATCCGGCGAAGTACCTCGGCGTCGCGGATCAGTTCGTGGGCCGCGTGCTCGCGGCACGCGCAAGAAGAATATAGGAGGGGCGATGGACGAACGCGAGCGCTACAGCAAGGGACTCGAAGTGCGGCGCGCGGTGCTGGGCGATGCCCATGTCGATCGCACGCTGAAAACGAAAACGCCGTTCAACGAGGAATTCCAGGACCTGATCACGCGCTACGCCTGGGGCGAGATCTGGACCCGCCCCGGCCTGCCGAGGCACACGCGCAGCATCGCCACGCTGGCCATGCTGGTCGCGCTCAACCGGCCCGACGAGCTGAAGCTGCACCTGCGCGCCTCAGCCAACAACGGCGTGACCCGCGAGGAGATCAAGGAATTGCTGATGCAGTGCGCGATCTATTGCGGCGTGCCCGCCGCAAATGCCGCGTTCCACATGGCGAAGGAGCTGTTCGCCGAAATCGATGCTGGAAGATGACGGACTCGCTAGCGCTTCGTCCCGGCGATCGTCACATCGACGGGCATCACTCCCGCCGGCACGGTGTTGACGCTGGCAAGTGCGCCGGTCGTCGTGTCGATGGTGTACGCGAGAATATCTCCGGGAGCTTCGTCGGCAACATTCCCTCCGTGATCATCTTTCCTGGCCACGTAAGCGACTCTGCCGGAGGGATCTATCGTCAGGGAGCGCGGGTAGGGGCCGACATCGTACGGGCTGCCGGCGATTTCCGACAAGGCGCCGGTTTGAGCGTCGATGGCAAAAACCAGGATGGCCCCCGACCGGTTCCCATAGTTTGACTTTGTGACGTACGCAAAATTGCCGGACGGGTGGAGCACGATGGTCAAGTTGCTTTCCTCGACGGAATAGGGACTGCCCTCGACGTCGGACAGATTGCCCGTGGCGTCATCGATGGCGAATGCGGCGATTTGCGTACGCGCACTGCCACTCGACGTGAGATAGCCGAACTTGCCGGACGGGTGAACCTGGAAAGCGCTGGTAAACCCGCCAGCGAATTGCCGAATGGGTTCGATACGCGCGGGCACGCCCGTTGCTGGATCGAAGCGAAGGCCGAGTAAGAAATTCGTGGTCGTCACATATCCGTAATGTCCGGAAGGCGTGATGGCCAAAGGGCGGGGATCCCCCGTCATGGTATCGACTGGCGTGCCGACCCGGGTAAGTGCCCCATTGCCGTCGATGGCGAATGTGGCAATGCTGCCCGTATTGCCATTGTTGGAAGATAGCAAATAGGCGAAGCGTCCTGACTGATCGAAGGTCAAGGGCAGTTCGTCAGATCCAGCTGGGAAAGGGCTACCCGCGACAGCCGACCATTGGCCGGTGGCGGAATCTCTGGCAAATGCCCAGATCTCCGACGGCGTCATTGATCCCGCGGTGAAGCTGGCGCCGGTTTGGACATAGGCGAATTTGCCCGAGGGATGAATTCTGATCCATGTGGGGCCGACCGACTGAGGGCTGTTTCCGATGTGGTACGGGCTACCGGGGATCTGCGCCAGCTTGCCGGTCGCATCGTCGATGGCGTAGACGGAGACATCCTTGGCGAAGTAATTCGCCACGTGCACGAAACGTTCCGCCGGGTCGACGGCCAGGGTATGTGGTTGCACTCCCGTTGGAAATGGAGTCGAGGCCGGGCCAAATGGGCTGCCTTCGACCGGTGCGAGTCCGCCCGTCGCCGCGTTGATGGTATAGGCAAGGATGGTGTTGGAGTTCGAATCTATTGCGTAAACGAATCCCGCCACGGAGGCGGGTCGTTGCGGACCGGGTCCGCCACTTGGTGGTGGGGATGCGGGTGGCTGGTTCGATGGTGGTGCGTTGCTGGAACCGCCGCCACTGTCGCCGCCACCTCCGCATCCTGCCAGGAGCATGACAGCCCAAGTCAATGACACAGCCAGGGGGGAGAGGATTTTCATCGCGCGCTCCAAGACCCGAATTGCGCGCAGCGGGTGCGCGGCCCACCCTCGATTGCGCCGAAGTCCATAAAAATTCGGTGAGGAGAACCGGATCAAGCGCCGTGTATCAAGGTCGCACGTCGAGTCCAGTCGTCTTGTGTATCCGTTTGGCATGGCCGCGCGCACACGGTTCGTGCCATGGACCGTTCGGACCATGTTGCGAGCCTCCAATTCCGATGTCGGACCCGTTCGGGAATTGCTGATACAGTACGCGGCGTATGCGTCGTGAATGTCTCCATTCACAGAGTTTCATGGCTGGCGGATTGGATGCGGCGCACCGATCGTTCGGACCCTCGCCTTGCCGGATCGACATCTCCGCACCACGCTGATCCTCAGCGCGCTCGTCGCGTTCGCGCCGATGTCGATCGACATGTATCTGCCGGCGCTGCCGGCGCTCGAGCGCTATTTCGCGACCGACACGGCATCGGTGCAGCACACGCTGGCTGCGTTTTTTCTCGGGCTGACCGTCGGCCAGCTCCTGTACGGGCCGATCGCGGACAAGTATGGCCGCAAGCCGCCGCTCTATTTCGGGATGACCCTGTATGTCCTGGCTTCCGCTGCCTGCGCAGTCTCGCCGACCATCGGCAGCCTGATCGGCCTGCGATTCCTTCAGGCGTTGAGCGGTTGCGCCGGCATGGTCGTGGCACGCGCGGTGGTGCGCGACCTCTATGATCGCCAGGAATCGGCGCGGGTTTTTTCGCTCCTGCTGATGGTGATGGGCATCGCGCCGATCGTCGCGCCGCTCGCCGGTGGTTACCTCCTGACCTGGTTGGGATGGCGAGCGATCTTCTGGGTGCTCGCGCTGTTCGGCGTGGCCTGCCTCATCGTGGTGAAGACGGGTCTGCCGGAAACCATGCCGCGCGACCAGCCGCGCATCGCGCTGTCGAAGGCGATGGGCAACTATGCCGGACTGCTGGCTGACCGGCGCTATCTCGGTTACGCGTTGTCCGGAGGTTTCGGCCAGGCTGGCATGTTCGCGTATATATCCGGGTCGCCGTTCGTCCTCATCGACCTGTACGGCGTGCCGGCGCAATACTACGGCTGGCTGTTCGGCCTGAATGCGACCGGCATCGTCGCCTTTACGCAATGGAACCGGCGGCTGTTGTCGCGTTACGACGCGGATCGCGTGCTGGATTTCGGCAACCTCGCCGGATTTGTGATGTGTGCGCTGCTGCTGATCATGGCGTGGTCGAACGCTGCCGGGCTGGCCGGCATCCTGGCCCCGCTGTTCTTCGTGGTTTCGTTGCGTGGCTTCACGTTCCCGAACGCGTCCGCCGGCGCGATGGCGCCGTTCCCGGAGAAGGCGGGAAGCGCATCGGCATTGTTGGGGAGCATGCAGTTCGCCATAGCGGCCGTCGCCAGCGCGGCCGTCGGGATATTTCACAACGGAACCGCGGTGCCCATGGCGGCGGTGATCGGCATCTGCGGGTTGCTTGCTTTCGTTTCCTACCGCTGGCTCGCGCGACAAAATCCGGAGCATTTGACGTGAAGCCAATGATCTTGCATCTTTGTTCAGTTATCGAGGAGAAAATGAAATGAGCAACGAGAAACCCCGCGTCGGCTGCATCGGAGCCGGCGTCCTCGGCGGTGCGATCATGCGCCGCCTGATCGACTGCGGATTCGCGCCGGCCGTCTGGAACCGGGACAAGGCGAAGCTCGCGGACCTGCTGAAGGCCGGCGCAACCGAGGCGCGCACCCCGGGAGAACTCGCCCGCAGCAGTGCGTTCGTGGTCACCTGCGTCAGCGACGGCGCCGCGCTCGAAAAAGTGGTCTTCGGCGACGATGGCGTCGCATCGGCAGGCAGCGCCGGCAAGGTGCTCGTCGACATGTCCACCTGCGCGGCGGCCCATACGCAGGACATGGCGGCACGCCTTGCCGCCAAGTGCGGGATGGCGTGGCTGGATGCGCCGATTTCCGGTGGCGCCCCCGCAGCACGCGAAGGAAGAATGGCGATCATGGTGGGCGGGCAGCCCGATGTTTTCGAACGGGCGCGACCTCTGTGGGATGCGCTCGCCGCGAGGGCGACGCTCATGGGACCGAGCGGCGCAGGGCAGGCGACCAAGATGATCAACCAGGTGCTGGTTTCGACCGGCGTCGCTGTGCTGGCCGAAGCTTGCGCCTTTGCCGAGCGCGCCGGCATAGACGCGGCAAAGATTCCGCAGGCGCTGGCCGGCGGACGCGCCGATTCGCGCCAGCTGCAGGAAATGTTCCCCAAGATGGTGGCGTCGGATTTCTCGATCACCGGCCGCTCGGCGCTGATGCTGAAGGACCTCGAACTCATCCATGACCTGGCGCGCCACGTCGGCGCGCCGCTGCCGGTCACCGCGGGCGTCACGGAATCGTTCCGCAAGATGGTGGCCGACGGGCTCGGCGACCGCGACAATACCGAGATGGTGAATTTCTACCGCGCAAGGAAAGCCTGACGCGCGGCGCCGATTTCGGCAGAATGCCGGGAGTCTTGCACGACTCCCGAAGATCCATGACAGGCTGGAATCCATGAACGTTGCAAATATCGCCGACCTGCGCCGGCTCGCCTGCCAGCGCCTGCCACGCGTGCTCTTTGATTACATCGACGGCGGCGCCCAGGATGAGGTGACCCTGCGCGCCAATCAGCAGGACTTCAACAATTTCACTCTCGTGCAACGGGTATTGCGCGATGTGACGAAGCGGGACCAATCGGTCACGGTGCTGGGCCAGAAGTACGATATGCCGCTGATCCTGTCGCCGACCGGGATGACCGGCATTTTCTGGCCGAACGGCGCGCTGGAAGCGGCGCGCGCGGCATCCGATGCGGGCGCGGGATTCTGCCTGAGCTCGATGTCGACCTCGACGGTCGAGGACATCAGGAAAGTGGCGAAGCAGCCGACCTGGTTCCAGCTCTACGTGATGCGCGACCGCGGCATGTCGCGGGAGCTCATCGAGCGCGCGAAGGCCGCGGGTTGCTCGGCGCTGGTGCTGACGGTGGACCTGGCTCTGCAAGGCCAGCGCGATCGCGACGTGCATAACGGCCTGACCGTCCCGCCGACCCTGCGCCCGTCGAACATGCTCGATTTCGCGATGCGTCCAGGCTGGGTCTGGCGTTACCTGACCGGACCGAAAGTCGTGCCCGCCAGCCTCGTGAAGCCCGGGCAGAGCACGCTGCTTACCATCGCAAACTACGTCAATTCGCAGTTCGACCAATCGGTGACGTGGAAAGACATCGAATGGGCGAAATCGATCTGGGGCGGCCCGGTGGCGCTCAAGGGCATCCTCGATCCGGAAGACGCGAAGGCGGCGATCGACCATGGCGCGGATGCGTTGATCGTTTCCAACCACGGCGGGCGCCAGCTCGATGGCGTGCGTTCCGGGATTTCGGCGCTGCCCCACGTCGTGGATGCGGTGCAGGGCCGCGCTGAAGTGTTGCTCGACGGCGGCGTGCGCCGCGGCACCGACGTGCTCAAGGCTGTCGCGCTCGGCGCCAAAGCCTGCATGATCGGCCGGCCTTACATGTACGGCCTCGCGTCCAACGGCCGCGCCGGCGTGGCCAAAGCGCTCGACCTGTTCCGCAACGAAATCGACCTTGCGCTGGGCCTTAGCGGCAATACCAGTCTTGCCGCACTTGATCGCTCGGCGATCTTGTAGGCGGCAAGACTCGGTGCTGCGTGCTGGGTACTGAGTGCTGCGAGAAAAACGGGTGTTGCGTGCTGCGTACTCAGTACTGCGGGAAAAACAAATCTGACAACCCAAATCGCCCTGCAAGGAGAGGCATCAACTCAGTGTGCCGACGCCACTAACGCAGCACTCAGTACTCAGCACGCAGCACTTCTTTTCCCCCCGCCTACGCCGCTTCGGCAACCGATGTCATCAACCTTGCCGGCACCGACAACTCCCGCAACGCGCGGTGCACGAACTGTACGCAAATCGAGCCTTCTCCGACGGCGGCGGCGACGCGCTTGACGCTGTCGCAGCGCACGTCGCCGACGGCGAACACGCCCGGCAGGCTGGTTTCGAGGAGATAGGGCGCGCGCGGCAGCAGCCAGCCTGCCTTGCTCAGGTCTTCGGCACGCAGCTCGGTGCCGGTGCGCACGAAGTCCTTGTCGTCGAGCGCGACGCAGCCGTCCAGCCAGGCGGTGTTCGGCACGGCGCCGGTCATCATGAACACGCTGCTGACATCGCAGCTTTCGGTTTGGCCGGTGGCAGCGTCGTGCCAGGTCACGCGTTCGAGGCGTTCACTGCCTTCCAGCGCCGTGATCTGCGTGTGGGTATGCAGGGTGATGCGCGGGTTTTCCTCGATGCGGCGGATCAGATAACGCGACATGCTGTCGGCCAGCCCGTCGGAGCGCACCATCATGTGCACCTGGCGGCAGCCCCCCGCCAGGAACACCGCGGCCTGGCCGGCTGAATTGCCGCCGCCGACGATAACGATCTCTTCGTCCTCGCACAGCTTGGCCTCGAGATGGGTGGCGGCGTAATAGATGCCCGCGCCGATGAATTTCGCCAGGTTCGGGATGCCCGGGTCGCGATACTTCGCGCCGGTCGCGATGATGATGGTGCTGGTTTGCACCACGCGTCCGTCGGACAACTCCAGCGCGTAAGGCCGGCGCTCGCAGAGCAGGCGCGTGGCGCGGCAGGCCACGGTGACGTTGGCGCCGAATTTTTGCGTCTGCACCAGCGCGCGGCCGGCCAGCGCCATGCCCGAGATGCCAGTGGGAAAGCCCAGGTAATTTTCGATCCGCGAACTCGTGCCGGCCTGTCCGCCGGGGGAATTTTCCTCGACCACCAGCACATCGAGGCCTTCGGACGCCGCATACACCGCTGCCGCGAGCCCCGCCGGGCCTGCGCCGACCACGACCAGGTCGTGAACCCTGGAGTCGTCGACGGCCGGATTCATCTGCAGGAAATCGGCGACCTGCGCGATGCTCGGATTCTTGAACACGCGGCCACAGCGCCCGATCAGGACGGGCACCTCGTCCGCCGTGACGTGGAAACGATCGAGCAGGGCCTGCACGTCGCTGTCGCTGTCTATGTCGACGCTGACATAGGGATAGTTGTTGCGGGTCAGGAATTCGCGCAGGCGCAAGGTGCCGGCGGAATGGCGCGAGCCGAGCAGCATCGCCTCGCTTTGCCCCGACGCCACCAATCCCATGCGCCGCAGGATGAAGGCGCGCATGAACATCTCGCTGATCTCCGCGTCCGTCTGCACGATGTTGCGCAGGTTCACATCGCCGATCGAAAGTATTTCCCCCGCCTCGCGCACGCGGATGCGGGCAAAACCCGGCACGCCGCGCAGCGTGCTCATTTCTCCCGCGAAATCGCCCGGCTGCAACACGGTCACGATTTCTTCCCCGCGCATGCCCGGCAGGCCGACCTCAAGGCTGCCGGCCAGCACGATCACCATGTCGTGATGGCGCTGGCCGGGTTCGATCAGCACGTCGCCGGCCCCGGTTTTAACGCGCTTGCCGAATGCTTCAAGTCGGGAGAGCTGCATGGCCGTGAGCTTGGGGAACATCTGTTCGCGGCGCTTTTCATAAAGTTCGTTCTGCATTGCCTTCTCCTGATGCGGCCTACTTCAGCAACAAACCCACTTCGTCGACGAAGCACCAGCTCCAGTCCTCGCCCGCTTCGAGCGAGGTCATGATCGGGTGCCGGGTTGCATGGAAATGCCTGGTGGCGTGCTTGTTCTTCGAGCTGTCGCAACAGCCGACATGGCCGCAGGTGCGGCACAGGCGCAGATGCACCCAGGTGTCGCCGGTGGCGAGGCATTCCTCGCAGCCGTCGCTGTTGGGGGTGTCGGTCTTGACGAATTCGATGTGCGAGCACTGGCGGCTCATGGGTGGTTTCGTCCGGTTGCGGGTTGTCGATCGGGACTGCCGAAGCGCCATTGTATTATCGGCAATCCGGATTCGCGCAGTGACACTATTGCGCAATGCCCGCATTCGCGATCAGGTTTTCGGCTCAGCGGTCTATCGGCCGTCCCTGCGCCAGCCAGGCTTCCATTCCGCCGGCCAGCGGGCGCACGTGACGAAAGCCCTTGTCCTTGAGTTTCTTCGCCACGACGGCGGCCGACGCATCGTTCGGGCAGTCGCAATAGACCACGACTTCCTTGTCGGGATCCATGTCGAGCTCGGCGATGTCGCGCACGGGAATGGCGCCATGGATCCAGCCTTGCCTCGCCCGATGTTCAGGGCTTCTTGCATCGAGGATGGTGGTGCCTGCGTTCCTGGCGATCAACTCGCCGAGCTCGTCGATGGAAATCCGCGACATGCGTATCTGCAGGGCGAAACGGTAGCGCTGCCACCATTTCAGGGCGATGAACAAGGCTATGCCCGCGAACAGCAGCATGAGCGCGTAATGTCCGAGGCTCTCCAGTTCCAGGAGCAACGCGGCGACCGCGGTGTGGAAAACGGCGCCGAGCACGACGGCGCCGCCCGCCCAGAGCGCGGCGCCGATGCCGTCGTAGAACACAAACCGGCGCAGGCTCGTGCCGGTCTCACCGGCAAGCGTGGTGGCTACGGCGGCAAAGCCAGGAACATACTTGGAAACCACCAGCGACGGCGCGCCCCAGCGTGCGTAGATGCGCCTCGTGAGCCCGACGCAGGAATCCGGGGAGAGCGACAGCTTGCACATTTGCCTCAGCAGCGCGGCCCCGAAACGCTTGCCTCCCGCGTACCAGAGCAGATCCGCCAGCACAGCCGCGAGAGTGGCGACGAACAAGACCGGCCAAAGCGGTTCGGCGAAGTCGGTGGCGATGGCCGCGGTAACGATGATCGCCGGATACGCCGGGAACGGCAGCCCGCCCTGGTCGAGCAGGACGCAGACGAAGACGACCCAGAGGCCGTAGACTGCGATGACGTGCAGAAGGACTTCCACCGTGCAGGTTCGGGAATCGTGTCGAATATTGCTGGATCGGGGCGCGCGATGGTGACGACGCTCCATTGTCACCTTGAGCGATGGGTGCAGAGATTATCATGCGCAAGCAATAGCCTGTGGGGCCGGGGTAGAATCAAAATTCGCTGGCGCAATCACCTGCCGCAATCACGCCGGAATCCTGCGCAAATCCGGCGGTCATCTTGGCGTGAACCGGGAGGATCCTTTTCGCGTCCAACGGACGCGTCGATTCGCCGCCAATCCGTATCACGCACCGCCCGATGACGCTTCTCGAGAACGACCTGAAAAAAATATCGGCCCTGACGCTCGAGCACTACAACATGAGCGCCGAGGGTTTTCGCGAAGGCACGCGCGATCACGATGTAAGCCAGAATATCGCGGCACTGCTGCGCCACATCGCTGCGCAGCCGCCTTTCACGATTCTCGATTTCGGCTGCGGCCCGGGCCGTGACCTCAAGGCATTCACCGATCTGGGCCACGTTGCGATCGGCCTCGATGGCGCCGCTCACTTTGCCGAGATGGCGCGCATGGAATCGGGATGCGAAGTATGGCAGCAGGATTTCCTCGGTCTCGACCTTCCCGCCACGTACTTCGACGGCGTGTTCGCCAATGCATCGCTGTTCCATGTGCCCTCGCAGGAATTGCCGCGTGTGCTGGGGCAGTTACATGCCGCGCTCAGGCCGGGCGGTGTGCTTTTCAGCTCCAACCCGCGCGGCCGCAACGAGGAAGGCTGGAACCATGGCCGCTACGGCGTCTACCATGACCTCGAAACCTGGCGCGCCCGGATGGAGGAAGCGGGTTTCATCGAGCTCGAGCACTACTACCGGCCGGCCGGCTTGCCGCGTGAACAGCAACCGTGGCTGGCGAGCGTGTGGCGCAGGGCGGTCGCGGCATGAACGAGGTCGTTGCGGGAATGATCGCGGGTGTCTTCGGGGCGGCGTATTTCGTCTATGGCAAGCGGCAGATGAAGTTTGCGCCGATGATCTGCGGCGTGCTGCTGTGCGTGTACCCTTACTTTACCGATAGCCTGGTCTGGTTGTGCGTCATAGGGGCGGCGCTGCTCGCCATTCCGTTCCTGACCGATGTCTGAGTTCCCATCGCCATGAAATTGACGGACGGATTGCGCGCGGTCGCCGTGTACGAAGCGGCGAAAGGCACGCTGGTTCTGGTGGCCGGGCTGGGCCTGCTTTCGCTCATGCAACAGGACCTGCAATACTTTGCCGAGCAGCTGGTCGAGCACCTCCACCTCAATCCGGCGCGGGGCTACCCCCGCATCTTCATCGATGCGGCGGCCAACGTCACGGATGCCAGGCTGTGGCTTTTTGCAGGTTTCGCGCTGGCGTATGCCGCGATACGCTGGATCGAGGCGTACGGCTTGTGGCTTGGAAGGCGCTGGGCGGAGTGGTTCGCGATCGCGAGCGGCGCCATCTATGTTCCGGCGGAGGCGTACGGGCTGCTGCGCGGCATCACCTGGATGAAATTGCTGCTCTTGACCGCCAACGTCTGTATCGTAGCGTACCTGATTTACGTATTGTGGCGATCGAGGCGGGAGCGGCCTCAGCAGCAAGAGGAAGGCCCCGCCGCGCCCGGCCGCGATGATGCGTGATCCGATTGCCGAACGACAATCTACGGGAGAAATAATTGAAAGTATCGATGTATCAAGCCTCTGTGCCGGTATTCGCACGCGCGCTGGGCAACCTGGCCGCGATCCTGGAAAAGGCGGCTGCGCACGCCGAAGCGAAAAAAATCGATCCGGCCGTGCTGATAGGTTTCCGGCTCTACCCCGACATGCTGCCGCTGGCGAAACAGGTGCAGATCGCCAGCGATGCCGCCAAGGGCGGGGTCGCGCGGCTTGCGGGTGTCGAACCACCCAAGTACGAGGACAACGAGGCCACATTCGCGGAGCTGGTCGCGCGGCTTCGCAAGACGATCGGCTATCTGGAATCCATCAAGCCGGAGCAGATCGACGGCACGGAGGACAAGACGGTTTCCTGGAAGACGCAGACCGCCACCAGGACGATGCAGGGCATGGCGTATCTTCTGAGCCACGCTACGCCGAACGTCTATTTTCACGTCACCACGGCTTACGCGATTCTGCGGCACTGCGGCCTCGAAATCGGCAAGCAGGATTTTCTCGGCAAGACCTGAGTCAAGCGGCCGGTGTCGCCGGCAGCTGAGTGCCGGCGACCCCGGGGAGCCGACCGGAAGCGGAACATGGACCACAGCATCAAGAGCAGGCTGCTGAAGAAATACGAGGGCGCTGCCGAGGTCTGCCGGACGCAGGGCGGCGATCCCGCGATGGAGTTCTATTCGCCGTTCGGCCCGATGATTGCGAAGGTGCAGACGCCGCGTGCGCTGCTCGATCGCGTCAATGCCTATGCGGATGCGAGGTTGTCGGGCGACGGCGGCAGGGAGCTGATCCTTCCCCGGGATGTGTGTTTCGACGGCGGCGAACAATCCCTGGCAAACCACGTTGCCGGCATGATCCGGCGCTATCTCGACGGCCTGGAAAACGCCGCGGTCAGCCGCGTGGACTACGAAAACGTCTGGATCGTGAGCCAGTACGCCGGCACGCCCAGCCCGGTGCATTTTCATACCGGGGACATTTCCGGCGTCATGTATCTCAAGGTCCCGGAAATCGACGAGGGCGAAGAAGCGCGCACGTATATTTCCGGCAGGCAGGCGGGTTACATCAATTTCCTGATCGGCGGCAAGCAGCGTTTTTCGAGGTCCCTGATCAGTTTCAAGCCGCAGGTCGGCGACTTCTATATCTTTCCCGGCTGGCTGCTGCACGGCGCGGAGCCGTTCCGCGGCTCGGGCGAGCGCCGCTCGCTCGCCTTCAATGCGTTCGTAACGACGGAAGACCAATTGCCCGCGGAAAGGCCTCTTAGATGATCGTCGTCCACCATCTCAACAACTCGCGTTCCCAGCGCATACTCTGGCTGCTCGAAGAGCTGGGTCTCGACTACGAGATCAGGCGCTACCAGCGCGATCCCAAGACCATGCTGGCGCCGCCGGCGTTGCGGCAGATCCACTCCCTGGGCAAATCCCCGGTCATTACCGACGGCGACCTCACGCTGGCAGAGTCCGGCGCAATCATCGAATACCTGGTGGGACGTTACGGCAACGGCCGCCTGGTTCCCGCTGCAGGCACAGCCGAACGGCTGCGCTACACATATTGGCTGCACTATGCCGAGGGGTCGATACAGCCGCTGCTGTTGATGAAGCTGTTCTTCGACCGGATCGAAAAGGGGCCGATGCCGTTCTTCGTCAGGCCGTTCGCGAAAGGTATCGTGGACAAGGCCAGGGCCTCGTTCGTCGTGCCGAACCTGGAACGCCAGCTCGACTATCTGGAAGGCGAACTGGGCCGAAGCGGATGGTTTGCGGGCGACGAGTTCTCCGCGGCCGACGTGCAGATGAGCTTTCCGCTGGAAGCGGCCGTGGTGCGCGCGGGCCTCGACTCGAAAAGGCCGAAGCTGATGGCTTTCCTGGAGCGCATCCATGCGCGGCCGGCGTACCGGAAAGCCATCGCGCGCGGCGGCGAGTATGGCCTGCTGAGATAGGCAACGCGATGTCGTGGGCGCACCGGCTCGCCCGGCGTGAAGACCTGCCGGCGATCGTCGAAATCTACAACGCGACCATACCCTCCCGGCTGGTGACCGCGGACCTCGAGCCGGTATCGGTCGAAAGCCGAGTCGATTGGTTCGAGCAGCACAAGCCGGATTTCCGTCCCCTCTGGGTCGCTCAAGGCGACGGGAAGATTGCCGGCTGGCTGAGTTTCTCCACATTCTACGGGCGTCCCGCGTATGACAAGACCGCCGAGCTGAGCGTCTATATCGCGGAAGCCTTCCGGCAGCGCGGCCTGGGGTCCTATTTTCTTGCGCAAGCCATTGCGCACGCGCCAACCATCGGCATAGACCGGCTGATCGGATTCGTCTTCGGCCACAATCGGCCGAGCCTGGAGCTGTTCGCGAAGTTCGGCTTTGCGCGCTGGGGCGAGTTGCCTGGCGTCACCCTGCTCGATGGCGTGGAACGCGATGTGATCATCCTCGGCCGCCGGGTGGGAGCGTTGCAATAAAAAAGGCGGGCCTGCGCCCGCCCTTCCCGGCACAGCGGATCCGCTGGGATCCGCCGCGCGTCTTCGCTTTACGATTTCACCTGGATGTTGTTCACGACCGTTTTGACGCCTTCGATCTTGCTGGCGTCGTCGCCTGCGCGATCGGCCTCGGCCTTGGTCTTCGCCTTGCCGGTCAGGGTTACCACGCCCTGAACGGTCTTGACGTGGATGTGGATGCCGGAAACCTGCTTGTCCTTGGCCAGCTCGCCCTTCACCTTCGTCGTGATCCAGGAATCGCTCATCGCTTTGCCCGGCGATTCGGCGGCGATCGCACCACCCGCCAGCAGAAAGGAAACCAGTATGCCGGCAGCCATGCCCATGCGTGTTTTCATGTTCGTTCTCCTTTGAATGATTGCGTGCTCTTCACGGCCTCCGGGATTTCGGGACGCACAACTCATCCTCGTCCACGGCGTGGCCGATGGATACCACTACGCAAGGGCTGTGCCGCCTCGCGATGAATCCGGAGAATATTGATTTTCCTGCGCATTAATGGGCGGCGACGCGCGCGGACCTGATGCCCGCGGCATTTCTTACATGACGCACGGGTAGGAATTTACTGTGACTTGGGGGCGCCCAGCCCGTCGAAATCAGCAAAGCAGCGCGCCTTGATATCCACCTCGAAAGCGGGAATCCAGTCATTGCCCAGGCCAGCCCGATAAGTACGCTGGCGCCCTGAAATCCGGTACAGCACGTGGGCAAGCTTGCGCCCTTCGCGGCCGAACCCGCCCGCCTGCTCGTTCTCCATATACACGTCGAAATCGGACCAGTGCAATCCGCAGATCCTGCATGCAAGACGAAAGTCTCCGCGCTCCTGGCTGGAAAGTCCGTCCGCAACGATGCTCATATCCATGTAACGCTCCGTAATCTTTTTTGCTGATGCGCCGGTGCGCGCGCGCCGGACATGGCATAGATAAGCCGGACAGCGGCAAGTTCCCGCGGCGCCGCGCTGCAATTCCGGAGTGACCATAACGTGGAAAATTTACAGTTGTGCGATGTAGGAAATGCCGGGCGTCGTGGCAGCGCGGCGTGCTTTACCCCGTGAACCGGGGATTATCGAGGAAGGCACGGCGCTTGCTCTGCATCTGTCCAAGCGCAGAGATGAGCAGTCAGGAAATTTCGACCAGGAGAACCACCATGCGTTACGAACAAATGACTTCGGACGATATTCTTTCCGACCAATTCGGGCTCGAAACGGCATTGGCGGAAATCGGAACGCGCGGCGACAAGTGGTGGCGACCGGACGCGATCCGGGCGCAGCATCCGCTGCTCGACGACGCCGGCGACGAGGCGGACGACGATGACGACGATTGGATCTTCCCGGACCGCCAGGAGTTCGGCGCGGAGCCCGACGACGAAGAAGAACCGGAATAATCGCAAGGGCGAATCGCAAAGTTGCCGGCCGCGATGCAGGACCGCCAGTAACTCTTACGTTCGCCCTTGTAAGCTCGTACGCCGGATTTTTCGATTTTGCCGCCCGGGCTGGCAGGCAACCTATTAAAAACGCAGGGATTACCGGCAAGCACGTACGATTTCCCGCCCGGCATGTTCCTTGCGGAACTATCAATGCGTCACTCCCTAACGCATCAACACACTGGAGGCATCAATATGTCGAAACTTCTTCACGCGATCATCGGAGCTTCACTCGGATTCGCTGCGGCGGCCCCGCTGTATGCGGCCGACACCGGACGGACCACCGAAGCATGGTCGGATTCGCAGGTCCGTACGGCGATGGACAAATGCAAAGGCCTGAAAGCTACCGAGCAAGCGAAATGCATCGTCAACATCCGTCCGGCCGGCGGTGGCGGCAGCTCACTCGCAGTCGGGGTGGCGGATTCGAGCGATGCGAGAACGGTGAAAGCCGGCAACTACACGGAAGAGGAATATACCGCGGCGATCAAGCAGTGCGATTCGCCGAAAACCACGGACCGGGAACGTTGCATCGCTGAGGTGAAGGACCACTACGGCCGCATGTAAGCGGTTCGCGAAGCAAAGCTTCGCGCCCCGTGCGGATGGAAAGCCACCCCCGAAAGAGGGTGGCTTTCGTTTGCCTGGATGGCCGAAGTGCAGCGGCAGTCAGCTGCGCAGCACGAGCACCAGGCCGGAGGCAATCGAGAACAGCATCACGAACATCCGCAGCGCGCGCGTATCGATGCGCTGGTGGATCAGCCGGCTGAGCAATGCGCCCGCGCCGAGCGCGGGCAGCAGTTGCAGCGCGCCGGCAAGCTGCGGGGCGGCGACGCGCCCCGCGTGCCACAGAAATGCAAGCGAGATGACCTCGCCGATCAGGAAGCACAGCGCGATCGTCGAGCGCATCACCGCGACCGGATGATGCTGGTACACCAGCGCGAGCGGAGGACCGCCGATGCCGGTCGCGGTCTCGGTGACACCCGTCACGAGTCCGGCTGCCACATAGACGCCGCGGCCGGGCCGGAATGCCGGCATGGCAAGCGTGACTGCCGCGGCGACGATGGTCGAGATGCCGATCACCATATTCAGCTGGCTCGCCGACAAGACCACCAGCACCCACAGCCCGGCAAACGTTCCGGCGAAGCGCCCCGCGGTGATCCACGCGCCGCTGCGAAAGTCCAGCGCCGCCCGCTCGCGCCATGCGACGTAAACATTGAGCGGCAGCATCAGCACAAGCACCGTGACCGGCAGCATCTGCGGCGCGACGAGTCCCAGCACGGGAGCCACGACCAGCGCGAAGCCCACGCCGGTGCTGCCTTGCACGAAACCAGCGATCGCCACGATCGCCGACATGGCCGCCAGGGCAGTCCAGGTCATCACATCAGGTGTCGTGCAGTGGATTCGCGCCCGGCCGCAACGTGGATTCTATCGATCCACTCCGAGCCGGTGGAGCCGTCGCGCCCGTGGGTGAAGCATAAATATTCATGGTCGCATATGGGCCGCTAATTTCCCTCGGCGGAAAGCTCCACGACGATTTCGGCCGGCAGCGCGTGAATGCGCAGCTCATTGCCTTGCTCCCAGGGCGACGCGCGACCGTTCACGGATGTCCGGCCCGGAACTGCGGCATAGGGCCACGGGTATATCAGGCCGCCGCTTGGCAGCGTCATGCCTCCGGCGACGGACATCGACAGGCGCCGCCCGTCGTTGCGCAATGCATAAGTCAGGTTGCCGTACGGGGTTCTCAGGTTCGCGATCCTGATGCCGTCGCCGGCCAGCCAGTCTTCCGGAACACCGGCGGCGAGCACCAGGGAGCGGTCCGCAGGCCGCTCGTATGCGAACAGGTCGAGCGCGCATTGGATGTAGTCGGATGCAATCCAGGCGTGCGGCATGTCGCCCACGAAACGCGGCTGGCGCATGTCGCGGCCGACCACCTCGGCCCACTGGTTCCAGCCCGCGGGGCGCCGGTCCGCAAGGAAAAAATCCAGCAGCTGCTGCGCCCGTTCCCGCCAGCCCAGCCGCACGAAGGCGCCGACGTTGCGCAGCTCGTATGGCGTGTATTCGCTCCATTGCCTGTCGCCATCGCGGCGCTGCGCGAACTCTTCCCAGTAGCGCTGGAAGGTCCGCTGTGCTTGCGGCTGCGGCAGCCCGGCCTGCACGCCCGCCACCGACAAGGCGATGGTGGTGGCGGAAGGGTCGAAGTCGCCGCGGTCCGCGCTGGCGGGAACGTAGTCGATGCCGTGCCGCTCGATGCTCGCGCGCAGCGACGCTTGCAGGTCATCCTGAAATTGCCGATGGCGCGCCTCAAGCTGCGCGGCATTCCGGCGCCCGAGTTTCCGCGCCATTTCCGCGGAGCCGGCGTAGCCGGCCAGGCTCCAGAAATCATCCCAGTATGAATAGGCCGGCCGGTCCGAGTATCCTTCGTGGCTGATCGACGGCGGCATCAACCCGAAGAAAGCGCTGCGCTCCGCGTCCTGGTTCTGCGCCGTGCGCTGCGTGCCGCTCAGCAAATCCATGTAGGACACGGCCGAGGCGACGCGCGGCCACATCCGGCGCAGCCACGCGCGGTCGCCGGTGTAGCGGAAACTCTGCGCGATCAGGTGGATCAATTCGCCCTGGCTGTCGTTCTCGGCAACCGGGTCCGCGCCGCGGGCATCCACGCAGCAGGGCACCTTGCCGTTGGAAAACTGGTAGGGCGCGAACCATTCGGCATACTCGCGCACGACTTGCGCATGGCCCATGCGCAGCAGCGCGTCGGACATCATGGCACCGTCGCGGATCCACGAGCGCGCGTAGGAGCGGCTGCCGGGACGCAATTCCGGCCCGGCGCGATTGATGAGAATGTGCGCGAGCGCGGTGCGGATCGTGTCCGCGAGAGGCTGGGCTTGCGCCGGAAGGCGCACGGAAACGAGGTTGAGCTTCTTCCTCCAGTCGTCGGCCGCCTTCGACCGTTGCCGGCTCAGCCAGCCGGCCACATTCTCGCGCGGAAGCTCGGGCGTGCCGGCGAGCGGAGCGACGATTCCCACGGTGCGGCTTCCCTTGGCCGGCAGCTTCAGCCGGTAGAGCATCATGGCGGACGCGAGGCCGGCGCTGTCCTTGACGTCGCTCGACGGCGGGATCGCTTTCGCGGTCAGCAGCTCGGTGACGCTGCCCGCGTCGAAATCCGCGGCGGCTATTTTTTGCGGACGCTGCAGCGGAAACACCCGGCGCAGGCCGTTAATGCCCAGCGCCTGCCGGTCCCAGTGCAGCTCGCGAATGGGTGATACGCCCCCCGGCGCATTCAGGAACTGGGTCGGCGGATTGACCTGGAACGGCCGAACGGCCAATGCCAGGGTGACGACGCGCGCGCGGTCGGAATGGTTTTCGACCACGTACTCGGCGATGAGCTGGGATCGCGCGCGATTGCCGGTGCCGAAGGCGGTGACCCGCAGCGCCAGCTCGTTATGGCGCCAGGTCACGGTCGGAATGGGCAGGTAGCCGTCGAGCAAGGACTGGTCCGACTCGACGTCGGCCCAGGTCAGGAAACCTTCGTCCGTGATCAGGAAAGGCTCGATCGAAGCGGATTGCGGCCCGAGCTCGAGCGCTCCATCCTCGGACAGCAGGCCCTGGGTGGTTCCGCCGTCGATGCCCACGACGGTCCAGTAAGACTGCTCGCCCGCAAACGCGCGCGGATAATGGCCGCGCGGCGCCTCCTTGGCAACCGCAGCGATGAAAGCGTTGGCAGACGCGCCGTAGGCGAGATCCTTGACTTCGATTTCCGCGAGGGCGTAGGACTCCGCCGGGCCGTCATGCAAACGCAGCCGAACGTAGCGAGCTTCCGATTCCGGCAGCATGAGCGCATCAGTGCCGCCGTTGCCGTCCACCACGCGGCGCAGTGCGCGCCATTGCTCGCCGTCGTCGGAAACGTCCACCGTGTAATGCGAAGCCTGCTCGCCGGGCAGCCAATGCAGCACCAGTCCGCCGAATTCGCGCTGTTCGAGAAAGTCGAGCGTGAGCGTCTGCTCGGGACCGGTCGCCGGATTGCTGCGCCATGCCGTGGCAGCATTGGCGTCGAACGCCAGGTAAGCCTGCGCCGGCGCCAAGGTCGAGCTGGCGCTCACCGCCGCCGCCTCGGGCGGGCCGGAAGAATCGGCGGGCAGCTCGCGGAAGGCGAGGCGCTCGAAACAGACGCTGCCCTTGCCGCCTTCACGTCCCCTGGCGATCACGAATTCGAGATGCTCGCTGCGGGTCAGGTCGCGATCCTGCGACGGACCCCATGCGAACGCGACGTGACGCTTCTTGAAACGCACCTTCTGCCAGTCGCGCGGAAACGCATAGTCGGGACGATTGACCCACCAGACATTTTCCCCGCCGGCATCGACCATCTTGAATTGCAGGGTATTGGCCGGCGCATCGCCTTTCAGCCCGAACGAAAATTCGAAGTTGGCGGGATACTCCATCGGCAGCGCGCGGCTTATCGCCACGTAACCGGACACCGCGCCGAAATCGAAATCCACGCACAACGCACGCCCCTCTTTTCCCACCGCGGAGCGGAGCGTCGCCTTGACATCGTCGGTCGAAGACACGTGCCACGCCCCGATATCGTGAAAGTCGTCGAGGACCCGTGGAGGCTGGAGTTGCGCTTCTGATGCTTCGTTCGTGGCGGAACACATGCCGGGCAGGCAGGCCAGCAACAAGCAGCAAACGGCTGCGCGCGCACTCCACGGACGACGCCGGGGCCTCATCCCTTGACGCTTCCGACCAGCAGGCCGCGGATGTAGTACTTCTGCAGGAGCAGGAAAATAACCAGAACGGGCAGCACGGTCACCACCGAGCCCGCCATCATCATCTCGCTGTCCTGCACGTGCTCGCGCGACAGCGATGCCAGCGCGACCGGCAATGTGTACAGGCTGGAGTCGGTGAGCACGATCAGCGGCCACATGAAATCGTTCCAGCAACCCAGGAAAGTGAATATCGCCAGCGAGGCCAGGATCGGCGCGAGCAGCGGCATGACGATGCTGGCGAAGATGCGAAATTCCCCGGCGCCGTCGATGCGCGCCGCTTCGAGCACCTCGTCGGGTATCGAGAGCGCGTACTGGCGCACCAGGAAAATGCCGAACAGGCCGGCCATGGCCGGGACGATGACGCCGCCATAGGTGTTGACCAGGCCCATCTGCTTGAGCAGCAGGAACAGCGGCATCATCGCCACCTGGCCGGGGATGACCAGCGCGCCAAGCAGCGTCTTGAACAGCCGTTTCTGGCCCGCGAACTGCAGCTTGGCGAAGGCATAGCCGGCCATCGAGTTGAACAGCAGCGAAACCAGCGTGACCGCGGTGGCGAGCAGCAGGCTGTTCATGAAATAACGCAGCAGCCCGCCGCGCACGAACAGCTCGCGATAGTTGTCGAACGTCGGCGAGCGCGGCAGCAGCGGCGGGGGCAGCGTGCTGGCTTCGCCCGGGCTCATGAAAGAGACCGACAGCATCCACAGCAGGGGGAACAGGCTCACGAAGGCCAGTCCGGCGAGCAGGCCGTTGACAAGGGCGCCGGCGAGATGCCTGTTCATGCCTCCGCTCCGCGCCGGCCCGCGCGCATGAACAGCCAGGTCACGGCGAATATCAGTCCGAACAGCAGCACCGCGGTGGCCGACGCGATGCCGAGGTTCCACCACTTGAAGCCTTCTTCGTACATGAAATACAGCACGCTCACCGTGCTGCGCAGCGGGCCGCCCTGCGTCATCACGTAAGGCTCGGCGAACAGCTGGAAGTAGCCCGCGGTGGTGAGGATGCCGACCAGGATCAGCGCCGGCTTCAGCATCGGTAGCGTGACGTGAATGAATTGCTGGAGCCCGGTCGCGCCGTCGATGCGCGCCGCTTCGTAGACTTCCTCCGGGACGGCCTGAAGGTTGGCAAGGAAGATCATCATGTTGTAGCCGAAATTCTTCCAGGCCGCGAGCAGGATGATGGTCGGCATTGCCAGGCGCGGGTCACCCAGCCAGTCGATCGGGTCGATGCCGACATGGCCCAGCGCGTAGTTGACCATTCCATACCGGGTCTGGAACAGATAGCGCCACACCACGGCGACCGCCACCAGCGTGGTCACGACCGGCGCGAACAACGCGGTGCGGAAGAACGGCTTGAAACGGGCGACGCGCGCGTGCAGCAGCAGGGCCGCCCCGAGCGACAGTCCAATCGACAGCGGGACGCCGACCACCACGAAATAAAACGTGTTGCCGAGCGCTTCCCAGAACAGCGGCGCGCGCAGCAGCCGCAGGTAGTTGTCGAGGCCGACGAAGCGCAGGTTGTGCAGGTTGGCGAGCGCGTAGATGTCGAAGTCCGTCAGGCTCAGCGCGAAGCCGGCGAGCACCGGCAACAGGAAGAACACGCCGATCACGGACAACGCCGGGGCGACGAATCCCCATGCCGCGACCGACAGCCTCATGGGGATTTCTTGCGCGCCAGCATCCAGCGGCGCTTCTCGAGGATCGCGTCGACGCGGCGGTCGAGCTCGCGCGTGGCCTGCTCGACGCCGGTGCCCGCCACTACGACCTGCTCCGCGGCAAGCTGCATCTCATTGGCGATGCGCTCCCATTCGGGGACCCTGGGCGCGGGACGGGCGCGTTCGAGCTGCTCGAAAAAGGCTTTTGCATAAACGTCGCCGGCGAGCTGCTCGTCGCGCCAGGGCGTGCGCCTGGGCGGCAGGTTCGCGCTCAAGGCATGGAAGCGAACCTGGACGGCGGGCTCGGAAAAGTATTCGATCAGGCGCCACGCCGCAGCCGCTTGCCGCGAGGAGCGGAAAATAACCAGGCTGGAACCGCCCGCGGTGGACGCGCCGGGACCGTCCGGCCCGGGCAGCGGAGCGGTCATCCAGTCGCGCTGGCGCTCGGGAGGCAGGCGCCGCTTGAATTGTTCGATGTTCCACGGCCCAGACATGTAGAAAGAAAAGTAGCCTCGCCCGAACTCGGCCCAGACATTGGAAATGGCAGCGTCGCTCATGGCCGGCGCCCAGCCCTTGCGGAACATCTGCGCGTAGAACTCCAGTGCGCGGCGAAACCCCGGGCCGGAAAACCTTCCGCGGCCCCCGTCGTCGCCCAGCAGGGATTCCTGCTGTTGGAGGCCGAGCGCGAGCAGTGGTTCAAACTCGTTCAGCGGCAGCAGGATTGCATAGCCGGCGGGCCCGGCCTGCTTCTTCACCGCGGCGAGGGCGCGCTCCCACTCCGCCCAGGAGCGCGGGGGCTTGTCGAAGCCGGCTTGGTTCAACAGGTCGCGGCGATAAAACAGCACGCGCGTATCGACGTACCAGGGGATGCCGAGCAACTTGCCGGCGACGACGTTGGTGTCCCATATGCCGGCGAAATAATCCGTGCGATCGACTACGCGGGATTGCGCGACTTGCGAGTCCAGCTCGACGAGCGCATCGAGCGCGGCGAATTCCGGGACCCAGGTATTGCCGAGCTGGCAAAGATCCGGCAGCGCGTCGGCGGCAAAGGCGGTGAGGAGTTTCTCGTGCGCGGCCGTCCAGGGAAGCTGCTGCACCTGCACGCGAATGCCGGGGTTGCGGCGTTCGAATTCCGGAAGGAGTTGGGCGATGACTTCGCCTTCTTGCCCCATTGCCCAGAAGCGCAGGACCTGCTGCTCGGAGGTCGCGGGGGAACAGGCGCCGAGCAGGAGGGCAAAGGCGCCAAGGAAGATACGCACCATTGCGCGCAGCCTGCCCATCCACTACATGGTACGGCTTTTCGGCGCGATCGTCTTTCCGCGCCGCGGGTCCGCTCAGCCTAGCGTGCTACGGTTGCTTCCTTCGTAGCCGGGACGTCGGCGATTGCCGTTGCCTGCTTCGCAGTTGCCGGAGCAGGGGCGTCCACGGCCAGCCAGCCGCCCTTGAATCCCGCCTGGGTGAGGCCGGCGCGGATGTGCGGATTCGAACGCATCACGCGCCACACGATGCCGGTGCGGTAGTTCGCGATCATGGCGAGTATGGGCCCCTGGTCGATGCCGAGATAGTCGGTATCCACCCAGCCGAATCCCGCGATGGTGCGCCCGTGGCGCAGCGGCACATCGAAGTTGAAGCTCGGATTGAAAGCGTCGTAGAACCCGTATTTGCCGAAGATGTGCTTGCCGTAGCGGCGATACATTTCCTCGACCGCGGGCACCACGATTTCCGGCGCGAATGCGATGGACGCAATGGCCGCGGTAGGCGCGATGGTGCCGTCGTCCATGGTGTACTCCACGCCGACTCCGCGCGGGGAGTAGGTCCGGAACCGGCGCTTCTCGCCGGCGAATTCCATCTCGATGTCGGCTGCGCCGTCGCTGGCCGTCAATCCCCACACGTTCTCGCCGTATTCGGCCCAGCGCATTGGGTTGGCGATCGCGTAGGCGCGCTGGGCATAGGTCGCGCGGCGCGAGTTCTCGAAATAATCGTAGCCGGCCGCGCGCATCGGCGTGTCGAGGATCGAGCGAAAATCGATCCACACATGCGAATACTGGTGGCCGAACAGCGGCGTGAACGTCAGGTAGGTCTGCCCGTACATCGTGCCGAAAAAGCGCGGGTAGTCGCGGCCCCATTCTTCCCATGCGATCGGCTCGACCGCATGTGTCGGCGAGCCCAGTGCGAGGATGTATACCAGCATGGCTTCGTTGTAGCCGCGCCATTCGAGCGGGATGAATGAAGATTCCGGGGTCCAGCCATAAGAGATGGCGGGCCCGCGCGCTTGCGCCCATTTCCAGTCGACGCGGCTGTAGATGCCTTCGACCAGGCGCCTGATTTCCACTTCCTCGTCGTCGGAGCCGTCGAAGTAGGACTGGCAGAACAGCATGCCGCTCAACAGCATCGCTGTGTCCACGGTCGACAGTTCCGTGTTCTCGTAGCGATGGCCGGTCTTCATATCCAGGAAGTGATAGAAGAAACCCTTGTAACCGGTCATTCCGGCCGGTTCGGCCCCTTGCGGCGCATTGGCGAAGAAACGGATGGTGCGCAGCGTGCGTTCGCGGGCCGCGGCTCGCGTCACGTATCCGCGTTCGACACCGATGGGATAGGCGGTCAGGGCGAACCCGACGGCCGCAATGCTCGAGAACGAGGGGGTCGGGAAACGGTCGGGTACCAGCCCGTTGTCCGGATTCGCCGTATCCCAGAAATAATGGAAGGTTCTTTCTTCGAGCGTATCGAACAGCGGCGGCAGCGGATTGCCCGGCACGGCAACAGGAGTGCCGGTCTTCGGCACTTGCTGCGCATTCTGTGCGCCGGTATCCGGCAGCGGTGTGCCATTCGCGTACGCCGCGAAGGCGGCGACGATCATGCAAAACGCCGCTATATACGAACCCAGTCCTCTTTTCACCATCGGTAACGTCCTCACAGTCTGCAGCCTAAACGGGAGCGAAGCATTCAGTTGCATCAACCTGTTACGTCATCGAGCGCGGTTCCGTTCGTCGCAATCACCCGCGAGTAGAAATGCGCGCTGTCCTTCGGGGTGCGGCGCTGTGTGTCGAAATTGACGTGCACGATGCCGAACCGTTTTGCAAAGCCGAGCGACCACTCGAGGTTATCGAGCAAGGACCATGCAAAGTAGCCCTTCAGGTCGCAGCCGGCTTCGATGGCATCGGCGACGGCTCGCAAATGGCGGCGAATATAGTCCACGCGCAACGGATCCTGCAAGCGATCTTCCGCGACCGCCGGAGGATCATAGAAAGCGGCGCCATTCTCCGTCACGAATACGGGAGGATTGCCATAGCGGTCTTTCACCCACTTCAGCACGTCCGTCAGGCCCTGCGGATAAACTTCCCAGCCGGTCTCCATATAAGTCGCCTGCTTCTGCTTCACCACCGCGGCCTTCAGCGGCCACGCATCGCTGTCGTGACGGGTGACGCTGCGCGTGTAGTAGTTAACGCCGACGAAATCCAGCGGCTGACGGATCAGGTCAAAGTCGCCACTCGGCCATTCCGGCCAGGCATCCCCGAAAATTTCCCGCAGCTCCTGCGGGTAGCTGCCGAGCAGCGCGGGGTCGAGATACTGGCGGTTCATGTATGCGTCCGCACGCCTCGTCGCGGCGAGGTCTTCGGGGCTTTGCGAAGCAGGGTATTTCGGCTCGAGGTTCACGACCAGGCCGATGCGATGCTTGCCTTCGGCGCGGTACGCGCGCACGGCCGTGCCGTGGGCGCGCATCAGATTGTGCGTGGCGATGGGCGCTTCGTAGCGGTTGCGGTGGCCGGGTGCGAGCGGTCCGTGCAAGTAACCGCCGTCGGCAACGACCCAGGGTTCGTTCAGCGTGGCCCACAATTTCACGCGGCCGTCCAACCGCCGAAATACCGTTTGCGCGTAACCCGCGAACCAGTCCGCGACGTCGGGATTGAGCCAGCCCCCGCGATCGTCCAGGGCGGCGGGCAGGTCCCAGTGATAGAGCGTGGCCATCGGCTCGATGTTGTGTTCGAGCAGCGCATCGACCAGGCGTTCGTAGAAATCCAGGCCGGGCCCGTTGATCTTGCCCGTGCCCTGCGGCAGCACGCGCGACCACGCAATGCTGAAACGATAAGCCTTGAGGCCGAGCTTGGACATCAGCGCGACATCGTCGCGGAAGCGGCGATAGTGGTCGCAGGCTACGTCGCCCGTGTCGTTGTTGTGCATTCGTCCCGGCGTATGCGCGAACCGCTGCCAGATGCTGGGACCCGCGCCGTCCGCGAGCGGCGAGCCTTCTATCTGATACGCCGATGTGGCGCAGCCCCAGAGAAAATTGCGGGGAAACACAAAGCCTGGATTCATTGGTTGGGTGTCCGATAAAGTGCCGAGACGCTGGCTGCGAATCGGCGTCCGGCCCACGTGGGCGCGGCTGAGGCATTGGTACATGGCGCGGCAATTTCGTTCGCACGCGCTGCTGCTGGCCGAATACCGGTCTGTGGCCGAAATCACCGGCCCCTCCGGATGCGCAGCGCGCAATCATACAAACACAGGTCGCGTCCGCATAGCAGGGTTGCGAATGTGCGCAAGCGCACACGCCGGCGCCGGCCCCGCGAATCAGGTTCTGCTGCGCACGGCTTCGGCCAGTTTCGCGTTGGCCTTCGAGAGTCGTTCCACGCGGTCGAGCAACACCCGCACGAATGCACGGTTGAACTGTTTCTGGCAGGCGTCGCTGGATTGCCGCAGCGCCGTCGCATTGACTTCGATGACGGTGAGCGGCGTGATCGCGGTCACCGAACTGGTGCGTTTTCCCCTATCCTCGAAATAGGGGATTTCCCCGAAACAGTCGCCGTCGGCGAGCACCGAAAGCGGCTTGCCCGCGCTGGTCACCCGCGCCTCGCCGTCCGCGATCAGAAAAAAGCTCTCGCAGGTTTCCCCTTCGCGCACCACGGTTTCGTGCGGCGCGAGCCGGCGAAAGGCCGCGATGCGCACCATCTCCCAGACGTCGAGATGCGCGAATTCCCCGAAGAAGGGCACGGCCTTGATGGCGCCGAATTTCTCGGTGTCCGAGATCGAACTAGCCGGCAGCGCAATGTTCTTGTTGGTGGTCGCGAGATCGGCACAGAACTCCTCCCAGGTCCGGTAGCGCTCGTCCAGGTTCTTGGACAGTGCCTTCAGTACGATCCGGTCCAGCTCCGCGGGCAATCCCGGCCGGTGCACGCTTGGCGCGGGAGGGGCCATGTTGACGATCTGATAGAGCAGGCTCGTGCTGTTGGAAGCGAAGAAAGGCAGCTTGCCGGTGAGCAGGCGGTACATCACCACGCCGAGCGAATAGATATCGGTCTGGTGGGTAAGCGCATGGTCCTGCGCCTGTTCCGGCGACATGTAGAGCGGCGAACCCACACCCTCGAGCTGGGTGAGCTCCACATCGCGCTGCAGGGCTACGCCGAAATCCGTGACCTTGATGTCGCCGTTGTTCCCGGTGAGTATGTTGGCGGGCTTGATGTCGCGATGGATGATGCCGGCCCGGCTCGCGAAATCGAGGGCGAGCCCGCACTTGAAGCAGATCTCCACCACGCGCTCCAGCGGCAGCAGGCCGGCGACTTCGCAGTAGGCCTCGAGCGTGCGACCGTCCACGTACTCCATTACGATGTAGCTGAATTCGCTCTGCGCATCCGCATCGTAGATGCCGATGATGTTCGGATGCATGAGTTTTCCGGCGAGCGATGCTTCGTTCAGGAACACGCGGTCGAAGCGATGCCTGAGCTTGGCGTCGGTCGCGGGATCCTTGTGCATGACCTTGATTGCGACTTCGCGGCGGGCAAAGGGATCGCGTCCGAGGAACACCCTGCTGGTGGCGCCGCGGCCGAGCTCCCGCAGGATCGGATATTTCCCGATCCGTTCGGGTGTCGCGGGCGACGTCATGCGCCCTGGCCGCGCCGTCGGGCGAAGGATTGCTGGCAGGAAGCGCGAGTCCGGTTGTCCTGGGTCACTGTGAAATTCCGCAAGGCATGGATGCCGGGGCAAGTGTACACAACGGAGGAGATCGCGGCTTCTTGCGGCCCCCGAATCCGTTTTACGCGGCGGGTTCCCGCGCGCTCAACGCGTACCTGAAGCGCTCGGGGTCGAGGCTGTCCAGGCGCCTGCCGCCGGTTTCCGCCTGCGGATACATCAGGAACGCCAGCGACGGGCCTTGCGAGCCGGGTAGTTCGACATCGTGCGCAGTGTTGTAAGGCATCCAGTTCATCTCCCAGGCGCCGAACAGTTTCTGCCGTGCCCGGGCCACGAGCGGATCGTCCAGGGTCAGCCCGGGTTTTTCCTCGAGGACGACCTTGCGCACGTCGGCAGGGTCCACCGGCACCCAGCCGTGGCCGGACAGCCACACTTCCGCGCGGCAATGCTGCGCCTTCGAGATGTCGCCGCTGCGCCCCAGGCTCTTGTAGCCCTGCCGCGAGTCTGCGACGCGTATGCCGTAGACGTCGCGCGCCGGGATGCCGATCGATCGGCACAGGCCGACGTAAAGCGCATTCAGGTCGGCGCATTTGCCGCTGAGGTCGCCGGATTCGAGCATGAAGCGGATGTCGCCCAGGCCGCAGCCGCGCGTCTTCGGATTGCGTGAGGTGTTTTCCACGATCCATTGATAGATCGCGCGCGCCTTGCCGGCATCACCCTGGACGCCGCCGACGATGTCGGCCGCCGTTTGCCGGACCACGCCGTCGGTGGGCATGAGATCCGTTGCCGCGGTGTAGAGCGCGCGTACGCGAGGTTCGAGCTGTTGCGGGTGCGACGGGCTGGAGAAATCGGTTGCGCGGTCGCGTGCGGAAAAACGGCTGACTACCTCGAGCACGGGAGCCGCTTCGCCTGGCCCCCAGGTGGCATGAAGCATCGCCGCGCCATAGCGCTTCTCCGTGACGACTTTCGCATCCTGTGCGTTTCCGGTCCAGGCATTCCCCTCGTTGCGCACCCAGTCGGGCGCGTCGGCTGAAGGCAGCGGCAACCACACTTGCGTAACACCCTGCGGATTCAATATCTCGATGCGTGAGGCGACCTCGAACGACCGCCAGCCTCCGGATGGGGATTCCGAATCGCGGGCGCCCATGGCCGGCCTTGGCAATGCCGCGGCCGCTGAAAGGGCGCTGCTCGCGGCCAGAAAGGAACGACGATCCACCGCACCTCCGCTTTCGTGGACGAAAAAAAAACCGGGCAAGATTGCCCGGCAGATATTACAACGGGAGCGTCGGATGCGGAGGTTGCGGACGTTGCCGTTACTCGTTCGTGGAAGAGGCGACGCGGACCGGGGCCGTTTTCATCGGCTGGCAGGTGATCTTGTCGTTGACGATGACGCACTTGTCGTTGCCGTTCAGGCTGAAGTCGATGCGCTGCTTGCCGTTTTCCATGGACACATGGAACTTGTCTTCGGCCAGGGCGCTGGTGCTCGACAGGGCGGTTGCGATCAGCAGGGCGGCGAGAATCTTGTTCATGGTCGGTTCCTCCAAGTGCGTTTGCGTTGGAGAAACTTTACGTTTCGAGGGCTCGCCTTCGCGTTGAACTAATACGGCGCTCTGGTGTGATTTATTCACACCGCCACGTACCGGACAGCGGGGCCGGGCGTTGTTAGCGCAGGGTCAAGCAGGCATGCCAGGCATTGTTGAGGTGCCTCGACACATGGCGGCTGGAGTCGTCGTATATGTACTGGGCAACGCAGCCGGGCGGCTGCGTCCCCTGGATGGCCTGCCACGCCGGATCATTCATGCCGGAATCGTGTTGCCCGGCGCCCAGGCTGCCGACCACCAGGGCCACCGCCGTCAGCTGCAAGGCTATCAATGCGGGCACGATCACTCTCGCGTTCATGGGGGTCCCCTTTAGGCGTGTGACTTATTCACGTTTCCCGCTCTTCGGTTCAGCCGTTGACCCGGCTCCGGTCCACGACCCCGCATACACCCGACAACATGCATTCGAATTCCGGGTGCGAGACGTCGTGACTAAGGTGGGTCGCCTCCACTGCCGGGCGCACTCGGCAGGGCTGCAAGGCGCGGGTCCCGCTGTCCCCCTGCGTGCAGCGAATGGCGGGTTGCGCGGCCCGTTGGGTCTGGAAAGGTTGCGCGCCGGCAGCCGATGCGGGCTGGGCCTGGGCGGATATTGCCGGCGTGGCGGCCAAGGTCATATATATGGCGATTGCGGTGATTCGGTTCATGGTTGTCTCCTCGATCGGTCGGTTCGCAAAAACCAGCAAGCGACGCCAGATTAGTGCGGCCGGGGCGATTGATCCCGTGCGTTTGTCGCGATCGCCTTGTGTAAAATTACCGTCCGGCAAAAGAGTCGCCGTTGGCAGGCGGCAGCGGACGGGCGAGCCGCTTGTCGCTCCCCGCCAATAGGCGCAGACTCGGTTCGGGCAACCAGCGGAGGACGGGAATGGCTGGATCGAATGACGATGGCGTTCAGTTCTGGAGCCTTCCGCCGCAGCACCTGAAGGCGCTCGCGGAGCAGGGGACCGTCAAGGCTTTTCCGAAGAACACCGTCATCATCAGCGAGGGCGATCGCAGCGACTCGCTGTTCATCGTCCAGTCAGGCAAGGTCAAGGTCTATCTGGCCGACGAGGACGGCAAGGAATTGCTGCTCAGCACCCATGGGCCGGGGGAGTATTTCGGGGAAATGATCCTGGACGAGGGCCCCCGTTCCGCTTCGGTCATGACGACGGAAGCCAGCCGTTTTTCAGTCATCACCACCGACCAGTTCAAGCAGTTCCTCACCCAGCATCCGGATATCGGGCTGGAGCTGATCAAAAGCCTGATCCACCGGGTGCGCGCGCTGACCAAGACGGTCGGCAACCTGGGGTTGCTCGACGTATACGGGCGGGTCGCACGGCTGCTGCTCGACATGGCGGTCGAAGACAACGGCAGGCAGGTCATCAAGGAGCACCTGACGCAGCAGGACATGGCCAGCCGCGTCGGCTGCTCGCGCGAGATGATCAGCCGCATCCTGAAGGACCTGCGCGTCGGCGGCTATATAAAGACGGACGGCGACCACATGATCATCGCCAAGAAGCCGCCCGCCGCCTGGTGAGCCGCTGCGGTTGCCCGCGCCGTGAATTTGTCACTTATCGGCCCGGCAATACTCACGGGATTGCGCATCGCCTCTTCGCTAATCTGGATTCGTGAGCATGTGCTCACGCAATCTCTCGCGAGGAGTCATATGAAAACCCACTCGAAGTCCGTTGTTGCATCCATGGTCGCGGCATTGTTCGCAGTCGCGGCATTCAGTGTCGGCGCGGCAGATCAGGTGAAGTCCGGCGGGCCCGGCGACCGGCCGTCCCGGGCGCTCGATGAAGGCGTCAAGTCGCAAGGCGCGGCCACCAAACCGGGCCGTTCGCTCGAAGAAGGTTCGGTCAAGGCGCAGGGCGCGACGAGCAAGCCCGGCCGCGCGATCGATGAAGGCAAGGTGAAATCCGCCGGGACGTCGAACAGGCCGGCGCGTGCCATCGAAGAGGGAACGGTGAAGTCCGGCGGCACGTCGACCAGGCCGGCCCGCGCCGTCGATGACGGCACCGTCAAGACCAGCAAGCAGAAGAGGATGCATGATCGCGCTATCGAAGGCGGCGCGGTCAAGGCGCAAGGCACTTCCGACAAAGCCAGCCGCGCGGCCGATCAGGCAGCCAAGTAAGGCTTCGGACGTTCCCGTCGGCCGGCCCTCGTGGCCGGCCTTTTTATTTGCGCTCGAACGGCAATCAGACGTCCCAGGGATTGGGCCGGTCGGCGGCGATGCCGTATTTTTCGATCGCGCGGCCGACCACCTTGCGATCGATCGTGCCTTCGTCGGCGAGGGCCGTGAGCGCGGCGACGACGATGTGGTTGCGATCCACTTCGAAGAAGTCGCGAAGTGCGGCGCGGCTATCGCTGCGGCCGAAGCCATCGGTGCCAAGCGCCACGTATTTGCGCGGCACCCAGGTACGGATCAGGTCGGGCAGGGCGCGCATGTAGTCGCTTGCGGCAATGACCGGCCCGGATGTTTTCGCCAGGCTTTGCTCGACCCAGCCTTGTTTCTGCTGCGCGTCCGGGTGCAGGCGGTTCCAGCGTTCGATGCCCATGCCGTCGCGCCGCAGCTCGGTGAAGCTGGTGACGCTCCAGACATCGGCTGCGATGGTCCAGTCCTTTTCCAGCAGTTCCGCGGCGGCGAGCACTTCGCGCAGGATGGTGCCCGAGCCCAGCAACTGCACGGTCGGTGCGCCCTTCTTGCTCTTGCCCTCGCGCAGCCGGTACATCCCCTTGAGGATGCCTTCCTCGGCACCGGCCGGAATCGCGGGATGCACGTAGTTCTCGTTCATCACCGTGACGTAATAGAACACGTCTTCCTGGTTTTCCAGCATGCGGCGCATGCCGTCGCGCACGATCGCGGTCACTTCATAACCGAAGGCGGGATCGTAGGCGACGCAGTTCGGCACGGTGGAGAACAGGATGTGGCTGGATCCGTCTTCATGCTGGAGGCCTTCGCCGGACAGCGTGGTGCGGCCGGCGGTGGCGCCCAGCAGGAAACCGCGCGAGCGCGAGTCCGCCGCCGCCCAGACCAGGTCGCCGATGCGCTGGAAGCCGAAGCAGGAATAGAAAATATAGAAGGGCAGCATCGGAACGCCGTGCGCGCTGTAGGAAGTGGCGGCGGCTATCCACGAGGAAATCGCGCCGGCCTCGGTGATGCCTTCCTCCAGGATCTGGCCGTCCTTGGCTTCCTTGTAATACAGCAGCTCGTCCTTGTCTTCCGGCTCGTAGAGCTGGCCGTGCGGAGAATAGATCGCGACCTGGCGGAACAGCGACTGCATGCCGAAGGTGCGCGCTTCGTCGGCGACGATCGGCACGATGTGCTTGCCGAGCGCCTTGTCGCGCAACAGCTGTGACAGCATCTGCACGAACACCATCGTGGTCGACTGCTCGCGGTCGCCGGAACCCTCGAGCAGCCGCGAGAAGGTCTGCAGTTCGGGAACCGCCAGCGTTTCCGACTTCGGCTTGCGCGCCGGGATATAGCCGCCGAGCGCCTTGCGCCGTGCGTGCATGTACTTCATTTCCGGACTGTCGGCCGCCGGCTTGTGCAAGCGCAGGTTCTGCACGTCCTCGTCGGAGAGCGGCAGCGCGAAGCGGTCGCGGAATGCGAGCAGCGTATCGTCCTCGAGCTTCTTCGCCTGGTGCGCGGTCATCTTGCCCTGGGCGGCGCTGCCCATGCCGTAGCCCTTCTTGGTCTGCGCCAGGATGACGGTGGGGCGCCCCTTGTGATTCACGGCGGCATGGTAGGCGGCGTAGATCTTCATCGGGTCGTGGCCGCCGCGTTTCAGGCGATCGATGTCCTCGTCCGACATGTGCGCGACGAGTTGCTGCAGCTCCGGGTACTTGCTGAAAAACGCCTCGCGGTTGAAACGGCCGTCGGTAGCCGCGTATTTCTGGAATTCGCCGTCGACGGTCTCGTGCAGCCGCTTGAGGATGACGTTGTCGCGGTCGCGCGCGAACAGCGGGTCCCAGTCGGATCCCCACATGACCTTGACCACGTTCCAGCCGGCGCCGGCAAACAGGCCCTCGAGTTCCTGCACGATGGAGCCGTTGCCGCGCACCGGGCCGTCCAGGCGCTGCAGGTTGCAGTTCACCACGAAGATGAGGTTGTCGAGTCCTTCGCGCGCCGCCATCGCCAGGCCGGCAATGGATTCCGGCTCGTCCATTTCACCGTCGCCGACGAAACACCACACCTTGCGTGCCTTGGTTTCGAGTATGTGGCGGTCTTCGAGATAGCGCATGAAGCGCGCCTGGTAGATTGCGGTGATCGACCCCAGGCCCATGGAGCCGGTGGGAAATTGCCAGAACTCCGGCATCAGCCAGGGATGGCAATACGACGACAATCCCTTGCCGCCGGTTTCGCGCCGATAGTTGTCCAGGTTTTCTTCGCTCAGGCGGCCTTCCATGTAGGCCCGCGCATAGACACCGGGCGCGGAGTGGGGCTGGAAGTAGATCGCGTCGCCGTCCTGGCCGGCGCGGAAGAAATGGTTGTAGCCGACCTCGAACAGGTCCGCCGACGAAGCATAGGTCGCGACGTGTCCGCCGAGCTCGGAGTTCGCGCGATTGGCCCGCACCACCATTGCCAGCGCATTCCAGCGCACCAGCGCGGAAATGCGCGCCTCGATTTCGGGATTGCCGGGGAACTGCGGCTGGTCGGCAAGAGAGATCGTGTTCGCGTACGGCGTGTTCAGCACCGGCGGCATCGGCACGCGCACCATGCGCGCGTGGTCCAGCAGCTTGCGCAACAGAAAAGTCGCCCGCTCCGCGCCTTCGTTTTCCACGATGGCGTCGAAGGCGTCCAGCCACTCCTTGGTCTCGACGGGGTCGAGATCCTGCGCAAGCACGCGCCAGAGGCCGGAAACGCTGATGTCGGAAAGGTCGGTCATTCGCGTGAATCTCCTCGGCTTTGGCGATCGCCGGCTCAAGCGGCGGGTCGTGGTTTCGGGAAGGCAGAATGCTACCGCGAATCGAAAAGCATGGGGTTTCGTTTTGCGCATCAAAAACCGCAAATTAAGGCATAATTACTCGCAAAATTCTCTCGGGACAGCATTAAATGCCGGAATCACAGCTGGATTCGATAGACTGGAAGATCCTCGGCCTGCTCCAGGGGGACGCCCGCACGTCCAATGTCGAACTCGCGAAGGCGGTCGGGCTGTCGCCCTCACCCTGCCTGAACCGCGTGCGCGCGCTGGAAGAAGCCGGTTACATCAGCCGCTACGTCACCTTGCTCGATGCGCTGCGCGTGGGGCTCAAGGTCAGCGTGTTCATCCAGGTCACGCTGGAACGCCAGATCGAATCGGCGCTGGAAAGGTTCGAGAGCGCCATCCGCGGCCGGCCCGAGGTCATGGAATGCTACCTGATGACCGGCGATGCCGATTACCTGATACGAGTCGTGGTGGCTGACATCCAGGTGCTGGAAGAATTCATCCTCAAGTTCCTGACCAAGCTGCCCGGCGTGGGGAACATCAAGTCCAGTTTTGCGTTGAAGCAGGTGAAGTACCAGACCGCGTTGCCGCTTCCGCAGGAAGTGATGAGGCCCGGCGCGCGAGGTTCGAGGCGCGTGGTGAAGAAGCGCAAGGGCTAAGTTTGCATCGTCACCCGGCGAGCGATCTACGATGTCCAGCCGGTTCATCATGCCTCGCCTTCCGAGGCGGAGAACGTGCGTATTGGCAATCAGGCGGTCGAATTCACGTTAGCTTTGCGTCGACGGCGGTCCATCAGCTGACGGCCTCGGGGCGGCGCAAATTCCAGGGCCTTATCCAAGTATCCTTATCCAAGGATCATGTCAACCAAGCCCTATGCCGCTAGAATTCCGCGGATCAGGTCGATCTATCATCGGAAAAACTGCTTGCGGGGGCTTGAATTGGAATCCTTGGCCGAGTGGCTGGACGGATTGGGCTTAACGCAATACCTGCAGCAGTTCAAAGCGCAGGAAATCGATTTCACGTCGCTTCCCTTGCTGACAGAGGAAGATCTGCGTGGACTCGGCATTCCCCTGGGTCCGCGCAGAAAGCTCCTGAAGGCGATCCATGAACTCGCCGCGCTGACCTCGCGCGATGCGGTGCGGGGCGATGGCGGTTCAAACAAGAAGGCATCAGAGACGTCGGCAGAACGACGGCAGCTCACCGTCATGTTCTGCGATCTTGTGGGCTCCACTGGGCTGTCCCGTCGCGTGGACCCGGAAACGTTGCGCGAGGTGATGAGTGCATACCAACGAGCATGCGGGGCAGCAGTGGAAAAGTTCGAGGGCCACGTAGCGCAGTACCTGGGAGATGGGCTCATGACTTACTTCGGTTGGCCCAAGGCTCACGAGGACGACGCCGAGCGATCCATTCGCGCGGCGCTGGTGGTGGTTGACGCGGTGAAACTGGTGCAAGCGCCTGAAAAGCTGCAGGTGCGAATCGGAATCGCAACCGGACCAGTCGTGATCGGTGAGACAGGGGCCGGAGACGCTTCGGTGCCAAAAGTGGCGGTGGGCGAGACACCCAACATCGCGGCGCGCCTTCAGTCCTTGTCGGCACCCGATGAAATCGTTATCAGCGCCGCCACGCGCAGGCTTGTAGGCGGCGCTTTCGAATGTACGGATCTTGGCGACCAGGCACTGAAGGGCGTCGTCGAGCCCGTGCGGGCATTCCTCGTAAATGGCCTGGGTCGGGTCGAAAGTCGGTTCGAAGCGACACGGACTGGCGAGCTCACAACCCTCGTGGGTCGCGAGGAAGAGGTATCGCTGCTGCAGCGCCGCTGGCGCGCCGTATGCGACGGAGACGGGCAGGTGGCCTTGCTGTCCGGTGAACCTGGCATTGGCAAGAGCCGCGTCATCCGGGAGTTGCGCGAGCACCTCGCTGCCGCCGAACTTCGCTCGCTGCGCTGCCAGTGCTCGCCCCATTACGCGAACTCGGCATTACACCCCTTCATCGCGCCGTTGATGCGAGCGGCGGAATTGTCTGATGAGGACTCTCCCGCCGCGCGTGCCGACAAGCTGGAGCGGATGCTCCGACACCTCTCCATCACCAATTCCGGAGCTCCTGCGCTCCTCGCGGCGTTGCTGTCCATCGAAACCTCTGACCGCTACCCGCCCAGCAAGCTTTCCGCGCAACGTCAGAAGGAGGACACGTTACAACTCCTGGCTGAGATCGTCTGGCGGCTCGCTGCGCGCAGTCCGCTCCTGTTCGTGTTCGAGGACGTCCACTGGATCGATCCCACTTCTCTTGAACTGCTTGATCTGCTCGTGGCGCATGTTGGCGGGCACCGCGTACTGTTGTTGATGTCCTTCCGGCCCGATTTCCCCGGACGCTGGATCGGTCAGAGCAACGTGACCTTCGTCAGCTTGAATCGTCTGGCTCGCCGGCAGGCGGCTGCGATGGTTGCGCGCCTTACGGGCAACAAGGATCTTCCCGACGAAGTCCTTGGCGAGATTGTGGCAAAGACCGATGGAGTGCCGCTGTTCGTCGAGGAACTCACCAAGGCTGTGCTGGAAAGCGGGCTCGTGCGGTTACAGGGAGGTCGCTATGCGTTGACCGCCCCTGTTAGCTCCCTCGCGATTCCGTCCACGCTTCAGGATTCCCTCATGGCGCGCCTCGATCGTTCTGCCGAGGTGAGAGAGGTTGCGCAAATCGGGGCCTGTATCGGTCGAGATTTTTCGTATCGGCTGCTAGCGGCCGTCTCCGACCTGCCGGAAGACAAGCTGCGCCCGGCGCTGGACCAACTGATAGGCAGTGAACTGGTGTTCCACCGGGGCGAACCTCCCGATGCGACCTACAGTTTCAAGCACGCCCTGGTGCAGGACACCGCCTACGGCAGTCTCCTGAAGAGTCGGCGCCAGGCTCTGCATCGGCTGCTCGCAGAAATCTTGCAAAGCCAGTTCCCCGAGCGGATCGCGAGCGAGCCGGAACTGGCCGCGCATCACTTCACGTCGGCCGGACTGGACGAGCAGGCGATTGGTTACTGGCTACTGGCAGCGCAGCGGGCGATCGAGCGTTTCGCCAATACGGAAGCGATCAGCCACGTCTCGCGAGGACTCGCCCTCCTTGCAGCGTTGCCTGCAGGAGCCCCTCGCGACAAGCAGGAGTTGCTATTGCAGATGGCGCTGGGCAGCGCGTTGGGTGCAAAGGGCTACACGTCACAGGAAGTCGGTCGCACCTTCGCCCGTGCACGAGAGCTGTGCCAGCAGGTGGGAGAGATGCCACAGATGTTTCCCATCCTGTTCGGCCTCTGGATCTTCTACATAATGCGTGCGGAATTCCAGTCGAGTCATGAGATTGCCGATCAAATACTGCAGCTGGCCAGCAAGGCCGACGATCCTCTTGGCATCCTGGTCGGCAACTATTCGCTTTGCGGGACGCAACTGTTTCGCGGCGATCTTCCAGCGGCAGTCAAGCACGGCGAGGCGGCGTTCAAACGATACGAGAAGGCTTGGGACAAAAGGCTCATGGCCATGTTCGGCTATAGCCCGGGGCCAGGGTGCGGCGATTGGGCATCCATTGCCATGTGGTTCCTCGGATTTGTCGGCCAGTCCCGGGAACAAGGGCGGCTTGCGGAGCAACAAGCGGAAGAATCGGGGCATCCACTAACGCTTGCTACGGTCCTTGCACATCGCGCGTTTCTGGAAGGCATGCGCGGCGACGTGGGAGCGGCCTTGGCTTATTCGAGACGGACCATCGAGGTTGCCAAGGAGACAGGTATCCTCATCCGCCAGGCAGAGGGTGAGCTTATCGAGGGGTGGGCGCTCGCGCGCATGGGCGAATCGGAAAGGGGCATCCGTCAGATTGAAACCTCCCTGGCGATCTGGAATCAAATTGGCGCGAACATTGGTGATCCGACATGGATGGGATTTCTGGCTGACGCGCACCGCACGGCCGGACAACTGGATCAAGCGCACGAAGTTCTCGCGCGCGCAATCGAATGCGTGGAAAAGTATGGCGAGCGGCTATGGGAATCTGGCCTGCATCGTTTGCAGGGAGAGTTGTGGCTCTCAGGAAGCGGCCAAAACGCGACACGGGCCGAGGCCTGTTTTCGCAAGGCTGTTGACGTGGCGCAAGGCCAGGCCGCCAGGATGCTGGAGCTTGAAGCTGCGACTCCCTTGGCTGGACTTCTCCAGCAGGCAGGACGGACAGCCGAAGCGCGGGATGTGCTCAAGCCGGTTTACAGCTGGTTCACCGAAGGCTTCGAGACTCCGCAACTGCGCTCGGCTGCGATGGCGCTTCGAGCGCTGCAATAGTGCGAGGCGACTTGCTGTTACCGGATGCACAATGCGCCGCGCGTCGGTGAACTGAGTAGTTAGGCATCAATGGAGTCACTGTTGCCGTCCATCGAGGTCTTGGCCTTGGTCGTCATTGTCTTTACCGTCGCAGGCTGGGTAAAGGGCGTAACCGGTATGGGACTTCCAACGGTTGCGATGGGTGCTCTGGGCCTGGTCATGGCGCCGATGCAAGCTGCCTCGTTGTTGGTAATCCCCTCGCTATTGACAAACATCTGGCAGTTCGCGACCGGTCCGGCAAAGTGGTCGATCATCCGCCGCTTGATGACCATGATGATTTTCGTTTGCGTTGGCACCCTGTTCGGGATCGGCTTCTTGACGTCGGGATCGTCGCGGTGGCCGTCAGTGGCACTCGGCGGCGTCCTGGCCGCGTATGCACTGCTGGCTCTCTTTCTTCCCCGATTGGAAGTTTCTGCAATGCGTGAGCGTCTGCTGTCCCCCGTGATTGGTGTGGTCACGGGCGTGCTTACCGGAGCAACCGGTGTTTTCGTCGTGCCCGCAGTGCCATACCTGAGCGCGCTCGGCTTTTCGAAGGACGAACTCGTCCAGGCTCTGGGGTTGTCATTCACGGTCTCGACTGTCGCCTTGGGTATCGCCCTGGGCGCAATGGGCAGCTTCCAGCCTGGCGCGCTGTTGACATCCCTGGGTGCCGTCGTGCCCGCGCTTCTCGGAATGTTCGTCGGTCAGCGGACCCGGGCTCGTATCTCGCCTACCAGGTTCAGGCTATGGTTCTTCATCGCAATGCTTCTTGTCGGAATGTACATGCTCGCCCGAGGACTTTTAGTGCAGTGATGCTTCAGGGCAGAGGCTTGCATGACTGCGCCTGGCGCTGCGGCAGCTCTGGTTCGATTCCCGGCCTCTACGATATTCACGGCATTCACGACATCAGCCCTTACGTCATCTGCTGTTCCGGTCGCATCGCGAAAGCGCCGATCGCGCCGAGCAGCATCAGGATCATCGAGCCGACAAAAGGCAGCGTCCAGTTGCCGGTCGTGTCGATGATCCAGCCCGCAACCACGGGTGAGACGATCGCGGCGAAGGCGGAACCGACGTTCATCAATCCAGAGGCGGTGCCGGAAAATTGCGGCGCTATGTCCATCGGGATCGCCCACATCGGGCCGATCGTGATCTCGGCGAAAAAGAAGCCGAGACTGAGGCAGATCGCCGCAACGACCAGGTCCTGCGTGAACAGCAGCGGCAGCAGCGACAGCATGGCTCCGAGCATGCCGAATACCACCAGGTTGCGTCGCGCGATGGCGCGGCTCCCTGTGAGCTTCAGCAGCCAGTCGCTGACGATTCCGCCCAGCGTGTCGCCGACGACGCCGGCGAAGAAGACGCCGGAGGCGAATACGACGGATTTTTTCAGGTCCATGCTGTGCTGCTGCAGGAAATACAGCGGGATCCAGCTCAGGAACAGCCACAGTGTCCAGCCGTAGCAGAAGTACACCAGGGTGACCGGCGCCATGCGTTTGACCAGTTTTGCCCAGGGCACCGGGGGGCGGATCTTGCCGCCGGAGTAGGCCGGAAGCGCTTCCAGTTCGCGCGCCGTGATGGCGGGGTGATCCTTCGGATCGTCGCGAAAATAAAACACCCATGCGATCGTCCAGACCAGGCTCGCCGCTCCGAGCACGAAGAACGAGCCGCGCCAGGTCAGCGCGATCATCAGCCATGCGACCATCGGCGGAGTGACGGCGTTGCCGATGCGCGCAAAGGCATGCGTGATTCCCTGCGCGAAACCACGCTGCGAAGGCGTCGTCCAGCGAGACATCGCGTGCGTGGCAGCGGGAAAGGTGGCGCCCTCCCCGAGGCCGAGCAGGACCCGTGCGGCCAGCATCGAGGCGAGGCCACCCGCAAAACCGGTCAGGATGGTGGCGCCGGCCCAGACCAGGCCGCAAATGAACAGGGTGCGGCGCGCGCCGAACCGGTCGCCGAGCCAGCCGCCGACGATCTGGAATACCAGGTAGGGATACGCGAAGGCAGAGAACACGAGGCCGACCTGGGTATTGCTCAAGCCCAACTCCTGCTTGAACGCGGCGGCTGCCGTGCTGACGTTCACGCGATCGACGTAGGTGATGAAATACATCAGGCACAGCATCGCCAGGACGCCGTGGCTCGCGCTTATTCTCTTGATGTTCATTGTGGTCGGCGGCTTTCGGGTGCGCCCAGTGTACCTTCGGCCGGTGCCCGCGTCCGAGTCATGCTAAATTCGCATGGAATGCACAACACCATGGACGGGAACGCAAACAGATGACCGCGCAAGCCTGGAGCAAGCTGGAGGAAGACGTCGCCATGCGGATCACCAATCCCGGGGTGAGTCCATTGGCGGAAATGCGCAACCGCTCCGGCCTGGACTTCCTGCGCGACATCGCCTCGGGCGTGCTGCCGTTTCCGCCCATCGGCAAGGCGCTGAATTTTTTTCTGGTGGAGGCCGAGGAAGGCCGGGCGGTGTTCCAGGGCACGCCGATTTTCGATTTCTACAACCCGATCGGCACGGTGCACGGCGGCTGGGCTTGCACGCTGCTGGATTCGTGCATGTCCTGCGCCGTGCAAACGACCTTGAAGAGCGGCTTCGGCTACACGACCGGCGAACTGAAGGTCAACCTAGTGCGCCCGCTGACCGACAAGACCGGGCCGGTGCGCGCGGAAGGCAAGGTCATCCATCCCGGGCGGCAAGTCGCTACTGCCGAGGGGCGCCTCTTCGGGCCGGATGGAAAACTCTACGCGCATGGCACGACGACGTGCGTGATCTTGCAGATCCCCGCATGATCAGGGGCGAGGGGCGAGGGGTGAGGGAGAGGGAAGAGGGAAGAGGGGAGAGGGATAGAAAAATCCCGATTCAATTCGGTTCATGTTTGAGTACTTAACAGTTTTTTTTCACCCTCATCCCTCTCCCCTCTCCCCTCGCCCCTCGCCCCTAGATGATCCGACCCTGCACTGACGCGGACCTGCCCGCGATCCTGGAAATCATCAACGACGCCGCTCAGGCTTATCGCGGGGTCATTCCCGCGGATTGCTGGCATGACCCCTATATGCCGGCGACGGAACTTGCCAGCCAGGTCGGGAGCGGCGTGAAATTCTGGGGCTACGCGCAAGAGCAGGCGCTGTCCGGCGTGATGGGGATCCAGCACGTCCGCGACGTGACCTTGATCAGGCACGCCTATGTGCGCACGGCCAGCCGGAACAGCGGGATCGGAACCTTGCTCTTGGCGCATCTACGCAAGCTGACCACGAAACCGATCCTGATCGGGACCTGGGCAGCGGCGGCCTGGGCGATCCGCTTCTACGAGAAACAGGGATTTGTCGTGATTGGCGGCGAAGAGAAAGACCGGTTGCTAAGGAAATACTGGTCGATTTCTCAGCGCCAGGCCGACACGTCCGTCGTGCTGGCCGAAAGCCGGGACGCGCGCGCGTGAGACCGCCGCGCGCCGTGGTTTTCAAGCGATGCGGGTCATTCGCGGCGGATGAGCCGCTTGAGGTTCTCCGGGCTGTTCCAGAACGCCTGGGCGCGCTCAAGGTTCTCCTTGGGCGCCTTCAGGAAGGCTTCCTTGGCCGCCGGGCTGGCAAAACAATAAATCTTTTCGTCGGGACCGAGCCAGAGCACCGAACAGTCGGTGGCATGGCTTCTTTTCTCGGCAAGGCCCATCGTGCACTGCCCGTCGAACTCGGGTTTGGCGGCGTATGCGTTGGTGAACAACGAGAGCAGCATGATAATAACAAGGCTGAAGTGTTTCATGGCGATTCCACAGGCGCGATTTGATTGCGGGAAATTCTACAGCAAGACAGTTTCGCCGCAGTGACGGCGGTCGTTACGTTTACTTCCTCACGCCCATGCGGCGTTCCTTGGCCCGCACCAGCGCGCTGATGACTTCATTGTAGGGCGCGGCGATGCCGGCCGCTTTCGCCGCCACGGGAATGGCGCCGTTGATGGCCTCGATTTCCGACATCCTGCCCGCCATATGATCCAGCAGCATGGACGGGCGTGCGTTCGGGATCTTCATGCCGAACGCGTGCACGTAAGCGACAGGGTCGGTGAAATCGAGCTTGATGCCGCGTGCCCGGGCGACGTCGTAGGCCTCCTTCGCGCAGCCGGATGCAACCCGCCAGGCATCCGCATCCTCGATGACCTCGATGATGGTGCGTTCCGTCACCGCGCAGGTGCCGGAAAAGCAGACGTTGCAGATCAGCTTCTCCCATACCAGCTGGTCGATGTCGTCGAAACACTTCACGCGAAATCCGCCCGAGCGCCACACTTCGGCCACTGCTTCCAGGCGCGGCGAAACGGGGCCGCTGAATTCGCCGAGGCGAACCAGTTCCCAGCCGTTGTGATGGGCATGGCCGGGCGCTTTCATCGAGGCACCGAAACCGCCGACGACGCCGACGAGCACGCGCTCGCGTCCAAGGACTTTCGCCGCGGTGTCCGGACCGCCGAGCCCATTCTGGATGGACAGCACGACCGTGTCCGCACGCAGCAGCGGCTGCATCGACTTCGCCGCCTGCTCGACGTGCATCGCCTTGGTCGCGAGGATCGCAAGGTCGCAGGGACCGGCATCCGCGGCCTTCGTCGTCGCGTTCACGCGCACGGTGCGGTCGCCGGAAGCGCCCTCGAGGCGCAAGCCGTTCGTTTTCATCGCGTCGACATGCTCCTTCCAGCTGTCGATCGCCCATACTTCGTGCCCCGCATCGGCCAGCAACGCCGCATAGACGCTGCCCATCGCACCGCAACCGACCACTGCTACTTTCATGCGCACGCTCTCCTTGTCCGAGGTGCCGATTCTAATGAAGTATCCCGCCGCGCGCCCGGTATCCGCGCGAGGGCAATCCCATGCGGAGGTTGAATTACAATTCGTCGTCCACGCGATGCTCCCGGAAAAATGACGCACGAGTTCGAAACCCTGGTTTTCTGCACGAGCTACATGGCGAACCGGGGCGAATGGCTCGGCCGCTACCGGCGCTGGCTGGATCACCATGCGCCGCTGCCGTTCGATCGCCCGCTGTTCTGCATGATCGACGACGCATCGCCGTACCTTCCGGACCAGGAGAAGGTGCAGACCATCGAATCCGGCCAGCCTTTTCCTTTGCCGCCGACACGGCCCCTGATGGTGCGGTTCGGGAACAGGCTGGGTCGATCGGCGGTCGATAATTACCCCGGATGGTGGCGCAGTTTCCTTTTTTCCGTGCTGGTCGCCGGGAACTACGGCTGCAGGAAGATCGTGCACATCGAATCGGATGCCTATGTCCTCAGCCGGCGCATGGTCGAATTCATCAGGCGTCGCGATTCCGGATGGACGGCTTTCTGGTGCCCGCGCTGGAATTTTCCCGAAACCGGAATACAGGTCGTGTGCGAAGATCGGTTCGACGCGATGCGGGGCATGTGGGAAGCGGGCTGGGAGCGCCATGCCGGAAAATACGCGGAACGCATCCTGCCTTTCACGGATGTGGTGAAAGATCCCCACGGCAACCGCTACGGCGAATTCAGGACGCGCATTCCCGGCTTTGCGGATTTCGCGATGCAGGTCTCGCCCGCACACAAAGTGTGGTTCAGGTAGCGGACAAACCAGGCGGGTGCGCCACTAATATATAGTTCGCATCCCGGCTCGGTGCCGGACGGAGGATCGAAGGATGGAATACAGGCAGTTGGGCGGAACGGGATTCAAGGTGCCGGCGTTGAGCCTGGGCACCGGCACCTTCGGCGGAGGCAATGAATTTTTCAAATCCTGGGGCGCCAGCGACGTAGCCGAAGCCACGCGCCTGGTCGATGTCTGCCTCGAAGCCGGCCTGACGATGTTCGACTCGGCGGACGTGTACTCGGGCGGCATGGCGGAGGAAATCCTGGGACAGGCGATCAAGGGCCGGCGCAGCCAGGTACTCATCTCCACCAAGGGCACGTTTCGCACGGGGCCGGGACCGAACGACCTGGGCTCGTCGCGCTTTCACCTGACAGAAGCCGTCGAGGCGAGCCTGCGGCGGTTGGGAACGGATTACATCGACCTCTATCAGATGCACGGTTTCGATGCGCGCACACCCATGGAAGAGGTGCTCCTGACCCTCGACAACCTGGTTCGCGCAGGCAAGGTCCGTTATATCGGCTGCTCCAATTTCTCGGGCTGGCACCTGATGAAGTCGCTGGCGATCTCGGAAAAGCACGGCCTGGCACGCTACATCGCCCACCAGGCCTATTACAGCCTGGTGGGACGCGACTACGAATGGGAACTCATGCCGCTGGCGCTCGACCAGAAGATAGGCACGGTGATCTGGAGCCCGCTCGGCTGGGGCAAGCTGACCGGCAAGCTGCGTCGCGGCCAGGCGCTGCCGGCCACCACGCGACTGCAGAGCAAGCTGTCCAACGACAAGGGCCCGCCGGTTTCCAACGAGCACGTGTTCAAGGTGGTGGATGCGATCGACGAAATCGCAAAGGAAACCGGCAAGAGCGTTCCACAGATCGCGCTCAACTGGCTATTGCAGCGCCCGACGGTGGCCACCATCATCGTCGGCGCGCGCAACGAGGAACAGCTCAGGCAGAACCTCGGCGCCGTGGGCTGGAACCTGACGCCGGCGCAGGTTGCGAAGCTCGATGCCGCGAGTACCGTCACGCTGGCCTACCCCTACTGGCATCAGCGCGGCTTTTCCGAGCTCAATCCGGCCCCGGTGTGAGCACAGCGAAAACCGCCACAGCATGCGCTCACGCAAAACAGCTGCCGGGTCCGGGTGCGAATAAATGCGACCCCTCGATGGCATTACCGTCATAGCGCTCGAGCACGTGATCGCCGCGCCGTTTTGCACGCGGCAACTCGCGGACCTCGGCGCGCGCGTGATCAAGATCGAGCGCCCGGAGGTAGGCGACCCCGCGCGCGCGTACGACGAGCGCGTCCGCGGCCTGTCCTCGCATTTCGTGTGGACCAATCGCTCCAAGGAAAGCATCACGCTCGACCTCAAGCACGAGGCAGCCAGGAAGATCGTCCGCCGGCTGCTGCGCACCGCCGACGTGCTGGTGCAGAACCTCGCGCCAGGCGCCGCGGCGCGCATGGGATTTTCCTACGACGCGCTGAGGGATGAGTTCCCGCGCCTGATCGTTTGCGATATCTCCGGCTACGGCGCCGACGGGCCCTATCGCGACAAGAAAGCGTACGACCTGCTGATCCAGAGCGAATCCGGGTTGCTCTCGGTCACCGGCACGCCCGAGGCTCCGGCGAAGGCCGGCTGCTCGATCGTCGACATTGCCGCCGGCATGTATGCCTATAGCAACATCCTTGCTGCACTGATCCAGCGCGGCAAGACCGGAGAGGGATGCCGTATCGACGTGTCGATGCTGGAGAGCATGGCCGAGTGGATGAGCTTCCCGCTCTATTACGCCTACGATGGAGCACAACCGCCGCCGCGCGCCGGCGCCGCCCATGCCACCATTTATCCCTACGGCCCGTTTCCGGTCGGCGATGGCAATGTGGTCATGCTGGGGCTGCAGAACGAACGCGAATGGGCGGTCTTTTGCGACAAGGTGCTGGCGCAGCCGGAACTGAAGGCCGAGGCGCGGTTTTCCACCAGTGCCCGTCGCTCGTCGGCGAGGCAGGAACTCTACGGGATCATCGTGGAGGCGTTTTCTCGCATGACCGTGCAGCAGGTGGTGAAACGGCTCGACGAAGCGCAGATCGGCAATGCGGCCATGAACGACATGCGCCAACTGTGGAAGCACGCACAACTCGAGGCCCGCAAGCGCTGGGTCGAGGTAGACACGCCCAACGGCAAGGTCCTGGCAATGAGGCCTCCCGGCGCGCCGGAAAGTTTCGATGTGCGCATGGATCCGGTCCCGGCGGTCGGAGAGCACACGGCGGCGATACTCACGGAGCTCGGTTACGACGCATCGGAGATCGCGCACCTGCGCGCCGAGCAAGCCATCTGAAGCGGATGTCGACCATGTCCTCACCGATCCAGGCGCCCGCGCAGCAGCAGATGATCGCGCGATCGTATCTGTTCGTGCCCGGCGATCGACCGGACCGTTTCGACAAAGCCCTGGCGGCGGGCGCGGATGCCGTCATCGTCGACCTGGAGGATGCGGTCGCGCCGGAAAAGAAGAATGACGCGCGCGCCGCGGTGGAAAAATGGCTGTCGCTCGAAAAGCGGATACTGTTGCGCATCAATGCGGATACCACCGAATGGTTCCGCGACGATCTGCGCCTGGCGCGCTTGCCCGGCATCACGGGCATCCTGCTGCCGAAGGCGGAAACGATCGATGGTGCGCTCCAGGAAATCTGCACCGACGCCGGAAAATTCCTGCTGCCGCAGATCGAGACCGCGCATGGATTCGCCAACGCCAGGTTGCTCGCTGCGGGCGCGGGCGTACAGCGGCTGCTGTTCGGCACGCTGGATTTCCAGGTGGACCTCGGCATCGACGGGGAGGGTGGCGAGCTGGACTACTATCGTTCGGAAATGGTCCTGATCTCCCGCCTCGCGGGAATTCAGCCGCCGGTGGATGGGCCCTGCACCGCGCTGGACGATGCGACCCAGCTGACCAGGGATACCTTGCGCGCGAAGCGGCTGGGATTCGGCGGAAAGGTGTGCATCCACCCCAAGCAGGTCGCGCACGTGAACGCCGCATTCGCGCCGACCGCCGAGGAACTGGCGTGGGCGCGGCGCGTGGTCTCCGCTGCCGCGGAATCGAAAGGTGCCGCGGTCGCGCTGGACGGACGCATGGTGGACCGGCCCGTAATCCTCAAGGCCGAGCAGATCGTGCGCGAGGCACAACGGCGCAACTAGAGATTCACCATTAAACAATTGGCCACAGAGGACACAGAGGACACAGAGGAAACCAAAAAAGGCGGACGAGAAAATGTGCCGGGATATCCGCATCTGTTGCGCAATTCCCGTTTTTCGTTTGCCGTTCTCTGTGTCCTCTGTGACCTAAAAGGGGTACTCCGACGTGCCATGCACGTAGGGTATCTGTGGATATTTTTTGAGATTGAGACAAAACGATGACACCGAAAACCATGCGAGCGCTGGAAGCGAAGGATTTCTCGATTGACGCGCTGAAACTCGGCGAGCGGCCGGTACCGAAGCCGCGCGGCGGCGAAATCCTGGTGCACGTCAAGGCAGCCAGCCTGAACTACCGCGACCTGGCGATCCTGGCGCAGAAATACATGCCGGCACTGCAACTGCCGTACGTGCCGGCGTCGGATTGCTGCGGCGACGTCGTGGAGATCGGAGAGGAAGTCACGCGCTTCAAGGTCGGCGATCGCGTCACGCCGGTGTACACCCAGGGCTGGCATGACGGATATCCCACGCCGGAGCAACGCGCAAAGCGCACGCTCGGAGCGCCTTTGTCCGGCGTGCTGCAGGACTATGTGGTGGTTCCCGCGGAGGACGCCGTGTCCGTTCCGGCGAATCTCGACTATCGCGAGGCGGCAACCCTGCCGATCGCCGGGCTGACTGCGTGGTCGACCTTGCAGGAAGGCGGCATCAAGGCGGGCGATACGGTCCTGGTGCAGGGCACAGGCGGCGTGGCGCTGTTCGCGCTGCAGTTCGCCAAAGGCATGGGTGCCCGCGTCATCGCCTTGTCGTCGAGCGACGAAAAGCTCGCGCGAGCGAAGCAACTCGGCGCCGACGCCGGCATCAACTACCGCACCACGCCGGACTGGGGCGTAGCGGTCAAGGAGGCAACGCACGGCAGGGGCGTGGATATCGTGGTCGAAACGGCGGGGGCGTCGATGGACAAGTCGCTGGCGGCCGTTGCCTTCGGCGGTTTCATAGGCATAGTCGGGTTTGTGGCCGGGCTCAAAGCCGAAATTCCGTTGCGCTCGGTGATCGGTCCGATGATTCGCATCCAGGGTATCGCAGTCGGTTCCCGCGCGCGCTTCGAAGCCATGAATCGGGCGATTACGCTGCAGAAGCTCAAGCCGGTCGTCGATTCGACTTTTCCGCTGGCAAAGTCCGCCGACGCATTCCGCCACCTCGAGGCGGGCAAGCACTTTGGCAAGGTCGTCATCGACCTGTGAGCGCGCCACGACCCCATGACTGAAACCGGCGTCAATCTCGACCATCTGCGCAGCTGGATCGGCCGCACCGAGTCGCGGACGGATCGGGCGACCGCTGCGCCTGTCGCGGCATTGTCCGCCACGCTGGACCGCGGGGATCCGGAGCCGGTCGACGGAACCGCGGTTCCGCCGCTCTGGCACTGGTTGTATTTCCTGCCGTCGTCTCCGCTGAGCGAGGCCGGCCCGGACGGTCATCCGAAGCGCGGCGGCTTCCTGCCGCCGGTGCCGCTGCCGCGACGCATGTTCGCGGGCGGGCGTTTCGAGTTCCATCGGCCCCTGCGGGTCGGCGATACGATCAGTCGCGCCTCGCGCATCACGGACGTCAGCGGCAAGGAGGGTCGCAGCGGCACGCTGGTATTTGTCACCGTGCGCCACGAGATCGCCAATGACAAGGGCGTCGCGCTGACCGAGGAGCACGACATCGTCTATCGCGCCACTCCCCGGGCGGATGCACCGGTGCCGAAACCGACGCCGGCCCCGTCGGGCGAAACGTTCAGCCGCGAGATCGCGCCCGATCCGGTGCTCCTGTTTCGTTATTCGGCGCTGACATTCAACAGCCACCGCATCCATTACGATCGCCCCTATGTGACGCAAACCGAGGGTTATCCGGGACTGGTCGTGCATGGGCCGCTCATTGCGACGCTGCTGGTCGACCTGTTGCGTCGCAGCCAGCCCGGGGCGAACGTCGCGCGTTTCTCGTTTCGCGCGGTGCGCCCGCTGTTCGACATCCATCGCTTCACGGTCTGCGGCAGCCGCGATGGTGGTCGCGTCGCGCTATGGGCGCGAGACCATGAAGGCTGGCTGACCATGGAAGCCAGCGCCGAACTGGGTTGAAACACCCGGCCGGATGATATCCTCTGCGCCCATGGACAATCCGACTTCCGCAAAGCACGGTGAGATCCGCGAAGCCGTGCGCGCGCTGTGCAAAGGTTTCCCCGATGAATACCACCGCAAGGTCGACGCGGAACGCGGTTATCCCGAGGCTTTCGTCGATGCGCTGACGAAAGCGGGTTGGCTGGCCGCGATGATCCCGCAGGAGTACGGCGGCTCCGGCCTGGGATTGACCGAGGCTTCCGTCATCATGGAAGAAATCAACCGTTCCGGTGGCAACGCGGGCGCCTGCCACGGCCAGATGTACAACATGGGCACGTTGCTGCGCCACGGTTCCGACGCGCAGAAGAAAGCATACCTGCCGAAGATCGCCAGCGGCGAGTTGCGGCTCCAGTCCATGGGCGTGACGGAACCTTCCACCGGAACCGACACCACCGGGATCAAGACCACCGCAGTGAGGAAGGGCGACCGCTACGTGGTCAACGGCCAGAAAGTCTGGATCTCGCGCATCCAGCATTCGGACCTGATGATTCTCCTGGCGCGCACTACGCCGCTCGCCGATGTGAAAAAGAAATCGGAAGGCATGTCGATTTTCATCGTCGACCTGCGCACCGCGACCGGCAAGGGCATGACCGTGCGGCCGATCCGCAACATGGTCAACCACGAGACCAACGAGTTGTTCTTCGACAATCTCGAGATCCCCGCCCAGAACCTGATCGGCGAGGAGGGCAAGGGCTTCCGGTACATCCTCGACGGGCTCAATGCAGAGCGCGTGCTGATCGCCGCCGAGTGCATCGGAGACGGCTACTGGTTCATCGAACGGGTGACGAAGTACGTTAGGGACCGTGTCGTGTTCGGCCGGCCGATCGGGCAGAACCAGGGCGTGCAGTTCCCGATCGCCGAGTCGTACATCGAAGTCGAAGCGGCAAACCTGATGCGCTGGAAGGCGTGCGAACTGTTCGACTCGAACCGGCCCTGCGGCGCCGAAGCCAACATGGCCAAGTATCTCGCCGCGAAGGCTTCATGGGAGGCGGCCAATGCATGCCTGCAGTTCCACGGTGGCTTCGGCTTCGCGGCCGAGTACGACGTGGAACGCAAATTCCGCGAGACGCGGCTATACCAGGTAGCCCCGATATCGACCAACCTGATTCTTTCCTACATCGCCGAGCACGTGCTTGACCTGCCGCGGTCCTTCTGAGCGGGGACGATGCTCGATACGCTGGAAATCTTGCTTCCGTGCCGCCGCGTAAGGCGCCGTTCCCGCAAACGGGTGTGCCACTAACGAGTCACAGCGCCGGCTATACCAGGTGGCCCCGATATCGACGAATCTCATATTGTCTTACGTAGCCGAGCATATCCTCGACCTGCCGCGGTCCTTCTGAGTACCCTTTTAGCCACAGAGGACACAGAGATCACAGAGGAAAACCGGTACAGGTTTTTGTCGTCGCTGGCAGCGAACACCGACGAACCGCGGCAATTCAGCCACGTTCAGTCCCCTCTACTTTTCTCTGCGACCTCTGTGTCCTCTGTGGCTCCGTGTTGGGTGTAAGCCGCAATCGCAATCAGCTACCGCCGTACCGGATTGTCACCCCAATAGAATGGGAGCGCGGCGCCATGCGCCTGGCCGATTTCCTCCAGGTAAAGCGGCGCGACCATTTCATAGGAGAAGTCGTTCAGGCGCTTGAGCATGTTCTTCACGCGGTCCGGGTAGGCGTCCGCCTGGTTTTGCGATTCTTCCGGATCGTTTGCGATGTCGAACAGCTCCAGCTTGCCGGGCAGCGTGGCGCGCACGATCAGCTTCCATTCGCCCGCGCGTATCGCGCCGCGAAACGCCTCCACGTTCAGCAAGACATCCTCGCGTGGACTCAAACGTCCCTCGGCCAGCGTTGCCCAAGCGTCAAAGCCGTCCAGCTTTTTCGGCTGATCGACCTTGGCGCCCGCCACGTTCAACAAGGTCGGGTACATGTCGGTTACGTGCAGCAGGCGCGTCACCACGGTTTTTTCCTTGATCTTGTCCGGCCATGCGGCGATGGCCGCGACGCGCACGCCGCCTTCGTACAAGCTGCCCTTGCCTCCCCGGTAGATGCCGTTGTCCGCGCCCGTCTCCCTTACGTCGTTGTCGCCAGTCGGAAATTTGGTCGGTATGCCACCGCCGTTGTCGCTGTGGAACACGACAAGGGTGTTGCCCAGCATCCGCCGTTTCTCCAGGGCATCCAGCACCTGGCCGATGGCCTCGTCGAGCGCGCCGACCCCGGCGGCATAGCCGCGCCCGGTTTCCGCGCTGGCGTCTGCGCCCGGAGCATTGAACGCCACGACCAGAAATAGCGGCGTCGCGGCATCGTGCTTGCCGATTTGATTCACGGCATCCCGGGCAAGCAATTGCGTGACCGCTCCGTCCTCCTTCACCGCCTGTTCGTTCCGGCGCCAATCGCTCCCACTGCCGCTTTTCCGAACCTGGTCCGGTACCTCGCCCGACAGCGAGCCGTAGAAATAATCGAAGCCGCGCCTGGTCGGCCAGAACTCCGGGCGGGCATGGCCCAACTGCCACTTGCCGATGAACGCGGTTCTGTATCCCGCATCCTTCAATGCCTGTGCCAGCGTGCGCTCCTCGGTCGGCAGCCCGAAGCGGTTCGACGCAAGGATGGACATGGTCTGCAAGCCATAACGCATCGGGTAGCGCCCGGTCAGGAGCGCGGCGCGCGTCTGCGATGAAAACGGCTGCACGTAAAAGCTCTTGAGCGTGGCGCCGCTCGCCGCCAGCCTGTCGAGATTTGGCGTGGGAATCTTGCCTCCCTGGAAACCCGTATCCTTGTACCCGAGATCATCCGCGATCAGGTAGACGATGTTGGGTTTGTCGGCGGCGTGCACCGGCAGGGTCCAGGCGAGCAGGGCGCAAAGCATCATGAACGCCCACCCTTGCCGGACGGGCGCAATCATTTCAGCTCCCTCGATAAAGCGCGTACCATTTCGACGTTCCCGCCGGGGTAAGATTTCTCGATGAATGACCGCGACCTCCTGATCCTCGCCCTTGCCGCGCATGCGCGCCGGCTGCGTTTGAATGCGCTGCTTCGCGAGTTTGCGTGGATGGCCTGCGCGATCCCGGGTGCGCTCTTACTCTATCAGATACTTGCCGCTGCGATTCCCTCCGCGGAAGCGGCGAACGCGCTGGGGACGTTGCTGGTCCTGCTGCTCGCCGGGGTCGTGGTTGTTCTTGCATTGCGTGGCATGCGCCCGATACCGCTGGAGGAAGTCGCGGCCACCGCGGATGCGCGCGCCGACCTGAAGGACGAACTCAAGACAGGCCATTTCTTCGCGCGCCACGAGGCGGCGTCAGCGCTTGTCGAACTGCAGATACGACGAGCGGCGCGCACCGCACAGCGGCTCGATCCGCGCAAAGTATTTCCGATCCTCATTCCCCGAAGCGCGTTCGCGGCCGCGGGATTGGCGCTCGCGGCCGGGGTGCTGACATGGGCCGCGCCGCATTTCGGATATTCCCGGGGGTCGAGCGCCGAAGCGATCAACGCAGGTTCCGCCATGACGTCCACCAAAGCGCGCGAGGGGCGATTGGCGTCGGAGCCGACTTCGCCAAGGAGCCGGGACGTCCGGACCGTGCCGGAGCGCGGACAGATGTCCGACGCGCGTGGAACCGATGCGCAATGGGCCAGGCTGGAAACGGCGATACAGGCATTGGCCGCGGGCGACGAACTGAAGGACCTGGCGGCGGCGGTGAAGCGCCATGATGCGACGCGCGCGTCGCAGTTGCTGGAAGAATTCAATCGCAAGCAGGAATTCGCGCGGGCGCAGTCCGACGCCCGGGCCGTCGCTGGCGGCGAGCGCGCGAGCCCGGATCTGATCGCGCGCCTGCAAGAGCTGTTCGGCCCCGGGGGCAACGTTCCGCAGTCCGCACTGGACGGCGGCGCGGGCGATCAATTGGAGCAGGCGCTTGACCTGGCGCAGAGGCTCGACGAGGACATGCGTTCGTCAGGCAGGAACAATCCCGCCAGCCACGATCTCGAAGAGGGCACCAATCCGCTTCAGGCAGCCGTGCCGCTGGAACGTTTTGGCCCGCGTGAAGCCCGCCGCAGCAGCGGGCAGGGTGGAGAGTTCGCCGGTACAACCGATGTCGAAGGCGGCGCCATGGGCCGGCGCGTTACCCAGTCAAACGTGGGCGCGGGCGGCAAACCCGGTACAAATGAAGCCAGCATGAGCAGCAATGTTGCCGCGGAAGAGGTATTGGGCGCGCATACCATGCGGCTCGATGCCCAGCTCAAGCAAGTGAAGGTTCAAGGCAACCATGCGGCCGGGGGCGACGCGCAGGGTATTGCGGAAGGGGCTTATGCCGCCACGCGCGCGCAACAGGCGCTGTCCGATTACCAGGATGCCCCGCAACATGCCCGGTACGTCACTGAAAACACAATCGGCGGCGAGCGCATCCCGCTTGCGTATCGCGGCGCCGTCAAAGAATATTTCCTGGACCTTGATCGGAACGAAAAATGAACGACGCCAGCGCCGAAGTGCAGATCGACAGCTTTCAGACGAAATTCCGCGCGGTCCGCGCGGAAATCGCACGGGTGATAGTGGGCAACGAAGAAGTGATCGACGGCGTGCTGACCTGCCTGCTTGCGCGCGGCCATGGCCTGCTCGAAGGCGTGCCCGGCACCGGCAAGACCAAGCTCATACAAACGCTTGCCGACGTGCTGCACCTGAAATTTTCGCGCATTCAATTCACGCCCGACCTGATGCCCGGCGACATCGTGGGCGGCAACGTGTTGCGCGAAGGCGAGCGCGGCGAGAAGGTCCTGGAGTTCCAGCCGGGACCCGTATTCGCGAATTTGATCCTGGCCGACGAGATCAACCGCGCCACGCCGAAGACGCAATCGGCCCTGCTGGAAACCATGCAGGAAAACAGCGTGACCATAGGCAAGGTCACCCACGCCCTGGAACAGCCGGTGTGCGTGCTTGCCACCCAGAATCCGATCGAGCTGGAAGGCACCTACCCGCTGCCGGAAGCGCAACTCGACCGCTTCTTCTACAAGCTCAGGATGGAGTTTCCCGACGCCGCGGCGCTGGATGAAATACTCGAGCGGACCACCGAGACAAAGGAGCCGGTCACGAAGCGGGTGCTCGGCCAGGGCGAGATCCTGGAAATGCGCACGATCGCACGGGCCATGCCGGTGGCGCGGCCCGTCAGGGACTACGCCATCCGCCTGACGCTCGCCACGCATCCGGAAAATGCCCCATGCCACGAGATGGTGAAAAAATACGTGCGCTATGGTTCAAGTCCGCGGGGCGCCCAAGCGCTCCTGCTCGGCGCCAAGGTGCGCGCGCTCATGCAAAATCGCGCCTACGTTGCCGGCGAAGACGTCCGTGCCGCGGCTTACCCCGCGCTGCGACATCGCATGCTCCTGAATTACGAAGGCGAGGCGGAGCAGCTGGATGTGGACGCGATCATCTCGGCCATCGTCGAGTCCCTGCCAGAGCCTCGGAAATGATCGGCCCGGTCCGGGCCAATGCGTTCTTTCCTGCGCGCATGGGTTGAAGCATGCCCCCGCCGTTGTTGAGCCACGATTTCCTGCGCCGGCTGGATCGCCTGCGCCTGGCTTCGAACGAGCCCGCGCGCGGGCACCTCAAAGGATTGCATCGCGCGAACCGCACGGGCTCGGGCATGGAGTTCGCCGATTACCGTCCGTACAGCCCGGGCGACGATCTCAAGAGCGTCGACTGGCATGCCTATTTGCGCATCGAGCGGCTGTTCGTGAAGCTCTTCGTGGAAGAGGCCGACCTGCCGATCTATATTTTCCTGGACACGAGCGCTTCCATGGGCGTGGGCAGCCCGAGCAAGTTCGAGTTTGGACGAAAGATTGCCGCGGCCCTGGCGCACATCGGCTTCGTGAACATGGATCGGGTCAGCCTGATCGCCGTGGCCGGGGGCATCGTGCAGGAGCGCTCGGGCTTGCGCGGCAAGAATCAAAGCTGGCCCGCATTCGAATTCCTGCAGGGGCTGGAATGCGGCGGCACTACTTCCTTCGAGGCCGCATTCAAGCGCTACTTTGCGGTGCCGCGCGCTCAGGGCCTCATCGTCGTGATTTCGGACTTCCTCGACCCGGCCGGATTCGAACCGGGGCTGCGCGTATTGCGCAATCTGCGCCAGGACGTGCTGGCGCTGCAGCTCCTCAGTCCCGATGACTTCGATCCGGCGGGTGTCGACGACGAGGTCGTGCTGGTGGACGCCGAGGACAAGGCTGAGTCCCGGCACCGCATCACGCCGGCGTTGTTGACGGCCCACCGGCAGGCGTTGGACGCGCACTGCGCGGCGATCGGTGCGTATTGCGCCAGGAATGGCTGGGGCCACGCGCGCGCCATGACCGATGCATCGGTCGAAGCGCTGGTATTGCACGCGCTGCGCAAGGAAGGCCTGTTGCGGTGAATTTTCTCGCCCTCTCGCCGCAGGCCGGTTATGCCCTGCTCGCGTGCGTGGCGTTGCTGATCGTGCTGATGTATTGGCTCAAGCCCAGGCCGATGCGGGTCCGGGTCGCGTCCAACCTCATCTGGCGAAGGCTCGCGACTGCTTCGCCGCCTGCGCTGGACCGGTGGCGCTGGTGGATCTCGTTGCTGCTGGCGCTGGCCATCGGGTTGAGCATTGCGCTGGCGTTGGCTCGCCCGCAGGCGTCCGCGCTGGGCGGCATCGCGAAGCGAATCGTGCTCGTCCTGGACGATTCACCCTCCATGCTGGCGCGCGGACGCGATGGCTCCAGCCGCTGGGAACAGGCCGTCGAGCGCGCAAGCCGGATAATCTCGACGGCGGGTCTCGCAGGCGAAATCATGGTCCTCGACACCCTGGGTCGCAGCGGCACGCCCGAGTGGCTCCGTCCCGGAAATGCGCTCGCACGAGTGCGCGGGCTGTCGCCGGGCAGCGCCGGAGTTGCGCGAATGCCGCTGGTGCCTAGCGGGGAGCATGTCGACGCGTACCTGCTGACCGACGGCGTTGCGCGTCTCGATGTGCCGCCACGCCTGGCGGTCGAATCGGTATTCGAGCCTGCCGACAACGTCGGCATCACCGCTTTCGACGCCAAGCCGTCGTTGCGCGACCCTACGCGCTGTCAGGCACTCGTGCAGGTCTTCAATGCATCCGTGCGCAGCAAACGCGTGCGTCTCGCGCTCACGGGCGAGAATGGATTTGCGTTCGAGCGCGATCTGGACCTGCCCGCCGGAGCGACAGTCAATCAAACCGTGGATGTCACGGACTACGCCGCGGGTGTGCTGCGCGGCGAAGTCCGTGCGGCGGACGACGGATTCGATATCGACGACGTCGCCTATGCCATCGTGGCGCCGCATCGCGCCAGGCGCGTATTACTGGTGACCGCGGGCAATCGTTATCTGGAGCGTTCGCTCGGGCGGTTGCCCGGCGTCGTGCTGACCGTGATGAAGCCCGCCCAGTATCGGGCGACGGCCGACTATGACGCGAATGTTTTCGATCGCTTTGCGCCCCCGGAGCCGCCGGCGCAAGGCGCGCTGCTGTTCCGCCCGCCGCCGGCGGCCTGGCTGCCGGCCTTTGGGCGCACAACCACAAATCCGGTCATCACACGCTGGGACCAGTCCAATCCGCTCGCGGCCAATGTGTCGTGGCGGGCCGTGCATATCCAGCGCGCCGCGCTCGCAAGCCCGTCGGCGCGCGACCCGCAAACGGACATCGTGCTGGCTTCGGGCGCAAGCGAGGGCGTGCTGGTCGCCGCTGGCGGCGCCGCATCGCGCTGGATCGCGGTCGGCTTCGCGCTCGAAGACTCGAATTTTGCGATGCAGCCCGCCTTCCCGGTATTTCTCGGCGGCGCGCTCGCCTGGCTGGCGGACGACGCCGCGACACTCAGCCGCGGTCTCGGTCGCGTCGAAATTCCCTTCGCCGATGCGAAAGTGACGGGATCGGATGGCCACCCGGTAGCGACGGCCAACATACCGGGAGCTACGATGTTCGACGCTGCACGGCCGGGTGTCTTTGCGGTTGCCTCGGGCGCAATCGCGGCCCGGGTCGTGGCGAACGTGGTCGATCCCCTGTATTCGGATGTCAACCGCAGCCGCTTTGCTGTCGCGGCCGTTGCCGGCTCGCAGGGTGGCAGCACGCCGCGCTTTGGTTTCGAGCCGTGGGTCGGATTGCTTGCGCTGGCCGTGGCGCTGCTCAGCCTTGAGTGGCTGGCCTACGCGCGCCACCGCACCGTCTGAGCGATGCAGCTTCCCGGCCTGACCCAAGCGGGACCGCTGTGGCTGCTGTGCTTGTTGCCGCTGCTTTGGTTCGCCGCATGGCGGCATCGCACGCGCCTGAGCCGTTGGCGCATGATGCTTGCTGTCGCATTGCGCTCGTTGGCGCTGACGGCATTGGTGTTGGCGCTGGCCCAGCCGGTGCTGCAACGAGCCATCACGGATGTGTCCGTGGTCTATGCGCTCGACGTGTCCCGCAGTGTCGCCCCCGCGTTCGTGCAGAATTCCATGGACTGGATGCGCCAGGCCAACAGGACGGGACGGCCGGCCCATGCGCGCTATGTCGTATTCGCGGACCGGCCGCGGCTGTTGAATTCGGTCGAGGAGATCGAGGCGGTCGCGGTGAGCGCGGATACGACAGCAAGCCGCTCGGCCATCGCCCAGGGTGCAACCGACCTGGAACAGGCATTGGACATGGCCGCCTTCGGCTTTGCGCCGAATCATGCCAAAAGACTGGTGTTGATGACGGACGGGAATGCCACCGACGGCGACGTGTGGCGTGCGCTGCCGCACCTGCAGGCCCAGGGGGTGCGTATTTTCGCGCTGCCGGCGCCTGCGGCGGCGGACAACGACGCCTGGATCGATGCCGTAGACCTGCCGGAAGGCGTGCGCCAGCAAGAGCCGGTCACGCTGCGGGTGACGGTGGTTTCGCGCGCGCACGCGCGGGCGCGCATCCAATTGAAGTTGAACGGCGATGCCGTTGCGCAGCACAAGGCGATGCTTAGGCCGGGGAAAAACGAGATCGTCTTCACGACGCAATTCGATCGCCAGGGCGCCAACACCGTCGCAGCGGAGGTGGAGGCCGAAGGTGACCAGGTCGCCGAAAACAACGCGCTTGCCCAGACTCTTTGGGTCGGGCCGCGGGCCAGGGTCCTTTACCTCGAAAGCAATCCCGAAAGCGCGCACTACCTGCGCGACGCGTTGCAAGCGCAGGGAATAGACGTGACGGTCGCCGGCACCGAAGGATTTGGCGCGAGACTCAAGGGTCAGGATGCCGTGGTGATGAGCGATATCGCCGCGGGGAAACTCGCCACCGAGGATGTCGGCGCCCTCGAAGACTTCGTGCGCGAAGGCGGCGGCCTCGTGTTCGCCGCCGGCGAGAATACTTACGGAGCGGAGGGATTTTCCGGCAACAGGATCGAACGCGTCCTGCCGGTCAAATTCGAGGCCAGGCGCAAGCGCAGGGAGCTGGATCTGGTGCTGCTGATCGATCGTTCATTCAGCATGCGTGGACGCAAGCTCGAGTTCGCCAAGTCCGCCGCCCTGTCCACCCTGGATCTGCTCGAGGAACAACACCGGCTCGCGGTCATCGCTTTCGACTCGCGGCCGCACGAGGTCGTGCCGCTCGCGGAGGTGGGCAACAAGCAGCGCGCGGAAGACCTGATCGGCAGCATGTCGGCCAGCGGACAGACGAACATCTACAACGCGCTTTGGCACGCCTACCGCTTGCTGGAGAACTCGCCGGCCAAGACCAAGCACATGATCCTGCTGTCCGACGGAAACACGGCGCCGCCCGGGAGGCTGGCGGCGCAGACATCGAGCAGCGCCGCCATGGCGCTCATCCGCAAGGAACGCGGCCTGCCGCCCGAGCAGGAGGTCGACGAAACGCTTGCTTCCGGCGGCATCGACGAGCTGGCGGCACGCTTCAATCGGGCGAATATCACGCTGTCCACGGTGGCCATCGGCGAAAACCCCAACCTCGAACTGATGGCACAGCTGGCACGGGCGGGCGACGGCGCGAGCCACGTCGCCGAAAGCGAGACGGAGATACCCGCGTTGTTCGTGACTGAAGCGAAGCGGCTGCTGGGCGAATCCATCGTGGAAGAACCGTTTCGCCCCGTCGTCAGGCTCCGCACCGAAGCATTGGCCGGCGTGGAGTTCGATCGCGGGCCCGAGTTGAAGGGCTTCGTGCTGAGCCAGCCCAAGCGCTTCGCGGAAGTTGTGCTCGAAGCCAAGGATCATCAGGCGCTGCTGGTGCGAAGCCACTACGGCCTCGGCAGCAGCATCGCTTTCATGTCGGACGTCAAGAACCGCTGGGCGGCCGATTGGCTGGCCTGGCCCGGCTACGGCAAGCTGTGGGCCCAGGTTGTGCGCGAAAGCATGCGCCGCGACACGGGCGAAGAGCTGGCGCTGCGCGTGGCGCGCGACGGACGTGCTGCGGTGGTGACGCTATCCGCACTCACGAAAGATGGCCGATACCGCGACGACATCGCGCCCAGGGTTCGCATGAGCACGCCGGACAAAACGCCTGTCGTGACGCCGCTGCGGCAGATCGGGCCGGGAAAATATCAGGCCCGCATCCCCTTGGCCGGCGCTGCCGCCGGGTCTTACGTCTTCGACCTCGCGGACACGCCCGGGCTGACCGCGCCGGAACTGGCGCGCGCGGGTACGCGCAGCCTGTATTACGGTTACTCCGACGAATATCGCGACATGTTCCCCAACATCGGGCTGCTCAGGGCACTTTGCGAGCGCACCGGCGGCAAGTTCGCACCGAACATGGAAGAGGTTTTCGCGCGCCGCGGCGACGGCGGGCTCGTATCCAGGCCGTTGTGGCGGCATTTTGCCGCCATCGGGCTGGTGCTTTTCTTGCTGGATATCCTGTTTCGCCGCCTGTCCGGGCGTCACTGAGCCGGGATTCGAACCGGTGCATCGAATCGATGCGGCCGGTCGAATTCACCGTTGACAACGACAATTCCCGGGAGTCCAATTCATGCAGCCGAAGCCGTTGCGCAACGGGCACCTCCGGGTACTGTCCCAGTCCGCCGCAAACGGCGAAACCCGCAATGGGTTTCCACAAGAACAATCCGTGGCGCCGGCGGCGGGCGTCGCTTCTTCGAGGAGGAGAATTACCATGAGGTATTTCAAACTGGCCTTCGCGGCCGGGATCCTGGGAACGGCGTTGTTTGCTTCGGGTGCGCCTGCATTTGCGCAGGCGGGCAACGAATGGACCAAGTATGGCGGCGACTATGCCAATACCCGGTACAGCACCCTGGATCAAATCAACACGCGCAACGTGAACAAGCTCAGGGTGGCCTGGATACATTCGCTGGGCGCCCTGGAAACCCAGGAGTCCACGCCGCTGATCGTGGGCGATACGATGTACGTCACGAGCTCCACCGGGCCGAAGCATGTTTTTGCGCTGGATGCCAAGACCGGCAAGATCAAGTGGAAGTATGACCCGGAACTTCCGGCGGACTATATGGCCACGGTGTGTTGCGGGCTGGATAATCGCGGCGTGGCGTACGCCGACGGTATGGTCTTCTTCGGCACGTTGACGGCGCGACTGGTCGCGCTGGATGCCAAGACCGGTGAGGAAAAGTGGAACGTCGAGGTAATCGACTACAAGAAGGGCCATGCCATCACCTCGGCGCCGCTGGTCTACAAGAATCTGGTGGTGACCGGGATTGCCGGCGGCGAGTACGGCATCCGCGGCTTCATCGAAGCGCACGACCAGAAGACCGGCAAGCTGGTATGGAAAACCTACACGATTCCCGGGGAAGGCGAGCCGGGCAACGACACCTGGAAAGGCGATTCCTGGAAGACGGGCGCCGGATCGACCTGGGGAGTGGGTTCGTACGATGCGAAGCTGAACCTGGTCTATTGGTCGACCAGCAACGCCGGCCCCTGGGGCGGTCAGACCCGCGGTAACGATTCCACGGATATCGGGAAGTACACCAACCTTTGGACCGCGTCCCAGCTTGCGTTCGATGCCGACACCGGCAAGATCGTCTGGGGTTACCAATGGACGCCAAACGATGTGTGGGACTACGACGGCATCAATGAAGCGGTGCTCACCGATCTCAACATCGGCGGCAAGGTCACGCCCGCGTTGCTGCATGCCGATCGCAATGGGTTCTTTTATGTGCTGAACCGGCAGACCGGCAAGCTTATCGCCGCCGATCCGTTCGTAACGGTCAATTGGGCCACCCACGTAGACCTGCAGACCGGCCGGCCGGTGGAAGCCGCCAACAACGCGAAGCGGCCACGAAAAGGCGAATGGGCGCGCAACGTCTGCCCGAACCTGATCGGCGGCAAGAACTGGTCGCCGATGTCCCATAGCGCGCAGACCGGGCTGACCTATTTGCCGGCGTTCAACATGTGCATGGATATCGCCAACAAGGAAGAAGAGTACACGCCCGGAAAATTCTACCTGGCGTCCGAGTTCAATCTCGACATGGCGGGTGCGAACGGCTCCAACCTTGGCGAGTTCATCGCCTGGGACCCGGTTGCGAAGAAGAAAGTCTGGAGCATCAAGGAAGATCTTCCTTTCGTCAGCGGGGCCATGTCGACTGCGGGTGGCCTGGTGTTCTACGGCAACCAGTATGGTGACGTGAAGGCCGTGGATGCCAAGAACGGAAACGTGTTGTGGCAATTCAGGATGGGGACCGGCGTCATCCAAAGCCCGGTTACCTATTCGGTCGGCGGCAAGCAATACCTCGCCGTCGTCGCGGGCCGCAGCAAGGGACCACCCTCGTTCTTCGGCAAGATCGGCCAGCGCGTGATGGATGCCAGCCCGGAAGGCGGCATACTTGCCGTGTTCGAACTCGGCAACTGACAACCAGCAAAGCGTGGCAAGGCAGTGAAAACGGCGGGGCAGGTTTCCGCCGTTTTTCTTGCCCCGCGCCGTTTCGGCGCCACGCATCAAATTCGCGAAAAAATCATGCCCTTGAAATGCCAATGGGTTGTCGCAAGCGGGACGCTGATCGCTGCCGCCCTGTTCCTGCTCACCGGCGGGAGCATTGCCGCCGACGCCAGTCCCGACGCGGTGAAAAACCCCTATGAAGGACGCGAAGACCTGATCCCGGAAGGCGCGAGCCTGTTCAATCAATACTGCTCGCACTGCCACGGTCCCAACGCGGTGCAAGGCGAACGCGTGCGCGATTTGCGCCGGCTCAGGATCCGCTATGGCGACAACGCCATCGGTACGTTCTGGACCACGATAAACAACGGGCGCATGGACAAAGGCATGCCCGTGTGGAAAGACGCCATCAGCGACGACATCAAATGGCGTATTTACACGTTCCTGCAATCGGTTCAAAGCCAGCGCTGAGCGCAGAGCGGAAAATGCAATGTTGATGCGTAGCGCAGCCCGATTGCTCGTAACCGCTCTTGCCTGCGTGTTTGCGCTGCAGTGGGCAAATGAAGCTCACGCGCATGGCGTCACGCTCAAGATCCACCATTTTCTGCCCGCCGATTCCGCATTCCATACCCGGTTTCTGCTGCCCTGGAAGGAAAAGCTGGAGAAGGAATCGGACGGGCATCTGAGGATTCAGGTCTATCCCGCCATGCAGCTTGGCGGAGACCCGGCCCAGCTCTACGAACAGGCCAGGGATCGGAGCGTGGACATCGTGTGGACGGAACTGCCGTATGACGCCGGGCGGTTCCCGGCCTTTGAAGTGTTCAACCTGCCATGGACGATCAACCACGCGAAGGGATCGAGCCGGGCCCTGTGGCAGTACGTCCAAAAGCACAACCTGGCACGAAAGGAATTCGCCGGCGTGCGCTTGCTCGCCGTTCAAGTATCGCCGGCTGGCTCCGGCGAGAAAGAACGGGCACTGCCGGCGGATGACGCGAATCCGCCGCCGTTTCACTCGAACGTATTCGTATTGGCGATGAATGCCGACGCCTACAAGAGCCTGCCGGACGAGCTCAAGACGGTGATCGGTGCGAATAGCGGCGCGGAGACTTCGGCATGGCTCGGCAAGGTTTTCGACGATAGCCAGGCGCGGGCCGCGCCTTCAACGGGTGACGCGCCGGCGGCCGAGCCCGCAGTTTGGCAACGACGCGCCCAAGACATCGTCGACAACAGGATCAAGGAACTTGATCGCCGCGGGCTCGATGGCAGGGAGCTGGTCGACAGTGCCCGTGCATTGCTTGAGGAATTCGATCCTCCAAACTAGGAGGGAAAGCCCGGATTGTTTCTGCCAGGGCAAATAAAAAGCCCGGCCGTGTAATCGGCCGGGCCAACGCTCGTGTGCCGCCGCATCAGCATTTTTTACGCTCCCCCGTCAGGCTCGCGCTGGCGACACCATAGATCGGTCAAAGTGTCCGATCTCTAGCTTTTATCCCGTCTCGACCAGAAGGTGGGTGTCCGTCGAGGCAAGGCCATTCTCGCGCCGTTCCCGAGCAGGGGCCATAGGGGAAACCCTTAAGGGCCATCGTCCTTTTCCTTACCCGTCGCACGCCCCTCTGTGCAGTTGCCGGCGATCAGGATGGATGGATGACGCCTTTGCCCGAAGTCTGGGCGTCGAACAGCTTGTAGGCTTCCTCGGCCTGGTCCAGCTTCCAGCGGTGCGTGAACAGCCGGTCTATGTCGATGCCGCGATCGGCGATATAGCGCGCGCAATCGGCCTGGCCGACTGTGGAGAACGTCCACGATCCGATCAACGTGACCTGGCGGCGCAGCAGGTCGCTGCTGACATCCAGCGTAACGCTGTCCCCTTCGCCCACGAAGCAGGCTTTTCCCCAGGTCCGCACGCAGCGCACGGCCTGCGCCCGCGCCAGCGGGGAAGAGGACGCATCGAGGGAGGCATGCGCGCCACGCCCATGCGTGACATCCTTGATGGCCTGCACCACGCTTTCGGTCTTCAGCGGATTGATCAGGACGTCGGCGCCGAACTCCTTCGCGCGGGCGAGGCGCTCCTCGCCGGTATCGAGCGCTATCACGCGCGCGCCCATTTGCGCGGCCAGCAAGGTCGCGGACAGGCCGACCGGCCCCTGCCCGAATATCGCGATGGTGTGATTGCCCTGCAGGTCGAGCCGGTGCAGCGCGCCCCAGGCCGTGCCGGTGCCGCAGGAAATCGCCGCGCCGGCGTCGAACGACAATTCATCGGGAAGCGGAACCAGCGTGCGTGCCGGACATTTCATGTAGCGCGCGTGCGCGCCATGGCCGGTGGCGCCATACACTTCCTTCACGCCTTCCACGCAAAGCTGCATCCAGCCGGTCGAGCAGTGCTCGCAGACGCCGCAGCCGCGGTAGTGGTGTTGCATTACGCGCATGCCCACGCGCGCCTGGTTCTCGGCAACACCCGGTCCGACCGCGACGACCACTCCGCAGGGCTCGTGCCCGGCGATGACAGGGCCGCTGACTTTCCCGAGGCCGAGCGAAGAGGCGCCGCCGACTGCACGGTAGAACTTCAGGTCGCTGCCGCACATGCCCGAAGCCTTGATTTCGAGCACCACTTCACCCGGACCCGGTGTCGGGTCCGGGAAATCCAGAAACTGAAGCTTGCGATCGCCTGGAAACACGACTGCTTTCATTTTTTATCTCCTCCTCGTAATGTATGCGTAAATCTTCGCCGCAAGCGCGCAAAGACGCACTATAGCGATTCAAGAAAAGCAACGAGCGCCGAGCGGTCGTCGCGTGTGAAATTGCGGAACGCTTCGCGGGAAAATTCGGCTTCGCCGCCATGCCACAGGATTGCTTCCATGAAGTTGCGCGCGCGTCCGTCGTGCAGGAAGGCATTCGCGCCGTTGACCGTTTCCGACAGGCCTATGCCCCAGAGAGCAGGGGTGCGCCAATCGCTTCCACCGGCGGCGAAATCCGGGCGGTTGTCGGATAGCCCCTCGCCCATGTCGTGGAGCAGCAAGTCGGTGTAGGGATGGATGGCCTGGCCGGCAAGTTGCCGCAGGGCCGCCGCGTCCCCGGTCTTCAGCTCGGCAACGTGGCAAACCGAACAGCGCGCCTGCGCGAATAGCGCTTCGCCGCGCACCACCTGCGGATCGGCGAGGTTCCTGCGCGCGGGTACGGTCAAGGAGCGAACGTAGAGTTCGGTGGCATCGAGGCGCAGCTTCGTGATTTCCGGCTTGCCGGCCACCATCTGTTCCCTGCAGACCGATTGCACGGGCGGGCAGTTCTGGTCGGGATAGACCGGCGAACTCAAGCCGATGTCGTTCAGGAAGGCGATGGCGATCTGCTCGCGGATGCTGCCATGGTTGGCCTTGAGCCCGAAGCGGCCAATCACGGTCTTGTCCTGGCTTTCGTCCCAGACGCGGTTGACCTTGCCGCGGATGCCCTTGACCGGCTCGCGCGCGGCGAGCGCAATCAGCGTTTCGTCGGGCACTGCCTCGAGCAGGCCGAGGCCGACCAGCGGCGGCGCGAGCCGAGGCGCAATCATGGCATCGCTCCCGAGCTGCCCGTACGCGAGGTCCGTGACGTGGATGATCGGCGAGCGCAGCGATGCCTGCTCGCCGTCGGGAAACGCGAACGCCTGCTCCCGCCATTCGACGCTGAACTTGCCTTCGGCAGGCACCACCCCCTTCACGCCGAATATCTGCAGCTGGTCGCCGTAGTCGGGGTGCGGGCGCGGCCCGCCGTGCGGGCCGTCGCCCTTGAGGCTGATGCGAATCACCATGTTCGGCGCGGGCTCGTACGGCACGGTGATGTTGTGATCGCGCGCCAGCCCGTCGGCCCCGCGCATCGCGACATGTGGCGTAGCCGGGGCGATACCCCTGCCGTTGTTGACATGGCAGGTGACGCACGCCTGCGCGTTCGAAGTCGGCCCGCGCCCGAATTCCGCATTCTCGAACCAGAAGAATGCCCAGCGGTTGTTGAACATCCTGAAGCCCAGCGCGGCGAGTTCCGCCTGCTTCGGTTCGAGCGTGGTGATCTGGTGCAGATAAGCGGACGCGCCTGCGTCGTCGTTGCTGAGGCTTCCACCAGGCAATGCTTGCGGCGGCACGTCCGCAGCGATCTGCAGATGCGCCGGCGCGGGCATCAGCAAGAATACAACCATCATGTGTGTCAGCAATCTACGCATTTCTACAACGGAGGTAATTCGACACCGATCTGCTCCAGTATCCAAAGGGGTAGCGCGCTGGGGTGGCGGAGCAGGGGCCCCGCTTGCGGGGATGCGACCCGGGAAGCGCGCTGGCGCCGCGTTCCACCATGCGCATCTGACTACAACGGAGGTAATTCGACACCGATCTGCCCCAGTATCCAAAGGGGTGGCGCGCTGGGGTGGCGGAGCAGGGGCCCCGCTTGCGGGGATGCGACCCGGGAAGCGCGCTGGCGCCGCGTTCCACCATGCGCATCTGACTACAACGGAGGTAATTCGACACCGATCTGCTCCAGTATTCCACGCGGCGCCCCGCCGACGAAAGGTTCCGGGAAGATGATCGTGAGCTTGCCGTTGGCGACGCGATAGTAAAAGTAATGTTCAGGAATGCGCACGGTCTTTCCGGTCGGCGCGATCGGCTCCATGCCCGGCATCGCCCACGTGCCGGTGTGCGTGCCGCCCTGGTCCCATTTGATGGCGTAGTTGCCCTGGCCGCGGTCCTCGATCTCGCGGTACCGGTAGTTCCAGTCCGGAAAGCCGGCATAAAGCGCGGTGAGCATTTTCAGTGCCGGCTCCTTGTCGAGGATGCGAGTTGCGGAAATGAACTTCAATTCGGCCGCCATGGTCCCGGCGATCTTCGGGATGTCATGCGTCTTCAACCCGTCGACGTAGGTGAGCAGCACCGGTGGAATCGGATTCGTCACTTGTTTGTTCTCCCACGTAGTTCACTAAACAATTGTTCACCGCAGAGGCGCAGAGAGCGCGGAGAAATGCACAAAGTAAGGCCACTTCTCGTGTGAAGACGATAGCCGCAAGATCTACCGGCGGGGAGAAATGACGCCAGGTTCAGCGGCATCCCACCAGCTCAAGCCCGTACCCTTTCTTTTCCTCTGCGTTCTCTGCGCCTCTGCGGTGAAACTGGGTTTACGCTCGAGTCAGTACCACACCGCGGCGCCGAACAGGGCGCCATGGTATTTCAGCAGCAACCAGTATGAGGCGAAACCGGCGAGGACCGCGCCGATGTCGCCCGCGATTCCACGCTGCGTCCGCGACGGACGCACGCCGCGGCGGTTCTGCGACCACATCGCATAGACGGCGTACAGGCCGAATCCGCCGAACAGAAGCAGGCCCGCGAGGTCGCCGTTGGCCAGCAAGTGGACCAGGGCCCACAACGTGATCGACCACAGCATCGGATGCGCGGTCAAACGCTTCAGGTTGCCGGGAATGAAGGCGGCGGCGAGCAGAACCAGCGCGATGGGCATGAACCAGATTGCCATGTAGTGCCCCCATGCAGGCGGGTGCCACAACGCGATGGTGGGCGCCTTGGCCATGCCGGCAACGATCAGGCCGAAGCCCGCCAGCGACACGAGCGAGTAGACGCCCTTGTAAGGCCCTTCCCCCATCCGCGCGACCAGGCGCCCGCGCGCGGAACGCAGGCTGGAGAAGACGTGAATGCCCAGGAACAGCACGAGACCTGCGATCAACCAGAACATGGCCGCACCTCCGTACGCTTCAGCGCCGCTTGCGCGCCTGCATGAGCGCGTCGCGCAACAGGATACCCGTGCCGAAAACCAGCAATACCAGTCCGCTCCACGCAATCCACATTTTCGGCTTCTCGACCCCCGTTTCGATCTGCAGGCTCACACCTGACACGGCCAGCGGCGGTGCGCCGACTTCCTCCAGCACCAGCGTGTAGCCGCCGGGGTAGAGAATCTGCAGCGGTGCCAGCGTGACGCCGACGTTGCCGTGGCCGCTGACCTGGATGCTGCGCTCGACGACCCCGATATCCCCTTGCAGCAAGGTGACCTGGTAGTCGTTTTTGGCGTTCGAGGCACCCTCCTGCGTCACATTGAAAGTGAAGCGCAGCCGGTAGCCGTTCGATTCGGGCGAGAGTTCCAGGGGTACCGGCTTGTATGCCATTCCGCCGCGCGTTCTCAGTATCGAACCGTCCGGCAGCGGCCAACGATTGCCGCGCTCCGTGAGCGCATAGTTCTGCCCCGGACGGCCGCTGAAATGCTCGCAAAAGGCATAGTAGCCGGGGCCGATCAACAGGCCGAGCAGGAGCAGCAGCAACGCCCGCGGTTTCACGCGTATTCAACCCTCATGCACCGGATTATCTGCCGTGCCGCCCGCAATGGGAAATATCGGCGCGAAACGCGGTCCAACCCGCAACCGTCCATCGAAAGGAGAAACGATGCGCAGCTCATCGAAATACGCCGCAGGCGCAATTGTCCTGTCGCTTGCCTTCGCGTGCGCCGGGGCGGGTGCCGCGCAGGTGGAGATACTCGCCCCGGCGCAGCAGGATACGGTCCACGACAACTCCGGCAACCTGACCGTCGATGTCAAGGTCGACCCTCCGATCGACAAGCGCGGCGGAAAATCGGTCCGCATCCTGCTCGACGGCGCGCCCGCCGCGCCGGATTCCGTGGCTACTCGCTTCGCCCTCCGGGGTGTCGAGCGCGGGGAACACTGGCTGCAGGCCCTGCTGGTCGACGGGCAGGGACAGACGCTGTCGGTGTCCGACACGATCTATTTCACCATGTGGCAGGCGTCGGTCAACGCTCCGCCACGCCAGAAAAAATAAGCCGGACACGCAAGCCGGCTTACGTTTGCGGGTTCGCCACGGCACCGGGGGTGGCTGTCTTGCCCAGGGGCGTGCCGCCGTAGCGGCGGTCGACGAAGGCGACGATTTCCGGCTCCATGTCGCGGGACGGAACCGGATCCCTGGCGAAGTACCCGTAGCGGTCCTTGCCGCGCACGAGGGTCGCCGAGTTCATGTCGCCGCGCTGCTTCACATGGGGCGCGACGTAACGAATCGCATAACCCATGCGTCTTCCTGCCGAGCGGTTGGGCGGCGAGCCGTGCAGGATCTTGATGTGATGCAGCGACATGTCGCCCTGCGCGAGGGTGATGTCGACCGCCCTCGATTCGTCGACGTCGGTGGCGAGTTCCTCGTGCGTGAACAGCATGTTCGCGCTTTCCGCGGCGGACTTGCGATGCGACAGGGGCGGCATGGTCTGGCTGCCGGGTATCACGCGCATCGCGCCGTTCTCCACGGTGCTGGGGTACAGCGCGATCCAGGCAGAGACTACGTCGTCGGGCTCCAGCCCCCAGTAGTAGGAATCCTGGTGCCAGGCCACGAAGCCCGGATCGTTGCCTTCCTTGACGAACAGGCTCGAACCCCAGCACAGGATGTCGGGGCCGAGCACCGATTCGACGGCGTCCAGCACCTTCGGGTGGAAAATGAGGTCGTAGAGGCGCGTGAGCTTGAGATGTCCCTTGTTGCGGATCACGTGGCCGGCCATGAGCCCGCTGTCGCGTTCGAAGCGCTCGATGGCCTCGCGATAGCCGGAGGCTTCGACCGGGGCGAGCGCCGGAACCGGAAACACGTAGCCGTCCCGGCGGTAGGTCGCGACCTGCGCCGCGCTCAGCTGGTTGCCCAAGACGCTGGCTCCTTCATGTTTATGTATAGTGGATGCATTGTCGCACGGAGGCGGGCTTTGGCAGCGAAGAACGACGCGGACAGCCGGCATGCGCCGGGAATCGGGATAGTCCATGCCGCGGGTATAGAATCCGCATTTTCAGTGGAGAAAGCCATGCGGTTCCTTGCGCTATGCGCGGTGATCCTCGGTGGATGTGCCACCACGTCGGCCGACGTCGCGAACAATCCGCCGCAAGCCACTTTTTCCAGCCTGAAGGCGGTCCCCGTGGTCCTTGCCTGCGTGCAAAGGAGGCTCGATATGTTCGAATGGGGCCTGTGCCCTCGCGGCGATGCCATGATCTACGGGCGGGAAGGGCACAGCGAGCTGGTCGTCGATGGTGCTCGCTACGGGATCTATGCCACCTTGGCAGGGCAGCAAAAGGGCGACAAGTCGGTATACGAGCTGCGCGTGAACCAGCACTCGGATTGGGGACTGTGCAGCATGAGCGGCGTGTTCACGGAACTCGCGCAGGAGTGCATGTAGCACGACCCGGATCAATACTCCATGCGCGTATCCGCTCCGAGCAATGAGCGAGCCATACGCCGCCCGCCGCCGCCAACGCGGCTACCTTTCGAAAAGCCGCCCGACGCCTTCCATGCAAGCCACAACGCTGCTCGTTTTTGCCGTGGTCTACCTGGGCATGATCCTGGGCGGTTTACCTTTCCTGCAGCTCGATCGCACCGGCATCGCGCTGCTCGGCGCGATCGCATTGATCGGCGCCGGTGCGCTGAGCCTGGAGGAAGCCTGGGAGGCGGTGCATGTCCCGACGCTGATCCTGCTGTTCGCATTCATGGTGGTCTCGGCACAGCTGCGCATGGGGGGCTTCTATACCTGGGTCACGCACAAGACCGGGTATCTCGCCCTGTCGCCGCCGAAGCTCCTGGCGGCGTTGATCGCGATCGTCGCCGCGCTGTCGGCGGTGTTCAGCAACGATGTGGTCTGCCTGGCGATGGCGCCCGTGCTGATCGATGCCTGCCTCGCGCGCAGGCTCAATCCGATTCCCTACCTGCTGGCACTGGCCTGCAGCGCCAACGTCGGGTCGGCGCTGACCTTGATCGGCAATCCGCAGAACATGCTGATCGGCGAGCGGTTGAAGCTCTCGTTTTCGGGCTACCTGCTGGAAGCGGCGATTCCGGTCGCGCTGGGATTGTTCGTGGTGTGGGCGTTGATTGCCTGGCGCAGCCGCGGTCTTTGGACGCTGGCTTCCGAAGAGGCCGCCACCGACGCGGTGCCCGCCCACCGGGAACCGCCGCCTCGCGTCGATGGCTGGCAGACCGCCAAAGGGCTGTCCGTCGCCGCGACGGTGTTCGTGCTGTTCATCCTCGCACCGGTGCCGCGCGAGGTGATCGCGCTGACCGCGGCGGGCGTGCTGATGATGAGCCGGCGCCTGCACTCGAGGAAAATGCTCGGGCTGGTGGACTGGCAGCTGCTGGTGTTGTTCATCGGCTTGTTCGTCGTGAACCACGCCTTGCAGAAAACCGGCCTGACCGATCAATTCGTCGGACGCATGGCGGCCTTCGGCGTGGACATGCACCAGCCGCTGTCCCTGTTCGTATCGACTTTCGTGTTGTCGAATATCGTCTCCAACGTGCCGGCAGTCATGCTGCTGTTGCCGGTCGCCACCCACGAACTGGCGGGGCCGTTGCTGGCACTGGCCAGCACCCTGGCCGGCAACCTGCTGGTCGTCGGCAGCATCGCCAACATAATCGTGGTCGATTCGGCGCACGCACGGGGCGTTTACATCGACTGGAAAAGGCATGCTTCGATCGGCATTCCGGTTACCCTGGCGACCATGGCGATTTCCTGGGCCTACCTGTGGCTCAGGGTGTTGCATTGAAGGATCAACCGAATGCACCGGCGTGCGTTAGTCGCGTTATGAAACCTGCATTGACCGCGATCCTGTTCCTGTTGTCGTCCTTCGCGGCTGCCGCAGACGGGCAGCCGGTGGAATTGCACCACCAGCTCCTGCTGCCCGCGGGCGAGTCGGGGAACGTCGTGGCGCTGACGCTGGACGCGTGCGGCGGCGGCTTCGATGCGCAATTCGCGAATTTCCTGATCGAGCATCGCATCCATGCGACGATTTTTGCGACGCGCCGATGGATCCGCCGCAATCCGCAGGCGCTTGCGCTGCTGAACGCGCACGCGGACCTGTTCGACATCGAGGACCACGGCGCCAACCATGTTCCCGCGGTCATCGGCGCCGAACGCAGCGTGTACGGGCTTGCGGGCGTCGCGGACCTGAAGCAGCTCAAGCGGGAGGTCTCCGGCGGAGCCGACGCGGTGAAAGCCGCCACCGGCATTGCGCCGCACTGGTATCGCGGCGCCACCGGCGAATACGATCCGGAGGCGATCAAGGCCATCGAAGCGATGGGTTACAAGCTCGCCGGATTCTCGGTCAACGCGGACAACGGGGCCACGCTCGAAAAAAAGAAGATCGTCTGGCGGCTGAAGAAGGTCCGCAGCGGCGACATCATCATCGCGCATCTGAACAAGCCCGCCTCGGACACCGGCAAGGGCATGGCCGAGGGCCTGCAACTGTTGCTCGACCAGGGGTTCCGTTTCATCAGGCTCGACGCCGCCGAAGTGCGCCCGCTGCAGAAGCGCATCTGATCCCGCGTTTCGTCGCCGCCGGACGACTTCGATCCGGCTTTTCCTCCCGGCCCCACGCGCGGCGACCCATTTGCACCGCCGTGGTTACTTTGCGTGACAAAATCCCCTGCAACCCGGGGTTAACGTAGCAGTCACAAGTACGTTAAATGCCGTACACGCTGCGTGATCGACGCGCGAGCGACGGACAAATGGAGGAGGGCAGGCCATGAGCAAGCTTTCCAGCATCTTCGCATTGACCCTTTCAGCGTTAATTTCGTTGTCGCCGATCCTCACGGTCGCGGCCGAGGAGGCAGACGAAGCGGCGGACGAGGTTTCCGAGCAGCCGGCTCAGGCCGATTCACCGGTGGCGTCGCCGTGGCCGGTCCAGGTCACGGACAACGGCCGCACTTTCCTGATCTACCAGCCGCAGGTCGACAAGTGGGAAAACAACCGCCTCGAAGGCCGCTCTGCGGTATCGGTGCGCAATGACGCCGGCGGTCAGCAGAATTTCGGGGTGGTCTATTTCTCGGCGCGCACGGAGCTCGACCAGGGCGGCCGCACGGTAACGGTCCGGGATGCCACGGTCAGCAAGGCCGATTTTCCCGCCGTGAGCGGTGGCGCCGACGACTTTGTATCGGTGTTGCGCGCGCAATTCGCCACCCAGTCCTGGCAGATTGCACAGGACAGGCTGCAATCCGACATGGAAATCGACAGGCTCGCCCGCCGCTCGGCGCAGCAGCCGCTGAACAACGATCCACCGCGCATCGTCTACAGTGATCGTCCGGCAGTGCTCGTTCCGATCGACGGCAACCCGGTCTTGCGCCCGGTCGCCGACACCGGGCTCATGCGGGTCGCCAACACGCGGGCGCTGATCCTGCAGGACAAGGCGTCTGCGCGCTACTTCCTGTTCGTGTCCGATCGCTGGATGCAGGCGCAGGGCCTCGAAGGCCCATGGTCGGAAGCAGCGGACCCGCCCGCGCAACTGGAGCAGGCGAAACAGCTCGCCACGCAGCAGGACCAGGTCGACCTGCTGGAAGCGGATGCCGGAGAAAACCCCGCGGCACCCGCCGTCCTGTCCGTTTTCGTGAGTACCACCCCGGCCGAGCTGCTGCAGACCGAGGGTCCCGCCCAGTACGCGCCCATCCAGGGCACGCAATTGCTCTATGTCACCAATTCGCCCAACAAGGTGTTTCTCGACCTGAGGACGCAGAACCATTACGCGCTGATCTCCGGACGCTGGTATCGAACGGGTGCGCTGGCGCAGGGGCAGTGGGCGTTCGTGCCGGCCGCCGGTCTGCCCGCCGATTTTGCCTTGATTCCCGCCGACCATCCGACAGAGACCGTGCGCGCCGCCGTTCCGGGCACGCCCCAGGCGCGCGAGGCGGTGATTGCGAATTCCATTCCGCAAGTCGCGACGGTGGCGCGCAGCGCAGCCAGCCTGCAGGTGGCTTACGACGGCGATCCGGTATTCCAGCCGATCGAGGGCACTCCGCTGCAGAATGCAATCAATTCCCCGGTGCCGGTGATCCGCGTCAGCGAGGAATCGTTCTATGCGCTGGACAACGGCGTGTGGTTCGTCGCTTCCTCGCCGTTCGGGCCGTGGGCTGTGACGAGCTACGTGCCGCCGGTGGTCTATTCCATTCCGCGCAGCTCGCCGCTGTACTACGTGACTTACGTTCGCGTGTACGACTCTACGCCCGAGGTCGTCTACGTCGGTTACACGCCGGGATACGTCGGCTCCTATGTGTCGAACGACAATGTCGTGGTGTACGGGACCGGCTGGCCTTACCGTCCCTGGATCGGCAGCGTGTGGTACGGCGCGCCGGTGACATGGGGATTCGGCTTCAGCTTCGTCTACAGCTGGTGGCGGCCCTATCCGTGGCATTCCTGGCATCGAGCTGCGTGGGCGCCCCCGCCGCCGTGTTTTCGTCCATGGTGGGGTCCATGGCATGGACCGGGCTTTGGCCACCGGCATTTCGTTGCCGCGGGTGGGCATGGCGTTCGTCCTGTGGGCGGCCCGAGGTGGCACAACGTGGGCCATATCTACGATCGATGGGATCGCAGGAGCGTGGTCTGGAATGGACCGCGGGCAATCGCCAATCAACAGCGGCCCGGCATGCAGCCGAACGCGCGTCCGAGGCCGGGCAATGCTTTCGTGGCGGCTCCGGATCATCGCTGGCACCGCCTCGGCGACGACGGCGATCGTGGCCGTGGCAGGCGGGATGCGCAGCAACCGCGCGCCAATTTCGCGAACCGGCCGGCTGCGCAGATGCCGCGAGAAGACCGGGCCGTACCGGCAGTGCAGACGCCCTGGCGTCGTCCGCAGGTCGTGGACGGTGACGATCGCGCACGGCCGCACTCGCCGGCATCGGGCGGTATCGATCGCAGGCAGGCTGACAACAGGCCGTTGCCGGCTCGCGAACGCGCGCTCGATCAACGTCGAGGCAGCGACGGTGCGCCGCGCGCGCGGGTCGATGGACCTTCCGTGGTCGATCGCTCTCGCGCCAACTTCCGCCAGGACAGGCCGGCGCAACCGGTGCCGCGGATACAGACCCCGCAGCCCCTGCCGCCGGTTGCAGGCGTGCCGGTCGAAAGGACGCCGTCGCAGCGCGCCTTGCCGCAGACGCGTAATTTTCCGCCGCCGCAGGGCCGCATCGAGCGGCCCGCAATCAACCCGGGCCGCGTCGAGCGTCCCGTAGCCAACCCGGGCCGCATCGTCGAGCGACCCGCGATCAACGCGGGCCGGCCGGCCATGAATAGCGGCCGCGTCGAAAGACCAGCAGTCAATGGCGGTCGCATCGAGCGGCCAGTCGCGGCCGCGCCCGGTCGCAACATGGGGGGTGGCGCCCAGCCGCAATTTCGCGCCGGCGAAGGTCGCGGGCATTCGAATTCAGGCGGCGGCAGGGGTGGCTCCGGTGGCGGTGACAGGAGCCGCTAAGCGCAAGCACGGGTTGGTTAACCCTGCTGAAATACCCCGTCAGTCCTGGCGATCGCGCAATTCGCGCCGGATGATTTTTCCGGTGGTCGTCATCGGCAGCGAGTCGACGTAGCGCACCTGCCGAGGGTATTCGTGCGCGGCCAGGCGAGTCCTGACGTGGTCCTGCAATTCGCGCGTCAGCGTTTCGTCCGGCACGAAACCCTCCCTGAGCACCACGAAGGCCTTGACGATCTCGGTGCGTTCCGCGTCCGGCGCGCCGACCACCGCTGCCATGCGCACGGCGGGATGACCAAGCAGGCAATCCTCGATGGGTCCCGGACCGATGCGGTAGCCGGCGCTGGTAATCACGTCGTCGTTACGGCCGACGAAAGTCACATAGCCGTCGTCGTCCCTGGCGCCGGTGTCGCCAGTGACGAGCCAGTCGCCGACAAATTTCTCCTGTGTCGCTTGCGGATTGTTCCAGTAACCCAGGAACATGACCGGATCGGGGCGGCGCACGGCGATGGCGCCGATCGCGCCGGGCGGCAGGATTTGCCCGGCGTCATCGATGATTTCGACCTCGTGGCCGGGGGCCGCCCTGCCGATGGCGCCGGGCCTGGTCGGGAATAACGCTTCACAGGACGAGAGCACCATGTTGCACTCGGTCTGCCCGTAGAACTCGTTGATTGTCAGGCCGAAGGTATCGCGGCCCCATTGCAGCAACTCCGGCCCAAGCGATTCTCCGCCGCTGGCAAGCGAGCGGATGTCGACCTTCCAGCGCGCTTTTGCGTCGGGCACGCCGCGCATCATTTTCAGTGCAGTCGGCGGCAGGAAGACATTGCGCACCTTGTGTTTCGCCATCAGCGCGAAGGCCGCTTCCGGATCGAATTTCTCGAAGCGATGCGCCAGCACCGGAATGCCGTGGTGCCAGGCCGGGAAGAGCACGTCGATCAGGCCGCCGATCCATGCCCAGTCCGCCGGGGTCCACATCAGGTCGCCGGCCTTCCCGAGGAAGTTGTGCGACATCTCGACTCCCGGAAGATGGCCGAGCAGGGTCCGGTGCGCGTGCAGCGCGCCTTTCGGCGGGCCGGTGGTGCCCGAGGTGTAAATGATCAGCGCGGGATCGTCGGCGCGGGTTCGCACCGGCTCGAAAGATTCGCTCACCGAATGCGCGGCCGCGTGGAAATCTTCCGCTCCGCTCGCCGCGCCGTCGATGGAGAACACGGTCTCGAGGTCCGGAAGGCCGGCACGGATCTGCCCGATCTTGGCGAGGCTGCGCGCGTCGGTCACCAGCATCTTGATGCCGGCGTCCAGCATGCGATAACGCAGGGCATCCAGGCCGAACAGCGTGAATAGCGGAACGGCGATCGCACCGGCCTTGTAGGCGGCGACATGCGCTATGGCCGTCTCGGGTTCCTGCGGCAGCAGGATGCCGATGCGGTCGCCCGCGCGCAGTCCGCGGGCGACGAAAAGGTTGGCGGTCCGGTTGGAGAGCCGACGGATATCGGAAAATGTGTATCGCGCTACCGAGCCGTCGCGCCTTTCATGAACCAGCGCCAGGCGCGCGGGGTCGGCTGCCCACTTGTCGCAGATGTCGGCCCCGATGTTGTAGAACTCCGGGACGGACCATGCGAAGCGCCGGCGGATCGCCTCGAAGCTGCCCAGTTGCTCGAGCACGCCGGTTCCGGATCCGCGCTTCTAGGGCAGGACCTTGACCAGCTTCACGAAATCGAGGGTATAGGCCTTGTGGTAGTCCAGGTCGGAATTCACCAGCCCGGCACGCGCCATGAACTTGTAGGTTTCCTTCCAGCGAGCGTGGGTCATCGTGAACAGGCCGAGCTTTTTCGCGTCGCCGCCGTCGACGATGCCGTATTCCTTGAGCTTGGCGAGGCTGAACGCGAGCTGGTCGTCGTCCATCTGCGGATTGTCCTTCTTGATGAGCGCATTGGCCGGCGCCGGATTCTTCAAATAGCTCTTCCAGCCCAGCGCGGAAGCCTCTATGAAGCGCTTGACCACGTCCGGCCGGTCCCTCACGGTCTTGTTCAGCGTCACGATGGTCTGTGCGTACGGCGGATATCCGTATTTGGCGAGATGGAAGATCTTCGGTTTGACGCCGCCTTTCTCGATCGCGTAGGGCTCCGAAGTGATGTAACCCTGCTGCGCTATGTTCTTGTCCACCAGGAACTGCTGCACAGAATAGGCATAGGGCCGCTTCTGCGCCTCGGTGAAACCGTACTTCGCCTTCAGCCATGGCCAGTACGTGGTTTCGCTGGCCTGGCCGATGAGCAGCACGCGCGACTTGAGGTCCTCGATTTTTTCCACGTCGGGATGCGCGATCAACCCGACCGGCTCGCTCTGGAAGTTGGCGGCCACGGTAATGAGCGGCAGGCCCTGCTCCACGGCGTTGATGGTGGCGACGTCGTAACCCATGACGAAGTCGGCCTTCTCCGCCAGCAGCAGCTGGTAGACGTTGACTTGGGGCCCTCCCATGCCGATCGTCACGTCCAGGCCGTATTTGGCGTAGATCCCCTCGGCCACAGCCTGGTAGAAACCGCCGTGTTCGGCTTCCGCGAACCAGTTGGTGAGGAAAGTGACCTTGTCGAGCGCCTGGACGGACGTGGCCCCGGACAAAAACAGCAAGGCGGCGGCGAGACGGGCAAGGCTTTTCATGTCGCAGGACTCCGGCGGAAAGGGATGGCGCAGTTTACGCCGCGCCGGGAATTCCGGCATGGGGCGCGGCGCCGCCGCGTCGAGCCCGAAGTCAGGATCTGGGCCTGGACCTGGATGTCAGGCGGGAGGTCAGCCGGCGAATCCTGTCCAGCCAGCGCTTGGCCCAAAGGAACTCGGTCGCGAGTATGGAAAGGCCGATTGGTATGACTATGATCGCCGGCCCCGGCAGGACGATCAGCGCTATCCCGATGAGCGTTACGGTACCGCCGATGACCGCGACGACGATCTTTCTGGCGACTTGAAGGGACTGGACATTCAGGAATCCCGCAGACCGCTTGCGCTTGCCGTGCATCGTCTAATCCGCTGGCGAGAATGCTGTTTGAAGCGCCGGGCGGGGAAAGGTTCTGCGTCAGGCCTTGCGGATGTCCTCGTGCCGGGTTTCGGGCATGACTTTCCTGCGCTTCATGAAGGGCGCTTTCGGGGAATGTTTTTCATATCTCGCGTGGCAATTCGCTTTCATGCCATCGCCGCAGCGCCAGCCTGGAAAGCCAGCTCACCAGGAGGAACAGCGCGATTCCGGTTGCCGTGATCAGGAACAACGCAGCGAACAGCCTCGGAATCCTCAGTTGCAAGCCGGCCTGCAATATCTGGTAGGCAAGGCCCGATCGCGTGCCGCCGGTCCCGGCGACGAACTCGGCGACCACGGCGCCGATCAGGGCGAGCGCGGTGGCGACCCGCAGTCCGGCGAAGAAATAGGGCGCCGCGCTCGGGATTCGCAGGCGCAGCAGGATCTGCGTGCGCGACGCGCCGTAGAGCCGGAACAGGTCGACCAGTCCGGCATCGACGCTGCGCAGGCCGATGGTGGTGTTCGCGATAACGGGAAAAATGGACGCGACCGTCGCGCAGATCACCAGCGCTTCGTACGGATCGGCTACCCAGATGATGATGAGCGGCGCGATCGCCACCAGGGGCGTGACCTGCAGGGTCACCGCGTAAGGCAACAGCGCAGATTCGAGCAGGCGGCTTTGCACGAACAGGATGGACATCAGGGAGCCCAGTACGACGGCGAGCAGCAGGGCCGAGCCGGTGACTTGCAAAGTGACCAGCAGCGAACGGCAAAGCGACGTCCAGTCATGCATCAGGGTTTTCATCACCAGCAGCGGACCAGGCACGATATACGGCGGTATGTCGTTGATCGCGACCACGGCATGCCACAGCGCCAGGAACAGCAGGCCCACGACAACCGGCGCGGCGATGTTGGTCCAGGTGCGGCCGTTCATTGCGTGGCGCCCTCCATCGCGGCGCCGAGCAGTTCCGACAACTGTGCGCTGTACGCGGCGAATTCCGCGGTGGCGCGGAAGGAATTCGAGCGTGGCCGCGGCGCATCGACGGCGACCTCGGCGTGGATGCGGCCGGGGCGCGCGGACATCACCAGCACGCGCGAGGACAGGAACACCGCCTCATAGATGCTGTGCGTAACGAACAGCACGGTGAGGTTTTCCCGGGCGCTCAGCTCGGAAAATTCCCGGTCGAGGCGGTTGCGCGTGATTTCGTCCAGCGCACCGAACGGTTCGTCCATCAACAGCAGGCGCGGACCGGTGACGAGCGCGCGCGCAATCGAGGCGCGCATCTGCATGCCGCCCGAGAGCTCGCGCGGAAACTGGCGCGCGAATTGCTGCAGGCCGACCATTTCGAGCGCATGCTGCGTCGTCTTGTCGGCTTGCGCCCTTGGAGTGCCGGAAAGGTCGAGCGGCAGCCGGACGTTTGCCCGCACACTCGCCCATGGCATCAGGGTTGGAGACTGGAACACGCACGCGAGGCGGGGCGATCCATGTCCCGCCGACAGGACGATGTTGCCGGAGCTCGGCTGGGACAAGCCCGCGATCAACCGCAGCAACGTGCTTTTGCCGCAGCCGGACGGGCCGACGATGGTTACGAATTCGCCCTCGCGTACGGCCAGGTCGACCGGTTCGAGCGCGCGGATGCCATTGGGGTAGGTCTTGCTGGCCCCTCGGATATCGACAGCGGCGGGAGAATTTGGCGGAAGGGTCACGCTGCGATTCTAGCAGCGACGCCAGGTAAAGCCGCGCATCCCGGCATGAGGCGACGAATGGATTTGCGATCTATTTGCGGGCGTCGACGGGGGAGAACGCTTCGGTGACGGATTCAATCTCGCCCGCGCGCGGCGCGGTATAGCCGGGCAATCCGGCGATGAGGTCGAGGAAGGCTTTGCCGCTCAGCAACGCGATCAACTCCCGCGCTTCCGGAAGCTGCAGGGTTTCGTCGCGACAGATCAGGAAATAGCGTTCCTTGGCGACCGGGATGAAATCGAGATTGAACTGCCGTGCCGGGGGTTCGACGCCGAACCCGGCGTCCGCCATGCCGCTTGCCACGTAGGCCGCGATGGCGGCATGGGTGAATTCCTCGGTCTGGTATCCATCCAGCCGCTGGTGGTCGACGCCGGCCTCTTCGAGCAACTGGTCGATCAGCAGTCGGGTGCCCGATCCGCGCTGCCTGTTGATGAACACCGTGCCAGGCCGGCCGAGGTCGGCAAAACTGCGGATGTTTTTCGGGTTGCCCTTTGCCAGGAACAGCCCCTGGGTGCGGGTCACCAGATGAATCAGCTTCTGCCTGTCCGGAAGCAGCCATTTCGCATACTGTGCCAGGGCCTGTTCTCCCAGCCTCCCTTCCGGCACGTGAAAGCCGCCGAACTCGCAAGCGCCACGCGCGACGGAGGCCAGCGATTCCTGCGCGCCCAGGTAACGCAGGTCGAGCTGGATCAGCGAATGCTTGCGCAACAACTCCGGCAGCTTGGCGACTGCAAAACCGTGGCTGGCGTGGATGCGCAGCGTCGAGCGAGCCGTCGTGATGAGCTTGCTGATCTCGAGATTGAGCTCCGACGCCAGGCTCTCCAGTTGCGGTGCAAGGCGGGCGTTGATGCGCTGTTCCGCCCAGAGCAGTTTTTCCCCCAGCGGCGTCAAGGTGGTGCCGCGACCGCGTTCGAGATTTACCAGCGGGCTGCCGAAAAACTCGGACCAGCGGCCGATGAGGTTCCAGGCGTGGCGATAGGAAAGACCGGCCTGGGCGGCGGCGACGGTCAGCTTGCCGGCGTCATGGATGGCCTGCAGGACCGGGAAAAGCTGCTGGTCGAGCTCATCCCCGGCCTCGTTGCTGACCAGCCAGGCGGGGCGAACCAGGATCTTGCTCACCCACGCCCCGCATATGCACATATATTCATATTGTGTGATCACCCATCAGAGGCTAGCTTTTGCCCCTTAAAGGATAGCATTCTCTTGTTAATATGCAATTTGATGCATAATATTTTGTCCAATCTCACAAGGAGCCGCCCATAGCCAGCCAGGCGGGGAACCGAGGAGGAGTTGTGCCAGAGCATGAGCAGCACCGGAAGGCGGTCATAAGCCGCGTTCTCGAGGAACGAAGGAATCAGCCTGGCGCCCTGTTGCCGATCCTTCACGGCATCCAGGACGCACTGGGTTTCGTGCCGCGCGAAGCCATCGCGCAAATCGCGCAAGCGCTGAACCTGTCCCGCGCCGAAATCCATGGCGTCGTGAGTTTCTACCATTACTTTCGTACCTCGCCGCCGGGGCGCCACACCGTCTACCTCTGTCGCGCGGAATCCTGTCAAGCGATGGGCGCCAACGAGCTGGTCGAGCATGCCAAGGCGAAACTCGGCATCGATTTCCACGAAACCACCGGCGATGGCGCGTTTACCCTCGAGCCGATCTATTGCCTCGGCAACTGCGCCTGTTCTCCGGCCATGATGATCGACGAGGAGATCTACGGGCGAGTCACGCCCGAGCGTTTCGAAGAGGTTGTCAGCGGCATGAAACACGCCGAGGTGGCGGCATGAACGGGAGCAGCCGGCGCGCTGCCTCGGTCGCGCAAGAGAGGGCCGCTTGAGCGTTCGTATCTACGTTCCCCGCGATTCCTCCGCGCTGTCGTTGGGCGCGGAATCCGTCGCAACTGCCATCGCGCTCGAAGCAGCGCGCCGCAAGGCGGACATCACCCTGGTCCGCAACGGCTCACGCGGGTTGTTCTGGCTGGAGCCGCTGGTCGAGGTCGAAACGCCGCAGGGCCGGATCGCATATGGACCGGCAGGCGTGAAGGATGTCGCCGCGTTGTTCGACGCCGGCTTCCTGACGGGCGCACGCCATGCGCTGTGCCTTGGCCCGACTGAACAGATTCCGTTCCTGAAGAAGCAGGAACGTCTGACTTTTGCACGCGCAGGGATCACCGACCCGCTCTCGCTAGCCGACTATGCGGCGCACGGCGGCTGGAAGGGATTTCAAAAAGCACTGGCGATGGACGGTGCAGCCGCGGTCAAGCAGGTCACCGAGTCCGGATTGCGGGGCCGCGGCGGTGCGGCATTTCCTGCGGGCATCAAATGGAAGACCGTGCTGGATACGCCGGCCGACCGGAAGTACGTGGTGTGCAACGCCGACGAAGGCGATTCGGGGACGTATTCGGATCGCATGATCATGGAAGGCGATCCGTACCTTCTGATCGAGGGCATGGCAATCGCCGGCATTGCCGTCGGCGCCACGCAGGGCTACATCTACGTTCGCTCCGAGTACCCGCATGCCTGCCGGGTGCTCGCCGAGGCCATTGCGCTGGCCAGGGCGGCCGGCTATCTCGGCGCCGATGTGCTGGGCAGCGGCAAGGCGTTCGAGCTCGACGTGCGCAAGGGCGCGGGAGCCTACATCTGCGGCGAGGAAACGTCGCTGCTGGAGAGCCTCGAAGGCAAGCGCGGCATGGTGCGCTACAAGCCGCCGTTGCCGGCCATCGAAGGCCTGTTCGGCAAACCCACCGTCATCAACAATGTCATCACGCTGGCCTCGGTGCCGATCATTTTTGCCGAAGGCGCGGAGCACTATCGCGATTTCGGCATGGGCAAATCGCGCGGAACCCTGCCGATCCAGCTGGCCGGTAACCTCAAGCACTGCGGCCTGGTCGAGAAGGCTTTCGGCGTGACGCTGCGCGAGCTGCTCTACGACTACGGCGGCGGCTCGGCGAGCGGGCGCCCGATCCGCGCAGTGCAGGTCGGCGGCCCATTGGGAGCCTATCTGCCGGAGAAGCAATTCGACACGCCGCTGGACTACGAAGCCTTCATGGCGATCGGCGCGATGGTCGGCCACGGCGGCATCGTGGCGTTCGACGATTCCGTCGACATGGCCGGGATGGCGCGTTACGCAATGGAATTCTGCGCGATCGAATCCTGCGGCAAGTGCACTCCGTGCCGGATCGGCTCGACACGGGGCGTCGAGGTCATCGACCGCATCGTCGCCGGCAGCGAGTGCGAAAAGAACATCGCCTTGCTGGAAGACCTGTGCGACACCATGATCAACGGTTCGCTGTGCGCGCTCGGTGGCATGACGCCGTTCCCGGTGCAGAGCGCGCTGAAGTATTTCCCGAACGATTTTCGCGCGGCGCCCGGGCGCAAGGCTGCGTGAGCGGAACCGGCAAGCAAAGGAAAAACGCCATGTCACTGGACACATCCCCCGATTACGGCACCCCGAAGCGGGTATCCGAAAAGCTCGTCACGCTGGAGATCGACGGCGTCGAGGTCTCGGTACCGGAAGGCACCTCGGTCATGAGCGCGGCAGTGGATGCCGGCGTGCGCGTGCCGAAGCTGTGCGCGACCGACAGCCTCGAAGCCTTCGGATCCTGCCGGTTGTGCCTGGTCGAGATCGAAGGCCGCAAAGGCTATCCCGCCTCCTGCACCACCACCGTCGCGCCGGGCATGAAGGTGCGCACGCAAACGCCGAAGCTCGCGGACCTGCGGCGTGGCGTCATGGAGCTTTACATCTCCGACCATCCGCTCGATTGCCTGACCTGCTCCGCGAACGGCAACTGCGAACTGCAGGATATGGCCGGCGTGGTGGGCCTTCGCGAAGTGCGCTATGGCTACGAGGGCGAGAACCATCTGAAGGCCGAGAAGGACAACTCCAATCCCTATTTCAGCTTCGATCCGAGCAAATGCATCGTCTGCTCGCGCTGCGTGCGCGCCTGCGAGGAAACGCAAGGCACCTTCGCGCTGACCATCGACGGGCGCGGGTTCGCGTCCATGGTGTCGCCAAGCGAGAACCAGCCATTCATGGAGTCGGAATGCGTGTCCTGCGGCGCCTGCGTGCAGGCCTGCCCGACGGCGACGCTGATGGAAAAGTCCGTGATCGACAAGGGCCAGGCCGATCACAGCGTCACAACCACCTGCGCCTATTGCGGCGTGGGTTGCTCCTTCCGCGCGGAAATGAAGGGCGCCGAAGTCGTGCGCATGGTGCCGAACAGGGACGGCAAGGCGAACCGCGGGCATTCCTGCGTCAAGGGCCGCTTTGCTTTCGGTTACGCCACCCATCCGGACCGCATCAGGAAGCCGATGATCCGCAAGAAAATCACCGATCCGTGGCGCGAAGTCTCCTGGGACGAGGCTATCGGCTACACCGCGTCGGAGTTCAAGCGCATCCAGGCGAAATACGGGCGCGGCTCGATCGGCGGCATCACGTCCTCGCGTTGCACCAACGAAGAGACCTACCTGGTGCAGAAGCTGGTGCGCGCCGCGTTCGGCAACAACAACGTCGACACCTGTGCGCGTGTATGCCATTCCCCGACCGGTTACGGGCTGAAGACAACCCTCGGCGAATCCGCCGGCACGCAGGATTTCGATTCCGTGATGAAGTCGGACGTGATCATGATCATCGGCGCCAACCCGACCGACGGACATCCCGTATTCGCTTCGCGCATGAAGCGCCGCCTGCGCGAAGGCGCAAAGCTGATCATCGCCGATCCGCGCGTCATCGACATGGTGCGCACGCCGCATATCGAAGCCTCGTATCACCTGCAACTGCGTCCCGGCACCAACGTCGCCCTGGTCAACTCGCTCGCGCACGTGATCGTGACCGAGGGGCTGGTGAAGGAGGATTTCGTCGCCGCGCGCTGCGACGTCAAGGAATTTGCCAAATGGAAGGCGTTCATCTCCGAGGCGCGCAATTCTCCGGAAGAGATGGAAAAGACAACCGGCGTGCCGGCCGAGCAAGTGCGCGGTGCGGCGCGCCTGTACGCGACCGGCGGCAACGGGGCGATCTACTACGGACTGGGCGTTACCGAGCACAGCCAGGGGTCGACCATGGTCATCGGCATCGCCAACCTCGCGATGGCGACCGGCAATATCGGCCACGAGGGCGTGGGCGTGAATCCGCTGCGCGGCCAGAACAACGTGCAGGGTTCGTGCGACATGGGTTCCTTCCCGCATGAGCTGCCGGGTTACCGCCATGTTTCCGACGACAAGGTGCGCGCGCAGTTCGAGGAGGACTGGGGGGTCAAGCTGGACAACGAGCCCGGCCTGCGCATTCCCAACATGTTCGACGCCTCGATCGACGGCAGTTTCAAGGGTCTGTACGTCCAGGGCGAGGACATCGCCCAGTCGGACCCGGATACCCAGCATGTCACCCATGCCCTGGAAGGGCTGGAATGCATGGTGGTGCAGGATATTTTCCTGAACGAGACCGCGAAATTCGCGCACGTGTTCCTGCCGGGTTCTTCCTTCCTGGAGAAGAACGGCACCTTCACCAATGCCGAACGGCGCATCTCGCGCGTGCGCAAGGTCATGCCGGCGCTGGCCGGAAAGGAAGACTGGGAAGTCACGATGGATCTGTCCAACGCGCTCGGCTACCCGATGAAGTACCGGCATCCGTCCGAGATCATGGACGAGATCGCGCGGCTCACGCCAACCTTCACCGGTGTGAGCTATGACAGGATCGACGAGCTGGAAAGCATCCAGTGGCCGTGCAACGATGCCGCGCCGGACGGCACGCCGGTGATGCACGTGGACGAATTCGTGCGCGGCAAGGGCCGTTTCGTGGTGACGGAGTATGTGCCGACGGAGGAGCGCACCACCGGCAAGTACCCGCTGATCCTTACCACGGGCCGCATCCTGTCGCAGTACAACGTCGGCGCGCAGACCCGGCGCACCGCCAACAACATGTGGCATGACGAGGACCGGCTGGAGATCCACCCGCACGATGCCGAGCAGCGCGGCATCAAGGAGGGCGACTGGGTTGGCGTCATCAGCCGCGCGGGTGACACCGTCATGCGCGCGAAGCTCGCCGAGCGCATGCAGCCCGGCGTGGTTTACACGACTTTCCACTTCCCGGGGTCCGGCGCCAACGTCATCACCACCGACAATTCCGATTGGGCGACCAACTGTCCCGAGTACAAGGTGACGGCAGTGCAGGTATCCCTGGTTTCCCAGCCCTCGACCTGGCAGAAGCATTTCCGCGAATTCAGCGACACCCAGTTGGACCTGTTGGCCCGGCGCACCGGCCGTGTCCCGGAAAGCAGCAAGGCCTGAACCCATGGCGCGGCGGGAATTCGACGCGGCCACCGGCGTGCATCGCGCCGTGGCGGCCGTGCGGATCGACGAGGCATCGGCAGGCGCGCTGGTCGAGCAGATCGCCGAAGAAGCGCCGATCGCCCTCATCTACAACGGCATGCCCCATGTCGTCGTGATGGCCTCGCCTGCGGACCTCGAGGATCTGGCCCTCGGCTTCAGCCTGAGCGAGGCCGTGATCGAATCGGTTACCGAAGTCGGCGGCATCGAAATCGTGCCGGAGCAGACCGGCTATTCGGTCTATCTGAGCATTCCACCCGGGCGCGTTGCGGCGATCGAGCAACGCCGTCGCAACATGACGGCGCGCACCGGATGCGGTGTATGTGGCGCCGAGACCATCGAGCAGGCTGTGCGCGACGTGCCGAAGGTCGCGCATGCTCATCGGCTGACGCGGCAGGCCATCGTGAATGCAATGAGACAGCTGCCTGCGCTGCAAACACTGAACGCCGCCACCGGCGCGACCCACGCGGCCGCATGGTCGACCCTCGACGGAAGGCTGCAATTGGTTCGCGAGGACGTTGGCCGCCACAATGCCCTGGACAAGCTGGTCGGCGCACTGGCCGCGGGCGGAATCGATAGCGCGCAGGGGTTTGCGGTGATCACCAGCCGGGCGAGTTACGAGATGGTGCAGAAGGCGGCAATGGCCGGTATCGGCTTGCTCGCCGCGGTCTCCGCGCCAACCGCCCTGGCGGTGCGCATTGCGCGCGAAGCGCGAATGACGCTTGCGGGATTCGTACGCGGCGAGCGCTGCATGGTTTATGCCGACGAGGCGCGCCGCTTGACCGGCAGCGAAGACTGGAAGGCATGAACATCCAGCGCCTGGTTCGCATGGCGAACGACATCGGCAATTTCTTCAAGTCGGAGCCCGACCATGCCGTTGCGGTCGAGGGCGTCGCCTCGCACCTGAAACGTTTCTGGGATCCGCGCATGCGCAAGGAAATTGTCGCGTATGTCGACGGCGGCGGCGCGGAATTGATGGAACTGGTGCGGGAAGCGGTTCTCAAATTACGCTGACGCAGGGTCCAAAAACAGGACTGAGGACTCAGTAGAACTACCGACGTCTTGCGTCTTTCGCTTTTACTCAGCCCTCAGTCCTCAGCCCTCAGTCCTCAGCCCTCAGTCCTCAGTCCTCAGCCCTCAGCCCTCAGCCCTCAGCCCTCAGCCCTCACACCACCTGCACCCTCTGCTTGCTCGTGCTTTCGCCGACGCCGAGCACGGCGACCAGCGACAACGCCTGGAATGCACCGATGCCGATGAATACCCAGCCCGGATGGTGCGCGTCCATGAGCATGCCGAACATCAACGGCGCGCCGGATAGGCCGATGTCCAGGCCGGAATAAACCACGCCATAGACGCGGCCGGTCGCATTCTTCGGCGCCGCCGCGCGCACCAGCAGGTCGCGTGAGGGTCCGGCGACGCCGGATCCGAATCCGATCAGGCCCAACAGCACGATGACTGCCGCCACCGGCGGCACTGCGCTGGCCACCAGCACCGAGACCGCACCCGCTCCGGCGAATGCGACCGCGATCACCTTGTCGTGGCTCTGGAATTTCGCCGCCAGGAAACCGCCGACCAAAATGCCGCCTGCGCTCGCCAGCATGTAAGCAGTAATGCAGGCGGTGGCGTATGTCAGGGGAATCTCGTACAACTCGCGTAGCGCGGTGGCGGCAAAACTCTGGATGCCGCCGAAGGAAATCGACGATATGAAGAAGAACGCGAAGCACATCCACACCGCCGGCACCTTCATGAACCCCAGTATCGCGCCCGTGCCTTCCTTTTTCCTGGCCGATTCCGCGACTGCGTCACCGAGCTCACGCGGATCGAGCAGGTGGCGGAACGCGATCAGGATCGCCAGCACGGTAAACGCAAGCAGCCCTGCCGCCAGCAATGCCACGCGCCACCCCGCGATCGTCGCAATGCCGGCGAGGAACAGCGGTGCGATCGCCCATCCGAGCGTGCCCGTCAGCCCGTGCACGCTGAAGGCGTGGCCGAGACGGGGAAAGCTGACGCGCCGGTTCAGCAGGGTAAAGTCCGCAGGATGGAATACGCAGTTTCCCAGACCGGTTACGCCGGCAAAAAAGACCAGCATCGGATAGCTGTGGCTTGCGGCCAGTCCGAGCGCGGAGAGGCCGAGCAGGGCGATGCCGCCGCACAATACCCGCAAGGCGCCAAATCGATCCACTACAAAACCGGCCAGCGCTTGCCCGATGCCGGACACGATGAAAAACACGCTCATCAGCAGGCCGAGCTCCGCATAGCTGACGCCAAACGCATCCTTCAGCCAGGGAAACAGCGGTGCGAGCGAGAGATGGAAAAAATGGGACGTGCCGTGCGCCAGGCCGACCAGGCTGATGACCTGGGCGTCTCGGCGCAAGGAATCGACTGTTGCAGTGGCCATGTGCGAGTACCGATGACGAGACCGAAACATAACGCAACATGGCGGCCGCGGCAAACCCGGTGGCGGATTTGTGGCGGAATGATTCATTTCATGCCGATTTGGGCATAATCCGCAACACTTCGAATCCACGCCGCGCCCGATCATGCCGTCCGCCGGAAAACGCAGCCCGAAACCCGCCGCGAGCGCCAAGCGCGCTGCCGATCACAGCCTGACCGACCAGGCTTATTCGAAACTCGAGGAGCTGATCGTCACGCTTCAATTCGCGCCGGGTGCGAGCGTGTCGGAGGCCGCGCTCAGCCACCAGCTGCGCATTGGCCGCACGCCCATCCGCGAAGCGTTGCACCGGCTCGCGCGCGAACGTCTCGTGAACATCCTGCCGCGCCGCGGCATCACGGTGTCGGAAATAAACGTGGGCGCGCAGCTTCGGCTGCTGGAGGTGCGGCGCGAGATCGAGCGCCTGGTCGCGCGCTCCGCCGCGCGGCACGCCAGCGATGCCGAGCGCAGGCAATTCACGGCCCTGGGCAAGGCTTTCGAAACCGCGGCCCGCACCGACGATGCCACCGCCTTCATGCGCACCGACCGCGCCTTCAACGAGCTTTGCCTGGTGGCGGCGCGCAACGAGTATGCCGCCAGCGCCATGGTGCTGATGAACGCCCTGTCGCGGCGATTCTGGTTCATCCACTACCGGCAGGCCGCCGACATGCCGCTCGCCGCCAAGCTGCATGCCGCGGTTGCCCGCGCGGTTGCAAAGGGGGATGCCAAGGCCGCCGCCGCGGCTTCGGACCGGCTGCTCGACTACATAGAGGAATTCACCCGCTCGACGCTGGCGCCGGCATAGGCCTGCTTGACGGCCCCGGGGCCGCCGGGTTAAGGTCGCATATCCCTGATATATCAGATAGCGGCATTAAACGGCATGCATGCAGGAATCCTGACCCCGAAGCAGGCGGCGTTCCGCGACGAGTACCGTCGCAACATCGCGTCCTGGTACAACGGCTGGGGCCACCTGCTGTCGATTTTCGTTCCCGGCACCGCGGTGATCTGGTATTGCGTCGCGCATGTGCAGGAACCGACCGTGTGGGAGCTGCTGTTCGTGATCCCCGTTCTGGTGTTCTACAACTGGAACGAATGGTGGCTGCACAAGAACGCCATGCACCGGCCGATCAGGGGCATCCTGATGCCGGTCTACCATCGCCATACCCATCAGCACCACCAGTATTTCACCGCGCAGGTGATGACCTACGATACCAACCGCGAATGGCGCATCGTGCTGTTCCCGCCTTACGCGCTGATCGTGTTCATGGTGATGACGTTGCCGGCCGCACTGGTGCTGGGCTACCTGTGGTCGGCGAACGCGGGCTACATCCTGATGATGCTCACCCCGATCTACTATCTGAACTACGAGACGTTCCACCTGTGCTGCCATGTGCAGGACAACTGGTTCGTGCGCAACTGTCCGCTGGTGAACACCATCCGCCGCCATCATGCCGCGCACCACAGCCAGCCCATCATGATGGAACGCAACATGAATCTGACTTATCCCGTCGCCGACTGGTACATGGGCACCAGCGACCTGGATCGTGGCCTGCTCGGTCACCTGTTCAACGGCTACAGCACGCGACACGTGAAAAAGGAGTATGCCTCCGACCAGGGAGCGAACTTGACACCCGCATGAGCGTTTCCTGAAAATCAGCATTCCCTGAAAAAAAGATCCTCAAGGGGAAGGGAGGATGGGCGCCTTAGGGCGCCCATTCGTTTTTTGCCGGCAACGAATGCCGATTTTGCCGATAATGCAGCCCGGACCACCGGATTTTTCCCGAGCATCATGGACCTGCAGGAATTCACGCTGAGCACATCCCGGGATTCGCCGCCCGCGGGATTGATTCCCGCGCTCGAGGCGTTGTGGCACCTGCGCAAGGGAGACTGGGAGCGCGCCCACGCGATCGCGCAGGAACACGAAGACGACAAGGCTTACGCGGCGATCCATGCCCACCTGCATCGCATCGAAGGCGACCTGTCGAACGCGGGATATTGGTACCGTCGCGCGGGACGCAGGCCGGCCGATGCCGGCCTGGAAGAAGAATGGAAGGCGCTCGCCGCGCATTTCCTCGGGGAGGACTGAATAATGGGCAGGCTGAAGATCAGGATCGAACCCGCACGGCAATCCGCGCCCGAGACGTTGCCCGAGCCGCTCGGCTTCGGAAGGCATTTCACGGCGCGCATGTTCACGCAGCACTACACCGCCGGGCGCGGCTGGCACGATGCGGCAATCGGCCCGTATCGCCCTCTCGAAGTCGACCCGGCGGCGGAAGTGTTCCATTGCGGGCAGATGATTTTCGACGGCACCAAGGCCTATTTGCGGCCGGATGGAAACCTCAACCTGTTTCGCGTGGACCAGAACGCGAAACGCTTCAACCGTTCCGCGCAGCGCATGGCGATGCCTGAGATCGACCCCGAGGAACACATCGAGGCGATCGCTGAACTGGTGCGGCTCGAGCATGCCTGGGCGCCGAAGCAGGAGGGCGCCGCCCTGTACATCCGTCCGGTCATGATCGCGACCGAGAACACCCTGGAAGTGCGCGCCAGCCGCACTTTCCTCCACTACATCATCCTCAGTCCGGTCGCGCCGTATTTTGCCGGTGGCTTCAAGCCGGTTTCCGTCTATGCGTCTGACGATTATGTCCGCACGGTGCGCGGCGGCACCGGCGAGGCGAAGACGCCCGGCAACTACGCGGGCAGCCTGGCGGGCACGGAAAAAGCCATCGCTGCCGGCTACCAGCAGGTGCTATGGCTCGACGCGGTCGAGCGGCGCTATATCGACGAGGTCGGCGCGATGAACATCGCATTCGTGTACGGCGGCAGTCAAATCCGCACGCCGGCGTTGTCCGGGGCCATCCTGCACGGCATTACCCGCGATTCACTGCTCAGGCTCGCGCCCGACCTGGGGTATTCCGTGACGGAAGATCGCATCGACATCGCCGAGGTCATGCGCGACATCGAAGCAGGAAAAGTCAGCGAGGCTTTTGCCATGGGCACCGGGGCGGTCATCGCCCCCGTCGGGCGGTTGGGTCATGCGGGCCGGGACCACGTGCTTTCCGGCGGGGAACCCGGTCCGGTCGCGCGCAAGCTGTTCAAGGCCCTCACCGACATCCAGTACGGACGGGCGACCGATCCTTACGGCTGGACGCGCACGATCGAGGTCGCAGCCTTTGCGACCAAAGGGCAGGCCGCGCGCGTCTAGCCGGCAGGCAGGCCAAGTTCACCGCCGCGGCAGCAGCAGGGGCAGGACCTTCTCGGCAAAGTAGTACGGCTGTTTCGCGCCGCGCGTCTGGCTGCGCAGATTGCCGTCGCGATCGATCACGAATGCGGTGGGCGTCGGATATCTGCGCTGGAAGCCGTTCTGCTCGAGCTCGTCGGCCATCACGCCCGGTAACCCGTAGATGCCGAGCATGCGCTCGACGCGATGCCGGTCTTCCGGACTGTCGATGCCCACCACGATGACCTCGAAGCCCTGGTCGCGATGCTGTTCGTAGAAGGTCTCCAGGTTGCCGATCTCATAGGCGCAGAAGCTGCAATAGCTGGAATAGAAATTCACCAGCACCACCTTGCCGCGCATTTGCGCGAGGTCGAAGGCCTGGCCGGAAAAGAACCTGCCTTTCAGGGCGGGGGCAGGCTCGCCGAGCTCGGCGGCCGGTTGCGCCGAAGCCGCGGCAAGGAGCAGCAGCAGCGCGGCAAGGGATGCGAGTAGTTTCATGTGGAATAAGCTTGAATCGAAATGCTGCTTCGGCTGCCGATTGGCGCCAGTATACTTTGCCGACAGCAGGAATAGTCCAGGAGGAGCCCATGGCCGAAGCAGGCAATCCGATCACCGCCGATTCGCAGGTGGCGCGCATATTCGAATGGCGGCGCGGATTCAACACCATCCATCTCATCGACCTCGGCGTCCATCTTGGACTGTTCAATGCGCTCGCGCAGACACCCGGATTGGCCGGCTCCGAACTGGCGGCCCGGCTCGGATTGCACGCGCCGTACGTGGAGGTGTGGTGCAGGACGGCTTACGGGCTGGAAATTCTGGATGCGGATGCCTCGGGCAAGTACCGGCTCGCGCCTCACTTCGACGCGATCCTCGCCAGCCCGACTCACCCGCGCTACCTTGGTGGCTATGTCCGCCTCGGCACCGAAGTCGCCGCGGACGATTTTCGCCGCTGCCGCGAAGCCTTCAAGTCGGGCAAGGCGAAACCATTCCAGGGCAGGGGCGACCACTTCAACCAGGCGATCGCCGAATCCACGCAGGGCCTGCAGGTGGTCACCGCGAAGAAGATCCTGCCCGCGCTGGCGGGCCTTGCGCCCCGGCTGTCCGCCGGCGGCGCCATTCTCGAGATCGGCTGCGGGACCGGTAATTTCCTGTTGCAGGCGGCGAGGGCCTTTCCCGGCGCGCGGCTCGCGGGCGTCGATATCGACGACGAGAGCCTGGCCAAGGCCCGCGATAAGGTGCAGCAGGCCGGGCTGGCGGATCGCGTCTCCGTGCACAGGGAGAAAGTCGACGATGCGGCCGGGGCGTTCGACGCGGTCGTGATGATCGAGGTACTGCATGAGATCGCTCCGGAGATCCGCCCGGCCGTCGTAGCCGCCGCCGCGCGCACGCTCAGGGCCGGCGGGTGGATGGTGATCATCGACGAAACCTATCCGGGCACGCTGGACGAGGCACGCCGCCCCGAATTCCGTTTTCCTCTGCAAACGGGGTTCGAGGAGCTCATCTGGGGCAACGTGATTCCGACACGGGAGGAGCAGGAGAGGCTGCTGCGCGATGCCGGACTCAAGGGCGCGATCAACCGCGAGCTGATCGGCGAAGGCTTCACCGTCCTGACGGTTCAGCGCTGAGTCATTTCGCCAAAGTTCCGTCCGCGACTTCCGACCAGTACTGTCCGACGAACAGCGACATCAGGAACAACTCGTCGCGCCTGTCGACGGCCATGTATTGCGCGAACCCGTCCGGCGTCAACCCACCGAAATGCGCGCGCAATACCGGCGCGGATGCGTCGGAGAGCGTGACGGACATTCGCGGCTTGTCGATGCCGAATTCACGCGGATCGGTGCCGCGATATTCGGCAGCCTCGAGCGCGCGCACGGGCTTCGCGGTGTTCATGAATTGCACGGCCATCGACACCTTTTCGGCGAGCGGTTTCGGCAGCGGGCCTTTCGTTTCGCTGATCCACCCGGCATCCCCGCTCCTCACCAGTACCGCGCTTTTGCCGCCGCGCACCAGTTCGACTCGCGTGATGCGCTCGGGCAACGAAGCCATCACGCCGGCAGCTTCGAATTTCACCAGCTGGCGCTGCTCCGGCAGCGCGCCGGTGACCACCATCGCCGCCAGGTAGCCGAACGCAGCGATCGCCGCCGCGCCCCACATCAGCCGGGCTGGTTTCATCGCCGCCGCCACCATACGAAAGCCCCCGCGGCGAACACCGCCAGGGGCAACAGGACCTCCACCAGCAGGAAAATCCACTTCATCTGCGTGCTGGAAAGCAGGATCATCGGCGGCACGGGTATGCGGCTGGCCACGACCGGGCCGTGCTCCTCGCGCACCAGCCAGCGCACCGCGCCCAACGCGAAGTCGCTGTTGGACAGGTACGGCAGGAAGGAATTGCTGGCGAAGTCGCCGTCGCCGACGATGACGGCGCGAAATGGCGGTGCGCCCGGCGCGCTTCCCGGCAGGTGGCCTTCGGCGGAGACGGCCAGTGGCCGCGGCGCCGGCTTCGGCTCTGTTTTTTGCGCCGCAGCCGAGATCACCTCGCGCACCCCGATCGGGGCGACTTCGCGCGTGTAGCTGTCACGGCTGCTTGCGAACAATGCGTTCACGCTTACGCCCGGCGCCGGCTGCGACGGCACGATCGGGCGCACGCCCGGGAAGAAGGTCATGGACAGGCCGCCGGTAACGGGGCCGGGCTGATACGTGGTGATCGCGACCATTTCCGAATCGGTCGAATAATGGCTCAGGGGGTCGACCACGGCCTGTTGCGGTAGTTGTACGCCGAGTTTTCCGACCAGCGCTGCCAGCCGCGGTTCCAGGACGAAACCGAGGTCGAACATGGCGAACAGGGAGCCTCCGGAGGCGAGAAAGGATTCGAGCGCGGCGCTCTCGCCGGGCAGGAAGGTCGTGCGCGGATTGGCGATGATCAACGCGTTGCAGTCGGCGGGCACGGACGGCGAATTGGCGAGGATGAGTTTCCGGGTCTCGTAGCCCTGCGTTTCCAGTGCGCGGCGCAGCCGCCCGATGCCGTGGCCCTGCATCTGCACCAGCGCGGAGGAAGCGTCGCCATGAGAATGGTTCGCCACGCCCTCCACGTGGGTGTGGAATTCGAAGTTGTCCATCGGCAATTCGTTGTGGCCTTCGAGGAAGCACACGCGCACGACTTTTTCGCGCAGGATGCGCTGGATGCCGATCGCCAATTGGCCTTCGTCGGTGCCCTGCACGAGGAGCTTGCGGTCGTCGACTTCCAGGATCGCCGCGTTGTACAGCTTCACGCCGTAGGCTTGCGCAGCCGCCGGCTGGCGATCGGGGTCGATGGTCCGGACCTGCAGCAATGCGTTGCGGCGGGCCATTACCTCGAGGACGTCCTTGATGCGCCGGCCTTCGGGATCCTGGCTGCGGTAAAAGTAGGTGAGCCGCACCGGCTGGCGCAGGCTTTCGACGACCCTCATTGCCTGTTCCGAAGGCGTGAAAACTTTCTCGCGCGTCAGGTCGATGTGCGTATCGTGCAGGATCAGCCCGACGTTGGCGAACACGATCACCCCGATCGCCGCCGCTATCACGACGGCGTTCAGCAGAAACGCCTTGCGCCGCGTGAGGCGCGTCTGCAACGGCAGTCGCAAGCCCGCGAAGAACAGCACGAGAACGGCGACGATCCAGCCGGAGAACCAGCCTACCGCCGCCAGGTTGAGCGCGCCGTGTTCCATCAGCGGCGGCCGAGCGCGCGCATCGCCAGGAACAATGCGAGCAGCGTGGAGCTGAAGAAGAAACCGAAGTCGGAGGTATACATCGCGCCGGCGGCAAAGGGGGTGAAGCGCGCCAGCAGCGACAGGCTGATGAGTACCCTTTCCAGCGCATCGGGCAGCATCGCGGCAAGGCTGTCGATCATCCACATCGAAAACAGGATGCCGATGGTGACGATGGCGGCGATGACCTGGTTCGACGTCAGCGCGGACACCGCCAGGCCGATCGACACCAGCGTGCTCGCGAGCAGCAGCAACCCGAGATATCCGCTGTAGATGGCGCCCCAGTCAGGGGAGCCGAAAGTCCCGAGGACCACGGCGTACACGCCGGTCAGCCCGATCATCACCGCGAGCACCGCCATGCTTGCGAGGTACTTGGCGAGCACCACATGGCTTTCGCGCACGGGAGCGGTCAGCAGCAACTCCAGCGTGCCGGCCTTGCGCTCTTCCGCGAACAGACGCATGGTAATGACCGGCACGATCAACATGAGCAAGCCGGCCGACTGGAAGAAGATATGGACCAGCGTCGCATACTTGTTGTTGAACAGCGTGAGCGTGAACGAATATCCCATCAGCGTCTGGAATACGCCGATGACGATGTAGGCGACCGGGGACTGGAACAATGCCCGGAATTCCTTGCCGAGCAGGGGTAAGAAATTACTCATGGCGAGGGGCCTTGCTGGACGGCGCTCTCGGTGAGGCGCAGAAACAGTTCCTCGAGCTCGCTTTCCGAAGCGCCGGCTTCCTCGACCCGCAGGCCCGCGTTCACCAGCGCCTGCACGGCCGGCGCCGCGCCGATGCCGCTGTTCACGATAAAGGTGTTGTCGGGCAGCGATTCGACAAACGTGACGCCGGCAGCCGGCAAAAGCGCGGCGCGCACGGCTTCGACGGACGCGCCGGGTATCCGCAGGCGGAATTTGGTCGCTCCGCCCGTGGCGCCGAGCGCCTGCACGCTCAACAGCTTTCCGTCCAGCAGGATGGCGACACGATGCGCCACGCGCTCGATTTCCGCGAGTATGTGCGAGGTGACCAGGATCGACAGCTCCGCGGACAATAAGCGGATGAGCTCGCGGACTTCGATGATCTGGCGTGGGTCGAGGCCGTTGGTCGGTTCGTCCAGGATCAGCAGCATCGGCTGGCCGAGCAGTGCCTGCGCGATCGCGACGCGCTGCCGGTAGCCGCGCGAGAGTTTCGATATCAGCAAGCTGCGCACGCGTCCGAGCGACAGGCGTTCCATGGCTGCATCGACGGCTTTTCCGAGCCGCGAATTGTCCAGGCCACGCACGCGGCCCATGAAGTCGAGAAATTCCCGTACCCGCATGTTCGTATAAAGAGGAACGTCTTCGGGCACGTAGCCGATGCGGCTGCGTGCTTCGAGGCCGTGGCTGATCACATCGAATCCGGCGACCTTGGCGGTGCCCGAAGTCGGATGCAGGTAGCCGGTCAGGATGCGCAGGATGGTGCTTTTGCCCGATCCATTCGGCCCCAGCAGGCCAAGGACTTCGTTGGGACGGACGTCGAACGACACCGCGTCCACGGCCAGGCGCGATCCGTAGTACTTGGTGAGGTTTTCTACAACGACGACCGGTGCGGCCATTTGTCCGTCAAGCAGTCCAAAAAAAGCGCCGGGGCGAGGATTCGCCCCGGCGCCACTTCGATAAACCAGAAATTCCGCAGCGATCGCTCAATCGTAGTATGCAGGCGCTTTCTTCAGTGCCTTGTAAGCGTCCGGATCGTGGGCGGTGAAGTACTCGCCCTTGTTCGCCGCCAGCGTCAACCGCAACCATTCGTAGAACTTGTAGAAACCGGCCGGATCGTATGCAAGCACGATGTTCGGCGGGATGTTCTTCTCGTAGTTCTCCTTGAAGTACAGATTATCCCCGGTCAGTACCACCAGCCCGGCGTTCTTGAGTTTGACGGTCGCGACCTGGCTTCCAGGCGTATGCGCGACAAAACGCTTCACCACCAGGCTGCCATCGCCGAACAAGTCCAGGTCGCCATCGAGCTGGATGATTTTCTGCGCATTCGGGTAGTTGCTGTTGGGAGCGCGCAGCGGCAGCACGTCGCCGATGAAGTACGGGCCACCGGTACCGGGCTCCGGCCAGAACGCGTTCTGGATTTCGCTCTTCTGCACGACGATGGTCGCCTCGGGGAACTTGCCCACATTGCCGCCATGGTCCAGGTGCAGATGGCTGGGAATCACGTAGGCGATGTCGTCGGGCGTCAGGCCGATCTTCTTCAGCTGCACGTCGATGGCGACATCGGGGGTATTGACCGGTTTCAGTGAATTGAATGCCGCACCCCAATAGCCGGGATCGGTGATGATCCTGTCGTTGTTCCCCGTGTCGAAAAGTATGTTGCCCTTGGGGTGCTTGATCACGTAAAAGCCGACCGGGATCACGATCGGAGGATCGACCGCGGCAAAGTTCTGCAGGACTCCCTTGCCGATGGTGAGGGCGCCCGAGCTGAATGCATACAGCCGGGTGTCTTGTGCAAATGCGGAGGTGGCTATCGCGCCTGCAAGCATGGCAAGCGCGGTCCGGGCCAGTGTCCAGCGAGTCATTGTTTTCGTCTCCTGTAAGGGTTGGGTTGCCGTTCGCCTACAGGAAGACGGTAATTTCATGTGCAGCGACCGCGTCGTCCGGTAGGAAACGTCCTGGTCCGGTCGACCGGTAGCAGTTGTGGTGGTGCACGAGCATTTTGCGAGATCTGCTTATATTCGTCTATACGAAACGGTTTATATCAATATCGCCGAAATGAATAAATTGGATCGATCCACGCGGTATCGGATGAACGTCCATGGAAAGTTCGCCGCGGCCTCACCGCGCGCGAGCCGGAAAAACGGCGCCGGGACGGTGTCCCGTCCCGGCGCCAATTTTTCAACTGACTGCGTTATGCGGCGATCTGCCGGTCGTTTTTCAGTCGTAGTAGGCGGGGGCCTTCTTCAGCGCCTTGAACGCGTCCGGATCGTGCGCGGTGAAGTACACGGCCTTCTGCGTGGCCATCATCATGCGGATCCACTCATATGCCTTGTAGAAACCGGCCGGATCGTAAGCGAGCACCAGGTTCGGCGCAATGCTCTTGTCGACGTTTTCCTGGAAGTAGACGTTGTCGCCGGTAAGGATGACCAGGCCGGTATTCTTCAGCTTCACCGTCATCATCTGGCTGCCCGGAGTATGCGCAACCCAGCGCTTGATGACCACGCTGCCGTCGCCGAACAGGTCAAGGTCGCCTTCGAGCTGGATCATCTTCACCGCGTTCGGATAATTGCTGTTCGGCGCGCGCAGCGGCATGACATCGCCGATGACGTACGGGCCGCCGGTGCCGGGTTCGGGCCAGAACGCGTTCTGGATTTCCGATTTCTGCACGACGATCGTGGAGTTCGGGAACTTGCCGACGTTGCCGCCATGGTCCAGGTGCAGGTGGCTGCAAACGACGTACTTGATGTCATCCGGGTTCAGGCCGATCTTCTTCAATTGCACGTCGATCGCGACGTCCGGCGTCATGGCGGGCTTCAGGCCTTGCAATCCAGCGGGCCACCAGTTCTTGTCTTCGATCAGCTTGTCGTTGTTGCCGGTGTCGAACAGGATGTTGCCCTTCGGGTGCTTGATGACATAAAAGCCGACCGGGATCACGATCGGGGGATCCATCGCCGCAAAATTCTGCAGGACGCCCTTGCCGATCGTCAGCGCGCCGGAACTGAATGCGTAGATCCGGGTGTCCTGGGCCTGTGCCGACAGGCTTCCGGCGAGCAACGCGACCACTAGTCCTGCGAGTCGCGTGTATTTCCGATATTTCGATACGCCGATCATGCGGATATCTCCTCGTCTTGGTTGCGATTTTTTATGAAAACCTCTGCCATGGCATGCCATGGGGCCTCGATACTCCGGGAACGAGTATCGTAAGGATCTATTTCCACAAAATTTCGCCGCGACGGCGCAGGTTACAAAAGGTAATGCGTTCTTTTCATGATGCGCTCGCATGAGCGCCCGCGGCGGGCGGGTCGTACCGGCCGGGAAGCTTCAGGCGCCCAGGAAGGCCCTTTCGAGGAACAGGACCAGACCGGCGACGAAGATGACGCCGGAAATTGCCATCACGGCGCGGGATTCCCACGGCCTGCCGCGGAATCGCATCAGGACGGGAACGGCCAGGAGCACGATGGTCAACTGGCCGACTTCCACTCCCAGATTGAAGTTCAGCAACGCGAGCAGCAGGTTCTCCTTTGGCAGCCCGATCTCACGCAGCACCGAGGAAAAGCCGAAACCATGGGCCAGTCCGAACAGGAAGCTGACGGCCCAGCGCCGCGATGCGGCATAGCGCGGCAGCAGGTTTTCCAGCGCCACATAGGCGATCGACAGGGCAATCACGGACTCGACCAGCGCGCCGGGGAGGACGATTACATCCAGCGCGGCCAGCGCCAGCGTGATGCTGTGCGCCACGGTGAAGGCCGTGATGATTTTCAGCAGGGACCAGAGCCCGCCGCCGCGCAACATCAGCGCGATCAGGAACAGCAGGTGGTCGTAACCCGTCAGGATGTGCTCGATGCCCAGGGGGAAGAAGCTGCCGGCCCCGCGCGATGCACGCGCTTCCCCCTTGATCTCGACCGTGGTCTCCCTCGCATCGGACCCGAAGGCGAACTGCTGGCTGCCTCCCGACCAGACGATGGCGGCAAGCGTGTGCTGGCTCGGCCCCACGATCTCGGACATGTCGTCGCGTATCGTGAGTTTGCGGACTTCGCCGGGGCAGGTGAAATCGACCGTGCCCGTAAGGCTTGTCGAAGCTGCGGTCGGCGGCACGATGCGCCCCTCCGTCGCCGCGCAGGCGGCGCCGTCGCTGGCGAGGTGGATTTTCTCGCTGATCGCCGTGATGAGCGGGCGGTAGTCCGGAGCGACGCCCGGCTGGCCGAGGTGCATTTGCTCGGCCAGCAGACCGGGAGGGACGTCAGATAATGTCAGGTTGTAACGAACCAGCTTGTCGCTGATCGTGATCGTCGCGAAGCCGGTCATGCCGCCGGTGTGCGCGTTCGCTCCGTGGGACACCGCAAAAGCCAGCAATGCGCCGATTAGCAGGCGCATGGCGTGAGAAGGGTGGCGATGTGCACGGACTTGGGGGTGGTTTCGATCATGGCGCGCGGCGAATACTATCCGGAATTGCGCATCGACCGCCGTTCGGGGTCAGGGCTGTTTCTTTGGCGCGGCGGCGGACGGGTTGCCGCCCGCTACGGACCGGATCAGCGTCAGAAGGTTATCGATGTGGAATTCAGGGATGGTGACGACGTAGGCGCTGCCTACTGGCAGTACATAGCGGCTGAATTTGTCGGGGGCGACGACACCCACGGCATAGCGCGAAATCGGTTGCGTCTCCTTTGTCCGGTACACCATGATGAATATTTCCGGCCGCGTAACGCCGAACTCGTCGTTCTGGAGATTCAACGCGAACTGACGCTCCATGCGCGCGCGGCCGAAACCCGCAAGCGACTTCTCGATGCGAGCGGCCGTCGCCGGATCCGAAGCGTGGGCGTGCTGCTGTTCGGCCCCGGAGTGCACGCCATGATAGAACCAGGCGCCGCTGGCGTCGCGCTCGAACCGGTGCAAGGTGCCGGTGTGGGCGATCTCTATGGCCCCGACTTCCTCGATGGTTACGGGAACCAGCATGCGCTCATCGCGAGCATGCGCAGGCGCATTCGCGTCCGTCTCCCGGTCCTTGCGCTCGATGACGACGATCGAAACGACGAGAGCAGCCAGCACGAGCCAGACCGCGGCCAGCTTGCGGCGCCCGGGAGCGGCGCCTGGTGTGGTCACCGGCGTCTCCACCACACCACGATGCCAATGACTGCCATCAGCGCGGGAATCAGGATGATCGACAGGAAAAACGTTCCTTTCATTTGCCGGTTCGACAGGTTCACGCGCGGCAAGTCGAAGGTGCGCGGCTCCAGCCCGATCAGGTTCTCCTGCGCGGCGAGATAGTTGACGGCGTTCAGGAACAGCGTGCCGTTGCCGAGGATGTGGAAGAAGGAATTCGTGGCGAAGTCCGAGTCGCCGGCAACGATGACGCGCGAATTCTTGATGCGCGAGGGAGGCTGCGTTCCCGGCTGCAGAGGCGAAGGCCGTTCCTCGTTCCTGACCCGGCGGTCTCCGGTCACGGATTCGGTGGACTCGACGAATTCCTGCTTGCGCAGCACCGTGACCATGATCGTCAACGGTCCCGCCTGGTCCTTGTCCTTGTTGAACTCGACGCGATCGCGGTTGGTGCCGCCGTAGCTGGCCTTCGAGGAGTTGACCACCGGCCGGACGGAAGTGCCTGGCACGCGCTGCGGCGTCGGCGACAGGGAACGCGCGCCGGGATAGAAAGTCAGGGGCAGGTCGCGCGTGATTTCATGCCGGTTGTAATCGGTCACGGCCGGCGCGGAAACGTCCGTCCAGAAATGGCTCGCCTCGTCGATGACGATATCGTCGTCGAGGATGACGCCGAACTCGCGGACGACCGGCTCCAGGCCGGTGCGGATGAACGGGTCAAGCATGAAGAACGCGTTGCCCCCGTCTGCAAGGTAGCGGTCGATCGCCTTGATCTCTGTTTCCAGTAGCGGCGACTTCGGTCCGGCGATCACGAGCACCGTGCATTGCTTGAGGTCGGCCCCGGCCTGCAGCAGGGAGATTTTTTTCACCGCGTAGTTGAGGGTCTCGAGCCCGTTGCGCGCCTTGGCCATGCCGTGCCGTTCGTGGCTTACGACTTTTGCGCCGATTCCGTGGGAATGTCCCGGGTTGCCTTCCGAATGATCGTGGGATTCCAGGCTGAACGGGTCCGGTTCGCCATGCCCGTCGAGGAAGCACACGGTCTGCTGGACGCCCTGGGAAATGCGCACGATGCCGTTCGCGATATCGGTCTCTGTCGGCCCGTTGACTTGCATCTTGCGGCCTTCGCTCTCGTAGATCGCGGTGCCGGCGAATTCCACTCCGCGCATGCGCGCCTGCGCCGGATTCAGCATGGGATCGTAGAACTCGACTGTCAGCTTGTCCGTTTCGCGGGCCATCTGCTGGTAGATTTCGACCGTGTCGCGCATCATCGGGTCGTTGAAGAATACGACGTGCACCGGCTTGTCGAGGCGCTTGAGCATCTGCACGGTCGGCTCCGACAGCGAGAACGCCCGAGTCGTCGTCAGGTCGAAGCGCATGGGAAAGCGCATCGACAGGTATGCCAGGGCAACAAAGACGCCGACCAGTCCGAGCGTGTAGAGCAGGATCTCCCCGCGCCGGTGCAGGAATGTTGCGGCGAGCTCGGAGCGCAGCGCGTACCCGCCCCACGCGGCAAGCACCAGGCCAGCGACCGACAGGACGGAAGTAAGCACGGAGAGCTCGCCGGTGATCGCATGACTTGCGGCCGCCGCCAACAGCAGCGCGATGCCGGCGATGAGGGCTACGCCGGAGCGGGAAGATCGTTGGATGTTCAGCGTTGCCACTTCAGGTAGCTCGTGTTGAGCGTCAGGGCAATGGCCGAGACGACGAGGTAGAAAACCACTGCTTCGGTCCGCACCAGCCCGCGAATGAAATCGCCGAAATGCTGGGAGAAGGACAGGTAACCGAGCAGCGAACGCAGCGCATCCGAACCCTGGAAGCCCTGCGCGTAGCCGACGAACCAGAAGGCAAGCAAGACTGGAATCGTGATCAGCGCCGCGACGATCTGGTTCTGCGTCAGCGCGGAGAAAAACTGGCCGATGGCCAGGCAGGCCATGCCGAGCAGCACGAAGCCAATGTAGCCCGACAGGATGGTCGAGGTTTGCGGAGTGCCGTACAGGTAGAGCGGAATGAGATTGATGCCGGTCGCAATCGTCATCAGCAGCAGCATGGTGACCGCGCACAGATATTTGCCGATGACGATCTGCCATGCTTTCAGCGGCAGCGTCATCAGCAATTCCATCGTGCGCCCGGTGTACTCGCCGGAAAAAAGCCGCATCGTCAGCACCGGAATCAGCGTGACCAGCAGGATCCCCATGTTCTGGAAGGTTTCGTCCATGGTGCCCACGCCGGTCATGAAGATGTTGTAGATGAAAAAATAACCGGTTCCGAGCAGGAACACCGCGATCACGAAATAGGCGATCGGCGAACGGAAATACGTGGCCAGTTCCTTCTGGTAGATCGCCGCGACGCCGTTCATGCGGCGCTCCTCGAATCGGCTGGCGCGCCGACGTAACGCAGGAAGATGTTCTCCAGCGTCGGCTGCTGCCGCTCAAGCCGATGCAGCGACCAGCGCCCGGCGACGGCCTTTGCGATTTCGGCCTCGATCCCGGCCCGCGCATCGACGTGGCAATCGACACCAAGCAAATTGCTTCCATCGGTGGCGGGACGCGCGTCCACGGAAATCACGCCGTCGATCGCAACGATCGTTTCGCGGATTGCATCCGCCGGCCCCGCGACCAGCAGCGATACGCGATTGGATTGCTCGGAAGCGCGCTGCAGGCCCTCGGGCGAATCGATGGCGAGCAGGCGGCCGTCATTGATGATGGCGACCCGCTGGCAAATCAGGGTCACTTCCGGAAGGATGTGCGTGCTCAGCAGCACGGCATGGTTTTCCCCGAAAGAGCGGATGACTTCACGCGTTTCCTGGATCTGTCCCGGGTCGAGTCCCGCCGTAGGTTCGTCCAGCAAAAGTACGTCGGGATCGCCGAGCAGGGACTGCGCGAGGCCGACCCGCTGGCGGTAGCCCTTGGAAAGCTTGTAGATTTCGCGCGTGACGACGGCTTCCAGCCTGCATGCCTGGATCACGCGGTCGAGCTCGCCGGCAATTGCGTGGCTCGCGATGCCCTTCACTTTTGCGACGAAGCGCAAGTAGTTGGCGACTTCCAGCACGTCGTAGAGGGGAGGTTGCTCAGGCAGGTATCCGAGATGCCGCGCCGCCTCTTCGTTCTGCGTCGCCATGTCGTAGCCTGCGACGGTCACCCGTCCGGAAGTCGCCGTGGTGAAGCCGGCGATCATGCGCATGGTGGTCGTCTTGCCGGCCCCGTTGGGTCCGAGGAAACCGACGATCTCGCCTTTCCTTACGGAGAAGGTCATGTCGTGAATGATGTTTCGTGAGCCGTAACGCTTCGAAACCGATTCCAGCGAGATTGCTGCGGGCGATGTGTTCACGATTGGGGAGGTCTGGAAAAAAAAACCCCCCCGCAACGGGGGGGCTTTTCAGTAGCAGAAGCCTACTACGACAAGCTTACTTGTACCAGCGGTCGCCCTTGGCCTTGAACTGATCGCCGTCGTGCGCCATGAAAATCTGGCCGCCTTCCAGGTCGCGCATCATCTTCAGGCGATTGACCGAGTTGGTGTAGGCCTGCACGCTGAAGTTCAGGCCGGCCGGGTAGCCGTCCAGGTTTTCCTGCATCCAGATCGCGTCCTGCGAGATGATGATCGTGCCGGACGAGGGCAGCTTGACCTTCAGCGACTGGTGGCCGATGGTATGGCCGGGGGTGGACAGGACCATGACGCTGCCGTCGCCGAACAGGTCGTAATCGCCATCGAGCTCGAGGTAGTTGAACTCGCGGGCATTCATCAGGTCGGCCATGACGAAGGTGCCGGGAGTCGTGCGGCCCTGGAACTTCTCGGGCCACCAGCCTTGGTACAGCTCCTTCTTCTGCAGGACGTGGATCGCCTTCGGGAACAGCTCGATGTTGCCGACGTGGTCCAGGTGGGTGTGCGAGGTGATGACGACCTTGACCTTGTCAGCGGAGTAGCCCAGCTTCTTCAGCTGCTGGTCGATGACATCGGCGCGCGTCTGGCTCGGCTTCAGGAAGTCGCAGTTGCCCGGGGCCCAGTACTTCTTGCAATTGTCCATGCCGTCGGAAATCGCCGCGTTGTTGCCGGTGTCGAACACCACCAGGCCTTTCGGGTGATCCAGGATCCACATGCTGACCGGGATCGTGATCTGGCGGGACTTCTCCACCGGCAGGGCGGGGATCAGGCCTCTGATGTCGAAGGGGCCGAACATGCCGCTGGTGGTCCAATACAGTTTTTGCGCGAACGCGCCGGACGACGCTGCAATGAACAGCATGCCCAACAGCGCGGCGACAATGCCTGATTTCTTCATGGTTTCAATTCCTCCTTGGAATTTTTAGGGTCGTTCTTGTACTTTTAGTACCCACCTGCACCGCCTGAGGCTTATATCTCCCGGATACCGGGGCGGGATTTTTTGTTTTCCCTGCGATTGCGTTCAGGTACTCGCGATACGGCGCGACGGAAGTTTGCCCTTTCCGTTACAACGCGTCAATTCGCGTTGCGGGATAAGGCGTTAAATTACATTCCGTAGTTCATACGAAATGATAAATATGTAAGAGACCGCGTATCCCGCCGTGGGCGCGGGAGTCGGGGATTGCGGCACTACCTCAGGCGAGGTTGTCGGCGCTGATGAGCCCCTTGGCGAGCAGGCTGCCGAACACCTCGTGGGTCTGGCGGATGCCATCCTCGAGTGAAATCGAACCGTAGTCGCCGAGGAAACTGCGTACCGGCTGGTCGGACAATGCCATCGGGAAGGGCAGGGCGTCGCCCGAAATCTGGATTTTTGCCTCCGGCGCGACCTTCTTGATCAGCTCCACCGACTGCTCGACGGTCGAGGCGACGCCGTTGATGTCGAATACCTCGGCGCCATTGCGGTCCTTGGACACGGCCCTGATGAAGGCGCTTGCCACTTCACCCGCGTGCAGCCACGACACCGGTCCCCGAAAGGGAATGGTGTATGGCTTGCCCGCCGCCGCGGCGAGAATCGCGACGGTCGTTTTCGAGGTCATGCCCTGGTCGCGGCCGACACCGTAGACGACGCCGGGCCGCAGGCCGACGCTGGGAATCTGCCAGTCCTGCGCGTATACGCGGGAAGTCTGTTCGTTGGCGAACTTGTAAGCTCCATAGAGCGTAGCCATGGTCTTGGGATCGAACACGCCGTGGGCGGCGATCGAACTGGCGTACGCGATGCGCTTGATGCCGAACTTGCGCGCGGCCTCGAAGATGTTGATGGTGCCTACCACATTGACTTTCGCGCCGGCGACCGGATCCGCCTTGCAGAACGGGACTTGCAGCGCGGCGAGATGGATGACGGCTTTCGCGCCGCTTTTTTCCACCGCCGCATTCACCGCGGCCGTATCGGCAATATCGCCGGTAAACCACGGCACTTGCGCCAGCTCCGACTCGGCCATGAGCAGTTTCGGGCGGCGCTTGTCCTCGGTCAGGTCCATTGCGGCGACCGGGATGCCCGCGTCTGTCAGCAGCGTGAGCGCCCAGCTGCCGATGCATCCGCCCGCGCCTGTGACCAGCACCGGACCGGCGAAGTCCTTGGGATTGATCTTGAATTGCTTGAACACGCGGGTCTCCTCACAGTTCCATTGGTAAAGCCGGGTCTCGCGCCCATTCCGAGAGCGAGGCATCGTAGAGCCTGACGTTGTCGTGGCCCAGCATCGTCAGCACCAGCGTGTCGGCGCTCGCCGCGATGCCGCCGCCGCAGTACGCGATGACGGCCGGCCTGGACAGCGGTTCGGCGAACATGCGGCGCAGTTCCCCCGCGCTCTTGTAGACGTTGTCGTCATTCACCGTTGCCGCCGCCGCCAGGTTGACGCTGCCCTTGATATGGCCGCGGCGTCCGTAATATACGCCACCGGTGCCGGCGTGCTGCTCGGGACGCAATGCATTCACCGTGCAGATATCGGCGGAGCCGATCGCCGCCAGCACGTCTTCCCGCGTGGCGACCATTTCCCGGCGCGCGGCGCGTGGCTCGAAGCGTGTCCTGGCGCGGCGTTGCGCAGCGCCGCTTTCGACCTTGCGACCTTCCCTGCGCCACTTCTGGAATCCGCCGTCGAGAACTGCCGCGCGTTCGTGCCCGAACACGCGCAGCATCCACCACATGCGCGTCGCCCACCAGTGATTGGCGCTCGAGTAGCTGACGACCAGCGTATCGCGACTGACGCCGAACGTGGACATCGCCTCGGCGAACTGGGCGGACGAGGGCAGCATGAAATGAAATGGGGCCGACGTATCGGCGACGTCGCGATCCATGTCGACGAAAGCCGCGCCGGGAATGTGCTCCTTGAGGAATTCATCGCGTCCCGGCCGTACCGTGTAATAGCTGTTGTCGGGAAGGGGCGGTAGATGGGTAGTGCAATCCAGCACACGGACTGCCGGGTCGTCCAGGTGATCTGCCAGCCAGCCGGTTTCGACCAGAAATTCGGGACGAACGAATCCTTGCGCCATTTTTTTCACGGATTGCCCGGTCGAAAACCGAAGGCTACCAAAAAAAGGCCGTTTTCCGCGACCGCATCTTCGCGCGCAAATGAATTCCGGCACCCATGGGGTGCCGGATCGCAGGCAATTACCGCAGAGCCGCAGACTTAAAAATGGCCGCGAAAGGTCATGAACAGGAAATCGCCGCCGGCGTCGATCTTGCCTCCTGCCACCGTGGGTCCCAGATCCGCGTCCAGCTTCAATCTGCGGTATTCCAGCCCGACCGAGAAATTGCGGCTGACGAAAAAGTCCGCCCCGGCGAGCCCCTGGTAGCCGAAGTCGTTGTCGGTTTCCTCGCTATCGAAAGGATTTTCTTTTACTCGCAACGCGGTGTGATAGACGCCAATGCCACCGCCCACATAAAGCTCGACCTTATCCAGCGGCAGAATGAGTTTCACCACGCCGCTGGCGCCGGAGGAAGTCAGGCGTGCGCGGCTTTCCGACGTGTTTATCGTCGGCGGGGTATCCACCCTCTGGTAGGAGGAAAGTCCGTCGATCTCGAGCGCGACGTTCGGTGTAAGGCGGTAGCCACCGCTGAAGAATCCGCCGAACTGCCCCGACTCGTTTTGCAACTGGGAGTTGGATTCCTCCCAATATCCGCCTATCCCGCCGCCCAGATACCACTTGCCCACCCTGTCTGGCGCATACATGCCGCCGGCAGTGGCGATGAGCGGGGTCAGGGTGAAGATCGCAAGAACCAGCGAAGTCCAGCACGTCGATCGAAGCATGGCAACCTCCAGGTGAAATATTGGGATATCTAGAACTTCGGACCTGGCCGCTTTGACCGGCGCCGCTGTCCGGATATTCAAAGCCTTTGATTCGCAAGGACCTCAATATGTTTCCCGCAGGGCAATAAAAGTTTTGGGAAGCGGAATGCCCGCGCGGGAATTTGCATCTGGGGCCGATTCCTGCAAGATTGGCGGAATCTGCTGACGCCGTCCTATTCCGTCCGCCCCATAAGTCCTTAAAACTAAACCTGGAAAAGGTGGAGTGCCGAATGATCAAAGACGCCGCGTACTACGAATCGATGTTCAACAACCGGGCGGCCGTTCCGGAATTCCAGAGCCATTTCGACAGCTGGGCATCCCGATCGGAGCAGGTGCGTCGCAGCCTCGACGTCGAGCTGGACGTGCCTTACGGCGACGACCGCATGGAAACCATGGACATCTTCCGGCCGCGCGGCGACGCCAGGGCGCTGCTGATGTTCATCCATGGCGGCTACTGGCGTTCGCTGGACAAGAAACACCATTCCTTCATCGCGGCTCCCTTTGTCAATGCCGGGGCGGCCGTGGCGGCGATCAACTACTCGCTGTGCCCGGCGGTGAAAGTCGAAGACATCGTGCTGCAATGCCTCAAGGCCGGGGCATGGTTGTACCGCAACGCAGCCGAGGTGGGCGCGCCGCGCAACCGGATTTTCGTCGCCGGGCATTCCGCCGGCGGCCATCTCACGGCGATGTGCATGGCGGCGCAGTGGCCGCGTTACTCACGGGGATTGCCGGAGAAAGTCATGCAGGGCGCAATGGCGATCAGCGGCATCTACGATCTCGGGCCGATAGTGCGTACTCCATCGATCAACGCGGATCTGCGCCTCACTGAAGCCGACGCGCTGAAGGTAAGCCCAGGGCTGATGCCGCCCGCCACCAAGGCACCCGTATACATAACGGTGGGCGGACGCGAGCTCGGGGGCTTCAAGGAACAGCACGCCTTGCTGGCGACCCAATGGTCGAGCGTCATCGCGGGAGATATTCCCTCGCCGGACGACAACCATTTCACCATCCTGAATTCGTTCGCCGATGCGCAAACCGAAGTCTGCAAGGCGGCGTTGCGCATGATGGGCCTGAACGCCAGTGAGCAGTAACCGGTGAAAGGCAAACGGTAAGCGAATCGCTCTGGGGTTCCGTCACCGATTACGTTTTGCCACTGTTCACGCGCGGAGGACTGTATATAATTACAGTATGCCGCTGAAGACCGTAACGGGAGACCATGGCTCCGCCCACAAGGGCAGGGGCGCGACGATCAATCCCGAGGGCCGGTTTGAAAAGGCCTTGCGGGAAGAGTTCGACGACGGCTGGGAAACGCCCCTGGAAGAAGAGCCGGGACGCCCGCGGACGGTCGTTACTGCCGAGCGGGTCAAGAGCATCATTTCAAAAAACGACTCTCCGGACATTCCGTTCACCCTCAGCATCAATCCCTACCGCGGCTGCGAGCACGGCTGCATCTATTGCTACGCGCGGCCCTCGCATGCCTATATCAATCTTTCTCCTGGCCTCGACTTCGAGACGCGCCTGTTCGCCAAGGTAAACGCCGCCGAACGGCTGCGCGAGGAGCTGGCCCGGCCGGGTTACGTATGCAGCACCATCACCATCGGCGCGAATACCGATCCGTACCAGCCCATCGAGCGCGAATGGAAGGTCACGAGATCGATCCTTCAGGTGATCTCGGAATGCAACCAGCCGATCGGCATCATTACCAAAAACGCGCTGGTCGAGCGCGATCTCGACATCCTGGCGCCGATGGCGCAAAAAGGCCTGGTGAGCGTATTCATTTCGGTGACCACGCTCGATCACGACCTGGCGCGCAGGATGGAGCCGCGCGCGTCGGCGCCCGCGCGCCGCATGGAAGCCATCCGCCGCGTCGCACAAGCCGGTGTGCCGGTCGGCGTGATGGTGGCCCCGATCATCCCCTTCCTTACCGATTCCGCGACCGAACAGATACTCGAGGCTGCCCGCGACGCAGGCGCGGGTTCCGCGGGCTACGTGCTGATGAGGCTGCCTTACGAGGTCAAGGACCTTTTCAAAGACTGGCTGATGCATCACTATCCGCTGAAGGCAGATCACGTCATGAGCCGCGTGAAGCAGATGCGCGGAGGGCGCGAAAACGACCCGGAATTCGGTTCGCGCATGCGCGGCAGCGGAGAGTTTGCCGACCTGCTGAGGTTGCGCTTCGAGAAGGCGTGCAAGCGTCTCGGCCTGAACGAGCATCACCGCTTGAAAGACACCGCGCAATTCAAGCCGCCGCGACTGGACGGGCAGATGGATCTGTTCTAGGGCGCGAGGCCGGCGCGGCCGGCAAACATCGAGGTCCCGTTTGATGCTGAAAATCTATTCCGCGCCGACGCTTCCCGATGCGCACCTGGTGCGCGGCCTGCTCGCGCAGGCGGGCATCGAAGCCCGGGTTTTCAACGAGAATGCGCAGAGCATCATGGGCGAAATTCCCTTCTATCAGGCATGGCCCGAAGTGTGGATCATGAAGGAAAGCGACGCGAAGCACGCGCGTGAGCTGATCCATGAGATCGAGCGGCCGCATTCCATGTCCGGCGCGGCATTCTGCCCGCACTGTCATGAAGACAACCCGGCCAACTTCCAGACCTGCTGGAGTTGCGGGCGTGAATTCTGAGCGCTCCGCGGCACGGCGCGGGTTGTTGCGCGGGATCGCCGCGGGCGCGATGCTGGGCGTGCCTGGCATGCTGACGGCAGGCAAGCCGCGAGCGGAAGCCTGCCTGTATGCGGACACGCCGCTCGCGCAATACGGTTTTCCCGAGGGGCATCCATTGGGGGCGGATCGCCAGGGAGCGTTCCTGAAGGAGGCCGCGCAACGCGGGTTGCTCGCTCGTGTGAGGCCGTGCAACTCCCGTTCCGCAACCGGCGCGGAGATCGCCCGTTTCCACACGCAAGGCCATATCGAGAAAGTCAGGGGCGCCGAGCGCGAGCGGCTCGGATTCCTGGACAACGGCGATACGCCGGTATTCCCGGGTGTATTCGAGGCGTCGTCATGCGTGGTCGGCGCGGCGCTGGACGGGCTGGCGCGCGTCATGGGCGGAGACTGCCCGCGCAGCTTCCAGCCTATCGGCGGGTTGCATCACGCCGGACGCGATCACTCGGCCGGCTTTTGCGTGTTCAACGACCTTGGCGTGGTGATCGAGACGCTTCGCGCGCAGTACGGCGTCGGGCGAATCGCCTACGTGGACATCGACGTGCATCACGGAGATGGCGTCTTCTACGCTTACGAAGACGATCCGAATCTCGTCATCGCCGACATCCACGAGGATGGCCGCTTCCTCTATCCCGGTACCGGGCGCGAAGATGAAACCGGCAAAGGTGCCGCCAGGGGCAGCAAGCTCAATATCGCGCTGAAGCCAGGGTCCGGTGATCCGGAATTCCTGGAGGCGTGGCCCCGGGTGGAACGGCACCTGGCCCGCTTCGAGCCGGAATTCATTCTTTTCCAGTGCGGTGCGGACGGCCTGCGCGGCGATCCCCTCGCGCACCTTGAGTACACAACGGCAGCGCATGCCCACGCTGCAAGGGGCCTGCGAACCCTGGCGGCAAGATTCTGCAAGGGCCGGATTATGGCGTTCGGCGGCGGCGGCTACGACCGGCGCAATCTGGCGCTGGCCTGGAGCGAGGTGCTTCGGGAATTCATCTGAGCGTTGCTGCCCGCCCGGACCTCATGAGGAGCAGACGACACCAGCGGGCGCTGCGGTCGGATCAGCTTCCGGATTCGAACGTCGTGACGGATCCGATCAACGCGGCCCCGGCGCGGCATGAGCTCGGCAGCGTCGAATCGATATTCTTGCTGTTGGTCGGGTCCGGCCCGCAATCCCACTGGACGATCTTGCCGCCGCCGGTTACCGGGCCGGAGCGGGCCATGTCCGGCCAGGGCCGCAGGATGACTGCCTGGTTGTCCACGTCGCTGTTGATTCCCCGGATCGTCACCCGAATTGCGCCTTCGCCGCTGGTTTGAATCTCGTTCACATAACGCGAGTTCGGTCCGGCGCCCGTCCTGGTCTCGCAGTTCCAGCCGCCCGCCGCGGGCAACGTGGAGCCGGATTGCACCACTTCCGCGATGGTCGTGCGGCAATTGCTTGCCGCAAGGATTACTTCGGAAATTTTTGCGCGCGCCGTATAGGTCTGATACGCAGGCAGCGCGGTCGCGGCGAGAATGCCGATGATCGCGACAGTGATCATCAACTCAATCAACGTAAAACCAGCATGGCTAGAATTCATGTTTCCTTCCGAGAGAGGATCGGGCCGCTGGCCCGCCGAGCCTGATCATTTTTGCAGGACTTGTGCCACGTCAAAACGCGCCCGCGCGGCGGCTGTAGGACGAAACGCTACGTCACTGACAAGCTCTTGTTCTGTCGCGATATCTGTTCCACCTTTGCGGCGTCTTCCCGCAGCCGGCAGCGGCCATGCCGCTTTTCATCCGATTCGGCATGTCGCGAGCGGGAGACGGGAGAAACTGCCAGCCCGCGGTGCGCCATGCGCAAGGTGGGAAAAGAACCCAAATAAGCCGCTGGTCGGCCGCCCCCCGGTCACGCCAAACCCCGAAATTCGCGCGATTCGTACCCGATTTCATTAGACGTCACCTAATCCGGCAGTCGCCGCCAGGAGACAGTGTCTCCCCGTACCGTCACCTGTCAAGCGGGCACCGAAGGCAGTCCGGCCAATGCCATCGCCAGTTCGCCTTCTTCGTAGCTGCGATCGCTGAGCTTGCCGGCGAAGTAGTCGGTGTAGGCCTGCATGTCGAAGTGCCCGTGGCCGCAGAGATTGAACAGGATGGTGCGCGCCTTGCCTTCCTGCTTGCACTTGAGCGCTTCGTCGATCGCGCCCTTGACCGCATGATTGGCTTCCGGCGCCGGAACGATTCCCTCGGCACGGGCGAATTGCACACCTGCCTCGAATACCTCGACCTGCTTGTATGCGCGCGCCTCGATCAGTCCAAGGTCTTTTATGTGGGATACCAGCGGCGCCATGCCGTGGTAACGCAATCCGCCCGCGTGGAGCGCCGGCGGAATGAACGTGGAACCGAGCGTGTGCATTTTCACCAGCGGAGTGAGATGGCCGGTATCGCCGAAGTCATAGGCGTACTTGCCCCGGGTGAGGCTGGGGCAAGCCGCGGGCTCGATGGCGATGATGCGGCGTTTCTTGCCGCCACGCAGTTGCGCGCCGAGAAAGGGAAAGACGATGCCCGCGAAGTTCGAGCCGCCACCCGTGCAGCCGATGATGACGTCCGGGTCGTCGCCGGCCATTTCCAGTTGCTTCATCGCCTCCTGTCCGACCACGGTCTGGTGCAGCAGGACATGGTTCAGCACCGAGCCGAGCGCGTACTTGGTGTCCTCGCGCGTGGCGGCGACTTCCACGGCCTCCGAAATGGCGATGCCGAGCGATCCCGTGCTGTCCGGAGTCTTGGCGAGAATGGCGCGGCCGACGTTGGTCTCCATCGACGGACTGGCGATGCAGCGTGCGCCGTAGGTTTCCATCAGGGCGCGGCGATAGGGCTTTTGCTGATAGGAAACCTTCACCATGAACACCTGCACTTCGATTCCGAACAGCGCACCGGCGAAGGCGAGCGAAGACCCCCATTGGCCGGCGCCGGTTTCGGTGGAGATCTTGCGGATGCCGGCTTCGCGGTTGTAGAACGCCTGCGCCACCGCGGTATTGGGCTTGTGCGAGCCGGCCGGGCTTACGCCTTCGTATTTGTAGTAGATCTTCGCGGGCGTCCCGAGCGCGTTCTCGAGGCGGCGCGCACGGAACAGCGGGGAAGGGCGCCATTGCTTGTAGATTTCGCGCACCGGCCCTGGAATCTCGATCTCGCGTTCGGCGGATACCTCCTGCATGATCAGCGCCATCGGGAACAGCGGTGCGAGATCGTCGGGTCCGAGCGGCTGCAGCGTGCCGGGGTGCAACGGCGGCGGGGGCGGCGAGGGCAGGTCCGCCATGAGGTTGTACCAGGACCTGGGTATCTGCTCTTCCGGGAGCAGGTATTTGACGGTGTCCGGCATGCTTCCTCCCCTTTGATTCATGAGTGCGGCGTTGTGTCTTGCTAGTTCGACCGGGCGGCCAGAGTAGCAGATCGTGCCGGCCGGCATCAAAAGGGGCGGAAATTCCGCGTGCCGGAGATGTTCGTTCCCGGCAGAGGAGCGCCGCGGCGAATCAAAAGCGGCGCTTCGCGCGCCGCTTGGTCGTTTGCCGCGCGGTTGTCAATTGGTCGCCGATTTGCCGGGCTCGGGCGCAGCCTCCCAGCCGCCGCCCAGGGCCTTGAACAGGTCAGCCGTCGCCGCCAGTTGCGCGCGTTGCGCTTCGACTCGATTCAGCTCCGCGTCGAGCAGGGCGCGCTCGGCGATCAGGACGTCGAGCAGGCTCGAGATCCCGTTGTCGTAACGCAGCTGCGCCAGCCGCATGGAGCTTTGCAGGGCGTCGATGCGCCTCTGCTCGGCTTCCATGACTTCACGGGCCTTGCGTTGCGTGACCAGCGCGTCGAGCGCATCCTTGAATGCGTTCTGGATCGCCGACTGGTATTGCGCCAGCACCTGCTGCTGGCGCGCCTGCGCGACCTCCACCTGCGACCGGGTGCGGCCGGCATCGAATATGGTTTGCGCGGCCGAGCCCGCGAATTGCCACATGCGCGCCTGGGCATCGAACAGTCCCGACAACGTCGAACTCTCCGCGCCGAAAAAGCCGGTTAGCGAGATCGACGGGTAATAAGCGGCCTTCGCCACGCCGATGCGGGCGTTGGCCGCAACCAGGCCTTGCTCTGCCTGGCGCAGATCCGGGCGGCGTTCGAGGAGTTCCGAGGGCAATCCCGACGGCACCGCCGGAGGGGCGGTCAGAGCATCCATTGCCGCCCCGCGCTCGACCGGCTGTGCGACGATCGCGCGCGGGCTGCGCCCCAGCAATATGGCGAGCGCGGTTTCCTGAGCTGCCAGCTGCTGCTCTATCACCGGCAACAGGGCCTGTGCCTGTGCGGTCTCCGCCTCCACCTGCCGCAAGTCGAATTCGGACGCGACTCCGGACTCGAAGCGCATCCGCTGCAGGGCGGTGGACGCCTGGCGGGTGGAGATCGTGCGGCGCGTTATGGCCACCTGCGCATCCAGCGCGCGCAGGCTGAAATAACCCTTCGCCACGTCGGCGATCAGCGCCAGCCGCACCGCCTCGCGATTGAACTGCGAGCCGAGCAATTCCGCCCGCGCGGCCTCGGTCGCGCGGCGATACTTGCCCCAGAAGTCGATTTCGTACGATGCCTCCAGCGCCACCTGGTAGTCGCTGTATTTCGGGTCGACGCCTGGCGGCACCGTGATCAGGCTTTCCTGGCTGATGCGATTGCGCGATGCACCCGCCCTGGCCGAGACGCCGGGATATTGATCGGCGCGGGTGATGCCCAGTGCCGCGCGGGCCTCATCCACGCGTGCGATGGCGCGGCGCAAATCGAGGTTGTGGACCAGCGCTTCGTCGACCATCTGGTCGAGCACAGGATCGCCATAGGCTTTCCACCAGGTCGGCGACAGCTTGTCGGATGTGGTTTCGCCGGGCCACTGACCGGGCAGGTCGGTCTGCGGGCGCTCGTAGTCCGGTCCGACTGTCATGCAGCCGGCGAGCGCGGCGGCGACCAGCGCGGCAGCGGCCCGGCGCAAGCCCGTCATGATGGCTCCCCCGCTCGTGGCGGCGCGGAATCCGTCCTCGCGGCACGTTCCAACTGCGCTTTGTGCTGATCGATTTCCGCGCGGATCTGCGCCGTGGAACGCTTCTCGGTCAAATGCCTGTCGGTGATCAGCTTGAAAAACATCGGCACGAAGAAAATCGCCAGGAAGGTCGCCGCCAGCATGCCGCCCATGACGCCGGTGCCGACCGCGGTACGCGCGCCCGCGCCCGCGCCAGTCGAAAACGCCAGCGGCATGACGCCGAGGATGAACGCCAGCGAGGTCATCAGGATCGGGCGGAAGCGCAGCCGCGCGGCTTCCACGGCGGCGGCGGAAGGCGAAAGGCCTTCCTGGTTTTTCAGCAGGGCGTATTCCACGATCAGGATCGCGTTCTTGGCTGCCAGGCCGAGCAGCGTCACCAGGCCGATCTGGAAGTAGACGTCATTGGTCAGGCCGCGGAGATAGACGGCCGCGAGCGCGCCGAAGGTCCCGAAGGGCAGCGCCATCATCACCGACAGGGGCAGCGACCATCTCTCGTACTGTGCCGCGAGGATCAGGAACACCATGATCGTCGCCAGGCCGAGCGCGAGCGTCGAGGTGCCGCTGGATCTCTTTTCCTGGAACGAGGCGCCGCCCCAGTCGTAGCTGAAATCCGCAGGCAGGACCTGGTTCGCGATGCGTTCGACGACGGCGATCGCCTGCCCCGACGAGATGCCGGGGGCGCCCTGACCCAGCAGCTTCACTGCCGGCAGGTTGTTGAAGCGATCCATCGAATCCGGTCCCGAACTGTACGTAACGTTGGCGAGCGCCTTGACCGGGACCATGGCACCCTTTTCGGAGCGCACGTACAGTTCCCCGACCGAATCGGGCTTGTTGCGGTAGCCGGGCTCAGCCGACATCAGCACCTGCCAGGTGCGGCCGAATTTGTTGAAATCGTTCACGTAGTAGGAGCCCAGCGTGGCTGACAACGTGTCGAAGATGTCGCCGATGGGCACGCCCAGCGCCTTGGCTTTTTCGCGATCGACGTCCACGTGCAATTGCGGCACGCCGGCGCGCCATAGCGTTTGCACGCCGGCGAGCTGGGGATCCTTGTTGGCCGCCGCGAGAAACTTGCCCATTTCCGCAGCCAGCCGCTGCGGGCCGCCTTCTCCCCGATTCTGGATGTAGAACTCGAATCCGCCGGCGTTGCCGAGGCCGAAGATCGGCGGCGGCGCGAAGGCCAGTACCAGGCCTTCCTTGATTCCCGCGGTCTTCATGAAGTAGTCGCCGATGAGCTCGTGCGTGCCCACGCCCGGGCGCTCGTCCCAATGCCGCTGGGTCACGAAAATCGTCGCGGCATTGTTCCGGTATCCGCCGCCGAGGAAGTCCAGCCCGGTGAAGGCTATGGCGAATTCGTTGGCATGGTTGGAAGTGATCGCCTTGAGCACCTCGCTGACGACCTTGTCGGTGCGCTGCAGGGTGGCGCCATCCGGAAGAAACACCGCTCCTATGTAGTATCCCTGGTCTTCGTCGGGAACCAGGCTGCCGGGTGTGATTCGCCACAAGCCGATGGCGGCCGCGACCATGATGGCGAACAGCGTGACGCCGATCGCGCCGCGACGGATGATCCAGGCTGCGCCGCCGGTATAACGCCCGGTCACGCGCACGAACCAGTCGTTGAACCAGGTGAAAAAGCGCAGCGGCGTCCGGTGCTCGCGCTTGAGGATCAGCACGCACAGGCTCGGCGTGAGCGTCAGCGCGATGATGCCCGAGAGCACGACGGCGATGGCGATGGTGACGGCGAACTGGCGATACAGCTCGCCGGTCAGCCCCCCCAGGAATGCGATCGGCACGAACACCGCGCACAAGGTCAGCACGATGGCTATGACCGGACCCGTCACCTCGGTCATGGCCTTGATGGCGGCCTCACGCGCCTCCTTGTGCTCCTCGTGCATGATGCGTTCGACGTTTTCGAGCACGACGATGGCGTCGTCGACGACGATGCCGATCGCGAGCACCATGCCGAACAGCGTGAGCGTATTGATCGAGTAGCCGAGCAGGAACAGTCCGGCGAATGTCCCGATGAGCGACACCGGAACGGCGGCGAAGGGTATCAGGGTGGCGCGCCAGTTCTGCAGGAACAGGAACACGACCAGGAACACCAGGGCCATCGCCTCGAGCAGGGTCTTGACCACTTCGCGGATGGAGACCTTGACGAAACGCGTGGTGTCGTAGACGTTCTGGTATTCCATTCCGGGCGGGAAGCGCTTCGAGATTTCCGCCATGACCTTGCCGACATCGTCGGCGACGTCGAGCGCATTGGCGCCCGGCTGCAGGAAGATGCCCAGCAGCGCCGACTGCCTGCCGTTGACGCGGCCGATGAAGTCGTAGTCCTTCGAAGCCAGCTCGACGCGCGCCACGTCCTTCAGGCGCAGTGCGGAGCCGTCGGGGTTCGAGCGAACGATGATCTCCTCGAATTCGCGCGCATCGGCGAGCCGGCCCTTGGTGGTGATGGTGTAGACCAGCTCCTGCGGACCGCCGGTGGGCGCCTGGCCGACCTTGCCGGCCGCGAACTGTGCGTTTTGCTCGTTCAGCGCGCGCAACAGGTCCGAGGTCGTGAGTTTCAGCTGCGTCATGCGATCGGGCCGCAGCCATATGCGCATCGCGTAGTCCTTGGCGCCGAAGATCTGCACGTTGGTCGTGCCCGGCACGCGCTTGATGGTGTCGAGGACGTTCAGCGTGACGTAGTTGCTGACGTACAGGTCGTCGAGGCTGCCGTCCGGCGAATTGAACGCAAGCACCTGCAGGAAGGAGGTCGAATTCTTGTCGACGGTGACGCCCTGTCGCCGCACTTCCTGGGGCAGCCTGGCCTCGGCTTGCTTGACGCGATTGTTGACGTTGAGCGCCGCCTGGTCGATGTTGGTGCCGATATCGAAGGTGACGTTGAGCTCGACCACGCCATTGGAGGACGAGTTCGAGGCCATGTAAAGCATGTTCTCGACGCCGTTGATCTGGTTTTCCAGAGGCGCGGCCACGGTCTGCTCCAGCACCTCCGCGGAAGCGCCGGGGTAGACGGCCCGCACGGTGACGACGGGAGGCGCGATTTCCGGGTATTGGGCGATCGGCAGCGTGCGCATCGCGGCCAATCCGGCCAGCACCAGGAAGATCGAAAGCACCGCCGCGAAAATGGGGCGGTCGATGAAGAAGCGCGAGAACATTGTCGTGTTATTACTTGGCTGGTTGCGGGGCGTCGGCCTTGGCGGCGGGCTTGGCGGGCGGTTGCCCGCCCTGTGTCGGTTGCGCGGGCGGTGCGCCGGCGGCCGGGGCTTCCGCGATTTTCACCGGCGAACCGGGACGCGCCTTTACGACGCCGTCGATGATGACGCGGTCACCGGCCTTCAACCCGGCTGTGACCACCCACTCGTCACCGGACCAGTCGCCCACCTGGATCGGGCGCGGTTCGACGATGCCTTGCGCGTTGACGGTCATCACGATCTTCGTGCCCGGACCCTCGAGCACGGCGCGCTGGGGAATCGCGATCGCATTCGGACGCACGCCTCCGGAAAGCTGCACGCGCGCGAACTGTCCGGGACGCAGCAGACCCTGCGGATTGGCGACGACCGCGCGCGCCTCGATGGTGCCGGTCGCCGGGTCGACGCGGACATCAGTGAAATCGACCTTCCCCGGCCGCGAGAATTCACTGCCGTCGGCCAGCTTGAGCCTGACGTCGAACTTCCCGTCCTTCGGCAGGCGCATGGTGCCGTCGGCCATCGCGCGCGTGAATTTCAGGTGCTCGGCTTCGGTGAAGCTGAAGATCACGTGCACCGGGTCGATCTGGGAAATTTTCGTCAGCAGCGTCTGCTGGGCCTGCACCAGGCTGCCCTCGGACTGGAGCGCACGGCTGGTGATGCCCGATATCGGCGCTTCGACCCGGGTATAGGCGAGGTTCAGCCGCGCCTCGGTCACCGCGGCCTGCGCGGCCTTCACGTTGGCGTTGGCGACCTGTTCACCCGAGGACGCATCATCGTATTCCTTCTGGCTGACTGCCTTCGCTTCATAGAGCGGCTTCAGCCGCGAAGCATTGCGTTTCGCCTGGTCGAGGCTGGCCTGCGCGCTGACCAGATCGGCCTCGGCTTTCGCCAGCACGGCGCGAAATGGCGCGGCATCGATGGTGAACAGGCTTTGTCCCTGCACGACCTTCGCCCCCTCGGTGAAATTCCATTTTTCCAGGATGCCGGACACGCGCGGCCGGACTTCCACTTCGCGCACGCCCGAGATCTGCGCGACATGCTCGAAGCTTGCCGGCATGTCGTGCGGCTGAACCACCGCTACGGTGACCTCCGGCGGCGGCGGTGCCGGCGCCTGCGACTGCGATTTCTGGCAGGCGCCGAGGGCGGCCAGGGCGAATGCGGCGACAAGGCCGCGCACTGCGAGCGAAAGCGGAGCGTGCACTTGAAACTCCCGATGAGATCTTTATTTGGTGTGCCGGACCCTGAACTCCGGGTCGGAAGCCGGGGCGCAACACCGGCGTCATACCAGCAAGGCGCCGAGTTTACTTACATACAATAATGTATGTAAAGTACAAACTTGCTGATCGTTTGTGACCGATTGTAAGGTCGTGCCGGCCGCAACGCCGCGCGCCCGGGGGGTGATTCATGAGAAGGACGAAGCAAGAGGCGCTCGCGACGCGCAACAGCATTCTCGATACCGCCGAGCAGGTATTCATGGAAAAGGGCGTGTCCAACACGTCGCTCGCGCAGCTGGCCGAGGCCGCTGGCGTGACGCGCGGCGCCATATACTGGCATTTCAGGAACAAGGCCGATCTGTTCGACGCGATGATGAGCCGCGTGGTGCTGCCAATGGAGGAAATGGCGGCACGCGCCGGCGACGACGACCTGGAGGACCCGCTTGCGTACGTGCGCGCGTGCGCGCTCAACGTGCTGGACCACCTGACCAGCAACGCGCAATGCCGGCGAGTTTTTGAGATCTGCTGCCACAAGGTCGAATATGTCGATGAAATGGTGCAAGTCCGCCGGCGTCATATCGAGGCGCGCGACAACTGCCTGAAGTACATGGAGCGCGGGTTGCGCAACGCCGCGAAGAGGGGAATGCTTGCGGCTTCAGTCAATCCGCGCCTCGCCGCCGTCGGATTGCACGCGCTGGTGGATGGTCTCATCGTCAACTGGGTTCTCGATCCGGCCTATCTGCCGCTGGCCCGGGACGCGAAAACGCTCGTCGACCAGTATCTGGAACGCCTCAGGGCCGTGCCACCCAGGTCGCAGGCACGCCGATCGCCGGCGGCACTGCGCCGGCTCCGCGCGGAAGCGCGCGGCTAGTCGCCTGCGGTGACGGTACCTGTTACGCGCACGGCGCGGCCGACGGCATCGCGTTCGGTCACCCGCCCGCTGCAGTAGACCCGCGTCCATTGGCCGGACCGGGTCTCGATGCGGAATTCGACGCGCGTGATCGGCTTGTTGGTCTTGAACACCCCGATGATTGCATCGCGCATCGCGTCGCGGTCCTCCGCATGGATCAATTCGTTCAGGCGCCGGGCGGTGGTGGTCACCGCCTGCGCTCCGTGGCCTATCAGGGCGTTCCACTCGCGGCTGAGAAAAACCTCGCCGGAAGGCACGTGCCAGTCGAACAGCGCCAGCCGCGAACTTTCCAGGGCCAGGTGCAGGCGCTCCTCGCTCTTGCGCAAGGCTTCCTCGGCTTCGCGGCGCTCGCTGACATCCTCGATGCTGCAGGCGAAACCGAGCAATTGCGCGCCGTCGCGGATGGCGGCGGACTTCATGGAAGCCCACACTACCTTGCCGCTGCGATGCACGAAGCGGTGCACCGATGCGAACGGCGTCCCGGAGTCGGCGGCCGCCGCCCATTGCGAAACGACCCTGTCCCTGTCGTCGGGATGAAGGGTCAATTGCCAGCCGCTGCCGAGCATGGCCGCTTCGGTCAGGCCGGCGATGCGCTCGAAGGAAGGGTTCGACTGCACGCAGGCGCCCGAGCTGTCGGCCAGGAATATGCCCAGCGGCGAAGCGTCGCTCATCGCGCGCAACGTCGCGGATGAGGTTCTGGTCGCGTTCTCCGCGACTTCGCGCGAACGCCGCTGGCCGGTGAGTTTTGCCAGCGTGCGCCCGAGCATCAGCGTGAGGGCAGCCAGCGCCAGCACCAGCGCCAGCGCGCGCCAGCGTATCCAGACCGACATGCGGCCGAGCTTGTACTTCAGCGCCGACTGCGCCTCGGCGACGTCATCGCGCTCCAGCTGGATGGATTCGGCAAGCTGCGCAAGGATGCGTGTTGCCTGGTTCTCCGCCTGGTTCTTGCGCATGATCTCGAGGATGGCCGCGGTGGTCTGGCGAGCGTCTTCGCCGGCGCTGCGTTTGACCACCAGCGGAGACGCGTAACGGGCGAGCCAATCCTTCGCCGCCGACACGGCCGTCTCCGCCAGCTTGCGCTGCCTGGTGTCCTGGCCCAGCTGCGCGAGCGCTTTTTCCGCGACGAACGGAAACCGGTTGGCCGCCGCGCGATAGCGATCCAGCGCGGCGCCCGATCCGGTGAGGATGTAGCCGCGCATGCCTGCCTGCATTTCCAGCATCATCGGCGGCAGGGTTTGCAGGCTTGCCAGGGCCTCGATGCGCTGATTCAGCTTGTCCGAAGCCTGCTCCAGCTCCCGATAGGCGGCGAGCGCGAACAAGTCGATGGCGAACAGGAACCCCAATGCTGCCAGCACGGCCAGGACCGGACGCGGAAGGGCGAATCCGGGTTTCAGCATTGCGATGCGCCGCGCCGGCGCAATGCAGGGGAAAGGCCCCGGGAACCGGACTTGTTTTCCGTCCCGAACAGGTCGTGAATCATGAACTCTCCAGGCGCGTCCCCGGCTGCACAGCCGCCGGCTCGGGTTCGTCGCAACCGTTTTCTGCCGATGAATCAATCTTGCGAAATGTCGCGCACCAACTTGATGCAGGAACCGATACGCAACGCACTATCCCATCGCACGGGAAGTGTACTCCCCAGCCTAATTTACTGTTTCAAAGCGATAAAGGTGAGTGGCACAACGATTGCGTTGAGCCAGCGTGACCTGCCATCCATCCGCCGAGAACGAAACTCCTGGAAATCCGATGAGTATCGCCCGATTCATCAAAGAAATTGCCGGCGACGCGGACACGGCCGGTGATCTGAGCGAGAGCGACGCCCATGACCTGTTCGCCGCCATGCTCGATGGCGGCGTTCCCGACCTGGAACTCGGCGCCTGCCTTTGCGCGTTGCGCATGAAGCGCGCATCGGCCGCCGAGCTCCTGGGGTTCTATCGTGCCGCGTCGGAACGGGTGTATCTGCTCAGGCCGCCGGCGACCGCGCTGCGACCGTTGGTATTCGCTACCTACAGCGGCGCGCGGCAGGAACCCAACTTGCTGCCGCTGCTGGTGCTGCTGTTGCAGCGCATGGGGGTGCCGGTATTGCTGCACGGAACGCTCGAGGGCGGGGGCAGGATTGCGAGCGCATACATCCTGCGTGAACTCGGCGTGCTGCCGGGCGGGTCGCTTGCCCAGGCGCAGAAGTCGCTCGACGAGGAATTGCTCGCGTTCGTGCCCACTGCCGTGCTGTGTCCCGGACTGGCCAACCTGCTGTCCTTGCGCAGCCGCCTCGGCGTCGCCAATCCCGCGCACGATCTGGTCACGTTGCTCGATCCGATCGAAAGCGGCGGGCTGCGGATCGTGTGCGCCGACCAGCCGCACCAGCTCGATGAGCTGGAAGCTTTCCTGGTGGCCACGGGCTTCGACGCGCTGTTGATGAAAAGCACGGACGGCGAACCGTTCGCCAATCCGAAGCAGCGGCCGAAGATCAAGTTTCTTCGCCAGGGCGAAGCCACGGTGCTGTTCGAGGAAGAAATGCTGTCGGCGCGCGGCACGCTGAGCCAGCCCGCGGCCGTCGACGCCGGCGCCACCGCCGGATGGGTAAGGCAGGCGATGGCGGGCCAGGTGCCGATCCCGCATCCGCTGGTGAACCAGCTGGCTTGCTGCCTGTACGCTTCCGGCTACACCGATGACATGAATCAGGCAAAGGCGATCGCCGCCGTGGAGGCGGGAGGCCTGGCTCCGCAGGTTCATGGACGTTCCATCGATGGAGCGCACTCGCGGGCAATCAACTGACCGGCCGGCGCCCCTCCGGACGCCGGCAACGTTCCGCGGTATCGATAGCCATGACCCTCAAGGACACGACCCTTCCTCCGGAAAATACCGCGTGCACCGGCGGGCCCCGGCTGCAATTGCAGCTCGGGCACGCCACCGCTGCGGTCCCGGGCAAGAGCAACGAGGATTTCCATGGCATCGTCACGCCGAGGGAAGAACGCGAAGCGCAGACCAGAGGCATCGCCATCGCCATCGCCGACGGAGTGAGCGGCAACGGCGGCGGCCGCCTGGCATCGGAAACGGCGGTGAAAAGCCTGCTGCGGGATTTTTACGCGGCGCCGATGACCTGGAACATTGCCCAGGCGCTCGACAAGCTGCTGCGATCGATCAATGACTGGCTGCATGCGGAGAATGCGCGCCATCCCGAATATGAGGGCATGGTGACCACGCTCACCATGATCGTGTTCAAGGGCAGCCACTATCACATGGCGCACGTGGGCGACACGCGGGTCTATCGCCGGCGCGGCGACGTCTTCAGGCAGCTGACCATCGACCACACCTGGGAGAGAGGCGACATGCGCCATGTCCTCAAGCGCGCGGTCTTTCCAGCACATTGGGATCCTAAGCTTAGAATTCCACGTGGACAAGTTGTCGCG
>JADMIO011711080.1_pt1 | contig 126616 bp, 110 predicted proteins | sample 8958161 | NCBI WGS metagenome assembly JADMIO01 (sample SAMN16585339, study PRJNA669376) | soil metagenome | isolation source: Crop rotation soil | place: USA: Cullars Rotation, Alabama | collected 2011
CGCGACAACTTGTCCACGTGGAATTCTAAGCTTAGGATCCCAATGTGCTGGAAAGGGAACACCGTCCAATAGAAGATGCCGAGGACGAGTGCGATGCCGATGCCGTAGAGCGCGCCGCGTTTGCCGATCTTGAAGGCGAACGGCAACGCGATCAGCGCCATGACCACGCTCAGCGCAGGCCACGACGTCTTCACCCACAGCTGAACCGTCGGTTTCTCCGCCGAATATCCCGCGTGACGAATCGTCTCGATGTATCTCCGCAACTGTGCGAACGTCATCTGATCCGCCGTCCGTGCCTCGGTCGCGAAGTCGTCCGGCGTTTCCTTGTAGTAGAGCGCGAGCGGTTGCGTGATCGGCGAGAACGTGAACGTGCCGTCGTCGCGGAACGAGCGGATCCAGCCGCGCGAGAAGACCCACTGCCTTCCGTTCCATCGTGCGCGCTCCGCGAAGACGCGCCGCGTCACGCGGAACTCCGTGGGATGAAACTCGAACACCTGCACCTGCGCGAGATCGCGCGTGTTCTTGTCGTACGAGAGGAAGTTGATCAGGTAGCGCCCTTTGCCGACGAGCCACAAACGCTGCTGGCTCGCCGCGGCGCTCGCTTTCTCCTTGCCGCGCTGAATGCGATGGCGGATCGCGTCGACTCGCTGATTCGAATAGGGCAGCACGAAGTCGAGCATCAGGTACGACAGCAAGCTGATGATGCCGCAGATGAAGACGATCGGCATGGCCACGCGGAACAGCGACACGCCCCCCGACTTGATCGCGGTGATCTCGTTGTTCTTCGACATGATCCCGAACGTCACGAGTGTGGCGACGAGCACCGAGATCGGGATCGTCCAGTTGAGGAGCTGGAAGATCAGGAATCGGTAGTAGCCGAGGACGACGTGTAGCGGGACGTGATTGACGCGGATGTCGTTCGCGATCTCGGTGTAGTCGACGACGATCGCGAGCGCTGCCGTCGACAGCAGCACGAGGAAGAGCACTTTCAGAAACTCGCGGATGACGTAGCGGTCGATGATGTTCGGAAACGTGATGTCGAGGCGGGTGAGGATCGTGCGCTCGTCTTCCGCGGAGTCGACGCTCGTGCGGCGCCGGAACATCGCCGCCAGGGACCGGAATCCGCGCACGAGCAAGTTGCCTTCGCCGCGCTGCGCGCCGGTGTCGCGATTCGCGCGGCCTAGCAGATAGAGGCCGGTGACGAAGAGGATGACGTTCGCCGCCCACATGCCGACGGCCGGCGAGATGCGCCCCGCGGCCGCGAGCGCTTCGCCGTTGTTGATCATCACCCAATAGAAAACGATGATCGCGATCGAGAGCGAGAAGCCGGAGCTTTTTCCGCCGCGGCGATTGGTGATGCCGAGCGGCAGGCCGAGAACGCCGAACGCGATGCACGCGAACGGAAACGAGAACTTCTTGTGCACCTCGACCCACGCGAGGTTGTAGTCGGCGCGATCCGTCGTCTGCCGCAGCAGGTCGATCTGGTACATCAACTCCTTGAGGTTCATCTCGCGGAACGAAATGGCGAAGCGGCTCGTGTCCATCGTCTGCTTGTCGCCGAGGAGCACGCGCTGCGAGTCGTTGAGGTTGTAGTCGTAGCGGTCGGGCTTGCGCGGATCCCAGACGTGCGTCTCCGCCTTGTGCAGGTTGAGCCAGACCTGTTTGTTCGGGCCGACGACGCTGAGGTTGCCGGTGTCGGCGACGCTGATCTTTTGTCCGCTGCGGCCGAGGCTCGCGGACGCCGTAGCGGCGGGGTGCACGGCGTCGGCGTGCGCATTCTGGATCGCGGCAGTGCGCTCGTCGGGTCGCGTGTCGGCGAGGAAGACGCCGCGCCACTGGCCGGTGTGCGAGTCGACATCGTTCACGTAGATGATGAGGTTTTCGTATCGATCGAAGAACACCCGCGGCCGCACCTGCTGCTCCGACATCGACGTCATCACCTCGGCCTGCAGCCCCTTGAGCTGGCGGTTGCCGCGCGGCAGCACCCAATTCATCAAGTAGAGGTTGAGCAGGAAGATGAGGAAGCTGAAGAAGAAGACCGGGCGGTAAATCGTGCGCGTCGAGATCCCGAGCGCGCGCATGGCGATGATCTCGGAGTCCGCGGATAGGCGGCCGACGGCGATGAGGATGCCGAACAGCAGCGACATCGGCACGGTCAGCACCGTGATGTGCGGCAGCGACAGAAGCAGGAGCTTGAAGACGACTGAGGCCGAGAGCGACTGGCGGATGATCGTGGCGGCCAGCGCAAAGAGTTGCTGCATCAGGATGATCGAGGTGTAAAAGACAAACCCGAGGAGGGTCGGTCCGATCATCTCTTTGAGGATGTAGCGGGTCAGGATCTTCATTGGCTGCTGAATATACGTGCGGTTTGTGGCGTCAGGACTCGATTTCCGCAGAGTCTGATAAGATGGATTATGTTAAATACCGGATAGATTCCAGGACATCGGAAAGCACGGCGCTCGCCGTCGGCAGCGCTCCAGCCCCCTTTCCCGACAACGTCAACTCGCCCGCTGCCCGCGCTCGTACGATCACCGCGTTGTTCTCGTCTTTCACGTTGGCCAGCGGATCGTTCGCGTCGAGCTCGCACGGTTCGACGCGCAACGCGACGCCGCTCGCCGTTCGCTCCGCGCTCGCAACGAGTCGAATCACATTGCCGCCCGCTCGCGCGCGCTCGATGTGCTGCGGCGTCACCCAGCGGATGCCGACGACGTGCTCGTGGACAATCGGCGCGTCGAACGCCAGCGACGCCAGGATGCGGATCTTCTGCGCGGCGTCGTCGCCGTCGACGTCGAGCGACGCATCGGCCTCCGCGAATCCGCGCTGCTGCGCGCAGCGAAGCGCGTCCGCGAACGTCAGTCCTTCTTCCATGCGCGACAGCACGTAGTTGCACGTCCCGTTCACAACGCCACGCAGCGACTCGATCTCGTCACCGGCGAGTCCGCGTTTGAGCACGCGAACGATCGGGATCGCGCCGCAGACGCTCGCCTCGAATCCGATCGTCACACCGCGCGCGGCCGCCGCCGCGAACAATTCGGTGCCGTTCGTCGCGAGCAGCGCTTTGTTCGCGGTAACGACGTCGTGTCCGTTCGCGATCGCGCGCCGCACGAACGCGCCTGCGGTATGCACGCCGCCGATCAGCTCGACGATGACGTCGCAGCCATCGTCGAGCACATCGATTGCCGACGTTGTGACGAGCCGGCGATCGACGCCGGCTCGCTCTTTCGTTTCATCGCGCACGAGGATTCTTCCGATTCGCAGATCGACGCCGTGGCGCGCCGCGATTCGCGGTCGCTCGCGCTCGACGAGCTCCACGAATCCGCGGCCGACGACGCCGCATCCGAGCAAGCCGACGGTGACCGGGCGGCTCACGCGAACACCTTTTGCGCGACGACGGTCGCGCGCAACGCGTTTCGCAGGTCGTCGATCAGATCGCGCACGTCTTCGAGCCCGACCGACAAGCGAATCAGGCTGTCGCCGATGCCGACGCTCCGGCGCACGTCCGGCTCGACCGACGCATGCGTCATCGTCGCCGGATGACAGAACAAGCTCTTCACGCTGCCGAGCGATTCGGCGAGCGTCCACAGCTTCAAGTGTCGCGTGAAGTTCTTCGTCTCCTCGAGGCCTGCCGCGAGCTCGAACGAGATCACCGCGCCGAACCGCTCCATCTGCCGTCGCGCGATCGCGTGTCCGTCGTGATCGGCGAAGCCCGGAAAGAGCACGCGCGTGATCCCCTCTTGTTCGCGCAGCCACGATGCGAGCGTCTCCGCATTGTCGCAGTGCCGCTGCACGCGCAGGCCGAGCGTCTTGATCCCGCGCAGAATCAGAAAGCAGTCCTGCGGTCCGGGCACCGCGCCGATCGCGTTTTGAAAAAACTTCAAGTCCGCATACAACGATTCGTCGTTCGTGATCACGACGCCGCCGAGGACGTCGCTGTGGCCGTTGATGTACTTGGTGGTCGAGTGCAAGACAATGTCCGCGCCGAGCGCGAGCGGATGCTGCAAGAGCGGCGACGCGAACGTGTTGTCGACGACCGTGCGCACGCCTGCGCGGCGCGCGATCGCGGCGCACGCGGCGATGTCGGTGATCTTCAGCAACGGATTCGACGGCGTCTCCAGCCACAGCAACTTCGTCCTCGGCCCGATCGCCTGGATGACGTTGGCGTGGTCCGTCGTGTCGACGAACGTGAACTCGACGCCGAACTTCGAGAAGAATTTCGTGAAGATGCGCCACGCTCCGCCGTAGAGATCGCGCGTGGAGACGATGTGATCGCCGGCGCTGAGAATCGAAAGCACGCCGTGAATGGCGGCCATCCCGCTGGCAAACGCGACCCCGTATCGCGCGCCCTCGAGCGCCGCAAGGTTGTCTTCGAGCGCGCGGCGCGTCGGATGATCCGTGCGCGAGTAGCAGTAACCCTTGTTGAGTCCCGGCTCGATCTGGCGGAACGTCGAGGTCTGGTAGATCGGAAACGTGACGGCCCCGGTAGCGTCGTCGTCAGGCTGGCCGGCGTGAATGGCGAGAGTGTCGAAGTGGTAGGACATGCGCGCGAAGTTCCTTCGCGCGGTTGCGCGGTTGCTAGGTTGCGCAGTTGCGGCGGTGAGACCCCGCAACCGCGAAACTTCGCAACCGCGCAACCAGCGCTGGTAAACGAAGTTCAGCAATGCGATGAACTGGAGAGTTACGCGGTGGGACCCGGGTCGCGACTACGCGTCTGCGCCCGGGCGGCGCATCACCATTCGGCCCATGAGGGTTGTGGCGTTGGTGATGTGGCGCGTCATGTTGGCCGCGGACGATACGCGCGTCACGGCGTCGTTGTCAACACTCGCCCATTCTGAATCACCAGATCGATCGCGCGCGTGTTCGCGATCGAGTGCTGCGGATTCTTCGACAGCACGACGAGATCGGCGCGCAATCCCGTGCGGATCGAGCCGAATTCGTTGTCGCGTTTCAGCGCGCGTGCCGCGTTGTACGTCGCCATGCGAATCACTTCGAGCGGCGGAATGCCGGCTTCGTTCAAGAGCTGCAACTCGTCGTGCAGACTCGCGCCGGGAACGATCCACGGCGTCGGCGTGTCCGTGCCGGCGACGAACGTCACTCCCGCGTAGAACATCTTCTTGATCAGCGAGAGAAGGATCGGCCACGACTTCTTCGCGTCGGCGTATTGCTGCGGCGTCCAATCCTTCGTGAACGCGCCCGCCTTCCAGCCTTTGCGCACGTTCGCCGGCACGAATGCGAGATCGGGATTCTCGAGCCAGCGTTTGTCGTCGCCCCAGAACTTCGTCTGCATCGTCGCCATCAATGTCGGATCGACGACGACGTGATGCTCCACGAGCGCGTTGATCATCTCTTCAATCGCCGCCTCGTCGAGATGCTCGAGCCAGTAGACGCGCCCGAACATCGAGCTCGGCATCGCGGCGCGATCGCTCGCCTTCACGTACGCGGGCGACCACGGCGCGGCGTGCTCGACGCCGTCGATGCCGAGGCGCGCGGCTTCGGTCCAGGTGGTGCGGCCGAGATGTCCGATGATCGGAAGTCCGCGCTTGTGTGCTTCATCGATCGCGACGGCAACGAGGTTCGGCGGCATCGACGAATAGACCTTGATCAGATCGACGCCGGCCTGCGCTTGTCGTCTGATCTCATCGCGCACCTGCGCTTCGTCACGCACGATGACGAACGGCTCGGGGTTGAAGTTCGAGTCGTTGAGGATGCGGCCCGCGGTGAAGAGCTGCGGGCTCTCGATCTCCCCTGCTCTCTGAAGACGTCGCAGCTCGATCGCATCCGGCGTGATCGCGCCGGGATCGCGCACGGTCGTCACGCCGAAGCGGAGCATCGTCTTGAGGAACGACATCGTCGCGTCGCGGTTCCACTTCTTTTCGGGCTGGCCTTTCTCATCGAGCAGCGTGCCGGCCATGTGCGCGTGCATGTCGATGAGGCCGGGGATGACGAACTTGCCGCTCGCGTCGATGACGTGTGCGCCTTTCGGCGGCGAGAAGCCGGCGGTGTCTTGGATCTGCGCAATGCGGCCGTTGCGCAGGACGATGTCGAGGTTCGCACGCGGCGGCGTGCCGGTGCCGTCGAATACCGTCGCGTTGTGCAGCACGATCGTTTCCGCGGCGGCGGCGCGCTCGAACGCCTGCTCCATCTCATCGACGAATGCGGCGTATTCCGTCGGATTCACGAACTCGTGCGTCTTCAGCTTTTCCCGGAGATCGAAGAAGTTCCCGTGCGACGCCAGGAAGACGTCGGGATGCAGCGAATGCAGGATCTTGAACTGCTTGCGGTAGTCGTCGACCGCGTTCGGATATCGCGGGTTCGTCGTCAGGTTGTATTGCCGCGGCACCGTTGGGCTGCCGACGAACACCACGCGATGCGACTTGTCGCCGTCGCGGATCGTCGTCATCCACGTCGTGCATCCGGGCGTGTGTCCGGGCGTGATGCGCGCGACGAGCGTCTGTCCGCCGAGTGTCACTTCGTCGCCGTCGTCGATGATGCGATCCGCGACGATCGGCGGATATAAAAACTGATCGCCGAACTGCGGATCGTTCGCGCCGCCTCGCGCATGGAGCGGCGCATCTGCCCTGCTGCAAACGAACTTCGCGCCGGTCGCCCGCTTCAGCGCGGCGATTCCGCCGGCGTGGTCGTAATGCGCGTGGCTGCTGAGGATGTACTTCACGTCCGCGACACGAAATCCGAGCTTGCGGATGTTCGCGAGGATCATCGGCGCCGTCTCTTCGAATCCGCCGTCGATCACGATGTGGCCCTGCGGCGTCGTGATCAGAAATGACGTGATGTCCGCGGCGCCGACGTAGTACAGATTCCCCGCGATCTTGAACGGGTCGACGGGAGCATTCCACGCGCGGGACGTCGCATCCTTCTGCGCGAACGCGGCGAGGGCGAAGAGTGAGATGAGGAAGACGAGCGCGCGCCGCACGAGCTAGTTTTCGGACTCCAATCTCTTCAACAACTCGCGCACCGCTTCGATCACTTCGCTGCGATCGACGTTCGACTTCTTGAACGTCACGTTCAGCGAGAACGGCAGCGACTTGTCCTTCAGCGAGAAGACGTAGTTCTTCGGCCTCCCCGCCTTCTTCTCCTCGGGCCGCGCCGCGGTCTGCTTGCGCAGCGTTTCGCGCGACATCTCGCCCGACGCGTACGCACGCACGATCTCTTTCATCTCGTCTTCGTCGCCCGCGCGCGCGATCTGCACGAGCACCGATTTGTTCGAGATGCCGACCTCGCGGCACATCACGCGGATGCGGTCGGGGATCTCGTTGATCATCAGCGTCTCGGTGACGGTCGTGCGCGACTTGCCGATGACCTGCGAGATGCGCTCGTGCGTGTAGTTGAACTTCTGCTGCAGCACGAGGAAGCCTTCCGCTTCTTCGAACGGTGTGAGGTCTTTGCGCTGGATGTTCTCGACGAGCGCGATCTCGAGCTGTTCTTTGTCGTCGACGTCGAGCTCGATTGCCGGGATCTCATCGAGGCCCGCGATCGTCGCGGCGCGGAAGCGCCGTTCGCCGGAGATGATCTGGTATCGATTCGGCGCCACCGAGCGAACGAGAATCGGTTCGAGCACGCCTTTCTCGCGAATCGACGCCGCCAGCTCTTCGATGTTGCCGAGGTTCGTGCGCGGCTGATCGGGATTGGCCTCGATCATCGAGAGCGGAAGAACGGTTCCGATGCTGCGGCCGGAGCGTTTGGTGAGCTCGTCCACGTAATGCGAGTCGTGGCGCATGAGCGAGCGTTCTGGAAGACCACGTTTGATTGCCATCAGACCCTCGACAGAATCTCCTCGGTCAGCGAGTAATACTCGTACGCGCCGCTCGACTTCGGCGAAAAGGTGAAGATCGATTCCTTGTACGCCGGACTCTCCTCGAGACGGATCGACTTCGTGATCACGGTGTTGAAGAGGCGATCGCCGAAGACGTGGCCGATCTGATCGTGGATGTCTTTCGCCAGCGTCGTGCGCTTGTCGTGCATCGTGATGACGACGCCGAGGAGTTGGAGATTGGGATTGGGACGCGCCTTGATCTTCTCGATCGTCTCGAGCAGATCGTCGGTGCCTTCGAGCGCGAAGTACGACGACTGAATCGGCACGAGGACGTGCGTCGACGCGACGAGCGCGTTGACGGTGATCATGCCGAGCGTCGGCGGCGTGTCGATGAAGATGTAGTCGAACTCGGAGGTCGTGTCCTGCAGCTTGTCTTTCAAGCGGAAGGGACCATCGAGATCGCCGATGAGCTTCGACTCGAGCTTGGCGAGCGAGATGCGGGACGGCGCGAGCCACAAGTTCGGCAGCGGCGCCTGAACAATGACGTCCTTGAACGCGATCTCCTCGGTGACGAGAACGTCGTACATCGACCGCGTAATGGTCCGCGTGTCGATGTAAGACATCGTCGAATTCGCCTGCGGATCGAGGTCGATGAGAAGAGTCTTGAAGCCTTTATTGGCGACGGCCGCGGCGAGGTTGATCGCGGTGGTGGTCTTTCCGACTCCACCCTTTTGGTTGGCAACGGTGATGATCATCAGGACTGGCGGGATTATACGTGGCGAATGAACCGCGGCGATGAGCTGCGCGAAGCGTCAGCTCCTTCGGCGCGAAGCGGCGCCGCCGAAGGCCGGCGTCCGCTACATTTTGTACTTTCCAAGGTCATCGGGGCCGAGCTGCTCGAACAGCTTCCGCTTCCGCTCCTCATCATCCTCCGCCTCTTCCGGCGTAATCGTCTGCGCTTCTTCGAGCACTTTTTGCGCGACGAAAATCGGCGCCTCGGTGCGCAGCGCCAGCGCGATGGCGTCGCTCGGTCGGGCGTCGAGCTCCAGCGTGCGCGCGCCGCCGTCGCGCGTGATCGTCACGCGGATCTGCGCGAAGAACGTGGAGTCGCGAAGGTCGTTGATGACGACGCGCGTCACGTGCGCGTCGAGCTCGGCGATCATGTTTTTGAGCAGGTCATGCGTCATCGGCCGCGGCGTGGCGACGTTCTCGAGCTGCAGTGCGATGGCGTTCGCTTCGAAGATCCCGACCCAGATCGGGAGGAAGAATTTCTCTTCGTCATCCTTGAGCACGACGATGGGCGAGTTCGACACGGGGTCGAGCATCAGTCCTTTGATCGACATGGCTACGAGCTCGTTCATCATCATGCGACGGCCTCCCCGCGCAACGTGTGATGCTGCGCCTGATCGATGCGCACCTCCAGAATACTCCCGAGCGGCGTCGACGGGTTGCCGGAGAAGTTGACGACGAAGTTGTCGTCGGTTCTGCCGGCGAGCATCGCCGGATCGTTTCGACTCGGACCTTCATAAAGCACAGGCAGCACGCGCCCGCGATACGACTCCAGGCGCTCGCGCTTGATGCGTTCGTGCAGTTCGAAGAGACGTGTGAGCCGCTCGCTGGCGACCGCGTCATCGACAGCGGGACCGATGCGCGGCGCCGGCGTGCCCGGGCGCGGCGAATACTTGAACGCGAACATCGAGCCGTAGCGAACTTCCTCGACGAGACTCATCGACTCGGCGAAGTCTTCCTCGATCTCGCCAGGGAATCCGACGATGAAGTCGGTCGAGAAGTGGATGTCAGGAATCGCGGCGCGGATCTTCGCGATGATCTCGAGGTAGCGCTCGCGCGTGTAAAGGCGCTTCATGCGCCGCAGCACGCGCGACGATCCCGATTGCACCGGGAGGTGCAGATAGCGCGAGATGTTTTCGTGATCGCGCATCGCGGCGATCATCGAGTCGTTCACTTCTGCCGGATGCGACGTCATGAAGCGCAAGCGCGCGACGCCGTCGATCTCTGCAACCGCGCTGAGCAGCGCGCCGAAATCGCGACCGCTGATCGGACAGCGATACGCGTTCACCGTCTGTCCGAGGAGCTCGATCTCGACGCGGCCGGATGCGACTGCGGCGCGCACCTCGCAGAGAACGTCGTCGAACGGGCGCGAGATCTCGCGCCCGCGCGTCGTCGGCACGATGCAGAACGTGCAGTTCTTGTTGCAGCCTTCGATGATCGTGACCCACGCTTTCGTCGCGGAACTGCGATCGATCGCGAGATAGTCGTAATGGCGCTCGTCGGGAAAATCGACGGCGACGCCGTGATCGCTGTCGATCACCGCATCGAGATTGCCGACGTTGCCCGGTCCCATCACGAAGTCGACCCACGGCGCGCGCTTGAGGATCCGCTCCCCTTCCTGCTGCGCCAGACAACCGGCGACGCCGATCTTCAACTCGCCGCGCTCGAGCTTGAGCAGACGCAGCTCGCCGAGCCGCGAGTAGACCTTCTGCTCGGCCTTGTCGCGAATGGAACAAGTGTTCAGCAGCACGACGTCGGCGTCTTTCTCGTCGTCGACGCGGCGATAACCGCGCAGCTTGAGATTGCCGCTGAGCCGCTGGCTGTCGAGATCGTTCATCTGACAGCCCCAGGTTTCGATGAAGTAGGTTTTGGACATGGTTGCGCGGTTGCGAGGTTGCGCAGTTGCGCGGTACCTAGAAACCGCGCAACCCCGCAACCGCGCAACCTATTTCGGGTTCAACGCCGCAAGCGCATCACGTGCGTCCGCAAGTTCCTTCCGCGCATCGGCAAGTTGCCTCTTCGTCTGCTCGAAGCGTTTCATGATCACGTCGTCGCGATAGTTCGGATCGTTCTCGCTGTAGAAGCTTTGTTCGATTTGATTGAGCGACTTGTCGAGATCGGCGACTTTTTTCTCGAGCGACTCGACGCGGTCGCGGCCTTCGACGCGCGCTTTGTAGAGTTGATCGGGCGGTAGCGTCGGAGTTGTTCGCTTTGGCGTTTCGACCGGAGCGGGCGTTGTTCCCGTCGCGACCAGCTTTGCTTTCGCCTTCTTCACGTCGGCGTTCGTGATCACCTTCGTCTTTGCGCCGGTGCGTTTGGCTTTCGCCTCGTTCGCAGCCTTCACTAAATCCGATTCTTGCGCGGCGGCGAACAACGCGATGAGCAGGAGGACTTTCATACGCGACCGTAACGGTCTTCGAGCCTCACCACGTCCTGCAGCTCCGGCGTCGAAACCTCGGCGACATCCGTGTCCACGATCGCTTCCATGCGGTGAATCAGGCGCGGCGGAATGTGGAAGGCCTCCCCTTTTCGCAGCGTGACGTCGCGGCGGTCGCCGTCATGCTCGATCGTCAAGCGCAGCTCTCCTTCGACAACGTACAGCGTCTCTTCCTTGATTTCGTGGTACTGGAGCGAGAGGCTTTCGCCGCGATTGATGTGCAGGATCTTGCCGACGTAACGCTCCGTCTTCGCGAAGATCAATTCGTAGCCCCAAGGCTTCGGGACGTGTTGAATCTGGTGCGTTTCGAACAGAGTCTCGGTCGTTGTCATATTGCTTTTTGCACCAGTCCTTCCGGAAACCTCATCGCCACGCTTTCGATCACGAACTCCTCGATCTCCTGCGCGGTCTTCTTCTGCAGCGCGATCTCGGCGATGCGGCGGCAGTCGCGCACGCGCACCGCGCGCACGACGTTCTTCACCACCGGCACGCTCGACGGATTCATCGAGAAGATCTCGAGGCCGAGGCCGAGGAGAACGATTGCGTAGATCGGGTCGGAAGCCATCTCGCCACACATCGATACGGGGATGCCGGCGCGTTTGCCTGCCTCGATCACGCTTTTGATGAGGCGGAGGAGCGCGGGATGCAGCGGCTCGTAGAGATAGCTGACGTTCTCATTCGCGCGATCGATGGCGAGCGAGTACTGAATCAGATCGTTCGTTCCGATCGCGAAGAAGTCCGCCTCGGTCGCGAGCATGTCGGCAATGACGGCTGCCGACGGCACTTCGATCATGATTCCGATCTGCAGCTCGTTGTTGTAGGGCAGCCCTTCCGCGTCGAGCTCCGCCTTGATCTCTTTGACGAGCGTCTTTACCTGACGCAGCTCCTGCACGCCGGAGACAAGCGGGAACATGATCTTGATCTTGCCGTACGCCGACGCGCGCAGAAGCGCTCGAAGCTGCGTGCGGAACATGTCGCGGAACTTCATGCACAGCCGCAGCGCGCGCAAGCCGAGGACGGGGTTGTCTTCCTGCTTGCCGACGATCTGCTTCGCGACTTTCTTTCCGCCGAGGTCGAAGGTGCGGATGACGCACCAATTCGGCGCGACCGCTTCCGCGAGCCGGCGATAGATGTTGAAGTGCTCTTCTTCGGTCGGCAGGAGCGGCGACTTCGCGATGTAGAGAAACTCGGAGCGATAGAGGCCGATGCCTTCGGCGCCGAATCGATTCGCGTCTTCGAGCTCTTCGATGAGCTCGATGTTCGCCTGCAGCGAGATGTTGATGTTGTCTTTCGACACCGCGGGAATCAGGCGGTTCTCGAGCAGCCGCTTCTCCGACTCGTGATGGCGCGTGACGCGGCTGCGGTACTCCTCGACGAGCGCCGGCGTCGGATTGACGACGATCGTTCCCTCGTAGCCGTCGACGATCACGAGCTCGTCGTTGTCGACGATCTTCGTGAGACGCGGAACGCCGATGACAGCAGGCATGAAGAGCGACTTCGCGATGATCGACGTATGCGACGTGCGTCCGCCCGACTCGGTGACGAAGCCGACGATCGGACGCCGATTGAAGTGAATGGTGTCGGACGGCGTGACGTCGTCGGCGAGGATGACGACGTCGTGCGTGATCTCGGAGACGTCGTGATGCGCGATGCCTTGCAGGTTGACGAGCATCCGCTGCGTGACGTCCTTGACGTCGGCGACGCGCTCGCGCAGATATTGGTCGTCGAACGATTGAAAGCGCGCCTGCAGCTCTTCGTCGACTTCGGACAGCGCCCACTCCGCGTTGACCTGTTCGTCCTCGATCTTCTGGACGACGCGGTCTGCGAATGACGCGTCGCCGACGATCATCGCGTGCGCTTCGAAGATCGACGCATATTCGTCGCCCATCGAGCGGCTGACTTTTGCCTTGAGGTCGAGGAGCTCGTCTTTCGTTTTCTCGAGCGCCTCGAGGAAACGCGTCACCTCGCCGTCGACTTCTTCCTCACGTATGGGAACGCGATAGACGGACGTGACGCGCTTCTCGATGATGACCGCACGCCCGATGGCAATGCCGGGAGAAACGCCGATGCCTTTGTAGGTGCGGACGTCGCTGCGAGTTTGGAGCACGAAGGCATTCTACTTCGCGAGCGCGTCGCGCCAGTTCACGACCAGGGTCAGGGAGGAGGTCGCGCTGTCCGGAATGGCGTTGATGAGGAACGTGCCGTCGCCTGCGACGTCGTACTGTCCGATGTCGTCGGAGTCCTCGCGCGTGCGAATCGGGAAAAGCGCCTGCGGCGGCTTGCAGGCGAAGCCGCCGACGGTGCTCACGACGGCCTCGTTCAATCTTCGCGCGGCATCTTCGAAATAGATCTTGCCGTCCGCGCTCCAGAGCGGCACGCGGCCGCCGTTGACGGAGACCTGCCACTTACTGCCGTTCGGCGGAAATGGCTGGACGTAGATCTCATCCTGCCCGCGCTCGTCGGACTGATAGACGAACCAGCGTCCGTCCGGCGAGAAATGCGCTGAGCCGTCGTGCGCCGGCGAGCTCACGATCGGCGTGAGCTTTTGTTCGGCGAGCGAGTAGACGTAGATGTCCGATTCCTTATGGAGTGAGCCGCCGGTCACGAAGATGCGTGTTCCGTCGAGCGACCAGTCGGACGGCACATTCCAGTCGATGACCGTCGGCAGCGTTTTCGGCGCGCCGCCGGCGGACGGGCGCACCACGACGAACTCGTTCGCACCGCGATCCTCGAAGTACGCGATGGCGTCACCGTGCGGCGACCAGAGCGGCGCGCTCTCATTCTCGGCGTCAAAGGCGAAGCGTTCCGCCGTGCCGCTCGCGACGTCGATCTGCCAGACGTCGCCGGAGGCGGCGCTGTCGCTGATGTCGACGGCCACACGCTTCCCATCGTGCGAAAGGCGTGGCGAGTAATAAAACGCCGGCGCGCCGATCGTCGCGATGACCTTGCCGGCGTGATCGACGCGAGTGAGCTGCGTGCGCACTTCGCTTCCCGGCGGCAGCACCAGCAATTCATTCGCCGCCACAGCGTACGCCGACCACGGTTTCGGATAGCGGAAGTACTGCGCGTTCGCGATGAGCTGTGGCTCGCCCGTCAATGCGCCCTTGCTCGCGTCGAATGGCTGCGCGTACAGAGCGCCCTCGCGAGCGAAGAAGAGGTAGCCATTCGCGTATTGCGCCGATCCGCCGGCGATGAGACGCCGCGGCTTCTCCGATCCGTCAAGCGTTCCGATCCAGACCTGCGACTGACTCGCTTCCGCGATTTGCCACGACGTGAAGAGGAAGCGATTCCCGTCGGGCAGAAAGTAAGGCTCGGCATATGAGCCGGTCGGCGATTGCGACTTGAAGAGAATCGCCGGCTCGCCGCCCGGCACCTTCACGCGACTCATCTCCGCGCGCGTAGCGAAGACGATCGTACCGGCCGAGCTCCATGTCCCGCCCGCCGGTGCGACGCCGGTCGCGGCGATCAACTCGCTGCCGCTGTTTCCGTCCAACGCGACTTTGCGCAGCTCGCGACGGCTGAAGAACGCGATCTGTTTTCCATCCGGCGACCAGAACGGATCGTACGCTCCCTCGGTGCCATTGAGCTCGCGCCAATTGAGATCGCCCAGCTTGCGCACGAGCAGCGTCGATCCGCCGCTCTTCGCGAAGGACGCGATCACGACGTGGGAGCCATCCGGCGACAGCGCCGGCCGGCCAGACTCGATTCCGACCGGCGATCCCGCCGGCGTTTCAATCGCGGCGCGATAAACAGGATGCACCGCGTTGCGCTCCTGCCATCGTGCCGACAGCAGCCACGCCGCGATCGCGACAACGACCATCGCCAGCGGCCACGCAACGCGCATCCACTTCGTTCTTCGCGACGGCGCGACCGCCGCGACTCCGCTCTGCGACGCCGACTCTGCGATCCAGCGCAGCTCCAGCGCGAGGTCGTGCGCGGTCTGAATGCGGTCTTCGCGATCCTTCGCCAGACACGCGCGCACGAGTTGCTCCAGCGCGCGCGGCGTCAGCGGCTGGAGCTCGGACATCGGCTTCGGTTCGGCGGCGACGATCGCGGCGATGAGGCTCGTCTTCGTCTTTCCTTCGAATGCGCGGCGGCCCGTCGCCATCTCGTACAGGACGGCGCCGAACGCGAAGATGTCCGCGCGATGATCGACGTCGGCGCCTTCGAGCTGCTCCGGCGCCATGTACTGGAACGTGCCGAGGATCGTCCCTTCCTGCGTGAGCGGCTGTTGCTGCTGCGTGGCGCTGTCGGGACTCACGTCGAAGACGCCGCCCTTCGCGAGTCCGAAGTCGAGCAGCTTCGCGCCGCTCTTCGTCAGCATGATGTTGCCGGGCTTGAGGTCGCGATGCACGATGCCGTTGCGATGCGCGCGCTCGAGTGCGTCGGCGATCTGCGATCCGATGCGGAGCACTTCGCTGATCGGCAAGCGGCCGCGCACGAGTCGCTCGGCGAGCGACTCCCCTTCGAGCAGTTCCATGACGATGTAGCCGTCGCCGACGTCGTAGAGCGTGCAGATGTTCGGATGATTCAGCTGCGAGATCGCGCGCGCCTCGCGCTCGAATCGCGCGCGGAGCTGCGCATTCGCGGCGAACTCGCTCGGCAGCACCTTGATGGCGACGCTGCGATCGAGACGTGTGTCTTTCGCGCGGAAGACTTCGCCCATGCCACCGGCGCCGATGCGGCCGGTGATCTCATACGGCCCGAGTCGCGCGCCGTTGGAGACATCCATCGCTTGTACCGATGGAGACAGTCTATTCGGCTTCGTCGAATTTGGCGTCGATCAGTTTCTCGATCGCGTCGAGCGCCTCGCGCTCGTCGGCGCCGTCGGCGCGCACTTTGATCGTCGAGCCGCGGCCGGCCGCGAGGAGGAGGATGCCGAGGATCGACTTGCCGTCGACTTCTTCATCGCCTTTGCGGATCTTGATGTCGGACTTGAATCGCGCGGCCGTGTGCACGAGCTTCGCCGCGGCCCGCGCATGTAATCCCAGCTTGTTCTTGATCTCGATATCCCGCTCGATCACCGATGAACCTCGGCCGCCAGCAGGTCGGACGCGACGCGGATCGCCTTCGAGCCCTTCTCGCTGATCGTGTGCGCGAGCGTGGCGACGTCTTTCGCGTCGGGCTGCAGCGTCGCGAACTTGACGATCATCGGGAGGTTCACGCCGGTGACGATCTCGACGCGGCCGCGCTCGAGAAACGAGAGGCTGATGTTCGACGGCGTGCCGCCGAACATGTCGGTGAAGATAATGACGCCGCGATCGGGGCCGAGAGCTTCGAGGGCTTTGGCGATCTTCGCGCGCGCCTCGTCGACGCTATCCGTCCACTCCAGCGGAACCGCCTCGATCCCGCTCACGCTCGATTCGATTTTCTGGGCCGCCTTCAACAGCTCGTACGCAAGGTTGCCGTGCGTAACGATCAACGCACCGATCACTGGGTTCCTCTCAATTGCAGCGGCGCATCATAGCGTACCGGCTCGCTCATCGCTTGAAGTCGCGGTGAACGATCTCGACCGCGTAACCGTGCTTCGCCAGGTCCTCGCCGAGGCGCTGGCCGATGGCGACGCTGCGGTGTTTGCCGCCGGTGCAGCCGATGCCGATCGTCAGGTAGCTCTTCATCTCTTTCTTGTACGCGGGAGCGAGATACGCGATGAAGTCGTAGAGGCGGCGATAGAAGTCGTCGTACTCGGGACGCTGCTCGAGATAGGCGATCACTTCCGGATCGAGTCCGGTCTTCGGCCGCAGCTCCTCCACAAAATGCGGATTCGGAAGGAAGCGGACATCGAAGAGCAGGTCGAGGTTGTACGGCGTCTGATACTTGAAGCCGAACGTGATGACGGTGACGAGCATCGTCACTTCGTAGCCGGGCAGCTGGAAGCGCTTCATCACTTCCGCTTTCAACTCGTGCACGGAGAACTGCGACGTGTCGAGGACCATGTTCGCGAGCGCTTTCACTTCGCGAAGCTCGTCGCGCTCGCGGCGGATGGCGTCATCGATCGGCAGGTCTTTCGCGAGCGGATGCGGACGCCGCGTCTCGCTGAATCGGCGCGCGAGCACTTCGTCGCTCGCCTCGAGGAAGATCAGGACCGTGTTCGGCACGAGCTTCTGAATGCGCTCGCGATAGAAGTTCGGGAAGATCGTTGCGAAGTCGTGCGTGCGGACGTCGACGACGATGCAGACGCGATTCGCCTTCTCGTGTGACGCGACTTCTTCGAGAAACGGCTCGATGAGCGCGATCGGCAGGTTGTCGCTGCAGTAGAAGCCGAGGTCTTCGAGCGTCGACTGGACGTACGACTTTCCGGAGCCGGAAAGGCCGGTGATGATGACCAAGTATTCGGGACGCGTCATAACGAATGCAGAATGCAGAATGCAAAATGCAAAATGAGAGCGGAGCAATTCTGCATTCTGCATTCTGCATTTTGCATTTCCCGCTTGAGCAGGTCGAGGTTGTACGGCGTCTGATACTTGAAGCCGAACGTGATGACGGTGACGAGCATCGTCACTTCGTAGCCGGGCAGCTGGAAGCGCTTCATCACTTCCGCTTTCAACTCGTGCACGGAGAACTGCGACGTGTCGAGGACCATGTTCGCGAGCGCTTTCACTTCGCGAAGCTCGTCGCGCTCGCGGCGGATGGCGTCATCGATCGGCAGGTCTTTCGCGAGCGGATGCGGACGCCGCGTCTCGCTGAATCGGCGCGCGAGCACTTCGTCGCTCGCCTCGAGGAAGATCAGGACCGTGTTCGGCACGAGCTTCTGAATGCGCTCGCGATAGAAGTTCGGGAAGATCGTTGCGAAGTCGTGCGTGCGGACGTCGACGACGATGCAGACGCGATTCGCCTTCTCGTGTGACGCGACTTCTTCGAGAAACGGCTCGATGAGCGCGATCGGCAGGTTGTCGCTGCAGTAGAAGCCGAGGTCTTCGAGCGTCGACTGGACGTACGACTTTCCGGAGCCGGAAAGGCCGGTGATGATGACCAAGTATTCGGGACGCGTCATAACGAATGCAGAATGCAGAATGCAAAATGCAAAATGAGAGCGGAGCAATTCTGCATTTTGCATTTTGCATTTTGCATTTCCCGCTTACCTCTGCCTCCGGACCCGATCTAACACATCCGGCTGCAAAATCCTCCGCGTGTGCGCTGATCGGTACTCGCTGCTCGCCACCTCGCTGCGATTCGTCGCCGGCAGTGTTTCCGTGGCACTTCCCTGGTTCGCGATCATCTCGTCGATGCGCTGCGTGAACGCGCGCGCGGAATCGTAGCCTTGCAGCTTCATCAAGTGATTGCGCGCCGCGATCTCGACGAGCAGCGCCAAGTTGCGGCCTGATGCGACCGGCAATCGCACATACGGCTTCGAGACGCCGAGGAGATCGAACTTCTCGCCGCTGATGCCGAGGCGGTCGTACTCGGTGCCTTCGGCCCATTTCTCGAGCTTCACGACGAGATCGACCGGCTTCACGTCGCGCGTCGACGCGATGCCGAACAGGTCCCGGATGTCGATGATGCCGATGCCGCGCAGCTCCATGTGTTGCCGCAACAGATCGCTCGTGTAGCCGAGGAGCACGTCGTTCGGGTGGCGCTTGATGACGACCATGTCGTCGGCGATCAAGCGATGTCCGCGATAGACGAGATCGAGCGCGCACTCGCTCTTGCCGATGCCGCTGTCGCCCAACAGCAAAACGCCGATGCCGAAGACGTCGATGAGGCCCGCGTGCATCGTGAGGCGCGGCGCCATCGTCTCTTCGAGAAAGTACGTCGTGCGCGTGATCGTCGTCGATGACATCGCCGGCGTCGAGAAGAGCGGCACTCCCCGCTTCTCGCACTCGTGGCGGAACTCCTCGAGCGGGGCGATCCCTTTCGTGACGATGAAACACGACACGTCGAGCGCGGCGACGTCGCGCACGCGCTTCTCGCGCAGGCGCGGCGGCAGCGATTGCAGATACTTGATCTCGGACTCGCCGATGATCTGCACGCGCCACTGCTTGATGTACTCGTAGTAGCCGGCGAACGCGAGCCCCGGCTTCTGCACGCGCGGGCGAAGGATGATGCGATCGAGCCCGTCGTCGCCGGTGATGAGCTTGAGCGCGAGATCGTCGAGGTCAGGTCCGCGGAGGGACGAGACGGTGGTTTGGACGTAGTCCTCGTTGGAGGCGCTCACGGGGGTAATGGTAGCTGGGTTGCGCGGTTACGGGGTTGCGCAGTTGCGTGGTGAGGGAGACCGCGCAACTGCGCAACCCTCCGCAACCGCGCAACCTCTCGTCAGAACTCCGGCGCGATCAACCCGAGGTTGTTGTCCCGCCGCTTGTAGATCACGGACACCTTGTCGGTGTCGAGATCGCGGAAGACGATGAACTCGTTCTTCGAGTCATCGAGCCGCAGCGCGGCTTCTTCGATCGACATCGGACGGATCGGCAGGTTGTTCGTCTTCACGATGCGCGGGCGGTTGCGGACGCGCAGCTTGCCGGGATCGAGGACCTGCACGGCCCACTCGGTGACGTTCGCAGCCTGCTCGGCCTTGTGGTTGTTGCCGTCTTTGCGGTGATGGTCGCGGACTTTCTTGCGGTTCTTCTGCGCCTGCCGCTTGATGTGGTCGAGCGCGGTGTCGATCGCTTCCTGCATCGACTCCTTCGAGTTCTGCACCGTCTTCACGTCATGGTCTTTGCCGGTGATGATGATCTCGCAGATGTTCAGATACTTCTGCACCTGGAGGACGCAGCGCACATCGATCACATCATCGAAGAGCTTCTCCTCGATTTTCGCGAGTTTCGACTCCAGCATTCTGCGAATGGCGGCAGGAATCTCGTAGTTGCGACCGGTGATCGTCGTTGCCATTGATGGTTGACCTCAAAAAATTTGCTTGCGATCCGTGGACGATGGGATGTTCAGCTCGTCGCGATACTTGGCCACGGTGCGGCGGGCGATGTTGATTCCTTCGTCGTTGAGGATCTTCATGATCTTCGAATCCGACAAGGGCTTTCGCGGATCCTCGGCTTCAATATAGCTCTGGATTTTCTTTTTGACCGTAAGCGAGGAGATGTCCTCGCCGGTGTCGGAGTCGATGCCGCTGTGGAAGAAGTACTTCATGAGGAACAGGCCGCGCGGCGTGTGCATGTATTTGTTTGAAACGACGCGCGAAACGGTCGACTCGTGCATCTGGATGTCGTCGGCGACGTCGCGGAGCACGAGCGGTCTCAGGAAGTCGATGCCGCGCTCGAGGAACTCGCGCTGGTGCTTGATGATCGACTCCGCGACTTTGTAGATCGTCCGCTGACGCTGATCGAGCGACTTGATCAGCCAGACCGCGGAGCGGATCTTGTCCTTGATGTAGTTGACGGTCTCCCCGTCCTGCTTGGAATCCATCGAGTGCAGCATCGCGCGATAGCTGCCGTTGATGCGCAGCTTCGGCATGCCGTCTTCGTTGAGGACGATGACGTATTCGTCGCCGACTTTGTGAACGTAGACGTCGGGCTCGACGTAGATGGCGCGCTCGTTCGAGTACTTGCGGCCGGGCTTCGGATCGAGATGCTTGATGACCTCGACGATGCCCTCGAGCGTCTTCATGTCGATGCCGAGGGTCTTGGAGATCTGGACGAACTTGCGCTGCATGAACTCGTCCCAGTGATCGCGGACGATTTCCTCGACATACGGCACGTCGATCTCGAGAAATTCGAGCTGCAGGAGGAGACACTCGCGCAGGTCGCGCGCGCCCACGCCGATCGGATCGAGCGATTGGATCGCCGTCACCGCCTTCTCGACTTCGGCCATGTCGTAGTTGCCCGACGCGGCGATCTCGTCGTTCGACGCGCGGAGGTAGCCGTCTTCGTCGATGTTGCCGATGATGAACGCGCCGATCTCTTTGACGAGCGGAGAGGCGTCGCTCATCGAGAGCTGCCACGTCAGGTGATCGGTGAGGTTCGGCGGGCGCGTGAGCGTGTTCTCGATCGGGAACTCGTCGTGCTCCTCGCCCATCCCGCGCGGGTTGTAGCCGTACTCGATGTAGTCCTGGAAGTACGCGTCGTAGTCGATCTCGTCGAAGGAGTCTTTCTCCTTCTCTTCCGTCTTTGCTTCTTCCTTCTTCGGCTCCTCGGTCTCGCTCTTGGCTTCTGCCGTTTCGGCTTCGGCTTCTTCCTGCTTCAGTTCTTCGGCGGATTCTTCGAGGAGTGGATTCTCGAGAAGCTCCTGGTTGAGGACTTCCTGGAGCTCGAGCTTCGAGAGCTGCAACAGCTTGATCGCCTGCTGCAGCGAGGGGGTCATGATCAGCTTTTGGCTGAGTTTGAGGTGTAGTTTTTGTTCTAGTGCCATGGTCCAGTTGCCGACACAATACCGCTATCCGAGGTCAGCTCAAATTGAACGACTCACCGAGGTAAATCCTTCTGACCTCTGCGTCGGCGGATAGCATCTCAGGAACTCCCTGTCGGAAAATCTCACCTTCCTTGATGATGTAGGCCCGATCGGTGATCTTCAATGTTTCTCGCACGTTGTGATCAGTAATCAGAATTCCAATACCTCGTGCTCGCAATTGCGAAACGATTCGCTGAATCTCGAATACAGCGATTGGATCGATTCCTGCAAACGGCTCATCTAGCAATATGAATGCCGGGTTGATCGCCAAGCTTCTCGCGATCTCGACTCGCCGCCTCTCTCCCCCCGACAACGAGTAAGCACGGTTGCGCGCGATGTGCGTGACGCCGAATTCTTCGAGGAGCAGTCGCGTGCGCCGCTCGCGCTCTGCGAGCGGTAGATTCATCGTTTCGAATACGGAGAGCAGATTCTCTTCGACGGTGAGCTTGCGAAAGACCGACGGTTCCTGCGGCAGATAGCTGATGCCCTGCTGCGCGCGGAGATACATCGGCAGCTCGGTGATGTCGTTGTCGCCGAGGGTGACGGTGCCGCCGTCAGGCTGGACGAGTCCGACGATCATGTAGAAGGTCGTCGTCTTTCCCGCGCCGTTCGGACCGAGGAGTCCAACGATCTCGCCTTGGCGAATGTCCACGGAGACATCGCGCACGACCCGGCGCCCTTTGTAAACCTTGACGAGGTGCGTAGCAGAGAGACGAAGGTTGCCGTCGAGGCGGTCGACTGTCGGCGTTTCGGTCACGGGCGCAGAGTATACGAAGGGAAGTCCTGAGTGCTGAGTCCTGAGTGCTGAGTCCGAAGCCGGACCCAGGACTCAGGACGAAGTTCAAGGTGGCGGCTTATAAGTCCCCTTCGTCGGTTCCCCGGGCGCGCTCACGACTTCGACTTTGTTGCGCACCATGTCGACGTTGATGTGCTGGCCGGCGAAGTTGCCGTTGGGGGCGGTGACCGTCGCGGGATTGCCGAAGACGTCGGCGATGCGTTTTGCGACGAGGTAGATCACCTTGTCGCCGGTCGCTTTGCGGCTCGACGGCGCTTCGATCATCACCACGCTCTTCTCGGCTTCGACGCGCTCCACCTTCTTGTTCGCGTCCATGAAGAACGTTGCCTTCTCCGACGTCATCGAGCGGCCTTCGTCGTCGATCTTCACGTTTCCGCTGAGATCGAGGCGGCGCTCCGCCTTGCGCGCGAGAAGCTGATCGCTGCGCGAGAGCATCGCCGTCTTTCGTTGTTCGCCGCTCGTGTTGTAGAGCACCGTGCGCACGTTGCCGTGCGCGGTGATCGAGTCGCCGGCGCCTTGCACCTGCAGCTCCTGCGCGAGGAGCGTGTTGATCTCCTGCCACGCTTTCACGTTGCCGGTGAAGATGGCGACGCGGTTCGCCTGGCGCATCGTCACGACGTCGGCATTCACGAACACCGGTTTGCCTGCCGGAAACACGTTCGTCGAGTCGGCGGACGTTCCACCTTTCGACGCGAGTTGCGCGATCACGCTGCCGGTCGCCTTTGCCGTTTGTCCTTTTGGCGAGAACTCGATCTGATGCGCCTTGAGCTGATTGCCGTCTGACGTCGTCACGGTCGGATCGAAGCCCGGCTGCGCGGTCATGACGATGCGGTCGCCGACAATGTCGTAGTTCGCGCGCACGGATGACGCTGACGTCGTCGGATCGTGATATTTCACGCCGCCGTCGAGGAATGCGTTCATCGGCCTGCGCGTCGCGGGATCGAAGTTCACCGTGACGATCGTCGCGTCGACTTCGCGCGTCACGTCGCCGAGCTCCTTCATCACGACGTTGAACTCGCAGATCATCTTCTGCACGGTCTTCTGCGGCGTGAGCGTGGCGTGGAAGTTCTGCGCGACGATGTCGCGCTTCGGCGGTCCGTCGAGCACCGCATGCGCGGGCGCGGCGACGTCGCCCATCGCGTGCACCATCGAGATCTGCCCATCCGGTCCGACGTCGGTGAAGAAGCGCTGACACGTGATGTCCTTTTTGCCGCCGAGGTCTTCGCCGGTGCCGGGGTTGCTCGACATCGAGATCAGAACGTGGCCGTTGCCATCGAGGCCGAGGAACGTTTTGCGGTCCTGCGTGAAGCGGCCGACCATCGTGTCGGAGTGGAAACGGTCCGCGAGGCGCGTCATCGCCACGCCTTGCATGAACTGCACGTCATTCTCTTTGCGGCGGAAGAGCCCCTCCGGCGACTCGAGCGTCATCGGTGACTCGGTCGGCAACGCCGGATTCATCGTCGCCGTGAGCTTCTGAAAGAGGCGGACGCTTTCAGCGGCGATGTCCATGTCCAGCGCGCCGGCGTTGCCCGTCCAGCGATCGATCTTGAAGTCGACGGGGATGTGATTCGTCAGCCGGTTGCCGTCGAAGTTGATCTCCGCGGTCTGGATCAATACGCCGTCGCTCGACGTCAGCTTCACGCCGCCCTTCGCGTCGGCGTGCTTCGTCTCGCTGTTGAACTGCGCGGACGGGCAAATGAGGTCGTAGGTCAGTCCGTTCGGGCGATAGATCGTGAGCTCGACGTCTTCCAGCGTGTTCCAGCTCGACGTGTAGCTGACGAGGCGCTTCGCGCGAATGCGCGACACTACGCGGCCGCCGATCGTCTGCGTGTCCTCGAATCCCTTCGCCTCGCCGAAGATTTTCTCGTTCGGACGCGGCCCCTTCACGGGAATGCTCGTCGTCTTGTCCGGCTTCGCGTTGTTCTTGCGGAAGTTGGCGACGATAACCGCGAGGAACGCGAAGAAGAGAATAGGCAGCGCGATTCGAAGTGCTTTTACTGTCCGCTGCATGAAGTCGCCATCCGCAACTTCATCCGTTGCGAACGCTATTCCGATTTACGCGCGTCGGCGACGATGAGTTTCGCTCCGGTCGCCGACCACGCGTCCGGCTCGAGCGTGAAGAGCAGGTCGACCGTGCCGTGTTTCACGATCTCTTCGCCGAGCTGTTTGACGGATGGCCAGACGACGGCAGGCGCCCGCACTCCCTCCCTTTCCATTGTCAACTCACAACAATCCTCGGCGAACGGCCGGGTGCCGACGACGGTGGCGCGACGCGTGACGAAGAGCGGCTGCGGATTGCCCGCGCCAAACGGCTCGAGCATCTCGTGCGCCATCACGAACTCGGCGTCCAGCTCGCGCAATGACACTTCGGCATCCACTTGCGCGGCGCGAACGAAGAGCGATTCATCGAGCTCGTCGAAGACGCTCGACAACCGCTCGCGCAATTCGTCGAGTCGCTTCGTCTCGAGCGAGAAGCCGCACGCGAATTCATGACCGCCGAAGTGCGTGAAGCAGTCGGCAACGCGCTCGAGCTGCGCGTGAAGATTGATCGTAGTGATGCTGCGCGCCGAGCCGATGCAGTGCCCGTTCTCGATCGACATCGCCAGCGTCGGGCGATGGTATTTCTGCGCGATGCGGCCGGCGGTGAGTCCGAGGACGCCGCGATGCCAGTTGGGGGCGGCGAGGATCAAAACTCGGTTGCGCAGTTGCGAGGTTGCGCGGTTGCGAGGTGTCCCCTCCTCCGCAACCGCGCAACCCCGCAACCGCGCAACTTGCTCTTCCGCTTCTTCGCGAACCGCTGCCTCAACTTCCTGCCTCTCCGCGTTCATCCGATCGAGCTCCGCGCACAGCTGCCACGCGGCGTCGTCATCCGCCGCGGCGAAGAGATCGATCGCGGTGTTCGCGGACGCGAGTCGTCCCGCGGCGTTGATGCGCGGACCGAGCTTGAATCCGACGTCGGCGGCTCGCAGAGTTCGTCCGTAGACGCCCGTGCGGCGCAACAGCGCTCGCAGGCCCGCGTTGCGCACCTCGGCGAGTCCGCGGAGGCCGAGCCACGCGATGGTGCGGTTCTCGCCGATGAGCGGCGCGACGTCGGCGATCGTTCCGATCGCGGCGATCTTCATCAGCGAGTCGATCGAGATCTTCTTGTTGTTGCGGCGGATCAACTCGCAGCACAGCTTGAACGCGACGCCGACGCCCGCGAGATCCTTGAACGGGTACTCGCAGCCGGGCTGTTTCGGATTGAGCACCGCGGCTGCTTCGGGCAGCGTTCCCGGCGGCAAGTGGTGATCGGTGATGATGACGTCGATGCCGCGTTCGATCGCGCGACGCACGGGTTCGACGCTCGTGATGCCGCAGTCGACGGTGATGACGAGTCGCACGTTGCGCTCGCCGAGGACGCGGTCGAGGACTTCGATCTTGAGGCCGTAGCCGTCGACGAGGCGATGCGGCACGACGAACGTGACGTCGGCGCCGAGGGATCGCAGCACGGTTTGCAGAAGGACGATCGAGGTGACGCCGTCGACGTCGTAGTCGCCATAGATGACGATCGCCTCAGAATCGCGCACTGCGCGCTCGATGCGCTCGCACGCGTACGCCATCCCGTGAATCGACGACGGATCGTGCAGGTCCGCGCTGGTCGGCGCGACGAAGCGGCGGAACGAGTCGTCGTCGCAAATGCCGCGGCGGATGAAGATCGAACGCAGCGCGCGATGCGCGATGGGAAGGTTGGCGTCGTCGTCAGGCGGGTCGAGTAGCGTCCAGTGGTCGAAGATCGGCAATCCCTCCGGATAGTAACGCGGAAGATGGCGATCTCAGCGAAATGCTACTGGGTGTAGAGCATGCACTGTCGTTCGTTCGAAAGGAGGACGACGTGAAGCAAAAACTATTGTTCGGACTGCTGTTTGGAGTGCTGGTGCTCGCCCCTGCGGCGCTGGCGCAGACGACGGTTCGTTGTGAGACGGGCGAGTGTGCTTTCTACGGCAACGCGACGGTCTCGCTTTCTCATCAGCTGAGCAACGCGAACTGCGTCGAAGGAAAATCGTGGGGGGTGCGCGACAACAACATTTGGGTGAAGAACGGGTGCCGCGCGGACTTCGTGATCACGCCGCGCAACACGACGTACAACTCGGCGTACAACGCGTCGCTGCCGGCCACGGTTCGTTGCGAGTCCAACGGCTCGCGTAAGACCTGCTTCGCCGACACGCATTTCGGCGTGCAGATGACGAGGCAGCTGAGCGACAAAGGCTGCATCGAAGGGAAGTCGTGGGGCTTCACCAATCGCGGGATCTGGGTCGATAACGGATGCCGCGCCGACTTCCTGCTCGCCGCGCCGGGCTACAGCTCGTCGGCGCCGATGGCGATGAACGCGCAGCTCATCACCTGCGAGTCGGTCAACAACACGCGCCATCGCTGCGCGACGGACACGCGCTTCGGCGTGCAGCTGTCGCGGCAGATCAGCGACAACAACTGCGTCTTCGGCAAGTCGTGGGGTTACGACCGCAAAGGCATCTGGGTCAACCGCGGATGCCGCGCCGAGTTCAGCGTCGGACGTTAGCAGTAGACTCTTGGGAGGGGAACTTCGGTTCCCCTCAGTTCTGCTGCTCGAGGAGATCGTCGTGAAACGCTTCGCTCTTCTTCTCATCACCTTCGCCGCCACTTCTCTCTCCGCCGACTCCATCATTCGCTGCGAGTCGGACGGCAGCCTGCGCGAGTGCCGCTTCGACGGTCCCGCGGACGTGTCGATCTCGCGCCAGCTGAGCAAGAGCTCGTGCATCGAAGGACGCTCGTGGGGCGTGAACGGGAATCGCATCTGGGTCGATCGCGGATGCCGCGCCGACTTTCTCGTCGACAATCCGCGCGGCGATCGCCGCGGCGACACGATCATCTGCGAGTCGAACGGACGCAAGCAGTGGTGCAGCGCGGAGACGTCGTACGGCGTGCGCTTGTCGCGGCAGCTGAGCCGCGCGAGCTGCGTCGAAGGAAGCTCGTGGGGCTTCTCCAACCGCGGCATCTGGGTCGACGACGGCTGCCGCGCGGAATTCAGACTGGGACGCCGCGGCGGATGGGGCGACCACAACGGCGACGGCCGGCGCTCGGAACTCGTCGTGTGCGAGTCGGAGAACAACAACACGCGCCGATGCTCGATCGAGAATCGCGGCGCGACCGTGCGGCTGAGCCGCCAACTGAGCCGCAATGACTGCATCTACGGCCGCACGTGGGGCTACAACGAGCGGGAGATTTGGGTGCGCGACGGGTGTCGCGCGGAGTTCTCCGTCGGCCGTTAGGTAGGGATTCGCCCTTCTCCACACACTCCTAGCTGGTCCAGGTCCGAATACCGGAACAGTTGAATGGAGGATTTGTGCGGAGAACGTGTCTTCTTGTCTCTTTTTTCATCACCCTCATCGCGCCGGCCGCGTTTGCGATCTCGAACGCGGGCTTGATCGCCCACTGGCCGCTCGACGGCAACGGCTTTGACTCGAGCGGCAACGGAAATGACCTGGCGGTCATCTCCGCCACCGCCGGCGCCGACCACCTCGGCGCATGCTCCGGCGCGGTCGAGATGGACGCGAACGCGACGAGCCTCTCGCTCGCGGACGGTCCCGCGACCGATCTGACGTCCCAATTCACGTGGGCAGGTTGGGTGCGCTTCGATCGCATCGGCACGGACAACGACAACTTCGTGGCGAAGTCGTGCTGCTCGGCGAACGTGACGACGATGTTCTACGCCGATACGTATGCGTACGACGGCAGCCAGCCGCGTTACAACCAGATCCGCTTCTTCGTGACGAACGGTGGCGGCAACTACGGCTTCGAGCACGCCGGCCCGATTCTCGTGAACCACCGCTGGTACCACATCGCGCTCGTGTACGACGGGCCGGCGGCGACGATGAAGGTGTACGTCGACGGGCAGCTCACCGACAGCCTGACGAACACCGGCGCGGGCGGAATCAACGATGTGCCGTCGTCGCTCAACGACGTCGACGCGGCGTTCACGATGGGCCGCATTCCGGTCGACGGTCCGACGGGATCGATGCAAGGCGCGCTCGATGACGTGTGGTGGTTCTCGCGCGCGCTGTCGCCGGCGGAGATCGCGGAGCTGGCGCACGTGCCGGATTGTCAGGACGAAGTGGCGGCGCTGACGCAGCAGAACGCGCAGCTGACCTCCCAAGTCGCGGCGCTCCAGTCGCAACTCCAGTCGGTCACGAACGGACTAGCGAGCATTCAAGCCGCAATGCGCACCGCGTTCGGCGATCCGACGTTCACCATTCCTGGCGCGACGGCGGTCGACAAGAATCAGGCGCTCATCAACGCACTTCTGAACCTGAACAAAGGACAGCTGCAGGCGATCTATAAGAGTCTTGGCGGAAAGTGAGGGGCTTGTGGGGCGGGCTCAGCCCGCCCTACGCCTTCTCGAACACGCCCATCTTCCGAAACTTCTTATACCGCTCGTCCATGAGCGCCGCGCCCTTGAGCTTCTGCACGTCTTTCAGCGCGCGATCGAGGTGCGGCGCGAGAAGCTCCGCGGCCGCTTGCGGATCGCTGTGCGCGCCGCCGACGGGCTCGGCAACGATCTCGTCGATGATGCCGAACTTCTTCAGGTCCTGCGCGGTGATCTTCATCGCTGACGCAGCGTCCGGCGCGGCCGAGGCGCTCTTCCACAGAATCGCGGCGCAGCCTTCCGGCGAGATCACCGAGTACACGGCGTGCTCGAGCATGAGCACGCGATCGCCGACACCCAGCGCGAGCGCGCCGCCGCTCCCGCCCTCCCCGATTACGGCCACGATCAGCGGCACTTTCAGCGCCGCCATCTCGCGCAGATTTACCGCGATCGCCTCTGCCTGTCCGCGTTCTTCCGCGCCGAGTCCGGGATAGGCGCCCTGCGTGTCGATGAACGTGAAGATCGGCAGCTTGAACTTCTCCGCGAGCTTCATCACGCGCAGCGCCTTGCGGAATCCCTCCGGCCGCGGCTGTCCGAAGTTGCGGTAGATCTTCTCCTTGGTGTTTCGCCCCTTCTGATGTCCGACGACGACGCACGGCTGCCCTTTGAACTTGGCGATGCCGGCGACGATCGCGGGATCGTCGGCGAACTTACGGTCGCCGCGAATCTCGACGAAGTCTTCGAAGAGCGCGGCGATGAAGTCGAGCGTGTACGGACGCTGCGCGTGGCGCGCGACGAGCGTCTTCTGCCACGGCGTCAGGTTCGAATAGATTTCGGAGGAGACTTTGGTAAGCTTCCCGCGGAGCTCGTCGATCTCAGCGTCGCGCGCGGGCTCGGATTCGAGCGCGGAGAGCTCCTCGATCCGCCTGCGGAGCACAAGGATCGGCTCCTCGAATTGCGACGCATCGATATTCACGAGGGCGGACGCTAACATCGACACCGACATGCTGGCAACTGAACCGACGGCCGAGCTGGAGAGCAAGCCTCCCCTGCTCGAGGAACATCACGCCAACGAGGCGATGCGTCACATCCCGACGATCGCATGGATGAGCGAGAAGTTGGACGGCGACGTGCGCCGCCGCATCGACAAGCTCTGCGCATCGCTCGAGGGGAAAATGACGGCCGACGCGGAGCACGCGCTCCGCGGTCTCTGCCGCGCGCTCGACCGCTTCGCCGATGCTGCGAAGCACGTCCGCAACAACGGCCACGGACCGAATGAGGTCGTGCAGAAACTGCGATGGGCGTTGAATCACGCGGTGTCGTCGTTGCGGCTCGCGGACGCCGCGACATTCGGACGCCGCGCGCCGTTCCATCACTTCGAGAAGTCGAAGTCGGAGACGACGTATGCCGCTTTTCTCGTCGTCCTCGACGCGGTCGAGCGGCTCACGCGCGTCACGCGCACGATCGATCCCGACCTCGACGACAAGATGAACGAAGGACTCGTGCAGCTCGCGACGCCGCTGCGCACCCAACCGATCGCATGATGCGCAAAGTGCTCATCGCCGCGCTGCTCTTCGCCGTCGCCGGCTGCGCCGATCACGCGTCCTCGCTGCGCTCCAAGATCGACCTCGCCACGGCGCAACTCGACAGCGAGGCAGGCGACGCGACGAAGACGATCACCTACTCGCCGACGTCGAAGCCGTACACGCTCATCTTCTTTCCCGAGCGCCGCGTGTTCGAGTCCGAGCTCATCGCGCGGGGCGTCGAGCCCGCGGTCGCGAAGCGCATCTTTCAAGACCTGTCGCGTTACGGCGTCGGCGAGAAAGAGCGGCCGATGCTCGTCGTCGCCGAGCCGGGCAAAGGTCCCGCGTTCGACAGCTACTACGGGCGCGAGATCGTCTACGTCGAGAACCTGATCATCGTGAACAAGCCCTCCGGCGGAGAAGTGCAGTTGACGCTGCAGAAGCGCGGCGAGACGTACTATCTGACGGACGTCCGGTGACGCTCGCCCTCCTCGCGATTCTCCTCGGCTGCGATCTCGATGCGGCGCTGCGAGCGGCCGCGAAGTCATCACTTCCGCCGCGCGCGCTGAAGAACGTCACCGCGAAGATTCAGTACGCGGAGACGATGCGCAAGATTGGCACCGCTGCTCCGACGACGCCGCAGGAAGAGTTGAAGATCGCGCGCGCGATGGCGAAAGACGACGCCGCTCTCGTGCGCGCCATCGACAGCGCGTCTCGTTGCTTCGACGAAGGTCACGACCTTCCGGCGCGTCTCACGATCCGCGTGCTCGAGTCGCGGTCCGTGGAGGGAGTTCAGATCGATGGCGTCGGAATGCGCGCGGATCGCGAGACGATCACGGTGCAACTCGCCGCGGGCAGACACGAAATCACCGTCTACGCCGCGGATGACTTGATGTCGTCGACGACGGTGACGCTCGCGCCGGGCGAGCCGCGGACGATCGAGATGCGCGGCGACAAGAAGCGCCTCGATATCTACGGCGATCTGCTCGATCCGCACCTCGACTCGCTCGCGAACGAGGAAGCGTTGAAGACGCTCTGTCTCACCGCGTATCACGGCAAGGTTCTCGAGCCCATCGCGATGAAGTCGCTCGATCGCGTGACGGTCGACAAGCGCGGCACGTACGACGTCACCGATCTGTTCGAGATCAGCGAGGACGGCAACGTCTGCGTCGCCGACTCCGCACCCTTACACGCCATCGTTCACGAAGGCGGTCCGTTCTCCATTCGCGTCCTCGGCCGGGCCGCCGGCGGACCGCGCATCGACGCGACGGGATTCATCTCGTTCGGGCATCAGGTCACGATCCACGGAACCGCGCCGGACGGAGTCGCGTTCGTGAAGTCCGGGATGCTTCCGGAGGTGCCGGTGAAAAACGGACGCTTCGAGCTCAAAGCGCCCGAAGGCCGCGTCGAGCTTCTAGCCATGCTCGATGCGAAGCGCGCCGATTTTTTTCATCCTATCGAAGTGCATTGCGACGCCGACGTGACGTTCACGCGGGACAAAGCGGAGATCGTGAAAGGCGGATGTCCCGAGGCCGGCGGCGCGGGGTGGCGTGAGGCGATCGCGCCGAATCACGAGGATCTGCAGCAACTTCTCTTCGATTTCAAGGAGGGAAAACTCACGCCTTCTCTGCGCTTTCTACGCCGCGAATCCACTCTTGAATCGGAATCCGAGGAGAACCTCCTCGGCGTCACCGGCGCAGGTGGCCTGCAGATCCGCGCGTTCAGCGACGACGGCACGCTCGTCTTCCGCACGACTGCCGCGATGCGCATTTGGAGCGCCGGCGACGTCGTCGCGGATACGATCCTGAAGCTCAATCTCCCGCTGACCGCTCGCTATGTCGACATCAAAGGATGGACGCCGGAAACGACGGGACGATTCGACGTTCGCGACTTCGCGAAGAATCCCTAGAGAATGTTGATCGGATCCACATCGATCGCCACCTCCACCCCCTTCCATCTCCTCGGCAACATCACTGCTTCGACGGCGCGGCGCAGTGCGACGCGCTGCGGCGACCGCAAGAGAATCTGATAGCGCCATACGCCCTTGATCCTCGCGAGAGGCGCGGGTGCAGGACCTTGGATGCGCGATCCCGCGAGCGGCTGGAGCGCTTCTTCGAGCATCTGTCCGCACGCGCTCGCGGCGCGCTCGACGTCCGGCAAGTTGGCGCCGCGAAAGAGGATCGCGATCATCGACGTCACCGGCGGATAGTGAAACGTGCGGCGGAACTGAATCTCCGCTTCGTAGAACGCTTCGTAGTCGTGATGCATCGCATGCTGGATCGCGTAATGCGTCGGAAACGCGCTCTGAATCAGCACGCGGCCGCGCAATTCACCGCGTCCGGCACGGCCGGCGACCTGCGTGAGCAGGTAGAAGGTCTTCTCGCCGGATCGGAAGTCGGGATAGCCGAGGATGGAGTCGGCGTTGAGAACGGCGGTGAGCGTGACGTTGGGGAAGTGATGTCCTTTGCTCAGCATCTGCGTGCCGATCAGCGCCTGCGTCTCGCCGCGGCGAAAGCGATCGAGGATTTTCACGAGCGCGCCTTTCTTGCGCGTCGAGTCGCGGTCGAGGACATCGGCGGCGATGCCCGGAAAATCGCGGCGAAAACGCTCTTCCACTTTCTCGGTGCCGAAGCCGATCGGCTGCAGCACTTCGCCGTTGCACAGCGGACACTTCGACGGAATCGGCTTGCGCAGTCCGCAGTAGTGGCAGATGAGAAGTCCGGCGCGCCGATGCACGGTGAGGGTCACGCTGCAGTCCCGGCAGCGGAACTCGTGTCCGCACTCGCGGCACAGCAGATACGGCGCGTAGCCGCGGCGATTGATGAGGATGATCGCCTGCTCGCCCGCCGCGAAGACTTTGCGCAGCTCGTCGCGCAGCGGCGCGCTGAACATGACGATGCCTTTGTCTTCTTTCTCCGCGCGCTCTTTGCGGAGGTCAAGAACTTCTACTTCAGGTAGCGGCCGCGCTTCGACGCGCTTCTTCATCATGAGCAGCGTGTACTTGCCGCGCGCCGCGTTCTCGCGCGACTCGAGCGACGGCGTTGCGGAGCCGAGGATGACGGGGATGTTGCGCATCTGGGCGCGGACGACGGCGAGGTCGCGCGCGTTGTAGCGCGGCGTCTCTTCCTGTTTGTAGGCGCTGTCGCCTTCTTCGTCGACGACGATGATGCCGAGCGACGGAAACGGCGTGAAGAGCGCGGAGCGCGGGCCGATGGCGACGTCCACTTCGCCGCGCCGCGCGCGCCACCATTGGTCATAGCGCTCGCTCGCGGAGAGGCTGCTGTGCAAGATCGCGATGCGCTCGCCGAACCGCTCTTTCAGCCGCGCCGCGAACACAGGCGTGAGCGCGATCTCGGGAACGAGCAACAACGCCTGCTCCCCTCGCCTCACCACCTCCCTCATCGCCTCGATGTACACCTCGGTCTTCCCACTGCCGGTCACGCCCTCGAGCACGAACGGCGCGAAGGTGCCGAGCGCGTTCTTGATCGCGTCGATCGCGTCGCGCTGCTCGCTGGAGTAACGAAGCTCGCCGCTGCCGAGGCTGTCGAGCCCCGCAAGAAACGCGTCGAGCGTATGCCGCCGCGCGCGCCGCTCGATGCGCACGGCCCCCTTCTTCACAAGCGTGCTCAAAACCGCAGCGCTCACGCCGTCGTGCTCCAAAGCGGCAACGCTCATCTCGCCGCCGCGCTTAGCAAGCAATTCCACCGCATGCTTTTGCTTTTCGGTGCTCAGTGGGGCGGCGGCGCCCTCGCCGCCGCGATCATCAAGCATCACAAACCGATCGAACCGAACCCCCTTCGCATCCGCGAACCGATCCCTCGTAACCACAATCCCCGCGCCGCGTAACCGTTCCACCGCAGTCCGCGGCAACATCGAAAGCGGCAACGGCCGATTGCGCAACTCGCGAACAATCTCGACATCCGCTTCGAGAATCCGGGACTCCCGCAACGCCGCGTCGATCATCGCCTCATCGCCGACGAGCATGGCCTCGCGTTTTCCGCGCGACGCCATGTTCGCCGGCAGCGCGACCCGCAGCATCTCGCCGAACGGCGCGATGTAGTACTCGGCTGCCCACCGGCAGAGGTCGATGATCTCGCGCGTCAGCGCCGGTTCGTCTTCGTCGAGTAGGGATGCGATCGGCTTGACTTTCGCGGCGTCGAGAGGCGGCTCGTCGATGAGCGCGACGACGAAGCCGGTCGAGCGCTTCGCGCCGAGGGGCACTTCGACGCGCGACCCAAGCCGCACGGCGTCGCGCAGCGACTCCGGGATCGCGTAGGTGAATGTTCCGTGCACGGCGACCGGGAGCGCGATCTCCGCGTATGACGAGATTCCCTGCGTCACGCTACCTTCTGAAGACCACCGCGGCGACGATGATCGCCAGCGCCACCGCGATGTACACGACGACTTCGGGCGCCGGCATGCGCACGCGCGGCTCGTTGATGAAGCTCATCTCGAACGAGTTGCCGTCCTGGCTTTCGCGCGCGATCTGCGCGCCGGCGAAAACGATGCGGCCGTTGCCGTTCACGCCGCGCAATCGCACGAGGGCGTGATCGGTCCGAACGCTCGCAAACTCGTCGCCGAGGTCGACGACGCGCTCTTCGAACGGAGCGATGTAAAACGCCTTCTGCGTGATCGTTTTTCCTTTCGCGTCGAGAATGCCGATGACATACGTGAGCGGTTGTCCCGCGGTCTCGACGACATAGACGCGATAGCGCTCGGTCGGATTGTCGGTGAGCGTCACGCCTTGCGCGATCGACGTCTGTCCGTTGCCGATCGCATATCGCGCGGGCACGGCGTTGAATGTCGTCGCGACCGCGCGCGCCATCGTCTCGGATTCGAGCCGGCTCGTCGTTCGTGCCGCGCCGAGAAGCGGATGATCGGATCGGATGCGCAGCGCGCCGACGCCGTCGGGAGCGCCGAGGATGTCGGCGCCGATGGGATCGAAGACGCGCGTGGCGCCGGGAGCGAGCGCGAGATCGAGATGATGCGGCGATGGATTCGCCTGTGACGCATGCAGAAACTGAATCGTCGCGCGCGCGGGATCGTCGCCCGGATTCGTGATCCAGAGCGTTGTGTCGTAGATGCGGCCGCCGGCTTGATGTCCGTGGCCGACGATTGGAATCAAAAGGTCTATATCGCTCGATGCACAGAAAACGGGCAGCGCCAGGAGCACAATAGTCACCGCACCAGCGAGTCGTCGCATCTTCGCGTGAGGGTACAACGATCGTGGTCCAGGTCCCTTTCCTTTCATGTCTGCCGCACTCCTCTACCTGCTGATCGCAGGCGGCGTCGCCGCGCTTCTCGTGCGCATCGAACGCGTTCCGCGCGCGATCGCGATTGCGCTCGTGTTGCTGCCGCTGTTCGTCACGGGCCGCGCTCTACTGAAGGGAGAGATTTACTCGCCGATCGACATCGCGTTCGCGGCGGAGCCGCTCGCGTCGATCGCCGATCAAGCGGGAGTCACGCACGCAACGGATCCGACGACGTCCGACGTCTACGCCGAGTTCGTTCCATGGCATTCGGCAGTCCGTCACGCGATCGCGGATGGCCAGTGGCCGCTCTGGAATCGCTTCGAGCTCGGCGGGGGGCCGCTCGCCGCCGCCGTGCAGTCCGCTCCCTATCATCCCATTCACCTCCTCGCTCTTCTCCTTCCGCTCGGCGCCGCGCTGACGTTCATCGCCACGATGCTGTTCTTCGTCGCGGTGACGACGGCGTTCCTCTTCATGCGCGATCTCGTGCGCTTCGATCACGCGGCGCTCTTCGGCGCGACGGCGTGGATGTTCTCGCGTCATCTCGTGACCTTCGCGGGCACCGCGCACGGACTCGGCCTGGCGTCGATGCCGCTCGTGCTCTTTGCCGCGCGCCGCGTCGTGCGCGCGCCGAACGTGCGCGGCGCCGCGCTCCTTACGCTCGCGTTGACGCTGCTCGTCTTCTCGGGACATCCGGAGACGATGCTGCACGTCGTCGCGCTCGCAGTCGCGTACTTCGGGTTCGAGATGTGGCGCATTCGCGCGACGCGCTGGCGTCGCGCGGTGATCGCGGGCACGGCGGCGGGCATCGCCGCACTGCTCATCACGTCGATCGCGCTCGTTCCGTTCCTCGATGCGCTTCCGCAAACGGAAGAGATGCGCTTCCGCGGCGGCGGCGTCGTACCGCAGACGATCACGTTCGCGCGCACGATGCATGTGATCGCCGCGGAGCTTCTGCCGCTCATCGACGGCGTGGCCGGCCTCGAGATTCCGTCGCATCCGAAGACGACCGAGCACTCGTGGCTCGGCTCCGCGTACGCGGGCACGCTGCTCCTCGCGCTCGCCGCGTACGCCCTGGTGCGCGCTCGCCGCCGTCGCGCCCGTTTCTTCGCCGCACTCTTCGCCCTAGGCCTGTTCGCGGGCGCCGGCGTCATCGGCGCGTTGCTCACGCACGTGCCGCTGTTTTCAGTCGCAGTGAACGAGCGCATGATCTGGTGTGCCGCGTTTGCTCTCTCGGTGCTCGCCGCGCTGGCGATCGATGTCGCGACGCGCGAACGAAGCCACATGCTTCCGCTCTTCTTCGCGCTGACCGCCGTCGCGGTCGCGGTCGGCGTCATCGCGAACCACGGCGATCTGATCGCCGCCGGTCTCTCTCCGCTCTTTATTCGCGTCAGTGCGGCGCGCGCATTGCTGCCGCTTCTCCTCGCTGCCGCGGCGACGGCGACGATCCGGCATCCCCGCGCGATTGCCGCGCTGCTCTTCGCGCTCTTTATCGCGCAGCGAAGCGCGGAGACGGCGAACATCCGCCCATCCGTTCCGCAGCAAGCGTTGTCGCCCGCGTTCCCCGGACTCGAAGTGATGACGGCCAATGAGCCGTTCCGCATCGTCGGCCAGGGCATGCTGCTGACGCCGAACATCGCCACGCAGTACGGACTCGAAGACGCGCGCGGCTATCAGGCCATCACGCTCGCGCGGTACCACGACACGTTTCCGCTTTGGAGCATCAAGCAGCCGGTGTGGTCGAACCGTGTCGAAGACTTGTCCTCGCCGATGCTGTCGCTGATGAACGTGCGCTTCGCGATCGCGCGTCCGAACGCGAGACTTCCCGAGGGCTGGATCTCTCGCGCGTCATTCCCGGGGTATCAGATCGCCGAAAACACGCGCGTCCTCTCCCGTGCCTTCGTCCCGCGCCGCGTCCACCTCGGCGTCACGTCTTCCGAGGCGTTGAATGAGATGAAGCGCGCGCGCGACTTCGGCGAGGACGCATGGATCGAAGGCGGATCGCGCGCGACAGTCGACAACGGTCCCGGCGTCGTCCAGGTCGAAGAGCGCGGCAGCGATCTCGTCATGCGCGCTTCGATGGCGGGCGGCGGATGGATCGTCGCATCACAAGCAGCATGGCGCGGATGGCACGCGCTCGAGAACGGACGCGAGCTGCGCATTCATCGCGCGAACGAAGCGTTCATCGCGTTCCATCTGTCGCAGGGCGAGCACAACATCGATCTCGTTTATCGTCCCGCGTCGTTCACCGCGGGCGCGTGGATCACGGCGTCGACTTTGGCGCTGATGTTCTGCGCGTTAGTGGCGAGGATCCGCTTCGCGCGCATCGCGCGGTTCGTGCCGGAGCTCGAGCCGTCACCCGCGAATTGACTAAAACGCGAGACCGAGCTCGGTCATCACCTTTTTCATATCCTGCCACACCTCTTTTTTCGCGGCGGGATTCCGAAGCAGGTATGCGGGGTGGTACGTCGGCATCACTTTCACGCCGTTGTAGTCGAGCCATGAGCCGCGCGCGGCGGTGATGGAGAAGCCTTTCTCCATGAGGCTCTGCAGCGCGAAGCGGCCGAGGGTGACGATGACTTTCGGTTTGATGATGTCGATCTGGCGGCGGATGAACGGGCGGCACGCATCGAGCTCGTCGGGCTCCGGATTGCGGTTCTCCGGCGGACGGCACTTGATGACGTTGGCGATGTAGACGTCGTCGCGCGTGAGCTTCATCGCCTTGATGATGTCGGTGAGGAGCGCACCCGCGCGGCCGACGAAGGGCTTGCCTTGCTGGTCTTCGTCGCGGCCTGGGGCTTCGCCGATGAACATAAGGTCGGCGTTCGGGTTGCCCGTGCCGTAGACGACCTGCGTGCGCGTGCCGGCCAGGCGGCACTTCGTACACGCCAGCGCTTCGCGTTGGAGGAGCGTCCAGTCGTCGTCTCCGATATCACCCGCCGGCGGGGGCGCCGGCGCCACATTGAGATCGAGGTGCGTGTAGCCGAGATCGCGAAGAAAGGCGAGCTCTTGGGCGAGATCGTCGGTCATGTGAGGTGCGCGACCACCAGATCGAGGATGCGGTTCGCGACGACGAGCTTCGGCGCGCGCGCGATCTTCGTCGACGAGCCGTCGCGCGCGATGACGATCACTTCGTTCTGATCGGCGTCGAAGCCGATGGACGCATCGGAGACGTCGTTGGCGACGATGAGGTCCGCGTTCTTCTTCGCGAGCTTCTCTTTCGCGTTCGATTCGACCGCGCCGGTCTCCGCGGCAAACGCGACGATGAACGGACGCGGACTCGCGGAGGCGATCGACGCAAGGATGTCCGGGTTCTTCTTGAGCGACAGCGTCAGCTCTGCGCTCTTGATCTTCGATGTCGCAACTTCCGCCGGCGCGTAGTCGGCGACCGCGGCGGCGCCGACGACGATCCGCGTCGATGGCAGCGCGCGCATCACCGCGTCATGCATCTCCGCGGCGGTGTTCACGCGCATCACGCTCACGCCGGACGGCTCGATGATCGATGCCGGTCCTGTAACGAGTGTTACATTCGCGCCGCGCCGCTTCGCCGCTTCGGCGATCGCGTAGCCCATCTTTCCCGACGAGCGATTCGAGATGTAGCGAACGGGATCGATGGCTTCGCGCGTCGGGCCGGCGGTGACGAGCACCGACTGTCCGTCGAGATCGCGCGGGATGAAGTGTTGTTTCACGCGCTCGATGATGACCGGCGGATCGGGCATTCTTCCCGCGCCTTCGTCGCCGCACGCAAGGAGTCCCCAGTCCGGCTCGATGACGTCGACGCCTCGCGCGCGCAGCGTTGCGAGATTCGCCGCGACGGTGGGGTGCTGCAGCATGAACGTGTTCATCGCCGGCGCGACGACGATGTCGCCGCGATGCGCGAGCGCATACGTCGACAGGGCGTCATCGGCGATGCCGACGGCGAGCTTGGCGACGATGTTCGCGGTCGCCGGCGCGACGAGAAGAACGTCCGCCCAGCGCGCGAGCTCGACGTGATCGACGCCGCCCTTCTCCGCATCGCCCCACTGCTCGACGATGACGCCGTGATTCGAAACCGTCGCGAGCGAAAGCGCAGTCACGAATCGCGTAGCGTTGGGGGTGAGGATGACGCGAACGTCCGCGCCGGCGTCCTGGAGTCTGCGCACGAGTTCCGGTGCTTTGTATGCGGCGATTCCGCCGGAAACTCCGAGAACGATTTTCATGAGTTGCTAGGTTGCTGGGTTGCTCGGTTGCTGGTCACACCCGCCCAGCAACCGAGCAACCGATAAACCTACTCGCTGATCGCCGTCGTTTCTTCGACGGGCGGCTCGAGCTGCCACTTGATGCTGTTCGCCGCGACTTCGTCCATCGCGACGCGCGTCGGTTTGGCATGACGCGCTTTCACTTTGGGCTGCGCTCCCTGAATCAGCTGCTCGGCGCGTTTCGACACGAGCAGGACATACCGGAAGCGGCTGTCAACGCCCTCGGGCAATCCTTCCATTGTTGTGCTCCTCCTTGAAGCGCTGGGCCATCGAAGCGATCGCTTCCAGCGCCGTTTTCGTCTTCAACTTTCGAGCGATGATCGCGGCCTTGAGGCACTCGGTGGCTTCGACCAGATCATCGTTGATGATGATGTATTCGTAGAACTCTTTGCCGGCGTCGATCTCGTCGATCGCTTTCTTCAAGCGCGTCTCGATCTCGTCGTCGGTGTTCAGACCGCGGTCGCGGAGGCGCTGTTCGAGCGCGTCGAGCGTCGGCGGAAAGATGAAAATGTTCAAAGAGCGGGGCTGCAGTTCGGGATCGTTGTCGATCTGCCGGGCGCCTTGATAGTCGATGTCGAGAATGACATCGAGACCTCGATTCAGACGCTCGATGACCTCTGCGCGAGAGGTTCCGTACCGGTGACGATGAACGTCAGCGCATTCGATAAATTCCCCGGCGGCTGCCATCCTCTCGAACTCCTCCGGCGACACGTAGTAGTAGTTCTCGCCATGGTGTTCGCCCGCGCGAGCGGCGCGCGTCGTATGCGACACGGAAAAGTAGAGCGAGATGCCCAGGGGCTCGACCTGGTCGCGGACGCGGTTGATGAGGGTCGTTTTCCCCGCACCGGACGGCCCGGAGACGATGAACAACGTGCCGTCCGGGTGAAAGTTACTCGACATTCTGGACCTGCTCGCGGATGCGCTCGACCTCGGTTTTCAATTCTACGACGAGCGTTCGGATCGCCGCGGAGCGCGACTTCGAGCCCATCGTGTTGATCTCGCGCAGCATCTCCTGCGAGAGGAAGTCGAGCTTCTTGCCGGCGGCTTCGCGGCCGTCGACGGCCTGCTCCATCTGATCGACGTGATGCGAGAGCCGCGTCAGCTCCTCGGCGATGTCGCCGCGCTCGACCATGATGACCGTTTCTTGTGCAATGCGTTCTTCGGGAAGCTGCACACCCGCTTGTGCAGCGATCTCCTGCACGCGCTGCTGATACGAGGCGAGCAGCTCGCTGCGGATGTCCTGACGATGTCCGGCGAGCCGCTCCTGCAGTTTGCGGATGGTGGCGACGCGCAGCGAGATGTCGGCGTGCAGTGACTCCCCTTCGCGCTTGCGCATCTCGATCATCTGCGCGAACGCGTCGCGGATCAGCTTCGCGAGCGCGTCGCGCTCATCGTCGAGGATCTCGCTGTCGATCGCCTCGACTTGCAGGAGATCGGGAACGCGCATCAAGTCGCTGCCGCTGAACGTCGATCCGAGTCCCAGCTCCTCGGCGAGCGCACGAAGCTGCGGCACGATCGTGTTCGCGATCTGCGCGTTGATGCGGACGTTGTACTCCGGCTGCTGCGTACGCGTGACGCGAACGGAGATGTCGACCTTGCCGCGCGAGAACGTGTCGGACGCGATCGCGCGCACGGCCGGCTCGAGCTCCCAGAAAAACTCCGGAAGGCGTACGGACACTTCGAGGAAGCGGTGATTGACGCTCTTCGTGGTGACGGCGACGAAGAAGCGATCGGAGAGCGATCCGGCGGCGCGGCCGAATCCTGTCATCGAGTGGATCATTTCGCGAAGCTCATTTCCGCCTCAGCAGCGAGTCGATTCATGCTTTCTTCCAATTTCACGGACCATTCCTCGACGTCCGCGTCGCGCGGCACGCGGATCGGCTCGCCGTACAGAAAGACGACGCGCGAGAGCGGCAGCGGCACGATCATCCGATCCCACGAGCGAAGCCGTTTGCAACGCGACGCGGCGAATGCGATCGGCACGATCGGCAGTCCGCTGAGCTTCGCCGCGACGATCACGCCGTCCTTCACCTTGTGCGGCGGACCCTTCGGACCGTCGGGTGTGAAGACGAGATTGGAGCCGTTCTTCGCGCGACGAATGAACTCGCGTAGCGCCGCGCCGCCGCCCCGCGTCGACGAGCCGCGCACCGTCTGCACGCCGTAGGTCTTGTACACCATCACCGCGAGATCGCCGTCGCGCGATGCCGATGACATCACGTTGATCGGCTTTCGAAACCGCGAGTGCAGCATGAGCATCATGTGCTCGTGCCAGAACGAGAGGATGTACTGCGGCGTGCGCTCGATGTTTTCGACATCGACGTGTTTCGCGCGCACCGTGGCGCGCAAGAGCCGGATGAAGATCGCGGCTGCGAGTGCGACTAATTTCATGCAAGGACGCGTTCCTCTTCGAGGAACTGAAGATCGTACAGCTTGCGGTAGACGCCGCGGTTGGCGAGAAGTTCCTCGTGGCGTCCGCTCTCGACGATCTCGCCCTGATCAAGGACGACGATCTTGTCCGCGTTACGAATGGTAGAGAGCCGGTGGGCGATCACGAGCGTCGTGCGGCCGCGCATCAGGTTGTTGAGCGCCTGCTGCACGAGGCGCTCCGACTCGGTGTCGAGCGCTGAAGTCGCTTCGTCGAGCACGAGAATCGGCGGATCTTTGAAGAGAGCGCGCGCGATGGCGAGACGCTGGCGCTGCCCGCCGCTCAGCAGCACGCCTGACTCGCCGATGATCGTGTCGTAGCCGTTCGGAAGATTGGCGATGAAGTCATGCGCGTTTGCCGCCTTCGCCGCTTCGATCATCTGCGCTTCGTCGGCGTCGGTGCGTCCGTACGCGATGTTGTTGCGCACCGTGTCGTTGAAGAGGATGACTTCCTGCGTTACGTATCCCATGAGCCGCCGGAGCGACAGCATCGTGACGTCGCGAAGATCGTGGCCGTCGATCGTGATGCGGCCGCGCGTGACGTCGTAGAAGCGCGGCAGGAGATTCACGAACGTCGACTTCCCTGCCCCGCTGCCGCCGACGAGCGCGACGACCTCGCCGGGATGAACGTGCAGGTTGATGTCGCGCAGCACCGGCTCATCTTCGCGATACGCGAACTCGACGTGCTCGTAGCGGATGCCGCTGCCGACGCTCGTCAGCTCGGGGGCGTTCGGCTTTTCCTTCACGTCGTTGTCGATGTCGAGCATGCGGAAGACGCGCTCGGCCGCGGTGAGCGCCGTGTTCACCGAGAGATTCACTTTGTTGAGCTTCTTGATCGGCGCGTACATCGCCGCGAGCGCCGCCAGGAACATCACGAATTGGCCGAGGCTGAGGGTGCCGTTGGCGATGCGGCGGTGGGCGTAGGAGAAGAGCGCCAGCATGCAGAGGCCGGCGAGCAGCTCCATCACCGGCGACGTCATCGCCTGCACGCGCTGCGCGCGAAGGTTCCAGACGAGATGCTTGCGCGTCGCTTCGCGAAAGCGGCCGATCTCGAACTTCTCCATCGTGAATGCTTTCACGACGCGCACGCCGCGGATCGTCTCTTCGAGCAGCGTGGCGATGTCCGCCATTCGTTCCTGCGAGTGATGCGTCGTGCGGCGAAGGCGCTTTCCGAACTGCACGACGGGAACGACGATCACCGGCGCCGCGATCATGCTGATCACCGCGAGCTCCGTGTTCGTGACGAAGACGAGCATGATCAGGCCGACGAGCGTGATCGACTCCTGGAAGAGATCGCCCATGCGCGTCGAGACCGCGGCCTGAATCGCGTCGGCATCGGATACGACGCGGCTCACCATCTCGCCCGTTGATCGCTCGCTGAAGAACTTCTGGCTCTGATGGATGATCCGCTCGTACAGCTCGTTGCGAAGATCGCGCACCGTCGACAATCCGACTTTCTGGAACGCGTACTCGGAGAAGAACGACGTGAACGCGCGAATCATGAAGACGATGAAGAGCGCGGCGAGCACCTTGCGCCACTTCTCCGCCGGGTTCTCGTTCCACCACGCGCGCAGTTTGTTGTTCGCGCGATCGATTCCGTTCACGAGCCAGCCCCGCTGCCCCTCCGGCTGGTCGCGGCGCAGCATCGTGTTGATGATCAGGTTCTTCGTTTTCTCTTCGCGCGACTCGTGTTGCTTCAGCGCCGCGACTTCCTTGTCCGGCGGCGCGAGCACTTCGTCCATGATCGGACGAATGAGACCGATGACGACCGTCTGCGTGATCGCGAACACGACCATCGAGCCGAAGGCGAGAACCGCCCACGCTTTGTAGCTGCGCAGATAGCCGTAGAGACGGCGAAGGATTTTCATCGCGAGACGACGCTCATGACCGCTTCGGCGGCGCGCCGGGCCGCGCCGGCGTCGCCGAGTTTACCGCGCACGGCCGCGAGCTCTTCGACGACGCGCGCGTAGTGCGACGGCTCGAGCAGAGCGCGCGTCTCATCGGCGATGCGCTGCGGATTCACGTCGCGTTGAATCAACTCGGGGACGACCTTCTTCCCCGCCACGATGTTGACGAGCGAAAAGTGCGGGATCTTCACGACGACTTTGCCGAGGAGATAGTTCGCGCGCGAGAGCTTGTACATGACCACGACGGGCGTGCCGAGGACGGCGCATTCGAGTGTGGCGGTGCCGGAGGACGAGAGGGCGACGTCGGCATTCGCGATCGAGGCGCCTTCTTCGTGGGGGGCGATGCGGATGTTTGCTCCTTTGATGTAGTAATCGATGAGGGAGCTTGGGATCGTTGGGGCTTGGACTACGTAGGCGTCTACTTGTCGCTCTTTGGCGAGGATTTCTACGGCTCCGATCATGGGTGGGAGGAGGGACGCGACTTCGCCTTTTCTCGAGCCCGGGAGCAGGGCGATTTTCACGCTTTGCGGCGGCGGGGGCGCCGCCGCCCCACCGAGCAACGCTAGGTCGCCTAGTTCTTCGATGATGGGGTGGCCTACGTAGATCGCGTTGACTGCGTGCTCTTTGTAGAAGTCTTCCTCGAACGGGAAGATCACGATCATCTTGTCGACGTACTTCGCGACGTCTTTCACTCTTCCGCGGCGCCACGCCCAGAGCTGCGGCGAGATGTAGTACGCGACGCGCAGGCCGAGCTCTTTGCATTTACGCGCCAATCGCAGGTTGAAGCCGGGATAGTCGACCAGCAGGACGACATCCGGTTTCTCGCGCGCGATCGTCTCGACCGTGTCATCAAAGATCCGCTTGAACATCCGATAGTGCAGCAGGACGTTGAAGAATCCGACGATCCCCATCTCGCGCGCGTGATGCACGATGCGCATCCCCTGCGCGGCGAGGAGATCGCCGCCGATGCCGAACGCGTCGAGCTGCGGGTCGAGCTTCTTCAGCTCGCGCAGCACTTCCGCCGCGTGCAAATCGCCGGATGCTTCGCCGGCAACGATGGCAATTTTCATCGGATCGGAAACGGGTACATCGTCCACGCGAGCACGATGCCGCCGAAGAAGAGCGAGATGAAGACGGCGATGAAGAAGCGGATGCGCTCGCGCCGCTCCGTGCGCCACAGCAGCGAGAAGAAGAGCGCTGTCGCCGCGGCGTACAGGAACATGAGCACGACGTGATTGCGCAGCATCAGTCTTTGCGCCCCTCGGCAATATCAAATGAGTCGAGGACGAGAAGAAGGTTCATCAGACCCGCAGTCAGCGTGAACGTCGTGCCGTATTCGAACGTGAGCGACGTGATGTCGCCCGGTGGACCGATCACGCGTGCGAAAACGTAGAGGAGTCCCGCGCCCATCGAGCCGACGGTGCCGAGGAAGCTGAGAAGGTCGCCTTGCTTGACGGTGTAGACGCGGCCGTCGACCGCGAGCCCGATCACGAACAGAAAGACGACGATGCAGAAGAATGCGATGCCACGCTCGCGGCGGCCGAGGAACATGTGGCCGGCGCCGGGAACGAGGAGTGCGAGCGCCATCGCTGCGACGGTGCGTCGATTCATCGCAGCTCGCTGAAGTGCGGTTGGAGTTTGTCGAACGTCGCGTCGAGCGCTTCAGGCACGAGCCGCGTCTGCGCGGTGACGGTCATGAAGTTCGAGTCGCCGCTCCAGCGCGGCACGATGTGCACGTGATAGTGATCGGCGATGCCGGCGCCCGCGGGCGTGCCGAAGTTCATGCCGATGTTGAATCCGTCGGGATGGTAGACGTCGGAGAGGATGCGCTGCGACTCCGCCGTCAAGCGGATGAGCGACGCGAGCGCGTCGTCGGAGCTGTCGAACAGACGCGCCTCATGCGCGACGGGCGCGACCATCAGATGTCCGTTCGTGTACGGATAGCGATTGAGCATCACGAGGGCACGTTCGTTTCGGTAGAGCGTGAGAGTTTCGCGGGTGTTGGGGTTCGTCGCGGCGGTGCAGAAGATGCACGGCGTCGCGGTGTCGGATTTTGGAGCGGTCAAGTAGGCGAATCTCCAGGGCGTGAAGAGGACTTGCATGGAAATGCAGAATGCAAAATGCAGAATGCAAAATTACGCTCCGCGTCGTCCTCCGTTTTGCATTCTGCATTCTGCATTTTGCATTCGCTTACTCCGCGGCCGCCGCTTCCTCCGCGCTCTCCACCTCGGCGATCAACGTTCCATCCGCGATCGCCTTGTTGATCAGCTCCTTCAGCTCTTTGCCGGGCTTGAAGTACGGGATCTTCTTCGACGGCACTTCCACTTTCTCGCCGGTCTTGGGATTGCGGCCGGTGCGCGACTTGCGGTTGCGGAGACGGAAGCTGCCGAATCCGCGGAGCTCGATCTTCTGGCCTGAGCGGAGCGACTCGACGATGGAGTCGAAGACGATGTTGACGATCGTCTCCGCCTGTTTCTTGGTGAGCTGCACGACGCGCGCGACCTCGTCGACGAGCTCCGCTTTCGTCATCACTCCCGCTTTGCTCTCTCCATCTCCATCGGAGGACTGGATCTCATCATCACGCTCCACCACAGAAACCTCCTCCCTGCGTTACCACTTGTACAGAAACCGCGGTGCGCGGCGGCTGAGGATCTTCTCGATCGGCGACTGCGACTCCGAAGAATCGGAGAACAGATCGAACAATCCCGGCTTCTTTTTCCTCGGATAAATCGTCCCCGGCTTGCCGCTGATCTTCGCGAGCTTGCCGGCGACGGCAACGGCGTCATCGAGACTGCCGAGCTGGTCGACGAGCTTGAGCGACAGCGCTTCTTCGCCGGTGAAGATGCGGCCGTCGGCGACGCGCGTGACGTCGTCGAGCGTCATCTTTCCTTTGCGTCCTTCAGCAACGGCGCGAATGAATTGACCGTGTAACTGCGCGACGACGCGCTGCAAGTACGCGCGCTCGGCGTCGGTGAGCGAGTCGTACGGACTGCCGGCCGCTTTGTACGCACCGGCGGTGATCGTCTCCGGCTTCAGCTTCGCCCACGCGAGGAGATCTTTCATCTCCATCCACTGCAGGATCACGCCGATGGAGCCGGTGATCGATCCCGGATTCGCGATGATGCGATCGCACGCCGACGCGATGTAGAAACCGCCGGACGCCGCGACGTTGTCGAGCGACGCGACGATCGGCTTGCCGCTTTCGCTGCGCGTGTTGCGGATCGTCTCGTAGATTTCCTGCGACGGGGCGATCGCGCCGCCCGGGCTGTTGATGCGCATGACGATCGCGCGCACGGACGAGTTGTCGGCGTAGCGATGAATCAGCTCGACGGCTTCACGCGCATCGATGATCTCGCCGTCGATGGGAACGATCGCGACTTTGTCGCCGAAGTGAAAGTCCGACGCGCCCGCGTCGTTGCGCGACGCGGCGAAGAGAATCATCAGCAGGAAAACGCCGACGAAGACGACCAGGCAGCCGCTGAAGAGTCCGAGGAAAAACGCCGGCACGCGCGACTTGCGCGGCGGGGTTGCCGCCGGGGGCGGCGGCGCCACACTTGGCGGCGGCGCGGCCTCTTGGGTCTCGGGCTGAAGCTCGTTTTCCGACATTGCGTCAGCTCTGCTCGACTTCCGGCGCCGGCTGCTCGATTGTCGGCGCGTCGCTCGTATGTTGCGCGCGCTCTTCGTCGGTGAGCGGCGGAACATCGCGCAGCGTCAGTCCGATCTTTCGCTCGCCCGGATCGATCTTGATGATCTTCGCGCGCACGCCTTCGCCCGGCTGATACATGCGATCGAGCTTCGTCTTTCCTTCGCGCGGAATCTCGGAGATGTGCGCGAGCGCTTCGACGCCGTCCGCGAGTCGCACGAAGAGCCCGAAGTCGGTGATCTTCGAGACGGTGCCGATGATCTCGTCGCCGATGTGATGCGTCTTCGCGAATTCGTCCCAATCGTTCGGAAGGAACTCGCGCACCGAAAGCGACAACCGCTGATTTTCGGCGTCGACGTTGACGACGCGCGCCTGCACCGTGTCGCCCTTCTTCAAGACTTCCGACGGATGTTTGATGCGGCGGTTCCACGACATGTCGCTGATGTGAATCAGTCCGTCGATGCCTTCCTCGACTTCGACGAAGGCGCCGAAGTCGGTGAGGTTGCGCACGCGACCGCTGATCACGCTGCCGACCGGATAACGCTCGGCGACGGTCTCCCACGGATTCTGCTCGAGCGCGCGGAGCGAGAGCGAGATGCGGCGATTCGCGACGTTGACGTCGGCGACGACCGCCTCGACTTCCGTTCCGATCGAGAGGAGCTTCGACGGATTGCGAATCTTCTTCGTCCACGACATCTCGCTGACGTGGATCAAGCCCTCGACGCCTTCTTCGAGCTCGATGAATGCGCCGTAGTCGGTGAGCGAGACGACTTTGCCGTGCACTTTCGAACCGAGCGGATAGCGCACGGCGACATCCGACCACGGATCCGGCGACTTCTGTTTGTAGCCGAGGGAGACGCGCTCCGCCGCGGGATCGAACTTCAGAACGACGACTTCGATCTCGTCGCTGACGTTGAAGTATTCGGACGGATGATTGACGCGGCCCCACGAGATGTCGGTGATGTGCAAGAGACCATCGACGCCGCCGAGATCGACGAAGACGCCGTAGTCGGTGATGTTCTTGACGACGCCGTGCGTCAGCTTGCCTTCTTCGAGACGTCCGAACGTGACCTTCTTCGCGTCGGCCTGCTCGACTTCGACGATCGCGCGGCGCGACAGCACGACGTTGCTGCGCTTCTTATCGAAGGAGACGATCTTGAATCTGTATTCGTGGCCGCGCAGCGAGTCGAGGTTCTTGATCGGCTTCGTATCGACGAGCGATCCGGGGAGAAACGCCTTGATGCCGCCGACGTCGACGGAGAGTCCGCCCTTGACGCGGTCGACGACGCGGCCGCTGATCGGCTGGTCCGCTTTGAACGCCGCTTCGATGTCGTCCCACACGCGCATGCGCGCGGCTTTCTCGCGCGACAGGATGACGTAGCCGGACGTGTCTTCGAGGCGCTCGATGAAGACTTCGATCTCATCGCCGCGCTTGACGCGCACTTGTCCGTCGTAGCCGGTCACTTCGCCGACGGGAAGCAGACCTTCGGACTTGTAACCGACGTCGACGACGACGTCGGATGGGGTGACCTTTACAACCCGGCCGGTGACGATCTCGCCTTCGTTGACCGTCGACTTGTCATAGCCGAGGCTGAGCAGTTCGTCCATGCCGAGACTGTCGAGGTTCCTGCTGGCGTCTCCCTGACGGGGCGGAGCGGTGTTTTTTTTCGGTTCGTCATTCGACGCCATGTTCCTGGGGGTCCTCCGATCAGGCCCGCGTACCAAAGGTTCGCGGACGGCTGCGCGCGCGCAACGTGAATCAACGCTAAGTTGTTGATAACGCGTTCGATCGAGCAGTCTAGCGGTCGGGTGATAGTGACGTCAAGAAGCGGCCGCTCGCACTGTCTCCACAATCGCGCTCACGACTTCGGCAATCGTCAAATCGGAGGTGTCCACCTTCGTGTAACTGTCGTCGAACGTCAGCGGCGAGTCGCTGCGCGTGGAGTCCTGCTCATCGCGGGTGATCGTGTCGGACAGGACGGTTGCGAAATCGGCGCTCTCCCCTTTCGCGAGGAGCTCGCGATAGCGGCGCTCGGCGCGGACTTCCGGGCGCGCAGTCAGGAAAAACTTGTGCGGCGTCTCGGGGAAAACCTTCGTGCCGATGTCGCGACCTTCGAGCACGCCGCCGTTTTTACGGCCGAGTTGCTGCTGCAGATTCACGAGCACGCGGCGGACGGCGGGAACGGCGGAGACGTTGCTCGCGGCCATGCTGATCTCGGGCGTGCGGATGAGCGACGTGACGTCGTCGCCGTCGAGCAATACGCGTGCGACTTCGCCGGGGATGAACTCGATGTTGATCTCTTGCGCGAGCTGCTCGAGCGCGGATTCATCGCGCGTGCCGATGCCCCGGCGCATCGCCGCGAGTCCGATGGCGCGGTACATCGCGCCGGTATCGATGTGCGGGATGTTGAGCGTGCGCGCCACGAGCTTGCTCGTCGTGCTCTTTCCGACGCCCGACGGCCCGTCGATCGCGACGATGAGCGGCTGCATGCGTCAGCGCGGTCGCGCGGCGCTGCCGGTGCGCGTCTTGCGCTCGCGCGCGGCGGCCGATGGCGTGGATGCGGCGGCGCGGCGCTTCGGTTTCGCGCTCGCGGCGCTCTTCTTCTTCGGCGCGCGCACGGCTTTCGGTCGCGGCGCTGTCGTCTTCGCTGTTTTCGCCGCGCGTTTCGCAGGCGCGCGTCGCGGCTTCGCTTCTTTCTTCGCGTCCATGACCGTCGCGAGCAGCTTCACTTCCTGCTTCGACAGCTCGCGCCACTCGCCCGCCGTCAACTTCGGATCGGAGATCGGACCGATGGCGACGCGCTTCAGCTTCGCGACCGGATGTCCGACCGCCTGGAACATCTTGCGGATCTGCTGCGTGCGTCCTTCGCGCAGTTTCACTTCGAACCAGCTGTTGCCTTCGTCGTTGCGCGCGGTCGTGCGCAAGCGATCGATCTCGCAAGGCAGCGTGCGCTTGCCGTCGATGGTGATGCCGCGCTCGAGCTTGTCGACGAGGCGCTCCTCGGGAACGCCCCGCACTTTCACGTGATACGTCTTCACCGATCCGTGCCGCGGATGCGAGACCTTGAAGGCGAGGTCGCCGTCGTTCGTCAGCAGAATCAACCCCTCGGAATGAAAATCGAGGCGACCGACGGGGTAGATGCGCTCGCGCACGCCGCGGATGTAATCAATCACGGTGCGCCGGCCCTGCGGGTCTTCGACCGTGGTCATCACTTCCTTCGGCTTGTACAGGATGATGTAGCGATGCGGCTCGGCTTGCGTGATCAGCTTGCCGTCGACTTTGATGTGATCGCGCGAGGCGACGGCCTTCGTTCCGAGCTCGGTGACGACGCGGCCGTTCACGGTCACGCGTCCGTTGCGGATCATCGACTCGGCTTCGCGCCGCGACGCAAACCCCGCGTGGGCGATGATCTTCTGCAGTCGCTCAGGTTGCATCGTTGTCGTTCGCGAACGAATCGATTCTACTTCACTTCACTCGCCTCTTCGTTCGCACTCAACTCGGCGAGCGCTTCTTCTTCGGCGCGCGTCGCTTCGTCGGTGCTCGTGATCTCCTGCATTTCGGATGCAGGAGTCGGCTCCGCGGAACTGATCGCGGCGACGAGATCGTCGCTCATCGACTCGCCGATCAAGTCGCCGAATTCTTCGAGTCGCGGCAGATCGCGAATGTCGTTGAGTCCGAAGTGCACGAGAAATTCTTTCGTCGTGCGATAGAGAAACGGACTGCCGACGACGTTCTTTCGTCCGGCGACGCGAATCATGCGGCGCTCGAGCAGCGTGCGAATCGAGCTCGTGGAGTTGACGCCGCGAATGTCGGAGATCTCCGGCGCGGTCATCGGCTGGCGATAGCCGATGATGGCGAGCGTCTCGAGCGCGGCGAGGCTCAAACGGTTCTCGCCTTTTTTCGCAAAGTACTTTTTGAGAATCGGATCGTTCTCCGCGCGCGTCGCGAATCGCCATCCGCCCGCGGTCTGCTCGAGCACGAATCCGCCGACGTGCTCGTCGAAGTTTTTCTTGATCTCGTCGAGTTGCGCCGACACGGCCTCTCGTCCTTCATCGCTGAATGCCTCGACGAGATCGTCGAGCTTCACCGGCTCGGTGGAGATGAAGAGGATGGCTTCCAGTGCGGCGCGGAGTTCGTTTGGTTCCATTCGTCCTAGCTCTCGTCGAACAGCGCAAACTTCGACTGATCGATCTCGTTTTCAGTTTTCGCGACGTTGATCTCGCCAAACGTCTCGCTCTGCTTCAGGGAAATACCGCCGAGTCGCACGAGCTCCAGCATCGCGAGGAAGACGGCGATCAGCTCTTCGCGTCCGCGGCCTTCGAGCAGCCACTGCAAGCGCACGGTCGTGCGCTCCTGCACGACGTTGTAGAGCTCCGCCATCTTGTCGGAGACTTTGTGCACGATGCGCTGCAGCTCGATCGACTGCGGGTGCGCTTCTTTGTATCGATTGAGCGCAGTGCGGAATGCGTCGATGAGATCGAAGAGCGAGACTTCGCTCATGTCGACTTCTTCCGCCTCCGCGCCGGGCAGCGGCGTCGCAGGACGCGACCACATCGCCATGCGCACGACGTCGGTTTCCGCGAACGTCTCGGCGACGGCCTTGAAGCGTTGATACTCGATCAGGCGATCGACGAGCTCTTTGCGCGGATCTTCTTCCGGCGTCTCCCCTTCCTCGCGCGGCAAGAGCATCTTCGACTTGATGTGAATGAGCAGCGCCGCCATGTAGATGTAGTCCGCGGCGATGTCGAGGTCGAGCTGCTCCATCGTCTCGAGGTACGCGTTGTACTGCTCGGTGACGAGCGCGATGGGGATGTCGGTGATGTCGATCTCGTGCTTCTTGATCAGATGCAGAAGGAGATCGAGCGGCCCGTGAAAACTCGGCAGCGCGATTTTGTACGCGTCGGATTCTTCGGTTTCGGGTTCGAGCTCGTCGGCCATCGTCGTCGTCATCGCAGCTGTGGGTAATCGATCTTCATCGCGCTGCGCACCAGCTCCATCGTCTCCTGCGCGCGTTCGCGCGCGCGGCGGTTGCCGTCGCGCAGCGCGTCCCACACGATCGACGGATCGCGCTCGATCTCTTCGCGGCGCGCGCGAATCGGCCGCAGCTTCTCGATCATGATCTCGGCGAGAAGCTTCTTGTCATCGACGCATCCGATCTGCGCGGTGCGGCACTCGTGATCGACGCGAGCGATCGTCGCGTCGTCGGAGAAGAGCTTGTGGAAGTGAAAGAGATTGCAGATGTCGGGATTGCCCGGGTCCTTGCGGCGCACCCGATTGGGATCGGTGAACATCGTCATCACCAGCGCGCGCACTTCGTCCGCGCTCGCGGTGAGCGGAATCGTGTTGCCGTATGACTTCGACATCTTCTGTCCGTCGAGCCCCGGCACTTTCGGCGTCGTGGTGAAGAGCGGCTGCGGCTCCGGGAAAACTTCGCCGTAGAAGTTGTTGAAGCGCCGCACGATCTCGCGCGAGATCTCGAGATGCGCCGCCTGGTCGACGCCGATCGGCACGAACGACGCGCGGTAGATGATGATGTCCGCGGTCTGCAGCAGCGGGTAGCCGAGGAAGCCGTAGGTGTCGAGGGTGTCGTCGTCTTTGGCCTGCGCGTCTTTCACCGTCGGCACGCGCTCGAGCCACGGCATCGGCGTGATCATCGAGAGCAGCAGATGCAACTCGGCGTGTTCCTTCACTTCCGACTGCACGAAGATGACGGTGCGCCGCGGGTCCATGCCGGCGGCGATGAAGTCGGCGACCGCGTCGAACGTCCACTGCCTCACGTCGGAAGGATCGGCGTAGTTCGCGGTGAGCGCGTGCCAGTCCGCGATGAAGTAGTAGCAGGGATAGGAGTCCTGCAACTCGATCCAGTTCTTCACTGCGCCGAAGTAGTTGCCGAGGTGGACGCGGCCGGTCGGTTTGAGGCCGCTGAGGACGTATTTAGGGGGCGTCATTTTGAAAACGGCGCAGTGTAAAGGATTGGTTGCTGGGTTGCTAGGTTGCTGGGTTGCTGGGTGGACCAAGCAACCGAGCAACCTAGCAACCGAACAACCTAGTCGCGCGCCGCCTCCGCCAATCGCGCGCCGAGGATGGACTCCACGAGCGCGGCGGCTTTCGTGGTGCCTTCGCGTTCCAGCACGGCGATCGCGACGTCGCGCGCTCTCTCCATCAGATCGTGATCTTTGAGGATGTTGCCGAAGCGGAACTTCGGGACGCCGGACTGGCGCGTGCCGAGGAATTCGCCGGGGCCGCGCATTTGGAGGTCGCGCTCGGCGACGTCGAAGCCGTCGCGCGTTGCTTCGAACACGCGAAGGCGATCGACGGAGTCGGCGCTCGCCGCTTCGTCGTGTACGAGGATGCAGTACGACTTCCGCTCGCCGCGTCCGACGCGGCCGCGCAGCTGATGGAGTTGCGAGAGTCCGAAACGGTCGGCGTCGATGATCATCATGATCGACGCGTTGGGGACGTCGATGCCGACTTCGATGACGGTGGTGGAGACGAGGATGTCGATCGCGCCGCGCTTGAAGCGATCCATCGTCTCTTCTTTTTCGGCGGCGCTCATGCGGCCGTGCATCATCGCGGCGCGGCGATTCGGAAAGCGGCGCTGGATCGACTCGAAGCCGGCGGTGAGCGGCTTGAGGTTCAGCTTCTCCGACTCTTCGATGATCGGATGAACGACGTAGATCTGCGCGCCGTCGGCGATTTCTTTTTCGATGAATGCGTAGACGCGCTCGAGCTGCGCGCTCGAACGCACTTTCGTCGTGATGCGCTGCCGGCCGGGCGGCAGTTCGTCGATGACGGAGAGCTCGAGATCGCCGTACATTGCCAGCGCAAGTGATCGCGGAATCGGCGTTGCGGTCATGACAAGGATGTCGGGCGCCTCCGCTTTGGCGAAGAGTTGTTGTCGCTGCTCGACGCCGAAGCGATGCTGCTCGTCGACGATGGCCAGGCCGAGCGACTTGAATTTCACTTTCTCTTCGAGGAGTGCGTGAGTGCCGATGGCGAGCTGGATGTAGCCCTCGCGCAGACCGGCAGCGAGCGTGCGGCGCTCGCCCGCGGACATCGAGCCGGTCGCTTTCGCGGTGACGACGGAATGGTCAAGTAGTTGACGAATGCGCTGAAAGTGCTGCTCGACCAAAATCTCGGTCGGCGCGAGAAGCGCGGCCTGATGTCCGTTGCGGATCACGATCATCGCGGCGATGAGGGCGATGATGGTCTTGCCGCTGCCGACGTCCCCCTGCAACAGCCGGTACATCGGCCTCTCCGACTTCAAGTCCTCGGCGATCTCGCGTAGCACACGTTTCTGTGCACCTGTGAGCTTGAACGGAAGGATGCGACGCACCTCGTCGCGGAGCGGATCGCTGACGTCGATCTTGCGCGACTTCGTCTTCACTTCTTCGGTCGCGCGGCGCACGCGCAGCGCGAGTTGGAAGGTGAAGAACTCCTGCAGGATCACGCGAAGGTGCGCCGGCGAGCGTTGCGCGAGAAAGTCTGGCGTGAGCTCGGCGGGACGATGGAGCGTCGCGATGGACTCGCGAAGTCCGATGACGCCGAGTTGTTCGCGGAGTGGCGCCGGCAGCGGATCTTCGATTGCGTCGATCGTCTGCGCGAGCGCGGTCTCGATGATCTTGCGCAGCGCTTTCGGCGGTACGTTCGTGATCTTCGAGTAGATCGGAACGATCGCGCCCTCCTCGCCCGCGTCGCCTTCGAACTTCTCCCAATCAGGACTCTCGATCTGGATGCCGCGATCGGCGCGCGGGATGCCGTAGACCGAAAGCTGATCGCCGCGTTTGATCTGCTCGGCGAGATAGGGTTGGTTGAACCAGATCAGCTTCACGCCGCCGGTGCCGTCTTCGATCAGCGCCTCGAAGATCCGCATTCGCTTGCGCGGCGAGATGTGCGCGCGCGCGGAGATGACTTTGCCGCGCAGGAGGACGGGAGTGTCGAGATGGCGGCCGACGTCGCCGATGCGAAGCGGGTGGCGGCGGTCTTCGTAGCGGAACGGAAAGAACCAGACGAGGTCGCGCGCGGTCTCGATGCCGTACGCAGCCAAGGCTTTCGCGCGGCCTTCGCCCACACCTTTGATGAATTGGACTTCGGTATCGAGCTTCACTCGGCAGGATTGTGCACTGTTCTACCGAACGTAGACCGACTACTCGAAGAGCGCCTTCATCGCGATCAATCCGATCTTCACGAGATCGCCGTTGTGAATCGTGACGGGGACGCCGGTCGGGATACGCTGATCGTTCACGTACGTCCCGTTGACGGTGCCGACTTCTTCGAGCACGTGATACTCGTCGCCGCTCTTGATGATCTTGGCGTGGCGGCGGGACACGGAACGATTCGTGTCGACGGGCGTGAGGTCGATGTCGGGAAGGATGCCGGTGACGGGATCAGCGCGGCCGATCGTCGTCTCGTCGCCGGTCGAAAAGAAGAACGCGGTGCCTGTGGCGAGATCGACGAGGCGATGCTGCTCTGCTTTCTGCGACGGCGCGATCTGCGTGGCGTCGAGCGCGGCGTGGTCGGCGTCGACTTCGCGTCCCACGAGCCGCTCGAGGAGTGCGTTCGCCTCGCGCAGCCGCTTCGAGTACTTGCGGATGATGCGCACGGCGATTTCGGGATTCTTGTGCAGCATCTCGTCGAAGCGAGAGCCGTTGATGACGAGCACCTTCACGTCGCCGCACGCGACGGCGTCGGCGGTGCGCGGCACGTTCTCGAGCAGCGCCATCTCGCCGAAGAAGTCGCCCTTCTCCAGCTTCGAGAGCGTGTGCGACTCGCCGTTGATGTGCTTCACGATCTCGACGTCGCCCTCGAGGATGATGAACATCTCTGTGCCGAGCTCGCCCTGCTCGAAGATCTTGTCGCCTTTCGAGTAGGTGCTGGCGGATTCCTTGACCGGGTCTTTGCCGCCGGTCGTCTTGAATACAGCCTTCATTCGGAGAGCCTCATGGCCGCTCGACGGCCGGAGTCGTGATGCTGAATGTGCCGTCTCTCGTACTGAGACGTGCGGATGCGCCGATCGGCATCAGAAGATTATCTCCGTAATGCCCGAAGGGCAGGTCGCGAACCACCGGAATGTTCCGCGGCCCGAAGAACTCGCGCAGAAGAAGGTCCACCTCTCCCTCCCCGCCACAGTCCTTCAGCTTCCCAACCACAACTCCTCGGATTTTTTCGAATCTACCAGACAGCCTCAGGTGGGTCAACATACGGTCGATGCGATAAGGCGACTCGCCGATCTCTTCCCAAAACCAAATGCCGTCATCGATCCAGAAGTCGTACGGAGTGCCGATGAGCGCGACGGTGAGTGACAGACATCCGCCGAAGAGAATGCCCTCTGCTTCGCCGTCGATAACCGCTCGCGCGTTGCCGAGTGGCCAGGTGGCCGGGTTGCCTTGCAGCACCGACCAGAACCAGGCGTCGATGTCCGCCGACAGGCCGTCATGAAAGTCGGTGTTCATCATCGGACCGTGAAACGAAGCGACGTTCGCGCGCGTCGCGATGGCTTGATGCAGCGCGGTGATGTCGCTGAATCCGATCACCGGGCGCGGATTGCGCGCGACGGCGTCGTAGTCCACCCGATCGAGAATGCGCATCGCGCCGTACCCGCCGCGCGCGAAGAAGAAAGCGTCGAACTCGTCGGACCTCAGAAATTGGTTGAGGTTTTCGAGCCGCTCGTCATCCGTTCCCGCGAGATAGCCGTGCTCGCCGTGATGCGCGATGTTGCCCGCGAGTGTGACGCGCATCCCGCGCGCCTCGAGGTTTCGCTTCGCGTGCTCGATGCGGCCGAGCTCGGAGGGGGACGAGGCGGCGAGGACGGCGATGTGGCTTGTCGGTGTGAGGGGGCGGGGTTTGATCACGCGGGGATGCTAGCAAAGAAGTCCTGAGTGCTGAGTCCTGAGTGCTGAGTCACGCTTCGCGTCGGCGGCGGACCCAGGACTCAGGACTCAGGACTCAGAAAAGTGGAGTGGCTCTTTAAGCCGAATTCTGTCCTCGTTGTCGAGTGAGGATCATTCATCTGCCACTCGCGTTGCCGCGGTGGTCGAGCAACCTACCCGGAAGCTTGTACGGAAACGGGCGGTTCCACTGCTTCCCTATTTGGTCTTGCTCCGCAGGGGGTTTGCCATGCCGGAGCCGCTCACGCGGTCCGCGGTGCGCTCTTACCGCACCGTTTCACCCTTGCCTCCGTTTCTTGCGAAACAGTTCGGCGGTCTGTTCTCTGTTGCACTTTCCGTCGCGTCGCCGCGCCTGGATGTTATCCAGCCTGCTGCCCGTGGGAGTTCGGACTTTCCTCTGCTTTCGCAGCGATCCTCCGAGCCACTCCACCCGACGATCCTAACAGGTGTCGGCGCAACGAAAATCCAGCCGATAAATCATTGCTGTTTAAATGACTTACATTTCATGTCGGCGCGCCGACATCAAAATTCTTCCCGATTTTTCGGATCGGAAAAGTACGCCTGCCAGTCTTCTACGGATGCCGTTCTTCGCGCGGAATGCTCCGAAGCTCATGCACAAATTCTTGTGCAGTCATCGTGCGCACCCGTCGCCCCGAAACGCGCGTTGTGAGGTCGCGATCCGAGGTCACGGCGATGTGACTCGAGTCGCTCTCTTCGATGCGATTCGTGATCAGCTCGTCCGCCGTTCGCGCGCCGCTGAAGTGCCGTCGATGAGCCACGCCATGCGCGTGGACTACGGCTTCGGTACTTTGACGACGACCGGGGCGACGCCGCGAAGCGACATCGGGATCTCGCGCGCCGCGCGCGTCGCTTCGTCCTTGGTCGTGAAGTGGCCCCAGAAGACGCGATAGCAATCGCGCGAGCGATAGCTGATCGGCACGAACCAAACGCTCGCACCGCCGTCCTTGATCGCCTTCGTCAGTGACGGCGTCTCGCAGACGAGTTCGAACTGCACTGTGTAGTTGCCGCTCGCCTGCGCGGCGAAAGTCTTCGCCATTTCGTCGTAGTGGTTGCGTGACGCGTCGTTCGTCGGCGGCGGCGTTGGCTTCGCGACCGGAGGTTGTTTCGTCGCGACGTTCGAGATCGTCTTCGTGCCGTTTGCCGTCTGCGTGATCTGTGTCGTGTTCGGCGTGATTCTCAACGGCGTCGCGGGCGCAGGAGGCTTGATGACAACCGGCGGTGCTGCTGTCGCTGTGGTTGTGGGCTGCGCCGGCGAGGGCGCCGGCGCCCCACTGAGAACGACCGGTGGTCTTCGCACCCGCGGTTTGGCGACCACCACCGGCGCCGGCGGCGGCGTGTTCTTCGCCTGATACCAATTCCACGCGGCCAACCCACCGAATACGAGACCGATCACGACGACGGCAGCGAAGAGCAGTCCGATCCAGCGATTGCCCTTCGACGCTTTCTCGACCGCGACCGCAGCCGGCTCCGGCTCTTCCTCGGTCGTCGCACGCGCGGCGGTCTCGAGCTGCGCCTCGTCGAATCCCCACTGCGGCTCGGGCTCCGGAATGACCACAGGCTCCGGCTCGGGCTCCGGCATTGTGATCGCCGGGATCTCCAGTGTCGGCGGCGCCGGCTCTTCGATCTCGTCGTCGTCAAACGCCGATCGCATCGGTGTCACCGGTACCTCGGCTTCCAAAGAAGGCAAGGCTTCAGACTTTGCTTCAGGTTTCAGAAGTCCGAGGAGCGTGAGCGCGTGAAGAAGTTTGTAGACGTTGAATGCGTCTTTGCCCGAGAGCGACGCGATCTCCGCCGCGCTGTGTTGTCCGTCGACCCACGCGGCGATCGCGTCGGCGTCCTGATTCAATCCGAGGCGCGCCCATTCGAAGTCGAACTCGTCGGTCTTCGCGAAGACCGCGCTGCCGCCATCCATCGCGCGTTCGAACTTTGCGCGGTCCTGATCCGTGACCACGACCTCGACGAGGATCTGCTGCAGCGGGAACTGCGTCCCCTCTTCGCGTTTCGGGAGATAGTCGGGAACAATCTGAAACGATCCTGCCGGCCACGCCGCGATCGAGCGGATCACGCCGATCACCTGCACGCGTCGTCCCCACGTCAGCTCTTTGCGCGTGATGAAGCCGAGCGTGAGCAGCGCGTCGCCGAGAGTCTCGTTCTCTTTGCGCTTCGCGAGTGCTTGCTTGACGTGATCGCGCTCGACTTTCCCCGCGCGCAGAAGAATCTCGTCGACGCTGTCGGTGCGGTCGTTCGTTGACGCCGACAGAATGTCGCCGCCTTTGAAATAGATGATCTTGATGATGCCGTCGTTCTCGAAACGAACGGCGCCCGTGAAGCGCTCCCGCCCGAGCTCGACGAGCCGCTCGATGAGATCGAGCTCGCCGATTTCACCTTCCAACTTCATTCGCGCGGGATTATCGCACGGCGGCGTGGAGCTCGTCGTACACGAGTTGGCCAACTTTGCGTCCGAGGACGTTCATCAAGTCTTGCGGAGAGGCTTGCTTGACGGCGGAGAGGCTGCCGAATCGCTCGATGAGAAGGCGCCGGCGCTTCTCACCGATGCCCGGAAGATCATCGAGCTCGCTGTGCAGCACGCGCTTCGAGCGGCGCCGTCGATGCGACGAGACCGCGAAGCGATGCGTTTCGTCGCGCACCATCTGCAGGAGTTGCAACGCGACGTCGTGGCGATCGAGCCGGATCGGCTCTTCGCGATCGGGAACGTAGATCTCCTCCTCGCGCTTGGCGAGTCCTGCGATCGTGATCTCTTCGATACCGAGCTTGTTGAGCGCCGTTAGCGCGGCGTTGAGCTGTCCGCGTCCGCCGTCGATGAGGATCAGATCGGGCAGCGGCTTCTCTTCTTCGAGCACGCGGCGATATCTACGATCGACTGCTTCGGCCATCGAGCGGAAGTCGTCTGCGCCGACGACGGTCTTGATGTTGAAGACGCGGTACTGATTCTTGTCGAACTTGCCGCGGTCGAGAACGACCATGCCCGCGACGGAGTCGGAGCCTTGAATGTTCGAGATGTCGAATGACTCGATCCGCTGAATGTCGCCCATCGCGCCGAGGATTTGGCCGAGGCGTGAGGCGGCGATTTGAAGGCGATCCTGCTGCGACTTGCGAAAGCGCGACTCGTGCGAGAGGCGCGCGTTGCGATTCGCGAGCTCGACGCGATCGACTCCCCTGCCGCGCTGCGGCGCACGAAGCGACGTTCGGCGGCCGGCGTTCGACGTCAGCCACTGCTCGAGCAGTTCCGCGTCCTCGATCTCGAACGGAATCAAGATCTCTTGAGGGATGAAGAGATTGTCCTGGTAGTAACGCTGGAGAACTTCAGCGAGGAAATGCGCCGGCTGATACTCGCCGATCTTTTCCCAGAACAGCTCGCGGCGATCGACGATGTTGCCGTCGCGCAGGACGAAGAGCTGCACGGCGACGTCGCCGCCTTCTTCGTGTAAGCCCCACACGTCGACGTCTTCCTCGCCTGCCGACGCCACCTGTTGCTCGGCCTGAATGCGCTCGACGGTGCGAATGAGATCGCGGTAATACGTCGCTAGCTCGTAGTTCTCGCGCTCCGCCGCTGTGTGCATGCGCGAGCTCAGTCGTGTCTGCAACTCCTTCGACTTGCCGGAGAGGAAGAGGACGACGTCATCGACCATCTCCTGGTACTCCTCGCGCGTCGTGAGGCCGACGACGCATGGGCCGAGGCATTGGTGCATGTCGTAGTAGAGACAGGGACGCGTGAGAGCGCTTTGGCCGTCGGTGATGTCGAGATCGCAGCTTCGTAGCTTGAACTGATCGGCGACGAGCTTGAGGATGCGCCGCGCGGTGCCGGCGAAGAAGGGGCCGAAGAAGAGATCGCCCTTTTTGCGATCGACGCGCCGCGTGAACACGACGCGCGGAAAATCCTCCGTCATCGTCACTTTGATGTACGGGTACGTCTTGTCGTCGCGAAGGAGGATGTTGTATCGCGGCTGGTGTGTCTTGATGAGGTTGTTCTCGAGGAGGATGGCCTCGAGCTCGTTGTTCGTCGTGACGAAGTCGATGGATTCGATCTCGGGGATCAGCGCGTTCGTGACCGGGTTGTCGCGGATCCCCTTGCCGACGATGTATGAGTTGACGCGATTCCGCAGGTTGCGCGCCTTGCCGACGTAGATGACTTCGCCGGCGCCGTTCTTGTGGAGATAGACGCCGGGCCGGCCGGGAAGCTCCTTGATGCGCGCCTTGAGGCGCTCGATACGGGAATCGGACATGGAGAGGTAGTAACTAGTTGAGCCTGCGGAGAAATTCGCCAGCGGCGGCGCGGAAGGCGTCGCCCCATTCGTGACCGCCGTCGAAGGTGAGCGTCTCCGCGTGCGGAATGAAGCTCAAGTCTTTCTTTAGCTTTTCGGCGCTGTACCAATCGTCGCGCTCGCCGCGCGCGATGAGGATTGCGGCGGCGGGGGCGCCGCCGCCCCACTGAGCAACGACGTCGGGAGGGAGATCGCCAGCCAGAGCGATCACACCATCACACTTGATGGAAGCCGCAGCTCGATACGCCATCGCTACGCCCTGCGAGAACCCGAGAAAGACGAGCTTGTGATGTGGACGAAGCTCCTCGACCACCCGCCGCACATAGTCAATGTTGTCCGCGATCGCGAGCTCGCGATCCTGACGCGTCATCCAGCTCGCGACCACGTCCTGGCTCTTCGTGTAGAAGCGATGCAGCCCCTGCACGGAGGCGAGCGTCCAGCCGCTCCCGATCGACTCCATCTCGACGAGATGCTTCTCGGCGTTCTCGCCGTAGCCGTGGAAGCCGACGAGCAAATGACTCGAGCCTCGCTTCACGAGATAGCGGCCATGCGTTCTCGTCTCGATCGTATGCGTTTCGGTCATGAGTCATTCCGCTGACTCGTCAACTTGTTGACCAGTCAGTTTGACACCGCACCTACAATACCGCGCCGTGCAGGTCACTGTCGTCATTCCTTGTTACAACGAGGAGAAACGTCTCGACGTCGCCGCCTTCCGCGGCTTCAACGGCGCGTCATTCCTCTTCGTCAACGACGGCAGCACGGACGGCACGCTGGAACTCCTCCGCTCCGCGAACTTCGACGTCCTCAATCTCGAGCGCAACAGCGGAAAAGCGGAAGCCGTGCGGCAAGGTCTGATGAAGGCGATGGAGACCGCCGACGTCGTCGGATTCTGGGACGCCGATCTCGCCACCCCGCTCGACGAGATCACCTCCTTCATCGAGATCCTCGCCGCCCGTCCCCAAACCGAGATGGTCCTCGGCGCCCGCGTCCGCCTCCTCGGCCGCGACATCCAGAGACACGCATCGCGCCACTACTTCGGCCGCGTCGGCGCGACGCTCATCTCCCAAACGCTCGGCCTCGCTGTCTACGACACCCAATGCGGCGCGAAGCTCTTCCGCGTCAACGACACGATGCGCGAGATCTTCGCGAAACCGTTTTTGTCGCGCTGGATCTTCGACGTCGAGATCATCGCGCGCTTCCTCGAGCTTCGCGGCCGCGCGGAAGTCGTGCGCGCGATCTACGAGCTCCCCATCAAGACGTGGCACGACGTCGCCGGCTCGAAGGTGAAAGGCCGCGACTTCATCCGCGCGCTGCGCGATCTATCGAAAATCCGCCGCGCATATAGAATCCGGTGAACGCAATGACTGAAACCGCACTCGAGACTTCGCACGATCGCTGTCTGTCTACCCTCGCCCTCGGCCTGACCGGCTCGGAGATCCTCAAAATCGCAGGCGAGATCCGCAAGCTCGTCGCGAGCGGCAAAGAGATTTGCAATCTCACCGTCGGCGACTTCTCCCCGAGCGAGTTCCGCATCCCGCCCGAGCTCGAGGAGCACATCATCGAGCTGCTGCGTAAAGGCGAGACGAACTATCCGCCGTCGGACGGCACGATGGAGTTGCGCCGCGCCGTCATTCGCTTCTACGAAGAAGAACTTGGTTTGAAGTATCCCGTGGAGTCGACGCTCATCGCCGGCGGCTCGCGTCCGATCATCTTTGCCGCTTATGCAGCGGTCATCGATCCGGGCGACAAGGTCGTCTACCCGATCCCGTCGTGGAACAACAATCACTACACGTACCTGATGCGCGGCGAAGCGGTCGAGGTCCCCGTCGGTCCGGACACGAACTTTCTTCCGACTGCCGAGATGCTCCGTCCGCACGTGCGCGACGCGCGCATGATCTGCATCTGCACGCCGCTCAATCCGACGGGCACGGTGATGTCGAAGGACGAAGTCGCGGCGATCGCGCAGCTCGTCGTCGATGAGAACACGCGACGCAGCGCCCGGGGCGATCGCGCGCTGATGCTGCTGTGGGATCAGGTGTACTGGACGCTGACCTTCGGCGAGAACCATCACTATCCGCCGCCGCAGCTCGTGCCCGACGTGATGCCGTACACGATCTTCGTCGACGGCATCTCCAAAGCATTCGCCGCGACCGGCGTGCGCGTCGGTTGGACGGTCGCGCCGCCGCACGTCACCGCGCGCATGCGCGACATCATCGGCCACATCGGCGCGTGGGCTCCTCGCGCCGAGCAGCTTGCCACGGCCAAATTTCTCGGCGAGAAAGAAGCGATCGAGCGCTATCACGAGAAGATGATTCGCGAGCTGCGCGTGCGGCTCGATCTGCTACATGACGGCATCGAAGCGATGCGCGGCGAAGGATTGCCGGTGCGCGCGATTCCGCCGCAGGGCGCGATCTATCTCTCCGCGCAGTTCGATCTGATTGGGCGCGGCTTCAGCACGAACGAAGAGATTCGCCGCTTCTTGTTGGAGCGCGCGGGATTTGCCGCAGTGCCGTTCCAGGCGTTCGGCCTCGCGCGCGACACGGGCTGGTTCCGTTTGTCCGCCGGCGCGGTGTCGCCGGACGACATCAAGAACGGGCTGACGCGCGTGCGGGACGCTTTGCTGTCGTTGTGAAACGCGCCGTCGTTCTCGCCGCGCTTCTCTGCCTGACTTGCACGCGCGCGCCGGAACAGAAGGCGCCACCCTACCGCTCCGTCATCTTCGTCGGCCTCGACGGCGCGGACTGGCAACTCTTCGATCGCTACATGGGCGACGGCACGATGCCGAATCTCTCCGCGCTCGTTCGCACCGGCGAGCGGCGCGTGTTGCTCACGCAGCATCCTCCCCTCTCTCCGCTCGTCTGGACGACGATGATGACCGGCGTCTCGCCGCTCGAGCATCGCATCCTCGACTTCACGCGCTTCGATCCCGTCACGCACGAGCGGGAGCCGATCACGAGCGACGAGCGCGCGGTGCCGGCGATCTGGAACATGGTGCATTCGCGCGGCAAGCGCGTCGTGGTCGTCGGCATGTGGGCGACGGATCCGCCGGAGAACGACGCCGGCGACATCACGAGCGATCGGATGATCCGCAGTCCCGCGCATGACGTCTGGCGACGAACGCTCGCGGAAACCGAGACGACGCACACGCGCGCGTTCGAGCACATCGCCAAGACGGCTCCGGCGCTCGGCATCGTCTACTTCCAGGGCACAGACATCGCCGGCCATCTGTACGCGGGCCGCGACTCGCCTATCCCGCGCGACTACTTCAGGCGCATCGATCAAATCCTCGGCGACTACCGCAGTCTCGCGACGACGCTCGACGCAACGCTCGTCGTCGCGTCGGATCACGGCTTCGATTGGTTCACGAAGCGCCCGCCCGAGACAAGCACCGCCACGGCGACCGCCGCGAAGTGGCATCGCGACGAAGGGATCTTTCTGCGATGGTCGCCGCATCGGCGCGTGCTGCCGACGATCAACAGCGGCGCGATTCGCGTCGATCAGATTTGTTCGCTGCTGCTGAAGATGTTGGAGATGCCGACGGACGTGCGCGAGTACCGGCGTGGGTGGCGGAATGTAGAACGGGCTTCAGCCCGTCCCGACCCTGAAGACATCGCAAAGCTCACTGCTCTCGGCTACATCGGAGCCTCAGCAGGATCTCCACTGAGCGAAGCTCCCACTCGCACCTCCGGCTCGTTCAACAACGAAGGTGTCATTCTTCGCGAGCGTGGTTCCAACGATGCAGCAGCGACTGCCTTCGAGAATGCCCTACGCGTCGACGCCAAGAACGCCTCGGCGATGTGGAACCTGAGCGATCTCCTTCATCACCTGAAGCGCGATGAGAAGCGCGCCGACGCATTGCTCGACGAAGCGATCGCCATCGATCCGCATCAACCGCGCTGGCTTCTCGCGCGCGGACGCTACGCGCTGGAACGACACGATTGTCGCAAGGCACTTGACGATTTCAAGCAGGCGACGTCGCTCGCGCCCGACGACGCGCTCGCCTTCGCCTCGCTCGGCGCTGCGAGTGCATGTCTGGGCGATGAGAAGGGCGCGCAGGACGCTTTCCGCAAATCGCTGGCCATCGATCCGAATCAGCCGGAGCTTCGACGGCTCTTTCGGTAAACTGAAACGCATGAAGCCGCTTCATGCACTCGCCGTTCTCTTTCTCGCCATTCCGCTCTTCGCACAAACCACCGGCGCGATCAGCGGTCGCGTCACCGATAGCACGGGTGCCATCTTGCCCGGCGTCACGATTCAGGCGAGTGGACCGTCGGTGCAAGGCGTGCGCACCGCGACGACCGACGCGACCGGCCTTTATCGGCTGCCGCTTCTTCCGCCGGGCGATTACCTGGTCTACTTCAGCCTCGACGGATTCGCGCCGCAAACGCATAAGGCGATTCCCGTCTCGCTCGGCCACGACACGGTCATCGATGCGTCGCTGAAACCATCGTCGTCATCCGAGATCACCGTCACCGGCGACGCGCCGGTGCTCGACCTCTCTTCAACATCCGTCGGCGCGAGCATCAATACGCGCGACATCGAGACGCTGCCGACCGCGCGCAACTACACGTCGATCACGCAGATCACGCCCGGCGTTTCGTCCGACGCGAATCCGAACGCCGGCAACGTCACCGGCGTCTACGGCTCGACGATCAGCGTCTACGGTTCCTCCGGCGCCGAGAACGCGTTCTACATCGACGGCGTCAACACGACCAACGTCGAATACGGCTTCCAGGGCAAAGAGCTCAACTTCGAGTTCATCCAGGCGCTCGACATCAAGACCGGCGGCTACGAAGCGGAGTACGGCCGCGCCACCGGCGGCATCATCAACGTGATCACGAAATCGGGCGGCAACACGCTGACCGGCGACGTCTTCGGCTACTACTTCGGCGACTCGCTGCAATCGAACGCGAAGAGCGTCGTCTCCACAGCCGGCACCACGAACGGCTTCACGCTCTCCGACTACGGCGCCGACGCCGGCGGCTACATCATCAAAGACAAACTGTGGTTCTTCGGCGCGCTCGATCGCGTCGACAACTCCACCGACAACCGCCTCGACTCCGGCCCGCTCGCCGGCAGCGTCGCGCGATCGAAGAGCCGCCGCACGCTCGGCTCGGGCAAGCTCACGTACAACGTCGCGCCGAATCAGTCGATCATCGCGACGTTCCTGCAAGACCCGCGCGTCGACACGGGCGCGATCAACGACTCGAATCACACTCTTAACGGCGATCCCTCCACCTACCTCGGCCGCCAGGACTTCGGCGGACGCGATTACGCGCTGCGCTACGACGGCAACTTCGCGTCGAAGTGGATCGGCACCGCGCAGATGGCGCGGCATCGCGAGAAGAACTCGGTCGGTCCCGCGACAACCGCGGGCGATGCGATTCAGTACCGCGACGCGGAGAACGACTTCTTCCAGACCGGCGGCTTCGGTCTCATTCAGCAGAAGACGTTCGACCGCAAGTTCTACGGCGGCTCGGTCGAACGTTACTACGGCGCGCACGACATCAAAGGCGGGATCGAGTTCGAGACCGAGTCGGCCGACGTCATCAAGCGCATGTCCGGTGGTCAACAGGTTGACGTCTTCGTCGATCCGGTCAACCCGGCGAAGAAGATCTATCGCCACTTCTACTGGACGACGCCCGACGCGACGATCGGCGACGCTCCGCTGTCGCAGCTCAACGCGTCGCCCGAGCACAAGAACACGACCGTCTATCTGCAGGATCGCTGGACGCTGCCGAACCTCGTCATCAACGCCGGCATTCGCTGGGATCGCCAGCGCATTATCGACGCGTCCGGCGTGACGCAGATCGACATGAAGAAGGACTACGCGCCGCGACTCGGATTCATCTGGGATCCGCTCGCCGATCACAAGACGAAAGTCTCCGGCTCGTATGGGCGCTACTACGAGTCGATCCCGATGGACCTCGTCATCCGCTCGTTCTCGTACGAGCGCCAGCCGCGCATCATCAACTTCGATAAGACGAGCACGAAGCCCGATCCGAACGCGGAGAAAGACTTCGACACCGACTCCGCCATTCTCGGCGGTTTCACGGAGCCGTCCGATCCTCACATCAAGAATCAATATCTGACCGAGTGGCTGCTCGGCGCCGAGCGCGAGGTCATGCCGAACCTCGCCGTCGGCGTGAAAGGCGTCTATCGCAGCTACGGCCGCGTCATCGAAGACTTCCTCTGCGCCGACGACGGCACGTACTGCATCGGCAATCCCGGCGAAGGAATCATGAAGAAGGTCTTCACGCTCGACTACTCGCAGCAGTTCACGGCGCCGAAGCCGAAGCGGACGTACAAGGCGCTGCAGATCGACGCGACGAAGCGCTTCTCCGACAACTGGCAGGCCATCGCGTCGTATGTCTACTCGCGCCTTGACGGCAACTACGACGGCGAGTACGCGCCGTTCACGAACGTCGGCGCCGATCCGAACATCTCCGCCGCGTACGACTACTACGACTTCTTCACGAACGGCAGCGATCTCAACACGATCACGAACCACGGTCCGCTCTCGAACGATCGCCGCAATCAGTTCAAGCTCTCCGGTGTCTACATCACCCCGTGGAAGGTGTCGGTCGGCGCGTCGGCATATTGGCGCAGCGGAACGCCGGTCACGCGCTACGGCTACTCCGACGCGTACGGCCGCTACGAGTTCTTCCTCACGCCGCGCGGCGCGGAAGGACGCACGCCGAGCAACTACGACCTCGACGTTCACTTCGGATATCCCGTGAACGTCGGGAGCGCGAAGCTGAATCTCTTGCTCGACGTCTTCAACCTGATGAACACGCAGCGCGCGGCGCTCATCGACCAGCGATGGGGATTCCAGGAATCGGATAACTCGTCGCCCACTCCGGTGAATACGAACTACGGACGCGCCGTCGTGCGAACGGCGCCGACGAACGTGCGAGTGGGTTTGCGATTGACGTTCTGATGCTCGATGAAGAGTAAGACGTTCACGACGCGCATCTATCGCGACGGGATGATGTGCTTCATCCCGGTCGAGTTCGATCCGCGCGACGTCTTCGGCAAAGTTCGCGCGCCGGTGCGCGTCACGTTGAACGGCTACACGTATCGCAGCACCATCGCATCGATGGGCGGCACCACGTGCATTCCGCTGCGCAAGAGCAATCGAGAAGCTGCCGGCCTCGAAGGCAACGAAACGATCGAGGTGAAGCTGGAGCTCGACGACGCGCCGCGCGAAGTGACGCCGCCGGATGACTTCGTGAAAGCGATGAAGAAGAACAAGCTCGCGTGGGAGCGCTGGCCGGAGATGAGCTTCACGCATCAGCGCGAATGGGTCGAAGCAATCGAGAGCGCGAAGAAACCCGAGACGCGTGCGCGGCGAATCGAAGCGGCGATCAAGCAGATCGCGGCGAGGACATCAAAACGCAAACGGTGACCTTCGCGCTGCGCGGCGCGCTGCTCGTCTTAGCGACGACGATCGCAGTCGCCCAGCAGCCGCGCATCGATTCGATCTCGCCGTCGCGCGGTCCGATCGCCGGCGCAACCACCGTCACCATCACCGGCGCGAACCTCGGCGACACTGCGCTTTCCCTCGATCGAGCGGCGCTCGCGCCGATTTCGCAAACGCCATCGCAAGTGGTGGTTTCGATGCCTGCGCACGACAACGGCTTCGTCGTGATCACGGCGAAGAACGTGAGCGGCGCCGCGCACGCCGAGTACCTCTATGTGCCGCCGAAACTCAGCGAGATTCCGCCCGGCTACATCACGACCGTCGCCGGCATCGGCGCGTACACACGCCTCTACGGGCCGGCCACCGCATCGAATGTAAATGCCGGTTCCATCGCTCTCGACGCCGCCGGCAACCTCTACATCGCTGACGGTTTCAATGCCCGCGTCTTCCGCGTGAGTCTCGACGGCACGATCGAGCCGTTCGCCGGAACGGGCAGCATCGTCGTGAGCGGCGATGGCGGCCTCGCGCTCGACGCCGGCCTCTTCCCTCCGCGCGACATCGCGTTCGACGGCCGAGGAAACATGTACATCAGCAATGATCGGTGCGATTTGCGGCGCGTCGATCCGAACGGAATCATCACGACGATCGCCGGCAACGGCCAATGCGGCTTCACCGGCGACGGCGGTCCGTCGGTCAATGCGAAGATTCAAAGTCCGACGTGGATGGCCGCCGATCGCGACGACCTCTTCTTCATCGACTTCACGTACGTCGTCGAACAGGACAGCGTCGGCCCGCGCGACACGGTTCGCATTCGCCGCATTCACTTGAATGACGGCGTCATCTCGACGATCGCCGGCAACGGGTCGATCGGTTTCAGCGGCGACGGCGGCTCCGCGCTCAACGCGAGTTTCAACTTCGGCGGCCGCACCGTCGACGCCGGAGGTCTCGCGCTCGATCCGCAAGGCAACATCTACATCATCGACGCGGGCAACGAGCGCATCCGCCGCATCGATCGCACCAGCGGCATCATCGACACGTTTCACGTCGTGACGGAAGGCGAAGCGGTTTGGTTGACGTTCGACGCGAACGGCAACCTGTATTACGCCGTCGCGAATCAGATCGTGAAGCTGAACGCGCACGGCGACAAGGTCGCGGCCTACGGCAACAACACGCGCGTCTTCTCGCCGGATGGAACGCCGATCGCGTCCGCCAGCATCTCGCCCACTTCGATCGTCGTCGATCACGCCGGCAACGTCGTTTACTCCACGCTGACGCTCAATCGCACTCGCCGTCTGAACTTTGCCACCGGCCTCGTTGAAACCGTCGCCGGCATCGGTCCCTTGATCCTTGGCGACAACGGACCAGCGATCGAGACGATCACCGCCGGCGGCGCGCTGGCCATCGCGCGCAATGGTGACATTCTCATCGGCGACTGCGGGTCGTTCCGTCTTCGCCGCCTGATTGCCGACGGAAGTCTGAAGACGATCGCCGGCACCGGCGGATTTCTCGGCTCGTTGTTCGACGGCGTTCCGGCGACGGAGGCATCGGTTTGTCCAGTGGGACTCGCCATCGATGCCCACGACGGCATCGACCTCACGAACGCTTCGGACGTCGTTCACATCAACGCCGACGGCCGAATCTTCCACACGACCACCCGCGACGTCAGCCGATGCGTGCTCGAAGGCGACGGCGGTCCGTCTCTGAACGCATCGGTGTGCCAGCCGTGGGACGTGATGCGCGACGGCAGCGACAACCTGCTCATCGCCGACACGAACAACAATCGCATTCGCCGCATCGACGCGAAAACGAACATCATCACCACCATTGCGGGCAACGGCGGGCCGGTGAACGGCATCGAGCGCTACGGCTTCGGTACGTTTTGCGGCGACGGCGGTCCCGCGCTCGACGCGTGCCTCAACACGCCGTACGGGCTCGCACGCGACGACGCCGGCAACCTCTACATGTCGGAGGTGGGACGGCTGCGGAAGATCGACGCAAACGGAATCATCTCCACGTTCGTCGCTAACAACGTCTACACGAAGCTCGCGTGGAGCCGCGGATTTCTCTACACGGCGACGACGCGTTTCAACACGGCCACTGGCGCGATGTTCTCTCTCACCGGCGGTCTCACCGCCTCCAATCCGCTCCTCGGCGACGGCGGACCGGCACTCCTCGCGCGCACTGCGACGGGGGGACAAGGCAACGGAGTCGCAATCGATGCGGAGGGCAACTACTACTTCGTCGATACCGGCAACCGCCGCGTTCGTGCCGTGCGCTACGGAACGCTGCTCGCGCCGCCGAGTGCGACGCTGGAGTTGAGCGTGATCGGAAGCGGCATCCGCGCGCGCGTGCTGGACGCATCGCACCAACCCGCGCCGAGCGTTCGCGTCGACTTCAGCGTTCCTGCCAGCGGTGCGTCGTGCACACTCTCGAATCCATTCGCGATCACCGACGCGAACGGCGTCGCAAGCGTGACGTGCGCGTCGAACTGCGTCGCGGGAACGTTCGAGGTCACGGCCACTCCTCTGACATCGTCATCGCGGAAAGTGTCGATGACGAACACGGCCGCGGGTCCGTGCCGCAGACGCGCAGCGCATCACTGATCCTCAAACGAAGATCCGCATCTCCTTCAACTCGCGAATGCGATCGCGGATCTCCGCCGCTTTTTCGAAGTCGAGATTCTTGGCCGCCTCTTTCATTTCCTTCGTGAGGCGCGTGATCGTCTTGTCGATGTCTTCGCCTTCGCCGATCTCGAGCTTCGAGCGGCGTCCGATCGCGGCGCCGAAGTCGTGGTAATCGAGCTCGGACATCTTCACGAGATCGGAGTCGATCGCCTTGATGATCGTCGCGGGCTCGATGCCGTGTTCCTTGTTGTACTGCGCCTGCTTCTCGCGACGGCGATTCGTCTCATCGATCGCGTTGCGCAGCGAGTCGGTGATCTTGTCCGCGTAAAGAATCGCTTCGCCGCGGACGTTGCGCGCCGCGCGGCCGATCGTCTGAATGAGCGACGTCGTCGAGCGCAGAAAGCCCTCCTTGTCCGCATCCAGAATCGCGACCGCCGACACCTCGGGGATGTCGAGCCCTTCGCGCAGCAGGTTGATTCCGATCAGCACATCGAAGGTGCCGAGGCGGAAGTCGCGGAGGATGGCGATGCGCTCGAGCGTCTCGACGTCGGAGTGCAGATACGTGACCTTGATGCCGAGTTCCATCAGGTACCGCGTTAGGTCTTCCGCCATGCGCTTCGTCAGCGTCGTCACCATCACGCGCTCGCTGCGCGCGATGCGGTCTTTGATCACGCCGATGAGATCGTCGACCTGCCCTTTCACCGGCTTCATCGTGATGATCGGATCGAGCAATCCTGTCGGACGAATCACCTGCTCGACGTAAAGACCGCCAGCTTGTTCCAGCTCGTACGGCGCCGGCGTCGCGGAGACATAGAGGATCTGATCGAGCTTCTCCGTGAACTCGTCGAACGACAGCGGACGATTGTCGATCGCGCTCGGCAGACGAAAGCCGTAATCGACGAGCGTCACCTTGCGCGAGCGATCGCCGCCCCACATCCCGCGCACCTGCGGCACCGTTTGATGCGACTCGTCGACGACGAGCAGAAAGTCTTTCGGGAAGTAGTCGATGAGCGTCGGCGGCGGCTGACCGGGAAGTCGTCCGCTGAGATGCCGCGAGTAGTTCTCGATGCCGTTGCAGTAGCCGAGCTCCGCGATCATTTCCAAATCAAACAGCGTTCGCTGCGAGAGTCGCTGCGCTTCGAGCAAGCGATCTTGTGCGCGCAACTCGGCGACGCGCTCATCGAGCTCGACGCGAATGCTCTCCATCGCCTGCATCAGCCGCTCGCGCGGCGTGACGTAGTGCGTGCGCGGATAGATCGCGAGGCGATCGTATTCGCGGCCTGACGTGCGCCCGGTCACCGGATCGATGCGCGTCATCTTGTCGATCTCGTCGCCGAAGAACTCGATACGCACCGCGTCGTCTTCGTACGCCGGCCAAAGCTCGAGCACATCTCCCCGCACGCGGAATGAGCCGCGCCCGAGGTCGTAGGGCGTGCGCTCGTACTGCATCTCGGTGAGCTTGCGGAGATAGTCGGTCATCGGCTTCTCCACGCCGCGCTCGAAGAAGAGCAGCATGCCGAAGTACAAATCGGGATCGCCGATGCCGTAGATGCACGAGACCGAGGCGACGATGATCACGTCGCGCCGTTCGAACAACGCTTTCGTCGCCGCGAGCCGCAGCTTGTCGATCTCATCGTTCTTCGTCATCTCTTTCTCGATGTAGAGATCGGTCTGCGGGATGTACGCCTCGGGCTGGTAGTAGTCGTAGTAGGAGACGAAGTACTCGACCGCGTTCTCGGGAAAGAAGTTTCGGAACTCCTGATAGAGCTGCGCGGCGAGCGTCTTGTTGTGGCTGAGAACGAGCGTCGGACGATTGACCGCCTCAACGAGCTTCGCGACAGTGAAGGTCTTTCCCGAGCCGGTGACGCCGAGCAGCACTTGATGCTTCGCGCCCGACTGCACGCCGTCGATCAGCTGCCGGATCGCCTCGGGCTGATCGCCCTGAGGCTGGAATGTGGAGACGAGTTTGAAGTCCATTACTTGGGTTTCGGAGGCGCCGGCTGATTCGCGTCGTGCGCCGCTTTCACGATCTTGTCCACTTCAGGCGGCGTGATCTTCTTGTCGGCCATCGACTCCTTCATCGCCGTCAACACGGGTTCGACGCGCGCGAGGTTCGTCTTCTCCGCCTCGAGGTTTCGCGAGAGCTGCGACAACTCCTGATTCATGGCCTGCTTCTGCGCGGGCGTCACGTCTTTGGCGAGGAGCGGCGGCAGCTCGGCGGCCGACATATCGAGCACGATCGCGAACATCTTGCCGAGGCCGGTGTGCATGACGATGGCGCCGCCGGCGAAGCCGAGGAGCAGAAAAATCGCCGCCGCGATGCCGCAGCCCATTGGCACCCAGCGCGGAAAAATCGGCTGCAGTTCGGCGCTCGGCGTGGCGTAGTAATCGGCAGGCAGGCGTTGCATGGCGTGTAAGCCGTCCGCGATCGAATGTATCATGTCGCCGATATGCCGCCGCTGTCTCAAGTCACCGTCTTGATTCTCGACGACAACCCTCTGGTGCTCAAGCTCGGGCGCGCGCTTCTCGAGCGCGAAGGCTGCACCGTGCTCACGGCGTCGAGCTGGATCGAGTTCAATCATGTGCTCGCCAGCAACACGCCCGACATCATCTTTCTCGACGTGAACCTGCCGAGCATCAAAGGCAATCGCTTGAGCGAAGTGCTGAAGTCGCAGTCGAACAAGAAAGACATTCCGATCATCCTCATCTCCGACCTTCCGGAGAACTCGCTGAAGGAGATGTTCCCGAGCTCCGGAGCGAACGCATGGATGCGCAAGCCGCTGACGCGCGAGAAGATGGTGGACATGATCAATCAGCACGTGCGCGGCTGACGCGCGGCTGGCATCCGTTCTGCTCTCGCGACCGTACGGGTCACGACGATGGAGCGATGGCGGAGAATCGAAAAGCTCAACATTGAACTCGCGGGTCTCGCCGCCGAGCTGGAAGTGACGGAAGAAGACCTCGCCCGCTGGATCGTAGGCAAGCCGCTCCCGCTCGAGCAGGCCGATATGATCGAGGTCGGCATCGCGATGCTGGAGATGCGCTGCCGCACGCGTCGCGCGAGCGATGCGCCGACGCTGCGATTGATCCCGGTGGTTGCGGCGTAGGCGTTAGGGTTTCTGCGGCGGCGCCGGCGGCGGTGCGATCGGCTTCTGCGCGCTGCCCTCATCCACATTCGGCGCGGGCGACTCCGCTCCCTCACCCGCCTGCGCTGACGCGTCCGTCGCTGCCTGTGTCGGCTCCGCTTCCTTCGGCTGGTAGAACGGACGCTGCAGGTAATACGGCAGCTTGCTCACCGCTACAGTCGCGCCGCTGCAGTCCTTGTCGGGCTCTTGTCCGGCGACGAATGCTTCTTGAATCACCTTCTCGCACGGACCGATGCCGCGGCGTCCTGACTTGAGATCCATCGGCGCGATGACGATGCCAGGCGGCATGTCGAAGTCCGGACGCGGCGTGCGCAGCTTCATATCGGTGAAGCGCTTCTCGATGTCGATCCAGATCGGGAGCGCGACTTCGGCGCCGGTCGCGCCGCCGCCGAGCGACCGGCTCGGATCGTCGTAGCCGACCCACACGCCCATCGTGTAGTCGGGTGTGAAGCCGATGAACCACGCGTCGGTGTAGCCGTTCGTCGTTCCTGTCTTTCCTGCAATCGGCGGCGGCAGCGTGTGAGCGGCGAACGCCGTGCCGCGGTCGACGGTGCCGCGCATCACGTGCGCCAATTCGTACGCGATCGTCGGCTCGGTCGCCTGGCTCAACTCCGTCAGCGGCTCCTCGAGCACTTTGTCCGTTTGATCGGTGATGCGGCGAATGAATCGCCACTTCGCGTACACGCCTTGGTTCGCGAAGACGTTGTACGCCGCGGTCATCTCGATCGGCGACACGCCTGCCGCGCCGAGCGCAAGCGACGGATACTTCGGCAGGTCGGCGGTGATGCCGCACTGCCGCGCGAACTTCACGACGGAGTCGCCGCCGATCATGATGTACGTCTTCACGGCGGGGACGTTGATCGAGAGCTCCAGCGCGCGCTGAATGGTCACGATGCCGGCGTAGCGGCCGTAGTAATTCTTCGGCGCGTACATTTGATTGCCGACCGGAATCTCGATCGGCGAATCGAAGAGTGTGTCCGCCGGCGTCAGTCCTTTTTCGAATGCGGCGCCGTACACGAACGGCTTGAACGACGATCCCGTCTGCCGCCGCGACTGAATCGCGCGATTGAATTTCGACAGCGCGAAGTCGTAGCCGCCGACGAGCGCGCGTACTTCGCCGCTCTTCGTATCCATCACGACGACCGCGCCCTGCACTTGCGGCAGCTGATCGAGCATCCAGCGCTGCTGCTTCGTCTTCGCGTCCTGATCGAGGCGGACGTAGACGACGTCGCCGCGCGTCAATGTCGCGGTCATCGTCTTCTTCTGCGTCCACGCGAATGACGCAGGCGGCAGATCGATCGAGTCTTTGCCGACGCGAACGTTCACGCCCTTCTCATCGACGTTCATCACGACGGCGGAATAGAGCTTGTCGAGAACGTACGCGTCGTTGCTCCAACTCGGATCTTTGTACGCGGTGGGATCGATTCCTTCCGCGACGAGATTGCGCGCAGGCTTATGGAATCCGCGTCGATGATCCCAACGCCGCAATCCTGCCTGCAACGCCGCTTCCGCGGCTTGCTGCATGCGGAGGTCGAGCGTGGAGTAAACCTTCAACCCGCGCTGATAGAGGTTCTCGACGCCGTACTCGGGCTTGCGCTCGATGTACTGTCGAATCTCCTCCGAAAAATACGCGCCGACCTTCGGCGCCTCTTCTTTGTACGTGCCGAGGACGAGCGGCGCGTTCTTCGCCTGCTCGTATTGCTGGCGGCTGATGTAGCGCTCCTCGAGCATGCGATAGAGCACGGTGTTGCGCCGCAGGATCGCGTGATCGGGATGGATGATCGGGCTGTAGTAGCCGCCGCGATGGCGGAACAGCCCGCCGATCATCGCCGCCTCAGGGAGCGAAAGATCTTTCGCGTGTTTGCCGAAGTACAGACGCGACGCGGTCTCGACGCCGTACGCGCCGTGGCCGAGGTACATCTGATTCGCGTAGAGCTCGAAGATCTGATCCTTGGTGAAGTCCTTCTCGATCTGGATCGCGAGCAGCGCCTCGTTGATCTTGCGCCGCAGCGACTTCTCCGGCGTGAGGAAGAGCTGCTTCGCCAGCTGCTGCGTGAGCGTCGACGCGCCTTCGACCTTGCTGCCGGCGATCGCGTCTTTGAGCAGCGCGCGGATGACGGCTTTCGGATTGATGCCGCCGTGGTGGTAGAAGTCGGCGTCTTCCGTTGCGACGATCGCGTTGACGAGATAGGGCGCCATCTCGCGCTTCGGAACCACGATGCGCTTCTGGATCGAGTACTCCGCGAAGCCGATGCCGTTGCGGTCGTAGACGCGCGTGATGATCGCGGGCGAGTAGTCCTCGAGCGATTTCACGATCGGCATCCGCACCGCGTGCGCGAGGACGAACCCCGACGGGATGCCGAGGGCGAGGAAGCCGAGGACGAGGAGAAGGCGCGAGCGGCTGCGCGGCGGCGCCGGGACGACGGTGTCGGTCACGTGAACAGGGTAGCAGGAGGCCGGCTGGCGGGTCAGTAACCCCTATCCAGTACACTACGCCCCATGTCCTCGGTCGCCAACCCCATCGTTCGACCGCAGTGGGCGCGCCTCGTCGGCGACTCGCTGAAGCAATACGGTCCGTGGCACACCTACTCCAAGCTGATGGAAGCGCGCGGCGCCTATCCGGACGACCTTTCGCTGCGCGGCTACACCGAGATCATCCGCAACATGATCGTCCGCGATCTGCTCTCGCATCCGAAAGGCTTGCAGGCCGTGCCGAAGTTGAGTGCGGAGTTCCTCACGAACTTCGACCGCTTCAACTTGAACGCGCAAGAGGGCTATCTCATCTCGCTCATCGACGGCCGCATGGATCTGCAGAAACTCCAGATCCTCAGTCCGTTCGATCCGTTCAACACGATGTTCATCATCGCCAAGCTCGTAAACGAGCGCGCGATCACGATCCCACAATGACGACCTACGCGCTGCCGCTGCTCGACCGACTCCCGACGCCGATCGCCGTCGTCTCCGAAACGGGCACGATCGAATATCGCAACAAGGTTTTTGAAGAGACGTTCGGCAGCGACGCGAAGTCGTGGCTGAAAGACGGCGCGCGCGCTGTGGCGGGCGAGCGCGGCTGGCTGCAGGGATTTTTCCTTGCCGGCGACGACGGCCACACGAACGACGTCGAGATCGAGGGCCGCGTCTATCGCATCGACAAGATCATGTCGATCGACGGCTACGACACGCCCGCGGTCGCCCTTTCCTTCGACGACGTGACGCGGCAGCGCGAAGCGGAGCAAGCGAAGTCGGACTTCACGTCGATGATCGTCCACGATCTGCGCGGGCCGCTCTCCGGCATCCAGGGCACGCTCGAGTTCGTGCTCTCGCAGGAAGGGACGAAGCTCGACTCGTTGTACAGCGATCTCTTGACCGAGGCGCAGCGCGAGAGCGAGCGCATGATGAATCTCATCAACGAGCTGCTCGATTTCTCGAAGATCGAGTCGGGCAACTTCGTCGTCGAGCCGGAGCCGGTGCGCGTCGCGGGCGTATTGAAGCGCGCCGTGCGCAGCCTGCAGTCGGTCGCGGCGCGCGACGAGATCTTCCTCTTGAGCGCGCACGGACGCGACATCCCGCAGATCATCGGCAGCGTCGAGAAGCTCACGCAGTCGATCATCAACCTGATTTCGAACTCGCTGAAGTTCACGCCGAAGAAGGGGCTCATCTCCGTCGGCGCACAGATCATCCGCAGCGACAACAACGTGCCGGAGACGATCGTGGTCACCGTGACCGACAGCGGCATGGGCATCAAGGCCGAAGACGTCGAGCAGATCTGGAGCAAGTACAAGCAGACGAAGAACAAGTCCCTCCGCGGCGGCGGCGGCACCGGCCTCGGCCTCTACATCGTCAAGCAGATCGTCGAGGCGCACGGCGGCGAAGTGACCGTCGCGTCGATCGAAGGCGTCGGCACGAGCATGGTGCTCAAGTTGCCGGTGAAGCGCGCCGCGTAAGAAGAACGGGGAACGTTCTCCCCTGCCCGCTCATCGTCCCGCTGATGACGCCGTCGCCCGCGTGCAAGTCGAACTCGAGATCGCCCTCGTTGCTCTTCACGGTGAACTTCGCTTGCGGAATCGCGACGCCGGTGACGCCGAGGTCCTGGACGGTGATCTTGTGATCGTCAATGGTGATCGGGATGCGCTTCCAATCGATCGTCACGAGCCCGGTCCACTTAGCGTCCAGCGTCCCCTTCTTCTTCATCGCCTGCGCGATGTGCGTCGCGGTCTGCAATGCGAGGTCGCGGTGCGCGATGAAGTCGGCGGATGACGCGCTGACGGTGAGATGCGGCGGGATGGAGTCGCGCGAATCGCGCGGATCCGACTCCTGGTGATAGAGCGACGAGACGCGAACGGTGAGGCCGCTCGACGGCAGGATGATCTTGCGCGAGTCGCCGAAGCCGTTCGGACGTCCGCCCGTTGGCTCGCCGACGAAGATCGCGTTCGTGTTCTCCTCGAGCTCCGTGGAGAAGTTCACCGCGGCGGAGAACGTGCGGCGGCCGATGAGGACGAACACCGGCAGCTTCGGATTGCGAATGAGTCCGTGGACGAGCGGCTTGAGCATCGCCGCGTTGCCGCCGGCGTTGTTGCGCAGGTCGATGATCAGCGCCTCGCTGTGATGCTCGGCGATCGACTTGAAGAGACGATCGGCGAATGCGGAGAGCGTTTCCTTCTCGCTGTTCGCGACCTGGTTGAAGGCGAAGTACGTGATTCGGCCGCGCTGCTCGAACCAGAAAAAGCGATCGTCGGTTTTCGGGAGCCACGGCACATCGGCGCCGAACGGTATCGCTTCGAGTTCGGTGCTCAGTGGGGCGCCGGCGCCCTCGCCGGTGCGCGCCGCTGAGGGCAGCGGCGCCCCACAGAGAACGGTGACACGATCTGCCGACGGCGCGATCTTCACCGCGTTCAAAAGCTCCGGCACGACGAGCAGATCGGTGATCACGCCGCGGCGCATCGCGTCGTTGTCCGCGGCGGCGAGCGGCGCGATCGCGTTGATGGCGTCATCGATCGTCATCGAGCCGAGGTGCGTGACTTTCTTGCCGATCAGATCGTGATTCGCGGCGGCGGTGATGAACACTCCGTCGCTGAACCAGGTGAAACGCACCGGCAGATGACGAAAGTGCAGCGCCGGATCGTCGGGGATCTTCGTCGTCGAATGCCCGGTGAAGAATCGCGCGTTCGGATCGACGGGATACGTGAGGCGCGTGTGCCCGTCGCCGATCGAAGCCACGATGCGTCCGATCCCGGCTGCGATGACATGCGGCGGCAACTTCGGCGCGTTCGCGCGCAGCTTCGCGATCGATGCGTCGAAAGCCTCGCGCGTGATCGCGTGAAATGCGTTCGGATGCGTCGCCGGAATCTCGCGCTGCAGCGTGTCGAGATCCGCGTTCCAGTCGATGGCGAGACTAAAGAAGAGCGCCAATAGCATCGCGCACCTCCTTCTCGGTCACGTCCGAGACGACGATGCAGTCGCCGACCTCGCGCGGAAACACCATCACGCGCGCCGTGCCGGTGTTCTTCTTGTCATGCTCGGTCGCGGCGAGGATCGAATCAGCGTCGACGCCCGACGGAATCGGCGCAGGCTCATAAGAGCGGATCACACGCTCGATGCGCTTGGCGACGTCATGCGCGAGGATGCCGCGCTTCACCGCGATCGTGTTCGCGCCGATCATTCCCCACGCGACGGCCTCGCCGTGCGTCATTCCTTCGTACGACGCCGCGGCCTCGATTCCGTGCGCGATCGTGTGGCCGTAGTTGAGGAGACGTCGAAGGTCCGCCTCGCGCTCGTCGCGCGAGACGATCGCCGCCTTCACGCGGATCGCCTTGCGCACGATGGCGTCGAGATTGTCGTCGTGTTGCTCGAACATGTCGAAGAGCTCCGGATCGCCGATCACGCCGCCTTTCAACGCCTCGAACATGCCGCTCAGCAGCTCGCGCGGCGGCAGCGAGGCGAGGAGCGCCGTGTCGGCGACGACCGCGCGCGGGACGTGAAAGCTTCCGATCAGATTCTTCCCCTTCGGATGGTTCACCGCGACCTTGCCGCCGATCGAGCTGTCGACTTGCGCGAGCAGCGTCGTCGGCACGTGCACGAGATCGATGCCGCGCATAAAAATCGCCGCCGCGAATCCAGCGGTGTCGCCGATCATGCCGCCGCCGACGACGACGGCCATCGAGTCGCGCTTCGCGCCGCGCTCGAGAAGCTGCGTGACGATGTCATTCGCCGTCGCGAGCGTCTTGCGCGACTCCCCTTCTTCGATCGCGATGACATCCGCGACGGGATCGAACGAAGCCGCGACGCGATCACCAAAACGCTCGCGCAGCGATGTCGATGTGATCACGAAGACGCGGCCGCGCGCGTTGACGAGCGAGCCGACGTCATCGATGAGACCTTCACCGACGAAGACAGGATATGCGGCGGTCGCTTGGTGAATGTTGATGAAGGGGTTCATGACCCTTTCAAATATTCGTCCTTCAACTCGACGTAGTGGCGCCACGACATATCGAGCCGCTCGATTTCCGCGTCGGTCAGCGGGCGCTTCACCTTCGCCGGCACTCCCGCTACGAGCGTCCGCGGCGGCACGATCATTCCTTCCGACACCACCGCGCCCGCGGCGACGAGCGAGCCTTCGCCGATCACCGCGCCGTCGAGCACGCGTGATCCCATTCCGATCAGCGCGCCGCGCTTCACCGTGCAGCCATGCACGATCGCTGCGTGACCGATCGTCACTTCTTCTGCGACGATCGTCGGATGCGTGCCCGCGGTGATGTGCAGCACGCAGTTGTCCTGAATGTTCGTGCGCGAGCCGACGCTGATGAAGTGCATGTCGCCGCGCAGCACCGCGCCGTACCAGATCGAGCAGTCATTGCCGATCTCCACGTCGCCGATGATCGCCGCATCCTCGGCTACGAAAACGCCGCTGCCGAGGCGCGGTTTCTTGCCTTTAAAGGGACGGACGAGCATCGGCGCCGGACTTTAGCACGTAGAATTGCCTCTCCGTGAAAAAGGGGTTTGTCGTTCTGTTCGCGGCAGCGTTGGCTCTGTCGGCTGCGCCGCGGCGTCGCGCGATCGCGCCGATCAGTCGCATCGCTCCGCAGCGACAACGTCTGGGTGATCGTGAGCGCGACGACGAAGTGATGACATTCGTCACGATTCCCGAGCGCATCGCGGCGCGTACAATCGCCGCATGCGCACCGAAATGCCGTTCCGCCATCGCGCGCACGAAGTGTCGCGCATCGAGGCGTTCAGCGACATCGTCTTCGGTTTCGCGCTGACGCTCATCGTCGTTTCGCTCGAGGTGCCAAAGACGTATCACGAGCTGATCGAAGCGATGCGCGGCTTCCCCGCCTTCGCGCTCTGTTTCGCGATCCTGCTGTGGATCTGGCACGCGCACTACACGTTCTATCGCCGCTACGCGCTGCACGACGAGTTCACGCTCGTCATCAACTCGCTGCTCCTCTTCGTCGTCTTGTTCTACGTCTATCCGCTGAAGTTCATCTTCAGCGGGATGTTCGATCGTCACGGATATACGCCCGCCAACGCTCGCGTGATCTTCACGATCTACGGTCTCGGCTTCGTCGCGATTTTTCTCTTGTACACGCTGCTTTATCATCACGCGTATCGCAAGCGCGCGGAACTCGATCTCAATGCCGTCGAGGAGCACGACACGCTCACGCACGTGATGATGTTCGGCGCGAACGTCGGGATCGGCCTCGCATCGGTTGCGATCGCGCAGCTCGCGCCCGCCGAATGGCTCGGCTTCGCGGGCTTCATCTACTTCATGATCGGCGTGTGCGCGGGAACGATCGGCTCGATCCGCGGCGGCAAGCGCCGCAAGGTCGAAGCGGACATGGTCAGCGAGTCCACAGCTTCCATGTCCACGCAGACCATCCAACCGACATGACGATGCAGAGTAGCGCCAGCGACGCCGTCGCGAACGTTGGTCCGATTCGATCGGACATCGCACCGGCGAGAAAGCACGACAGCGCCATCGTCAGCGTCACGAATCCGTAGTCCGCCGAGAACACCCGTCCTCGAATCACATCCTCGGTTTCCTTCTGCAGCCCGTACGTCGAAAGCTGCCACGCCGCGCCGCCGCCGAGGTGCGCAATGAAGATGAAGATCAATCCGATGAGGAGCGATTTGGAGAACGCCAGGCCCGCGTAGCCCGCGCCGAAAAAGAGAATCGCGATCGCGATCGCGCGATATTGCGCGTCGCCTTCGCGGACGAAGATGCGGATGACGAATGGTCCGACGAGTGCGCCGAGTCCGCGCGCGGCGAAGAGGAGCCCGATGCCGAACGCGCCTTCGTTGAAGACTTCTTTTCCGAAGACGCTGAGCATCGCGATCGTTCCCGCGCCCGTCCCGTAGCCGCCCTTCACCGCGAGCAGTGCGAGCACGCGCGGATGCGTCTTCGCGTAGCGCACGGTCTCGCGGATCGACTCAGCGAGCGGCGGATGTTCCCGATGCTTGCGCTCCTCGGAGAATCGCGCGCGCATCATCCACAAGATGCCCGCGGAGAGGAGAAAGCTGGCCGAGTCGACGACGAACGAGAGATCGCGGCCGAATCGCATCGTCACCAATCCGCCGATCGCAGCGCCGACGGCGAGCATCGTTCCCCACGTCGATCCCATCAGCACGTTCGCCGGCCCGAGCTCCTCCGGCGCGACGATGTTCGGCAGCGCCGCCTGCGACGCGGGCTCGAAATACGCGGAGCCGATCGAGATGAGAATCACGCCGAGATACGCGAAGGGCAGCAGCGCGGGCGTTCGCGCGACGAGCGGCAGGAGACACGCGCCGGTGCGCGCGAGATCGACGACGATCATCAGCTTGCGCCGATCGACTTTGTCGATGATGTGCCCCGCGATCGGCGTGAAGAAAAAGATCGGCAGCATCTGGCAGAGCAGCATGAGCGACGCGAGCGTCGCCGAGCCGGTGAGCGAGAGGACGAGGTCGAGCAGCGCGACGGTCAGGAACCAGTCGCCGCCGAGCGAGATCAGCGTGCCGAGGTAGAGAAGGCGAAAGTCGCGGTTGTCGCGGAGGAGGCGGAGGTACATGGTTGATGGGTTGCTAGGTTGCCGGTTGCTGGGTACCGAGCAACTCAGCAACCGAACAACGAATCAGCCGTCCGCCTTGCACTGCTCGATGATCTCGCGCACCTTCTCGTCGGCGCCGTCGAGCGGGAGCTGACAGGTGCCCGCGCCGCGGTGGCCGCCGCCGCCGTAACGCGATGTCAGCTTTCCGACATCGGTCTTCGACGTGCGGTTGAAGATCGAGTGGCCGAGGGCGACGACGACGAACTCGCCTTTCTTGCCGTCGAAGATGCGCGCCTCGATGTTCGCCTCCGGGTACATCGTGTAGATGTAGAAGCGATTGCCGGACGGGATCTCGGCGCCGCGAAGGTCGGTGACGATCACGTTGCCCTCGACGCGCGAGTGCTTGCGCATCACGTCCTCGAACGTCTTCTGCTGCTCGAAATAGCGATCGGTGCGCTCGCGCACGTCGGGCTGGCGCAGGATCTCGTCGACGCTCATCGTGTCGATCCAGTCGACGAGCTTCATCATCAGGTCGCGGTTCGAGATGGAGTAGCCGCGGTGATACGCGAGGCCGGTGCGCGGATCCATGACGTACGACAGCAGAATCCAGCCGGTCGGATTCTTCACGTCTTCCATCGAGAGCTGCGCGGCGTCGGACTTGTCGACGTCCTCGAGCAGCTTCTCGAAGCGCGCGAGCTTGTCGCCGTCGGATCCCTTGAAGTAGTTGTAGACGACGCGCGCCGCGGACGGCGCGACTTCGAAGCGGCCTTTGAAACCGAGGTTGTCGACTTCGTTGCGCGTGCCTTCGCTGCTGTGATGATCGAACCAGAGGCCGACGCCGGGAACGTACGGCAGGTTCGTGAGGATGTCGTTCTCGCCGGCGGGAACCTTCCCGTCCTGAACGTCTTTCGGATGGACGAAGTCGATCGCGTCGAGCGGCATGACCTGCCGCAGAAGCACCGCGCAGACGAGTCCATCGAAATCGGATCGCGTGATCAGACGCATGCCTTACTCCTTGTTCGTGTGGTGCGGATTCTACTCGCAGCGAGTCGTAGGTGACGCTCCGGCGGCGCTGGGGAGGTAGCGAATCGGCTCTACGCGACACTCCTGGACAAATGGCAGGGTTTCCCCAAACCCATTCGTCAAGGAGAAGAAGATGAAGAGAATCGCGTCACTCTTGCCCGCAGTACTTCTAGTGTTCGCCTTTGCAGTATCAGCTCACGCGCAGTACGACCCGGGTACCGACTGGAAAACGAACTCTGTCGAGGACCTCAATTACATGGACTCAGGCTGCACGAGCAACATGACCGCTGATCAGTGCTTCGCCGCCGGCCGAGCTACGGGCGGCACTTGCCAGTCGAATCAGTGCGCCGTATGCACACACAAACTCAAGGCGGTGGGCTTGATTTATGTCGAGTACGATTCATGCGGCCCGTCGTCGGAACCGGGATCTTGCAAGTGCTCCGTGGAGGCTCCGAACTTCACCTGTAAGTTGGAGGGTACTTGCTACTATCACCCCTGAATGTTCGGACCGCGCTGGCACTCGCGTTAACACTCGTCTTCTCGTCGCCGGCGTTCGGCGGGGTCACGATCCGTTTTCGCGTGCAAGACGCGGGCAGAACACCTCTTCCGCAATCGATTCCGGTTTTTGTACTTCCGGTGCTGTCGCAACAGAAGGGCGAGACTTCTTACGTCTGTAGCTTGGCGATGTCCTGTGAGCTTCCTCGTCTCAATGCCGCAGGAGAAACGTGGCGTGTCGCCGCGGTCGCGCCGGGCTACTGGAGTGCGGATCGGATCATCGAAACCTCGGCGGAAAATCGTTCATTCGTCTTCGACCTCTATCCTGCGTCGCGCATTCAAGGTCAGGTCATTGCTGACGTTCATGATTCTCATCCAAATTCGATCGCAATCGCGTTCAGCTCGGCCGGCAGCGAGACCATGCCTTCAGGCGAGATCACGTGCCCCACACGTGATAACGAATTCGACTGCGTATTTCCGGCGGGTGTGTACGACGTAAAGCTCAAAAGCCGTGGCTATCTGCCGCATTACCTTTGGGGGCTGGAATTCAAGGCGGGTGCGGTTCGGAGCATTACCCCCTTTCCACTGGTGAAGGGAGCGGCTCTTACCGGCTATGTGCGCGTGCCGCGCGGAAAACGCCCAGACTCCGTCAAGCTCACCGCAAGACCTGAGGCGGGAGACATCCCCTACGTGGGCGAATCGCGTATCAAGGCGCTCGCGCTGGCGGTAAATGCGAATGAAAAAGGCTTCTTCGAGTTCGATGGAATTCCCCCCGGCATTTATGTGGTGGATGCCGCGACTACGGATCTTGCTTCCGAGCCGACGCGCGTAAAGATCATTGAGGGCGCCGAGGCGGAACTTGCGTCCCCGCTCGTGCTCATGACGCCCGAACCGGTAACCGTGAACGTCACGCCGGCAGTCGATCCAACCGGGCAGCAGTGGCGCGCGCGTCTGACTTCGACGCGGGGTGGGACGGTGGGAGCAGCCCGCGTCACGGAGGCTGGTGTCGTAACCTTTAATCGGATCCTTCCGGGTGAATACCGCCTGTCGATCCTATCGGGCGATTCAACGTGGTACGGCGACGCGATCAAAGTAACGCCCGCAATGCCTATCACTCATGTGGAACTTCCGGTCGTTCCCATTCATGGCTCCGTGCATCTCGGAGAGAGGCCGTTGGCGGCCAGCCTGGCTTTTGGAGGGCTGCACGGCTCGGTCTCTGTTCCGATCCGGTCAGCTGCCGACGGATCCTATTCCGGTTTTCTGCCCCACGACGGTGAGTGGACTGTCGATGTCACTTCCGAGGCAGCCGACATCCATGGGACCAGCGTCGAAGCTAAGGTTCATCGTCGCGATACCGAAGAAGCAGCGTTAGTCGACATTGCGTTGTCTGGAAATGTGATCTCCGGCTCGGTCATCTTGAACGGCTCTCCTGTGCCGAACGCACTCGTGCACGCGCAGAGCGGCGGCTCGTCGCTGCACGTCAATGCTGACGAAGGAGGAAACTTTCGTTTCGAGGGCTTAAGGACCGGCAGTCTCGAGTTGCGAGCCGAACACCACGGCGGCTACATGAGCGACGTCGTCACGCGCGAGATCGATGCTGATTCGAAGATCGGTGAAGTCGTACTGGAACTGAAACGATCGCCATACATCAACGGCCGCGTGATTTCCGATGGTGGTCCGGTTCCCGGTGCGATCGTGTACGCATTCTCCTTGTCCGATCCTCAGCCCGTGTTCGCGCCCGTCGCCACTGCTGCTGACGGTAGTTTCCGCATCCGTCTCGCGCCGGGAGCGCAAACTGCCGGCGTCGTCGTCGCGACGATGGGTTTCGCTCTCCATGCAGCATCGATCGCGGTCACGGGAGACATAGTTGCAGTTCCCGTCCACCAGGATGGCGGTCGTCTCATTCTCAATTTTCCGAAGGTGCCGCCCGATCCGCCCGTGATCATGCACAACGGCGTACCTCTCTTCTTTGAGATTCTTGTTTCGTGGGCCGCTCGGCAAGGTCAACAAATCCGTCGCGACCGATCGGTGATCACGAATGTCGAACAAGGTGCGTACACCGTGTGCACGCCCACTTCTCGCGTCGGCGCTGGCGCGCTGCGGAGTGGTCAACAGCCGGCCGATCAGTGCGTCAGCGGCTTCGTCGCGGCCGGCGCCGATCTAGCGCTGTCGGTTCCCGTAGAGTAATTCGCGGGTGGTCGGCAGGTAGGGAAACGCGCTCGTGGCGACTCTCCTCTGCGATGATGAGCGTCGTGACGAAATTCGAAGAGTATTGGCAGCCGATCCGTCTGTATCTGCGGTACATCATGCCCGCACGATTCGCGGCGATTGTTCTCGCGATCGCGGGCTTCGCGTTCGCGAGCGGGCAAGGTCAGGACATCTTGCGCGCGCTGGCCGAGGCGGATGCGGATGGGACCGTCCATTGGCCGAGCACGATCTTGTTCATCGCGGCAGTGTCATTGCTCGCGTCGGTGACCTGGTACTCGACGAAGCATCTGCTGGCGTGGGACGCAGCAAAGTATCCGCGCACCGCGAAGTGGTTCCCGCGCATCCTCGGCGCGATCGCGTTCGTGGTCACGATCATCGACGTGCTCAACGCCCGCGGTGCGTACAACGAGTCCTACGCGGCGCCGCGGCGCGTGCTGCTGATCGTCGCCGCGATCCTCGCCGTGTGCGGCGTGGTCTTCGTGGCCACGGCGCGCTACAAGCGCGACGCTGCCAACGCGATCATGGTCCGCGTTCTTCTCTCGCTGGTCGTCCTGAACTTCGTCTTCCTGCTCGCCAGCGCTCTCGCTCCACTCAGCGTCGGCCGACTCGGCTCGGCAACCATCGTCTATCTCGCCGCCGCCCTGTGGGTCGCGGCTGGATGGCTCTTGATGTGGCTCGGCGACCGCGCGAAGTTCCCGGTGATTTTCGCGATGCTCGTGCTCGCGTTGATCTTCAGTCCCTTCAATGACAATCACGCGATTCGCAGACTCGACGTCGCGCCGGGCAATCGTCCCGATCTGACGACTTACTTTCGCGCGCGCTACGCGCATCTGCGTCAGCTCGATCCGCGGCCGGGACGCTTGCCGGTCTTCGTTGTCGCCACCGAAGGCGGCGGCATTCGCGCCGCGTACTGGACGACGACGGTGCTCACGCATCTTCAGGACACGATCCGCATCAACGGCTCGCCGACGTTCGCCGATCACTGCTTCGCCATCAGCGGCGTCTCCGGCGGCTCCCTCGGCGCACTCGTGTTCAACGCGCTGCGCACCGAGGAGATCGATCGCGGAAACTCGTTCAAGCTGCATCCGCATGCGCAGGCGATGCTCGGCGAGAAGTCCGACTCGCTGACGCCGGCGCTCGCGGTGATGCTGCAGCCCGATCTCGTGCAGCGATTCCTCCCCTTCCCGCTCTTTCACGATCGCGCGCAGGCGCTCGAACAGTCGTGGGAGCACTGGTGGAGGCAAACCGTCGGCAACGATCGCTTCTCACAGGGCTTCGCGACCACGAGTCAGAACCCGAAGTACTCGATGTCGATGCCGCTCTTGCTGATCAACGGCACGATGGTCGAAGCGGGCAATCGCATCATCACGTCGCCGGTGCGCGGCGGCACGACGTTCGGCGACAGCGTCGATGCGTTCGATCACATCGGCCGCGATCTGCGCTTCAGCACGACGGCGTTGCAGAGCGCGCGCTTCACGTACATGTCGCCCGCCGGAACGATGCTTCACGACGACAAGATGCTCGGCCACGTCGTCGACGGCGGCTACTTCGAGAACTCCGGCGCCGCCACGGGCGCGGAGATCGCCGACTGGCTGCAGCAGAATCTCGACGTCGACGTCTGGATCATCATCATCAAGTACGGCCCCGACACGAGCGGCTTCCCGCCGCCGGAGCGCGTCGCGAACGAGATGCTGTCGCCGCTGCGCGCGATCTTCGATACGCGCGACGCGCGCGGCGAGCTCGCCGTCGTCGACATCCGCAAATTCGCGCCGCAGCGCGTGCTTACGTTTCGCCTGATGCCGCAAGGCGCGCCGCTGCCGCTCGGATGGTTGTTGTCGCTGCGCTCGCAACGTGAGATCGATTCCGCGATTCAGTCGACCGAGAACGCCGCGGCCTCGGAGGTAGTGCGCACGCTGATCGCGCCGTCGTCGCCGATGCTGCCGGATCCAGTTAGCGTTGAGGCGATGAAAGCGGAGAGCGCGCAGCGGCGCGAAGAGCAGAGTCAGTAACGAAAGGCAATCACTGCCGCTCGTACGTCAGGAACGAGAACGGATAGTCGTTCTTCGCATCGGCTTCGAAGTCTTCGCGGCCGACGAGCTTCCACTCGTTCACGTCATCGAACTCCGGGAACACCGTATCGCCGGGCACGTCGGCGTGAATCTGCGTGATGTACATGCGCGTCGCGCGATGCAGCGTCTGGCGATAGATCTCCGCGCCGCCGCAGATGAACGGCTCATCGTCGTTTGCTGCTTTTGCGATCGCGAGCGCTTCTTCGACGGAATGAACGAATGCGACGCCGGCGGGGGCGCCGGCGCCCCACTGAGAACGGCTCACGATCACGTGCGGGCGGCCGGGCAGAGCTTTGCGGCCGATCGAGTCCCATGTCTTGCGGCCCATGATCATGTGATGTCCCATCGTCAGCGCCTTGAAGCGTTTGAGGTCCGTCGCCATGTGCCACGGCAGCGTGTTGTCGCGGCCGATCACGCCGTTGGCGGCGACGATGGCGATGATCGAGACGTTCATACCGCGATCGGCGCTTTGATGGCGGGATGCGGGTCGTAGTTCTCGAGCGTGAAGTCGCTGAACTTGAAGTCGTCGATCGACTTCACCGCCGGATTGATCGTCATCGTCGGCAGCGGCCGCGGCTCGCGCTCGAGTTGAAGGCGCGCCTGCTCGAGGTGATTCGAATAGAGGTGCGCGTCGCCGAGAGTGTGAATGAACTCGCCAGGTCGAAGGTCGCAGACTTGCGCAACCATCATCGTCAGCAGCGCGTACGACGCGATGTTGAACGGGACGCCGAGGAAGACATCGGCGCTGCGCTGGTACATCTGGCAGGAGAGGCGGCCGTCCGCGACATAGAACTGGAACAGCGCGTGGCACGGCTGCAGCGCCATCTTGTCGAGATCGGCGACGTTCCACGCGCTGACGACGTGACGTCGCGAGTCGGGGTTTCGCTTGATGTCGTCGAGTACTTTGCGGATCTGGTCAATGTGTTGACCGTTCGGCGCCGGCCATGAACGCCACTGGTATCCGTAGACGGGACCGAGGTCGCCGTTGGCGTCGGCCCACTCGTCCCAGATCGTGACTTTGTTCTCTTGCAGGAAGCGAACGTTCGTGTCGCCGCGCAGGAACCACAGCAGTTCGTAGATGATCGAGCGAAGGTGCAGCTTCTTCGTCGTCACGAGCGGAAAGCCGCGCTCGAGGTCGAATCGCAACTGATGTCCGAACACGCTGAGGGTGCCGGTGCCGGTGCGATCCGTTTTTTTCGTTCCGTTGTCGAGGATGTGACGGACGAGCGCCAAGTATTGCTGCATTTGCAGATTATGATGCAGCGTCCATGCGGTTCCAAGACGGAGTCTTGCACTTCGGCGACTGCTCTGCCTTCGACCTCGCGAGCCGCTTCGGCACGCCGGTGTATGTCTACGAAGCGGAAGTGCTTCGGCGGCAGATCCGGCGCGTGAAGCGTGCGTTTGCGCGCCTCCCCTTTCGTCCGTTCTTCGCCATGAAGGCGAACAGCAACGCCGCGATTCTGCGGATCGTGCGTGAGAGCGAGTTCGGATGCGACGCCGTGTCGCCGGGCGAGATCTTCATCGCCAAGCATGCCGGCTTTCGCGGCGACGAGATCTGGTTCACCTGCTCGAACGTCTCCGACGACGACCTCCGCGCGATCGATGACGCCTCGATCGTCATCAACGTCAACGCGATGTCCGAGATCGATCGCGTCCTCGCGCTCGGTCTGCCGAACGAGGTCGCGCTGCGCGTGAATCCCGACGTCGGCGCGGGGCATCACCTCGACGTCATCACCGCCGGCGAGAGCGTGAAGTTCGGCATCGAGCTGCATGAAGTCGAGTCGGCGCGCATGATCGTCGAAGACTCGGGACGCCGTGTCGTTGGGCTGCACGCGCACATCGGCTCCGGCGTTGATGACCTCAAGCCTCTTCTCGAGTCGGCGCGCGTACTGCTCGAGCTTTCGGATTCGTTCCCGAATCTGAAGTGGATCAACTTCGGCGGCGGGATGTCGGTGCCGTACAAGCCGGGCGACGCGGAGTTTCCGATCGACGACTATGGCGCGCAGCTCGCCGCGCTCGTGAACGACAAGATGCGCGCGCGGAATCTCTCCGCGATCCTCGAGCCGGGACGCTACGTCGTCGCGCAGTCGGGAACGCTCCTCGCGCGCGTCACGGCGAAGCGCGTGAGCGGCGGTATGACCTGGGCCGGCGTCGACAGCGGCTTCAATCACCTCGTGCGCCCGTCGAAGTACAACGCGTATCACGCGATCGTGAACGCGCGGGAATCGGCGGCGAAGGATGACGTGATCGTGGCGGGCAATCTGTGCGAGTCGGGCGACGTGTTCACGCGCGCAAGCGACGGACATCCGATCACGCGCACGATCGACCAGGTGAAGGTCGATGACCTCCTCGCTTTTTGCGATGCCGGCGCGTACGGTTTCTCGATGGGCTCCGAATACAACGCGCGATTGATGCCGCCCGAGGTCATCGTTGACGGCAGCGATGCGACGCTCGTGCGCGAGCGCGGCACATACGCGGACTTGATTCGGGGGATGAAGTGAGGCGCGCGCTCACGGCACTCGCCATGACGATGCTCGCCGCTTGCGCGAGCGTACCGAAAGCACCGATGTTGGATTTGAAAGTCATCAACGGACGCATCATCGACGGCACCGGCGCGCCGTGGTATCGCGGCGACGTCGGCGTGCGCGGCAACACGATCGTCTCCATCGGCGATCTGTCGAACGTCAGCGCCGCCACGACGATCGACGCCAAAGATCACATCGTCTCTCCCGGCTTCATCGACCTCCTCGGCCAGGACCAGCAAGCGGTCTTCAACGAGCCGACTCTCGAAGCGAAAGTGCGGCAAGGCGTCACGAGCGAGCTGACCGGCGAAGGAACGTCGCCCGGTCCGTCGAAGGACGGCAAGTGGAAGACGCTCGGCGCGTATCTCGATGCGATCGACAAACAAGGATCCGCAATCAACATCGGTCTTCTCGTCGGCGCATCGAATCCGCGCGAGATGCTGATCGGCGACATCAATCGTCCGCCGACCGCCGCGGAGGCCGAGGAGATGGATCGCATCATCGATCAGGCGATGCGTGAGGGCGCGATCGGCATCTCGACGTCGCTCATCTATCTGCCGGCGATGTTCTCGACGACCGATGAGCTCATCCGCATGGCGAAAGTCGCGGCGCGCTACGACGGCGTCTACTTCACGCACATGCGCGACGAAGGCGATCACATCGACCTCGGACTCGACGAGGCTTTTCGAATAGGCCGCGAAGCGAACATCCCGATCAACATCTGGCACCTCAAGGTCGGCGGCGCGGCGAATTGGGGAAAGATGCCTCATGTGATCGCGCGCATCGAAGAAGCGCGTCTGCAAGGAATCGACGCGGCCGCGAATGTCTATCCCTACATCGCGTCGTCGACGGGACTCTCGACGCTCCTCCCCGACTGGGCGCTCGAAGGCGGCTACGCGGCGATGCAGGATCGCCTCAAAGATCCCGAACAGCGCGCGAAGATCGCCGAGGCGCTGATGGCGCAGGTCACCAAGCGGCGCGAGCACGGCATCTACGTGACGCGGACGGACAATCCCGCGTTCGCGCCATACGAGAAGAAGTTCGTCGAAGAGATCGCGACGGCGATGAACCTGCCCGCGCACGAGGCGCTGATGAAGCTCTTCGCGGAGACGAAGGGCTCGCCGAACGTCATCTTCTTCTCGATGAATGAAGACGACGTGCAGTTCGCGCTCAAGCAGCCGTGGGTCTCCGTCGGCAGCGACTCCGGCTCGCCGTCGCGACAGGCACGCGCCGCGAACATGGCCGTGCATCCGCGCGCGTACGGAACGTTTGCGCGCGTCGCCGGTCATTACGTCCGCGACACGCATCTCTTCACGCTCGAAGAAGCAGTGCGCAAGATGACGTCTCAGGCTGCGGACCGCGCGACGTTCATCGATCGCGGCGTCCTGCGCCCAGGCATGAAGGCGGACATCATCGTCTTCGATCCCGCGAACATCCGCGACGCCGCGCAGTTCGATGACCCGAATCATTTTTCCGAGGGAGTGAGCGATGTGATCGTGAACGGAGCGCCCGTTCTGCGGGATGGAGCAATTACGGGAGCGCTGCCGGGGCGGACGATTCGAGGGAGAGGATGGAGGCGATGAATGCAGAAGGCAAAAGGCAGAAGGCAGAAAGAGCGCGAGCTGGTTTCTGCATTCTGCCTTCTGCATTCTGCATTCGCGATCAGCGATGAACGATCAAAGTAAGCAACTGGTCAGAGCGGTCGGCTTCTGGGGTCTCGTGGCGATGTGCATCAACGCCGTCGTCGGCTCCGGCGTTTTCCTGCTCCCTACCGAGTCCTACAAGATCCTCGGTCCGTTCTCGCTTTGGGCGCCGCTGCTCTTCGCGATTCCGGTGTTCATCCTCGTGCTCTGCTTCGCGGAAGCGGCGAGCCACTTCAGCGATCCGGGGGGCGCGTACCTTTACGCGCGCACCGCGTTCGGCGACTTCGTCGGATTCGAGACCGGCTGGATGAACTGGATCGCGCGACTGACGTCGCTGGCCTCGCTGTCGAACGGCTTCGTGGTCTCGCTCGCGCGTTTGTATCCGCCGCTCGGCGTGGGCGCTTGGCGCGCGGTGATCATCATTGGCTCGATCGGCATCCTCACCGCGATTCACATCGTCGGCGTGAAGTACGGCGCGGCGTCGATCTACGTCTTCACGTTCGGCAAAGTGATTCCGCTCGTGCTCTTCATCTTCGTGTCGCTCATCGCGTTTCGCACGAATCCGATTCCGGCGTCGATGCATCTTCCCGGCGCGAACACGAATTGGACCGACGCCGCACTCTTCATGCTCTTCGCCTACGCCGGCTTCGAGAACCTCGGCGTTCCCGCCGGCGAGTATCGCAATCCGCGCCGCGATCTTCCGGGCGCGCTGCTCGTCGGCACGCTCTGCATCGCCGCGATCTACGTGCTCACGCAGCTCGGCGCCATGGCGACGATTCCGAATCTCTCGAACAGCGCGACGCCGATCGCCGACGCCGCCGCGGCGCTCATCGGACCCGCCGGTGCATTCATCGTCACCCTCGGCGCGCTGCTCTCGATGGCAGGCACGAACTCGGGCACTGTGCTCGAAGGCTCGCGCATGCTCTTCGCGCTCTCGCTCGACCGCAACCTCGGCCCCGTCAGCTATGTGCATCCGAAGTTCCGCACGCCGATCGTGGCGATCATGATTCACGTCGTCGTGGCGACGATCCTCGCGCTCGCCGGCTCGTTCGCGACGCTCGCATTGTTGTCGGCGGTGGCGCGCCTCGCGACGTACCTCTTCACATGCGCCGCGGTTCCGCGTCTGCGCACGCTCAACGAAGGCTTCCGCACACCCGGACTCATCGTTCCGATCCTCGGCGTGCTCGTGTCGTTGCTCATCGTCGTGACGCTCGATGCGAAGAAGCTGCTTGCGGGCGCGATTGCGCTCGCGGCCGGTGCGATCGTTTACCTGTTGTCGGCGCGCCGCTTGCTCAAACAAACCGTATGAACGAACAACCAATGACTCTGCGTGATACCGCGAAAGGCATTGCCGTTCGCGCGGGACTCCTCGGTGTTGCCGGTGTAGTCGTGAGCGGGCTCGTCGTCAGCGGCGCGATGAAGATCGGAAGCGCGCTCGTGCGCGCGCTCGTCGGACTCTTCCTTCTCCTCGTCACCGGCGGACTCGTCACCTACGAAGCGAAGAAGGTGCAGCGCCGTTTGGCGACGGCACTGTAGAAACGCCGCCGACGGCGGCGGCGCCACATTTCAGAACAACCACGCGCAGACGGCGACGGCGACGATGGCCGCGACGACATCGCCGATCAGCGCGGATGGAATCGCGTGGCGCGTGCGCTTGACGCCGATCGCACCGAAGTAGACCGCGAGCACATAGAACGTCGTCTCGCTCGAGCCGTACATCGTCGACGCCATGCGCGCGATCAGCGAGTCTGGGCCGTAACGCTTGGCGATGTCCGTCGCAAACGCTAGCGAGCCGCTGCCGCTCAGCGTCTTCAACACCGCAAACGGAAAAAGCTCCGCGGGGAAGCCGGTCGCGCTGAACAGGGGACGCAATCCGTTCGTGAGCAGATCCATCGCGCCGGAGCCGCGGAACATGCCGATCGCGACGAGGATGCCGACGAGAAACGGGATGATGCGCACCGCGACGTTGAAGCCTTCGCGGGCGCCTTCGATGAAGACGTCGTAGACCTTCACCCTCCGGATCATGCCGACGAGCGGGATGCCGACGAGAAGCACGGGGATCGCCCAGAGGGAGATCGCTTCGACGGCGGCGCGGATCACTCGTCACCGCCGGTGATCTCCGCCGCCGGGGGCGGCGGCGGCACATCTTCTCTTGGAAAGAAGCGTTGGAGGATTTTTGATGCGGTCACGGCGGCTGTTGCGCCGCAGAGCGTTGCGATGATTGTCGTGGGGATGATCGCCGTTGGGTTTTTTGCGCCGGCCGAGGCGAGGACCGCGATCATCGTCGCTGGGATGAACTGAATGCCCGCGGTGTTGAGCGCCATGAACGTCACCATCGCGTTCGTCGCGGTTTCCTTGTGCGCATCGTCGTTCAGCGTCTGCAGCTCCTCCATCGCCTTGATGCCGAGGGGTGTGGCGGCGTTGGAGAGGCCGAGCATGTTGGCGGCGACGTTCATGATCATCGCGCCGATCGCAGGATGCTCCGGCGGCACTTCGGGAAAGAGCAATCGACTGATCGGACGCAGCGCTTTGCCGAGCAGCGCGATCAAGCCTGCGGCTTCGGCGATGCGCATGATGCCGAGCCAGAGCGTCATGATTCCGATGAGACCGATGGAAATCTCGACGGCGGTCTTCGCGGAGTCGATCGCGCTCTTTGTCACGACCGCGGCGGTGCCGTTGAACATCGCCACGACCAATGCGATGGCCATGAGCGCGAACCAGATGTAGTTCAGCATGCGACGATTGTAGCGACCACGAGCGTGACGTCGTCGCGCTGTTTCTCGCTGCCGCGGAAACGCTCGACGTCGGCGACGATCGCGTCGCGCAACTCGGTCGCGTTCGCGCCGCGCGACTGCGACACGAGCGAGACCACTCGCTCCAGGCCGTAGCTCTCGCCGCTCGCGTTCGTCGCTTCGTAGATGCCGTCGGTGTGCAGCACGAAGACGTCGCCGGCTTGAATCGGAAGCTCGCGGCTCGCGACGTCGAAGTTGAGACGGACGCCGAGGGGCGGGGCATAGATTTCGAGCGGCTCGGCGACGCCGTTGCGCCGCACGATCACCGGCGGATGTCCCGCGCTCGAGATCGTCGCTTTTTTCTTGTCGCGATCGAGCAGGACGACGGCGCACGTGACGAGCGTTCGGCGCCGGCTCGTCTCCGCGACGAGATCGTGAAGCTGGCGCAGCACGCGAGCGGGATCGGTGAGCGAGTCGCGCAGCAGTGTGAATCCGCTGCGCAAAGTGGCGAGGACGATACCGGCAGCGAGTCCATGTCCGGCGACGTCGCCGGAGACGATCGCCAGCCGATCGCCGACGACGAAGTAGTCGTAGTAGTCGCCGCCGACCTCCGTCGCGGGTAGGGAGACGCCGGCAATGTCGACCCAGTCGAGCGCCGGCGGCGCCTCGGGCAGCATGCTGAGTTGAATCTCGCGCGCGTAATGCAGCTCCCCTCGCATGCGCACCACTTCCTCGGCATGCACGCGCCGCTCGCGCCAAACGCGCAGCACCGCTTTCCGCACGCGCCGCGACGCCATGATGTTGAGCGCGAGCGGAAAGAGATTCATGAAGATTGCGCCCGCCGCCAGCGGAGCGTTCTCTTTCGGCAGCATGATCGCGTTGACGAACGAGATCGCGGCCAGCGATCCGTGAAGCAGCGTCAGCTCGATCGTGGCCATGCGGAACCCGAGCATGAACCACGGGAACATCAGCGTCAGCGGCATCGAGTTGTCGAGGTTGTGCAGCGCGACCGTGAATCCGAAAAACGCATGCGCTGCCATGGTGGCGATGATCACGGCGCTCAGATGCCGGCGAATGAATTGGCCGAGAACCGTTTGCTTCTCCAGCGAGACGAGAAGCATGATGCTCAACGCTTGATCGGCCAGCGTGTACCCGACGCGCACCCAGTGTCCGCCGCCGGCGCGGATTGCGAGCATGATCAGCTGGAAAAAGATCTGGAGCGCGAGGAGGACGCGAAACCAGGCGAGGTTCCGCTCATCGAACGCGCTGCGAACTGCGCGATCGTCGGACGTTGCGACGATCTCTTCGGCCGATTGCTCCATGAGACGATTATCGATGATGACTCTACGTCGTTTTCTCGTCGTTGTTGCGCTGATGTTCGTCTGCGCGTGCAAGCGAACCGAAACGCCTGCGAGGCGGCCATCGATTCTGCTGGTTACGCTCGACACTACGCGCTACGACGCGGTCGGCCCCGATGCGAAGGGCGTGAAGACGCCGTCGTTCGATGCGCTCGTCGCGCGCGGCGAACGATTTCGCTGGGCATACACGCCGGTGCCGCAGACGCTGCCCGCGCATGCATCGATGCTCACGGGTCTCTACCCTGCCGGCCACGGCGTCCACGAGAACTCGCGGCAACTGGCGGAGGATCGCCCGCTCGTCAGCGAGCGATTGAAGAGCGAGGGCTATCGCACCGCGGCGTTCGTCTCGTCGTTCGCCGTCGCGCGGCGCTTCGGGCTCGCGCGTGGATTCGACATTTACGATGACGACTTCGGCGATCGCGTCGAGCGTTCCGCCGGCGAGACGAGCAATCGCGCCATCGCGTACCTCAGCGAGAAATCGGATGCGCCGCTTTTTCTCTGGGTGCATTACTACGATCCGCATTGGCCGTACGCGCCGCCCGAGCCGTTCCGCGCGCGCTACGCGGCGCAACCGTACTACGGCGAGATCGCGTACATGGATCAGCAGCTCGGAGGTCTCATCGATACCTTCGAGAAAAAAGCGCCGGGCGAGAAAGCGATCATCGTCGTCGGCGATCACGGCGAAGGACTCGGCGAGCATGGCGAAGAGCAGCACGGCAATCTGCTGTATCAGGCGACCGTGCACGTGCCGCTCGTCGTCGTGGGGCCGGGAGTTGCGCAGTCATCGAACGACGCTCCGTTCAGCACGCGGCATATCTTCGATTTGATCCTCGCCTTCGCGCATCTGCGGCCAGACACGAATGTCTGGCCCACACTGAATGAAGTCGTCGTCGGCGAAGCGATGCAGCCTTTCCTCGAATACGGATGGCAGCCGCAGGTGATGGCGGTGCAATCGCGCTTCAAGACGATCCTCGCGGGGACGACCGAGGTGTATGACGTGGCCAACGATCCGGCGGAGACGCACAATCTGGCGGCGACGGCGAATGTTTCGCGCGAAGTGCGCGCTGCGCTTCGCGACTATCCCCTCCCCACCGCCCAGCCCCCGAACGTACTCAACAATGAAAGGGGCAACGATGAAGAGCGCAAGAAGCTCGCGAGCCTCGGCTACGTCGCGTCGGATGTGAAACCCATCGTGCGCAAAGATGCGCCACGTCCTGCGGACATGGCGCCGCTCTTTCCGATCATCGACAAAGCGTCGATCCTCTTCGTGCAGGAGCGTTACGCCGAAGCGATTCCGCTGTTCGAAGAAGTGGCGAAGCGCGATCCACACAATCTCGACGCCGCGCTCAAGCTCGCGAGCGCGCACTCCGCGCTCGGTCACGAGCAGCAGGCGCTCGACGCATTCAAGAGAGCGCAAGAGATCGCGCCGCAGTCCGAAGACGTTCGTCTGTATCTCGCACTGCACTACGCGCGCGGCAAAGAGTGGGAGCGCGCGATTCCGATGCTCGAGGAGTTTCCCGACCGCATGCCGGCGCTCGAAGCGCTGGCGTCGATTCGCGAGCGGCAGCAGCGCTTCGAGGACGCGCTCGCGCTCTGGCAGCGCATCGACACGCAGCGCTCCGCGTCCGCGCGCGAGCTCGAGCACATCGGCGCGCTGGCGATGCAAGTCGGGCAGACGCCTGTCGCGATCGGCGCCTTCGAGCGCGCGCGGAAGATCGAAGGAACCGCGTTCGCGCACGACCTCGAGCTCGGCGTGCTCTATCTCGCGTCGCGCGACTACGAAGACGCGCGCGCCGCACTCGATCGCGTGCCGTCATCGCATCCCGACTACGCGATGGCGCTGTTCAAGCGCGCGCAGGTCAGCGTGTTGCTGCACGAAGCGGATGCGCAGGCGCGCATCAACGCGGCGCGCGAGCACGCGACCGCGGCGACGAGAGAGTTGATTGCGCGGGAGAGGTTGTTTCAGCAGTGAGTGTGGGACAGACACGAATGTCTGTCCCACACTGCTGAACTAGAAGGAAATCTTGGCCGTCAGCTGGTAACGGCGCGGGTCGTAGAAGCTCTTCGCGAACGGCGCGGCCTTGAGGTACGCGAGGCTGCCGCTGAGACCCGTCGTGAAGTAGTTCGCAGGACACGGAGCCTTCGTCGCCGGGTCGATTGTCGTCGGCGTGCACGTGCCGAGCGAGCCGACGCGCGTCTCGTAGTTGTATCCGGTCTGCTTGTTGTACACGTTGAACATGTCGGCGATCAGCACGAGGTTGACCGACTTGAAGATCGGAATGTTCTGGGTGTACTTGAGATCGAGCTGGTGATGCGGCGGCGACTTGCGACGGCCCGCGGGCTCGGCGTAGCGGTTCGTGTCGCTCGTGCTCGTGGTGAGACTCGAGTATGGGATGAAGCTCTCGAGCTGATACGGCTGGCCCGACTGGTAGACCCAGAACGCGCCGGCAGTCGCGTGCCACGCGAACGCCTGCGTTCCGATCAGCTTGACGATGTTGCGGCGGTCGCCGCGCAGATCGCCGTACTTGAAGTTCCACAGCTGGCGTCCCGCGCCGTCGCCGATGTTCGACGAACCGATGAAGATCGCCGCGTCATTGGCGGTGTTGAACGACGAGTTGTCCTGATCGAAGTTGCCGTAGTAGTGGCTCCACGTGTACGAGCCGCGGAGGAAGGTGTTGCCCGAATGCCAGTCGGATTCGGCGGTCGCCTCGTAGTACTTCGTGAACGAGCCGTCGAGCGCGGTAATGACGTACGTCGAACCGCTGCCGATCGCGGCGAGCTTCGCGGTGAGATCAGGAACGTAGAGCTCCTGCTTCACGCCCGGAACGCCGGCGCCGAATGCCGTGCGCGCGTTGTTGTTCGTGTCTTCCCAGAAACGCGTGCCTTTGCGATAGCGCGTGTAGATGCGCGCGGACAAGGCGCTGTTGATCTGCTGCGCGGTGCCGACCATCATCTCGTCGATGACGCGGGGCTTGATGCCGGGGTTGAACAGTTTGCCCGAGGACGAGCCGACGGGATCGACGCCCATGAGCGTGCCGGTCTGATCGAAGTAGGCGTTGATCGACTGCACGAGGTTGCGGTCCCACGACGCGGCGCGCGCGTCGGAGTTCGACGACGGGTTGTACTGCGCGAAGCTGGCGTAGACCGTGTCCTGTCCGTTGTAAGCCCACGTCGCGCCGAGGCGCGGCTGGATCGTCTGGCTGAACGGAATGACGTGCATCGTGTACTTGACGCCCGGCGACTTCACGAAGCCGGCGTAGTTGTTCGCCTCCGTCAAGCCTTGTCCGTAAAGGACGTCGCGGCTCGCCATCGCGCCGACGTTGAACGTCCAGTTGTTCATGTGGATGGTGTCGTTCAACTCGATGTTGTCGGTGTGGAACTCGGAGTGGATCGACGGGATCGTTCCCGTGGTCTGCGGGCTGAAGTTGGCGATGAAGAACGCCGGCTTCAGCGAGCCGCAAGCGGACGCCGGGCAGTTCGACGAGCCGCCGGGGATCGTGAGCACGCCCCAGCCATTCGACGTCTGGAAGCGATCTTCCGATTCCTGATTGCGCTGCCAGCCGGCATGCAGATCGTGCGAGATCGTCGTGCCGAGCGTGTAGTTGAATCCGAGCTGTTCGCCCTTGCGGAAGAACGAGTCGTTGTCCAGCGCGAACTGTCCGAAGCCGAGCGTGCCGCCGCCGGTCTTCACACCGCTCGAGTTCGTGTAGCCGTACTGATCGATGAACGGCTGCACGAACGCGTTCTGCGTGGCGTTGCCGGCGATGAGCGTCGGAACGATGAAGCGTCCCGAGTTCGCCAGATCGTTGATCGGAAGCTTTGCGCCTGCGGCGAGTGACGGAACCGCGCTCGACGTGAAGTCGGCGTGGCCGCCGCCCGGGTTCTTGAAGTCATTCCACTTGAAGGTGGCGAACGCCTTGGGGTTGATGATCCACGAGCCTTCGAGAATGCTGATCTTGAGACGCGTCTCGAAGCCGGTGCCGGTCTGCGGTCCCTGCGTCGACGTGAACTGGCTGCTCGTCTCGACGTCATGCGACGTGCGATAGCTGCCGTTGAGGAGCCACGCCGCAGTCGGCGTGTACGTCAGTTTTCCGAACTCCTCGCTGCGCTTTCTCGAATACTCGGGCAGTGCGCCGTAGAGATTCGACGCGTTGCTGCGCGTGAACGAAGGACGGTAGTACGAACCGTAGAAGAACACTTTGTCCGGAACGACCGGGCCGCCGATGTTGAAGGTGCCCCAATCGCGATCCTGTTGATAGAGAAGATTCTGCGTGCCGTTCTGGTCGGCGACGAATCCGTGGCGCATCGTCTGGAAGCTCGCCTCGCCGGTGAACTTGTTCGTTCCCGATTTCGACACGGTGTCGATCTGGAACCCGCCGGCGCGCTCGAAGTCGACCGCTTTCGCGCCGCCTTTGACGACGTTGACCTGCGCGACGTCCTGCGTGTTCGGCTCCGCGACGAGGACGCCGAAGAGCGGCATCGTCACGTTCACGCCGTCGAGAAGATAAACGTTGTCCTGACCGCTGCCGCCCGCGCTCGGTCCGCGCGTCACGTCCTGCGTGACCTGAACACCCGGAATGAGCTTCTGCAGATCGCGATAGTCCTGCGCAACCGGCAGGGCCGCGAGCTGCTTGCTCGTCAGACCGCTCTCGAGCTCCGTCGATTCTTTGTTGACGAGAGTCGCTTCGGCGGTGACGGTGATGCTCTCGGACACGCCCGCGACGCCGAGCTTCGCGTCGACCGGCGTCTCCTGGCCGACGATGACGTCGGCTTTGCGCGTCAGCGTGCTCATGCCGGAGAGCGTGTACGTCAGAGTGTAGACACCCGGCTGCAGAGCTGGCAGACGGTACTCGCCATTCACTTCCGTGACCGTGACTCGCGGCTGCGGCAGCACGTTCGAACTCGCTTCGACGGTGACACCGGGAAGGACCGAGCCGTCAGACGCAGTCACCTTTCCGCGGATTGCACCGGTCGACTGCGCGAACAACGAGACTGTGACAGCGAGGGCAAATAAAACCAACAACGTTCGGAACAGACGTGGTTTTGCCATCGAACCTCCTCGTGATTGTGAAAGAAGAGTTGGACCTGCTTCTGGGACCGGTATGTTAATCCAGTTTCAGGAGAGCGGCCACTCCAACTCACCGAGGAAGCGCTCGTCTTCGCGCCATCGTTCGTGAACGCCGACGTGAAGATCGAGGAAGACTCTCGCGCCGAGGAACGACTCGAGGTCGAGTCGCGCCTCCGTTCCGATCTGCTTGATGCGCTCACCGCCTTTGCCGATCACGATCGGTTTCTGCGTCTCCCGCTCGACGACGATCGTCGCGTAGATCTTGATGAGGTTCTTCGCTTCGTCTTCTTCGAAGCGCTCGACCGCGACGGCGGTCGTGTACGGAAGTTCGTCTGACGTGTGACGCAGCACTTTCTCGCGCACGATCTCCGCGGCGTAAAAGCGCTCCGGCTGCGTCGTGAAGTCTTCCGTCGGATAGATCGCCGGACCTTCGTTCATGCGTGCGAAGAGAAGGTCGAGCAGACGGTCGATCGACTCTCCTTTCGCCGCGGAGATCGGCACGATCTCGTCGAAGAGTCCGAACGCTCCGTACTGCTGCATGATCGGCAGCAGCTTGTTCTTCTTGATCAGATCGATCTTGTTCAAGAGCGCGAACTTCGGCGTCGTCGTATCGCGCAGCATCTCGATGACGTACTCGTCGCCCTTGCCGAACGGCTCGGACGCGTCGACGATGAGCGCGATGACGTCCGCCTCGCTGAACGCCGAGCGAACGTGATCCATCATTCGCACGTTCAGTTTGTGCAGCGGACGATGAATGCCGGGCGTGTCGAGAAACGCGATCTGCCCGCGCGGCTCGTTGAGGATGCCGACGATGCGATTGCGCGTCGTCTGCGGCTTCTCGGAAACGATCGAGACTTTTTGTCCGAGGATTTGGTTGAGGAGCGTCGACTTCCCGGCGTTGGGGCGGCCGACCAGCGCTACTGTGCCGGATTTCTTCTCGCTCATCGCTAGCTCGAATTGAAAATTGAAAATTGAAAATTGAAAAAACCGAGGACCTGTTGAGTCGGTCGCCTTCTTTTTCAATTTTCAATTCTCAATTTTCAATTTCGTCCTCCTCCGCTCGCCAATCGGGATCTCGCTCGACCTTCACTCGATAAATGCGCTTGCGGTCCGCGCGATCGACGATGAAACGCCAGCCGTTCTTGTTCACGATCGCGCCGGCGTTCGGGACGCGGCCGAGCGTCGTGAAGATCAGGCCGGCGACGGTCTCATAGTTCTCGTCGCGCAAGTGGGTGCCGAGGCGTTCTTCCAACGTCTCGACGCGGAGCAAACCGCTGACCAGGAACGTGCCGTCGCCGACGTCGACGATCGTCGGCTCTTCTTCTTCGTGCTCGTCCGCGATCTCGCCGACGATCTCTTCGATGATGTCTTCGATCGTCACGAGGCCGGCGGTGCCGCCGTATTCGTCGACGACGACGGCGACCTGAATGTGCTCGCTCTGAAACTCGCGCAGCAGCTCGTCGACCTTCTTCGTCTCCGACACGACGTATGGCGGGCGCGCCAGCTCGGCCGGCGTCTTGTTCTCGCCGCGGAGGACGGCATCGAAGAGGTCCTTGATGTGGATGATGCCGATGATCTGATCGATCGAGTCGCGGTAGATCGGGATGCGCGCGTACTTCGACTCGCTGAACAGGCGCGCGAGATCGTTGATCGACTTGTTCGCTTCGAAGGCGAGGACGTCGATGCGCGGCGTCATGATCTCGCGCGCGACGCGGTCGCCGAAGTCGACGATCGACTGCAGCATCTTCCCTTCCGCCGGCTCGAGAATGCCTTCTTCTTCGCCGACGTCGATGTAAGCCTGCACGTCTTCGTCTTCGCGCTCTTCATCGTCTTCGTCTTCGAGCTCCTCGGCTGCCTCGATGCGCGCGGCGAGACGGCGCAGCGGATAGAGCGCGGGCCATAGAAGGAAGTAGAAGAAGTGCGAGATGGGGATGATGCCGCGCAGGATCATCTCCGTCGCTTCCTCGGGCACGAGCGCGAGCGCGAACTTCCAGACGATCACGACCGGAAGCCAGACCGCGGTCGCGAGCAGCGTTGCGGTCGTGATCGGACGCGAGCCGTCGAACGCGATGGCGGTTGCAGCGACGGCGACGATCAGCGCGATCTGCAGCAGCGAGCCGCTGACGAGATGAAAGTTCTCGGCGTCGAATTTAGTCCAGCGCCGCTCGTTCTCGTTCTCCTCGGCGTCGGTCGCGAGACGCCGAAGACGCACCGGTCCCAGCTGCTGAGCGAAGTAGCGCGCTGCATCGAAGATCAGGAAGAGGAGACCGCAGATCGCCGCAAGGACGATCCAGGCAAGATGTGAGCTGGTACTTCCCATGTCCGGGTGACGGCGGATTCTATCCGAAGCGCGTAAAATCGCCCGGAACGGGAGAGATTCCCATGAACATCGCCACCTTCTTTCTGCTCAGCACTTTAGTTCTTCGCTCCGGACATCACATCGACATCGACGGCCCGTGGCACGAAGATCACGGCCGCATTCTCTTCCGCACAGCCGACGGCACGCTCTACTCCGTGCCGAAGGATGAAGTGGATCTGGAGACGACGCGTGCGATGTCCGTGCCGCCGATCGTCGCGGTCCCCGCTGCCGGCGATCGCTCGAAGCTGAAGGTCAGCGAAGAAGAGAAGAAGCGTCTCATCGCCGCGCTGGAGGAGAATCACACCGGCGTGCCGGCGACAGAGCGCACGCTCGGCGTCGAGATGGTGCCGGTCACCGAGCCGCACGTGGACAGCGGCGACGAGTGGTCGTGGCGGTATCGCGCGCGCGACTTCGAAGAGCGCATTCGCCAGGCGCACGAGAATCGCGATCTTCTCGTCGCACGCATCGACGCCCTCAAAGCCCACATCGTCAGCCTCATCTCCCTCGGCTACCGCCCATGGCAGTTCTCGTACGACTCGACGAATCTGCAGAATCTGCTCGATCAGCTTCCCGCCGCGGATCTCGAGATCAAACGCGCCGAACGCGCGTACGCGCAGTTTCGGGATGACGCGAGAAGGATGGGGATTTTGCCGGGGTGGCTGAGGTAAACCGGTCGCGCGGTTACGAGGTGAGTTGCTGAGTTGCTAGGTTTTTGAGTTGCTCGGTCGGGTTCTTACCCAGCAACCGCGCAACCTAGCAACCGAGCAACCCACTCACGGTTCCGGCCCAAACGACTCGCTGATCACGTTCTTCCCATCAACGCCGATCTCCGTCAGCGCATGACGCGCGCGATCGAGGAATGGATCGAAGCCGACGGCCATCACTGTGGCGTCCGCGATTGCGCGGCGGTTGCGTGAGATGAGCGTCTCGATCTTGCCGCTTTCGTGAACGATCGTGCCCGCGCGCGCGAGCGGATCGAAGTCCGCGGCGTAGAGGATGTAGCGATGATCGGGCTCGTAGAGCACCGCGATCGCGCGCGGATCTTTCACCGCGAGCATGTGCAGCACGATGCTGCGTACAGGCGCGATGCCGGTGTCGCCGGCGAGAAAGAAGACGGCGCGCGAGTCAGTGTCGGGCAGAAGGAAATCGCCGTACGGACCGTCGATCGTCACTTCGGCGCCGGCCTCGAGTTGCTTGAGCGCGTTGCCGCCTTTTCCGTCGCCGACGCGCACGCAAAGCTGAATCGCTTCAGGGCGCTCGGGAGCCGAGGCGATCGTGTACGCGCGCGACACGCCTTCCGGAAAGCGGAAGTTCACCCACTGCCCGGGCTCGAACGTGAAGGCGTCTTTCAACGCAACGGTCAGCTGCACGATGCTCGGCGCGAGACTCTCGATCTCGGTCACGGTAGCCGTGTGATTCCGCATGTGCGAATTCTAGTGGACTAGAACCACATCCCGGACTTTGAGAGCTTCTGAATCTTCTTCAGGATCCGGTCGCGCTTGAAGCCGCGCAGGTGATCGACGTAGAGGTTGCCGTTCAGATGATCGGTCTCGTGCACCATCGCGCGCGCCATGAGTCCCTCGCCCCACATCTCGCGCTCGACGCCGCTGCGATCGGTGTAGCGCAGCTTCACGCGCGCGGGACGCGTCACCGTCTCCGTGAAGTCAGGAATGGAGAGGCAGCCTTCGTCTTCATTCTGCTCCCCTTCGCGCTCGGCGATCTCGGGATTGATGCAGATGTGCAACTCGCCGGGACGCTTGCCGACGGAGAGATCGATCATCATCAGTCGCTTCGACACGCCGACCTGATTCGCCGCGAGGCCGATGCCGGGCGCCGCGTACATCGTCTCGATCATGTCGTCGATGAGCTTCTGCACCGTCTCGTCGATGTCGACGACACGTTCGGTCGGCTTGCGGAGCACGTCGGCGCCGTATTTGACGATCGGGAGAACAGCCAATTCCGCTAGCCCTTTTTCTTCAAGTTCTCGATCATCGCTTCGACGGTGTGCTTCGCGCGGCGCTTGTAGAAATCGTCGAGCACTTTGCGGATCCCGGGGTGCGTCGACAGGAGGCTGTCGAGCTTTTCTTTGTCGAGGCGCAGGAGCTCCGTGCGCTGCGACGCGGTGATCGTCGCGGTGCGCGGCTTGCCGGTGAGGATGCTCACTTCGCCGAAGAAGTCGCCTTCGCCGAGCTTCGCGAGATAGACGTTGCCGCTCGTGTTGCTGCCGCGCGTGTAGACCTTCACTTCGCCCGACACGATGAGATACATCGACGAGCCGGGATCGCCTTCGCTGATGATCACGCTGCCTTCGTCGTGCGTCTCGAGATCCATCTCCTTCGTCAGCGCCGCTCGCTCCTCCTCGGTCAGCACTTCGAAGAGCGCGCTCTTCGGAACGGGACGCGAGTAGAGCGGCTCCGACTTGCCCGCGGCGTCTTCTTTAGGAAGCTGCTCGCGAACTTTGTCGGCTTTCTTGCGGACGGCGATGGCCTGAACGGTGAGGCCGTTGTCTTCGTAGTACTTCGCCGTCGCCTCGTATTGCGTGACCGCTTCTTCGATCTGACCGCTGCCGGAGAGCGCGTCGGCGTATTGCAGTCGGATGCGCGGATTGGACGGATACTTTTCCTGCTCGCGCTTCAGCAGCGGGACCGCGCGAGCGTATTCACGGCGGGCGAGCAGTGTCGCGCCGCTTTCAGTTTCTTCAGCCATGCGTTCAGTATCTTATCCGCTTGAGCTCTTGCTTCGCCGAAGCAGCGGCGCTGGAGTACGGATAACGCTGAATGACCTCGTCGAGCGTCTTCTTGGCCATGCCGAGGTCGGAAGTCTTCTCGAAGGCGAGGGCGATCTTGAAGAGCGCATCAGGCGCTTTGTTCTGTTCGGAGAACTCGACGGTGACGCGCTTGTAGTACTTCACCGCCTCGCTGTAGTTGCTCGCGGCGAAGTACGTCTCGCCGATCCAGAAGAGCGCGTTGTCGGCGAGGTCGCCGGTCGGATCGTCGTCGAAGACTTTCTGGAACGTGCGGCGCGCGTCATCGAGTTTGCCGCGGCCGACGAGCATGAGAGCGTTGCGGTAGGTGTCGGCGAGTTGGGCGCCGGCGAGGGGGTTGCTCGCGCTTGCGGGTTGTGCTGCGACGACAGGCGCCGGAGCCGGCACCGCTGCCACGATCGGGCTTTGCGGCGGCGGGGGCGCCGCCGTCCCACTGAACACCGGCGTCGGAACGCCTGCTTCTAGTTTCGCCAGGCGCGAGTTCATCACATCTAAGCGATCCAAGAGCTCCGTCATCGACGTCTGCAACGCTTCCAAGCGCTGCTCCGTCGCGGCGGTTTGCGCCTGCTCGATCGTCTGCGCGCGCGGGACGATGTCGTCGGCGGCATCGTCCTTCGTCTTCGTCGACGCGCAGCCAGCGGCGACGAGGACGAGCGCGCACGCGACGAGCTTCTTCATGAGGCTTTCGGCGCGGAGTCGAGTCGTTTCTTCGCGCGCGATGCGTAGTCGCTCTTCGGGAACTCGGTGACGACGCGCTCGTAGTACAGCTTCGCTTCCGCTCCCCTGCCCATCGCATCGAGCGAGCTGGCGAGATCGTAGAACGCGCCGGCGCGGTCGCTGTACTGCGGATAGGTATCGACGAGATAGTTGAGGCGCTGCGTCGCGGCGAGATAGCTCTTACGCTTGATGTAGTACTTCGCGACGATATGCTCGTGCTTCGCCAGCCGATCGATCGCTTCGGCGAGACGCTTCTCCGCTTCGGGACGGAGATGGCTGCGCGGATACGCGCGGATCATGTCGTTGAATTTCTCGACCGCTTCGCGCGTCTTGGCTTGATCGCGATCGGGCCGCTCCATCTGCTTGTACGAGACCATCGCGATCTGCAGCATCGAGTAGTCGGCGCTGTCGCTGCCGGGATAGCGGTTGATGAAGTCGCGGTACTTGTACTGCGCTTCCACGAGGTTCACCGCATCGCCCTGCTCGTAGTAGGTGTCGGCGACGCGCAGAAGGGCGCGGCGTCCGAGCGGATCGCCCGGGAACGTCTCGTAAACGTATTGATAGTACTGACGCGCGCGCTGCCAGCGCTTCTTCGCGAACCAGTCCTCGCCCTTCGCGAAGGCCTGCTCTTTCGTCAGACGCGCGAACTGCGGATCGACGACCGGCGCGAGTGCGCGCTTGGGCCGACCGTGGTGACACGCGGTGCCGAACATCGCGATCGCGATGAGCACCACAAGAGTTGTGCGGATTCGAGTCAAAAGTCCTCCTGCCTCATACCTTCACGCCTCTAACACCACTTCGGATCGACTGCATTGCACCAGCCCGGTCGGATTGCCCGAAGACCGCCGAACCGGCCACGAGGATCGTCGCGCCGGCGTCGACGACGAGCGGCGCGGTGCGCGCATCGATGCCGCCGTCGACTTCGATTTCGACGTCGAGTCCTCTCTCGCGGATCAGCCTGGAGATATGACGAATCTTGGGCACGACAGGTTCTATGAACTTTTGGCCGCCGAATCCGGGATTGACGGTCATGGCCAGGACGTAGTCGCAAAACTCGATCGCCGTCGTCAGCGATTCGGCCGACGTCGCGGGGTTAATCGCGATTCCGGCCTTCGCGCCCCCATCGCGAATCATCTGCAACCCGCGCTGCAAATGATCCTCGGCCTCCACATGAATGGAGATCATGTTCGCGCCGGCGTCGAGGAACGCGCCGATGTATTTCTGCGGCTCCTCGATCATCAGGTGGCAGTCGAACGGCAGCTTCGAGTGCGCGCGGCACGCTTTCACGATCGCCGGACCGATGGTGAGGTTCGGGACGAAGTGTCCGTCCATCACATCGAGGTGAATGAGATCGGCGCCGCTCGACTCGACGTCGCGCAACTCGTCGGCGAGCCGCGAGAAGTCGGCGGAGAGAAGCGACGGCGCGATTTTGACGGCGGTCATTTACTGAGTGGTCGTGCCGAGGAACGGCTTCGCGGGCTGTTGTTGCTGCTGCTCGATGATGCCGCTCTCTTCTTGTTTACTGACGACGACGGTGATGGCATCGCGCGCGCTCACCGGAGCGCCGCGCAACGGAAATTGGCGAATGATAATGCCGTCGGCGATTCCCGGATACGCCTCGAACTTCACCGTGCCGAGCTTGAGTCCGCGCCCTTCGAGATACGGCCGCACTTGATCGAGCGGGTGATCGATGAGATCGGGCATCACGTACTGCGGCGGCTGCGGCGGAACGGAGACGAGAAGCGACACCGGCGTCTGCGCGGCGACGACGGTTCCCTTCGGAGGATCCGCGGCAGCAACGCCGGTAACAGTCGACGCTTCGGCGTACGCGAAGTTGCCGACTTTCAAGTTTTGCTGTCCGAGTCGTAGTACCGCAGTGCCGGCGGACTGTCCGTCGAGATCGGGTACCTTCAAAATCAGAGGACCGGCGCTCAACTCGACCTTGATCGTCGTGCCGCGCTTGATGAGATTCGCGTTTCCCGCGGGACGGTTTTGCCAGACGATCGCGCCGGCGGGAACTTTGTCCGAGTTGCGGCGCGCTTTGTCGTCGATCTTCAGGTTCACGCCGAGGTCGGAGCAGATCGCTTTCGCGTCAGCGAGCGTCTTGCCGATGAGATTCGGCGTCGGCAGCGACTTGCCGCGCACGAAGAAGTTGAACCAAAAGTAGGTGCTGCCTCCGAAGGCGATGAGAAGGACGGCGGCGAAGAGGAGATTGTCGAAGCAGCCGCGTTTCATCTCTGCTCGGCCTGGTCGCGGTCGCTCTGCTGCTTCTTCCGCTCCGCGCGATATTCGGCCTCGTCGTATTTACGATCGCGCGTGCGCACGACGTAGAGCGGGATGAGCGCCTCTTTCCAGACGTCTTCCACGCGCGACGCATAGACGAACTCGAGGCCCGCCTTCACTTCCTCCGGCACCTCGGTCACGTCCTTGCGGTTGCCTTCAGGCAACACGACCATCTTGATGTTCGCGCGCTGCGCCGCCATCACTTTCTCTTTGATTCCGCCGACGGAAAGCACCTTACCACGCAGCGTGATCTCGCCCGTCATGGCGACGTCGTGACGCACGGGACGCTCGCCCATTACCGAGGCGATGCAGGTGGCGATGGCGACGCCGGCCGACGGACCGTCTTTCGGAATCGCGCCCGCGGGGAAGTGAATGTGAACGTCGTGCTCCGTGAACATGCGATCCTCGATGTCGAGATCGGCGGCCTTCGATCGCACGTACGAATACGCGGCTTGCACGGACTCGCGCATGACATCGCCGAGCTGTCCGGTGATCGTCGTGCGTCCGCTGCCGTTCATGCGCGTCGCTTCGATGAACATGATCTCGCCGCCAACGGACGTCCATGCCAGTCCCGTCGTGACGCCGATCTCGGGACTCCGCTCCGCGAACTCGTGCTCGAACGACGGCAGGCCAAGGTAACCCTCGAGGTCTTTCGCTTCGACGGAGTAACTCTGTGGGGCGCCGGCGCCCTCGCCGGCGTTTTGGGTAGCGCTCACCGGCGAGGGCGCCGGTGCCCCATTGAGAGCCGGTGTTGCTTCGTCCGCGCTCGCCACTTTGCGCGCGATCTTGCGCATGATCGTGGCGAGCTTGCGCTCGAGATTGCGCACGCCCGCTTCCGCGGTGTAGTCGCGAATCGTCGTTAGGATCGCTTCATCGCTGAAGGTCACGTGCGCGGCGACGAGGCCGTGATTCTCGAGCAGCTCAGGAATCAGGTGCTTCTTCGCGATCTCGAGCTTTTCGTTCTCCGTATAGCCGGAGAGACGAATCACTTCCATGCGATCGCGCAGCGGTCCGGGAACGTTGTCGATGATGTTCGCGGTCGCGATGAAGAGCGTGTGCGAGAGGTCGTAGGGGATCTCGAGATAGCGATCGACGAACGCGTGATTCTGTTTCGGATCGAGGACTTCGAGGAGCGCGCTCGCGGGATCGCCGCGGAAGTCTTTCCCGATCTTGTCGATCTCGTCGATCATGATCAGCGGGTTGTTCACGCCGACCTGGATGTAGCTTTGAATGAGCTTGCCGGGCATCGCGCCGATGTAGGTCTTGCGATGTCCGCGAATCTCCGATTCGTCCGTGACGCCGCCGACGGCCATGCGAATGAACTTGCGTCCGAGGGCATCGGCGATCGCGGCGCCGAGCGACGTTTTGCCGACGCCGGGAGGTCCGGCGAAGCAGAGGATCGGACCTTTGAGATCGCCTTTGAGTTTGAGCACCGCGAGAAACTCGAGGACGCGCTCTTTCACTTTCTCGAGTCCGTGATGGCGCGAGTCGAGGATCTCCTCCGCTTTGGTCAGATCGAGACGATCTTCAGTCTTCTCCGACCACGGCACCTGGAAGACGGTGTCGAGATGCCCCTTGATCACCGCGTAGTCGGATGACGACGGCGAGAGTTGGCCGAGACGATTCACTTCGCGGCGCAGCTGCGCCTTCCAGTCTTCGGCGACTGGCAATGTCTCGACGCGATCGCGATACGTGTCGACTTCACGATCGGCGCCGTTCGACTCGCCCAGTTCGTCCTGAATGACGCGCATCTGTTCGCGCAGATACGTCTCGCGCTCGCGGCGATCGATCGACGACTGAATCTGCCGCTGCAATTCGCGGTCGACGGTCGCTTTGCCGAGGTCGCGCTGGATCCAGTCGATGAGAAGCTCGATGCGCTCGATGGGATTGACCGTCTCGAGAAGGAGCTGCTTCTCTTCGAGCGGGAAGTTGACGAACGATGAGAGAAGATCGGCGAACGTGTCCGGCCCTTCGCTCGTGTTCATCCGCAGGATGTTCAGGAGCTCGTTCGAATACTTGCTGTCGCTCTCGACGAGTTTCTCGAAGAGCGACATCGCTTTGTTCATGAGGTGATCGGTCTTGACCGTCTTCGGAATCGGGCGCGGCGCGACTTCGCGCAACCGCGCTTCGAAGTACGGCTCGCTCTGCAGCATCTGCACGAGCTCAACGCGCTGTCGTCCCTGCAGGAAGAGCTGATAGCGATCGGAAGACAGCGGCAGCCGCTGCACGATTGCCGCGAGCACGCCGATGTTCGAGAGATCATCGGCGCGCGGATTCTCCTTGTCGCCAGTCTTCTGACAGAAGGCGGCGATGAGGTTCTGATCGTCCGGCAGCGACTTCAGGAGCCGGACGTTGCGATCGATCCCGACTTGCAGCGAGAGTACGCCGCCCGGAAAAAGCACAGAGGAAACGAGGGGGATGATGGGCAGACGTGTCGGGACTTCGACATCGATCCAGTCGGAGTTGTTCGAGACGGGAGGTTTACCGCGGTTTTGCTGTGCCATTCGTCGTCACGGATCGTGAGTGCACGTCGCTCACCAATCGCGGGCACGCGAATTGTAGAAAATGCCGCGAGGTGGAACAATCACTCCCGGAGCGATTGCGAGATCGATGAGCGAGACGGGCATCGACGCTTTGTCCGATCCGGCGATGAAGCGGGCGGATCTGCACTGCCATAGCCGCTTCTCCATCTTCAAATACTTTCGCCGCGCCAACACTCGAGACTGCTACAACGCCCCGGAAGACGTCTATCGAATTGCGAAAGAGCGTGGCATGTCCTTCGTCACGCTCACCGATCACGACTCGATCGACGGCGCACTCTATCTCCTGAACAAGTATCCCGACCTGAAAGACTTCTTCATCGGTGAAGAAGTGGAAACGTATTTTCCCGAAACCGGTCAGCGCATTCACGTCGGCGTCTGGGGACTCGACGAAGCGCAGCATCGCGAGATCACGAAGCTGCGCCGCGACATCCGCGAGCTGATTCCGTACATGAAATCGCAGCGGCTGCTGTTCGGCGTCAATCACCTCTTCCAGAACTATCGGATGAAGAACGTCGCCGGGCGCTACATCGCCGAGCTGCTGGAGATGTTCGATGTTTTCGAAGTGCTGAACGGCGCGATGGCGTCGTTTCACAATCGGATGGTGCAGCAGTTGGTCGCGACGGTGCGCGAAGAGCACAAGCGCACGGTCTCGATGGTCGGCGGCTCCGACGCGCATACGCTCAAACACGTGGCGAAGGTCCACACCGTCGCGCGCGGCGAAACGCCGCAGGAGTTTCTCGACAGCGTACGCCGCGGCGAGTGCTTCGCGTGGGGTTCCGAGATGCGCTTCAGCGAGTTGATCACCGACATCTACGTCTTGATCCTCGCCTACCACGGCCAGACGCGCGCCGACTTGCTGTCCGACGAATACACGGCGACCGACAAGGCGATCCAACTCGCGGGAAGACTGGCGTCGGTGCCGACCGCGATCAGCGGAATCCCCGCGGCGATCACCTCGCTCAACTACCTCAAGCAGATCGTAGTGACGAAGGGGATCTCGATGCGATTCGCGAAGCTGGTGGACGAGATCCGGCCGGGGCTGAGGTAAGCACCTACTCGTCTTCGGCGAGAGCGTTTTCCAACAGACGCGCGCCGTGCACGAACGCTACGATTCTCACTTCCTGCTGCTCCTCCAAGATCTGATACAGCATTCGATAGCTCTTGGAAACGAGCACTTCGCGGAGGGAAGGATCGTTTTCTTCCGGCACGACCCGACCGCGCTTCGGAAATCGCGTTAACGAGCGCGCTGCGTCTCTAGCGCTTCTAACCAGCGCTGCGGCATACCGAGGTGAGTCTTGAGCGATGTAAGCCGCCTGCCGCTCGACTGCGTTTTCAGCGGGCTCCGTCCACCTTACTCGCCAAGCCACTTTGAAAAGCGCCGCTCGACTTCGTCCTGATCCAGCAGCTCACCGCGGTCAGCGGCATCAAGGCCGCGCCGAATCGCCTGCTGAACATAGATGTGATACTGAATATCTTCGAATGACGCTTCAGGTGGAAGCGTGTCGAGAAGACGGCGCACCTCTTCGACCGGACGGTCCATGAGGGAATTCTAGCGCGATCTCGGATTTGGTCTTACCGCTTCGGCAACTTGTCGAGCTGCTCCAGCTCTTTCGACATGCGCGTGATCTTCGACTCTACGCGCTTCGCGTGGGGATCGATCGCCATCACGTCCGGCGGCGCGCTGTCATACGTCACGCTGACGATTGCGTCGCGCGTCGTCACGCCGTCGATCGTCACGGTCTGCTCGGACGGCAATGCATAAGCATCATCGACCGACGCAGCGTTCGCGCGTCCCCCACCCTTTTGCGGCGCCGCGGCACTCAGCACGCGATCGTGCACTTCGCTTCGCGAATTCGGATACGACGCGCCGATCAGCGCTTCGACGGCATCCTTCGACAGCGACACGGAGCGATTCACGTTCACGTCGATCTTCGCCGCGTCCGCCCGCATCGCGTGCGGCTTCTTCGACTTCGCGATCTCGTCGAATCGCGTGACGCTGTACGTGCCGGCGTCGCGATCGATCTCCGTCAACTCCTGCTTCGCGTAGTCGGCGATCGACGTCTTCGCGCCGCGCACCGTCACGATGCGATTGCCGGCGCAGTACTGATCGAACGTCGCGCTCTTGCCCGAGATCGAGTCCTCGACTTTGCGGACGAGGTGAATCGGCTTCGGGAACAGCACGGCCACGGCAAGAAGGAGATGGATCATTGCGGAGCGTCAAACTAGCCCGAGATCGGGCAAGACGGCAAGAGGGTTTTGTGCCAGTTGCGGGCGGTTTGTGCCAACTTTAGAAGTTGACCGCGAGCCCGCCGATGTACTTCTTCGACGCCGGATCGAAGGTGTCGAGGAGGAACGGCGAGTTTTCGGCGTGCGCGATCTCGACGCCGAGGAGCACTTTGAGATCGACGGGCAGATGAAGCGACTGCGACATCCGCACGTTCACTCGCTCGCTGCGATAGTTGCCGCGCAGGGCCTGCGGTTGCTCGATGCCGAGGTACGAAATCGCGAGCGAGGTGCCGGTCGGGAAGAAGATCGACTGGAAGTCGCCCGTGACGTAGGACTTCTTCGCGGTCGACGCGACGTATGCGACTTCCGCCGGCGTCGCGGTTCCCGCGCTCGCCGAAACGTCGAATGCGACCCAGCGGCCGATGTCCTTGCGATACGCGACGCGAAGATCGCGGCGCACGTCTCCGGTGTCGATCAGGAGTCCGTCCCAGAACTGCTGTTCGTATCCGTCGTTGAACACGAGACGCAGCGGCGACTCGACTGCAGTCACAGTCGCGATCGCGGAGAAGTGGGACGCGTTTTCGTCGCCGGCGAGATACCCGAACGAGTACGTGTACTTCGGCAGCAGCCTTCCATCCTCGGACCACACCATGACGCTCGGCAGCAAGGCGCCCTTCGAGTTCTCGACGGCTTTGTGCATCGCGTTGATGACGAACGCTTGATCCTTGCCGAACTTGAACTCGGTGCCGACGCGCGGCGCGAGCTCGGTGCCTTCGATGCCGAGGCGGCTCGAGAGTCCGTAATGAACGATGAATGCGGGCACGACGGCGAATGACGCGTTCGCGGTGACGTCCGCGGTGCGCATCGTCAGCGTGTTGAGGTTGTGCACATTCTCTTGCGTGACGCGGACGGAGACGCCGAGGTCAGTGCGGCGCGTTTGAATGAGCGTCGTGCCGCCGGCGATCTCGATCGCATCGGAGTTGAACGGATTCGATGCGAGAAGGTTGTCCTGGGCGAAGTAACGCACGGCGAGCTTCGCGTCGCCGTGTTCCCATTCGAAGTTGTGCGAGCGAACGTCGGCGACGCGCTCGGCAGGAACGGCGGGACCGTAGCGCCACGTGCTCTTCGTCGATGCGACGCGATACGCATCGGTCGGCGACGAGCGAAGCTCCATCGACATCACGCTCGCCTGCGCGGCGGGCGAATCGAACGTCGCGTTGTCGGAGAGATCTTCGACGCGATGGAGGTTGCCTTTGATGCCGATCTGCCATCCGTCGCCGAGGCGGCTCTCGACTCCGACGGAGGTCTGCGCCATTGCGGGCGATGCGGCTTGATCGCCGCCGACTCCGACGCCCGTCAGCGAAACCATGTGTCCTTTGAATCTCGGAATGTCGAATGACGCCGATCGCGCTTGCTCCACCGGCGGCGCGAGCACCATCTCGATCGTGCGGAGCACATCAGGAGGAACCGCGGCGCGGATCTCCCACATCTCGTCGTTCTTCGCCTTGCGCGCGCGCTTCTCTTCTTCGAGCGCGAGGTTGACGCGGTGGCTCGGCTTCGTCGGGATGATCGTCGCGATCGCGGGGGCGAATCCCTGCTTCACCGCGATGATTTTGTAGATGCCCGCGCGCAGCGGCGGCAGCGCGTACGTGCCGTCGAGCGACGACCAGGTTTGGATCGAGTCGAGGTCTTTGAGATTGAGCGCGATGATGAGCGCGTTCGCGACAGGATGCGCCGCGTTGGTGACGTTGCCGAGGACTTGCAGGACAGGCGGCAGAGGGGCGTCTGCCTGTGCCGCGGATGCCGCGGTGAGTACGAATGCGAACGCGAACAAACGGAGTCGGCGCATGTCCCCTCCTATCGGCTGTCCGAGTCTAAGGATGTGACCTCCGGGAAGTCAAACATCGAAATTGTGAACGATGCTGTTCGACCGTGTCATTCCGAGCCGCGAAGACGGCGAGGAATCCCCCTCGCAAGAACGACGAGCCTTCGCACATGCGATGGGGATCCCTCGCTGCGCTCGGGATGACACTACCTGACGCGGTGGACCCGAAGCAGGTTCGTCTTGGCGCGTTGATAGATCGGCGAGCCCATCAGAATCACGAGACGGTCGCCCGTGCGGACGATGTCTTTCTGCAGCAGATACTCGTCGACGCGGTCGACGATCTGCTCGTGATAGTCGCCCACATCCTTCAGAACGTACGGCTGCACGCCCCACAAAACGTTCATGCGCCGCGCAACCCAGCTCGACGGTGTGAGCGCGATGATCGGCGCCTTCGGGCGGAACTTCGACATCAGCCGCGCCGCGAATCCGGTCTGCGTGAAGACGACGATGTACTTCGCGTCGATCTGTTCGGCCGCATAGTTCGCCGCGCCCGCGAGTGCGTCGGTGAACTCGTCCATCTCACTCGCTTTGCGAAATGCGGGACGCTGCAGCGAATACAACCGCTGATCGTGCTCGGCGGCGCTGATGATGCGAGCCATCATCTGCACCGCTTCGACCGGATAACGTCCCGACGCCGTCTCCGCCGACAACATCACCGCATCCGAACCGTCGAAGATCGCATTCGCGACATCGGATGCCTCCGCTCGCGTCGGCCGCGCATTCGTTGTCATCGACTCGAGCATCTGCGTCGCCGTGATCGCGAATCGTCCCCAGCGGCTCGCCTCGTTCAAGATGCGCTTCTGCACCATCGGCACGGCTTCGGGCGGCAGCTCGACGCCGAGGTCACCGCGGGCGACCATGACACCGTCGCTGACGCTGAGGATCTCTTCGAGGTTGTCGATCGCTTGCGGCTTCTCGAGCTTCGCGATGACGTTGACGTCGTCGCCGCCGAGCGACTTGAGCAGCGCGCGCAGCTCTTCGATGTCGCTGCGGCGTCGGATGAACGACGCGGCGATGTAATCGAGTTGATGCTCGACCGCGAACGCGACGTCGATCCGATCCTTCTCCGTGATCGCAGGAATCGTCAGCTCGGAGTCGGGGAAGTTCATCCCCTTCTTCGAGGACAGCGGTCCGCCGTGCAGGACGCGCGTCATCACGCGATGCGGATCGACGGCGGTGACGACGAGCTCCACGAGTCCGTCGTTGATGAGGATGCGATGGCCGACTTGCACCTCTTTCGGCAGCGCGACGAACGGAGTCGAAACGCGTTCAGCGTTGCCGAGGAGAGGCTCGGTCGTGATCTCGAAACGCGACCCGTTTTCGAGGATCACGACGCCGTCGACTTCGCCGATGCGAATCTTCGGACCTTGAATGTCGCCGACGATCGGCACGTAGCGTCCGAGCTCCATCGACGACTCGCGCACCCGCTTGATCGTCTGCGCGTGCTGGTCGTGCGTGCCGTGCGAGAAGTTGAGGCGGAAGACGTCGACGCCGTGCGTGAGGAGGCGATCGACGATCTCCTGGCTACTACAGGCGGGACCGAGGGTGGCGATGATTTTGGTGCGTCTCAATCTTTATCCTGAGCGAAGCGAAGGATCAGCGGAGGCACCGCGAGGGATCTGCCATGCGCGCTGCACCTCGCGAAGGCCCGCCGGCTGCTCCGTTGATCCTTCGTCGCTGCGCTCCTCAGGATAAAGTAGCGAGCGCCGGTTGCAGCGTACGCCCGACAACTCCGGCAATCGCCTGACACTCGCGCACACACTGCGCGAACGTCTCGGGCAGAATCGCCTGCGGTCCGTCGGAGAGCGCCTCTTCGGGCTTGTGATGCACTTCGACGAGCACGCCGTCGGCGCCGATGGCGATCGCCGCGCGCGACATCGGCAGCACCTTGTTGCGCTTTCCAGTTCCGTGGCTCGGATCGACGAGGATCGGCAGATGGCTGATGCGCTTGATCGCCGGCACGACAGAGAGATCGACCGTGTTGCGCGTGTGATCGGCGAACGTCCGCACTCCCCGCTCGCACAACACCACGTTGTAGTTCCCCTCGGCCATGATGTATTCGGCGGAGAGCAGCAGCTCCTCGAGCGTCGCGGACATGCCGCGCTTCAGAAGCACGGGCTTGCGCGCCCGTCCCGCGGTCTTGAGCAGCGAGAAGTTCTGCATATTGCGCGCGCCGATCTGAATGCAGTCGGCATATTTGTCGACGAGCTGCAGCGACTCGTTGTCGATCGCCTCGGTGATGATCGGAAGATCGAACTCTTCGCGAACGCGCGCGAGAATCTCGAGTCCGCGCTCGCCGAGTCCTTGAAATGAATAGGGAGAGGTGCGCGGCTTGTACGCGCCGCCGCGGAAGAGTTGTCCGCCGCCGTTCTTGATGCCTTCGGCGATCGCACGCGTTTGATCGAGCGACTCGACCGCGCATGGACCGCCGACGACGACGATGCCGTTGCCGCCGACGTCGACGCCGCCGATGTTGATGATGCTGTCGTCGGGCTTCGCCTCGCGACTGACGAGTTTGTAAGCGTGCGAGACGCGGATGACTTCTTTGACGCCCGGAAAGTTCTCGAGAACTTCGGGATCCGCCGGTTTCTGTTGATGGCCGGTGATGCCGATCGCGGTGCGGTTCGCGCCCGGAATCGGGTGCGCCTTCAGCCCCATCTTCTCGATGTGGCGAATGACTGATTCGATCTGTTCCGGCCGCGCGCCGGCGTCCATTACGACGAGCATGAGTGCATTCCTCGGCGCAGTATAATCGGCGCAACCATGAAGAAAATCCTGACCCTGGCTGCAATCACGACACTCGTCTGCGCGAACGCGTTCGCAACGTACACGGTCATCCTCAAGAACGGGATGATCTACAAAGCGAAGTCGAAGTGGACGGTCGTCAACGGCAAGGCGATGGTCGCGCTGGAGAACGGACAGACGCTGCAACTCGATCCGTCGCTGATCGATGAAGCGGCGTCGGAGAAGCAGACGAAGTCGGGACTCGGCGACGCGCGCGTGATCGACTTGAACACCGACACCGCGCCGGCGCCGGTGCGTCCGCAGCAGCCGTCGCTGGGCGCGTCGATCAAGTTGCGCCACGTCGGAGGTCCGGCTTCGGCTCCGGTTCCTGCGCCCGCGACGCCGGCGGGTACCGCGCCGATCGCGATAGCGCCGCCGTCAACGAGCGGCGGCTTGCTGCCGCAGGAAGCCGTCGACAAATTCGCGAAGGCGTACGAGAACGTCGGCCTCTTCGAGCAGAAGCTCACCGCGACGGGACCGCATTCATTGCGCGCGGAATTGACCGCAGATACCGAAGACAAAGTGTTCAACGCGATCAGCGCGACGTCGTTCCTCATGGTGCGCAACGCCGGCATGACGAACGTGCAGATCGATCAGGTCGAGCTCTTCATGAAGACGACGACCGGCGGATCGTCGGGACGTTTTCAGATGTCGCGCGATGACGCCGCGGCGCTCGACTCGAAGAGGATCTCGCAGCAGGAGTACTTCGTCCGGAAGGTCATTTATTGACGATCACGTCCGCGCGCGCCGGCCGATCGTAAACGCCGATCCAGCGGAAGTGGCGCACGTCGGGATCGACCACAAACGACTCCCCTGACGCGAACACGATCGGCTCCGTCGTTCCCTCGACCGCCATCAGCTCCTCCTTTGCCGCCGCGTAGCGGATCGGGATCACCTGGCAGATGTTGATGTCGCGATCGCGCACGATGCGCGCGCGGCCGGCGATCCAGCCGAAGTCGTAGCCGGACACGCGCGTCGACCGCGTCGATCCGATTGCGATTCCGCTCACGACGCGAACCTCCGGCAGCCGCGTCTTCCCGTGAAACATCTCTTTCGGCTCGGCGACAGCGGGCGCATTCGACGCGATCGGGGCGCGCTGCGGCTGCAGGTAGTTCCAGCGTCCGAGCGGTGGGTCGCCGATCTCGACGGGCATCTGCATCTCGGCGCTGTCGCGCGCGAGGAGAGACGGCGACCAGATGCGCGTCACCTTCCACGTGCGATCGGTGACGACGTAGTTCTCCGTCTCCGGCGCGAGGTCGACGGCGACGAGCAGTCCGCCGACGCCTTTCACGCTGCGCACCGCGACGACGAGGCGATTGTGTCCGTCTTTTGCGAGCGCCGTGACGTCGTAAACATCGAGCGCGCTTGCATCGGTCGCGCGCTTCGATGCGATCTCCCGTCCGTTCCAGTACAGCGTGTATTCGGGATCCGCGGCGATCTTCACGTGCGTGTAATAGCGATTCGGCGGCAGATCGAGGTCGCGCGTCGCGAAAAACGCCACCGGAATCTCGCTGCTCTTCTCGACGCGCGGCCAGATCCACTTCGCGCGGCCCGTGACGTCGAAGAACTTGTGGCCATAGACGGCGTTGAGCTGCGTGAAGGCCGCGACGAAGAGGAAGCCGAGGATGAGGACGATCGTCCAGCGACGAAGGTCGTTAGAATCGGACGACGTCATGCGCGCCGCGATTGTAATTCCCGCTCGCTGGGCCTCTTCTCGATTTCCCGGCAAGCCGCTGGCGATGATCGCGGGAGTGTCGCTCATTCAACGTGTATACGAACGAAGCGTGCACTCGCGTCGCGCGAGCACGGTCTTCGTGGCGACGGATGACGATCGCATCGCCGAGCACGTCGCGTCATTCGGCGGGCGCGTCGTGCGGCCCGAAGGCGACTTTCAATCGGGCACCGATCGCATCGCCGCATCGCTCGATCTTCTCGATCAGCCCTACGACATCGTCGTGAACGTGCAGGGCGACGAGCCGCTCATCGACATGACGAGCGTCGACACCATCATCGACGTCCTCGCCCGCAGCGGCGTCGACATCGCGACGCTCGCGGCGCCCATCGAGTCGGACGAGGAGTACCACAGCCGCGACGTCGTGAAAGTCGTCGCCGATCGCGAAGGCAACGCGCTCTATTTTTCGCGCGCCGCGATTCCTTACGGGTCGCGCGAAGCGGCGCGGCGTCATGTCGGCTTGTACGGCTATCAAACGCCTGTACTGCGCGCGCTTGCGAAGATTCCGCCGAGCGAGTTGGAGCTCGCGGAATCGCTCGAACAGCTGAGAGCGCTGCAAAACGGCTATCGCATCCGCGTCCTGCAAACGCTTCGGCCACATCTCGGTGTCGATCGGCCTGAGGACGTTGCGCGCGTCGAAAGCGCGTTGCGATAATCGCCTCCCCATGCGCTCCCGGCGTCTCCTCGTCCTCGCCGCTGTTCTCCTGTCCTTCACCGCGGCGAAACGGCGCGCCATCGTTCTGCCGGAGCGGCAGCCGATTCCCGACGTCTTCAGCGTCGCCAACGTCACGAGCGTCTCCTCGACGCACCTCTCGCTCGATCTCACCGTCGACTTCAACGCGCAGGTCCTGCGCGGCTCGGTGACGCACACGATCGAGAACCACACCGGCACGAACAAGTTCATCGTCGACATCAACAACCTGCTCATCGACGGCGTCACCACGAACGGCAAGAACACGAACTGGATGTACGGCGAGCCGCTGAAGAACGGATCGCCGCTCATCATCGACATCGATCCGAAGACGACGACCGTGCGCATCGACTATCACACGGTCGGCACGTCGAACGGTCTGCACTGGTTGAAAGCAGCGGAGACGCGAAGCAAGGCGCTTCCCGCGATGTGGACGGAGAGCGAACCCGATCTCGCGCGCACCTGGATTCCGCTGCAGGACACGCCGTCCGCGCGCTTTACGTACGACGCGACGATTCACGCAGGCGCGGGCGAGATGGCGATCATGAGCGCCGCGAACAATCCGACGTCGACGAAGAGCGACGGCGTCTACACGTTCACGATGCCGCACTCCATCCCGTCGTATCTGATGGCGCTGACCGTCGCGAAGTACGAGTTCCGCGATCTCGGCAATCGCACCGGCGTGTATGCGGAGCCTGTTCTGATCAACGACGCCGCATACGAGCTGCGGTTCGTCCCCGACATGCTCAGTGCGGCTGAGCGTCTCCTCGGCCCGTATCCGTTCGAGCGCTACGACGTCGTTCTCCCGCCGAAGTATCCCGGCGGCATGGAGAACCCGGAGGCGAATTTCATTGCACAAGATTTCGTCACCGGCAATCACCCGGCGAAAGTGCAGGTCGGCAATCTTATCGCGCACGAGATGGCGCACACGTGGTTCGGCGATCTCCTGACGTGCGCGCAGTGGAACGACCTTTGGCTCAACGAAGGATTCGCGAACTACTGGGCGCCGCGCATCGATGAAGAGATGGGCGCGACGGACATCGCCGGATACGTGCTGGCGGCCGATCGCGGCGCGCTCGACGACTACTTCAAGCTGAATGTTCCGGCGCGGCTCTCGGTGCTGCATCGGACGTTCGTCGGCAGTGAGCGCCCGTCTTTCACGACGATCTATTACCAGAAGGGCGAGTTCTTTCTGAAGACGCTCGAGACAATGATGGGAAGGACGGCGTTCGACGCATTCATCGCGCGCTACGTCGACTCGCATCGCTTTCATTGGGTCGACGAGATTTCGTTCCGCGACACGCTGCTCTCCGATCCCGCATACAGCGCCGACCTACTCGTCGACAACTGGATCTATGGCACCGGATTGCCCGCGAACATTCCGCCGACGGCGCCATCGTCGCTCGTTGCGACGGTCGCCGCGCAGGCCGACGCGTTTCGCGCCGGTGCAACCGCGCCGACCCTCGACACGACGGGATGGACCGACATCTACTGGTCGATCTTCTTCTCGCGCATTCAGGATGTCGTCGTCCCCCGCATGAGCGAGCTCGATGCCGCGTTCGGCTTCTCGAAGATGAACACGCCGCCGAACGGCTGGCTCGTCGCCGCGGCGAAGTCACTCGACGCGTCGAGCAAGACGCTCCTCGATCGATATCTGGCCCTCGGCAAGCCTGATTCGATCAACGTCTGGTACACGCTCGGGCAAACGAGCGCCGGTCGCGCGTACGCGACGCCGCTGTACAACAACGTCCGCGTCTCGTACGACTCGACGTCACGCTCGATCATCTCCGGGTATCTCACCGCGCCGCTGCCGTAAGAGTTGCGAGCATCGTTCGATCGGCTTAAAATCCGACGTGCGCTTGCGACACACGCGTGGTGCCGGGGTGATCGGGTGAGCGTCAAGCTCACCTCGCAAGGTAGTCCTCACCAGTCTCGACATCTCTCTCCGAAAGCGAACAAAACCAACCATCAGGCGGCGAAGGCTCGCCTGATTTCTGCATTGTCTGAAGGGGGCGCGCGATGAGCACGAAATTCATCTTCATCACCGGCGGCGTGGTCAGCGGTTTGGGCAAAGGGATCGCGGCCGCATCGATCGGCGCGCTGCTCGAAGCCCGCGGCTTCAAAGTCACGCTGCAAAAATTCGATCCGTATGTGAACGTCGACCCCGGAACGATGTCGCCGTTCCAGCACGGCGAAGTCTTCGTCACCGATGACGGCGCCGAAACCGATCTCGACCTCGGCCACTACGAACGATTCACGTCGATGCGCGGAACCAAACGCAACAACTGGACGACCGGACGCATCTATCTCAAAGTCATCGAGAAAGAGCGCCGCGGCGACTACCTCGGCAAAACCGTTCAGGTCATTCCGCACATCACCGACGAGATCAAGAAGTGCATCCGCGACGTGAGCGAAGGCGTCGACGTCGTCATCGTCGAGATCGGCGGCACGGTCGGCGACATCGAGTCCCTCCCCTTCCTCGAGGCGATCCGGCAGTTCCGGCAGGAAGTCGGACGCGGCAACGCCATCAACGTTCATCTCACGCTCGTTCCGTACATCAAGGCGAGCGAGGAGCTGAAGACAAAGCCGACGCAGCACTCGGTCAAAGAGCTGCGTGAGATCGGCATTCAGCCGGACATTCTGCTCTGCCGCTCCGAGCGGATCATCCCCGAGGACATGAAGAAGAAGATCGCGCTCTTCTGCAACGTCGAAGAGGAAGCGGTCGTCTCCGCGCTCGACGTCGAGTTCATCTACCAGGTGCCGCTCGCGTTTTCACGCGAAGGGCTCGACGAGATCCTTCTCGACAAACTGCATCTCCCGCACGAGGAGATCGGCACGCTGACGAAGTGGGAAGAGATCGTGCGCAAGATGCGGCATCCGGAAGACGAAGTGCGCATCGGCTTCGTCGGCAAATACGTCGAGTTCGGCGACTCGTACAAGTCGCTCAACGAAGCGCTCGTGCACGGCGGCATCGCGAACAACGTGAAAGTGCGCATCGTCTACATCGATTCCGAGTCGCTCGAGGAAGAGGGCTATCACGGCGAGCTCGCGAACGTCGACGGCATCCTCGTCGGCCCCGGCTTCGGATCGCGCGGCGTCGAAGGAAAGCTGCGGGCGATCCGCTACGCGCGCGAGAAGAAGATCCCCTACTTCGGCATCTGCCTCGGCATGCAGTGCGCGACGATCGAGTACGCGCGCAACGTGGCCGGCATGGTCGGCGCGAACTCGACCGAGTTCGATGACGAGGCGCCGTACAAGGTGATCTACAAGCTGCGCGACCTCATCGGCGTCGACGCTCTCGGCGGCACGATGCGCCTCGGTAAGTATCCCTGCCTGCTCAAAGAAGGATCGATCGCGCGCGAGGCGTACGGCGTCGATCACGTCGAAGAGCGGCATCGTCATCGCTACGAAGCGAATCCCGAGTACATCCCGCAGCTCGAAGAGAAGGGCTTCCACGTGACGGGACTGTCGCCCGATGGGAAGTTCGTCGAGATCATCGAGCTCGAAGGGCACCCGTGGTTCGTCGGCTGCCAGTTCCACCCCGAGTACAAGTCGCGCCCGAGCCTTTCCAGCACAGTGGGATCCGAAGCTTGGAATTCACGTGACTTGAAGTCGCGG
>JADMIO010603819.1_pt1 | contig 126580 bp, 106 predicted proteins | sample 8958161 | NCBI WGS metagenome assembly JADMIO01 (sample SAMN16585339, study PRJNA669376) | soil metagenome | isolation source: Crop rotation soil | place: USA: Cullars Rotation, Alabama | collected 2011
GCCGCGACTTCAAGTCACGTGAATTCCAAGCTTCGGATCCCACTGTGCTGGAAAGATCATTTACATAACGAAGACTACATTTGCATTCGCGAATGAAATATTGATGCAGCAGCGAATCATATACATTATCAATCCCATTGCCGGCACCCGTACGAAGAAGGACCTGCAGCAATACGTGTCAAAGACAACTAAAGAAAAAGGAATTCCGTTCCGTATCTTTCCCTCGGTCGCCAGCGGCGATTACTCCTTTCTTGAATCGATCATCCGCGAAGAACAAATTACCGATGTAGTCATTGCTGGTGGCGACGGCACGGTCAGCCAGGTCGTGAACAGCCTGATGAAGGAAGATGTCAATTTTGGCATCATTCCCTGTGGGTCGGGTAACGGTTTAGCGCTCGCGGCTAAAATCCCAAAAAACGTCGCGAAAGCACTTGATATCATTTTCAAAGGAAAAGCTTCTGCCATTGACGGTTTTTACGTCAATAAACATTTTGCCTGTATGCTTTGTGGCATCGGTTTCGACGCCAAGGTGGCACATGAATTTGCAGAGCAACCGTCACGTGGATTGAAGACCTATGCGTCGCTTGTGAGCAGGAATTTTTTCTCCATGCTGCCTTATGAATTCACTGTAGAAAGCAATGGCATGGAATTCTCCACCGAAGCTTTTTTTATCAGCATCGCTAACAGCAACCAGTTTGGAAACAATTTCACCATAGCGCCAAAGGCTGTGTTGTCGGATGGGCTGCTGGACATTGTCATTGTAAAAAAATCAGCGAAGCCGCTTCTTTTGTATAACCTGGTCAGGCAAATCTTCGCGGGGAAATTAAAGAAAGTGGAATCCTCTCTAAACCAGCCTATCATTTATTTTCAAACGAAAGAGATAAGGATCAGGAACAATAACAATGCGCCACTGCACATTGATGGCGACCCGGCAGAAACACCGGAAGAATTAAAGATCGAGATCAGGAAAAAGTGTTTTCGGCTAATTCAACCCGCGGTAAGTCGTTGAATGAAATAAGAAACGAAATCATCTCACGCCAATCAACGATTTCAGCTTTTCAAATCCCTGGACATTTGTATACGAACGTACAGACATCATAATGTCCTTCTTTTCTCTTTTGCTCAGGTGAAAATTCAACGCCGCCTTGTTCTCCGCATTATCCGATGCATACTGGAATAAGATCTTGTGCACCTGGCGACCGGGATGTTCGGCATAGTAACTTAACATATCATTCTGGAAATATTCCATCATCTTGAACCAGTTGTGCTGCAAGAGCAGGAACGGTTTTGTTGCGTGATCGGTAATATCATCGGACATATATGGATACTCCCACCCTCCCGGGCTCCTGTCGCGGATCTGGATCATGAGCACACCGCTGGTGTTTTCTTTGATCCAGTCATCAAATGCCTCTATGAAACGAAGCGATGTTTCCTGTCCATAATTGTCGCGAAGTCCCGCATCCATCACATCAATAACAGGGTTCGAAGGAAGCCACACGTTCGGTAACACAATGGGGAAGGTAGCGTTCATTCGCATCGCCGTAAGTATGCGCAGGTTGTAAGGATCTTGTTTCGAAAAAAACGCGGCGAAGTCGATCACATCCGGATCCATTACCGGTATCCTGCTTGTATCCTGCCATCCCTGCATCATGAAACTGACAGGCTGCGTACTAATGATCATTTTACGACTGTCCCGGGTGACTACAGAATTATAAAATATCAGCGGAATATTAGCTGCTTTTTCATCTGCGGCGTAGTCACGTAATTGCTTGTTAAGATAGCCGCGTGTGTTCATGTTGAGCTTTTGCTCAAAGGCATACCCGCGGTCCTTTACATACGTGAAATCATCCACATTAAACTTTTGTGCGGGTGCTATCAGGTCGCGTGCCACAAAGGATGAGAACACAGGGTTGAGAACATCAGCGGCGATATCATCCACGTATTTCTCGTCATGAAGGTCGATCTTTTTGCCCTGCTGCCGTTGCAGGTACAACTCACGAAAATAGGTTGCGCCAACCATTCCACCCGATGCGCCGGTAACGAGAAAGATCTTTTTCATGATCGTTCCATTGGTCAGGCTATCCAATGCCTGCAGCATGCTCATCGTAAAAGTGGCGCTGCGGTGACCGCCGCCACTGGTATTAAGCAGCACGAGCAACGGCTTCGCGCTATCCTGGTTCTTCTTCCAATTGTTAAGAATGCTGATCATGTTTTGCCGGTCAGCTTCTACTTTTTCTTTCGTGCATAGCGCCATCAATCCCTCCCTCGTATAATAGGGCCGCTCGTTCTTATTCTGGTAGTTGATGCCATAAGCTTTGTTGCGCGGATCTATCCACTCGTTTTTATAAAAAAGATTAAGCATCAGCAGCAACGCGATGAGGTAAGGAATGCTCCAGCTTTGGAGGAAATAAGAAAACGCCCCCGCGACGCCGATCAATATCGTAAAGAAGATGGTGATGCTCGCAGCGGCCGGGATCTGGAAAAACGGCGAATCAAGAAAAAAACCGATCGTGATCAAAAAGGCGAATGCGGCAAAGACACCAATGATGGCAGCAAAGTGATTTCGTTTGAACAATGATTCTACAAACTCGGGGGTATAGTGACGGACATCCCGCGTAGCCCTCAATTTAACTGGCGTATCAAAATACCATTCTACATGGATAAGGCTGTCGTTATGATAAGTAAGCCTGCCGGGGCGAAGATGCGTTATATATTGGCCAGGGTTCTTAATGACAGGCATCATTTGTCGCATGATCGACCGGTCGGCACGAAAGAAATAAATGAATGAGATAGCAAGAATAAATATGAGCCCGCTGAGAAACCCACCTGCGAGGAACAATATCTCTACGTTACTGATCAGTTCCTTACTACTGGTAAATTGGTAGGCCCTGCAGAAATAGAATATGATAAAGATGAGTGGTATGATCGCATTGTTGATGCAAAACTTCAAGAACGGGTTGGTAGTCGCCGCGAGGAACCGGAAATGTTTGCTAAAGAGAATGAAAGTGCTGATGTTCCAGCTCATGATAAACATACCGATCGCCATCCCGACCAATCCTGCACTGATCGAATTGACATTGTCGAGGTATTCAGGTGCAAGGAACAATGAATCAGCGCCAAAAGTATCCATGAAGCTGCCGTTCACCACCATGAACAAGACAAACCAAAACACCAGCAACACCTGGTACTTCCTGAAATGAAGGAATAACAACTGGACAGGGAAAGAATAATAAAAGCCTCTAAGCCATGCTTTCATGATAAGGTAGCTGGTGACACTTTAAAAATACTATTTAAAGCCATCAATGCAAATAGGTAAGATGTATATATTAACGATGCTTTGAAGGCCGGACAACGTATAACATCCATACAAAGGATAGTAATAATAGCATCGCGATAAACTGGTGCGATACAGCCAGCCACAGGAACCGCTTTTGATCAACTACTGAAAGCACCGTCAATATACCAAGCAATACCTGGGAAACCACTAATACCAGCGGAATCCACCGTGTTTGTCTAAACAAATAAGAACCACTTGCCTGGTAAGCCCGGTATGACCATATGATCAACAGGATCGTGATCACGTACGCAAGATTCCGGTGAATGAAATGTATGACTAATGGGTGATCGACTAGAAAACTAAGGCCACCAAACTGGCGCTCCCCAAAGGAAGAAATTGGAGATGGCCACCAGTTGCCATTTATCGATGGCCAGGTGGGCGCGGCAGGTGCAAGTTTCAGACCAGCCATAAATGCGCCATAAATTAATTGCACGGTAAGAAGGATGGTCAGCCATTTCATCATTTTTCGCAAAGAATTGCTTTTAATCAGCTGCGAAGCGGGGACGATCAACTGCATCGCGAACCATAAGGTGTAACAAAGCAATATCAATGCAAGTATAAAATGAATAGCTAATTTGTAATGACTCACATAGAGTAACTCGGAATCGCCGAGCCCGCTTAGCACCATGATCCAACCTACCAAGCCCTGGAGGGCGCCAAGCAGGAAGAGGATGATCAACGGTGTGATCATTTCCCGTTTGAATCGTTTTTGAATAAGAAAAATTATGAATGGAATCGCAAACACAACTGCAATTAACCGCGCCCAAAGACGGTGAAACCATTCCCAGAAGAAAATAAATTTGAAATCTTCTAATGTGAAATGAGTGTTGACGTATTTATATTGAGCTATCTGCTGGTATTTTTCAAACGCAGCCTGCCAGTCCTGCTCATTCATTGGTGGAAGAGCCCCCATTATCGGTTTCCATTCAGTGATCGAAAGTCCCGAGCCTGTCAAACGGGTAATGCCTCCCAGTAAAACCTGGATGATAAGCATAACCAACCCGATCAAGATCCAGGTGGCAACGACACGCGAGGAACGACGTGGAGATTCACTCAATAAATCACGATTTAAACCAACTTCCATAGCGGCAGCAAAGTTAGTAGCGAAGTGCCGCGAAATTTTTTTTTTGCACATAGAATTTACAACGCCGCAATGAGGCAAAGAACAAATCGTTTTGTGATTATATTGCGAGCCGATGCTAAAACCTTTTTTCCAGGATCAGTTGATAGAAGCAGGCTGCGATGAAGCAGGTCGTGGTTGTTTCGCCGGGCCGGTCTTTGCCGCCGCCGTCATCCTGCCAAAGAGTTTTTCTCATCCGTTTCTTGATGATTCGAAGAAACTTACCGTAGAGCAGCGCAATGAACTTCGGCCCCTGATCGAAAAAGAAGCCATCTCCTACGCGGTGGCATCCGTCGACAACGACGAGATCGATACGATTAATATTTTGAAGGCTTCATTTAAGGCCATGCATCTTGCCATTGGTAAGCTCGCTCAACGACCCCGTTTACTGCTGATCGATGGCAATCGCTTTGTCAAATACAAGCGCATCCCGCATCAATGTATTATCAAGGGCGACGGCGAGTATGCCAGCATCGCCGCTGCAAGTATACTTGCCAAAACTTACCGCGACGAGTACATGCAATCTTTACATGAAGAGTTCCCGATCTATCACTGGAACAGCAATAAGGGATATGGCACCCCTGCACATCGTGACGCGATTGCTTCGCATGGGTTATGCAGGTACCATCGCAAAAGCTTCAGGATGGTGCCGACGGAACAGATCGAGTTGTTTGATTAATTTTCTTCCCATTCTCCCAAACCTTCCCTCAGCAAAACCGGCTCGGTACCCGTACAATCTACGATCGTTGAGGGAACAATTCCCCCGATACCACCATTGATGACCATGTCGACATCGTTATAGAAATTCTCGTGCATGATCTCCGGGTCGGTATAATCTTCTACCATTTCGCCCGGCAGGGAGGCACTCAGGATCGGCCGCCCGAGTTCATCAATGATCGCCTGGCAAATTTTATTGTCGGGGATCCTTAGCCCGATCGTGTCCTTCTTGCTTTGCAAAATTTTGGGAACCATTTTACTCGCAGGCAAAATGAAGGTATAGGGCCCGGGAAGATATTCTTTCAACAACCGGTAGGTAGCGGTTGGAATTTGTTTCGCATATTCGCTCAGGTGACTGAGGTCAGAACATATGAAAGAAAGTTGCGCCTTTTTTGGATCTACCTTCTTGATGTGGCAGATCTTTTCAATAGCTTTATGTGCAAGGATATCACAACCTAACCCATAGATGGTATCCGTAGGATAAATGATAATTCCGCCCCGTTTTAAACACTCGATGACTGTTTTGATCTGCCTGGGTTGCGGATTTGCAGGATGAATATCTAATAACATACCGGTTAATATTTAATCCAATCGTCACACTTGTTATTTCAATATATAAATCTACTGGGGTTTTTTTGATATGGAATATGTTAATTGTCGTTTAGCCTGTAATGGTTATTTTACGGTAAATTTATCTTTGTTTAAAACGTTACTGCCATGCTGTTGAGGCCGGTCACCATAGTGAACTCAATTGAACCTGCTGACTTCAAAAAAGATTTCTATCAGCCGGGTGTGCCAGTCGTAATAAAAGATCTTTCAAAGAGCTGGCCGGCTTTTACAAAATGGAACTGGGATTATTTCAAGCAACTGGTAGGCGATAAAATGGTGCCGCTCTATAATAACATTAAGAGCGATGCATATACTCCTATTAACAAGGCGGATGATTATAAAACCTTTGGTGAATACATTGACATGATCAGCAAAGGCCCGGCTGGTTGGCGCATTTTTCTCTTCAATATATTTGACCATGCTCCGCAATTGATTAATGATTTTACCTGGCCCGAACATCTCATGCGCGGCTTTGTAAAAAAATACCCGATGTTGTTTACCGGTGGCGCTACAAGTGTCACACATATGCATTTTGATATCGACATGTCTCATATTCTGCACACGCAATTTGGTGGCAGGAAAAGGGTTCTGATGTTCCCGTTCAAAGAGCAGCACAAATTATATCGAAAACCATTTGAAGTGTTGAGCCTGGCGGATTTTTCGCATTACTATGAACAAAATGGTTCGCCTGATTACGAAAGGTTCCCGGCATTAAAGCTTGCGGAAGGATTTGATTTTATTTTAGAACCGGGTGATACGTTGTTCATGCCAGCCGGTTACTGGCATCACATGGAATATATCGACAGTGGTTTCGCGATGAGTCTCCGCGCACTGCATCCCACATTGAGCACCAAATTAAAAGGAGCCTGGAACTTATTTGGTATGCGCACGATTGACACGGTCATGAAAAAGACCGTACCCAAATGGTGGTTTGAAAATAAAAAGAAGAAGATCTTCGAAAACGCGGACAAAGAAATTCAGCTGATTTCCTGAGACGTATTCTTTTTACGATTACTGAATCGTCCAAACCTCTTTTCCCCTGAGTAATTTATCCAGGTCTGCAGGACGAGTTGCCATAGCATTCTCTAATTGCAACTTCATTTGATCCTCGTAGCAAGGCCTGTCATTTTGATAGAATACTCCAAACGGTCTTGGAAGGTGGCCTTCCATCTTGGGATCATCAAAAATGCGGGTCAGTATCTGCGCTTTATAAATATCTTTTTCATCATGGATCCACAGGTCATCCGCACTATGTCCTTCATCGAGATTCACGACTTTGGGAGTAAACCCATCAAGTTTTATTCCCTGCCGGTTAGTGGCACCGAATAACAAAGGTTTTCCATGTTCAAGAAACAAGGTCTCCTGCGGTTTGGTGCTTTTCTCCGTAAAGATTTCGAACGCACCATCGTTAAAGATGTTGCAGTTCTGATATATCTCCAGGAAAGAAGCACCGCGATGTTGGTGCGTCCTGATCAACATGGCCTGCAAATGTTTGGGGTCGCGGTCCATCGTACGCGCCACGAAACTTGCATCAGCACCCATGGCAAGAGCCAAAGGATTGAATGGATGATCGATACTGCCAAACGGCGTGGATTTGGTAACCTTATTCTCCTCCGAAGTGGGTGAGTATTGTCCTTTGGTTAATCCATAGATCTGGTTATTGAACACGAGCAGGTTCACATCGAAATTGCGGCGTAATAAGTGGATCGTGTGATTTCCTCCAATACTCAGACTGTCTCCATCACCACTCACGATCCAAACGCTGAGATCGGGCCGGCTAGCTTTCAATCCCGAAGCGATCGCCGTAGCGCGGCCGTGGATAGAATGCATCCCGTACGTGTTCATGTAATAGGGAAACCGGCTACTGCAGCCAATACCCGAAACGATCACTATATTTTCTCGCGGGATGCCCAGCGTAGGCATCACCTTTTGTACCTGGGCAAGTATCGAATAATCGCCACAACCAGGACACCAGCGAACTTCCTGGTCAGTAACAAAATCTTTGGAGGTAAGGGGCGCGGGTGCAGCAGTCACATCACTCATAAAAAAAATTGGGTGTAAAATTAAGCAATCTAATATAAGACTTTGCCGGAAAACCTGAACTATGTAAAAGCTTTAACGACCTGTACAAGCTGGATTTGTAATAAATTACAGCTCAATCTAATTTATGACCGAACCTGTTTATGACTTTGGAATGGTGGGGCTTGGCACCATGGGCCGCAACCTGCTACTCAACATTGCCGATCATGGTTTTGCGGCCATCGGTTTTGATAAAGACCTAAGTAAAGGCGCTTTGCTTGAGTCAGGTGCCACTCCGGGCACTAACGTAAAAGGGGTGGGCACCCTGGCCGACATGGTAGGACACCTTAAAACGCCGAGGAAAATAATGATGCTCGTGCCAGCTGGCCCCATTGTAGATGCAGTCATCGAAGATCTGATTCCCCTGTTGGGCGAAGGTGATATCATCATAGATGGTGGCAACTCACATTTTCCTGATACACTCCGGCGAATTGACTACTTAAAAGATAAGGCACTTCATTTTATGGGAATGGGGGTCAGCGGCGGAGAACAGGGTGCCCGATCAGGGCCGAGCATCATGCCAGGTGGTGATCTGGAAGTTTGGAAAGAGGTAAGGCCTATACTCGAAGCAATTTCAGCCAAGGTAAACAATGAACCTTGCGTTGCTTACATGGGCAAGAACGCCGCGGGCCACTATGTAAAGATGGTTCACAATGGGATCGAATATGCCATTATGCAACTTATCAGCGAAGTGTATGATTTCCTGAAAAAAGCGGTTGGACTGACGAACGATGAACTGCACACGGTTTTCAAAACCTGGAACGAAGGCGAACTTCAATCGTTCCTGGTGGAGATCACCGCGGATATTTTTACTAAACAAGATGAAAACACTAACGAAAGGCTCATAGACGTCATCCTGGATAAAGCAGCGTCTAAGGGAACTGGCAAATGGACCTCGCAGGAGGCCATGAATTTGCCGGTACCACTTCCTACGATCGATATGGCTATTGCGATGCGTGACCTTTCGAATCAAAAAACTGAACGCACGCACGCTGGAGCATTATTCAATCCAAAAATCAAAGATCTGTCCTCACAAAAAGACAAACTCATCCCTTTATTACGCGATGGTTTGTATGCTGCCACGCTTATCAGTTATGCACAAGGACTGGCCATGTTATATAAAGCTTCTTCGGAAAGACAAATGGACGTTCCGCTTAAGGATGTGGTGAAGATCTGGCGGGGAGGCTGTATCATCCGATCTGCCCAACTGGAAATTTTCACGGCTGCCTTCAAAAAAGATGCTGCACTCCCCAATATTTTACTGGATAAAAAAATAGCATCGATCCTGAAAAAAAAACAAGCGGCACTTAGAAAGATGGTGAACTACTATGCAACCGCACGGGTACCTGCAGCGGCACTCATGAGCGCTCTGTCCTACCTGGATGCCTTTTCCAGTGAGCGAATGAGCACGAACCTGATACAGGCACAACGCGATTACTTTGGAGCGCATACTTACCAGCGACTGGACAAAGAAGGAAGTTTTCATACGGAATGGTAATAGGAAAAATATCAATTCAACTTTATTAAAACATAGTGGATGGCCTCTAAAAAAAATGTTACCCCCACCTTGCTATTTATATTTGGCGGAAGCGGTGATCTGACCAACCGGAAATTAATACCTGCGTTATACAATCTTTATATTGACAATTACCTGCCGGAAAAATTCTTCGTCATTGGAGTTGGACGTACCAGTTTCGCCTCTCACGAGGAGTACCGGAACAAGCTGCTTGAAGGAGTACAACAGTTCTCCCGCCGGAAAGAGGAAAACAATGGGGACTGGAAAAAATTCTCCGAAAGCATTCTTTATTTCGAAAAAGACCTGCTGGACGATGCTACATATGGGAACATCATTGGTTGGATCAACGAGAAAGCAGCCGAGTGGCAGGAAAAACCTACTGTCATCTTTTACCTCGCTGTAGCGCCTCAACTGGCACCAGGGATCGCAAAGAAATTAGCGGATCAGAAGATCTGTACCGATCCCAGTCATACCCGGCTTGTTTTTGAAAAACCGTTTGGCCACGACCTGCAAAGCGCCCATGATCTGAATAAACTACTGGCAGGCCTTTTCCAGGAAGAACAAATTTTTCGAATTGATCATTATCTCGGCAAAGAGACCGTTCAAAATATTCTTGCGTTCCGTTTTGCGAATACTATGTTCGAACCGATATGGAATTCAAATCACATCGATCACATCCAGATCACGGCTGCCGAAACAGTGGGTGTCGAAGACAGGGGTGCTTATTTTGAACAGGCCGGGGCGCTGCGCGACATGGTGCAAAATCATATTCTACAGCTTTTATGCATGGTGGCCATGGAAGCACCGACCTCGTTTGAGGCGAATGAGATCAGGAATAAAAAGGTTGACGTATTGAACGCGATCCGCAAAATACTGCCCGAAGATGTCCATTCTCAAACGGTGCGTGGTCAGTACAACAGCGGATGGATGAAGGGGAAAGAAGTGATCAGCTATCGGCAGGAAAAAAACGTAGATCCGCATTCTCCGGTAGACACATTTGTCGCTGCGAAATTTTTTATCGACAACTGGCGTTGGCAAAACGTTCCTTTTTACGTTCGCACCGGCAAACATCTTCATGAGAAGACGACACTCATCACCATCCAATTTAAAGATGCACCGCAATACGCGTTTCCGCATGAAGCTGCTGAAACATGGCGGCCGAACCGGTTAATTTTTACCATTCAACCACATTCGGATATCCGCTTGCGCTTCCAGGCAAAACGGCCCGGACCTGTCATGATCCTGAATCCCGTCGATATGGTGTTCAACTATGCTGACGCGTATGACGGGGAAGAGCCCGAAGCATATGAAACGCTTCTTGAAGATGTCATAGAAGGAAATCCAACCTTATTCATGAGGGCCGACCAGGTGGAAGCAGCCTGGCGTGTGATCTCGCCCATACTTGACACGTGGCAAAAACGTCCGCCCGTCGATTTTCCTAATTATTCGCCCGATAGTTGGGGCCCTGAAGATGCAGAAGCATTGATCGCGAGAGACGGGCGTAATTGGGTGACGGTGCCAGCGAAGAAAAAGGATTCGCGGTAGTACAACTTGTACGGCCGCAGCGAGATTGATTAATTTTGTCCATGTAATCTCACCGCTATGCAAATGCATCTGGCTAAAACAAAGGAAGAGTTGAGTGCTGATTGCGCGCGGTGGTTGATCAATTTTGTTGCTGATACCCTCGCCACACAGGATCGATTTACCCTTGTGCTATCAGGTGGCTCCACGCCGAAAACACTCTACACCCTCCTGGCAACGGAAAACTTCCGCTCACAGATCGATTGGGGCAAAGTGCATTTCTTTTGGGGAGATGAACGGTATGTACCTTTTCAAGATGAGCGCAACAATGCGAAAATGGCTTTTGACTCACTGCTCGATCATGTACCCATTATCAAAGACCAGGTACATGTCATGCGCACTGACATCGATCCTGTTGAATCCGCTTTGGAATACGATGAACTATTGCGTCGCTATTTCCAGGGACATGAATTTACATTTGATCTCGTCTTGTTGGGTTTGGGTGACGATGCACACACCCTTTCTTTGTTTCCGGGCTATCCTTTAGTCCACGAAAAAATCAAGTGGGTAGATTCATTTTTTTATGAAGCACAGGAAATGCACCGTATTACGCTAACTCCTCCTGTTGTTATCCAGGCAAGGAGGGTCGCTTTCCTGGTAAGCGGTGGCGATAAAGCTGCTGCTGTTTATCACACGATAGCGAGTGAACATGATCCCGATCTCTATCCTGCGCAAATCATTCAGCCATTTCACAATGAGGCTTATTGGTTTTGCGATGAAGCAGCTGCCGCTGACCTTTAGTGCAATCCCCGATATTTATCTATCTTACTGCTTAAGTTCTGAGTTCAGCCTTAAATTTTATTCATGTTTAGCATCCAAAGAAAATCGTGGGTCATGTTGGCACTGGTTGTGTTCGCAGTTGGTGGTGTTGCTGCAGTGGATCGTTATAGCCAGGGCAGGTACAAGAATTTGAAGATACTGCCACAGGATATTCCAGAGAAAAAGATGGACAGTATCATGGATTCGTATTCCAAAGCGCTGGGCGTGAACTGTGCATTTTGTCATAAAGAAGTGAAAGAATTTAAAGACAGCATCGATTTTGCCTCCGACGAAAATGTAATGAAAGAAAATGCCAGGGCGATGCTGCGGATGACCATTGACATCAACAAGACTCATTTTTATTTCGATAAGAATGAACGCCCCGAATACCTTAAAGTGGTGAATTGCAAGACCTGTCATCGCGGAGAACCCTTTCCTGCTGACTAATAAGGGAGCGAATGTATTGCTCAATGTTTAACTGCATTATTATTAAGTAATTGATCTACAAGAATCGTACATAAAAACACTTGTCAAACGATTGCGTAGAATTACTAAAGGCTCCCTCGCTTTTACTGAATTTTAGTATAAACCATTAGTGATTCGTATCTATTAATAAAAATTGGTCGTTTCTTTACGGTGAGCATCAAGGCATGTCCTTGGCGTATCCTAACGAAAACCGACTCTATGAATTTGTTTCATGTAATGGGTTTTATCTCCACCATCGCCATGGTGTTACCCATTATTGTTTTATCACTTTCCGGCCTGGCCCGGTACCGGAGTTTCCCCGCCTTATTGATCTATTATGTGATTGTTGTCAGCTATAACCTGTCACTACTTGGATTTGTGAGTGGCGGTAAAGATTACCGTTATTACCTGGGTGTCTCCTGCAATTTATTGGATACCCCCCTGATGTTGTTCTTTCTTCTTTATTTCAGTAAAACCATTTTTTTCAAGAGAAAAATGCAGGTGATCATCGGGCTGTTCCTGGCATTTGAAGTGATAACGTTATGCCTGTATGGATTCAATGCCCGTGCCGCCATGATCGTGTTAGGGCCGGGTCTTGTATTAGTACTTGGATTGTCCTTATTATTTTTTATACACCAGGTGAAGATCGCTGTGATACATCATAAGGCAGTTGGCAAAGCGATCATGGTTTCCGCTGTGCTTTTCACTTATGTCGGTTATTGTTTTGTTTACGCTGTGTATTATTTGATTCAACCCGCTTTTAAAGACGATGCCCATCTTGTCTATTTCCTTATCAACATACTTGCTTCCATCACGATGGCCGCGGGCATTTACGCCGAGCGAATCCGTGTTAAACATCTCGCCGAATTACAAACGACAAGAGAAGAGTTAAAATCTATTTACCAGGATGAACGGACTGCAAAAAATATGACCGCCCCAAAAGAGGCAGTCATATTTAATTTCGATAAACATCGATTGAGTTAATAACAGTATTTTCCTTCCGCGATCATCTTATCTGCTATCCTTCTTCTCGCATCTTTCGTATTAAAAGGATCTGCTTTGGTAAATCTTTTCAATCCCATCAGGATCATTCTCTGTTCATCACCATCGGCAAATGAGTTAATGGCATCCTTACCGGCTTTATTGATCCGGTCAGCCGCATCATAGAGATAACTCCTCATCATGTCCTGGTACAGTTGCGTTGCAGCTTCCCCTTTCTGTTCGGTCATTTTCATTACCCGCAACAACACACTTTCCGCGTTAAAAGTTTCAATTGCCATATCAGCTAAATTCATCAGCACTTCCTGCTCCTGTTCGATCTTCATCATTAATTTCTGCACGGCGGCTCCGGCTGTCATCAGGATGGCCTTCTTGAGGTTTGCGACAAGTTTCAGTTCTTTTGCAAAAGCGGCTTCATCTTCAGCGCTGAAATCAGGAATGCTCATTAATTCCTTTTGAACATTCACGGCAGGCCCCATCAGGTCAAGTCTTCCACCCATTGCTCTTTTTAAGGTCATGTCGAGGGTCAGCAGCCGATTGATCTCGTTGGTTCCCTCATAGATCCTGTTGATCCGGCTGTCGCGGTAGGCTCTCGAAATATTATATTCGGCGCTGAAACCGTTACCACCGTGTATCTGTACACCCTCGTCAACTACGAAATCGAGCGTCTCGCTGCCAAAAACTTTCAGCATCGCGCATTCGATAGCATATTCTTCGGCAGCCCCCAGTAATGATTCATTGAAAGGTTTACCTGCCGCCAGCAGTTCGCTCTCTTTATCATCGATCCAGGCGGCAGTACGATACAGCGATGATTCGGCCACGAAGATCTTAATAGCCATCTCGGCTAGCTTGTGTTTGATAGCCCCAAAGTTTGCAATAGGTTGTTTGAATTGTTCCCTTGTTTTGGCATAAACAACAGAATCGGTAAGGGCACGTCTTGCTCCACCTACCGCAGCTGCACAAAGTTTCAGCCGGCCAATGTTTAAGATGTTAAATGCGATGCGATGGCCTTTCCCGATTTCACCCAGCACATTTTCCACCGGAACTTTTGCATCCTGGAAATATAATTGAACGGTAGAAGATCCTTTGATTCCCATTTTATGTTCCTCGGGACCCTGGGTGAAACCTTCTGTTCCCCTATCTACAATAAAACCGGTGAATTTATCGCCATCTACTTTTGCAAACACTGTGTAAACCTGCGCGAAGCCCCCGTTGGTGATCCAGCATTTCTGGCCGTTGAGCAAATAATATTTACCATCGTCACTAAGTTTCGCGGTGGTCTTTGCTCCCAAGGCGTCACTTCCGCTGTTCGGTTCTGTCAGCCCGTACGCGCCGGCCCATTCACCGGTGATAAGCTTAGGAATGTATTTTTCTTTTTGCTCAGGAGTCCCAAAGTATAAGATGGGGAGCGTACCGATACCAGTATGCGCAGCGATGGCCACCGAGAAAGAATGCCCCGCCCCGAGGTATTCATTGACGATGGTAGAGGTTACGAAATCTTTACTCAGCCCGCCATATTCTTCGGGAAATGAAACGGAAAGCAAGCCCTGCTCACCAGCTTTGCCAACCAGTGATTTCATTAGCCCCGGCTCCATATTGTCAATACGGTCAAGAATGGAATATACTTCTGCGTCGAGGAACTGGTTGCACATGTCACGGATCATGTATTGTTCCTCTACAAAATTTTCGGGTGTGAACGTTTCGAAGGGAGATGATTCCTTGATCAGCCATTCACCTCCTTTCAACACATTTTTGGTTTCTGTGGCAGCACTCATGATATAAAGTTTAAAGGTTTTAACGGTTGGGCACTAAGAGTAAATTAGTCTCTTACTGTTGGAAAAAAGAACTTATCTCAACAAAAACGATCAGGGTAATGGATTTCCCTGGGTGATCAACGTGTTTTTACTTCAGGTTGTCATATACGATCTGCAATACTTCCTTGCACACTTCGATCCTTTCCGGCGGCACTGTACGCAATGCCTCGTTTAAGGTCTCATCAGCGATCTGCATGGTTTCTTCTTCGAGGCGCTGCGCATTCTTCGTCAGGTAAATCAGGTTGATCCGACGATCATTTTCCGAAGGAACGCGCTTCACGAGATTCAATCTTTCCAGGTTATCGACGAGACGGGTAATGCTGGGTTTATCCCGGAAAGTCGCATCGCACAATTGTTGTTGGCTACGGCCATCCTGCTTCCACAAATGATACAAGACGCTCCACTGCTCAATGGTAATATTCAGGCCAGCGGTATTGAATTTTTTTTGCAACCGGCGGGCGATGGCAATGGAAGCCTTCCCCGTTACGAAACTGTATAACTCACCCTTCTTAAAATGGTTGTTTGGCATATAGTTGTTTGTGCAACTATTCAAAATTAATATTATTTTTGAATAGGCCAAGGATTCTCCTACCAAATTTTTGATGTCGATGACACATTTCCAATTCAAGTTCCAGGATTCACAGATTAGTTATTACCGGTATGGTTCCGGGCCGGGCGTAGTTATCTGTTTTCATGGCTATGGCGAAAATGGAAGCCTCTTTAGTTTCTTCGAAGATCCGGTGGGTAAACAGTATTCTTTTTATGCCATCGATCTTCCTTTTCACGGCCTGAGCAGCTGGAGCAATGCGCTGCCCTTTACCGAGTCTGATCTTTCCGATATCGTCCTGGAAATTCTTCAGCGTCACTGTCACTCTTCAGAAAGCCAACTGACACTAATGGGCTTTAGCCTTGGTGGGCGCGTCGCGTTGAGCTATTATCAAACAAACCCGGTTGTGGTGAAGAAAATGATTCTCCTGGCACCGGATGGTCTGAAGAGGAATTTTTGGTATGCATTGGCCACACAAACCCGTCCCGGAAATCGGCTGTTCGCGTATAGTATGAAAAAACCCGCGTGGTTCTTCGCGCTTTTAAAAGGGCTCAATAAAATGGGACTTGTGAATGCCAGCATTTTCAAGTTTGTGAATTATTACATCGGTAACGAAAACGCCCGCCGATCGCTTTATCAACGATGGACCGGTCTGCGAAAACTGAAACCCGATATAGCCGCGATAAAAGCTTTAATTCGGCAACATCAAACCCCGGTGCGACTTGTGTATGGTAGATATGACAGGATCATTATCCCTGCCCGCGGTGAAAAGTTCCGGAAAGGTATCGAACAGCACTGCACCATCCGTGTAATCAATTCAGGTCACCAGGTTGTTCATGCGAATCACCTCGAACAACTGCTCCCTATATTGTCCGAATAGGCTTTATGTTTAGTTTTGTTTTTTTCCAGCATGATCCTCACCATTTTTTTGATCCTTTTATTTGCAGGTTACAGCATACTCATTTTCTACTACTGGCACAGCTGGAAAAACATCCCTTCATTCATTGCCGGGGAGAACTTGAATTCAGTTTTTGTATCAGTCATCATCGCGGCGAGAAACGAAGAAAAAAATATTGGTCAATTGCTTGAAGCCCTGGCGAATCAATCTTACCCGAAACAATATTTTGAAGTGATCGTCATCGACGATCATTCAACAGATAATACAGCTGCGGTAGTGAGAAAATTCCCAGGGGTGCGTTTGCTGGCTCTCGGTGACAGTGAAACTAATTCGTACAAGAAAAAGGCGATAGAAAAAGGAGTAAATGCTGCGGCAGGTGAATTGATAGTGACAACCGATGCCGATTGCATACCAGCAAATGACTGGCTGCATACAATTGTATCTTTTAAGTTGGAAACTGGCGCTGTATTCATCGTGGCACCTGTCAGTTTCAATTCGACAGCGGGAATATTATCTTCCTTCCAGGCAATGGACTTTATGATACTCCAGGGAATTACCGGAGCATCCGTTTATAAAAAGATCCACTCCATGTGTAATGGCGCAAACCTTGCTTATGAGAAAAGGGCCTTTGATGAAGTGAACGGTTTTGCAGGTATTGACCGAATTGCTTCTGGCGACGATATGTTGCTGATGCATAAGATCGCGAATAAATATCCTGGCCAGGTTCGCTATCTGAAATCGGTGGATGCGATCGTGAACACCGAGCCCATGCCAACATGGTCAACTTTTCTTAATCAGCGAATCCGTTGGGCAAGTAAAGCACTTTTTTATAATGATCGTTCGATCTTCCCTGTATTGCTGATGGTATACCTGCTGAATTTAAATTTCCTTGTGTTGCTCATTGCAGGCTTGTGGAATTCGTACTATTGGCTACTGTTTCTGATGGCGTGGTTGCTAAAGACAATGATCGAATTGCCATTTTTTTACGAGTTGGGTTCCTTCTTCGCACAAAAATGGACGACCATGACATTTTTTTTGTTTCAACCCCTTCATATTTTTTATACCATCGTTTCCGGGCTACTGGGACAGTTCGGCAAATATGAATGGAAGGGCAGGACAGTGCGTTAGCCTATAAAAGAATATCTTTAAAACTGACTATGTCTCTCCCGACTTTCAAACCATGGCGCCAGTATGAGCAGTGACCTGTCTTTTCATCAGGCTTCGTGGAAACGCCTTCGAAAGAACAAGGCGGCTGTCTTTGGACTGACCGTGATCGCTATTTCTGTTATCATCGCGGTCTTCGCTTATTTTATTGCGCCAGATCATTCGCCATATGCTAACCGGATCATCCTGGAAGTGGGCGGAAACAAACCGGGTTTCGAACAACAATTCCTCAAGGTTAAAAATGAAAGGCGCCAGGAGAAAACGGGACTGTTTGATCAACTGGCAAATGGCAAAGAAGATGCTTATACATTTATCCCCATCGTTTCGCACGACCAGCAAGGTGACAGTCTTATCGTTCAGAAATATATCGATGAAGGATTAAGTGAACGACAGGCCTATCATCGCCATCAACTGGCAGATGAGCCGATCACTGGGTTTAAATTCTTACTCGGCGCAGATAAGTTTGGCCGGGATATTTTAAGCCGCCTGATAGTTGGTATAAGGGTGAGCCTGAGTGTCGGACTGATCACCGTTGCGATTTCATTATCAATCGGCCTGGTGCTGGGATCACTTGCAGGATATTACAGGGGAAGAACGGATAACATCATTATGTGGTTTATTAATGTCATCTGGAGTATACCAACATTGTTATTGGTCTTTGCGATCACGTTGGCAATCGGCAAAGGCTTCTGGCAAGTTTTTATTGCTGTGGGACTTACTATGTGGGTCAGCGTCGCGAGGTTGGTACGCGGACAGGTGCTTGCTGCAAGGGAATTAGAATTTGTAGAAGCAACCAGGGCGCTTGGTTATTCGCATCTTAGAACAATAGTGCGACACATATGGCCCAATATTATGGGACCTGTGCTTGTCATCGCTGCTTCCAATTTCGCGTCTGCAATAGTCATCGAAGCCGGGTTAAGTTTTTTAGGAGTGGGTGTACAACCCCCTCAACCCAGTTGGGGATTAATGATCAAAGAGAACTACAATTTCATCATAACACAAAATCCCATGTTGGCATTGGCGCCTGGATTTGCCATCATGTTACTCGTGCTGGCGTTTAATCTTCTTGGAAACGGGCTGCGGGACGCTTTGTACGTACGTTGATTATTTGCTGGAATAACGATAGCTGCCTGACCACGTGTTGGAGGGTTTGCTTAGCGAGGTCACCTTTACTTCCACCAGGCATTGCGTGGCAACGGGAGTACCCGTAATGGTAAAATCATTCACCGCTGTTGTTTTGTTGGCGGAAGTGGTAAAGAACACGGTATTCGTTCCATCATCTTTTTTAGCAGTGATATCAATCTTAACGCCATTGGCAGGCATCGTAGAAGTAACTGATACTTTCAGCGTATAGGGTCCTAAGGCGGGTGGCTGTACCGAACCTGCCGCGGGATCGGTCACGACAACGAGGTTAGGCTCTGATGGAGGAGGTGGAGTGCCGCCACCGCCACCTTTGCTACAAGCCGTGGTGAAACTAAGAGCAATAAGCAGGCAAATGATCGAAATAGCTTGTTTCATAAGTTGACTGTGCGGTTTAACAAGACTCAAGATATCTAAAATTGTTACAAACAAGAAGCGAGGCCAGCCTTTTCCTAGCTCGCTACCCGGACGTTCCTGCTAAAACTCTCTTCCAGGGAAATAAAGGTTTCGGTGCGTTCAATGCCCCTTATCTTTTGCAATTGATCATGGAGCACAAATCGTAGTTGTGAAATATCCTTACAGACGATCTCGGCAAACATGCTATAGTTTCCTGTCGTATAATTCAACCGGACGATCTCCGGGATCTTTTGAAGGTCTTTCGCGACCGTGTCGTAGAGCGAGCTTTCTTTCAGATAGATGCCGATAAAGGCGATGACATCATAACCCAACTGTTTGAGGTCCGCTTTAAGACGTGTACCTTTAACGACGCCCGCTTCCTGTAGTTTTTTTATACGTACGTGTATGGTACCACCGGATACAAACAATTTTTTACCGAGGTCGGCATAAGATATCTCGGCGTTTTCCATCATATGATGAATAATATCGAGGTCAAGTTTGTCGAGGTTCAATTTAGCAGACATTTCGCATGTGATTTTAAAAGTTTTTCATTGGAAAGTGCAAATATTTGAATAATATCTATAATTTCAAAATAATTATTGAATAATTTGGAAGTGAAAAGCCTATTGGCCTATATTTGTTCTATCAACGTTCTTTGAACACGACAAATACTGTGGGGTGATGAAATTTTAGGCAGACATGCCCTCTCGTCTCGAGGGTGAGGATCACGGGATAAACGTAGCATAGAGCCGACCGTCAGGCCGACCAGGATTGACCACTAACTCTTTGTGCTATGGCTAACCGCCTCGTGGAGGTTCGACCCCTCCCCCTACAGCTCTCTCTCTTTCTCATGTGATTGTTCGCCTGTGATTCTTCTGGATTACGGGCTTTTTTTTGCCTATACATATAAACCGCCACGCATCGCATCTCCGTCAATGGTATTTTTGAGACAAATTCAATTTTAATTCTCTTTCCAAAGTTGCCAGTCATGAATAACTGGATCAGTTTTCCCTTCGTGCTCCTAAACTTTAAATTGAAATTCTACCGTTATGACCAGGAAAATACTTTTGCCGATTTTAGTTGTTGTTCATTTTGTAAGCTTCGGGCAGGATCCCACCGTGACCGATATGAAGAAAGCAAGTGAAAGGTCCATCAAAAAAGATCCCAATGATACCATTCCAAAAACGTGGAAAACAGGCGGACTCTATGGTATCAATGTATCACAAGCTTCGCTCAGCAATTGGGCGGCTGGTGGAGATGAGTTTTCCCTTTCTATAAATTCTGTCCTTAGCTTGTACGCCTTCTACAAAAAAGACAGGCATAGCTGGGATAACACACTTGATTTTAATATCGGCTATGTACGAACCACCAGCCTAGGTAGCCGGAAAAATGATGACCGCATTGACATCCTCTCCAAATACGGGTACGCCTTAAATTCAAAGCTGAACATCGCGGGATTGTTCAATTTCCGCTCACAATTTTTTGATGGCTATACATACGATGGGGATGGTAATCCCACTTTTTCGTCAACGTTCCTTGCCCCTGCTTATGTTTTAGTAAGTCCCGGTCTCGATTTTAAACCCAATGCAGATCTCTCCATCTTCGTTTCACCGATAACCGCCCGGTGGACCATCGTGAATGATGATTCACTTTCGGCAAAAGGATTGTACGGCGTTGACCCGGGCAGTCACACCAATTCCGAGATCGGTGCATTTGCTTCTATCAATTATTTGAAAGAGTTCAATAAGGTAATCGGATACAAAGGTCGCCTGGACCTGTTTTCAAACTATAAACGCAACCCCCAGAACGTGGATGTTTATTTTACCAATGTTCTCACGGTTAAGCTAACTAAAATCTTTACACTCACCTGGAGCGTCGATATGATATATGATGATGACGTGAGACTTTTCGGCCCCAACCAGGACAATGCCGGGCTGCAATTCAAATCACTTGTCGGTCTTGGATTACAAGTAAAATTTTAATAACAAAGGGTCTTTGTCCGAGTTGTCCAGCACTATTCTTCGAGCCGGTAGTTGATGGGTAGCGTGCGCCAGGTCTTAACATTCTTTCCTTTCACTTTTCCTGGCGTCCATTTAGGCATATTAGTTACTATGCGCATTGCTTCTTCTTCAAGTCCATATCCGATCTTATTTCCAAGAGTAGAGACATTGGAAACGTTTCCTTTTTCATCGACTGCGAACCTTACCTGTACCACTCCCTCGGCATTATTGTCAATGGCCTGCTGCGGATATTCGATATTGTTGACAATATAGTTTTCAATAGCGCCTTGGCCGCCCGTATACTCAGGAGCAATTTCTGTCCTTGTATAAAAGCCCTGCTTGTCTTTTTCAATTTTTTGAGCCGTATTGTCGTCCGCTATTTTTGCCGACACCTTCCCGGTTCGTTTTTTTGCTGTCCGGGTAGAATTAAGGGTATCCGTTACAGTTGCGCCTGTGTCGGCAACGTTTTCAGTCGCTGACGTTGTGGAAGTATTTGCCGATTGGTCATCGGTACAACTGGCGATGAGTACGCCAGATGCAATAAGAAAAAATGCGTCCCCATTGCAGATTTTAAGCTGTTGAATTTCAACTTCAATATTTTATAAGGATTTGTTTGACATGAATTATCCAAACAAAGTGCCACAACTGGTCAAAGGCGCTGATCATAAACTGCATTGCGGTCTGGCTCGTTAACTTTGCGCCCATGGGCCACAAAAAACTTTTGCGTTTTGAAGAATTAAAAACATTTCCCAATGTGTTACAGTATCCCGAAAACATGGCGGGAAACTGGCACGCCTTCTGGAAAAATCATCACCCGATTATACTGGAACTCGCTTGTGGAAAAGGTGAATATGCCGTGGGACTTGCCGCGCTTCATCCCGGTAAAAATTTTATTGGCGTAGACCTGAAAGGAAACCGGATCTGGGTAGGAGCCAAAAAAGCACTGCAAGAGCAATTGACGAATGTGGCGTTCCTGCGTACCCAGATCGATCATATCCATACCTACTTTGCAAAAGATGAGGTTGAATCCATATGGATCACCTTTCCTGACCCGCAGCTCAGGCAATCAAAAGCAAAAAAGAGACTTACTCATCCGAAATTTCTTCGCCTCTATCAAAAATTTCTCGTTCCCGGGGGAACGATTCATTTGAAAACGGACAGCCCGGACCTGTATAGATTCACTAAGCTCGTGATCGATATGTATCATTGCCCAATACATGAAGACCACGATGATCTTTATGAACAAAAAAACCTGTCCAATGAACTTACCATCAAAACACATTATGAATCGCTGGATATAGCGAAAAGCAACCGCATACATTACCTGAGCTTTTCTTTACCGGCTGAAATTCCTTCGGAGCAAAAGGACCTCCAACTAAAAACAATATTGAACAATGAGTTCGTGGATTGAAGATGTAGATTACTACATTAACGAAGAGGGTCTTATTGTCCTGACCGAAAAATTTCACCGGGATCGTGGATACTGCTGCGGGAATGGTTGCAAACATTGTCCATTTGATTATAAGAGTGTGCCGGAGCCAAAGCGTTCCGAAATGCGGTCGCGAAATGCGCGCAGCCACCAGGATGAATCGTCCAGTGATGACTCCTCAACGACGACATATGACGAATAGAAAAAAGCCAGCTCAAAATCTGAAATCGATCATTCCCTCTGGAAAAAAGGACCAAAGTTTCTTTGAATTGGTCTACGAAGTAGCCCGGCAAATTCCAAAAGGAAGAGTGACTTCCTATGGTGCGATCGCTAATAGTCTTGGCACAAAACTATCAGCAAGAATGGTCGGTTGGGCGATGAACGGATCGGGAAAAGTAAAACCAAAAGTGCCTGCGCACAGGGTGGTAAACAGGAATGGAATGCTCAGAGGAAAGCACCATTTCGGTGGAGATACCATGGAAAAGCTCCTGGAGAAAGAGGGGATCAAAGTGGAAAATGACACGGTCGTTGACTTCAAAAAGCTGTTTTGGGATCCGGTTATAGAGTTGGGTCTATAAGCAAAAATCAAACGTTATTCACATCAGCATGCGGTTTTCAGAGGGAAAATCTGTGTTTTTCAGAGGAGAAATTTGCAAAAGCGCTTGCCAGTCTGAAAAGAAATAAGTTATATTTGATATTGATATTTACTAATTCCCATTAACGTTCTAAATTAAAATCAAATGGCAACAAAAAAAGCAAAGAAAGCTGCTCCTAAGAAAGCCGCTAAAAAAGCTGCTCCTAAGAAAGCTGCTAAGAAGGCTGCTCCCAAGAAAGCCGCTAAAAAGAAATCAGCCCGTAAACCGAATGCTGCTTTCATGAAAGCTCTTACTCCAAGCGCAGAACTCGGAGCAGTAGTTGGTTCTAAACCAATGCCGCGTACAGACGTGGTGAAGAAGATCTGGGTTTATATCAAAGCAAACAAACTCCAGGACAGCAAGAACAAACGCATGATCAATGCTGATGCTAAATTGAAACCAGTTTTTGGTGGCAAAGGCCAGGTATCTATGTTTGATATGGCTAAGCATCTTGCAAAACACCTGAAATAGACTAACACAGTTTAAGACATAATGCACCCGTAAAACCGGGTGCTTTTTTTTGCCTGTCCATGAACGGGCAGACAGCCACCGCCCAATGACAACTACTAATTTTGCAACATGAACAGTGACACAGGAAAATGGATCGTTGCTATCGGTTTGCTGATCGTAATCGCGGGGATAATCATTTATTTCTTTCATGATAAACTGAATTGGGTAGGTAGATTACCCGGTGACATTCGTGTTGAAAAAGAAAATTTTCGCTTCTACTTTCCGTTAACGACCATGTTACTGCTTAGTCTTGTTGTGACGATCATCATCAATCTATTCAAAAAACTATTTTGAACCTTTCGCTATTACTTATATTGGAAGCTTGCGGATTGAAGGGCGCACAGTATGAACCGGTACATGGAGGCGACATTAATCAATGCTGGCGTATTACTCACAACGACCTGCGTTATTTCTTAAAGATCAATGACGCGGCGGCCTATCCCCGCATGTTCGAAAAGGAAGCGAATGGACTAATGGCATTGAAAAGGGCAACTGATTCTATTCAGCATACTTCAATCACGGTACCTGCAGTGAACAGGCACGGCCAGGTTGAGGAGTCACAATTTTTACTCCTGGAATGGATCGAGAAAGGAACACCCATTCGAAACTTTTGGGAAAGTTTCGGATGCACGCTTGCTTCGATGCATAAGCTATTCCATCCATTTTTTGGGTGGACGGCCGATAACTACATTGGTAATCTCCCGCAGGTAAACGCTAACCGCGCCACCTGGAGCGAATTTTATTCCGAATGCAGAATAGATCCCCTGGTAAAGCAACTGGTTGATCAAGGTTCATTTTCAAAAGCAGACCTACGGGCGGCGGAGCGATTTTATCAACGGCTTCCAGGCCTGTTCCCTGAGGAACCTCCTTCATTGCTTCATGGTGACTTATGGGCCGGCAATTTCATGGTGATGGCAAATGGTCATGCAAGCATTTTTGATCCTGCTGTCTATGGTGGTCATCGTGAAATGGATCTTGGCATGAGCCGGCTGTTTGGAGGATTCGATCGAAGTTTCTATTCGGCCTATCATCATTGTTATCCCCTTGAGCAAGGTTGGGAGCACCGGATTCCACTAACGCAATTGTACCCGCTGCTTGTCCATGCTATTTTGTTCGGCGGGCATTACGTGAATAGATCCCGGAACATTCTCCTCGATTTTTCCTGACGTCATCAGAGGAAGATTTTACCGATTCACATTATAACGTAAATTAGAAGGACACTATTCCACGCTTCTTTTACCTGCCAATAAATCTTGCTGTAATGAAACAAAGGAAAGAATTCAATCGCCGTGAATTTATCAGCACAGCTGCTGTCGCATCTGTAGCCTTCACTATTTTACCTCGTCATGTATTGGGCGGTCGCCGTTATATAGCGCCGAGCGATAAACTCAACATCGCCTATATCGGCTGCGGAACCCAGGGACTTCGCGAAATGTGTGAATTGATCGTCAATCCATCTTTGCAGATAGTTTCGGTTTGCGACCCCAATAAAATGAGTACAGATTACATCGACTGGTCACCCAATGGCATCCGCGATGGTATTCGAAAAGTGCTACAGCAACCGGATTGGGGTTCATCGTTCAAAGGCATTCCGGGTGGACGGGATACAGGGAAAGAGCTTGTGGAGAAATATTATAGCAACAAGCAGAACAAGTCCTTTAAGGGGTGCACCTCCTATGCGGATTTCAGAGAGTTGCTTGAAAAGGAAAAGGACATTGACGCCGTGAAGATCATGACGCCTGATCACCTGCATGGTTACATTTCCATTGCCTCAATGAAAAAAGGTAAACACGTGGTCATACACAAGCCTATTGCTAACCGCATGTATGAAGCAAGGCTGACCATTGATACAGCGAAGGATACAGGTGTAAGTACACACCTGCTGGCCTGGAGCAAACAAAGCGGTAACGACCTGGTAAAAAAATGGATCGGTGAAGGCCAGATCGGGCAACTAAAAGAGATTCATAACTGGTCGAACAGACCCGTGTGGCCCCAATGGGACATGAACCCAAAAGATACACCGCCGGTCCCTGAAGGTTTTGATTGGGACCTGTGGCTCGGCCCTGTTCCAAACCGGCCCTATCATCCGAACTACACACATAATGTATTCCGTGGCTGGTATGACTTCGGGGGCGGCAGCATCGCTGACATGGGACATTATAGTCTTTGGCCCATGTTCCTTACTATGGGAATCAACTCGGCCCCTTATTCCGCTGAAGCATATGGGACGACAACGCGTATGGTCGAAAACAATGTCAGCCGGCCGGTGCAGAACAACGTGGCATTTCCTTATTCGTGTATAGTCCGATTCAAATTTGCGAAGCAAGAAACATTGCCTGCTTTTGATCTATACTGGTACGATGGTGGTATGAAACCTGCCACGCCTGACGAGCTGGGAAATGGCACATTGGATCCCGAAGGAATGATGTTTGTCGGTGATAAGGGAAAGATAATTTCAGGATTTCGCAATGAGCATCCAAAACTTTTTACCGGGGGCAAAATGATTGCAGATCCAGCTTACAAGGATGAAGAAGAAAGCGGTGAGAATTATTGGATCAATGCGTTTAAAAACAAAAAACAGTCGCCGGGGAGCTTTCTAAACGCACGGGCCGTCACTGAAACCATTTTACTGGGTGGCGTGGCATTACGGTCACGAAAAAAACTAGAATATGACTCAGCTTCGATGAAGATCACCAATAATGCAGACGCTAATAAATATTTCTACCGCGAATACAGGAAGGGCTGGGAATTATAACACTTATTGTACGTTGCCCACCTTCCATCTGAGCATTTAGAGTGAGATCAACTATCTGAATACGACAATTCTTAAAACATAGTTGTTGCTAGGCGACAGCAATATGGTAGCACGATTACAAATTCTTAATTCTACGAGTAATGACAGGACAACAACAGGATGATATTTCACTCGCCCAATGGGCATTGGTAGAGGAAATGAGAGCTGGCAAATGGAAAAATCTCGATTTCCCCAGGATCGCCCGGGAGGATTTTGGCCTGAACGGAATTGAATTGGTGAACACATTGTTCGAGGTACCCACTGAAGGATACCTTAAGCAATTAAAACAAAACGCTGCGACGCACGGCGTAAAAATGGTTCTGATCATGGTAGATGACGAAGGTGACGGATGTGATTCGACCGCTAGTGGGCGAAAACAATTTGAGGTCAATCATCGCAAATGGGTGGATATCGCGCATTACCTCGGTTGTCATGCGATACGGACCAATTGCCGCGGCCCGGAGAACGTTGATAAGATAGAAGCTTTGAAATGGGCCTCCGAATCATACCAGTCATTACTTCGCTATGCGCGGGATTCCCACATTAACATTGTGATAGAGAACCATGGTGGTCTGTCCAATGATGCAGACTGGATAGTGGACCTGGTGAAAGCTGTAAATGATCCGCAGTTTGGAACTTATCCTGACTGGCGAGAACCGGCACCGGATTTTGATAACTATACCTACCTGGAAAAGACATTGCCTTATGCATTGGGTATGTCTTATAGAAATCAACCGTCCGAGGAACTTACTGCGCGGATGATCCGCCTTAGCAGGGATAAGGGTTATACCGGGTGGTACGGTATAGAATCGGATGGCCGGGAAGAGATCAGCAAAGGCATTTCACTGCTTAATAAATATCTCCTAAATAAATAATCTGCAACAACGGTATTCACTGCGGGTTACACAACCATATAATTTGTGACAGGTGAATCACCATCGTATATTTCGCAGCGATACCAGGTAGATTTTCTCTTGCTGCCGCCCTCCGGTCATCTTATGTTTGTACCGGTTGTTGATCATATCCATCCAATATCTGAAGAACCGTTTTTAATCCAAATCCGAAAGACCAAATCAATCGACAACCTGATTACCGTCCAGTAATTAAAAAATTAAAACCTGCATGTTCTCATGCAGGTTTTTTATTTGCAGCAGAAGTTTCAATAATAAGGCCTGATCATGACGTACACGACCACTCCTGAAATAGCCACGTAGAGCCAAACCGGCCAGGTGATCCGTGCGAGCTTCCTGTGTTCCCGGTACTCGCCGATCTGTGCCCTGTATGCTGTAAACAGAATAAATGGAAGTATCAGTCCCGCAAGGGGAATATGCGTTCCTAAGACGATATAATAAAAGATGCGTGCTTTCCCGGCTGCCGCTTTTTCTGCTTCGTTCACGATGCCATTGTGATCAATGTCCCCGAAACGGGTATCGCCGGCCAGCAGGTGATGCGTAATATAACTGGCGAGGAATAGTATCGACAGCACCATGGCGGTCATCATGATCTTTTTGTGCACCTCGTATTTTTTTTGACGAACGGCCCACCATGCAACGATCAGCAGTATCGATACCCAGGAGTTGATCATGGCATTGATGAGGGCGAAAAAGTGAACGTCAAAACCCAGATCAACTTCCAACTTTACCTTGCTCAGCAATACAACCGCTGTAAATACAATGACGGAAAAAACAATGATCAGCCAACTGGCTTTTTTGTCATTTTTTTTCCAAACTGGTGTCAGCATTGTTCGGTTTTTTTCGGATAAAGAATAATAGGACCCCTACTCCGAGGATTGCCGCTAGGAAAACGATGGCGATCAATTGAAGCTTCCCGGCAAAAAAGCTTTTTCGGTTTGGATCCTTCTCCATTGTAAGATAAATGATATCACCGGCGAGTTCTTTCAAGGCCGTCGAATCAAGTCCCCTGTAATATCCGCGGACCTGCCGGTTGGTATCCACCAAAACGAAAAAGTCGGAATGAAAAAAACTGGTGTCGATACCTTTTCCATCCTGCACCCCGATCTTCATTTTGTCAATGGCCATGTCGTAAATTTCCCGCTTGGGCCCTGTAAGCAACCACCATTGTTCAGGGTTCACCTGGAACCGGTCTGCCCATTGCTTCAATCTTTGCACAGAGTCTCTTTCGGGATCTATACTGAATGAGAGATAATGTATAAAATCAGGGGTTTTATCACCCACACGCTGCGAATTCGTAATTGAACGTTGAAGCTGTCGCATATTGAGCGTCATCTGGGGACAGATAGTAGGACAGCGGGTAAAGAAAAAATCAGCGACGACGATTTTACCTTTCAGCATATCCCAGTTCACCGAATCGCCCTGTTGATTAACGAGCGAAAAATTGGGTAACCTTTCCCAGGTGGTTTCAGTCACCTTTTTTCCTTTGACAATTTTTGTATACGTGGAATCGGGCAAGTAATGCTGTGGCATTACTATGGTGGAATCACTAAGACGCCTGATGATAAAAAAACAGATCAAGGGTACCAGCACAGCAAGCAGCAAGGCCTGTAACGAATTCTTATTCACAAAACACAGTTTAATTCTTAATACTAGGCGGTCCTATAAACAAAACACTCCGGGAAACCCGGAGCGCTTTACTTTAAATTAGTTTTTATTGTTTGCCGGGCTTCGGCTCGTCTGCATGTTTTTCCGCGTGGTGCTCCTTCGGCATTGTTGACTCTTTAAAATGCGGGTCGTAACGGTTGCGAAGGTTCTTGTACGAGTTGCCGTCTACGATAAATGCAATAATGAACCACACAAACAAGAGCAAGGGCACCACAATTGTCATGATCATATTGCGTATCTCATCACCCAGGTGCATGAACACAGACACGATGTAGTATGCCTTTGCCAGCGTGAGAATACAAACAACTCCTTTGAACATCAATACCAGCAAATGACTCGGATCTGGTCCTTTGTGGATCGTATAGATGGCTAAACCAATCCCTAATTCTATGATGGTTATAATCGACAGCAGGATAGTGGTCTTCTTAACTCTTTTGCGAAATTCCTCATCCGAATGGTGATGATGCGGAACACTGATCTCTGACGACATAGCTGAATGATGCTGCTCCATAGTAAGTAACCAAATTACATTTTTATAAAATCGCCCTGCAAACCCATACTTCACCTGGTGCTGCTCAAGAGCAGCAAGAAATATCGAACTTAAATAAGATAAAAACACAAGAATACGAATACCCACACGAGGTCCACAAAGTGCCAGTACAACCCCGCTTTCTCGATCATCAGGTAGTGGCCCCTCTTGGCAAATACATCCTTTTGCGTCATGATCAGCATCACGATGTTGATGATAACCCCGGAGAACACGTGGAATCCGTGGAATCCGGTAATACCATAAAAGTAACCACCGAATGCAACAGGACCCTTTTCTCTCACATGCAGTTCGGCAGCATTGACCATGTTAGCCAATTGCTCTTTAGGCATGCCCATGAGCTCCTGCAAATTTTTTGTGTGATCATGATCGTGCACCAATAAAGCCAGCGAATGCTGTGTTGAATTTTTTAAAGCTTCTGACACGGTACCGGCATCTGCCAATTGGCCCCATGGATTCACCGACGTTGTTTGACCAACCATTTCAATTCGGCCGTCGATTAATGTAGCATGCAAGCCAGTGATAAGGTGATGCCATTCCCATGCCTGGCAACCTAAGAACGCTAAGCCGCCTACGATTGTCCAACCCAACCACTTGATCACGCCTTGCTTGTCGCCTTTATGCCCCGCATGTACAGCCAATACCATCGTTACAGAACTAATGATAAGAATAAAGGTCATCACGCTCACAAAGGCAAGGGGAAGATTAGCGTGTCCCGCCCCAGGGAACGCATTGAACACCACGTTAGGATCAGGCCAGAAGTTTTGGCTGAAGCGAATTGTGCCATACGAGATCAGGAACGCACCAAATGTGAAAGCATCACTCATCAGGAAATACCACATCATCAATTTGCCATACTCGAGGTTGAAAGGGCTTTTTCCACCACTCCACCATTTCGTTTGCTGCGCTGTAGCTGTTGTCGCCATATCAGTTAATTCAATTAATAATTCTCTTACATTTTTAAAGCTGTTTTCAGCTTTATTTTTTCTTTTGCTTCGCCACTAGCCGATCACTACGAAAAATACCAGCAGGTATAACCAAAGAATGTCTACAAAATGCCAGTAGGTTGAGGCTACCTCAAGCGATACCGGGCTATACGTTTTCACACTCCCAAAAAACGCTTTTAAAAAAAGAACGATCAACGCTACAACTCCACCAATCACGTGAATGGCGTGCAAACCAAATATCACATACAGGAATTGTCCGGCTCCTGCGGCCTGTTTGAAGGTTACTTTTTGTTGTTCCCAAAGATTGGTGAATCCCAACCATTGCAATACCACAAACGTGATCCCAAGGAAAAACGTGATCCCAAGAAGCACGCGGTAATTCTTCATGTCACGTTGCCTGAAGGCACGCAACGCCATTTGAATAGCGAGGCTGCTTCCGAGCATCACTGCAGTCGAGACCCAAAACACTTTCGGCATTTCGATCTGCTTCCACCCGACAAGGTTGCTTTTCACGATGAAGGCGCTGGTCAGACCGGCAAACATCATGAGTATACTCGCAATCGCCACCCACAAGGTAAACTTGTGCGGATGTATTTTCTTTCTTTGTTGATTCATCACTGCTTCCATCACACTTTATATTGACTCAAATTTTACTCATTAATAAGGCCAGCAACACCACAGGCAAGTACAGGTAACTGCCAAACATCACTCTTCTCGCCGACGGTACGTCCATTTTCCAGTACAGCTTCAAACATCGGATGATCATAAAAACATTCGCCGCGATCACCAGGAAGATGCTGATCAGTCCCCGAACATCATCATAGCTGCACATGGCCGAATAGTTCTCCCCACCGATAAAATAAGGCAACAAGGTCACCGGCACCAGCAACAGGGAATAGATCACAGTTTGCAGCGCCGTGAATTTTGTGGGTCCTTTATCAGCTGGCAACAGTTTGAAACCAGCACTGGCATAATCGCGGTGCGCAACCCAGGCGATCGCCCAGAAATGCGGGAACTGCCAGAGGAACTGCAAGGCAAATAGTATCCAACCTCCGAGTGACAATTCTCCTTCACCGGCCGCCCAGCCGATCAGGCAGGGCAACGCACCTGGTATCGCACCCACCAACACGGCGACTGAATTGACTTTCTTCAGCGGCGTATAGATGAACGCGTAGGTAAACAAACTGATAGCTGCCAACGCTGCCGTCAGCATATTAAAAGAACTTCCTAATATAAAAACTCCCAGCAGACCGGTGATAATGGCGAATGTCCATCCATGTTCGACACTCATTCTTCCCGTTGCGACAGGTCTCTTCCCTGTGCGTTTCATTATCGCATCCGTATCTTTTTCTACCACCTGGTTGATGGCATTGGCACTGCCAGTTACTAACAACCCGCCTGCAAAGAGCATTAATATCCGCCACCACTTGTCTTCGTACTCCCCAAATCCTCGTGTCAGCATAAAACTTATCACGCTGCTGAACACCACCATGATACTCAGCGAAAGTTTTACCAGTTGTAAATAATCCTTTATCCTTTGTATCACTTCCGCTTTTTAAAATCGCAACAGCCATATTGCGTTATCCGCAAGCCGTTTCGCTTAATGTTTGCTTTCATTCGCACCGATCGGCTCGGTTTGCGGAATAAAATCTCTGCCGTCTTTACCATAATCATATGCCCAGCGATGTACTTCAGGAATTTCGCCTTCCCAGTTTCCGTGGCCAGGGTTAATTGGCGTTGACCACTCCAAAGTAGTAGCACCCCAGGGATTCGTCGTCGTTACTTTTCTTCCTTTGAAAATCGAATAGAAGAAATTGAACACAAACATCAGCTGCGCCGCAAACACTATAATAGAAACGATGGTGATCATTTTATCGAGTTCTGTAAAGCCGTTGAACGAAAGCCATGAGCTCTTGTCAAGGTAACGGCGCGGAATACCTGCAAGACCCTGGTAATGCATGGGCCAGAAAATGAGGTAGGCTCCGATGAGTGTAACCCAGAAATGCAAATAAGCTAAGGTGTTGTTTAAATAACGGCCATACATCTTCGGGAACCAGTGATAGATACCGGCGAACATACCAAACATGGAGGCCACACCCATTACGATATGGAAGTGTGCCACCACGAACATCGTATCGTGAAGGTGAATATCGATCGTGGAGTTGCCCAGGAAGATACCGGTAAGACCACCTGAAATGAATAAACTCACAAAACCAATCGAGAACAATGCGCCGGGGGTAAACCGGATATTTCCTCTCCAGAGTGTCGTAAGCCAGTTAAACACCTTGATGGCTGAAGGCACCGCGATCAGCAGGGTCAATAACACAAACACAGATCCGAGGAAAGGATTCAAACCTGTCACGAACATGTGATGCGCCCACACAAGGAACGCAAGGATGGCAATGGCAAATAGTGAACCGAGCATGGCCATGTAGCCGAAGATCGGTTTCCGCGCATTGACCGAAAGTATTTCTGATACCATTCCCATCGCCGGCAATAAGATAATGTATACTTCAGGGTGACCGAGGAACCAAAAGAGGTGCTGGTAAAGGATCGCACTACCACCTTCGTTGGGTAATATCTCGCCGTTAACGACAATATCGCTGAGGTAGAAACTTGTTCCGAGGTTGCGGTCAAACAACAGAAGGATCGCACCTGAAAGTAATACCGGGAAAGACAATACGCCAAGTACAGCGGTAAAGAACAGTGCCCACATCGGCAGCGGCAATCTCGTCATGCTCATACCTTTTGTACGCATGTTGAGGATCGTAGAGATGTAGTTCAAGCCACCCATCAGCGAAGACACGATAAAGAGCGCCATACTGATCAACCATAGATCCGCACCGATCTTTGAACCATCACCAGCTTGTTTCAATGCACTCAATGGAGGATACATGGTCCAACCGCCGCTGGCAGGACCCGTTTGAACAAACATGGAAGATAACATGACAATGCCCGCGAGCCAGAAGAACCAGTAAGAAAGCATATTTAAGAATGGCGATGCCATATCCCTGGCTCCTACTTGCAACGGAATAAGCAGGTTGGCAAATGTTCCACTCAAACCGGCCGTCAATACAAAAAACACGAGGATCGTACCGTGCATGGTTACCAATGCATAATAGAACTCCGCTTTGATCACACCACCTTCGGCCCAATGACCAAAGAAGGTTTCAAGTATCGGAAAAGTTTGGCCAGGGAACCCCAATTGAAGACGAAACAATACGGAAAACAAACCACCTACGATCGCCCAGATCATCCCGGTGATCAGGAATTGCTTGGCGATCATTTTGTGATCCGTACTAAAAACATACTTGGTAATGAAAGATTGGTGGTGATGCCCATGATCACCGTTGTGATGAACATCATGTACTGTTCCACTTCCCGGGTGTATATGAATTGCTTCGCTCATAGTCTTTTATTTATAGGCAACATAGGGTTACCGTTATTAATCTTTTGCACCTTATTTCATCGCCACGGTCGGCGTTGCGGCTTGTTTGCTCGTATCGGCTGGTTGCGCCGGTGCAGTATTCTTTGGCGCAACAGCATCCAGGTATTTTGGTTTTTTAGCCAGAATCCACGCATCGAATTCTTCCTGCGTTTCAACAATGATTTCTCCTCTCATATTCGTATGACCCTTACCGCACATCTGGTCGCAGGATATTTCGAACATGAACGCGGGATTGTTTGACTCCTCGCGCATTTGCTTTGTCGATTTTGTGGGCGTGAACCACATGGTCGTCGGAGTACCAGGTACAGCATCCATCTTCATACGGAAATGCGGCAGACCCACGTCATGTATCACATCTTTTGCACCGATCACCAGCTTCACGGGTTTATTCAAGACGATGTGCATGGGCTCACCACTCACGTAGATATCATCATGATTTGCCGGATCATCCCACAACTGCCCCAATGGATTATTGTTGGCATCATCGGTTCTTTTGTAATATTTCTTCCCTAATATTTTATCCTTACCCGGGTAACGATACTCCCATTTGAACTGGCTTCCTGTTATTTCAACCACCATTGCATCTTTGGGAGCTTCACCGGTGATCTTGAACCAGTAAAAAATACCGAAACCAACCAATACTGTCAATGCGATGGCCGGGATAACGGTCCATATCAGCTCCAGCTTGTTGTTGTGAGGATAGTAATAGGCTTTACGATTATCTGATTCCTGGTATTTATAGGAAAACCAGAATAATGTAATCTGTGTGATAACAAACACGAACCCGGTGATCGCAATCGTGATGTACAGCATACGATCGATATGAACCCCATGATCGGAAGCGGGATCACCCAGTATTTTTCCTTTCAATTTTTCATTGCAGTAGTAAACCCCGATCATTCCCACGATGAGGAACAGGAGGAGGAAGAAGGCATTGATCTTATTGGTTTGCTTTCTTGACCTTTCTTCGCCCCTCATGACGGCCACGTACTCACTTGCCTTGGCTATCTGGAACGTTATCAGGAAGCCAAGTGCCAGGATCGCTACTATGAAAAAAGTTTGCATATTCTGTATTCAATTATAAATTCCAAATATCAATTTCCTTAGGTATGGTGTATCAGGCTTTCTTTTACAAATGGGTGATTTCTTGCCAGCAAAGGAGCTCTAGTCAGCGCTCTTGCCGTTACAAACATGATCAATCCGACAAAACCTAATGCCACACCGAAATCGTATAATATCATGGGCACATGCGTTTGACCCGTTGCCTTATCTGTCATCGGGCTCGGGAACACCATCTGGAAAAAGTCGAGCCAGTGACCGAAGAGGATCAGCAGTGACATGAAGGTGACTGTCGCGTAATTTCTTTTTGAATCCCTGCTCATCAGGATGAGGATCGGCGCCACGAAGTTGATGATAAACATCAACCAGAAAATACCACTATAAGCTCCTTCTGTCCTCGGCTTGAAATAAACTGTTTCTTCGGGGATGTTAGCATACCATATCAACATGTACTGCGAGAACCAGAGATATGTCCAGAAGATCGAAAACGCGAACATGAATTTTCCGAGATCGTGCAGGTGCTCGGTATTGGTGTACTCGAGGTATCCATTATTCTTGAGGAAAACAACGAATAACGTGATCAATGCGATGCCTGCCACAAAGGAACTTGCAAAAGTGTACCAGCTGTACATCGTGCTGTACCAATGTGCATCAATGCTCATCAGCCACAGCCAGGGAATGGATGAAGCAACTGTCAGGGCAAACACGACAATATATCCCGCAGCCCACACGGTATTGGTGAAAATATATTTTTTAGCTGCTTCCTTTGAGGGAAGTGGATCATTGTCGAGCATCCGTGAACGCTGTCTCATTTTCCATCCCAACCACGACCACAGGAAAATGGTAAGAACAGTTGCCACCGCGAAGAATCCCTTGTTCAAAAATCCTTTTTTATGCAACAGCGTCGGGTCATCGGCAACGTGATGAGCATCGGACCAGTGATAAATTTCGTGATTACCACCAAAAGCAATAGCGAGCAGGATAACACCGCCAATCACGCCAATTACAGGTACACACGCTGAAACCGCTTCACTCACACGGCTGAACGCCCACTGAAAGCCACCCCAACCCAATGTTGTTGCGCAAATGAAAAACATCGCCGCATTTACCACGAGCAAAAAGTAAACACTGTTTTGCAGCAGGCTTGCCCAAAAGCGGGCCTGTTGGTGAGGGTCATTCTTGGAACCTGCAGTAACATACAAACCAATTATTGCCAGCACTCCAACGATCATCAACGCAATAGCGATCGTGTTATATTTTTTTGGTACAACGAAATTTTCCCGGGTTGCCATCAGCTGTTTCTTTTATTTTTTCTTGTTCGAATCTTTATTTGCTGGCTGTTGCCACCGATGTTGTATCGGTCGTTGGTTTAGCCGTTGTATCAGGTGCGCCGGCAGGGAACTGCTTCGACCGTACATAAGAGATCACTTCCCAACGTTGGCGCGTATTTAACTGGGATGCATAGCTTCCCATTTGTCCCTTGCCATACGTCACAGAATGAAACATCCTTCCTTCTGGCATGGCCTTCATAGCTGCATCCATAAAATTCTTTGGTGCCGCGCTATAAGGACCGTCGCCATTTTTCCAGAGCGGACCGTTGCCATCGAGTTTGCTTCCATGACAAATACCGCAATTCACCAGGTACAAACGCTCAGCATTTTTCATGTCAACCGCTTGTCCTGCCAAAGGATTTTTGACATTGGCAGAAAGCGTATACCCTGTGGAATCATTCTTATAAGGATACGCCATCAAATCGCCACGGGCAACAGTACCAGGTACCGGCAGTCCCGTATAATGAATGCCTTTCTTTTCCAATTTATCTGTTGGAGCATAAGTTTCATGAGCGACACTATATGCCATGTCTGGCATGTAGGCACGGCCAGGGCTACGTTTGTTGCCACAGCTTGCTATCGCGATCACGACGCTCAAACCGACAGCTATATTCAAAAGTTGCTTCATTTCCTTTTATTAATTGATCAGATAACGGGTTCAGTTTTTCTTTCAAATCGATGTGTCTCCTTATCGTACCTGCCGAGCCACCAACCGGTCTCACGGTATTGAACACTTACATCTTTTGCCCCAATGCTATTCAGAAAGGCGACGGCTTCCTGTTCGTTCGTCCGGTCTGTACACTCAAGGGCCATCACAAACGTATCGTCAGTGGACCTGGGGTTGAAATGATCTTTCTTTACAAATGGCGCCACCTGGCACAGCCAGCAAAACGTGAGTACCATACCTACGGATGCGAACAACACTGTCAACTCGAAGGTGATCGGTATCCACGCAGGCAAGGAGAAATACGGCTTACCACCGAAATTCAAAGGCCAATCATAGGTTAGCGCCCAGGTAATAAAGCTTACCGCGGTCGCAGTACCGGTAATACCATAGATGAAACCGGCAACGTGAAGGCTCGTGTCACGCAGACCCATTTCTTTATCGAGGCCATGGATGGGAAAGGGAGTGAAGACATCATGGATCTTATAACCGGCACGGCGCACCTTCTTTACAGCAGGAAATAAAACCGCTTCATCATAAAAATTCCCAACGACAAATTTTTTTACACTCATTATGTTTCGCTTTTAGCTATGAGCTTCAGGCGGCGGGCAGGAAACTCAATTTCTTTTTCAATTCTTACCGTGACTTATGTAACCACGATTCAATTAAGCCCCATGGTCATGAACGTGCTTATGACCAAATTCATCCGTACTCTCCGCTTCTACAGCATCCATCCTCGATTTATAATTTTCTCCATTCTTCTTTAAAATGTGCTTGATCTCGGCGATCGCGATTACCGGGAAGAATTTAGAGAAAAGGAAATAACAGGTAAAGAACAAACCGAATGTTCCGAGGTAAAAACCAACTTCCCAGATTGTCGGAGTGTAATAGGTACTCCACGAACTTGGAAGATAATCGCGGTAAACGGAGGTGACGATGATCACAAAGCGCTCAAACCACATACCGATATTCACCAGGATACTCATGAAGAAAGTAACCAGCAGGTTTCTTCTCATTTTTTTGAACCAGAAGATCTGTGGCGACAATACGTTACAACCCATCATGATCCAGTAACTCCAGCCATAAGGGCTGTTCAGGTTCAAACGATTTTCTTTAAAGGCGTACCATTCATAGTCAACGTGGCTGTACCAGGCCATAAACAGTTCAGTGAGGTAAGCGATACCAACGATCGAACCGGTAAGAACAATAACCTTGTTCATCACCTCGATGTGTTCAATGGTGATATATTCTTCAAGCGCCAGTACTTTTCTTGTAACCAGCAATAGCGTTTGCACCATCGCAAATCCGGAGAACACGGCACCGGCCACAAAGTAGGGAGGGAAGATCGTAGTGTGCCAGCCCGGAACAACTGAAGTGGCGAAGTCAAACGATACGATCGTGTGAACCGATAATACGAGTGGTGTACTCAAACCGGCCAATACGAGTGATAAGGCTTCATGTCTTTGCCAGTGCTTGGTAGAACCTGTCCATCCAAACGCAGCAACGCCATAAAAGAATTTTCTCCATTTCAGTTTTGCACGGTCTCTTAAAGTTGCCAAATCAGGTATCAAACCCGAATACCAGAATAAAAGTGAAACGGTAAAATAAGTAGAGATCGCAAATACGTCCCAAAGAAGCGGCGAGTTGAAGTTGACCCACAAAGGTCCGCGGGTATTGGGATAAGGTAATACAAAGAATGCATCCCAAACACGACCCATGTGCCAGATCGGAAATTGTCCAGCGCACATTACCGCAAAGATCGTCATCGCCTCGGCTGCACGGTTCACACCTGTTCTCCAGCCCTGGCGAAACAGTAATAAGATCGCAGAGATCAACGTACCGGCGTGACCAATACCCACCCACCATACGAAGTTGGTGATGTCCCAGCCCCAGCCGATGGTTTTGTTTAGGTTCCATTGCCCGGTACCATATATTACTTCCATCGTCACCGAAAAAACGCCAAACAATAAGAGGGCTACAGAGATCAGGAAACCGATCCACCACAGTTTAGAAGGCTTCGCTTCTACCGGGCGGCATATGTCTTCTGTGACCTGGTGGTAATCCTTATCTCCTTCAACCAGTGGCGGCCTTACCTGTGATTCGTACCTGAGTAATCCCATATTAGTTTCTCTTTTAGCATTACCCGCATCGCGGATGAAAGCTTAGTTTATTTCTACTTTCTTTTATTGGTCCTGGCAGAACATCCTTAATGATGTTCTTCGGCGTTCTTTGCAGGTATGGATCCTTCTGTTTCTTTATGACCCGCATGCTCATCCTTCTGAATGATCTCGTCCGTGTTTCTCACCTTGGCCAGGTAAGTAATATTCGGCAACACGTGTAATTGTTCGAGTACATAAAAACTGCGTTGCGGGTTGTCGGCACGTACACGGCTCAGCTGGCTGTTCTTGTCATGTGCATTTCCAAATACGATCGCATCACCGGCACAAGCTTGCTGGCACGCTGTTTTCGCATCGCCATCCGCTAGTATCCGACCTTCTTTCTTTGCAGTAAGTTTGGCAGCCTGCGTACGCTGAACACAGAAAGTACATTTCTCCATCACGCCTCTCGAACGTACAGTCACATCAGGATTCAAGACCATTCTTGTGAGATCATCATTCATTTGATGAACCACATCGTCCAGTTTACCCACCAGGCTCTGATCCTGGTTGTGCGCAAAACTGTCCGCTCCTGTATAATCGGCCCAGTTGAAGCGGCGAACCTTGAATGGACAGTTATTGGCGCAGTACCTGGTACCGATACAACGGTTATAGGCCATTTGGTTGATGCCCTCGCTGCTGTGGTTGGTGGCCGCTACCGGGCAAACGTTCTCACAAGGAGCATTATCGCAATGCTGGCAAAGCATCGGTTGGAAAACAACTCCTTTAAGATCGTCGGGATTTTTTTCATCGCTGACAAAATAACGGTCGATACGCAACCAATGCATATCGTGGTAACGAAGTACTTCCCGCTTACCTACCACCGGTACGTTGTTTTCAACGTGACACGCAACTACACAAGCGCCGCAACCATGACAGGCATTCATGTCGATAGCCATGCCCCATTTTAAACCGGGTTGTTCATGATCACCATATAAAGTGGCTTCCTTGCGGAAATCGTTGGTGCTTTTCGCGTATTTATCAACGAGGTCCTGGCGATAAGCCGGTATCTCGTTTGGATTCTTCTTGAAGGTAGCGAGTGTCGTTTCGCGGACTACTTCTACACGGCCCTCATAGGAGTTATGAATTTGGGTCTGCGCGATCTTTTGTTTCCTATTAAGATCGGTTACCGTCACATTTCCCGCGAAATAATCTACAGTAGTCCCATTGAATGATGTGAACGGGTAAACATTTTTACCAACTCCAGCGGCGGTCTTACCCAATCCTTCACTGCGACCATATCCAACCGCAACTGCGATGGTATTCCCATTCATGCCGGGAATTACCAGGATAGGCAGTTCCACCTCCTTATTGCCCAATGCGATCTTGATCACGGGCTTGGAAGGATAGTATTCGTAATCGACATCGAGTTTTATTCCAAGCTGTTGGGCCTTGGCCATGGAGATCATAGCATAGTTATCCCAGGTGGCTCTTGTAATTGGATCAGGCAGTTCCTGCAACCATGGATTGCCGGCACCTGCGCCATTACCGATCGATACTTTTTGATAAAGCACGAGTTCGTCATTGCCACCTTTCTTAGCAGCAGTGATTGCCGAAGCAGCACCTGCAACACCGGCACCACTAAATCCCCCCGCCGCAGTTGCGGTAGTAGTTGTGGTAACCAGGCCATCCTGCAATGCTTTTTGAAACGCTTCATCGGATCCGAGCCGAGTGGTCCAGAAATTCCTGAAGTAGGTATCGTAGTCAGTTGTATTGCCACTCCATTTCAACAGGGATGTTTGAAATGGACGCGTTTTGAATAGTGGGAAAATGGTCGGCTGAATAAAACTTGTAGTGCCGGCCTTTGGTTCTGCATCACCCCAGCTTTCAAGATAATGATGAGAAGGAATGATATAGTTGCAAAGCTCCGTGGTTTCATCCAGTTTCGATGAAAACGATACAGAGAGCTTCACTTTCTTCAACGCGGATTTAAATTTTTCTGCATCGAAATAATAGTAAGCGGGGTTTGCATCTGCAATCAGTAATGCGCCAACCTGTCCACCATCCATTTGAGCTACCAGATCCACGAGATCTTTATCAATGCCCTGGTATATGTTTGAAGAAACCGAGAAATCAACCGTTTTTCCAATGGCACCGATCGCGTTATTAATCGCGTTGACGATCGTCTGCACATTCACGTCATTGCTGCCCGAAACGACAACCGCCGCTCCGCTATTAGCCTTCAGATCTGCGGCCACTTTCGCGATGCCGGCTTTCAATTTGGCATCGGCAATAGCAGGCGCAGTCACAGAGCCGTCAAGAGCTGCTAAAATCGCCAGCGCAACTGCACCGGTTTCAGACGGGCGATGCGTAAATCTTTCATCCGCGCTTGCACCTGTCGTACTGAGATGTCCTTCAAACTGGTAATGTTTACTCATTTGAGGATTCTTCTCGTCTATCTTTCTTCCTTTACCGTAAGAAAGCGCATTCTCCACGGGGTTCAGCCAGCTGCCAAGGAAATCGGCGCCAAGACTAACGATCACTTTTGCTGCATCGAACCGGTAGGTGGGGAGGATTCTTCCAAAACCACTTGCTTCATTTGCCAGCAACAAACCGCTGTAAGAAACAGCATCGGTTTGTATATGCCTGCTGCCCGGATATTTTGCGAGGAATTCAGTGATGACCTGTTTTGTTGATGGAGAGGTGATCGTACCTGTCAATAGAACCACTGAACCACCTGCTGCTGCGAGACCTTCAGCAATGGTCTTATCTACAAATTCATATGTGCTCTCTTCCAGTTTGTCACCCGCCTTTCTTTTAGGGTGAGTGATGCGGTACATATCGTAGAGATCCAGCACCGATGCCTGCGCACGTGCCGAAGTACCACCATTCGTATATGAATAAAGCGTGTTGCCTTCGATCTTGATCGGGCGGCCATCTCTTACCTTGGCCAACACCGGGATCACGTCTCCGTCCTGCACATAAGTAGTAGCGTAAAATTTTGCCTCACCCGGAATAATGTTTTCCGGTTTTGCAGCAAATGGTACTGCTTTACGCACCGGCACTTTACAGCTTGCTGCTAAGGTGGCTGCGGCAGTGCTAAACCCGAGGTATTTCAGGAAATCCCTGCGGTGCGATTTCGTATCTGCCAGTCCTTCGCTCACATCTTCAAAAGGTAACTGCTCACGAAACTCATCTTCCACGTTCTTTTGAAAACCTTCCGGGTCGTTAACCTGTCCGAAACCTTGCCAGTATTGTTTTTGGCTCATTTATACGCTGTTTGAAAATTATCAATTTGAAAATTTGAAAATGGATTCGATGGCACTCCGGCGCATTTTCAAATCAGACATCTTAATAGTGACATTTCTGGCATTCCAGTCCGCCGATATCCTTCACTGTGACGCTGTCCATTTTACCGGACTTGATATCGTTATGGAATTTCTCATAAATGCTATAGAACTTATTGCCTTTGTTCTCGTCGTAGTTGAAGTCCACCTTCGTGTTACGGTGACAGTTTACGCACCAGCCCATGCTCAGTTCAGAGAATTGTTTGGCAAGATCCATCTCAGGAATGTTACCATGACAGGTCTGGCACTGAACATTTCCAGCTTTCGTATGCTGCGAGTGATTAAAATAAACGTGATCAGGAAGGTTGTGAATGCGTACCCATTCGATGGGTTTTGCTTTGGAAGCATCCCAGTCATTGGGTCTTGTCGGGTTGAACCCGGCATATTTGTGAAGCTTGGCGATCTCGGCTGTACCATTTATCTCCTGCCCTTCTTCATTATATAGCTTCGGTCCTTTTTCATAAGAGGTAATTGTCTTATGACAATTCATACACACATTTACAGAAGGTATCGTTGCTGATTTCCCTTCGTATGCATTGCCATGGCAATACAAACAGTTGATCTGGTTGATGCCGGCATGTACTTTATGAGAATAATAGATCGGTTGCTCAGGTTCATAGCCTTGCTGGCGCTGAAGCCCGATCGCGGCTTTGGTAACAAAATAACCGCCGATGATAAAGAATACCACGGCAGCCATTGCGATATATATTTTATTTCTATAGAAAGGAACAGGCTCGGGGCGAACAATGCCTTCAGCATCGTCCGACATTTTCTTGAGGTTACTGTTCACCTGCATTAATATCAGCGCGATGATAGCAAGTATGAGAGAAATAACACCGAAAATGACCGCATTTTGATTGGATGATGTTTCAGTAGCGACACCTGTTTCTCCGCCTGGTCCTTTAGGTCCGCCAGGTCCATCGGCAAAAGCTTTATTAACGTAAGCGAAAATGGCATCTATCTCTGCATCCTTCAAGTCGGGAAACGGCGTCATGACGGAACCATACTGCGCTTTCAATGCTTTGTAGTAAGGATCGATGGCAGCCAATGCTGGTGCGTTGCGCACCCATTGATAGATCTTCTTCATATCGCCACCATAATGTTCTTTTTCTGTGACACCACCGAGCATGGGACCGGTGCCATTTTTAAATACATTATGACAGCTGGCACACTTACTATTAAATATGGCTCTGCCATCCTGAGCTGCTGTATATATCGAAGTGAGAACGAAAAAAGGTAACAGGATCAGTGTCAGTTTTGAGGTCATTGGTTTAGAAAGCATCATAGACGCAATTGAACTGAAAAAAAATGTGGATAAATCGCTCTAACCGGCTGCAAAAATAAGCCACGAACTTAACAAAAGGCCAACACGATTAAAAAAATTTTAACCCGCTACCAGCCTGCATTTCAGAGGATTTATAATGTTTTTTTATAGCGACTGAAAAGTCATTGTCATGAATGGGTCAATGTCGCTTTCATCATGTTCATATGTGAAAACGATTAACGGCAATGCATGAATTTTCCTGACTTTTGCAGCGCCAAAAAATCGCCTGTTTAAAAATTGTCGGGCAACATGGATTAAATTCCTAACATGTTTGATCGCTTACAACAAAAATGGAAGGTAAACGGGATTCAACTGCTGCTTATCCTTTGCACGTTCGCTATCGGCGGCAGCCTTACAGGCTATGTCGGCCGCAAACTCATGAACTATCTCCCGATCGAACAGAATTGGATATGGCTTATCATATATATAATTGTCGTGACCATTTTATGGCCTTTCGCGGTTTTAATCGTCAGCATCTTTTTTGCTCAATATCGTTTTTTCAGCGGCTATTTAAAAAAACTGGGACGAAGAATAGGCCTTGGCAAACACTCAACTGGCAACCAGCAACCGGTAACCGGTAACCGGCAACCAGCAAGCAAAGAGCAACCAGTAACCAGCAACGTGCAGCATGTAACCGGGAACCGGCAACTGGCAACCGGGAACCCCCCACTGCGCCACATCGCCATCTTCGCTTCAGGGGCGGGCTCCAATGCACAGAAGATCATCGATCATTTCCGAAACTCTGCATCGGTTCAAATTGCACTCATCGCCTGCAACAAACCAGGCGCGGGCGTTTTGAACATTGCCGCTAAGGAAAATATTGCCGTGCTGATGATCGAAAAGGAAAATTTCTTTCGCGGCGACCATTATCTCGACGTATTGAAATCACATCATATCGACCTTATCGTGCTGGCGGGCTTCCTGTGGAAAATACCTCCGGCACTGATCGATGCATACCGCGGGCACATCGTTAACATTCACCCGGCTTTGCTGCCCAACTATGGCGGCAAAGGGATGTACGGCAATTTTGTGCACGAAGCGGTTATCAACGCGAAAGAAAAGGAAAGTGGGATTACCATTCATTATGTTGATGAACATTACGATCACGGTGATTTCATTTTCCAGGCTAAATGTGCGGTGTATGAAAATGATACCGCTGAATCGCTGGCCCAGCGGATCCATGCACTCGAGCACGAGCACTATCCAAAAACTATCGAACGATTGCTTTCAAAAAATTAATACCGTGGCTTTGTGAAAATCATCGGCCGCCATTTGTTTTTCTTTTAATCTCTTAGCTTTAGGAAAAATCAAACGGGTATGAAACAGTTTATCCTGGCTATCTTTTTGTTTTGCCTTTGTTCTGTCTCTTTTTCCCAGGTATTAAAAGATGCTGCACCGGAAGCGGCAGGTGTTGATGGCGAACGCCTCAAACGCATCGATCGTTTGCTGCAGGAATACATCGATAAAAAATGGATCGCCGGTGGTACAGCTATCATCGCACGCGATGGAAAGATCGTTTATCACAAAGCAGTCGGGTACGATGACCTCGATTCGAAGAAAAATCTGAAAAGGGATGCGATCTTTCGTATCGCTTCACAGACGAAGGCTATCACCAGTGTAGCCGTAATGATGTTATATGAAGAAGGCAGGTTTTTGCTGGACGATCCTATTGCCAACTATATCCCGGAATTCAGGAACCAACAGGTGCTGGACAAGTTCAACGAAGCCGATACAACGTACACGACGGTTCCGGCAAAACGCGGCATTACGATCCGTGACCTTCTTACGCATACTTCCGGCATCGGCTATGCGCAGATCGGGAGCAAGGAAGCAACGGCGATATATGCCAAGAACGGAATTGTAGGGGGAATTGGCGTTGGCAATATCGTGTTGGGTGATAAGATGCGGAAACTGGGATCCTTGCCACTGTTTCATCAACCCGGGGATCAATGGACCTATGGTCTGAACACGGACCTGCTCGGGTATCTTGTTGAAGTGGTAAGTGGACTGAGCCTGGATGAATTTTTTACAAAGCGAATATTTGAACCGCTGGGCATGAAGGATACTTATTTCTACCTGCCGAAAGAAAAATATAATCGTCTTGCTACATTGTATACGGAAGATTCTTCGAAGCACGTGATCAAGGCACCTGCAACACTTGATATCAAAGGGCAGTTTATCAGTGATTATCCTGCCCGGCCCGGGACATATTTTTCGGGCGGTGGCGGCCTTTCCTGTACGGCGCTTGATTATGCGATATTCATGCAGATGTTATTGAATGGAGGGGAGTACAATGGCAAAAGGATACTGAGCCGTGCTTCCATACGAATGATGACCATGAGCCAGTACGATAAGATAAACTGGCCCGACAATAAAATGGGTCTCGGCTTTAGCGTCGCCACGGAAAAAAGCTCCGCTAATTCCCCTGTTTCACCGGGCTCCTTTTCATGGGGAGGAATGTTCAGTTCCACTTATTGGATCGACCCAAAAGAAAAAATAGTCGCGCAATTGTTTCTGAACCAGTTCCCGCAAAGTCATGGCGAGATACACAGCAAGTTCCAGGTGCTGGTCTACCAGGCACTTAAATGATGTTTCTACCGGCCGTGGCTTCCCTTTTGCCGGTTTTTTATCAGGCATAATAACGACGCAAACTTTACCTTTCATTTTGCAGTTTGTTTTGTTACTTGCCGCTCTATAACATCCCGGGTTTGAAGCAACGCTACACAAAAACATTTTTATTCGCTCTCCTGTTTCTCCTCGTGAAAACCTTACCTGCCGTTGCGCAGTATAAGATCAGGGGTACGGTATATGACAGCACCCGCACCTACCCTGTAGAATTGGTCACCGTTTTGTCGACAGCTGGCAAAGGAACTATTACCGACGTAAATGGCGAATACGAGATAGAAGTGGGAGAAAAAGATTCCATCTGGTTCAGCTATCTCAACAAACCCACCGTCAAATTTCCCGTATTGAAAATCCTTAACCCGTTAAAATTTGATATCTCGCTACAGGTAAATGTACCGGTGCTGAGAGAAGTCAAGATCCGGCAACGCAACTATAAACAGGATTCTATCCAGAACCGGGAGGATTATGCCAAGATATTCAACTACCGCAAACCCGGTCTTCGACCCGTAACACCGCAATACGGCGCCGGTGCTGGCTTTGATGTAAATGAGATTATCAACGCATTTCGCTTCAAACGTAACCGAAGTATTCAATCTTTCCAGAAACGGTTAGTGGCGCAGGAGCAGGAAAAGTTTGTTGACCACCGTTTCAATAAGGGATTAGTAAGACGGTTGTCTGGATTAACGGACAATGCTCTCGATAGTTTTATGATGATCTATCGTCCATCGTATGAGTACGCCATGCTGGCGGGAGATTATGATTTCCAGCTATACATTAAAGAGTCCGCTGAACGATTTAAAAAGGGCTTACCGCCACAATCGATGGTATTGAGAGAAGAAGAATATCCCTGATGCAAAAAAAAGATTGTCACCGGACCTGTGTGGACCGCTGGTTAATACCTGGTCCGCTGTCCCGAGACAACCTTCTTTTTCTTAGCCTATGGTAAATCAGAAACTGTTGGCAGAAGCGTGTACATCATTTTTCTTTCCGAACATTCCTTTCATGCTGCCGAGATTCTTATCCAGGAAATCTTTACCTCTTTGTTTCAAATTGCTTTTTTGGTCAGGAGTCATTTTCGAATACCTGTAATATCCATAAGCTGCAGCGGCTGCTAATAGCAGTCCTAATCCTCTTCTTTGCATAGTCTGTTATTTTAAGGTTTTAAAAATTACTACTTCTATCTGTTATAAAATATCATGCCGCAGCTTGCCGTCGCGACAAAACTTTTTCATTCTTATCTAATTGTCGTTTATTGAGAAAGTTTTTCTACAATAGCGCTGACGGTAGTTCCAATGTCGCATCGCTTCTTTTCTTTATTCTTTTATTGTATTTTTCTGCATCAATAGCTTACAGATCAAATCTTTTTTTTATGGAACAGACAACCCTTGGAATCGGCACCAGGCTTCAGCATACCCAATATGGCCCTGGTGTGATCGTAGCCATCCGCTATGCTACCTATCTCATCTCTTTTATTAATCATGGAATAAAGGAAATCGATAAGACAGATAATAAATTGGATGAGATCATTCCTGAAAATGTTACGGCGGAAATAGAGACACATTCAGATGTAGAACGATCGTTGCTAAAGATCCTTCGTCTTTGGGGCGGGCTTACAGAGAATGTTCCCCTGGGAGACCGATGGATCAAAGGGATGATGATCCTTCAGCCACTTGACAAATCATTAAAACCAAAAGAAATTCCAATCGATGATTTCTTTCACAAAATAGTCATGCTGCGCGACCGGTTGCGGGTACTGGAGCAAAACATCAACAGCAACAAAAAGCTTGGTGATGAGGACAAGGTCAACATCCAGCAATACATCACACGTTGTTACGGGTCACTCACCACGTTCAATGTTTTGTTTAAGAACAAAGAGCATTGGTTTGTCGGTGAAAAAGGTGGTAAAGAAGAATAGCTCCCGTTTCGTTCTTCACAACTGGTTTTACACTTTCGAATTTGATTGGTTAACTTTCGAATCACAAATCGAACGAATGACAACCAGGCTTTTTTTAATTGCCTTCGCACTATTCCCCGCAAAATTGTATTTGTTGGCGCAGCCAGCAATACAGGTAAAAAAACTTGCCTACCAGGATTCAGCGCGACTTACGGAGATATTCAAAGACCTGCATCAAAATCCTGAGCTGGGATTCATGGAGGTAAGGACCTCCGGCATCATCGCCAAAGAATTTCAGAGCCTGGGTTATGAAGTGATGACCGGCATTGCTAAAACCGGGGTAGCCGCCATTTTTAAAAATGGGAACGGCCCTGTTGTTATGTATCGGGCAGATATGGACTGCAATTCTGTGAAGGAAACTACCGGCGTACCCTACGCCAGTACGAAAACCATGAAGAAGGAAGATGGTACCGAAGTACCCGTAATGCATGCCTGCGGCCACGATGCGCACGTTACCTGGATGCTCGGTATTGCCAGGATCATGATGACGTTAAAGAATGATTGGAAGGGAACCATGGTGTTCATTGCGCAGCCGGCTGAAGAACCCATGCTGGGGGCCGAAGCAATGGTGAATGATAAAATGTATGAGAAAGGTGTACCCGTTCCTGACTATTTGTTTGGACAGCACACCTGGCCGATTCCGGTGGGAACTGTTGAAAACGGTTTTGCCGAACGCATGGCAGGAAGCGATCAGCTTGATGTAACGTTTTATGGTATCGGCGGACATGGCTCTTCTCCACAGTTCGCCAAAGATCCGATCGTGATGGCCAGCAGTGCCGTAATACAATATCAAACCATTATCAGTCGGAATATATCCGCGCAGGATGTCGCAGTGCTGACAGTAGGCGCTTTCTTATCTGGTGCTGAAAACAATGTGATACCGTCATCGGCACTTCTAAAACTGAACCTGCGCTGGTTCGACGAGAAAATTAGAAATACATTGTTGGAGAGCATCAAGAGAATCAACGAAGGGATTGCGGTGGCAAATGGATTACCTACAGGCTTATACCCAACCATCAGGATGAAAAGCATGGTGTACCCGCTTGTGAATAATACGACCATGGTCAACAGGATCAATAAAGCCCTGGAATCTGTTATAGAACCGCAAAAAATAATCAGCAACACACCGACGGTCATGGGTTCAGAAGATTTTCATCATCTTGTCATCCACCATAAAAAACCAGTTTACGATTATATGTTGGTGGGTATTGTGAAAAACGAAGTAGCAGCGAAGGCAACCGGCGAAGGAAAAAAATACGCGTTCTTTAATCACAACGGAAATTACGACGTTGACCTGGCCGCCATTCCTCTTGGTACGGCTACCGGCGCCACAGCAGTGTTGGAGCTGTTTAAAAAATAACCCGAATGAAGACAATCACACTTTTGTTGTTCCCTTTTTTTGTTTTTGGACAGCCCCCAACATGCGACATGTTGATCCGGAATGGAAAGATCATTGATGGCACCAGTAACAACTGGTTCTATGGAGACATTGCTGTACAGGGAGGAAAGATATTAGCGGTAGGAAAACATTTGTCATTTACCGCCGCGAGAATCATTGATGCAAATGGGTTGATGGTTGCTCCCGGCTTTATTGATGTGCATACTCATCTCGAAGAAGATGAAAGCAAGGACCCGATGGCGCAAAGTTTCATTTACGATGGTGTCACTACCTGCATCACTGGAAATTGCGGTTTGTCCAATACAGATATTGGAAAATATCTTAGCTGGATCGATTCATTAAAAGTTTCGATCAACATTGCGACGCTGATTGGACATAACGATGTAAGAAAAGCTGTGATGGGCCGTGCAAACCGCGATGCAACAGCTGCTGAGCAATTACAAATGGAAAGCATCGTTGAGAAGGCCATGAAAGACGGCGCGGTGGGCATGTCAACGGGTTTGATCTACATTCCCGGAACCTATTCGAAAACACCGGAGATCGTTGGGCTCGCTAAAATCGTATCCAGATACAACGGTGTTTATGCCACCCATATGCGCGATGAAGGCGACAGTGTGACCACCGCAATTGAAGAAGCATTGACAATTGGCCGCGAAGCATCCCTGCCGGTACAGATCTCGCATTTCAAATTAAGCGGTCAGCAAAACTGGGGGCGCAGCAACGAAACGATTGGCCTTGTAAAACAAGCCCGTGAACAGGGAACTGAAGTGACCATTGATCAATACCCCTATACAGCCAGCAGTACTTCGATCAGCACGTTGATTCCTGACGAAATACTCGCCGACGGACAGGATTCAATTAAGGCAAGACTGGAAAGACCGGCCATCAGAAAATATGTCATCGATGAGATGTTGAAGAAGTTGAAGAAAAGAAAATTGAAACATTTCAGTTATGCGGTGGTAGCATTTTACCGGGCGGATACAACCTACAATGGTAAGAGTATCGAACAGATCAACCGGTTAAAAGGCAAAAAACACAAGGCGAAAGAAGAAGCGGAAACTGTTATTGACATCATGATCAATGGGGGTGCAAGCGCCGTTTTTCATGGTATGAGTGAAGAAGACGTAAAACGCATTATGCAATATCCTTTCAATATGTTTGCGAGTGATGCGAGCATTCGTGTACTGAATTCAGGGATGCCGCATCCGCGAGGTTATGGAACCAATGCACGGGTACTCGGGAAATATGTTCGCGAGGAAAATGTCCTTTCTCTTGAAGAAGCGATCCGGCGCATGACTTCGTTGCCGGCACAAAAATTTCAGTTGGCATCCCGTGGGATGTTGCGCGATGGTTTTGCTGCAGACATCGTCATATTTGATGAAAAACAGGTAAAAGATGTTTCTACCTTTGAAAAACCACACGCCTACTCAGAAGGATTCCGCTATGTGATAGTAAACGGTATCCTTACCGTTGACGACGGCAAACATACCGGGGCAAGAGCGGGCCTTCCGTTATATGGCCCGGCTCGCGTCAATCCTAAATGATCAATTAGGTATTATTGCTGTTTTCCTTTACTACCTTCTTTTCTTCCAGGTCCACGGACAGCGGACCATTGCCAGCTACCAGGAAATAAACGAGGAGCAGGAAAACCAGGATTGTCAGGGCCAACTCCGAATAAGGCCGCAACATGTCCTTGTTATTACTCACAAAAAAGATAGCACCCAGCAATACCGGTATCTGTATAACACAGGCAAAACGTGTCAATACTCCAAAGATCAGCAGGATGCCACCCAGTACATGAGCAAATACAGCATAATGGCCGGCCAGAATATAAGAGAAGGAGCCAAACGAAGTTTGATTGGCCATGAGCGAAACGAGATCACTCATATTGTTGAGAAAGTCAATTCCCTTGTAGACTAAAAATAAACCCAAAGCTATACGTATAAAATCCATCCAACGGGGGTGGTGCCTTTCACCCCAATATTCGATGCGGTGCAGGAGGTCCATATAGTTAAAGTTTAAATGGAAGAAATAAAGAACTCTCTTAAAGTTACACTTATTCGCCCGATTAACGCGCCCCTCCAGCCTGTTTTAAGGACGAGCGCCAGTCGTGCCGCAGGAATTTAATACTGTGTGTTGCAGCGCTATGACTGCAGTTGCTTCATTAATACATCCATCATCATGTAGACCCGCGCCTCCGTGATCAACGTCTTTTCGAGTTTGTACGTGACACAGATCGGCACGCTAACGATCTTTCCGGTCGCAGGTATCCCCGCAAATTCGCCAATATGCTTCCCGATGAACAAACCTTCTCCTACAGCCCTGTCTTCGGTAACCATCACGTTTGTTGACTCCGCATGGGCATCAAAAGCTGTATGATATAGAAAGGTGAGCATCTGCCCGATCGCTTCCCGACCCTCGATCCTTTCGCCTGTTGCCTTATTGATGAACACCGCATCATCTGTCACATAGCGTGCATCATGCGTTCGCAAATAGTCGCGCATATTTTTTTGTGTCATTTCCAGGAGGCTCATCGGTAATACTTCCTGCATAAAAGAGAGTTTTGAGGTGATGGAAAAGTTCTCTGGCAAGGAATGTTATGCTGTTCGGTCGGGGAAAGGAACTTTGAATGCCTGCTGAAGGTAACATTAATTCAGTAATGGCCCGTCGCAATACAGGTAGATTTGGCCCATACCACCATCATTTTTTCTTCGGCACCGACCGTATCCCGTATTCCTGTATCAAGGGCGGATTTTCCGGCGACAAAGTAAAATAGATCCGGATGTCGGCCTTCTCTCCTTCCATAATGAAATAACCACGCAATTGATTTTCCGGCCGCATTTCTTTGACGGAAAGGATCTTTCCCGCTTTTTCAAAGACTTCTTTCGCCTGCTTTCTCAAACTGTCGATGGGGTAATCCGGAAAAAAGTTTTCGGCGAAGATGCCCGTTTGTTCAGCCTTGTCCCATGCAGGCAGCAATGCGACAAGCTCATTTTTTCTTTGCTCGAGTATAGCTGAAGCCGGTAATTGCATCGGTTGCAACGCCGCGAGTTTGATCAGCGTGTCAATAGCAACATTATTCACATATCCCATTGGCGCATAGGTACGGTTGGCAAACGAAACGATACCAATACCATAGTCCGGCAATATGCGCCACTGGCTTCCGAATCCCGGCAGTCCCCCACTGTGGCTGATCACTACCTTGTTGTCACAATCCCTTGTCCATCCAAGACCGTAAGCATACGCTGACGCAATGCCACAGGTTCGTCCGTCAGGATAACGGTATGATGGATTGAAACCTGTAAAGCGCCATGGGTGATGCATTTCCCTTACAGAACTCCTTTTCACCGGCCCGGTTTCCTTATCGTTGCGCGCCGGCCAAGCGGAAAGATGAAGGGCCATATAGTTCGCGAACTCGTCAATGGAACTGATCATACTTCCCATCGCACCCCATGAACCATCGGGTGTATCATGAAGCAGTTCCTCTTCGTTCCATTTTTCGTTCAACCATCGATAGCCGTGAGCCAGTTTGATCGGTTCAACATTCGCGTACTCCCATTCGCTGGTTATCATACCCAACGGTTTCCAGATCTGTTGCCTGATATAATCCTGGTAACGCTGGCCCGACACCTTGGTGACGATCTTCCCAAGCAACGCAAACCCCAGGTTGCTATACTCAAAAGCAACACCGGGTGGGTTGGAAAACGAAACCTTCTTTTTTAAAAATGCGATGAGTTCTTTATCCGTGTCGGCAAGTTGACGGTCGCCCCATGGATTATCTTCCGGGAAACCGGCGCCATGTGTCAGCAGGTGACGAATAGTGATTGGAGGCGCATCCGACGTTGAGTATTTCTGATCTTTCAATTCAGGTATATACTTGTAAGCCGGGTCGTCAAGATCGAGTTTTCCTTCATCCCTTAGTTTAAGGATCGCCATGGCCGTGAAGCTTTTGCTCATCGAGGCAATACGGAACAACGAAGCTGGGGTTACCGGAATCTTCTTATCAATATCAATATAGCCAATGCTTCCTGTATGCACCAGCTTGCCGTCTACAACAACGCCAAACGCGACGCCGGGTAAATGATTTTCGGAAGCGAATTTCTGAAAAATGCTGTCGATCGCCGGCATCGCCTTTTTGATCTTTTCCACCCGGTTGACATCGGTGTAGTTCGCCGGTTTATAAGAAGCATCGAAGGAAACAGTTTGCGCAGCAACAGGCACAGGAAAAAGGAGAAAATAAACAATTGGGCAAATAAGTAAGAATCGCATGAGAAACAATTTTGCTTCGGCTAAACTTACAGAATTAACCAATAGCATCATCGTATTTTTGCCTGTTCATTCTTCTAAAACTTTCAGTTCTCCATCGCAACTTTTTCACGTGAGGTAAGTTTGTTTTGCTTCTTCATAGGCTGGATGCGCCAGTAAGTGAGACTTCGCCATAGCCATTCGAGGGGACCAAAACGGAAATAACTCAACCACACATGGCTCCAGATGATTTCAATGATCCACACAGCTGCCACCACAAAATATATTTCGTAGCGCTGTAGTTTTCCAAACATCCCGAACCCGATGCCGTAGAAAAATAAACCACAGATCAATGATTGAGCGAGATAATTGGTAAATGCCATTTGTCCGACCGGCCGCATCAGCGCAAACAGCCATTTAAACCATCCTGATTTGTACAGCACCATGATCAATCCAAAAATCCCGATAGAACGGAACAACCGGGATATCTCGTAATACTCGAATCTTATTTTTTGGGCATAGTCGAAATAGTTGTGCTTTGTTTCGATCAATGGCTGTAACCGGAAGTAGGAAATTATAAGGCCGACACCAAGCCCAATACATAGCATCCACCAATACACACGCGCCGGCGCTTCGCCGGTAAGTATGCCTAACTTAAAAAAAGCCATCCCGATGAACATGAAGAGCAGTGTGTCCCAAATGAGAAAAAAATAAGTGCCGGCAGTTTCATTGTTATAGCTCTGGCCCGAATGATTATCGTATAATTCGCCATAGTTTCCTCTTACTTCATTCAACTGTTGCTCCATTCTTTTTCGCTTGCTCTCCAGGCTGCTGTTATTTTTGACACCATTCATTTCATCCAGGTAGGATCGCTGCTTATCGGTCAGTTTGGTTTGCAACGTATCGATCTTTGACACCGCCAATCCACGGTTGATAGTCCGTTGTTCTCTTGACAGGTTCACGTTTTCCCGGATGATCATCAGTATCAAACACACCCCTGCTGCGATCAGCAATCCTTTGCCGGTTACCCTGCGAAACGCAAATAAGATGATACCGAAAACCGCATAATGAAATAGAACATCCCAAAACCAGAGGAGCACATATGCATTGATCAAGCCAAATACCAGCAGCCACAATTGTCGGCGAACAAAATATTCTGCAGGTAAAACGCCATCCATTCTTCGCTCCAGCCTATTTACAAAAAGAAGGGTGCCGGCGCCAAAGAGCATCGAGAAGATCGCCCGCTGGCTGCCTTCCAGCACCCATTCAATAAAATACCATACACGATAATTGATGCCACTCCATTCGCCCATAACCGAAGGGTCAAGGCGGCTAACCTGCGGAAAGGCAAACCCGGGAATATTCATTAATAGAATTCCGAGCACGGCCATACCACGTAAGCTGTCAAGCAGTACGATCCTTTCCTGCTGGCTAACGGGTGCAGCCGCTGGAGAGGAAATTGTTTCGGTCATATGTCAGTTGGTTTTGTGGTGAGGAATAAATAATGGCTACGGCCTTAGCTAAAACATGACGCTTTCAAAGGGCGTGATCGGATGGTTGAAAACCGGGGCAGCGATTACAGGAAGGAGGCGGGTATCGGAACTGATCGTAAGGAAGCGAATAATTTAATCAAGTTACTTATCTTTTTTATTTCACCTGGAGTTGGTTATGCAAGAGGCTGTCTTCATAAGATGATAACAGTCACAAATTACTTCTTAGCCGTTATTGATGGAATGTGTTATATTTAGTTATAGTTCATCTCTTGTTCTTCTTTTGCTCCGCACTATTTGAAGGCTTTTCCGGCCCTGATGACATACTGGTTTCTAAAACTGCATGATCACCATGAGAAAGAGCCCTTTCCTCTGCTTACTGCTGGCAGGTTGTCTTTTCAATGCCTTTCATCCAATGGTATTGCAGGCACAGGTTGAGCAGGAAAAAGGATTGCCTTTTATTACCAACTATCTTCCGCAAGTTTATAAAGCTCCCCCTCAAACATGGGCAGTAGCCGAAGACAACCGGGGCATCATGTATTTTGGTGTTCAGAACGGCATTCTCGAATACGACGGCGTCAAATGGCGCAAAGTAGTTTTCAAAGAGCTGCCGCTTATCATACGCTCGCTGAGGCGCGATGATAAAGGCGTCATTTACTATGGAGGCGTTGGCGATTTCGGGTATTTGGCGCAGGACAGCATCGGGCAAACGACTGGTGTTTCTTTCAAGCAATTTATTCCGCAAGCTTACCGCAATTTTTATGATGTCTGGACCATTCATGTCGATGGAAAGGATATCTATTTTCAATCGAGGGAATATATTTTCAGGTTGAATGAAAAAAAGGAAATCAAGGTCTGGACGCCTACGTCAAAATTTATGTACGCGTTCTTCCTGGATGATACTTATTTCGTGCATCAGCAAGGCGTGGGTTTGTTGAAACTGGTCAACGATTCGCTGCAGCTTGTTGCGGGGAGCGAGTTCCTGGGCCAGGAGCGGATGCAAGTGATGCTGCCTTATAACATGTCTTCTTCGCAATCGGGCCCCTCCCAGGGAAGACAATACCTCGTCGGTATGTTTTATGGCGGCCTTTATCTTTTTGATGGCAAAGACTTTCGTCCTTTCAGGACCGAGGCAGATAGTTTTCTTAACGCCGTTACGCTCTACAAGGGCGCCCAACTCGCCAACGGCAACTATGTTTTATCCACGACAGGCAAAGGGTTAATAATTATCGATGCAAGTGGAAAAATCCTCCAGCAGATCAATCGTGATGTAGGACTACAGGATGAATCGATCTACGCGGTCTTTTCGGATAGCAAGGGCATATTATGGCTGGCGTTAGATAATGGGATCTCGCGGGTAGAGACCAGTTCCCCACTGACCCAATTCACTACCCAATCCGGAATTAAAACATCTACGCTAAGCATCGAACGGTTTGAAGGAACGCTATATGTTGGTAGTACCAATGGTTTGTTGAAATACGATCACAAGGCCGGCCGGTTCAACGAGATTAAGGAAATCCCCCCCAATCAGACCTTCTCGCTGCTAAAAGATGGAAACACACTGTTAGTTCCAAATGATGGGCTCTTCTATGTTCGCCAAGGAAAGACGGGGCTCGTACGTCCATCGATAGGCGGGGACCTGCAGCTTTCCGGTTTATATCTTTTAAAAAGCCGCCCGGATATCCTGGTTGGCGGCGCCACTTTTGGAGTGGCAATTTTTCACCGGAGAGGGCCCACAAGCAATTGGGAGTTCAAAGGCTATGTTCCAGGTCTTGATGACCAGGTGTGGACATTCGCCGAAAATAAAGACGGTAGTTTCTGGGCCGGAACACAGGGCAACTTTGTATATCTCGTCACTCCTTCTTTTACCAGCGATGGTGTTCCAGAGGTCCCTAAATTCAAGTTTGAAAAATTTGGTGAAGAAAGCGGTCTTCGCAAGCCCGCGGGTGCGGTTATTCATTTGAAGGGTGAGAACTGGTTTCTTTGCGACTCATCTCTTTACCGGTTCAATGCAAGTCAAAGACGTTTTTTTCCTGATACAACTTTTGGCTTTTACCCGCAGGGTGGTGGCCTGTCAGGTGATTATGATATTCACGAGGATCATCTCGGCCGCGTTTGGATACGTTTTGCAAAAGAGAGTGCCCTCGCCATACCGCAGCCAGATGGCAAATACCGGTTTGATAAAACCTCGTTGTTGCCAATCGCAGAAAGAACTATTTCAAGGATGTTCACAGAACGCAATGGCATCACCTGGATCTGTACGTCAGACGGCCTGGTCCGTTATGATGAAACCTTGCATAAAAACTATGACCAGCCTTATGCCGCCATCATCCGTCATTTCACTGCCGGTAACAACACACTTGACCCGGTGTATCATGCCGATAATAAAGCGTCCATTTCTTTTAATCAAAACTCCCTTCGTTTCGAATACGCTGCCCCATTTTTTGAACAGGAGCACAAAACACTTTATCAAACATGGCTGGAAGGGTTTGAAAAAGACTGGTCGGGGTTCGACAACAACTATTATAAGGAATATACCAACCTGCCACCTGGCAAATATCATTTTCATGTAAGAGCCAAGAATGTTTACCAGAAATTAAGTGCTGAAGCCGTTTATTCATTTACCATTCTGCCTCCCTGGTACGCCACCTGGTGGGCCTATGCGTTGTATGCGTTGGCTGCCGCCGCATTCGTATTCCTCATCGTTAGAAATCGCACCCGGCAGTTGCAGGAGAAACATAAAGAATTAGAAAGGACGGTTGCACTGCGCACAGCAGAACTTAGTCATCGCGTGGAAGAACTGGCCGTGATCAACAGCGTGCAGGAGGGACTGGTAAAACAAATTGGCATCCAGGACATCTATGATCTCGTAGGAGAAAAGATCCGGAAGATCTTCAATGCGCAGGTCATCGACATTGTGACGTATGACCCAAAGACCAACCTGATGGAAGACCGGTACGCTTACGAAAAAGGCGACCGCACATTACTCGGTGCGAGGGAGCCACAGGGTTTCCGGAAACATGTGATCGATTCCAAACAAGTTCAGGTGATCAATGAGAACATCCAGGAACGGATGCAGGAGTTTGATAACAAGGTCCTGGTGGGAGAAGAGTCTAAATCAGTACTGTTTGTGCCGTTGATCATCAGTGGCGAAGTGCGCGGTATCATCAGTTTGCAGGACCTCGACAAGGAAAATGCTTTTTCCGATTCAGACGTAAGTTTATTGACAACGCTGGCCAACAGCATGAGTGTCGCATTGGAAAGCGCAAGACGTTTTGATGAAACGAATCGCTTACTGAAAGAAACTGAGCAACGCAATGCAGAGCTCGCCGTGATCAATAGCGTGCAGGATGGCCTGGTAAAAGAACTCGACATCAAAGGCATTTACTACCTGGTGGGTGAAAAGATCCGCGAGATATTTGACGCACAGGTAATTGATATCGTGACGTACGATCGCGAAACAAATCTTATTGAAGATAAATACGCCTACGAAAAAGGAGATCTCACACTACTTGGTCCACGGCAACCGACAGGCTTCCGCAAACACATTATTGAAACAGGCGATCAGCTCGTGCTCAATGAAAAGGTGATCGAAGCTTCCGAAAAATTCAATAACAAGGTCATCATGGGCGAAGATCCCAAATCGCTTGTGATGGTGCCGATGATAACCGGTGGCCAGGTCACCGGTATCATCAGCCTGCAGAATGTAGATCATGAACATGCTTTTTCCGATTCCAATGTACGCCTGATCAATACTCTTGCCAATAGCATGAGCATTGCCCTGGAAAGTGCCAGGCTGTTTGACGAAACCAAGCGACTGCTCAAGGAAACTGAACAACGCAACGCTGAACTGGCCGTCATCAACAGTGTGCAGGAAGGATTGGTTCGCGAAATGGACATCCAGGGTATTTATGAACTGGTGGGAGAAAAGATCCGCGAAATATTCAGCGCACAGGTGATCGATATTGTTACGTATGATCGCAACACCAACCTGATAGAAGACAAGTATGCCTATGAAAAAGGCGACAGGACACTGTTGAAACCACGGGAACCAAAAGGCTTCCGCAAACACGTTATTGAATCAGGCGAAATGTTGCTGCACAACGAAAAAGTCGAAGAAGAGTCAATTAAATACAACAATGAGGTATTGATCGGGGAGATAGCCAAATCGCAGGTATTCATTCCACTCATCGCAAGTGGCAAGGTAAACGGAATTATCAGTCTTCAAAACCTGGATCACGAACATGCCTTCTCCGAATCGGATGTCAGTCTGATCACCACACTGGCCAATAGCATGAGCATGGCACTGGAAAGTGCCCGGTTGTTTGATGAGACCAACCGCCTGTTGAAGGAAACGGAGCAACGCAACGCAGAGTTGGCCGTGATCAATAGTGTACAGGAAAGTCTCGTTGCACAAATGGACATGCAGGGTATCTATGAATTGGTGGGAGAAAAAATGCGCGAGATATTTAATGCGCAGGTCATAGATATTGTGACCTATGACAAGACCACTAACCTTATTGAAGATAAATACGCCTATGAGAAAGGGGACCGCACGCTCCTTGGAGCAAGATCACCAAAAGGATTTCGCAACCATGTCATTCAAAGCGGTCAGTTGCTTATCATCAACAAAGGCGTTGAGAAAGAACGATCCAAATTTGATAATGCCGTTATCGTTGGACAAGCGGCCAAATCGCTGGTGCTCGTTCCGATGATCGCAGGCGGGGAAGTAAATGGTGTGATCAGTTTGCAAAACCTGGACCAGGAAGATGCTTTCTCCGAATCAGACATCAGCCTGTTAGTGACATTGGTCAACAGCATGAGCGTCGCATTAAAGAGCGCCCGGTTATTCGATGAAACGAAGCGGCTGTTAAAAGAAACAGAACAACGTAAGGCCGAACTCGCCGTCATCAATAACGTGCAGGAAGGACTGGTAAAAGAATTCAAATCAAAAGCCATTTATGAACTGGTAGGAGAAAAACTGTGTGAGCTCTTTGATACACAAACGGTGATCATCCGCACATTTGAACATGAGACCGGCCAGGAAGTGTGGCGCTATGCGATCGAAAAGGGAGTACGGCAATTCAGTGAGCCGCGGCCAATGATCTGGGCCAACCGGCGATTGATAGAAACACATAAGCCGATCCTGATCAATAAAGATTACCTGGAAACGTCGAAGAAATATGGTGGGAGCGGCGTAAGCATTGGTCAGCCACCGAAGTCAGCCGTTTTCGTGCCCATGATAGTGGGAGATGTAGTGAGAGGTTCTGTCAGTCTGCAGAATGTAGACAAGGAAAATGCGTTCGCGGAACCCGAAGTACGATTGCTTACTACGCTCACCAGCAGCATGGGTGTCGCATTAGAGAATGCGCGGTTGTTTGATGAAACGGCCCGCTTGTTGGATGAAACAAAGCAACGCGCCACCGAACTCAGCACCGTTAATAATATCAGCCAAACCCTGGCATCCCAGTTAAACCCCGAGGACCTGATCAAACTGGTAGGGGATCAGCTAAGGGATCTTTTCAAAGCCAATATTGTTTACCTCGCGCTGCTTGATACGGAGAGCAAGATCATTTACTTCCCTTATCAATTTGGTGACGACCTGACACCAATGAAACTGGGTGAAGGACTCACGTCACAGGTTTTGCTGACGGGGAAACCACTATTGATCAATAAAGATGTGGACGAACAAACCATCAAACTGGGTGTGCAACGGTTAGGTGTTCCCGCGGCCTCTTATTTGGGAGTACCCATTCCTGTCGGTGATGAGATCATTGGGGTATTGAGTGTACAAAGCACATTAAGCGAAAACCGCTTTAATGAAAATGATCAGCGGCTGTTGTCCACCATTGCCGCTTCGGTTGGTGTGGCCCTGAGAAAAGCGCAGTTGTTCGAAGAAGTTACGTTGGCGAAACAACAAGCGGAAGAGGCGAGCCAAACGGCCGACAAAGCAAACCAGGCAAAGAGCGCATTTCTCTCAACGGTTAGCCATGAACTGCGTACGCCGTTAACCTCGGTGTTGGGATTTGCTAAGATCATTAAGAAAAGGTTGGAGGAAAAGATCTTCCCCGTCACTAACGCATCTGATCCAAAGACCGAAAAAACGATACACCAGATCTCGGATAATTTAAATGTGGTGATCTCCGAGGGTGAACGGTTAACAAATCTCATCAATGAAGTGCTGGATCTCGCGAAGATCGAAGCCGGTAAAATGGAGTGGAACATGGAAAGCGTTTCTATGCAGGAAATAGCTGATCGTGCACTCGCAGCTACCACTTCGTTATTTGACCAAAAGAACCTTGCACTCAGTTCACACATCCAGGACAATCTCCCATTAGTGACCGGCGATCGCGATAAGTTGATTCAAGTAATGGTGAACCTGATATCAAACGCGGTGAAGTTTACTCCATCTGGTACGATCACCTGCTCCGTATCCCGCAAGCGAAACGAGATCGTGACAGGAATCACTGACACCGGTATTGGGATTGCACCTGCCGATCATGCCGCCGTGTTTGAGCAGTTCAAACAGGTTGTGGGTGATACGCTGACCGATAAACCCAAAGGAACGGGGCTCGGCTTACCGATATGCAAAGAGATCGTTGAGCATCACGGTGGACGAATCTGGCTCGAGAGTGAGTTAGGAAAGGGCAGCACGTTCTATTTTGCGATCCCGATCCAAAACGTAAACGCCGCTTCCACCAAACCGATCCATCTCAATGATCTCGTGCGTCAACTGAAAGAGCAAATGGCGCAATCCAGGCTCAACAGCATGGGTCATAATTCAACCATCCTTGTAGTAGATGATGATGACTCCATACGTTCCTTGCTCGAACAGGAATTGGGTGATGCGGGTTACCTGATTGAACAAGCAAGTAATGGTAAGGAAGCGCTTGCCAGGATACGTCAGCACAAACCCGACCTTGTGATCCTCGATGTGATGATGCCCGAAATGAATGGGTTTGATGTAGCGGCCATCTTGAAAAATGATCCCAATACCATGGACATCCCGATCATCGTGTTATCGATCGTGCAGGATAAGGCCAGGGGATTTCGTATCGGTGTTGATCGCTACCTGACCAAACCCATCGATACGGCCCAACTCTTTACCGAGGTCGGCAGCCTGCTGGAGCAGGGAAAATCAAAAAAGAAAGTGATGGTCGTAGATGAAGACACCACCGCGGTCAGAACACTGACGGATGTTTTGCAGGCAAAGGGCTACCAGGTAGTTGAATCGGACGGAAAAGAATTGGTGGAACGCGCCATACAAACGCAGCCTGACATCATCATCCTGAATTCGGTCCTCTCTAAGAAACAGGAGATCGTTCAGTCACTACGTTTTGAAAAAGGACTTGAGAATGTTTTATTCCTGATCTATCAGTGATCGGATGACTGGTTTATAAAAAAGAAATAAATGGAAAAAAAAGTTTTGATCGTAGATGATGAAGCGCATATCCGTATGCTGATTGAACAAACACTGGAAGAACTCGAAGATGAAGGAGTTGAATTCCTGACAGCGGAAAACGGAGAGGTCGCACTGGAGATCATTCAGCAGGAAAAACCGCAACTTGTATTCCTCGACGTTATGATGCCAAAAATGAATGGCATGGACGTTTGTAAAAAAGTAAAAAAAGAACTGGGCCTTACGGATGTTTATATCGCACTATTAACAGCAAAGGGACAGGAACTCGACCGGCAGAAGGGACAGGAAGTTGGCGCTGATGTATACATGACCAAACCTTTTGACCCGGAAATGATTCTTCAAAAAGCCAGGGACGTGCTTGGCTTGCATTGAAATGAAACGATCTGCTTCATAACACCCGTCCTTCTCCGTTCGCATGGCTAAAATCAATCTCAAACATATCATCGGTAAAAAGAACGGCCAGTCGTCCGCCGTTATTTCCCTTTTGGACCAGTTAAACGACAACGGCTGGATCGAAGATGAAACAGGGAAAGTACTTTACGGTGATAAGACCGATATTACAACAAGTCGCGCAGCAGTCCTGCTCGACGATGAATTGATCGGATGGGTTAATGGTAGTCGAAATGTTGACGCAATCAGTAGTCTATTGTCGCTTCTCGCGCAAAAAGAACTGGAAAGAAAAAAACTGGGAAGTGAAGTATTGGGGCTTTACCAGGAAGTGAACATGGTCTTTAACTTCTCCGACAAACTCGCGCAGGCTATAGGACCCGCCGCCATTGCCGAGATCACCATTGACGAGGCCATGCACCTCGTCCGTTCCAATGCCGGGCTGATCGCCCTTTGGAATGAAAACACAAAAGAACTTGAAGTACCCGCCTCGGCAGGTGATGACCTCTTCAGCAAAGAAAGAATCACTGCCAATGCCGGCCTGATGCTTAAGATCGGTCTCAGCGGGCAATCCGACATCATGAGCGATCTCGCGGCCTTGAGGGATGCGGGCATTATCGATCATCCGGTACAGTCACTCATGTATGCTGCACTGAAAGTAAAACACCGTGTGATGGGCGCGATCATCCTTGCGAGCAACGAACCCATGCATTATGCTGCTGCGGATCTGAAATTCCTTACCACGCTGGCATTACAATCTTCTTCCGCGATTGAAAGCGCTTTGTTGTATGAAAAAAATATCCGTGAGGCGCGGGAGCGGGAAGAAGCGATGCGTCGGATTTATGAGATCGCTGGCAAGTTTGTGCCATACGAGTTCATTGGTTCGTTGGGGCATGATGTGATCACAGATGTCAGGCTGGGTGACCAGGTTGAAAAGGTTGTTACGGTTCTTTTTACAGACATCCGCGATTACACTTCCCTTTCAGAACGAATGACGCCCGAAGAAACGTTTGAATTTGTGTGCGGCTATAACGAGACGCTTGGGCCCATCATACGCCGGCATCATGGGTTTATCAACCAGTACCTCGGCGATTCGATCATGGCGCTTTTTCCGGGCACAGGTACCGATGCACTCGCGGCCGCGATCGATATGAAAAAAGCGATGCGCGATTTCAATGCCAAACGCCATATCAAGGGCCAACTTCCTATTCGAATTGGTATTGGTATGCACACCGGTCCGCTTGTCATGGGTATTACAGGTGATAAGGACCGTCTTGATGCGACCACCATCTCCGACACCGTCAATACGGCTTCGCGGATCGAAAGCCTGACGAAGTATTATAAAGCAGACATCTTATTGAGTGATGCCACGTTGGACCAAATACCAGCGCAAGATCTCTTCAAATTGCGGTATCTCGGAAGGGTACAGGTAAAAGGCAAGCAGGCGCCGATCGGTATACATGAATGTTTCAGCGGGAATGATGATGAGGAGATCATAGTGAAAGAAAAAACATTGGGTTTATTCAATGAAGGAATGCAGAGTTACCTGAACCGCTCTTTTTCGTCCGCGCTTCAAGCCTTTCAATCAATCACCGAAACGAACCCCGGCGATCTGACCGCGGCTTTTTTCCTTAATAATACGTCGCGATTCATACAAAAAGGTGTGCCTGATGACTGGACGGGTGTAGTGGAAATGACGAACAAGTAATGATCCCATCAAAAAGCAAGCTGGTAGCTGATCATGGAGTGAAGCCGGCAGATTTCTTATATATCGATTGAATGGTACAGGGTCAAACCGGGCGGCTCAGCACGTTGGTGTCTTCAATGCCGGCGAGGTTTTGAATATCCAGGGCGATGACCCATGCGGTTCGCGCCTTGTCTTTTCTCATGGAAACACGTGCACCCAGCCGAAAATAATACGGTGTTCTTTCGCTGAAAGGCCTTGTTTCATCCAGCACACGCTCTCGTGAATTGACCAGCACCGTCCAACAGCGGTGAGATCGGCACCCCGTTATACAGCGTTTTACCCCAGGATAAATGTGCGGCTGCTTTTCCATTTTCCATTCGCGGCCCGATGACGAGGATCCCGATGCCCGACTGTTGTATTGCGTGTTATGTTTTGTGCCATTCAGTGGCTCGAAAGTCGAATTGAAAAACGAAAACAAGGAGAGCAGGAACCATACTTTGAAAACAATTTTTCAAGAGCGATGTCAACACCTTTATTTTGACCCGTGCCGTTGTTGACCAGCGCTTAATTGGCATACCCATCGATCATATTAAGCAACCAGAAAGTTCGGCTGGGGTCATTGACCAAGGGGATGTCTGTAAGTTTTGAAGATAAACTTCGGCGTGAAACCGCCAGTTCTTTTTTCATGAGCCAGTCATACGCTAAAATTAACGGGCTGCTTTCATCATTTCAAGATCTTCATTCGGAAGTGAATGGTGCTGGGGACAACTAAGGCGTTCAATTGAGTACATCCTTCATGATCGTTCCCAGCCATTCAGCCCATTTTCTATATTCGAGACCTGATGGGTGCAGACCATCCGGACAAATAAAAGCGGTATTGTTTAACGCCTGTCTTGTAGAAGGAGTAATGTCAAGGTATTTGGCGTTTAATGACAATGTTATTAGCTTATTGACCGCATTGAATTCGTCGATCTCTTTTGCGATTCGGTCCTTGTCCATTTGCGTAGCGAACGGCGTGACGCTATAATCTGGAATTGACAAGACCACGACATGTGAAGGAATGTTACCGGCCAAACTAATCGCCTGTTCAAGTAATTGCCGGAATCGTGTTTCATATCCTTTTATGTCCATACGGCGGTACTGATCATTGACCCCGATCAGCAGGGTCACTACATCGAATGGACCCACAGGCTTCTGGCTGGCGAGTGCCGTCAGCAAGTTTTCAGTGGTCCAACCTGTTGTTGCGATGATCAATGGGTCGGCAACACCAGGAATGCCGTTGGCGGCTACCCATTTTTTTGTTTGAACAGGATAAGATTCATTTTGGGGCACGCCTTGCCCGATGGTATAGGAGTCGCCCAGTGCGAGGTATTTCTTTTGCTTTGCCGGTTGTTGCACAGGTGGTGGAATTTGAGGAACAACAATTGAGGCGGATTGTTTTTTGTTACAAACCGAGAACAGCATCCATAAAAAAGCGATAAGAATAAAGCGGGGCATCACCCTTAATTACGTTGATAGTACCCAAAAAGTTTGAACCGGACATTTAACCCGGCTTATTTTTTTAAAAAGCTGCGGTGCTGATGAATACTTTTTCCATTTACCCGCAACTGGTAATATCCCCCAGGGAGATCTCCTAAATTGAGCGTAATGTTCGATCGTCCTGGTGGAATGTTTGATGTGGAGTACCGTAGCATGCGACCTGTTGCGTCAATGACCTCCAGTTTTACTTGTTCGGCAGTTTGAGTATTGAATACTATTGTTGCCTGTTCAACGACAGGATTGGGATAAAATAAAAATACCGGTGCATTTGTCAAATTCAGAATGACCACGTGCGAATAAGTTACACGGCCATCAATGTCAACTTGCCGTAGACGGTAGAAAACAGGCATATGGCCCACGCTTGTAATACCACGGTCAATATAGGAATACACGTGTGTTCCCGGCGAATTAAAGGTATTTTGTTTGGCTATCACCTGGTAATTGCGGCCATCCACACTTCTTTCAATTTCAAAATGGGAAGTATTGATCTCACTTGTAGTCTTCCAATTTAGGACACCATCATTTCCCACTAATGTTGCTGTAAAAGAGATGAGTTCCAGCGGCAATGTAGCATTGAGACTGTTGGCAAAATAAAAGGATGAAAAAGCAGGGATGTTGCCGGATAAAACATACCCGCCGTTCCACACTTCCGTGGTTGTAGTCACAGGAAGCGCACCTGCAGCTAATGCGCCAACACAACCATCATCATTCTTAAAGATGCCGAGATCGTTAATAGTATTGATCCCTGAAGGCTGACCATTTGAATTGAGCGCCGCGCTTAAAGAAGTGAATTCGGCGGCACTTACATATAATCTTATGTCAACGGCGGTGGCGGGTTGAATTTGCGGAGAGATGGTAATGTTCCTGTCGAGATACATTCTTTGGCCCGCATCTTCACGCGTTGTTGCGTTATGAACGTATAACTCAGTTGTGACAAGACCCAGGTTATTCCCGTTTGCCCTGATCTCTGCAACAGCCCGTCCCTGGTTGTCTTTTATTTCCACCCATTGATTGTTGTTGGAATTGTCGATGGTAACAGCAGGCACGGTAATACAACCGCTGGGTGTTCCCGGGGCAATAGCCACCTGGACGGGTATCACCCCATTTTCTCCCCAGCCAATGTCAGAGGATATCGTGCTGATCGCAGGAAAGTCATATTTTTTGGTAAAGACATTGGTGACAGGATCAAATTCAAAAAATATTCCCTTTTCATTTAGCCCGCCATGACTTGATAACCCATAAATCTTATTGTGGAAGGAAGTAAGCTTGATGTTCGGATTGCGGCCGGAATTATCGGGTGTAAAAAAAGCATCAAAATCATGTTCAACTACGTAACGACCATCGATGGGATCGTACGGCGAGGGCTGATTCACGAGCGGATCCCATTCATATAACGTGCCCATTCCCCAATAGCCACCATCGAGCGCAGTTCCGTAAAACTTGTCGCCCATACGTACCATGCCACTGAAAGGACTGGCGCCTTCAATCCCCGGCGTACCTCCCATACTGTTGATGTTGAAATCAATTTGTTTGGTGTAAACATTGGTGACAGGGTCCCATTCAAAGAGTTCACCATAAAAGTTTGCACCGGTACCCACGAGTGTGCCGTACAACTTACCATCCTTTTCAGCCAGTCCTGCGCCAAGTCTTCCATCCATGGTGAGTACCGTATCGAGATCCAGTTTTGTCGTATAATTATTTGAAAGAGGGTCCCACTCAAAAAAGGTAGGTCGCACATTGACGCCTGCGCCACCAGTTGTAGTACCATAAAATTTGTTCCCCAACTGCGTCAATATCTGGAAATAATTGGGCTTGCCAAATACATCCTGGAGATCGACCTTTTTAACAAATACATTGGTGACCGGGTCCCATTCAAAGATTATCCCGGCATTTCCAGCGAGGCCGAGACCATATAACTTGTTGCCAAAAGGTATAAGGGTACCGCCTGCCGGCGCCCCGTTGACATCGGTGAGACGCGATAGCCTTTCTGTATATATTCCTGTTAACGGGTCGATCTCGTATATCACTCCGCTCGCGGGACCAGCTGTCGTTGCAGTGCCGTAGAGTTTACCATCAAAAAATGTAAGTCGACCGTATGGTGATCGCGGACCTGCAGATGCGCTGAAATGATGTATGAACTGGAAGTTGTTGGCTTGTCCATCGGTTTTAAAAATTGTGCCTGCGTCTTCCGTGCCACCAAAACCGGTCGTACCCCACAATTCATAAATTCCCTGCGCCCCGGTTAATGTAGAAACGGACAAGGAGAACAAAAGAAATAGGACTTTAAGCATACGAGTTGGTTCAACTGGTAAATGAACTGATCTGTCACTTTCCTGGGGTCGTCTCAATGCTGTATCCATGCACGGAAAAAACGGTGATCCTTAAGCTACTAAAATCTATCGAATCGAGAGAGAAGGCACGTTAAATTCTAAGGGTGGAAGTGCGACACGGTACGAGCATGGTCGTGTACTAAAAATGTTTTTAAAGTGAATGCCTGTTACAACGCCAGCATTTAACAGCATTACCGGGTTCCCCAGGGCGGAAGCACCTGGTCAATAAAAATAGCGAAAATCCGCTTATGTGCCAGCCACCTTGATTAGTACCTCATCAACTGCTCCACCATCGATGCAAGTCGGCTTTTTGCTAAAAAATTATTTTCCAATTCTATACTAAAGGGGATAGGTGTATCCAGGGAGGCACATCGCATGACAGGCGCATCAAGTAATTCAAAACAATGCTCACCGATCCACGCCGCGATCTCGCCGCCGATGCCACCGGTAAGCGTGTCTTCGTGCAGCAAAAGCACTCGTCCTGTTCTTTGCACTGCTGCCCGTATAGCGTCATAGTCAAGTGGCAGCAACGTTCGCAGATCAAGTATGTCGATAGAGACATGCGGATGTGTAGCCGCGTATTCTTCGGCCCAATGCACGCCACTACCGTATGTAATGATGCTAATGTCTTCGCCCTTCCTCACATGTTTTGCTTTGCCAATTTCGATCTCATAGTAATCAGTTGGCACTTGTCCACTCACGGATCGATATAAGGCCTTATGTTCGAAAAATAAAACCGGGTTCGGATCGTTGATCGCAGCAATGAGCAAACCCTTGGCGTCGGCAGGAGTCGATGGATAAACAACTTTCAATCCAGGTGTATGGACAAACCATGCTTCATTGCTCTGGCTATGAAAAGGACCGGCACCCACACCGCCGCCCGTGGGCATCCTGATCACGACATCGGCAGCCTGTCCCCAACGGTAATGGATCTTTGCAAGATTGTTGACGATCTGGTTGAAACCAACGGTGACAAAATCCGCGAACTGCATTTCCATCACCGTTTTGTGGCCTTCAAGCGCAAGACCCAGCGCGGCACCGACAATGGCGCTTTCACAAATTGGCGTATTTCTTACCCTCGCTTTGCCGAATTCGGAAACAAACCCCTCTGTTATTTTAAAAGCGCCGCCATATTCCGCGATGTCCTGTCCCATCAATACGAGGTTCGAATGCTGTTGCATACTTTGATGCAAGCCTTCCCGGATCGCATTGATGTAACGCAATTCAACAGTTCCCCCTATGAAATCGTGGTCATGATTTGAATTATCTATCAAGGAAACAGGTAATGTGTGCGTTTGCCCCGCGTATAGGTCATTCAATTCCTCTTCTGTATCGGCAATCACGGCACTTGTATTCGAACCGGCAGCGAGTTCTGCCTCGATCAACTCCTTCATCTCATTTTTTATCTTTTCGATATCGCCGGCTGTCAGGAGTCCGTTCTTTAACAAGTAATCTTCGTAATTCTTTACGGGGTCCTTCTTTTCCCACAGGTCAAAAAGATGAGAAGGGACATATTTAGTTCCGCTCGCTTCTTCATGGCCGCGCATACGGAACGTCATCGCCTCAATCAAATAAGGTTTTTGATGGCGGATGCAATAGTCGCGAACACCTTTGATCGTATCGTAAACCTGCAAAATATCATTACCATCAACCTGCACACCATCCATTCCATACCCTTTTGCCTTATCAACAAGACTGATGCAGCGGTATTGTTCGGAAGTAGGTGTACTCAATCCATATCCATTATTTTCAATTAAAAAAATAACGGGCAGGTCCCATACCGCCGCCACATTCAATGCTTCGTGGAAATCGCCTTCACTGGTGCCACCTTCCCCCGTAAATGCCAATGATATTTTCTTTTCCTGCCTTAGTTTGTGTGCGAGAGATATTCCATCTGCGATCGCCAATTGCGGGCCAAGGTGCGAGATCATTCCGCATATGTGATGCTCACGGTTCCCGAAATGGAAGCTTCTCTCCCTGCCTTTGCTGTATCCTTCCTGCGATCCCTGCCACTGCATGAATAATTTGCTGAGTGGCATATTGCGCGTAGTGAATACGCCCAGGTTTCGATGTAGTGGAAGTATCCATTCGTCCTCTTCGAGGGCCAGCGTAGCACCAACAGCAATAGCTTCCTGTCCAATGCCACTGAACCATTTAGATATTTTCCCCTGGCGAAGCAGGATGAGCATTTTTTCTTCGATCAGGCGGGGATAAAGAAGGCGGCGGTAAAACTCAAGTAGCTGTTCGTCGGAAATATCTTTTCTGTCAAAGGCCATACTGCGAATTTCAATGATTAGGGGATAACTACCAAGAACCTGCACTTTGCAACGCTGGTACAAATTGCACGATCGGCATTGCTATTTACGATGCGTCTTTGTTGCCACTCATTTCGCAATTGGATTCTTGAGATTGGCATTATTTTTTAATTATTTTACGCCATGTTTAAAATCCTGTCCGTGCTGACCTGCATTTGTGTGTTGTTCCTGTTGCCCGCCTCCGGCCAGGTGCGCAATACTTCCAGTGAAAACGAGTATTACCAGACCTTTGAAGAACAATTGACCACGCGACTCTATCTTGGTAAAAAATACACCTCGCTCATTCTAAAGACCCGTGATGGCATTCAATCACTTCGTTACCGGCCAAACAGTCTTTTCACCATGGGTATCAATGGAAGTTATAAATCACTTTCGCTGAGTTTTGGCGCCGGTTTTGGTTTTTTAAATCCCAACAAAGAAGAAAAGGGCAAGACCCGTTCGTTCGATTTTCAAACACATGTATACACACGGAATTGGGTAACTGACATCTATGTTCAGTTTTACAAGGGATATTATTTGTCGACTGGCGGCGCATCCGGCACAACGGATCAAAGCTATTATCGCCGACCCGATCTTCGGGTTAACCTTATCGGTACTTCCGTGTACCGATTATTGAATGGTGACCGGTTTTCATACCGCGCAGGTTTTCTCCAGAATGAATGGCAGAAAAAATCGGCGGGTTCACCGTTGCTGGGTGGAGAGATCTATTATGGCACCACGAAAGGAGATAGCGCACTGGTGCCTGCACACCTGGCCAGTTATTATCCGCAGTTCGGTATCAACCGGGTGCGCCTGCTCGAATTTGGACCAGGTGCCGGGTATGCTTATACATTTGTCTGGGAAGAAAATCTTTTCCTGACTGGCAGCGCTACCATCAATGCCGACATCAGCATCGTCAAAGAAGAAAGACCCGAAGGCTCAGCCAACCGCACTAGTATCAGTCCCAACGCAACACTGCGTGCTGTAGCTGGATATAACAGCGAAGAATGGGCAGCCACGATCTCGTGGTTGCACAACAGCACGAATGCGAAGGGCAGATCATCGAACTTTGAATATGGGATAAAGACCGGTGAGTTCCGCATCACGATCGCGAAGCGGTTTACCCCGGGAAATAAGCTCAAGAAACGTCTCGATCCAATTGCAGAGAAAATGCCGTAGCATCAAACGACTACCAGCTCATAGAAATCTTTTTCTATGAAATACTTGTTTGCCAGCTCTTGTAATTCTGTCGCCGTTATGCTTTTTATCGCAGCAACGGAGCGATCAAAATAATTTTCATCCAGCTTATTAAGAATAATATTTTTCCAGCGGCCAATGATATGGAACGGACCATCGAGGTCACCGAGCACTGTACCGATCAGGAAATTTTTTACAAGTAGCAACTCTTCTTCATCGACCAGCTCATCGCGAAGGATCTTCATCTCTTTATACACTTCCTGGATCGCCGCTTCGCAAACATCTTTCCCGGCCTCCGTGCTGATCATCCATGCCGTTTCATGGAAATGGTTCTGGAAATAACTATGTATGCCGTAGGTATAACCTTTGTCTTCCCGGATATTGGCCATTAAACGTGAACCAAAAAAACCGCCTAACAAGGTGTTCAGGACCTGCGCTTTCATGTAATCGGGGTGATGGCGGTTAAAAAATGGCCGTGCCATACGAATAGAGCCCTGCACACCATTCGCATCATTGCTGATACGGTATCGCTTTTCAGTAGCTGCCCCGATCGAAAAATCTCTCTCTTTTACCGGTAGATTGGGTAAATCGCCAAATTGGTCATTGAGGATCGTTTCCAGATTGTTTGGCAAGCGCCCTGCGACAAACATCACCAGTTTTCCGTTGCGGTAAAAATGATCATAAAAATGAATCAGCTCGTCCCGCGTGAGTTTATCCATATCTTCCTCGCGGCTATATCGTCCGTACGGATGATCCTCGCCGTAGAGATAAACATCGATCAACCTCCCCGCCACAAATTCGCTTTTTTTGAGACTGACCCGTAAACGCTGCTTCATATTCTGCACCGCGATCGACAGTTCCTCTTCAGGAAAAACAGAATCTGTCAAAAGATCTCTCACCACGGGCAGTAATTCGTCCACATGTTTGGTTAAACAGTGAAGCGTCACAGTAGCGGTTTCACTGTGTGCACTCCTGTTGAGATATGAGCCGTAATATTCGAAATGCTCATTCAACTGAAATGCCGAGCGGGTAGTCGTACCATTTTTCAACAACAGGTTAGTTGTGGCAGCCACTAAATTCTTTTCTTCATACCAGTTACCCGCTGAAAACACCCACTCGATGGACATAACATCTTCCGGCCCGGCTTCTATCGTATATACTTCAATGCCATTTTTCAATACCAGCTTATGATACGGCTTCAGGTGAAGGTCGAAATGTACCGCGTCAACAATCGCCGGCGCCTTCTTCCTTTCCAGTTTTTTTATTAAACTCATTTCAATATTTCATTAATGATTCGCAAAATACCAGAGGGTATTGCTGTTTTCTTTTCTAAAGATCGCGCGGCTTTCTTCGAGGACATCATCCACAGTTATTGCCGCATATTTGTCCAATTCTTCGTTCATCAGCTCAGCATCCCCAAGCAGCTCGTAGTAGGCAAGGCTATTGGCGCGGTTCATGACGCTCATATCCTCGAACGCGATCATACTTTCTGTTTTATTTTTCACTTTCTGCAACTCAGTTTCCGTCACCGGCCCGGACTTCATTCCATCAAGCACTTCTTCCACTGCCCGTTCTGCATCTTCCATCTTCACGCCCTTAACCAGTTTGCCTTCTATTGTTAATAACCCAGCATCACTGCTGCCAAAATGATGACACTCGATATTGCTGAATAACTTTTTCTCTTTCACCAGCGATTGATACAATCTTGAAGAGCCGCCACCGCTGAGTATTTCGGAAATTAACTCCGCTACATAGTATCTCTTATCCAGTCTGCCGGAGATATGCCAGCATTTGTAAAAAGCATCCAGCGGCACATCCGCTTTTACTGTCAGCCGCCGCTCTTCTGTTTGCTTTGGCTCCTGCGGCAGATCACGAACATACTTTTCACCAGCAGGAATATCGGCAAACCATTTTTCAGCGAGCTCTTTTACCTGTTCAGTTTTCACATTTCCCGCCAATACCATGATCGCGTTGTTGGGGCGATAGAATTTGAAAAAGAAGTTTTTTACGTCCGCGAGCTGTGCTTTTTCAATATGTGACAGTTCTTTGCCTATCGTCATCCATCGATATGGATGTTTGGTGTAGGCAAGCTCCCGCATCTTATGCCACACATCTCCGTAGGGTTTATTGAGGTAATGTTCCTTGAATTCCTCGATCACCACTTTGCGTTGGACATCGAGGCTTTTCTCTCCAAACGCGAGTGATAACATGCGATCGCTTTCGAGCCAAAATGCGGTCTCCAGGTTTTCCGCCGGGAGTTGCAAGTAATAATTCGTCAGGTCATTTGTTGTGTAAGCATTGTTTTCTCCACCTGCCATCTGGAGCGGTTCATCATAACTGGGAATATTTACAGAGCCGCCAAACATGAGGTGCTCAAACAAATGAGCAAAGCCTGTACGGGACGGATCCTCGTCCCTTGCACCCACATCGTACAGGATATTCATGACCACCATGGGTGTTGATGTGTCTTCATGCACCACCACACGCAAACCATTGCCAAGTGTGAACTTTTCAAATTGTATCATAGGCTTAAAAACAGCACGGCAGTGCTAATGTTTAATTACGATCTAAAACAAGGGGGCAAAAATATTGAAAACCGGCAGTAAAAAGGTATGGCAGACTTAAGTAAGCTAATTACGAAGACGACTTAATGAATGTTTTTTACTTTCAAATCCACCTGGACCAGCTCGCCATTGCGTTGCAACACAAGTTTTACCCGCCCAACAGCACCAAGTATTGCCATCTTGTAGCGGTTAAAGTTTTGCGAAAAGTCATTGTTTACAGCGAGCACCACGTCGTGCTCCTTTATACCCGCTTCGGCAGCAGGTGAGCCAAACGCGACGGTCCCGATCTCGATCTTACCATCCGTGAAATAAAGATCGATGCCGGAATAGGTATAATCAAATGGTTCCCGGAAATGCGAATTAGGGACCATGTAAATATCCCTCTTGGGATAATTGAAGATCACATTAAAGCGCCTCAGTATATCATTGCCGATAAGGCCAGCGAGATAGGGATAAGATGTGACATTATATGTATCCTCGAAAATATACGTCGGCACATTCCTGAATTTATAGGGACCGATCTTTAATTCTTTGATCACGGTAAGATTCATACTGACCTTACCGCCGATACCTTCCCCGTCTTTCGGCCACAGCTTTCTTTTTTTCTGCAGCAACGCACTGTCATCGACGAAATCTTTGGATAACATCAGGCATACTCCCGCACCGATATCATGAAGGAAACGTACATTATGAGTGGGCTCATCTTTTACCCTGGCAAATTGGACAGGGAGGGTGCTGATCACCGGTCTGAACAGGTAACCACCTCTTGGATACCGGATGGTGCCACGACTGCAGATATCCATGGTCAGGCTATCATAGTTCAGTTTCACGATATACCTGTTGAACAGGGAAAATCCAATAATGCCATCGATCCGTTCGCCATAAACGCTGGTAAGCACCGAATAATCATTGACGTGAAAATTTAAACTGTCAACAACCAGGTTGGGAAATTTGAGCTTGCGGTTGTAAAGGAAACCTACCTTTTTAATACCGGCGATCCCACGGATCGTGCGATCACTTTCAACGGGGTTCAATTTGAAGTACGCCGCTGTCGAAGAGTCGAGCGATATGCCGCTGCTGCCGGTATCGAGGATAAAATTTAAGGTGTCCGGGAAATCATCGAATGTGGCATTGAGAATCACGACGCCGCCAGTCAGCTGTGTAATAGGGATCCGGGTCAGCAGTCGCGATACCGGTTCGATGAACTCCTCCTGTGCTTTTGCGAACAAGGAAGTGAACAGGAACAGGACCACCAGTTTAAAGACCTTTTCATTCATAGGCAAGCATTTCGGTACCAATAAGACAACGGTGAGTTGGAATTTGACGCAGTTGCCCTATCGATAAATTTAGTCTAATGCATTACATTCTCAAAACCACACAACCTTTTTCTTGCGCTGGCATTGTATTTTTGTGACCCCACCAGGATTGGGAGAAACTACAAGGCATGTCAATACCCGAGCTATTAGGAAAAGCAGCGCAATTTGAATTTTTGACCGAAGATGAAGGCGTATTTCTTTATCATCACGCACCACTCACTGAGCTGATGTTTGTTGCCGACGAAATGCGCAAAAAACAGGTGCCGCACGGTAAGGTGACGTGGCAGATCGACCGGAATGTAAACACAACCAATGTGTGCATCGCAAATTGTAAGTTTTGCAACTTCTTTCGTGTGCCGGGCCATCCCGAAGCCTACATCACGGACATGCCAACCTATCGTAAGAAGATCACCGAGACACTGAAATACGGCGGCGACCAGTTATTGCTGCAGGGTGGCCATCATCCTGATCTTGGATTACGGTTTTATATTGACACCTTCCGGCAAATAAAGGATGAGTTCCCTACCATCAAATTACACGCATTGGGTCCGCCGGAAATCGCCCACATCACCAAACTAGAGAAAAGCACACATAAAGAGGTGTTGACTGCGCTGAAAGAAGCAGGCATGGACTCGCTCCCGGGTGCCGGCGCGGAGATCCTGGTGGACCGTGTGAGACGGCTGATATCAAAAGGTAAATGTGGTGCACAGGAATGGCTCGACATCATGCATGAAGCGCACAAGCTGAACATCACTACATCGGCCACGATGATGTTTGGTCATGTCGAAACGATCGAAGAACGATTTGAACACCTGGTTAAGATCAGGGAGGTGCAAAGTCGTAAGCCTGTTGATGCAAAGGGATTTCTTGCATTCATCCCGTGGACATTCCAGGATGTGGATACGCTCTTAACCCGGATCCGTGGTGTGCATAACCTGACTACAGCCGATGAATATATACGGATGATCGCGCTAAGCAGGATCATGTTGCCCAACATTAAAAATATCCAGGCAAGTTGGCTAACAGTAGGAAAACAAACCGCTCAAATTTGCCTGCATGCGGGGGCTAATGATTTCGGTTCCATCATGATCGAGGAAAACGTGGTGAGTGCAGCTGGTGCTCCGCACCGGTTTACGTATAAGACGATCCAAAACGCGATTCGTGAAGCAGGATTTGAGCCACAGTTGCGGAACCAGCAGTATGAATGGCGTGCTATCCCTGAAATGATCGAAGAACAGGTGATCAATTATTGAGAATTTGTTTTTAAAAATATATCCTGATGAAATTGAATAAAACCTATAGCTGGTTTAGAAAAATTGCCCTGGCAGAAGGCGTATCTTTTTTAGTCCTGTTATTTATTGCCATGCCGCTGAAATACCTCGCTGAGCTGCCTATTGCAGTGACGATCGTTGGCGGACTGCACGGTTTGCTGTTTGTAGGTTTTGCTGCTATGGCCTGGGAAGTAAAGAAAGAATACAGACGTGATGCCCGGTGGGTATTGAAGGCAGCACTCGCCTCGTTACTTCCATTTGGTACGTTTGTGATGGACAAAGAATGGAAAAAAGAAGAACAGGCAGCCGAGATCGCTTCCTAGTAACGCTTGACGTAACTTACATACAACTTCAAATGAAATGGCGCAACCCGAATTAATAACAGAAAGACTGCGGCTCCGGAAACTGGAACTCTCTGATGAAGATGCGATCTTTTTTCTTCGTTCCGATGATGAAGTGAACAAGTATTTAGATTCGCCAAGAGCCAAATCCCTTGAAGACGCCCGTGCGTTTATCAACAAGATCAACGACCTGATCGCGGAAGACAAGTCAGCGTACTGGGCGATCACCCGGAAAGAAGAAAATAAACTGATCGGCACGATCTGTTTCTGGAACATCATTGTGAAGGAAAATAAGGCGGATATTGGCTATGTCTTACATCCATCTTGCCAGGGACAGGGCCTTATGCACGAAGCAGTCACTGCAGCTATTGACTATGCGTTCAACAATATGCGCTTGCAGCGTATCGAGGCGACTTTCGACCCCGACAATTTTAAATCGATGGCGTTATTAAAACGACATGGCTTCGTTTTTCACAATGCTACTGAGAACGAAGTGGTTTATTCGCTGGCCAAACCTGTTATTAAAAGTTGAAAGAGAACCCGCCGTATAACCTTCCGTTCAAAACACTTGCCTTTCCTTTCCTTTTTTCATTTACCAAAAAATAATTGTCGTCGATATAAGCTATGCGGAAATGCTTAATACGAAAAGCAACCGAGTAACTGAGTTGCCTGACAGCAACCCCTGCCGTTATCAGCGCATTATTAAAGGGTACATAGTTAACGCCGATCGTGGCATCATAAAAATCATCTTCCGTGAACAGGAGATCAGCCCCCACATTCAACCGCTGCCATTTATAGCAAAGACCCAAGCCAAAGGAACGCTGGTTTTGAATGAGTGGCGTTTGCCGGGAAACAAATGCATCCGCATATAGTTCCGTTCCCGCCAGGTTCATTGCACTTAAACCAATTTGAAATGATTTACTGAGCCTATAGACAAGAGAAACATCAACATCAAAGTTTTGTTCCTTGACAAGCGTGTCAGTGAACGTATTGGTATTCTCCGTCCCATTAAAATCAATAAAGAGGCTGTCCGGGTTATTAAAATCCTGCCCGATCGATTTAATGGTTAAACCAACACTCAGCTTATTATTGACTTTATAAGCCGGGCTTAGAAAAATGGCATACTCGTCGAGTTTCATAGTCAGGGAGTCCACATCAAAAGGAAACTCGTTATCATCCAGTGGGTCGCGTTTGAACTCGGCATTTCTGAATTCATCCTGGCGATCAAAGATCACACCACCGCCCATTGTAATCTTGTCGGTCACTTTAAAAAAAGCGCCGAGCTTACCAACATTCTTCAGGTTAGTAAGCAAGCTTACATTGTTCGGTGTGCGACTGTTCACCATTGCGGCGGAGTTCCAGAACATGGCTTCCGACATGTCACGCACCGGGGAAAAATTAAAACCGGGGTTCGCTGTGTGTGTCATAGCTGAAGCAAACAGGAAGTTGCCGTAATTGATCTTTCCGGGTTGAAGCTTTGTAGCAAACGAAGCCCCGAAATTCTGCACCGGCGTGAGCACTGTAGTGAGGGTGGTGATAAAATTTAATAAGGCTGGCGAGCCAACCAGCGCCGTCGCATCCGTTATCTCCTTCATGGAAAGATCGGGCTGCCTCATCACGACCTGCAACGCACTGTCTGCGCTACGCTGTGGCAATTCGAACTGGTTACAGTTCTTGCCGGTCTTCCAGTCCCTGACTGTAACATAACTGATTTTGTTATCACGGTTCTGCCGATCCTGGTCCTCTGAAATGAATACCCGTTTTACCGATTCTTTACAATCCATGCAGCGGGAGATCAGGTGAACATTCACCTGTTTGTCCTGCAATTGCTGCAAGGTCATGCCGGTTCGCAGCTCAAAATAACCCGGCGGTTCAGACGCGGTCATACTCGATTTCGAAGGCGTGAAAGTGGGAACAACAATGATATTCTCCGCACCCTTACTGGAATTGGCGCTTTGGTTCATGCATCGCACCCTTCCCTTAATGACAAGAGGCTGCGCAACGGCCGTCGCGGATAGCAACAGCGTAGCCGCCGTTTGAACAAACATTTTTTTCATACCAGGATATATTAATGGTTAACTGGTTGCAGAAAGAAATTGATACCCTTTATGTCGGGCGATCCGATCCGGAGGGAAACAGTTTTGTCCTCAAAGTCCGGGTGCGAGGTGGTCAACGTGATCTCATCGCCCAGTGTATATTCATCGAGACGGAGTTTGTAAGTGCCATCTGTAATGGATTTCGCAAAGTAGCGGGTGCCATCCACGTTGATCTCCACATCGCGGATTGGCATTTCGGCCGCCGTCTTCACGGCACCGGAGATAAATACAACGGTTGTAAAAGGAATGATTATTTCCAATGCGCCGCTTTGGCTCAATACGGTATCAAACTGCCTGGTACTAAAACCAGGGCTTGATACTTCAATCTTTATTTTCTGTGAAAGACTGCTTGAGGGCACACCTGCAAACAGGGCCTGCCCCATTCGGTCAATGGATTGATTGCGGATATAATCATTGAGATAGATCTTCACGTCACCTTCGGAGAGCGGATTCTTCTTATGATCAAAGACACGGATCACCACGTTGCGAACCGGCATTTCATCGGCGTCAGCTTTTTTAAGAAAAATAAAATACGCAAGTGTTGAAATGATCATGACCACCACAAACGCCATGACCATCCGAAAAGCTTTTGACCGGTTTAAGAACAAGGTGTTGAAGTTCCATTTGCGATCGACTCCGGGCGGTTTAGATGCCGCTCCGGCATCGGCCCCGGTTCGTTTTTTTTCGATCGTGTTTTCAATGGCTTTCAGCAAAAGGGAAAGTTCAGGATGATCTGTTTCGCCTTTCCAGTTCATAAGCAGCGCGGCTTCTGTGCGCCGGAACGCAAGCGGGATTGTGACATCTTCGAGCAGGATCGGTAGCAGTTTATTTAGCTGTGCTGCTTCGCTCGCTTCGTTTTTCACCCATTCGGAAGTGATGGATCGTTTGGTCCAGATCACGATCACGCAACTGGCATTCTGCAACTCTTGCTCTATGATATTGTCGAAGCGTTGGCCGATTGGGATCTGTCGATCCCACCATACTGACCAGCCGTTTTGTTCCAGCATGGAAGCGAGTCCCTTCACATAGGTTTTGTCTTCACTCGAATAGCTAATAAAGATATCAGCCATGGCGATAAGGTTTTGGTCAAAGGCATTTTACGGGTACAACAAACCGGCATCCCTATTTGCCATCCGTTTCATCTCGCTGTTTAGCCAGGGAATGATACATATTTAATTAGCAACAGCTCCGCACCGGCAGGAAAGTAATAGAAAGTTACAACTTAATTTTTTCCGCCCGCTACCACCTTGCGGGTATCGTGGATGGTTATTTAAAATGATACCTTTCCTGAACGAAATTCACCCGTATCGTTAAAGCTGATCAGTAGCCGCAATGCATCGTTTACCGGTTACCTGAATTATGTAACGAAGGCACCGCAATTACTTAAAGAATTATTGAACGAAGGCAGGCTTTCAGAATATGTCGCGGTTAAGGAAGTGGTTATGACGCTGACCCGGTACCTCGAATCACAGGATCATGGATTGGAAATGCGAAAGAAAAACCTGGAAGGCTATTTCGATGACGCTTATCTCATCAATCATTCCGTCAAGTTGCTCATTGAGTCCGACCTGGTTGCAAAAAACAGTTTCACTCTCGATTTTGTATCTATGAACATAGTAGAACAGTATGTCTCTTTTATCCTTAATAAGCAAACTAAAACAAGACTGGACGAAGTATTGACAGAGATGAAAAAGATCATTGGTCTCAAGAAGAATGAGATCAATTGGGGACAGGTCGCGGCAGTAGTACTGGGAATTGCAGCAGTGGGTGCTGACGCGGGTTACCTGGGAGGTTTACCATCCAATAATATAATGAACCATACGAATGATAACAATTCCCTAGATGCAAACTGCCTCGATAACGCCTGTTGGGAAGACCGGATGTCCGCGATGATTACAAAATACGGAGGAGGTATTAATTTCTATCACCCTATCAAATACTAAGCATCAGCTCGTGATGAGTTGTAACACGTCGTTGTTTTCATTTAGCGCCACCAATCTCGTCTTAAAACCCTTATCGATCTTTCCTAATTCTTTATCCTTCCCGATCACTTTCGCGGGATATAGGCTGCACATACGCAAGGCTTCGGCGCGCTCAGTGCCGGTGTATTTAACGAGGTTTTGCACTGCTTTATTCATCGTCAGGGCCGAACCACTCAGGATATGGTTGGAAACATATTTGTCACCGTCAAGGTGGTGAGGATAATCGCCTATATTAGTTTCGGTAACAGCATCGGTGATGACAAACAGGCGGTCTTTCATAACTTCTTTGGCGATGCGGATGGCGGCGTAGTCGACGTGGTGACCGTCGGGTATAATACTTGCCATTACCCGCTTACTATCCATCGCTGCACCCACTAGACCCGGGGCACGGTGTTGCAGTGGTGTCATCGCGTTGAAGAGGTGTGTAACGGTTGTTATACCTTTTGAAAAGCTGTCGGTAGCCTCTGCATAAGTTGCATTGCTATGACCTGCTGAGATGATCACGCCATATGAAATGACCAGGTCGATCACTTCCTGGCTACATACTTCCGGCGCCAGCGTAATGATCCTGATAACGTCTTTGCCATAATCGAGTAATTTTTTGACCTGTTGCAGTTCCGGTGAATGGATCAATGATTCCAGGTGCGCCCCTCTTTTTGCCGGGTGTATCCAGGGTCCTTCAATATGCAGACCTAAAATGCCTTCCCCTCCCTGTTGCCAATATTTCCGGATCGCCTCGATACAATTGTAAAACACTTCATATTTACTTGTTGCCACGGTAGGCATGCAATAAGCCGCGCCACCGCCGCGACAATAATCGTTGAGTTTGGAAAGAGAATCAGGCTCGGGATAAACCGCCAGCAATTTACCATGCGCGCCATAGATCTGCAGATCAATAAATGCAGGAGCCAGTATGGCATCGGGAAAATGCTGGACCAGCACACCCGGCGGTACCGATGCAGATGGAACAACCGCGATGATCGTGTCCTGTTCGGTGACGATCACATAATCCTGTAACCATGTATCGCCGGTAAAGATCCTTGCTGCTGAAAATGCCCTGATTGCCATGCCCAGTATTTAAGAAAACAAAAATAGAACAGTTCATCTCAGTTTAAACGCTTTTTGCAATTTTGGACCGTGGATATAATTGGTAATGATGCAAATTAAGTTCAAAATAAAAGAGCGGTCATGGATTGCCAGGCTGGCTGCCATAAAACTAAAGGCGGGTAGTGTCGCTATTGTCATCGGAAAAACGATTCATCTTCATAACGCATCTGCCATGGAGCTCATGCAGAACAAACGATGGCTTTGTCATGAATTAAAACATGTTGAACAATTCAGGCAACATGGTTTTGTACCTTTTATTGTGAAATATCTTTGGGAAAGCACGCTCCATGGCTACCGCGCAAATAAGTATGAACAAGAAGCCAGGGACGCGGAAAATGATCAACAACTTCTGGCAAAAATGGAGTACATACACAATGCGAACGGTTAGAAAAGCGCCAATAGTTGAATTTCTTTGTTAGAAAGAAGACACCGGGACCACAAACCGGTATCCAATCCCTTTAATGGTGATGATCTCAAGCGAAGGGTCGGCTTTCAGGTAGCCTCGAAGCTTAGTAATATATACATCGAGATTGCGCGAATTGAAAAAAGAATCGTTTCCCCAGAGAAGGTTCAGGATGTCTTTGCGATCAATGATCTTATCACGATGCAGGTAGAGCAATTTCAGCAATTCGCTTTCTCTATACGACAATTTGCGATCCTCCTTTCCATCATTCAACAACTGTCTGTTCACATGGAATTGATAACTGCCAATTTTTAATAGGTCCCCCGCAGGTTTGGGTGCACCCTCTACTTTATGTCGTAAAACATTTTGAATACGAACAATCAGCTCCTCCATGCTGAATGGTTTACGTATGTAATCATTTCCTCCCAGGGAAAAACCTTTCACCACATCCTCTGTTTGAGTTTTCGCGGTCAGGAAAATGATCGGCACCTCTTCATCGATGTTTCTTATTTCGTCGGCAATAGTAAACCCATCCTTCCCGGGCAGCATCACATCGAGCACACACACATCAGGTCTGGCTTGTTTAAACATTTCCGTCGCCCTGCCGCCATCCGTTTCCATCGTTACATGAAAGCCGCGACTCTCAAGACTCTCCTTGACGATCTTGCCAAGAAATAATTCGTCTTCTACATAAAATATTTTAGTGGTACTCATGCTTTAGCGCTCGATGAATCCTGGTTCTTTGGTAATAAGATGGTAAAAGCACTGCCAATACCTTCCTGGCTTTCCACAACAATACTGCCTTTGTGCTGTTTCAACACTTGCGCGGCATAGCTCAGGCCCAGCCCGTGCCCTTTGGCGTTGTGTGTATCACCTGCCGGTACACGGAAAAACTTTTCAAATATTCTTTCTTTATAGGCCGCGGGTATCCCAATACCATTATCGGTCACCTTCATGCATACATTATTCTCCACCTCATTGATATCTATCTGGATGGCCGCATCGACCTTGCTGTATTTGAGTGCGTTGTCTACCAGGTTAAACACCACACTGACAATGTGAAGCCGGTCGGCATGCAGTGTCGTATCGCCTTCGGTTCTGAAAGTTACCCTTGCATTGTACTTTTCAATTTGCAGCCGGAGTGAATTGAGCACTTCCTGTACTGCTTCAGCCAGGTCAAAGGTTTCATATTTAAGTTCGATCGCTTTTCGTTCAAACATCGAAAGCTTCAGGACCTTATCTACCAGCAAGCCCAATCGCTGAAGTTCATGTTGTGAAATATCCAGGTATTCTTTGGTACGCTCAGGATCTTGTATCGCGTTGAAGTTTTTTAAGGCTTCAATGGCGACACCCACGGTAGCGATTGGTGTTTTTAATTCATGCGTGATATTGCTGATCAGTTCATTTTTCATCACGGCCACTCGCTGCTGGCGTAACAGGCTACGATACAAGACCACGAAAACGGCGATCGTGAGGCCAATCAAAAAAATAGAAAATAACAGGGGTGACGTGATCTGTTGCAGCAGGTGAGGAAAGGTATTGCCAAGTGTCAGTTTATACCTGGAATCTTCTATCGTCAATGGCCCGCGGATAAATTCGCCGCCGGGAATTGAGTTCATTTTTACATAGTGGATCGAAAAGGGGATATCCAGGTTTTCCCGTTGCAACACTTTGGCATACGCATCCTTCAACGTATTAAGCGGGATCGAATCGCTGATCAATGAGTCAATTTGGACTTTGAAGCGATCGCCCCGTTCGTTGTCAAAAATCACGGTGTTGATCTCGTAAGAACGATGGACGCTGTCACGGGTTGTGGGACCGGCGATACGCAGCATCCTCTCGTTTCCGGAAGGATGACCGGTTAGAGTATCCACCCGCTTTCCTTGCGCAGTGTTGATGATCACCATTTCGTTTACGCGGTGTGGAGGCAGTGAATCGAGAACAACCCGAATCTTCTTGTTGCTATCGCCGATAGGTTGATTATCGTCGTTCACCGTAATGAAAACGCCACTTGTTTTTGAACGACCATTCATGGAATCCGCTGCCATTCGCTGTCCGAGCCGGCTTATTAAGCGGATCGGTTCCGGCATCCTTCTCCTTGTCAACGGCCGGGTGAAGCTCTTCTCTTGCTTTTTACCAAGGCTGTCTCTTAAGATCAGCATTTTCCATTTCGCCTCCAACACAGAATCCTGTACGTCACGGGCGGTGCTCTCAAACAACGCCTGGGTTCTGACCTCAAGAGCCTGCTTTTCGCGCCTGTAATTGTCACGTAGCCAGTAGCCCTGGAAACCGGTTATCACCAGTGTCACTATTGCCATCAATATGATCTGTCCCCCGAGCTTCGGCATACTTGCTGATTACATAACAAATGTAAATCAACGAGCGTGGTGCCAGCCATCCATTAACCTTTATTAACCTAATACCAAGGGTTGTTAACTTACCCGCTATGCCGGGCAGATTAGCTTTGGTAAAAACATTTTATGAAGAGAATAATGATGATATGCGCCATGCTGATCCTGCTTACCAATTTGCACGCACAACAAAAAGAAGGAAAAATCATTTTTCAACGCAGCATTCAAATGCAGATCGTAATTAGTGATGCCCCTGGGGCCGAACAAAACTTACCAAAAACGAGGATGGATAAATTCGAATTGAATTTTGCGAACGGTCAAATGATGTGGAAACAAATGGAAGATGAACTGGAAGATGAGAATTTTGCGAGCGGCGGAATGGTGATCCGAACCATGGGTGGTGATGACGCGGTATTCTGCGACTTTGATAAGGCCAGGAAAGTCGAGGCACGTGAGTTCTTTGAGAAAAAATTCGTGGTCAGCGATAGTATTCGCCGCGGCAACTGGAAATTCAGTGATGAAACCAAAACCATACTCAACCATCAATGCCGCAAAGCCACGTCTCAACGCATCTGGAAGAGAATGATGATGAATATGGACAATGGTAAAATGGAACGGAAAGAGATCGATGATACGACCACGGTGATTGCGTGGTTTACCATGGACATACCTGTACCCGCAAGTCCCGAATTGCAAGGCCAATTACCGGGCGCCGTGCTGGCCATGGAAACCAACAACGGAAGGACGGTATATACTGCAATGGAAATTTCTCCTAAAGCTGACGTAGCCGCTATCAAAGAACCCACTAAAGGAAAAAAAGTGACCCCAGAAGAGTTTGCTTTGGAGAGGAACAAGATGATGGACGAAATGCAACGCAATAACCAGGGTGGAAACATCCGCATACGAATGAATTAGGTTCTACACTTACATGATCGATAAAGGGTTGCCGGCATTTCGGCAGCCCTTTTTGTTATGGCAACAGCCCTGGAAATTCAAAGGAGAAAGGGCACGTGAACATCACCTGGAGCAAAAGGACCGTACCACGTTAGTAGCATTGCAGCAAATTACAGGCAATAAAATTTCCGGTTATTCAGCGCCTTTCTTAGCTTTAATATGTCCAATCTTTTTGCTAAGCCGAAGTATCCGCATTAATTAACCATTAAACCTTCGGCCATGACAAGGTTTTCCACCACCTTACTTTTTGCCTGTACTTTATTTACAAGCGTAACTGTCTTTTCTCAGCCCTTCTCATTATTAAAAGATATTAATTACGGTAATCCCACTACCTGCCAGGGGGCCAGGAATGCACAAAACCTTACCGGGGTAAACGGAACCTTGTTTTTTACCCTCAATGCTACATCCATCGGCGGTCTCTGGAAAAGCGATGGAACCGAGGTGGGCACAGTCCGGGTCAAAGAAATAGTTGGGATTACCAAAATGATCGCCATAGGCAACACGCTGTTCTTTTTAGCTGAAGAAACATTTGGCTCCAGTGTGCTTTGGAAAAGTGATGGAACGGAAGCCGGAACCGTGGCGGTAAAACTTTTTAATGTGGGAACCAACCTCACTGATGTAAATGGGACTTTGTTCTTATCTGACAATGCTGGTTTGTGGAAGTCCGATGGAACAGAGGCAGGCACCGTGTTGGTGAAGGCATTTGGCAGCAGCCTGGCCAATGTTACGAACGTAAATGGTGTGCTTTTCTTTTCTACGGTAATATTTCCACCTTTTCGCGCTACATTATGGAAGAGCGATGGCACCGAAGCCGGGACTGTTCTCGTAAAAGATGGATACCCCCGATCCGGTTCTTTCGTTTTCAGCAATTTTTTTAATGCTAACGGCACCCTGTATTATGTAGGAGATGATGGAGTCAACGGTGCTGAACTATGGAAGAGCGACGGCACAGATGCCGGTACGGTGATGGTAAAAGATATCAACCCAGGTTTCGAAAGCAGTGGCGTACGGAATTTTGCGTTGCTCAATGGCAGTACTTACTTCTTTGCCAGTACTTCGAATCAACCCACGCCGGCGATATGGAAAACAGATGGTACCGAAGCGGGCACCACAAAAGTGAAGGATATCCAGGGCAGCGGTCTTATTGCAGTTAATGGAAGCCTGTTCTTCACCGGTGTAGATAATGGTGATAATTCTGAACTATGGAAAAGCGATGGTACGGATGCAGGAACGGTGATGGTGAAAGACATTTTCCCTGGCACCGACGGCAGTTACCCAACCGGCCTGACCAATGTAAGTGGAATATTGTATTTCGTCGCGGTCAACGAGCTGGTGCCACCAGGCACACCTGTAACGTGTTCTGACACCTGGGGCGAACTATGGAAAAGTGATGGCACGGAAGCAGGTACCGTAATGGTACGTGACATTTACCGTGGCGCAGGGGTAAGCAATCCAACCCGACTTCAAGAGGTGAACGGTGTTTTATATTTCGTAGCTAATAATGGTATTAACGGGCCTGAGCTTTGGAAAAGCAATGGTACTGCCATTGGTACCTCCATGGTGAAAGACATCATATTCCCGACAGGCAGCAGCAATCCCCGGTATTTTACGGCGTCCGGTGGCCAGGTCTATTTCAGCGCTTTTGATCAACATAGCGGGCCTGCGTTTGTAAGAGGCGAGGAATTGCATCGCACGGATGGTACGCTGTCCGGAACTTACCAGGTGGGTGAGATCTTTGGCCTTGGAAGTGGTTTTCCTTCCGAGCTCACTGACTTGAATGGTGTTCTGCTCTTATCTGCGAACAACGGATCTCATGGCCTGGAGTTGTTTCGTTCCGACGGTATCAGCACAGTCATGCTAAAAGATATTAATCCTTTCTTGGGCGTTGGCCGCGACAGGGGAAGTAATCCAACTTTTCTTACCAGGGTCAATAGCCAGGTTTTCTTCAGTGCCAATGATGATGTGAATGGATATGAGCTCTGGAAGTCAGATGGAACTGAATTAGGAACAGTGATGGTAAAAGACATCAACCCCACCGCAGGCAACAGCAATCCCGCGAACCTGGTGAACGTGAACGGAACACTCTATTTCACCGCTGATAACGGCACTGATGGCATCGAGCTTTGGAAAAGTGATGGCACAGAAGCCGGGACGTTGATGATTAAGAATATCAATGCCGGCAGCAACAGCAGTAGTCCCGGTTCATTAATAGCTATCAATGGCGTTTTATTTTTTACAGCAAATGATGGGATCAATGGAACGGAATTATGGAAAAGCGATGGCACAGAAGCCGGGACGGTAATGATTAAAAATATCAATGAAACGGGATCGGCAAGTCCTGCTTCACTGGCGAACATTAGTGGTGTTCTGTATTTTTCAGCGGATGATGGAGTGAACGGTGCTGAGGTTTGGAAAAGTGATGGTACGGAGACGGGAACTGTTTTGTTGAAAGATATTCATACCGGACCGATTGGCAGTAGTCCCGCATCTTTTGCGAACATCAATGGCCGTGTATACTTCTCTGCTGACGATGGCATAGCCGGCCGCGAGCTTTGGGGCAGCAATGGTTCTGAAACCGGCACCTTGCTGATAAAGGATATCCAGGTTGGCAGTGCCAGCAGCAATCCTTCCCTTTTTACGCGTGTCGGAAATAATTTGTTATTCCGGGCGGATGATGGTCTTCGCGGTGCCGAGATATGGTTAACAAATGGCGCAGAAGCAGGCACGAGACTCATGTTTGATCTTGAGCCGGGTGTCAACGGGTCCAATCCAACAGAGATATTTCCCTTGGGCGCTCGCGTGTTGGCGGCGGCAACCAATTCAACTTTCGGAACCGAGGTTTACATAGCTGATGCACCCGCCGAGATCCCATTACCACTGGAATTATTGGAGTTCACGGGTGCCGTGGTTAACTCAGATGGTTTGTTGAAATGGAAAACCGAAAATGAAAACAATACTTCCTCCTTTATAATTGAAAGGAGCCTGGATGGACAACAATATAGCTCAACCGCATCAGTTACTGCTGCAAATACGCCTGGTGTCCATCACTACGATTTCACCGATGTAAATATCGCATCATTGGGTGTGAACGCCATTTACTACCGGCTGAAGCAGGTTGATATCGATGGCCGTTATACCTACTCGAATATTGTGGTCTTGTCGATTAATAATCACAAACCGATCGTCATGGTGTATCCTAATCCAACTCGGGAAGATCTGAACCTGACGATCACGATCGGTCAAAATGAAAAGTTGAATTGGCGGTTGGTCGATCATGCCGGCAGAGTTGTCAAGAATGGTCATTACAATCTCACGGCCGGAAGCACAGCGGTGAAAATTGATACCCGCCATTTGAGCGCCGGTATTTACATGATGCAATTGCAGGGAACAACAGTGCAACAGGTGATCAAAGTAATCAAGCAATAACCGGGGCCAATCCTGGTAAGAGGTTGTCTCCTACTTTTTACAAACATAGGAGACAGCCTCTTTTTACCTGCTAATGATCTTGATATCGTTTTGATTTCGAAAGTTTGAACCTGTCTTTGTCAGGTTGTAGGTAAAGGTCAGAATTGCATATCGCCTCAATGTATTCACTTTTGAATCTTCAATATAATTCTGGTTGGTGGTGCGGTTGATACCGATGTTGCGGTTAAGGATGTCATTCACCCGCAGTTTGAGTTCCCCCCGATTAAATCGAAGCATTTGTTTGCTGAGCGATGCGCCCCAAAGAGGAACTCTTGCGTTAAATCCTTCAGCACGCTGGTTATTGATAGTATAAACAAAGTCGGTGCTTAGATAAAAGCCTTTTGGCAACTGCCAGTTCAATTCTGTTTCGTATTGCTGGGAAAAATAGGAAGTGTTCAACTGCTCCTGGAGGGAATATTTTGTGTTGTTATAGTTTACACCTCCGCCCAGCGAAAGGTCGAGCTTATCGTTTGGCGTCATATCGATAGCGAGACGGGGTCCGGCGCTAAATGTTTTAATGTTGTTGGCAATACCATTAATAAACTGTTTGCCTTTATAATATCCGACATTGGAACCGATGCGAAAGGAACCTTTTAAGAAACGTGCGGGTAAGCCAAGGTTGATGTCGCCGTTGAGATTGTAAACGCCGTCAACGTTGACGGGTTTCGTCACCTTGATGCCAGAATTGTAAAGCGTGTCCGAATTCACGATCTTATTATCTGTGCGGCTCAGGTTAAAAAAAGCAAAGAGGCTCTTATTCTTAAAGGGGTTCACGCCCATGTAATTGATCTGTATTGCATGCGTAAACTCTTGCTTAAGATCAGGATTGCCCTCCTTTATGTTCAGTACGTCACTGATATCGGGTACCGGCTGCAATTGTGAAACACTGGGCTGGTTGGTAAAGGACGTGTAGTTGATCACCAGGTTCTTGCTGCGGGTAAAATTGTATTGAAAACGTGCAGCCGGTAAAATGTTGCGGAACGTTTTCGTGATCGTCGAATCTTTAACTCCGCTGATCACCTTGCCCTCCAGTTCAGCCTGTTGCCAGCTCACTCCGATGGAATAGTTATATTTTCTCTTTTGCGTGCGAAGACGAAGACCCGCGTTGGTATAGCCGTAAGTATTTTCAAAGTCATTACTCAATGAATCGTTGAATTCATCATACTTACCATTGAGATGATTATAGTCGTAGGTAATTTTTTCCGACGTGCTCTTCGTGTTGCTTTTTCCCAGGCTAAACTCAAGCAGGGATCGTTTGAATATGGGCTCGGTGTAAACCGCCCTGGCGTTATAACCTTTGAGGTCGCCACTGTTGAGGATGCGTTGATCAAGAGAATCAATAGTGCTTCCAGTGCTATTACGATTGAAAAACTGGTTTATGGAATTGAGCGTGCCATCTCCTTCCGTTACATTCAGTGTCGTTTGCAGGCTCAAAGAAAAGGTTCTTCCCCGGCGCCGGAATTTCTTCCTGAACAACAGGTCATTCCTGAAATTATATCCGTCGCTGTTAGTGTACGCATGGCTATACCCACGGTTACTCCGTTTTCCATCTGAGCCAAGCTGTTCATAGTCGCTCAATGATTTGTTTTTGTTTTGTTGAAAACCCACGGATGGAGATATCTTGACCGAATGAAATGAATCAATTTGGTAGTCGATTCCCAGGTTCAGGCGGTGACTGTTGCTGATATTGTCGGTAAGTCCATATTGATTGTAGAAGTAGGAGGAATCGGGTAAAATATATTGCCGCTGAACTTCGGAAACCGTCTTAGGATTATAATGATTATAGAAATAGTTGCTCGTAAAGTCGATCTTGTTACCAATGATATTATTGTAATTGAGGCCGCCGCCCCAGATCGTCCGGATGCCACTGTTATTGTTTCCCAGGAAGGCAGCGTTGGGATCATCCCCGCTGATGTTAATGTTAACATTGCCCTTCCCCGCACGCATCATACGCCCCAGTTCGCCGGTGAAGTTCATCATATCCATGAATGAAAATCCTTCGGCATTGGTGTTGTTGGCGACCCCGATCGCCGACATCTGCCTTGCTCCCTTGAATGAGTTTACGTTGAAACGACCTTCAAAGCGTTCATCGGTGCCAGCCCCGCCGGTGATCTTTCCAAATGCGCCCTTCTTTTTATCTTTTTTTAATTTCAGGTTGATGGTCTTTTCGCTGTTGCCGTCATCGAAGCCGGTCATTTGAGCCTGGTCACTTAACTTATCATACACCTGCACTTTGTCCACCGCATCGGCCGGCAGATTTTTGGTCGCCATCTTAGGGTCGTTACCAAAAAATTCCTTTCCATCCACCAACACTTTACTGACCGTTTGACCCTGTGCTTTTACGGTACCATCTTTTTGTACCTGTACGCCCGGAAGTTTTTTCAAGAGTTGCTCTACGCTGGCATTGGGTTGGGTTTTGAAGGAACCGGCATTGTATTGAACCGTATCCCCGATCAGCGTGACCGGTGGGGCCTCATTCGTCACCATCACCTCCTGCAGCATCTTCGCTTTATCATTCATGACGACATTGCCAAGATCTATGTTCCTCGAGGCCTCTGAGATCGTAAAGGTTTTATTGCTGTTGTGATATGCCACATGTGTCACCAACAAGCGGTATTCTCCCTGGGGTATGTTATCAAGCATAAACCGACCGGCCTGGTCGGTCATGCCAAAAGTGATGAGCGAAGAATCTTTTTTTAACAGGACGGTGATAGTCGCGTCGGCCACGGCACGACCTGATAAAGTATCGTAAGCCACACCTTTTACAACGCCGTTCTTTTGCGCCAATGCCGGCAGAGCCAGGAAAAGGATGAACACTGAAAAGCAGAATTTTCTCATAGCCTGTTTTTATCTCGCTACGAAAATATTCTCACCTCCAGCCAATGCCAGTTAATTTGCTTTGGTTTAATGTTAATAAAGGTTAATGATGGTACCCGCAAAACATCTTATTCGATGACATCACCCTGTTCGTCATCTTCATGTTCGCGGTCGTACACCACAAGCTTTACTTTCCACTCCAGCAAATCATTTTCCATGACGAGTTCAACATTCAGCTTCTTTAATCCGGGTTCCATTGAATCAAAGGAGAAAAGGACAGAACTGAACCGCCTTTCTTGGGCGGGCATTTCGTAAGCGCCGTGTATTCTCGATGAATTTATTTTGTCGTTAGTGAGTTGACCGTAAACCGATCTGTACTTTTTGACAGCTTCTTTGAAATCTTCGGTAGTGAGCAAGGTTGCCTGCCAATTGTAAATTTCTTTTTTATCGTCGGTAAAGTGCGTGATAAAGGATTCTTCTGCGTCTGCGATCATTAGTGTAGAACGGTAATCAGCCGACTGGGGGTTAGCTACGATCAGATCACCTCTAATGCCTGAAAAATGGTTTGGATACTCCGCTACGATTTTCCTGAGATCAGCCAGCAGGTTTGAGGGAGCGGTTAATGCCTTTGATTGTGCGTTGGCCAAAGAAGTGAAAAGAAGAACAGTAGTAAAAACAGCAAGGGCTTTTACGATTTTCATCATTCGGTATGGATTATTTTTGTAAATAAAAGGCCGCAATATTATTAAATATTACCAGATTTTTAATCCGATTATATAATTTTAGGCACCATCTTACGTTAAAAACCAAACAAGTCCGGTATGAAAAACAAACGAATCGAACATTCCTATCAGGAGGCTAAGATCTACAGCCACTATTACAAACCTTCATTCAACCTTTTTCGCCTGGTAAAATCTGTGCTGTACGTTTTCTTTTCAGGATCATCTCCTGCGTCAGGAGATATGAGAAGAAGATAGAAAGTCCCTACTAACCCCCATTATATTAAGTCCCGGCCAACTGCCGGGACTTTTTTGTCTTTTTTTTATTTAGGAAAGATCATTAATAAGATTAGCTGAACAAGTATTCTACATCTTCTCTTGTCAGGCTCTTCACAAACGTAGCATCATCAGCGATCAATTCTTTCGCCAGTGCCTTTTTCTTTTCCTGCAATTGGAGGATCTTGTCTTCAATAGTATCCCTGCAGATCATGCGGTAAGCAAAGATGTTTTTCGTCTGCCCGATGCGGTGCGTACGGTCAATCGCCTGCTGCTCTACAGCGGGGTTCCACCACGGATCTACAATGTAGACATAGTCGGCGGCCGTCAGGTTCAAACCAACACCTCCGGCTTTTAACGATATCAAAAATACACGTACACTTTCATCGTTCTGGAAGCTTTGAATAGCTTTTTCCCTGTCAGGGGCCGAAGTGCTTCCATCGAAGTATTCATACTTTACACCCAGTTCGTCAAGACGTCCACGGATCAGGGCCAGCATACCCAGGAATTGTGAAAAGACCAGCGCTTTGTGATTGCTGATGTTCTCGGTGATCTCGCGGGCCAGTTCATCCAGCTTGATAGAATGATTCTCAAATTTCTCTTCTTCATTGAGAATTGCCGGTGAGTCGCAGATCTGGCGCAACTTCATAAGCCCTTGCAAGATCGTAAGCTGTGATCGTTGAATACCTTGTTCCTGGATGGTGCCAAGTATCTTATCACGGAAATCATTCCGATAGGCATCGTAAATGTTTCGCTGTTCATCTTCCATTTCGCACCACAATATCATCTCTTGTTTTTCCGGGAGGTCCTTTGCTACCTGCTCTTTAGTCCGGCGCAAGATGAAGGGGTATAATATCTTTTTCAAATGTTCCTTGCGGTCCTGTTCCCCAAACTTATCGATCGGGATCGCAAATTCCTGTCGGAAAAATTCCATCGTGCCCAGCATGCCAGGGTTGAGGAAATGCATTTGAGCAAATACATCAAAGGTGTTATTCTGTAAAGGCGTACCACTCATGCAAAGACGGTGCTTTGCATTCAACAGGCAGGCGGCCTTGGTCACCTTACTGGCAGGATTTTTTATCGCCTGGCTCTCATCGAGAATAACATAATCGAGGTTGACAGACACCAGTAACTTGATATCACTGCGGAGTGTACCATAGGTAGTGATGGTTACGTCATGATCCATCAATTCCTCGCGGGACCTTGTTCTCGCCGGTCCATGATGAATGCGATACGTGAGCGCAGGTGTGAATTTTTTTATCTCATTCTCCCAGTTGTAAATAAGCGTGGTGGGGCAAACAACCAATGCTTTTAATGCGCCATGCTCTTTCCTGTAATGATCAAGAAACGACAGGGCCTGTACTGTTTTACCCAAACCCATGTCATCCGCCAATATACCGCCCCATTTGATCTCGGTCAGGTAGTTGAGCCATTGATAACCCGCCAACTGGTAAGGACGCAGGATTTGTTTCAACCCCTCCGGCGGTTCAATTTCTTTGATCGCGTTAAACTGGCGCAGGTTCTGGTATTTTTCCTCCAGCTTCACTACTAATTCTTCTTCATCTCTTTCTTCGTATAACTCGTCTACCACGCTAAGATGATACCTGGAAAGTTTAAGGTTGTTCGAGTTTCCTTCGCCAACGCGAAAGAGCAGCGAATATTTTTTTAGCCACTCATCAGGCAGGATACCCAATGTGCCGTCATTCAATTGTACAAATTGCTGTTTATTGGCCAATGCCCGTTTTACCTCTGCAACAGTCACCCGCTGATCACCAAAAGCAATGTCGACCTTCGCATCAAACCAGTCGGTATTGCTGCTGATAAATATTTTCGTTTGTGGCTTGGCGGTATTAAAACGGAAATTCTTTAACGCTTCAAATCCAAATACCGGCGTTTTCATTTCCTTCATCGCATCAACAAACAGGAAGAACCAGTTGTTTTTCAAAACATCTGTTCCTTTCAGCGCCAGCGAACTCGTTTCTTCATTGACAATAAAACTGGAATGCAGGTTTTGCAATTTGGCAATGAATGCATTTTCCGCTTCCCGGTTACGATGTACGATGAGCACCTTATCGCCTTGTGGTACCACGATCTCATCACGATCCTTTGCCTTGGTTTCGTACCCTTTATAGGAGAAAGAAGGCTGGAACACGAGGTATTCACCTTTTTCGACCAGGAACAATTTCACTTCAGGATCGCCGTCTTTGATCTCCTGCACAAGGGATCTATCAAAATCAACCTGGTGCTCCTTTGCCAACGGGAGTAAGAAATCGTGCAGGGTCTTGCTCCAATCTTCCCCTTTTACTTCCATCTTACCGGAAGGCAGGAACTGGTCCGCCAGGTGCACCACTTCGTTATTTCTCCACAGATGCAATTGATGATTGTACAAAAAGAACAAAGGGCTGTTGCTTTCATTCTCGCCAAGGTCGTATTCCATGCCCGCGGCATTTACGCGGCAATGCACGGTGTAATGTGAATTCTTCCTGACATGGAAATGAGGCTTCGCCTCGTCCTTCATCACCTGTACCTGTTGAAGATTGTTTGTTTTGAATGCTTTGCCCGACGGTAATAAATAAAAAAGCGAATTCTCACCTTGTTCGACGGCGAGTTTCTTCAATCGTGGAAAAAGATATTCCGCCATGAGCTCTTTCGTTTCGGCTGGCAGATCATCGTCTTCCTGGTGAATGATATTTTCCCAGATCCCGGAAAAAGGAGAATTACGGCTGATGTATTTATTGATCTCGGCGTCCTGCAGTTTGCGTACCACCGTAAGAACCACACGATCTTCTTCCGGCAACTTTTCTGTTTCGATATAGCGGGTAATATCCGGCTTATCGATATTACCGGTAAAGCCATTGTTATCATCGTTGGGTTCGCCGGTTATTACATCGATCGTAAAATAAGGATAGCTTTTTTTATTAAAATTGAAAACTATTCCCACTCGCTGTGTTGGTGAGTTGATCTCTTCCTGCGTAGCCACAACCGGCAGTTCGATCTCTTTTTCTTTTTGCGGAATGATCACAGGCCTTGTCGGTGCGGCCACAGGGGCCACCCGTTTTATGCTGGCATCCAGCACGCGCAGGAAAGGCTTCCCATCCTTGTAGGCAAATTCAAACTTGCCTTTGAGATCATCGTTCAGTGAATAGCCATAGGCTTCCAGCAACTTGTTCTTGTCCTTATCCCAGTTACGTATGCTGTCAAAATAATTAGCGCCATGTTTATTGTACAGCTGCAGGAATACGATCACTTTTGGAAGACAAAGCAAATGCTCCGGGTCATCGTAATCGGAGTTGGTATCGAAATTCCTTTCTTCATTTTTACGAATGAGAACCGAATAGTCATTTCCATAGAGTTTCACCGTCGCTTTTACTACTTCGTTCTCGGCAAGATGAATGATGGCCTTTTGCGTTTGCAAATATTGTTCGGCTTCTGCGAGTATCGCGGGCGAAGAGAGGAGGCGAAGCATTTTAGTATCGATCAGTTTCATCTTGGCGACAGTATGCCGCTGATCGTACTTTATTCCATCAGCCTGCAATTGGCCGCGATCCAGCATTTCCTGCAATTGAAAAAGCGCCGCTGTTTCATGACGACAGATGTCACCGATATTATAAGGGCAGCTGCAGCGCACCGAAAGATCGCGGGCATCTTTGAAGCGCTGAATATTCACTTTGTAATAAGTGGAGTAACTATCATCCTTCACGCGTAATACCGCCGAACCAAAGAGGTCATCATATTCCACCAGCTCTACAAATCCCAATGAATGAATTTTTTTCCCCCGCCGAATCACTTCATCAGTGCCATGTGTATAAACGTATTTCAACAAATGTGGTAAAGCCATAGTTCAATATCCAATCAGCAAGTGGAAATAAGCAACGGATAAGTGCGAATAACTTTTCTCACGGAGGTCAATTGCTATTACCGGATGCCTGGTTCTTTAAGAAAAGGTCAATCGGCAAATGTAAAAGAATGTGTGGCGTATTTCCTTGCAATCAGGAATAAATAAAAAATAATTTTTATTGCTGAATGATGCAGCAAAAATCAAGTATCTTAGATGATTTTTTTCGTCGCAGTTCTCAACGACACGGGGTTATTTCAACAGCAACTTTCCTTCTTCATACAGAGGCAATACATTGGCACCATCTTCTGCAAGGCAGTAACGAATATCTTTTTCCAGATTGTAATTCATCAGGCGATGGTAGTGTGATGCATCGTTCTTTTTCATGAAACCAAACAAGTCCTTTTTTGCCTTGTCGTAGATTGTTTCGGCAATGTGAGAAGAATCGCAGTTAACGTTAAAATGCTTTTTTATCCTGGAGATAACTGCGCCAGCGAATAACATGTCTTCGATATTCACTTTATCACGCCATGCCGCGCACCCGAGGATGACGTGTTGATTGGCTGCTGCCAGGTGATCGCAGACGGCCGATAGATTCGGGAACGAACCGGTGATGATCTCTTTTGCCCCTTTTTCGAGCGCCATGTGCAAAAGGCGGGTGCCATTGGTAGTAGTAAGCACCAACATTTTCCCGGCTACAAACTCCCTGGGATATTCGAACGGTGAATTGCCATAGGTCAGCCCTTCTGCAATAAGACCATCACGCTCGCCGGCGGTGATGCCTTCGATCTGCCTGCCGATCTCGATGCATTTGGCAACACTATCAACCGGTATAACCGCTTTGGCTCCATTGTATAAAGCAGTGGCTATTGTAGAGGTTGCCCGCAATACGTCAATGATCACCACGATGCTGTTACTGACTTCGTATAAGTGCAAAAGAGCCGGGGAAAGACAGGTGTGTAGGGCGGGCTTGTTATTACTCATGCATCACAAATGAAGGGCGAAATTACCAGTTCGATGCGGATTAGCGGGAAAGAAATTTGCGCCATTTGTCACTTTCAGCAACGTCTTTCAGCAGCTTATTGCGCTGCTCAACTAGCTTTTTGAGATAGGTAGTGAGATAGAGCCTGTTGAACAGTTTGCCCATACTTCCATAGGGCGCTTCAAATTCCAGCACATCGATCATGATCGTACCATTGTCGCAGGGCTTGAAATGATGTTCATGCTTCAGCATTTTAAAATCTCCTTTCACCATCTGGTCCACGAACATGTCCGGCTTCTTCATGTCAACTATCTCCGATCGGAGAAACCGCGTTTTAAATAAATGTTTCGCTTTCCAGGTAACTGATTCATTTTTCTCGATCAGTCCAAAACGCGTACCGGCAACGGCTTCTTCATGATGACTCGTCATGGATTGTTTGTGGAGGTCTACGCTCCTGGAGAGATCGAATACCCTGCTGACGGGGGCAGCGATAAATGTGGTGAGGTGAATGGTAGGCATGGCTTTCTATAGAGTTTGAATTTTAACCGCAATTTCACTGCAAAAATCTAACCATTCATTGATTTACGAAAACGGGATTTTGGCCACTTTTGCCTGCAGTAATTTATCCCTCACCTTAATGAAAATATGCGTATCGATGCTCGCAAAAACCGTACGTACATATCCCATACCGATGGCTTTGCCGAGGCTGGGCGACTGTGTGCCGGATGTCACCACGCCTATCGTAGCGCCTGACTGGTCCTTGATCTCGTAACCGTGCCGGGGAATACCCTTATCGATCATTTCAAACCCAACAAGCTTTCTTTCTACGCCTTTCGATTTTTGACCCTCGAATATTGATTTAGCAGTAAAGTCCTTTGTGAATTTTGTTATCCAGCCGAGGCCTGCTTCAAGCGGCGATGTGGCATCATCAATGTCATTCCCGTAAAGACAAAAACCCATTTCAAGTCGCAGTGTATCGCGGGCGCCGAGGCCTATCGCCTTAATTCCCTGGGCCGCGCCAGCATTGAAAATTGCATCCCAGATTTTGACTGCATCATCACCTTTATCTTCAAAATAAATCTCAACACCGCCCGCACCAGTGTATCCGGTAGCACTGATCAATACATTTTTCACCCTGGCAAATTCACCTTTAGCAAATGTGTAGTACTTCAGGTTGAGGATATCCATAGCAGTAAGCGGCTGCAAGATCTTGGTTGCGTTAGGCCCCTGCACGGCAAGAAGGCAGGTCTTATCGGAAATGTTGTGCATCTCCACCTTCTTATCATTAAAACGGCTGATCCAGTTCCAATCCTTTTCAATATTCGATGCATTGACGACCAGCATGTAAACGTTGTTCTCTTCGATGCAATACACCAACAGGTCGTCGACAATGCCACCCGACTCATTAGGCAGGCAACTATATTGCGCCTGTCCTGCTTTCAATTTCGCTGCGTCATTGCTGGTCACACGCTGTATCAGGTCGAGTGCATCGCCGCCTTTCAGGATGAATTCGCCCATATGACTGACATCAAACACCCCGGCATTTTTCCGAACTGCGCTATGCTCATCATTGATACCTGTATAGCTGATAGGCATATTGTACCCTGCAAAAGCGGCCATCTTAGCTCCCAGCGCAACGTGTTTTTCGGTAAATGGCGTATTCTTCATATCTCTCAATTTGGATGGCAAATGTATGAAACAGTTCCATGCACTAACTCACGGCAGGAATCCGATTGAAAAAGGCGCTGATTGTGGCAGACTGGGTTGCCTGCAATGAACCATTGAGGAGCATGTTGTACGCTTTTTGCTTTACCTGTGATACCGGCCCGTAAACGATGCCAAAACACAAGTTGACGGGCGCCTATTTCTAATAATAATACATACAGTATGAAAAGTAAATCATTGCTTGCCGTTTGCTTTTTTTTGTCCGTCGCCTTCACTTCTGCGGTCGCGCAAAAGGTCACGGGTTGCGGGTTCAAGGTTCCCCCGCGTTCGATGATAAAACCAAAATTTCAATCTGTTTATGAAGCACGGGACATTCTGAAAAGTATGCTTGAAAGTATCCAGTGGCAGGAAAATTTCAGCATCCGTGAGCAAAACGGGATCCGGAACGCGTATGCCACGATCATCAACAACATGCGTTGGATCATTTACGACAATGACTTTCTCGAAGATATAGATGCTTATACCGCTACCAAATGGGCATCGATCAGTGTGCTGGCACATGAAATGGGGCATCATTACCACAATCATGTTATCAGCAGTGCGGGAAGCACCCCGCCTAAGGAATTGGAGGCCGATCAATTTTCAGGTATGATCATGGCCAAACTGGGAGCTACACTTCAGCAATCCATAGCAGCGATACAAGCGATCGCTTCTGACCGCGCCAGCTCTTCTCACCCTGCAAAGAAAGACCGGGTCGCAGCCATCACCAACGGGTGGAACACCAGTAATGGCAGTGCTTCCAACCCATCAACAAACCCGGCACCTCAACCCTCTACACCTACTTATCCTGACAATCCAACTTCGCCAGGGAGCACGGACCCTAACACCGATGCGAGTTGGATCGGGCTCACCATTCAAAGCAGCAGAACAGAGACGGTTTCATTGAGCGACGATGGTAAAAAGTTTCAGCAGGTAGAATTGAAGCCCGGAGAGCCGTTCATTTTCAAATTTGATGTCTATAATTATGGTTGGTTGAGGCTCCCTTACTATAATGGCTACAGAAAATTTAAGTTACTTCACGGGAAAGACTACAGTATTTTATGGAACCGGCGAACGAATAACTGGACCGTAGCTGAAGTACCCGAATAAAAATTCAACAAGTGGTTCAGATAATCGAAAAGCCCCTTGAGAGGGGCCTTTCTTTACCGCTTACGCGGTGTTCAACTTCAACCTATTTTAAAAAGCTGTGAGCGAGCCTGCTTGTTAAGCGGGTTGATGATCAAAGCTTAGTATGCGTGTCATTTTCCAAACACCATCCTTGAGTAACCAAAGGTGAGTAAACTTCGCGCGTCCGTCTACACGTTGCGGCTTATCTTTTTCTTTGATATAGAAAATATGTTCGCCTGATAGAATAGCACCGTAGACTTCACCATTTTTTTCCAGGGGGAACAATTTCACGCTGCCTTTCACTTCTTCGCGGAAGACACGAAAATCTTTATTGCTGCAAAGGTTCTTGGCAAGACTCAAAGCAAGACCTTGCACTCCGAGCGTAATGCCGCCTTTATCATGATAAAACTCCAGGTCATCACTAAATAAATTGTTGTACCCGGTGGTATCGCAATTGTTATAGCTTAACCAGAATAAACTATCTTTTTTCAGAATGGTTTGAACCGGTTGCGGTGTTCCGGATTGCGCCCGGACATTTCCAGTGATTGCTCCGGCTAATACCAAAAAGAACGTAATGACGGGAACCAATTTTATCTTTTTCATGACGGTAACTTTTCTTTATTAAAATGTCTTTACCAGGCTGAATACAGGAGTAGCTGCATAGGCTAACGCATCGTCACTATCGTTGAGGATTTCATCCGCCTTTGTTGCCGGACGTGATTTTTCTTGTTCCTTCAGCTCTTCGAGCTCTTTTAATTCGCGGCGCTTCAACTCTATCTCATCCTGTATTTGCTGGGTATCGCTTGGTTCGTAGCGGTAGACACCGGGTTTAGCTGGAGTGCCATTAAGTTCGCTAAGATTTCCATCAATACCCATCACGTAGTCAACCTCTGTGCGGAACCGGTGCCAGTAATCATCATCAACATCGATATCCACCACTCCTCTTCTATAGCTTCTTTTGATCCGGATATTGTACGGATTTAATTTGTCCTCCACTGACCTGTCAAACCTGATCTTTTTACCAACCGGCACCTGTATTTCGATCTCGATCCGTTGTCCGCGATACTTACTGTTCCTGTCAACCGCGAAGCCACTGGCAAGATCCAACACGCTATCTCTTGTAGAAGCCGTGTAGCTGATGCGTTGTGCCCGTTGCTTTGCTTCTTCCGCATCCCTGCCATAGGCATATTTGTCAACATATACATGGTAAGAAGAGTCCTGGCTCGCACGGATATTAAATTTTACAAATGATAACTTCAATGTATCGTCGGTAAGATCCCATCCTTCACTGTCATCGTTGATCCAACCAAATCTGCCAGTGTATTCCAGTTCAGGTTCTGATACGGCCACGATCATTTTGCCATGGGCAGGTTGAGTAATGGCCACATCTGCTTCTTTGTGTCCATTCTCTCTTCTGAAATCGCGGCTGATGCTGGTGGCAAGCAATATAGCAGATACCCAACCAAGCGTCCAGAGGAAGCCGAATGTCCAGCCGAGATAACCGCTCCGTGAACGTACGCCAATGATGCGGCGGATCAGCCAGACGATGAAACCGATCAATGGGACAGCAAGGAAAAATACAACGGTGCCCCATGCATAAGCTTGCTGCCATTTACTGGTCCATAAAAAATTGTTGATGGGCCACCACGCTATGCCGCCGAATATAAGCGCCATCACGGCCACGAACAAGGCGAACGCGATCGTTCCCGCTATAAAGAGGAAGAAGATCTTAAACAATACACCGATCGCATGACCAATCCCACGACCACTTGTGCGGGCGGTATCGCCCACTTCTCTTGCAAATGTTTTTCCACGGGTATTGGCAAATTCCTTTGCCTTACTGCCAAAATTCTGCGCCGACTCTTTGACTTCCTCGCTCCAGTTCTTCATCCTGTCTTTTACATTACCCATCCCTTCCTGCACATTCTGGCGAATACTGTTGAGATCAACTTTTTCGCCCCGCATCTCCATCTTCTCGTAGGTTGTTCTTGCCTCCGGCAAAACGATCCAGAGAATTACGTATGCAAGAATGAACGTACTGCTGAGTGAACCAAACAAGATATTCGGGAAGATGTCAAAGTCATGTCTCCAGGTAAAGCCATCAAGCAGTCCCAGCAACAAACTAAGGATGATCGGTGCCGCGAAGATCAACCGGATAGTGGAGGGCTTGCTGTTGAAATAAGCAGAAAGGCCACCGGCTACACCACCAATCACGCGATCGTCGGGGTTGCGATACAATCTTTTTCCTGTGTAGCTTTCAACGTCTCTCTCCGGCAATATGATCCATAACAAAATGTAGGCTAAGAAGCCGAGACCGAAGCCACCAAAGGTGATGATAGCGAATAGTATCCGGATAATGGCAGGGTCTACATTGAGGTAAGCAGCGATACCGCTACAAACACCACCAATGAATTTATCACTGCTGTCGCGGTACAATCTTTTCCGTGCCTTTGTTTCCGTGTAAGTGTAGTGTTGTTGGCTCGTGGAACTGGTTTCGCTTGCTTCTGCAGCATCGGTGTCAAAATCTTCGGGCCTGCCGATCGATGCAATGATCTCATCAATATCCGCGTCAGTAACGCAGGCAGCACCTTTACGAACGCGGTCATTCATCAATTCCGCGATCCGGCTTTCGATATCATTGATGATCTCGTCACGACCCTCTTCATGTGAAAAGTGACGACGAAGACTTTCAATGTACGATTGTAACTTCTCATATGCCGAGTCCTCGATGGGGATCACCCGGCCGCTGAGATTTATGTTTATGATCTTTTTCATGTCTTCGAAATTTTTGGTTGAAGTGAAATATTTAGTTGGCTGGTGTGCCTGATTCTTTATTGGTTAAAGCATTTACGCCGTTGGATAACTCGTTCCATGTTTGTTCGAGTTCCCTGAAGAAAGTCTCGCCTTTTTCAGTCAGCGAAAAATATTTGCGGGGAGGGCCCGAGTTGCTTTCTACCCAGCGGTAGGTTAACATCTCGGCGTTCTTGAGCCGCGTAAGCAGCGGGTACAATGTTCCTTCCAGGATTTGCAAATTGGCGGCTTTCATTTCTTCCACGATATCGCTGGGATAGGCCTCACCCCGGCGGATTACGGAAAGAATGCAGAACTCCAATATTCCTTTCCGCATCTGGCTCTGGGTATTCTCAATATTCATAACTGCATTTTTATCGATGACAAATCAAAGATAGGGTGATATTTGGTACTATGCAACACAAAGTACCAAACAATTTAAGGTAATAGTCTATCAAATGAAGTGAAGTTAAGCTGCTATTCAGATGCTAATCAATGTCTTAACGCCGAAATGGCATTACAAAAAAATATTTTACGTCCTTAGATAAATGGTAAAATGGCTGGATGAGGTACATTATCTGGCAGCAGAAGGAAAGAAGAATGGACAACGGATGAGAACTACCCGGGTGAAAAATGTTGCAGAAAATGGTGAAGATTAATCGTGCTGGCTCAGCCATAGCATCTCGGCGTCATCTATCTCAACGATCGCATACTTTTTTATATCGTTTATTGTGACCTCATCGAGTATGTCGATGACATTTTTGTAATTGGCTTTTTCGCCCGCTTTGATCAACAACATAAGACCGGAGCTCCCTTCCGCTGTTCCGGACTCAGCCAGCACCTTTTTTTTGTCGAGGATTACGCTTCGAAGTCCTTGCGGAGAATTAAGATCAGTCTTAAATACAAGCTTATTAACAAGAGCATGCTGCCATTCACCTTCGTAATACCAGGCTTGATCATCGTCAGCGAGAAGGATGGTCATTGCATTTGACTTTCCAAGTTGCATAGGTGGACCCTCAGCTGGCATATTTAATTTCATAACAACCGGCTTACTGAGTTCCGCGGTGATAATAAAAAAAGTGATCAATAAAAAACCGAGGTCAACCATGGGTGTCATATCAATTCGGGGCAATGATTTTTTTTGACGCTTTACGCCCCTGCGGCGGGCGTCATTGATCTCTGTTTGAATAGCAGCCATAAAACGGGAGTTTAGATATAGACACACCCGGGTAAATATTCCATAGACTATTGTTGACTGATTATCATTTTAACGCGGGCATTGTTATTGCTATTTTTGTTGCTGCCGGCGTTTGAAATGCGAGAGTGGTAACCTGTAAAAAAATAAAGATGAAGAAGATCATCGTCCCCACCGATTTTTCGCCAGCCGCTCAGAACGCTACTCATTATGCCCTGGATATGGCGCTTTCGATCAATGCGGAAATACATTTGTTGCACATTTACCAGTTACCCATGAGTGTCACCGATGCCCCGTTAGTTTTGATCTCTGTGGATGAATTGAAAGAAAATGCGGAATCGAAACTGACTAAATCAAAGGCTGATTTCGATCGGGTGGCTTCGGGAAAACTGCAGATCACGACTGAGGCGCGGCTGGGTGACCTTAATGATGAACTGGAAGATTGTTGTAATAAACTTCAGCCTTTTGCTGTCGTGATGGGTACGCGGGGTCATACTGCGATGGAGAGAGCATTATTTGGAAGCAATACGCTTTCAGTGATCAAACATTTGACATGGCCGGTCATCTGCGTTCCCACAGGAAAAGAATATGGTGCCGGTATCAGGCAGATCGGGCTCGCCTGCGATTTCAGGGAAGTGCTCGAGACCACACCGGTCTCGATGATCAAAACATTTGTAAAAGAAGTAAAGGCGCAACTGCATGTATTGAATGTGGACCCCGACAACAACGAAGAGCAGGGAGAAGTGACTTCGCAGGTTGTATTATTACAGACTGCCCTGGATGATATCAAACCACAATATCATTTCATTCAACATACAGATGTGGAAGACGGTATAAATGAATTCGCTGAGAAGAACAACCTGGATATGGTTATTGCCATCCCCAAAAAACATAAGCTGCTTGCCAACATCTTCCGGAAAAGCAGCACCAAACAACTGGTATTTGAATCACACGTGCCGGTAATGTGTGTGCACGAGTGATGTTTGTTATTTCTCCGGAAACGATCACTTAAAATTCGGCACTCTTAGGAGTCCGCGGAAATGCGATCACGTCACGGATGTTGGTCATTCCTGTAACAAACTGCACCATTCTTTCAAACCCTAATCCAAAACCGGCATGTGGCACGGTTCCAAAACGCCTTGTATCCAAATACCACCAAAGCTCACTTGAAGGTATGTGCATTTCCTTCATACGTGCTTCCAGCTTATCCAGCCTTTCTTCCCGTTGTGAACCACCCACGATCTCACCAATACCGGGTGCGAGAATGTCCATGGCGGCTACCGTTTTGCCGTCTTCGTTCTGACGCATATAAAACGCTTTGATTTCTTTGGGATAATTAGTCAGTATGACGGGCTTTTTGAAATATTTTTCTACGAGATAGCGCTCATGTTCGCTTTGAAGATCCATGCCCCAACCGGTAATCGGGTATTGAAACTTTTTTTTCTTGTTGTGATTGCTCTCTCGTAATATGTCGATCGCTTCCGTATAGGTAAGACGTTCGAAACTGTTGTTCAGTACAAATTCGAGCTTTTCGATCAATCCAAATTCACTGCGTTTATCCTGTGGCAACTGCTTTTCTTCTTCAGCTAACCGCTGCGCCAGGAAGTCAAGATCCTCGCGGTTGTTATCCATCACATATTTGATCAGGTATCGAATGAATTCCTCAGCAAGGTTGGCGTTATCTTCCAGGTCATAGAAAGCCATTTCCGGTTCGATCATCCAGAACTCCGCAAGATGTCGGGCCGTGTTTGAATTCTCCGCGCGAAAAGTGGGACCAAATGTATAAATATCACCAAACGCAGTGGCACCCAGTTCGCCTTCCAGTTGGCCGCTAACGGTAAGGTTCGTGGCACGTCCAAAGAAATCTTCTTTGAAGTTGATAGTGCCATCTTCATTCCGCGGTGGATTATCGAATGGCAGCGTGGTAACGCGAAACATTTCTCCCGCACCCTCGGCGTCACTCGCCGTAACGATCGGCGTATGCAGGTAAACAAATCCTTTATCGTTAAAAAATTTATGTACAGCGAAGGCCAATGCATGTCTTACCCGGAACACAGAGCCAAATGTATTGGTGCGAAAACGCAAATGGGCGATTTCGCGCAAAAACTCGAGTGAGTGCTTCTTCGGCTGCAATGGGTATTTCTCAGCGTCGCTTTCTCCAAGTATCTCGATGCTTTTTGCATTCAGGTCCATCTTCTGTCCTTTTCCCAATGACGGCACTACCTCTCCAGTTACTTTTAATGAAGCGGATGTTGTAATTCTCTTCAGCAACTCATCATCGAATTTTCCCAATTCAACAACAACCTGCAGGGTATTATTTGTGGAACCATCATTCAAAGCAATAAACTGGTTATTTCTGAATGTACGTACCCATCCCATCACGGTTACTTCCTGTCCGGTTGGTTCCTGCTTGAGCAATTCCTTAATTTTTACCCGCTTGTTAAACATATTTTGATTTTAAGGAGGGCAAAGATAAAGCACGAAAAATGGAATGGTGTTAGGCAGTGTAAATACTTAGTCAATGGGTGTGGGTGTTCATTAAAAACTTGCTTCTTAACAGTTTAAAGAGTTAAATGTCAATGGTACTCTACGGGCAAAAATTTTTGTTTTTTGGAAAAAGACCGTATTATTGCATCGGAAAGGCTGATAAGTAGACTGTTCTCCCGTTTATTGGCTCATCAGAAACCTACCTATCCATCAAATAAACTCAACTTTTTTTTCAATTTTTCTGATTAGTGATCAGGTCACTGTGTTAAACTTCAAGATTCTTCTATGTACGACATTTTGCAATTGAACGATATGCTCGTTCCTGAACTGCTGGATATAGCCGAGCAGCTGAATATTCCCAACGCCAAAAAATTAGATAAACAGGAACTGGTCTATAAAATTTTGGATGGACAAGCAATTGCTGGTTCTAAGAACAGTGGCTCTACTGAGGAAAAAGGCCGTCGCAAGCGCATAATAAAGGCCACTACTGCAAATACTACTGAAGAAGCAGTAGTAGAAGACAGCCCTGCTCCAAAACATGTTGAGAAGAAAGGTCAAAAGAAAGTGGCTCCCGCCGCACATCCAAAAAAAGAAGAGAAACACCCGGTAAAAAAAGGTCGTAAAAAAAGCGATGAAAAAGAAGAAGAGCTCGCAGACGAAAATAATGAGATGGGAGAAGAGCCTTCTTTCGAGGCACAGGAACAGCCAGAAGGAAGCGATACAACTGCAGCACCGGAAATAGCCGATGTACCACAGACGCAACATAAGCCAAGCTACCCGCAACGAAGGGAGCAAGCTTTCAATATAGAATTTGATGGTGTTATTCTTTCCGAAGGTGTTTTGGAAATGATGCCCGATGGTTATGGTTTCCTTCGGTCCTCTGATTATAATTACCTGTCTTCTCCTGATGATGTATACGTTTCTCCTTCACAGATAAAATTGTTTGGTCTTAAAACGGGTGATACGGTACATGGCGCTGTCCGGCCACCAAAGGAAGGCGAGAAATATTTTGCGTTGCTGAAAGTGGATACCATTAATGGCAAGAGCCCTGATGAAGTGCGTGACCGTGTTCCATTTGATTACCTGACACCGTTGTTCCCATTTGAGAAATTAAACCTCTTCACTTTACCGTCTGATTATTCTACGCGTATCATGGACCTTTTTACCCCCATCGGTAAGGGCCAGCGTGGATTGATCGTGGCCCAACCCAAAACGGGTAAGACAATGTTGTTAAAAGCGGTGGCCAACGCTATCGCTGAGAATCACCCGGAATGTTATCTCATGGTGGTGCTTGTAGACGAGCGCCCTGAGGAAGTAACCGACATGGAAAGAAGTGTGCGGGCGGAAGTTATTGCTTCTACATTTGATGAACCAGCCGAAAAACACGTAAAGGTCTCCACCATTGCATTGCAAAAAGCAAAACGTCTCGTGGAATGCGGTCATGATGTGGTGATACTGCTCGACTCGATCACGCGTCTTGCACGTGCTCACAATACGGTGGCTCCTTCAAGTGGCAAAGTATTATCGGGTGGTGTGGAAGCAAATGCGATGCAAAAGCCAAAGCAATTTTTTGGTGCGGCACGTAAGATCGAAAATGGCGGATCCCTGACGATAATTGCTACCGCGTTGGTTGATACCGGCAGCAAGATGGATGAGGTGATCTTTGAAGAGTTCAAGGGTACCGGTAACATGGAGTTGCAACTCGACCGTCGCCTCGCCAACAAACGTATTTATCCTGCCATCGACCTGACCGCATCATCTACACGTCGTGATGACCTGTTGTTAGAACGGGATGTACTACAGCGCATGAACCTGTTACGTGTGTTCCTTACCGACATGAATACCGAAGAAGCGATGCGTGAATTACAAAACCGCATGAAAGGAACGAAAAGCAATGAAGAGTTCCTGGCATCTATGAATCGATAAATTCAACTGAAAATAAACAAGTTAAGGCTCCTTTTAGGGGGCTTTTTTGTTGGCGCTGGGGGTAAATACTGCACAATCTAACCGCCTGATCTTCGTTATATAGTACAGACCAAAAATCCTAACGAAGAACTTCAGTATCTACCATGAAAACCCTTCAACTGCTCCTGCTCAGCCTGCTCGTTCCAATGATTTTTCAGGGCCAGCAAACACTCACCGGTCTTTGGACAGGCACGCTGGACAACGACAGCAACACGGTCCGGAAAGACCAGACCTTTGAAATTGCCCTGACGCAGTACAAGCAAAAGGTGTATGGATACTCGAGGATGAACTTTGTAGTAAATGATACACTTTACTATATCATCAAACGTGTGAAAGGCGAGATTGAAAATGGAGTTTGTGAAGTAAAGGACGATCACATTGTCAAACATAATTTCCCCCGTCAACCCGATAAAGGCGTAAAACTCATCACAACCTTTCGTCAAAGTAACCAGGACAGCATTTGGAGATTGGATGGCGACTGGAAAACAACCGAAACTAAGAAGCACAGGTATTACTCTATCTCCGGCAACATAAGCCTTCGGTCAGAACCAGATCTGGAGAAATCAAAGATCTTTCCCCACCTCGAAGAATTGGATCTTGCTAATGATGTAGCATTTTACAAAGAGTCAAAAATACAGGCAGCCAAGCAACAGCAATCGCAACGTGATGTAGCGGCAACAAAGAAGAAAGAACAGGTTCAGCAACCGATAGTCGAACCTGTGTTTGCCACTAACAATACCGCCAACACGATCGTCGCTGCCGAACATCCTGAGCAAACATCCGGCAAACAAGAAAATTCATTGAAAAGAGAAGATACTGTTGAAGAAACATCCCTGGTGAGCGCAGGTATCAAGAAGTCGGAGCTTCCGGCATCAACTGTTTCTGCGGGCGATAAAAAGAATGTATCTGGGAATACTACACGGCCGGTGGTTAAACAACAGGATTTGCCGATAAAAAAGGAGGAACCCGTGACAGCCACCCTGGTTGAAACAACAACCACTTCCACTAAAAAATCTGACATTGTAACGACTGTAAAAACCTCGGGTGAAAAGAAATTTGAACCCGTAAATCAGCCCACGGTAAGTGTGCGTGTTCCATCATCGACAGCAGCTGCATTTGTATCAGAACGAAAGACCGTCGCGTCGCAAGTCGTCACATTCCAAGCCGACAGTCTTGAGCTGGCACTTTATGACAATGGTGAGGTCGATGGCGACACAGTGAGCATCCTGGTAAATGGGGAGATCTTTATGGCCAGGCAAGGCCTGAAGGCATCCTCTATCAAACGCACTGTGTACATTCAGCCGGGGCAGGATGAAGTGACCTTGATCCTTTATGCTGAGAACCTTGGAAAATATCCACCAAACACAGGATTATTGATCGTGCGAGATGGCGAACAGAAATACCAGATCCGTTTCAGCGCCGATCTGCAGCAAAACGCATCGGTTGTCTTCCGCCGAAAGAAGTAGATACGAAGAATCCGTTATTACTCGTCACCCTTTCTTGTAATTTCCTGCAATGCCTGGTTGATAAGATCCGCTTCAAAGCCGTGTTGCAAGAGGTAATCAAACGTCTTTTTCTTTCGCACCAGCCACTGCTCTTGCTTAAGTGATTCATATCTCTGCTCCGCCAGTGATGCCAAAACCTGTAGGTATTCTTCCTGCTTTATTTGCTTTAATGCTTTTTTGATACTGTATTCACTGACCTGTTTTTGCTTCAAAGCATAAGCAATCCTGATGCGGCCCCATTGCTTGACCCTGAACTTGCCTCCAGCATAAGCGATGGCGAATCTTTCTTCGTTGAGATAGCCTTCTTCGATGAGTGTGGCGGTCAGCTGGTCATGCTCTTTTTTTCGTATGCCGAGAGCATAAAGCTTTTCCCTGACCTCGCTATGACAACGTTCCTGGTAGCCGCAATAGTGCCGCAGCTTTTGCAATGCCTGTTCATTTGTCAAAGTCTTTTTGTAAATGCCCATGTGTTTTTTTGCCCCCGGTTCTGCCATAATTAGCTCATCATCTCCACGACATGATCAGCCTTCAAACGACAAAAATAACAGTCGGTTTTCAACCATCTTTTGTTCATTTTTAAAGTGTTGGGTGTAATACAAAAATCAGTAGTTTCGCCCCAAACCATTAGCACGATGAAGTTTATCGTATCGTCTTCTTCCTTGTTAAAACAACTGCAGCATATCTCCGGTGTTATCAATTCCAACACGGTATTGCCCATACTCGAAGATTTTCTTTTCGAGGTCGAAAAAAACAAGCTGACGGTGGTAGCAACTGACCTGGAAACGGTGATGCGGATCCAACTCGACATCGATGCAAAAGATACCGGCAAGGTTTGTATCCCTGCCAAGATCCTTCTCGACTCCCTGAAGAATATTCCTGATCAGCCCCTGGCTTTCAATATTGATAAGAATTTCGCGGTAGAGATCACCAGTGACAATGGTAAGTATAAGGTCATGGGTGAAAACCCCGACAATTTTCCCAAAGAACCAGCCGGCGATGATACCACCTCATTCACCTTGACTTGCTCGGCACTACTGACAGCGATCAACAAGACCTTATTCGCCACCAGCAACGATGACCTGCGACCTGCTATGACCGGTGTGTTCTTTGAGCTGGATAAAAAAGGACTGCAATGCGTAGCCACCGATGCCCACCGCCTGGTGCGCTACAAAAGAACGGATGTAAAATGCCCGAAAGCCGATTCGTTCATTGTGCCGCGCAAACCGCTGAATCTTTTGAAGGCTGCTATTCCTTCCAATGAAGATGAGTTGACCTTGAGCTACAGCAGCAATCATTTATTTGTAAAGCATGGAACTACCCAAATGAGCTGCCGCCTGATCGATGCACGCTTCCCGGATTATAAAGTGGTGATACCGGCCGATAACCCGTACCGGCTTACTGTGAATAAAAGTGATTTCCAAAGTGCGCTCAGACGCGTAAGTATCTTCAGTAACAAAAGCACCAACCAGGTAGCGTTGAATATCAGCGGAAGTGAACTGCAGTTGACTGCCCAGGATGTGGATTTTAGTTTTGAAGGAAACGAGCGGATGAAATGCCAGTACACCGGTGAGGACCTCGTGATCGCTTTCAATGCTAAATTCCTTATTGAGATGCTTTCCGCAGCCGACAGTGACGACGTCAACCTCGAACTTTCGACACCCACAAAGGCTGGACTCATTAAGCCAACGGACAAATCAGAAGACGAGGAGTTGCTCATGCTGGTGATGCCTTTGATGCTGAATCAATAGGTGACGCTTTTTAAAAACATTTATACAGATCTCTCGCATGAGAGATTTTTTTTTCGTTGCATATGAAATTCGTGCTGTTGGCATCATATGATAATTACCTCTCGGCTCATATTAGCATGAACCGGCTGCGTGCAGAATTCATTAATTGTCACCTCCAAGACGAATATACAGTATCAATAGATCCGCTGTTGAGTAATGCGGTCGGAGGGATCAAACTTATGGTTGCCGAAGCGCAGGCAGTTCGGGCCGCGGAAATACTGAAATACACGCACGAATAGACCTGCCCGTGCGTTATTCCTTCGTAACTTTCAATAAATGCTTGCTAATGTGGGAGCGCATCATTGATCATTTTTCCACGCTTGAACAGCGACCATTTGAGCGAATGGCCTTACTTGTCGTCGGCCTCATGATATTTTGGCTCATTGAAGGAGCAATTCCCCTATTGCCGATGCAGTACAAAAAAAGCAAATTGCGTCATGCCGGGGTCAACTTCATGTTTACAGCTATCCACCTCGTACTCCATACTGGCATTGCCATCTTAATTGTAAAATTGTCTGACTGGTGCAAGGGAAATTCTTTTGGCATCGTATACTGGACAGGCGCGGGGGTCTTTGCAACCGTTGTTATCGGCATACTTGCTCTTGACTTCAGTAGCTGGCTTGTGCACTTTGTTATGCACAAAAGTCGTTTTCTCTGGCGCTTTCATCTCATTCATCATAGCGATAACAATGTAGATGTCACTACCGGCTTGCGTCATCACCCGGGTGATAGCCTTCTGCGTGGCATTTTTTTCCTGCTGCTCATCTTTTTGTCTGGTGCACCTATGTACAGCGTTATGATCTATCAAACACTGGTTGTGCTTGCTACCGCTTTTACCCATGCCAATATCAGCCTTCCCAAAAAACTTGATCATGCGATAAGTTATGTGCTGGTTTCACCCAATATGCATAAAGTGCATCATCATTGGAAACAACCTTACACCGACAGTAATTATGGTGCGGTATTTTCTTTTTGGGACCGCTTGCTAGGCACTTTTATGAAACTCGACAGCAAGGACATTCGGTACGGTCTTGATCGTTATTATCCCAATGAAAAGGATGAGGACTTTGTACAGCTGATCAAGAAGCCTTTCCAGAAACTTGACCTATAACGAGCGTCAACCACGTCGCTATTTCTACCACTTACTAGATATACTCTTAGCATACATGTCGTTCAACATACTTTAGCGGCTTTAAAATCATGAAGCACTTTTTATTACCCTTTCTTTTAGCTGCTGTTTTAAACAGTTGGAGCCAGGACACGATGTTTTATGTGGCAGCAAAGACCGGGTTAAATATTCGCGAGAAGCCGGAATTAAACAGTAAGTTGATAGAAAAGATCCCGTACGGAACCCGGGTTTCTCTCTTACAGGCAGGGGAATCTATGGGAAGGATACGGATCGAAAACATGAGCGGTTACTGGAAGAAAGTTAGCTATAACCATAAAACCGGTTTTATCATCGACGTTTATCTTTTACCTGTAGCTCCGCCAGTAGCAGGAATCAAAACGCTGAAAGAATATTTAACACAAGTGTCCGCTCCTTTTGGGGAAAAGCTTATCATCCGCAAGGGCGACGGGAATGATGCAGAAGCTGGCGCATCGTCGCTCACGAAACAGTTGTACAAGAATGGCGGCGAATGCCATGAATATATTGGCTATGAATATAACTCGATGACGTATTTTCTCCCGGGTCTTACCATGCAGCAGGCATTTCTTTTAGTCCGCTTGCTACCTGAGTTTGCAGACTACATCCATGAAAAAGACGAGTTCATTCTTGACGGAAGGAAATTGAAAAAGCGGGGTCGCGAATATGAATATAAAGTTGACAAAGAAGTGTTTGGTGACACCCCTTGGGTGAACCGGATCAGGATCGATTTTGAAGAAGGGGCTATTTATCATTTCGAGATGTACCAAATAGATGACCAGGTCATCATTTTCTATGGCAGCGGCGTATAGCTTTGCAACATGAAGAAAATGGCTTTCATACCCGCACGTTATGCAGCAACACGTTTTCCCGCCAAATTAATGCAGGTACTCGGGGATAAAACAGTGATCCGTCACACGTATGACAGGACAGTTGCTACCGGCCTTTTTGATGAGGTGATAGTTGTTACCGACAGTGAAATTATCTTCAACGAGATCATTCAACATGGCGGCAAAGCAATGATGAGCAGGAAGACTCACGACAGTGGAAGTGACCGGATCGCGGAAGCCATTGCTGAGCTTGATGTGGACGTAGTGGTGAATGTGCAGGGCGATGAGCCTTTTATTCAACAGCAACCGCTTGAAAAACTCGTTTCTTTATTTGATGACCCGTCCGTGAAGGTGGGTTCACTGATGAGAAAGATTGAAGATGAGAATGAACTTTCGGCCAGCAGCAGTGTAAAAGTGGTGGTGAATAAAAATAAAGATGCGCTATATTTCAGCAGGAGCGTCATCCCGTTTGTCGCCAATGAGAAAGTGCAGGCGCAACATTACCTGCATATCGGGGTGTATGGTTTTCGAAAAGAGGCCCTGTTACAGTTCACTCAGTGGCCCGCGGCTGAACTGGAGTTGGTTGAGAAACTTGAGCAACTCCGGTATCTTGAAAATGGTATGGCTATTCGCATGGCACTCGTCGACTTTAAAAGTGTAGCCATCGATACACCAGAGGATCTTGAACGGGCAAAGTTGATGTTATAAAATGGGATCAAAGGTCTACAGGTGGCTCACTGCTTTTTTCAATCGGCCCCTTTTCTTTTAACTCGTTTAACACCTTTGTGATCCTGGTTTGGATGCTGTCAATTCCATTATTATATTTTTCTGTGTCTTCTTCCGTAGCCCGGATGAATAACAGTGTTTGTTGAAGACGCTGGTTTGAATATTCCAGCAGTTTCAGGCGGTAGTCATCCATGTACTCGGGAAGTTCCAATCGCTCCGCGTCTTCCATCAGGTTTACGCATTCCGCCCAATCGACCAGCGCGGTTTTCTTCAGTTCGTGTAAAAAAGCATCTTTCCCCGTGGTATCGTTCGACATCATCGCATCCAATGCCAACTCTTCCAGAACGCTAAAGTGTTCAACGCTTCGCGAGAACTTTTCAGAATCGTCTCTTTTGCTGACAACTTTTTTGCTGTTGAGATAAATGAAGCTTGCCACGATCGCCGACAATAAGATGAGAGTCGGCTGCAACCAGGTCTTGCCCCGCGCTTCTTTTTTTCTTAACTCAAGAAAATAAATATACCCGACCAAGAGGCCGCTTAACAGTCCTCCAATGTGAGCCGCATTGTCAATGCCGGATCGCATACCATACACGAGATTGTATACGACAAGGATACCGATCCCTTTAAGCATTTGGTTCCGGGCCTTTACGGGAATAAGGTTTGTTGTCAGTAATGCCAGGAAAACCCCGAACATCCCGAATATAGCACCGGAGGCGCCAGCGCTAACAATAGGTGGCGTGTGCCACCATAAGCTGACAAGGCTTGCAAAAATCCCCGTTGACAGGTAGGCTGCCAGGAAACGCGTTTTACCCAGCATCGGCTCCAGATAGCCACCTAACATAAACAGCACATACATATTAAGTACCAGGTGAATGACGCCGATATGAACAAAGACACAGGTGAGAACACGCCACCATTCGCCGGCGGAAGTAACCGGTAGCAAATTACCACCCCATTGTAAAATGTCGGCAGCGGTTGGTATCAGAAAGTCAACGCCATTGACGAGCATTGCCGCAAATACAACGAGATTTATTGCAATAAGCCCATAGGTTATGTATAATCTTTTATTTGAACTCCCCATCATTTCGTGCAGCACCCGTGTGTCGATTGGTTCGATGTCCGGGAAACGTGAACTATCCATCAGTTCCACCATCTTTGATTTCCAGGTTGAGATCACAGCCGGATCAGAGTTCCTTATACTTTCAAACACGTTGCTGAATTCCTTCAAAAAACTTTCACCGCTAGTATCCAATGCCGAATCACTCAGATCGTGATAAGTTAATTTCAATTCCGCTTCGGCGATATCTATCCTTACTTGTCCCGTGCAGGTCTCTCCGATATTACCTTCGCCACAAGCAGATCTTCGTTGACATATGAGGCCTCCCATCCCAATTGTTCAACAGCACCGAAAGCGATTGCCAGCAAATGTTCCTGCGCAAGTCCATCTACCCGTAATAGTTTTTGAGTTGTCTCCATTACCTGATTTTCGGGTAAGATGCAACTAATTTCTGATCGTCGAAAGAGGGCGTGATCAATATTTGCATCACTGTATTCAGCCGATCTTTTGCAACTGGTAACGGAAGGCCTGGTTAACGAGGCGCAACGGTCGGCTGGTTTCCTCCGCATACACTTTGATAAAGGCGGCGCCGAAATAAAGAATGAACGAGGAATAGAAAACAAAGAGTAATATCAACACCAACGAGCCCGATGCACCGTACAATGTGCCAATGTTGCTGTTGCGCATCAAAAAAGAAAGAAGTGTTTTACCTGCCGAGAATAGCACACCGGTCAAACATCCGCCGGCCAACACTACGCGCCATGGAGGTCGTGCATCCGCGAGATATCGAAACAACACGACGAACCATGCCGCTATGACGATCGCGCTGACCACTTCATCAAAGATCCCGGTAAAGAACTTGCCTCCCGCCGGGAAAATTTTTCCAATTGAATTGCCAGCAAGTATTTCAAACCCATCCATGAAGATTCCTGCCAGGAATAACAGACCCGCGACGAGAATGATCGCTAACGATCTTGCCCGCAATTTGATCTTAAACCAAACACCGGGTTTGTCGTTCACCTTTACCTGCCATATTTCATTCAAGGAATTTTTAATAACGGAAAACAAGGTCGTTGCTACAAACAACAAAAAGATAAAACCAGCGACAGCGACCAGCCAGTTCTTGTTAAGTGTACCAAACCCCCTGGTGGTTTGTCGTATTTGCTGGGCGCTTGCTTTACCTAGCGTCGTCGTGAGTATTTGCATCATTTCGGTAGCGACTACGCGTTTGCTAAGAAATAATGTAAACGTTTGAAATAAGATGATGAAGATCGGCGGCAATGCAAAGCTGGTGAAGAAGGCAGTAGCGCCTGCCATTCGCAGTGGATCTTTTGTTTTGATCTCAGCGATCGATCGCCTGATCAATTTCCAAAAAATTGATATGTTCCGCCCCGGCAACTTGCGTGTTGCATCCTTCATGGACAACTTCATTTATAAATAATAAAAGTAAGGCATCCTGCTTAAACCCATGTTGGGGGCCGTCGCCCGTCGTCTTCTTTGCATTTCTTTTGCTAACTTCCTTTCATGAATGTCAAGTTAAAACCGGAAAAATACCTGCGGTATCTTTACCTGCCCAACTTGTTTGGCACGCATCGCACGAAAGAGATACTGCATGTTAACCCGACCGTAATGCCATTTCGGGAAGAGGCGAAAGAAGTACTGGTGTATGCATTTTCCTATGACAGCAATTACATCGAAGAAAAAAAACTTACCCAAGTAGAGGAGAGTTTTGTTTACCGCGATAACCCACGAATCAGTTGGGTGAACATCGACGGACTTCGAAAAGTGGAAGTGGAAAAGGTGTGCCTGCATTTTGGCATACACCCACTATTGGTTGAAGACATTCTCAGTATCAACCAACGTCCTAAAATGGACGAGGTGGAAGGCGTTTTATTTTGCCTGCTCAACATGCTTTATTACAACAATGAAAAACAAACGGTCGAACAGGAACAGATCAGTATCGTACTGGGAAAAAATTTTGTGATCAGCTTCCAGGAAGATGCCAGCCGGGATGTGTTTAACCCGCTTCGGGACAGGCTAAAGCTGGCAGGCAGCAAAGCCCGGCAGCGAAGTGCAGATTATTTATGTTATTCCATGCTTGACCTTATCGTTGATAATTACTTCCAGGTCATGGAAAAACTCAGTGAGCGCATCGAAGCTTTGGAAGAAGAAGTGATCCGAAACAGTAATAAGCGATCACTGGCAAGGGTGAATCAACTGCGGAAAGAGTTGATCGTATTAAAACGGAACACAGTTCCGGTTCGGGACCTCGTCAATGGGATCCTGCGGAGTGAAAGTGATCTACTCGACGACCGCACAACGAAATATTTTAAAGACGTTTATGATCACATTGTGCAGGCTATTGATTTAAGCGATAACTACCGCGATATCATGATGAGCATGCAGGACCTCTATGTGAATAACGTAAACCTCCGGCTTAATGAAGTGATGAAAGTGATGGCGATCGTTACGTGCCTGCTGGCGCCGGCAACGGTTATTGGCGGTATTTTCGGAATGAATTTCGATTCGATACCGTACCTGCACAATCAATACGGTTTTTGGATAGCTGTTACGTTAATGCTCATCATTCCTGTATGGATGATCATGATGTTCCGCAAACGGGGTTGGTTTTAAACTTCAGTTCCCGGCTTTTTTATACACGGGCACTGTGCTGCATGGCTCACCGTACATGATGCTTTTAACTACGGGCCTTAACAACCTCGTTAATTCCAGGTAAACGAAATCTCCAATTGGCGTGTCACCGCATCCTTTGATGACGACGCGTTGACCAGTGAACTCTTCAAGGTTGATATTGTCGATATTTTTTAGAAACAACTGGCGTTGTAAGGTGGGCTCATCACCCATCACTATTTCTTTGGCAAGAGGCTGCAGGTTAGAAGCGACCAGCATATAAGCCCAAACAGGGATGATCGCATCAGCTGTACAGGTAACCGCCACATTTTTGTCCCGGTATTGCTCCCAGTCCGTTTTCTTCAAGGCTTCGCGAAAATCCTTTTCTTTTAATATCAGCCCCATGAACAGGTGATCCTTCAGATCGAATACGACGGTGTCTCCCGTTGGGGCAAATGCTGCGGGGTCGATGGTAATAATTCCGCTTTCAGCTACTTTATTAACGATGATCTCTGCCATGATTTCGATACAAAGATAACAACCGTGGTGGCTTGATGGTTTAAGTGTCGGTGTTTAAAACAAACAGTCCCGGCAATTGTGCCGGGACCGCTCACCAGTTGCACTGGATATAAATTAATAGAATTTGCTCCTGTTATCCTTTACCTCCGCTGCCTCTTTCAGCGTTTCCAGATTACTGTTTCTTCCCATCGACGCCATTTGTTGGGCGAGCATTTTAGCTTGTTCGTATTTTGTTTTACGTTGCTCCGCCACATTCGCGTCGGCGACCGGCGTTGCGGTTACATTGTCTACCCGGATAACATAAACACCGCTGGTCGCTTCTATTGGTTCAGGTACCACTTTTCCTTTGTTGGCCGGATTGAAAGCGGCGCCGATCACTTTAGGTTCATTTGATATTACGGAGGCCTGGCCACCAGCCATTCGTACACTGTCGGCGGTCTCGATGGTTTTGCCTAAGGCGGTGGCAACTGCTTCAAGCGTCGAAATAGTGCCGATCTTCTTTTTGATGATCTCGGCCTTCTTTTTATTCTTCAACATCGGCTCAACAAGTATGCGTGCCTTTGCCGCACTTTGTGTGCCTTCCTTGTTGATCTCCGTTACTACGGCTACTACATAATTGTCATCAATTCTTTCTGGTTCGATGACATCTCCGAGGTCAGCATCATAGATCTTTTTTACAAAAGAACGTGATACCCCTACGCCCGGGACCTGGAATGCATTGGGTGTAATATCCGTTGCTACGAGTTTATTGATCCCTTTTTCTTTGGCCAGTTTTTCGCTGTTCGCGTCAAATGATTTGCGGTCGCGACTATCGCCGGCAAATTGATTCGCAGCATTGCTGGCGTTAGCGTCCGTTTCCGCGCTTGCTTCGATCGGCACGGAAACATAGGCCACTTTATAAGCTGGAGAGCCGCCTTTCTGAGACAACACTTCCATATAGTGATAACCAAAATCAGTTTTTACCACGCCTTTAGTGCCAACAGGGTTGGCAAACATAAATTCGTTGAATTCGGGCGCCATGGTTCCGGCCGTCACTTTTTCATACACGCCACCCTTGTCTTTACTTCCCGGGTCCTCTGAAACTTTTGCCGCGACTGTATCGAAATTCGACCCGTTCCTGATAGCTGTTTGAATACTATCGATCAGTTTTTTGGCAGAAGCCGAGTCTCTTACGGGAGTGTATTGATTTGTTTGAGGATCGCGTTGTGCAGTAGCAATAAGAATGTGACGAACCGTAACACTGTCCGGCTGCGATCTTACACCAATCAGTTTGGCCATCGCATACGAACCGCCGTCGAGGTAAGGTCCGTACACGGTACCAACAGGAACCTGGAAAATCGAATCTTTTGCCGCTATCTGGATATTCTTGCCATTGATATAGCTGTTGTAATAAGTACTTACTCCCTGGCTTTCGAGAAATTGCTGCAGGTCCTTTGTGCTATCGAGACCCGGTTTCAGGGCCAACAGCTTTTCTTTTGTTGCAACAGTATCCGCATGCGTAGGCAATGCGCTGAATGAAACGTACGCGATGCTCCTGCTCTCCGGTTGTTTATATTGGTCCTTGTGTTTACCGATATAGTCATCGATCTCTTTATCTGTCACCTTAACACTAGTGTCGGCGATGCTTGAATAAAACTCTCTTACCACAGAGACTTTAGCCAGCTGGCTGTTGTCGGCGTTTTGCTTTTCAATAACCCATTTTGGAAAATTGGAACTGTTTGCGAGCAATGCGCTATACTTTTCGTTCATGCGCATGAGCTCGAGTTGTTCCACGTACAAATTGAATTGCTCCTTTTGCTCTGGTGTGGTGGTTTTACTTTTCAGCATCTGATCGATCTGCTGCTTGGCGAGCTGGGCGTTATAAACACCGGTTTTTTCATCGGTGAATTGTTGCTTAAGATCCTGCGGAGGATTGGCGCCATAAAGAATATCGCCAACTTCTTTTTTGCCTATTTCCATGCCGAGCTTATCAAACTCTGCTTTCATCACCATACGGCTTAGCTCCTGGTTCCAGGCGGTTTCGATTGCCTGTTGACGAAGCATCGCACCTGCGGGGTAACCCTGGCGTTCCATCATAGCTTCGGCCTGGGTGATGGTTTTTTCAAAGGACAATGCGTCGATCTTGTTGCCATTGACCACGCCGATCGTTGTAGACTGTCCTGCCCGGAAGATGTTTCCACCATTTTCGAAGGCAAGCATAACAACGAAAGTAAGCAAGGCAACTGCGATGACAACAGCCATCAGCTTTGCATACTTATCCTGGATCTTCTGAATAACTGACATATATTCTTTATAGGGTTTTAAAGGGAGGCAAAAATAGTGTAAATAATAGGAAACCCCAACCCCTAAACGGCCTAAAATACAGGCTATTCGGCTGTTTTGGAAGATTTACTTAACAAAAATTATGACCTCGCGGAGATCAGCGGGTTCCCTTTTTAGGGTGCACCAGTTTCATTTCTTTCACCAGGTGTCCGGCGTCAGCGTATTTGTCAATAATAAATAAGACATAACGTATGTCTACCATGATGTTACGACAGATGGAAGGATCATAATTGATATCGCTCATCGTTCCTTCCCAAACACGGTCAAAATTGAGCCCGATCAAATTGCCATAAGCATCCAGCGCCGGGCTCCCTGAATTCCCTCCTGTAGTATGATTGGAAGCGATAATACAAACCGGCATCCGCCCATTGCTGCCGTATGGTCCAAAATCCTTTCGCTGGTAAAGGCTTCGCAATTTTTCTGGAACATCGAACTCGTAATCGCCGGGAACATATTTTTCCATAACACCATCCAGGTAAGAATATGGCTCATATTTAACCGCGTCCCTTGCCCGGTAGCCTTTAACATTTCCATAGGTCACTCTCAGCGTGCTGTTGGCATCTGGATAAAACTTTCTCTCTTTCATGACCATCATCTGTGCCTGCATATAAGTTCTTTGAAGTTGGTTGATCTTCGTTTGAATCGGGTTCAATTTTGAAACAACTCCGTTATTATATGTCTTCACCATATCCATATACAACTGGAAAGTCTTGTCATTTTGAATGAGTGCAATGGCTTCTTTCGGGGATTTATCGAGGTAGTCGCGATACAACTTTTCTTTAAACGGGAGCGGATTATCAGTGTAAAAAATTTTCTCCATTGCCTGTATACCTTCATCCGTTTTATCTTGGGGATATCGCAAGTTTTTTGCATATCCGGAAACAAATTCCGATGGCTGGTCCTTAAAATACATTTCCATCAGTGTCGAAAATAGCCGTCGATCTACTTCCGGATTGTACTCTTTATAAAAGTCGTCGAGTCGTTGTTTCACCTTTGCCAGTTGTTCGGTGTAACCTTTATCTCCATCTTTTTCATAAGCCTTTATAAGCGAACTCAATTGCGCGGCGATAGAAAGGAGCTCTATTTTACTGCTGATCTCCAGATAATAGTCGCGGGCAAGACCAAAAGTTTTTAGCTCTGCATAAGCGGCTTGAAGTTCGGAGAGGATATTTCCGTAGGCTGTCTTCCAGGCAGGGTTGGTATTCACACGATCCTGGAAAGTCTTTTCATAGCTCCGCTTCTTTTCAACAGCATTTGTACTGGTGAGCCCTAGTATCTCGCCTTTCCATTTTTTCCATGCATTACTTATCCCGGCGTACTTCGCGGCATATTGGATCTTGACCTGCTCATCTTTACGCATAAATCCATCGATAACAGCTAATGCCTTATCCCGGATGGCTATTTTAGCGGGATCGTTCACATTCACTATCTGTTCAACTGCTGCGGAGTGCAGGTATTCAGTTGTCCTTCCGGGAAAACCAAAGACCATAGTGAAATCGTTTTCTGCTACGCCATCTAGGGAGATCGATAATGACTTTTTAGGAACATAGGGAACATTATCGGCGGAGTAGGCGGCGGGTCTGTTGTCTTTCCCTGCATATATCCGAAACATGGAAAAATCACCGGTATGACGGGGCCACATCCAGTTATCGGTATCCTTACCAAAATTGCCAATCGAAGAAGGTGGTGCACCGACCAGGCGCACGTCCTGGTAAGTCTCTGTTACAAACAGGAAATACTGGTTTCCATCGAAAAATGGCCGGATAAACGATGATTGAAACGCTTCCTTCCTTATGGTTTGCAGAAGTTCTGCACTGTTCTTATCCACCTGCGACTGCCGTTCCGATTCAGCGATACCGGGAACCACGTCCTTTAATAGCTTTTTAGTGACATCTTCGATCCTGACTATAAATGTTACAAACAAACCGGGATTAGGGATCTCTTCCGCATTGCTCCTGGCCCAAAAGCCATCACGGATATAATTCCGGTCAAGGGTAGAGTGGTTCTGGATAGCGTCAAACCCACAGTGATGGTTGGTCAATACAAGTCCCCGTGAAGAGATAACCTCGCCAGTACAGAACCCGCCAAAACTGACGATCGCGTCCTTCAAACTGCCTTTATTAATATTATATATGTCCTTCGCGCTGATCTTCATCCCCATGCTCTTCATTTGTTTTTCGTTCAGGCTTTCGAGCAGGAACGGGAGCCACATACCTTCTTCGGCGCGGGAGATAATTGAAAGAGTAAGGATAGAAAATACTACAACCGAACGTCTTATCCATTTCATATGGTTTCATTTTGAGTCGCTAAAATTAAATGATTTATTACTCTTGAGATCCGGGGAACGTACCATCCCATTCTTGTTCGTCCCTACCATATCACGAAATATTTCGATCTGAAAGATCCTTTTTCACCTCAAACTCCACCTTTTTACCCCCAATAGCCTGTGAATATCTGGACCAGACTGTTGATAATCGCATGTGAAACGTGGGCATGAAATAGAATTCTGGTACATTAAAAACCGGGTTAGGGACAAAAAAATACTTCCGATCCGTCGGACAAGAATTTGTTCGGCGGATATGCACAAAATCCCGGTCAAAAAAAAGCCAGTTTTTGTTCCGACCAGGTTCTTAACATACATGTGGAAATTGCATTGAAATAAGCCAGCAGCAACGAACCACGATGTGGATTCGGTTGTTTAAAATGTGAATATTGAAAAAACAATAATTTTGAAGTTCATATTTTCCACGAATTCACAGCCATAATAATAATAGCTTTTTTTATAAAAATTGTATTAGTATAATTATTATAACGAAAAGTAACGGCGGCTGAAATTGTTTTGAAAAATTGGAAAAGCTGGTGGAATATTGCTCCCTCGTTAAAAGCTTCCCGTCGATCCAGCACAAAATTTACGCCATGAACACAAACAAAACTTCACTTCTGCAACCTGCTAACGATGTACTCGCGTTGGCTAAATCAAATGTGAACCAACGAGGTTTTTTGGACATAGACCTTGACCCGACGCTGGATCTTTTTGCGGAGATAGAAAGGCTCAAGAAGGAAAAGAATGCCGTGGTGCTTGCCCATTATTACCAGGAACCGGATATACAGGATGTGGCGGATTATATCGGCGACAGCCTGGGCCTGGCGCAACAGGCTGAAAAGACAAGTGCTGACATGATCGTGTTTGCGGGTGTTCATTTCATGGCAGAAACGGCAAAGATTCTTAATCCCACCAAGAAAGTTGTTATACCCGATCTGAAAGCCGGTTGTTCACTTAGTGATAGCTGTCCTCCACCCTTGTTCCAAAAATTCAAGGAACAACACCCTGATCACGTTGTCGTGAGTTATATTAACTGCAGTGCAGGTATCAAGGCGCTTAGTGATGTCATCGTGACCAGCAGTAACGCCAAGATCATTGTGGAAAGTTTTCCGAAAGAGCAGAAGATAATTTTTGCCCCGGACAAAAATTTAGGTGGCTATATCAATAAAGTGACGGGCAGGGATATGTTATTGTGGAACGGCGCCTGCATGGTACATGAAATATTTAGTCTTGAAAAAATAACGAAACTGAAGGTCCGGCATCCAAATGCTAAGTTTATTGCACACCCGGAGTGTGAAGAACCTGTATTGCGCCTGGCGGACTATATAGGATCCACTACAGGCCTGTTGAAGTATACGCAGACCGATTCTGCAAACGAATATATTGTTGCTACTGAGACGGGCATCCTGCACCAGATGATGAAAGCTTCTCCCCAAAAGACATTCATCCCCGCGCCACCAACCAATAGTTGCGCCTGCAATGATTGTCCCCACATGAAGTTGAATTCGCTGGAGAAACTTTCCAGCACATTGGGATCCTAAGCTTAGAATTCCACGTGGACAAGTTGTCG